>Ga0310813_10000025_pt1 | contig 125752 bp, 119 predicted proteins | sample YN3metagenome_FD_203086 | JGI IMG/M metagenome (GOLD analysis project Ga0310813, IMG submission 203086) | Soil microbial communities from experimental microcosm in Duke University, North Carolina, United States - YN3 | ecosystem: Engineered > Artificial ecosystem > Soil microcosm >... | reverse complement strand
GGTGTTCTTGATAATATCTATGCATTTCACCGCTACACTATCAATTCCGCCTACCTCATCAGTACTCAAGCTAAACAGTATCAATGGCAGTCCTATCGTTAAGCGACAGGCTTTCACCACTGACTTATTTAGCCACCTACGCACCCTTTAAACCCAATAAATCCGGACAACGCTTGCACCCTCCGTATTACCGCGGCTGCTGGCACGGAGTTAGCCGGTGCTTATTCTAACGGTACTCTCAATTTGGTACGCATACCCTTTTTGGCCCCGTTCAAAAGCAGTTTACAACCCAGAGGGCATTCTTCCTGCACGCGGCATGGCTGGTTCAGGCTCTCGCCCATTGACCAATATTCCCTACTGCTGCCTCCCGTAGGAGTCTGGTCCGTATCTCAGTACCAGTGTGGGGGATCATCCTCTCAGACCCCCTACAGATCATCGCCTTGGTGGGCCATTACCCCGCCAACTAGCTAATCTGACGCATGACTATCCTTTACCGATAAATCTTTAATAAATCTGTGATGCCACAAATTCATAACATGTGGTATTAATCCGAATTTCTCCGGGCTATCCCACAGTAAAGGGCAAGTTCCATACGCGTTACGCACCCGTGCGCCGGTCGCCGCCAGTATTGCTACCGCGCTGCCCCTCGACTTGCATGTATTAGGCCTGCCGCTAGCGTTCATCCTGAGCCAGGATCAAACTCTCCATTGTAAAATCTAACCAATCACCTACTAAATTCGTGTGATCGGAACCAAGGCAATACCTACTTAAGTCGTGTATCCCTTAGCTAATGTGTCTGTCGGATCCTGAACCTCTAATTCTATTCAAAGTCCTAGTCAATTCCTTAAAATTAACTAAGTTTAATTCGTCATTCCTTCTTAAAACATCTTGTCAAAGAACTTTGTTAACTCAGCATTGCTGCTTCGTTACTCGTAAGCTTTACAGCTTAATTTTTTTTATTTCCAAAGAAGACTGCTTCTTCTTTTTCATTGCCCTTATTTGTATTAAGGGAGCGCAAAGGTATTTGTTTTTGATATTCATGTCAAGAAATTTTTAAAATATTTTTAATTTTTCTTTAACTCGAATTAACAATAAACAAAAGAACGATGCTTTTCCAATCCTTGTCAGCTACCCTGTCGTTGAATTGGGAGTGCAAAGGTATTGATAAAATCCAAAACGCCAAATTTATTTTTGAATATTTTTGTAGATAGGGACTGTACTACATGGTTCTCCGTACATAAGACTCTGTACCACAGGAGTTAAAAGTCTTGTAATTTCTACATAAGCAAATTCAGGAACGGGTAAGTCACCACATCCTTTGATTACTACTTTTGCGTTTTCATAATCCAGAGGGTTAATTTTAGCCAGAGCTTCCTGATACAAAGCCTGTTCCAGCTTCTCCAAATCTCCAAATATTACAATATTGGCATAGGGCTGAAGCCTGGTTGCCAGGAGCATATATGCCCAAGTAGGCACAATGGCGTCTGTAGAACAGATTATTCCAACGTTTTTCCCCTTATATTGACTCCAATCATAATTTTTAACGAAATCTCGAAAATCCTTTTCTTTTAAAATAAGCTCCTGAAAAAGATTTTGCTTTATATCATATAATATACGCTCACCTTTATGATAATAATCCTCCAGGTTAAAAGTAATAAGCGAACTATTAGCGACTCTATTGATGATTTCATTTTCCATAATTAAACTGATAACTTTGAATACAACATTGGAACAACATAAAATAGTTGCAATACTCATTATTGCTATTTTCAAAGTTACAAGAATAGCCGGATTATTTTATGCCTCGCTGATTTAACCTAGATATACAATGCCTGAATACCGCCGCCTATCTCCTGATGAACTTCACGAACTAGAGAAAGATTTTATAGAATATCTTATTATAAATGGAATCACTGCTGAAGAATGGGAACAATTAAAAAAAACAGACCTCTTTAAGGCCGAAAAAATAATTGATCTTTTCAGCGATGTAGTATTTGAGAGTATTTTACGAAAAACATCTTTTTTAGAATACCGCGACAAAACAAAAATACAGATCTTTCAATGCCTTCCAGAAAAATTGGTTGTAGTAGTAATGGAAGCTTTAAATGAAGACAACACTGATTTTACCAACAATGAATATATTGCCCAAGCCGCTGTATGCCCTCCTTCTTCGCTTAAGGTTTATACAACCGAAAAAAAATATTCCAGGAAACGCGAGGCTGAGCTTTTTGAAATGCTACAAACAGGATGTGTAATCACAGACGACAAACTTTTTAAAGTATTATGCTTATCTCTGCCGCATTGACTTTCGCGGACTTTGAAAAAGCGCTAACTTTGTGTTCATAATCAAGCTTTATGGCTTCGGGTAATTCAAAAGGTCTTAAATTAAAAATATTCTTAGTTGCGCTAGTATTTCTGGTGTGCTACGTGGCTTATAAAACCACTATAGGCGCGAATGTGAATATTGCCGCGGATACTTATTATTTTTATGTAGCCGAAAAATCTACGCCTGAGACAGTAGCTGATACGCTGAAAAGACGTGGCTTTCTGAAGAGCCGTTTGTCTTTCAAAACGATGGCATATATACAAAAACTGGAAACTATAAGGCCAGGTATGTATGAAATTCAAAAAGATTGGAGCAATATGAAACTAATTGCTCATTTTAAAGAACATCAATCCAAGCCTACTGTTTTTATCACTCTTCCTGCCCTGCAAAGCAGGCAAGCAGTGATACAATCCATTTGTCGTGGCACAGGCATTCATCCGGACGATGTGTGGCGATTGCTGAATGACCGGAAATTTGTAAAAGAACTGGGAGGTTTTAGCAAGGAATCCGTTTTCGGAATTTTTCTTCCCCGGAATTATAGGATCTATAAAAATTCTTCTGCGGAAGCTCTTGTAAAAAGACTCTACCAGGAATACTTGTTATTTTGGAACAGCGACCGCATGGCACAAGCTATGGATATGGGATTGAAGCCTTATGAAGTTTCAATCCTGGCATCAATTGTATATTCGGAAACCAAACTGGTGAATGAAATGCCTACAATTGCAGGCGTGTATTTAAACCGCATTCAAAAAAATATGCGATTGGAATCCGACCCTACACTTTTGTATGCAGGGAAAAAAACAGGCGTAAGACGCGTTTTATTAAAAGATAAAAATATTTCCTCTCCTTATAATACCTACAAAAATCGAGGGCTTCCTCCGGGTCCTATTTATATAGTGCCTACCTGGGTGATTGATAAAGTGCTTGAATATGAAGGACACGATTACCTTTATTTCTGCGCCAATCATGACCTTTCCGGGGGACATGTCTTTGCAGAGACCTACGATGAGCATAAAGAAAATGCCCATCGCTATCACGACAAGCTGGACGAAGAAAATATTTTTTAACTATGTGCTTAAAATAGCCTGAGCCTCTCAAGTCTAAGATTGATCAAATAGATTATAATATTTTATAGATCACTCCGTATATTTTGCTTAATTCTTATATTTACAAAAAACAAATTTTGACTCATGGGAATTTTTATTCATACTAAAATAAAATTGTTAGAAAAGGGTACCAGCAATCCTGTAACCGGTAGCAATATTTCTGTAAAGCTTTACGATGAAGATCCTCTAGCTGATGATTTTCTTGGAGAAGCCAGCCCTGATGCTTCGGGAAATGTGCTGATCAAATTTGACCTTGATAAAATAAAATCGCCAGACACTCCATTAGAACAATTTCCGGATCTTTATTTCAAAGTCTTTAAAAGTGGAAACGAATATTTTAAAAGCCCTTTGGCAGACGATCTTGACACTACCCAGGAAGGCGATTTCAATTTCACGGAAGGAAAAGTAATTGATCTGGGAACATTCTTAATCTAATATTCATTATACTTCCATCGTCTTGTATTTTATAAATTAATGAAGTATCTCATCCTGGTGTTTGCTTTATGGTCTTTGGCGTTGCGCTCCCAGGAGTCGTGTGCTCAGACACCTCAGGATACTTTAATAAATTATTACCTGAAAGTGGCGAAGAAAAATGTGGAGGAAAAAAAATACAACGAAGCAAACGATGTTTTCAAAAAGATCTTCGCCCTAAAAACTCCTGTACCCGATGAACTGGCCTATTACTACGGCGTTACTTTATTAAATCTTAAAAAATATTCTCAAAGTAAACACGCGTTGAACAAATACCTGGAGCTCCAGGGTACGCAGGCTCCACTTTCTGCAAAAGCGCTTGAAGCGTTGGAAGAAGTAGATTGTAAAGAAACCGGTTACCACGATGAATACATCGAATGCGATCTCTGCTACGGAGATTCCACGTTGGATGTGAATTGCCGGCAATGCAAAGGGAAAGGAATAGAAATTTGTCCTGTATGCAAAGGCAGCGGTGTAGCTACTTCCAGCACTAGCTTTGGCAGCAGCTATCATACCTGCCAGCGCTGCGCGGGCGAAAAAATTGTAAAATGTACTAGCTGTAAAGGCAAATTGAAAGAAAAAATCGTTTGTTACAATTGCAATGGTAAAGGAAGGAAGAAGATCCGGCGTAAATGTGAAGAATAACTATTGACTAAAAACCACAAAATGATTTCTCAAAAAACCAGCGCTCTGGCGCAGCCTAAAATAAACGAAGGTTTATTACTATTTATCTTAGCAGCCGTAAATTTCACACACATCATGGATTTTGTGGTGATGGCTCCGCTGAATACTATCCTCCGAAACGAACTTTCTATCAATAGCAAACAATTTGGTTTTCTACTCGCTTCCTATACCTTAAGCGCTGCAGTAGCCGGAGTTATCGGCTCTTTCTTTATCGATCGTTTTGACAGAAGAAAGTCATTGCTATTTTTGTACATAGGATTTACTATCAGCAACCTGGCATGTGCGCTTTCTAACGATTACTATACGTTCATGGCCGCCAGGATCCTGGCTGGCGGATTTGGCGGTATGCTAGGTTCACTTATCTTTTCGATCATTGGTGATGCTGTACCTCAGGAAAGACGAGGGAAGGCTACGGGCATTGTAATGGCTGCGTTTTCAGTGGCTTCTGTGATCGGTATACCAGCCGGATTGCATTTGGCGGTAGAGCTCAACTGGCATGCGCCGTTTTATCTTTTGACCATTCTAAGTGCACTAATCTTTATAGCAGCATTTGTATTTATGCCTTCACTTACTTTGCATATGAACAATAGGCTTGCAAAATCTTCACTCGAAAATATTTTTGATCTCTTTGCTACACCAAATGTACGCTGGTCTTTCCTCTTCATGCTACTGCTGATGATGGCGGGACTTACGGTGGTTCCTTTTCTAAGTGATTATGTGGTAAGAAATGTAGGACTGGATGTTTCCGACCTTCGTTATGTCTATATCTGCGGTGGCCTTGCTACAGTGGTATTCAGCCCTCTGGCAGGAAGGCTGGCTGATAAGTATGGAAAACAAAAAGTATTTTTGATCGCCGGATTTATTTCAATCATTCCTATATACATCATGACACACCTGCCGGCGTCTAGCCTGGCATTTACACTTTGCATGAGTACACTCTTTTTTATATTCTTCGGAGCAAGGTTTGTACCTGCGATCTCTATGATGACTTCCAGTGTTGATATGAAACAAAGAGGAAGTTTTATGAGTATAAATTCTACTGTACAACAACTTGGTTCATCGCTGGCCATATCACTTGCCGGCATCGTGGTGACCAATGCACCTGATGGATCTCTGATAAATTTTGGCACCTGTGGCGTTATCGCTATTGTGGCTACGATTGGTTGTATTTTGGTATCCTTTAAAGTAAAACAAGTTTCTTAATTTATATGACACAAACATTCAATATACAAGCCTGGCTTCATGCTTTCCGTCTGCGCACCTTGCCCCTGGCCCTGGCTAGCATCAGCATGGGCGGTTTCCTGGCAGCAGCGTACGGGCGTTTCAATTTGATTGTTTTTATTCTCTGTGTACTTACCACGGTACTGCTACAAATCCTTTCCAACCTTGCCAACGATTATGGTGACTATGTAAACGGCGCCGATCTTATGGGACGTATAGGCCCGGCCAGGGCTGTACAATCCGGTGCGATCAGTCCGCAGCTGATGCGGAAGGCGATTATTCTTTTTGCTTCTTTGGCTTTCCTTACGGGAATTTATTTACTCTACCTGAGTAATACTTTTAATTCGATCAATACATTCGGTTTTTTTCTTCTTCTTGGAATCTTAGCGATTGTAGCTTCCATCAAATATACAGCAGGCAAAAACCCTTATGGTTACTCAGGATTAGGCGATGTGTCGGTGTTGATCTTTTTTGGTTGGGTAGGAGTTTGCGGAAGTTTTTTTCTTCAAACAGAAACATTCTATCCGGAAATTTTATTACCTGCCACATCCTGCGGGCTTTTCGCGGCAGGAGTACTAAACATTAATAATATCCGTGACATAGAGTCCGATGCTGCTGCCGGTAAAAAAACTATTCCGATGCGATTGGGAAAAGAAAATGCTGGTTGGTATCATGTTTTCTTGTTAGGCTCAGGAGTGCTATGTGCAGTGCTCTATACCATTTTCCATTACAGCAGTGCCTGGCAGCTTCTTTTTTTACTGTCAGTTCCGCTTTTTATTGTTAATATTGTAAAGGTAAAAACGCTGGATTCCAAAAGCCTGGATCCGTTCCTGAAACAAATGGCGCTTAGTACACTGGCATTTGTTTTTAGTTTTGGCATAGGATTGCTTTTATCAAGACCATGAGAACATCCGAACACAGAATCATCATCATCAGCGGCAGCGCCGATTCAATTGCAGAAGCGACTATTCAAAAATTCGGTCGTGAAGGCGCGCGGGTGATTTTGTGGGACACAGACGAACAAAAAAGTAAGATCGTTCTGGCAAACCTGAAAGCGCAAAAACTATTGCTGGAGTTTCAGAAAACAGACATCACAAATCTCGCTGAAACAGAAAAAAGAGCCAAAGAGATTTTTGAAAAATATAAACGCATCGACGTTCTCATCAACAATTCTATGGCCAGCGGCAACACTGAAGAAGACTGGCAAAAGATCATCGACAAAAGTTTAAGCGGTGTGATGAATTGCATCAAAGCTGTGTCACCTTATATGCTGCTTAATAATTCCGGAAGGATCTTAAACACTACAGCGCTGCTTGGGTTATACGGGGATGTAAATCAATCAAATTATTCAGCAGTTAAAAACGGCGTATTTGGAATTTCTAAGATCTGGACGCTGGAGTTAAGCAAGCACAATATCACGGTAAATACTATTGCTCCGGGTTATATAGACAGTGAGTACATCAATAAGAACACCTCTATGGTGATCAAATCCATCAAAGAAAAAATACCTGCCAGAAAAATAGGATCGGCACAAGACATTGCAAACGCTTACTATTTTCTTGCTTCAGAAGACGCGTCTTACATCACTGGCTCGGTGCTTACTGTAGATGGAGGATATAATGTTTAATTTACCTGAACTTTAATTCACAGAATTAAAAGATTTTCAGAATTATGAGGCACAATATTATTCTGAATACAGATAATGATCAACAAAACAATCATGCAAATTTTTAAATCCTGAAAATCAAGGTTCAGACAATGAAGATCGGTTTATTATTCGGCTCATTCAATCCCATTCATCTTGGGCATTTGATCATTGCCAATACTATGGCCGAAAATACTGATCTGCAGGAGGTCTGGCTGGTAGTATCTCCGCAAAATCCCTTTAAAAAAAATGCCGGACTGCTGCATGAATTTGACCGCTATGAAATGGCTTCGCTTGCAATTCACGACAGTTATAAGTTGAAAGTCTCCGATGTGGAATTTCATCTCGATCGCCCAAGTTATACGATTGATACGCTCACTTATCTTTCCGAAAAATATCCGCAACATCAGTTTGTGCTGATCATTGGAGAAGACAATCTTAGTTCTTTTCCAAAATGGAAAAACTATGATAAAATCCTGGAATATTATGAACTGTATGTATACCCAAGACCGGAGGCAGAGAAGTCGCCACTGGCGCAGCATCCGAAAGTAAAATTTATTCCAGCACCTATGCTCGATATTTCTGCTACGTATATTCGCAACCTCGTGAAAGAAGGGAAATCAATTCGTTACCTGGTGACGGAAGAAGTAGAGAATTATATTTTGCGCAAAAAGTTTTTTCTGTAACAATATGCAACTAACTCCTGAACTGAAAAAAATATTTCTCGCCATGCTTGTTTTGCTGGCGTCGATAGTAGCCTATTACCTGTTGTTCACCAATGTCTATCTCACTCGAACACTTAGCCAAGGTGATTGTGCGGTAGAATATTCTTATTATATAAAAGGAAAAGTAAAGCTTTACGAAGGACATTATCTTACCAATCAAGACGAGCTTTATTATGCGAATAGAAAACTGGCTTTATGTCTTTGCGAAGAATATTTAAAAACGAAAGACGAAGCACTGGGAGAAAAGATCCTGGAGATGAACAAGCATTATTCCAATAATCCTAAGATCACGCAGCTTGAGCAGATATTGGAAAATCGTTTCCAGCTTTTTGATCCGGTAAAATATATTGATTGAACAACAATACGATTTTTAGTAACTTTACCTTTCAACAAATACCTATAATGCATTCATCTCATGGGAAGAGCATACGAACTACGAAAAGCAAGAAGAGCCAAACGTTTTGATAAAATGGCGAAAGCCTTTACGCGTTTGGGCAAAGAAATAGTAATGGCTGTAAAACAAGGCGGACCAAGCATAGAAACCAATGCACGTCTACGCACCGCTGTAAACAATGCCAAAGGCTTGAACATGCCTAAAGACCGTATTGAGGCGGCTATCAAAAGAGCTTCCGGTAAAGACAGCTCCGATTATGAAGAGATCGTTTACGAAGGATATGGTCCTTATGGCGTAGCCATCGTGGTAGAATGCGCTACTGATAACTCTACACGTACCGTCGCCACTGTTCGTTCTGCAATTACCCGCGCAGGCGGCACACTAGGCAAAAGCGGTTCCCTCGATTTTATTTTTGATCGTAAAGGAGTATTCAAGATCAACGGTGCAGGCCTCGATACAGAAGAACTGGAGCTTGACCTGATCGACTATGGTCTGGAAGAGATCGTAAAAGACGGTGATGATATATTTATCTATACAGCGTTCACTGATTTTGGTACGATGCAAAAAACCCTGGAACAAAAAAATATCAATGTGATCAGTGCAGAGCCGGAAAGAATTCCGAACAATACCTCTACCCTTTCACCGGAACAACAAGAAGAAATTTACAATCTTGTAGAAAAGCTGGAAGAAGACGATGATGTACAGGCTGTGTTCCACAATATGGCCGAATGATCAGAATTTTCAGGACTTAAGAATTATCCTGAAATCATGCTCCAAAGCGCACAAAATCTTTCAGATAAAAAGGTTCGAAGTAGGCAACATCTTCGAACCTTTTTTCTTCGTAGGCTTTTAATGCCATGGCGCCTATGTTGATGGCGGACGGTAACATGTCGTTGAAGAAAATAGCATTTTTATACTGGCCTAAAAATTTAGTGCATTTTTGTGCTCCGTCTCCGAAAAACAAAACAGGCTGTGCCGATAATAATTCCTGAAAAGAATTTTCGTCGATGATCTTTGCATTCACTTCTTCTTTGCACTTCAACTCATGATCATACAAAGCACAATACACTTCCATTCTTCTTGCGTCGATCATGGGACACAAGAGCGCGCGGGTATGGTTGAAACGGTTTGCCTCGTAAGCCATCGACTCTAATGTGCTAATAGCGATCAATGGTTTCTCTAATGCGTAGCATAATCCTTTTGCGGTGGAAACGCCAATGCGCAATCCTGTGTAGGAACCTGGACCTTTGGAGACTGCCACTGCTGAGAGATCAATCATTTTTTCTCCCGAATAGGAAAAAAGATTTTCGATCAGTACCGTAATAAATTTGGAATGAGATTTTTCAATCAAGATCTGTGAAGATGCCAATAGCGTGTCTCCCTTGTGGAGCGCTACCGAACATACTTTGGTGGAAGTTTCTATGCTTATGATCAGCGGTGTCATTGATAAATGAAGATCAGCTCTACTGTTTTCTTAATAATTACTATTCCCAGAAAAGAAGCGTAAATATAACTAATTGTTCTTGGATTCAACTTAGCAGCCGTACGCACGCCAAATGCAGAGGAGAAAATCACCCCAGCAGCCAGCGTGAGTCCTACGGGAAATACAATGTAGCCAAGATTGTAATGATCAAAGGCAGAGTGCGGCGTTTGTGTCATACTAAAAATTGTCATTACAAACGACGTGAGCATGATCACACCGGAGGAAACGGAACTGGCTTTTTTGATATCGGCTTTCATCAGCGTATTCAGCATCGGAATGATCACGATGCCACCGCCCAGACCGGAAACCGAAGCAACAATGCCGCTGCCGAGGCCGATTAATCCATATTGCCAGATCTTTATTTTTGTAAGTGGGAAACGAAATTTTTTCTTCGCATTGCGAAGCGTGAAAACAAGCATATATACAAGGAGAATGATCACGACAAGATTAAATTTTTTCACATCGTACCATTCGGTATTCACTATAAATTTTAAAGTAAGCAGAGAAGTAACTACCGAAAACAGACCAATGATCAGCACTGGACGCGGGTAGAAATTTTTCATTTTAAAAAGAGTATAATTCGCCGAGGAGGAAGCGAAAAAAATCGCGAAGATCGAATTAGCAATCGTAAACTGCGCAAGCTCCGATTCCGGTACTCCCATGAAACGAAGTGCGATGGGAATTATAAACACATATACAATTCCTCCGCCTATCCCCACCAGTCCAGCCATAAAACCGCCGATGATGCCTGCCAGAATCAGAAAGAAAAAAGAAAGCATGAGTAATAAATATTTACCGGATAGATTTTAATGATTTGGGATACCAGATGCAAGATGCCGGATACCAGATAAAATAACATTTACACCTGGTATCCGGCATCCGGTCTCTTGCATCCGTTTAATTATTTTCCAGAAAGAATTTTTTGATACTCTGCCTGATCGTTCAATACTTTCAATGCAGCCTGAATATCTTCGTCGTCGTCAAAAGAAGCTTCGATGATTCCTTTTTGCAGGTAATACCTGGAAACGATCTCCTCTTCTATAATTTCTTTAACCTCTTCTTTAAAAGTGATCAAGTCTTTTTCCTTGTTATGGCTTACTTGCTTACGCAGGCTTTCGATCTGATCTTTGATCCCATCGTAATATTTTTCTGTTTTAGAAGTTTTTACCAGTTCGTCTAAGGTTACTTCTACTTTTGTTTTGTAGTCATAATCTTTTCCGTCCAACCATTTTACAAAGTCACTATAGTCAGAATCGGTGAATTGATATTCTTTCGCAGGCTTAATTGTTTTATTTTTCGATACATAAATAGTAGCGTAGTCGAAAATGAGATTCTTGCTGTACAAGCTTGCGATGATCGGAGCGATCGTTTTAGATTCTACAGGAATATCAGGAGTAATTCCTCCACCATCGTATACCACGCGATTATTTTTTGTTTTGAAAGCAGTGCGCAGTGAATCCGGGATCTTGCCGGCGCTGCCATCTTCGTTGCGGTGTGTATAGTCGATCGCCTGGATACATCTTCCGCTTGGTGTATAATATTTTGCCGTAGTGATCTTCAATTGAGAATTGTAGGAAAGCGGGCGTGTAGCCTGTACCAATCCTTTGCCGTAAGATTTTTGTCCTACAATCACACCACGATCATAATCCTGGATCACACCGGAAACGATCTCGGAAGCAGAAGCGCTCTTGCTGCTTGTAAGTACTACCATCGGGATCAGTGTGTCTACAGGAGTATTTGTAGCGTAATAAATTTTATTCCATTCCGAAGTTTTTCCTTTGGTACTTACGATTGGTTTATCTTTTTTAATAAAAATATTAGAAATATTGATCGCCTCGTTCAGCAATCCACCCGGGTTATCACGCAGGTCGAACACGATCTTTTGCGCGCCTTTTGCTTTCAATTCGGTGAGCGCATTCTTCACATCTTTGGAGGCGTTGTTGGTGAATTCGGAAAGTTTGATGTAGCCTGTTTGGTCGTTGATCATTCCGTAGTAAGGCACATTTTCGATCTTAATTTTTTCTCTTGTTAGGATAACGTCAAATTTATCGGCTACGCCATAACGTTTCACCGTGATCTTTACTTGCGTGCCAGCTTGTCCTTTCAGAAGCTTGCTGATATCGGAAGTTCCTTTCCCTTTGGTATCAATTCCGTCCACAGAAAGAATTTCATCACCGATCATCAGTCCGCCTTTGTGCGCGGGAAAACCTTCGTAAGGCATGAGGATTATTGCACGGTCATTTCTATTGCCGATCACTGCACCAATTCCGCCATATTGGCCGGTCATGTGTGTGCGGTAGTCTTCTATTTCATCTTCCGGAATGTAGTTGGTATAAGGATCCAGGTTTTCGAGCATTGCATCGATCCCGTCTTTCATAAATTTATTAGGATTGATCTCGTCTACATAATAAGTGTTAACCTCTTTAAATAGCGTGGCGAAAATATCCAGGTTCTTAGCGATCTCAAAATATTTATCGGTTTGAGTAAAGGAGAAAAGTCCAAGTGTAGAAACTAAAAGAAGTGTTCCCAGGACAAAGAATTTATATTTTTTCATAGTATCAGAATTCTGTAATGATAACGAACGTTGGGGCTGCGATATTATTTACTACCGGTTTTTAAACGTTCCAGAGCTAAATTTAGTTTTTTTTCCAATATTTCATAGGGGATTTTTTCTTTCGCTACATAAATAAAAGCCAGCAAATAGGCGTTTTTTTCTCCTTCCGGGAAATAAAGATTTCGATTGAGCCGGTAAGCTTCGCGCATTTGTCTTTTAAGACGGTTGCGGTCTACGGCTTTTTTGAAATTTCTTTTGGATACAGAAAACAGTGCTTGTGGTTTTGCCTGCCCGGTATTGTCTTGTAGAAGATAGATCAATCGTATAGGATTGGAAGAAACGGCTTTTCCTTTGGAAAAAAGTAGTTCGATGAGTTTTTTGCTTTTCAGCTTTTCCTCACGGCCAAAGGTAAATCGTTGGGTATGTTCTTCTTTTTCTGCCATAAGGAATGGTACGAATCTATTAAATCAGGACGACACCTTCAAGGTTTTTTGAATACTTGAAGATATTGCTCATAAAAAAACAGAAGAATGGAACATTACATCCCATTCTTCTGCCTAAAACTTTAATTTATTTATTACGAGGTACTATTTTTTCGCGATGCTATCGGAAACGGTCAGTTGTTTTCTTCCTCTTCTTCTTCTGGCAGCAATTACTCTTCTACCGTTTGGAGTTGACATTCTTTCTCTGAAACCGTGTTTATTTCTTCTTTTTTTGTTAGAAGGTTGAAATGTCCTTTTCATGGCCGTATCCTTTTATTATTTTTTTTACTTATTTCTTTTGAAACCCTGTCAAAAGTATTTATCAACAGGGCTGCAAATATAGAAAACCTTTCATAAAATACCAAAACTATCTTATAATTAATAGCTTTTTATTGGTTTACAATTACTTGTAGAACTTTATTTTCTTGTTTTTTTGTAAAAAAACCTGCTTTTTTAAGAGTAGATGGTTGCTGTTTTTGTTGCTTAGATCTTCTTTTTTATTGCTGGTTTTTACCGCGATGATCGCAGAGATGACGCAAAGGATACAAATATCGTTCTAGTACTTAATTCACATTGACAATGCATTATCATATTTCTTATACAAATCCGCTGACGCATTTGGTGGATATCGAAATTTCTCTTCCTGCCACTAATTCTATTTCCACTATCCTGCAACTACCTGCCTGGAGGCCCGGACGCTATGAGTTGCAGAATTATGCTGCCAATATCAAACATTTTTCCGCTTCCGATCAAGCTGGAAATTCGTTTTCATTTTCGAAGATCACCCGCAATCAGTGGAAAATTGACCATCCCGCCAATACTTTGCTGAAAGTGCGTTACCAATACTACGCTTATCAAATGGACGCCGGTGGCTGCTGGCTGGACGAGCTGCAGCTTTACCTGAATTTTATTTGTTGTCTTATGTACGAGCCTTCCCGGATCAATGAGCCTTGCGCAGTAACGTTGGCGCTTCCTGCGGAATATCAGATCGCTTGCGGATTGCCAAAAGAAGAGCATCAATTAAAAGCAGAAAATTTTTACCACCTCGCCGACAGCCCGATGATCGCGAGCGCCGGGCTTACGCATTTTTCTTTTGCCGTGGAGGATATTCCATTTCATATCTGGATCCAGGGAACAAATTTTGTGAAAGAGGAAAAACTACTGGAAGATTTTTCAAAATATACCACCGAACAAATTCGTACGATGGGAGATTTTCCTGAAAAGGAATATCATTATTTATTCCAGTTTCTTCCTTACCGCCACTATCACGGCGTAGAGCATCGCAACTCTACGGTGATCACACTTGGGCCTTCTGAAGCAATTCCGGAAAAAGGATATGCCGATCTGGTGGGAATCAGTTCGCACGAATTGTTTCATGCATGGAACATCCTAAAAATAAGGCCTGCAGAAATGTTTCCTTATGATTTTACAAAAGAAAATTATTTCACCACCGGTTTTGTGGCCGAAGGATTTACTACTTACTATGGCGATCTTTTTCTCGCACGTGCCGGTGTATTTTCTACCGAGGAATATTTCGCTGAATTGAATACCTCGTTCAAAAGACATTTTGAACATTTCGGAAATGAGAACCTCTCCCTGGCAGAATCGTCGCAAGACCTATGGGTAGACGGTTACGTAGCTGGTATACCCGATCGAAAAGTTTCGATCTATGTAAAAGGCTGTATCGCTGCCTTGATTCTCGACCTGGAAATCCGCTCTAAAACAAATTCCGCACAATCGCTCGATGATCTGATGCGTTTGCTTTGGAACAATTATGGAAAAACAAAAACCGGTTATACCATGGAAAGCATCATCCGGGATACCGCTACCATAGCGTGTTCTGACATGACTGATTTTTTCCAGGAATGTATTTTCGGACATACGGATCTAAAAATAAGGTTGGAAACAGCATTGGCTTCGATAGGATGCAAACTGGTGGAAAAGCCCGCCGGTAGTATTACCGAAAAAGAATTTGGATTCCGCACCCAGGTGCGCGGCAACCGGACAATCGTAGAAGCCATCGCTCCCGGATCACCTGCGTCGCATGTGCTGAGCAAGGACGATGAAATTTTGACGATGGATGAAATTCCTTCTTCAGGCAATATTGATCAATTGTTGCTACGCCTGTCGATCAACCGATGGGGGCGTGTGCTGGAAGTGGAAATGACTGGAGAAAAAGAAAAAAGATATTACCCTAGTTATACGATCGAAAAAGATCCTCATGCTTCGGAACAAGTGCAAAAAGCTTTTGAGCAATGGCTTCAAAAGGCCTTTTGACAAAAATTTTAAAATTATTTAATGTAAGAAAAGCTTTCCGGGCCTTGCAGAAAGCCATAGGATTTAAAATACTGAATACGCAGTAGTACATGATCAGCCATATTATTCTCTAATTTTCCTATATTTGGCTAGAATGTTTTTTAAAAACTAAAAAAGTATCTATGACCGCCAATTTACCATGGGTTGAATCCCCCTTTTTTTATCAGCTACTGGAGAAAAAGAAAAACCTAACCGAAGAACAACGCGCAATGGCCATTGAGTATCATGAAAGAGGATACATCGTGCTCAAAAATTTCTTCGACAAATCATTTATAGATGAAGTACGCAAGCAAGTACAAGAAGAAGGTTTCGGTGGCAAAAAACTGAAAACTTTCCAAAACGATGTGCGTGTGCAAGACCTCTGGACCGTATCACCTCTAGTACAAAAACTTGCCAGCGACGAAAGAGCGCTGAAGATTCTGGAATTTTTGTACGAAAGAGAACCTATTCCTTTTCAAACACTCAACTTCAAGGTAGGCACACAACAAAGAGCGCACTCGGATACAATCCATTTCAGTTCCTTGCCAGCCCGCTATATGTGCGGCATCTGGGTGCCCCTGGAAGATGTTACGGAAAACAATGGTCCTCTTTTCTATTACCCTGGCTCTCATAAAACACCGGAATATAATTTTACTCATGTAAACCATAACCTGGCCGATCCAAGCTACGACAACTATGGGGAGTACGAAACATTTATGGAAAACCTGATGGAAGTGTCGGGATATAAGAAGGAATATTTCTTGGCAAAAAAAGGCGATGCACTGGTCTGGTCTTCTAATATTATTCATGGAGGTTCGGGCATCAAAGAGAAAGGCACTACACGCTGGTCGCAGGTGACTCACTATTTCTTCAAAGACACTATTTATTATACTCCAATGATGTCCAACATGGTTACCGGAAACCTGTATGCGAGAAAAGAGTTGATAGATATTAAAACAGGAAAATTAGTAGAGCAAACCTACAACGGCGATCCGGTTAAATTCATTCAAACTGATTTTGAAAATCACAACCTGGTGTTGGGAGAAAAAGATATGAAAGAAAAAAATTATACAGGAGTAAACAGCAGAAGCATAATCGACAGAGTAAAAGGAAAACTGAAAAAGATGTTGAATGTTTCAAAAAAATAATTTTTCTAAATACCGATCAATAAAAAAGGCTCACGATGATGAGCCTTTTTTATTGTCTGGGGAACTATAGTCTTTTCATTTTAGTACCGAGTCCATCACTTTACCATTTCTGGAAGGTTTTACCGATTGATTTAAGGCATCTTCGGCGGTATTCGGAACGTGATTAGTTTTTTTTTCAAGGTAATCTGTCTTATAGCCTTTCACTGCAAAAAACAATATATACGCATAGCACAACAAGCACACCAGGAAACTATATTTATATCCAATGCTATCGGCAAGCATTCCTTGCAGAAGAGGAATAAATGCTCCGCCTGCCACCATTGTTACCATCAGGCCGGAGCCATTGCTGGTAGCGGTTCCCAGCTTACTAATGCCAAGCGGGAAAATACATGGCCACATGACCGAATTAAACAATCCGACCAGCACAAGTAAAAATGCCGCTACAGGAATATTTACCAATGGGAAATCAAAATATACACCCTGATCTGTTTTCATGATCATGACAGGGATATCAAGCTTCATCGTAGTGAATACTCCTAGCATACTGCAAGCAACCAGTGCTAGCGCAACAATTGTTACCACCGTAAGCATGGTTTCCGATTTTATTTTTTGGCCAAGCGCACTTCCGATCAGCCGGCCAATCATGGCGCTGCCCCAATAATAGGCTACCAGACCAGAAGCATAACGTTCGCTAATTCCAAAATCATTTTTAAAATATAAGATCAATAAACTTCCGATCGCTACTTCTGCTCCTACGTAAAAGAAAATAGCTCCTGAGCCATAAAGCAAATGTTTGAAGTTGAAAATACTTTCTGTTTCTCCTGTTTCTGCTTCCTGTGAAGCAATCTTAGGAAGTTTCACAAAATACAATACAGTAGCGATTGCCAGTGTAAGCAATGCCAATAAAATATAAGGCCCACGCACTGCTTCTGCTTTTTGAGTAGGATCGGTGATTCCTTCTACTAAAATAAAGGCCGCTCCGATGATTGGTCCGGTAAAGGTTGCAAAAGAGTTCATCGCTCCTCCCAGATTCATACGGCTGGAAGCAGTTTCCGGCGCGCCTAGTGCGGTGATATAAGGATTGATCGCTACTTGTAGAATTGCCAATCCGATGGCTACTACAAATAAAGCGAACAAAAAGAATCCATAAGAAATGACCATGGAAGCAGGTACAAATAAGAGTAGCCCTACACCCATGATGGATAAGGCGAGCGCGAGTCCTTTTTTATAACCTATCTTTTTAATGATCGATCCTGCAGGAATAGACATGATTGCGTAAGCAATAAAAAAACAAAACTGGATCAACATTACTTTCCATGTTTCTGTAGGACCAAAGTGAAATAGTCCTTTTAAACTTGGAATTAGTACATCATTCATTACAGTGATGAATCCTATCATAAAATATAAGGAAATCATCAGTACCAGCGGCGCTGTATAATTGGTTTTCGGATTATAATTACTCCCGTTCATGTTGGTTGCTCCTCCTCCTATTGATGCCATAAGTTAATCCTTTATGTGAATATTTTTATACTTTTTAGAGAATATTTATCAATGTTCCGTGTCTGCTTTTTTCTTTTTTTCAGCCTCAATCCGAATCCGTTCTTCTTCTTTTCTTTTATCGGCTTGTTCTTTATTGGTCATATCCACCAGGGTCTGTACGGCGTCTACGATCATGAGCTCACAGCGACCGTCCTCCATAGTTTTATCGCTTACTTGTCTGGCAGCAGTGCTGTCTTTAATTGCGTTTAGAACAGCTGTTTTTTCTGCGTACCAATTTTCGGAAGAAGAATTTTTATCCAATGCTTCCAATCCTATTGCGGAGGCAGCGGAGAGCGAGGAAGATAAATTTTCAAGTTGCCTGAGCACCGGAGAATGTTGCATTACTTTCAAAAATTCTGTGTGATTGTTTTTCCAAAGCACAAGCCATTGTCTGAGCTGCTCTTTATCTGTGTCTGATTTTTTTTCTGAATAATTGACGACTAATTTTCTAAAGATCCTTGCAGCCCGTGCATCCGCCGCAGCTGCGTCGGCCATAAGCGTGTAAGGAGAATAAGATTTATACATTAAACCTCCGTTGTTGCGCTTATATACTTTATAAGGTTCTACTACTTCGGCAAGTACCTGGAGCGAACGAATGTCGCCACCGTTGGCAATATTCCTCAGTAAGACTTCTCTGTTCTTAATATGTGTCAATCCTAATTCTTCCAGGTGCTGGCTTACTACTTCCAGTCTTCGGTACATATCGTCTTCGTCTTTCACGTTGCGCGGCGACCAGAGCCTCTCCGCAATTGCAGCGGTACGCGGCCAGATGCGGGAATCAATGGTAACAGGCGTTACCAATTCAGACCACATGGTAGCTTCTCCGCCTAAGACCAACTTTTCCTGTTCAGAACTCAGTTTATATTTTTTCTCTTCTTCTGACCATTCTTCAAAAGGCGGAAGCGGATCTGCATTATAGTGTTCGGCAGCAGGCAGCATAAGATCGATGTAATAACCGTTTGAGAGTAAAGTCTGGTACCCCTTCGAAGCCGCTCTGTACAAGGATTCCTTGCCAAACCAGGAATGAATGATCGCATCTTTGGAAAGATCGTCGGAAAGAATTTCTTCCCAACCCATCATTTTTTTATTAAGTTTTTTGATCGTTTTGATCAAGCGGTTGTTAAAATAAGTTTGCAAATCCAACGTAGTCTCCATGCCTTTTGCTTTCATGAAGGCCTGGATCTTAGGATTGGCTTTCCAATCGTGTCCGTTGTTCTCATCCCCTCCGATATGAAAATAAGGGTCGGGGAAAAGCGATGCCATTTCTGTAAATAATTTATCGAGAAAAATATACGTCTGCTCATTGGTCGGATCCAGCACGGGATCAAAAATGCCGGCATTTCTTTCCAATTCATATGGCCCCGGTGCACTGCCTAGCTCCGGAAATGCTACCAGGATAGAAGTGGCATGCCCAGGCACGTCAAACTCCGGCATTACGCGAATGCCGCGGTCAGTAGCGTATTGAATGATCTCTTTTATTTGTTCATGTGTGTAGTATTGTCCGTCCGAAGCCATTTGATGAAGCTTTGGGTATACTTTACTTTCCACTCTCCATCCCTGGTTATCGCAAAGATGGAAGTGAAATACATTCATTTTTACCGCAGCCATTGCATCCAGGTTTCGCTTCAGTACTTCTACCGGTTCGAAGTGGCGCGCCACATCGATCATCAATCCTCTCCATGGAAAGCGTGGCTGGTCGTTAATTTCTACACAAGGGAAATAATAACCGTCTTGATCGGCTTGGGCCAACTGCAAAAGTGTTTCAAGCCCGTGCAATGCGCCGATATCAGTGGGCGCTTCCAACATAATTTTTCCAGGTGTGACGCGAAGCATATACGATTCGTCTTCGTATAATTCTACTTTGCCTGTACGTTTGGCGGAAATTTGCAGCGAAGGATTTTCTACTTGCTGCGGGATCTGTTTAGAGATGACCCCTTGCGGAAAAAACAAACCTGTTCTGCCGTCCAGCCTTCTGAGAAACCGGTTGGCCGCATCGAAGAGACGGCGGTCGGCGGCGGTGTTGACGTTTAATGTAAATGTTTTAGTAAGCCTGAAACTGCCGGAATTTATTTTCAGCGAAGCCGGCACAGGCATTAGGTTGAGAGTGGAAGGATTTGCACTGGCACTGGAAATTTCCGGCATTTGTACCTGCTCCTTTGTTTTAGGAGTACAAGCCTGAAAGTACAGCGCAGAGGCTGCTATAAGTATGATCTTGGTTAGAAAACGCATACGTAGCTTTACTATTAATATTTCAAAACGGAGAAAGAGATAAAAAAATCCGGGATCAAATAATCCCGGATTTTGAAGATCGAAATTATTCGATCACTACTTTTTGGTTTGATATTTTATCACCTGCAGTTACCTGCACCATGTAAATTCCTTTGTGGAAAGTAGAAGAGTTGATCACGGTGTTAGTGTTGGATACAACGGATTCGTATACCAGCATTCCATTTGCGTTCATCACTTTTACTTTTGCTTCACCGGCATTCATAGCAGAAAGATCCAGGTTGATCTGCTCTTTTGCAGGGTTCGGATAAACAGAGATCAGCGAGTTGTTTACTGAAGCAGTAACGGCTGTAGTAGAAGGATCTGCTACAGTAGCAGAAAGATTCAATACCCACGAAGAATTAGTAGCATCGTCTGTAGTGATAGTCAATACTGCAGTTTTGTTATCTCCAACAGTAGCAGAAGCACTTGGAGAGAATACGACAAAGATAGAATCTTTCCAAGCTTCGAATACTTTCGTTACTGAAGGTGTTACTGAAAATTCAGAAGCATTGGTACCGGAAATGGTAACGTTTGTAATATTTAATGTGTCTGTACCACTATTGTATAAAACAATAGTATCGTTGTCAGATTGATCACCAGGCAGAGCATTAGGAATCATCAGGTTGTCCGGATTTGCAATAGGGCCACCCGCTCCAGTCCACAATGAAAGAGTAGGTGCCACTGCAGTTCCGGCAGCAGAACCAACCTGAATATAGTCAAGCGTTACAGTACCCTGAAAATCTGAATCTCCCGTACCCCAGTCGTATATATTTCTGAATAATAGTCCTACTCCTACAATATTATCCAACACGTTGTTGGTTGTAAGACTACCGGAAAGATCTACGGTTGTAGACAATGTATTTTGTCCTGCGCTAACTGTAAGTACAGAAACGTTATCAGCATAGTTACTGAATAATGTTGTTCCGTTGCTACCATAGATAATCAAGACAAGCTGTCCAGCCATGGGTGAATTAAAACTGATCTTCACTTTTTGGTTGGAAGGATCAGTCAAGTCAATAGCAGTGTTTATACAGTCACCTGTATAAAATTTTGCTACTTCTGGGCCTCCAGCTGGGTTATTTGCAGAGTTTCCCCAAACGTTTATATTATGGTCATATGTGATCAGCATATGTCCTTTTGAGTCTACAGCCCATGTACATTGAGAATTAGTGCTTCCCTCAGTAGCAATATGACTACCCATACAGTTTGAAGCAACTGTATTACCGAAGTTGAACACATAACCATCACCAGCTCCACCCACCGGCTTGTTATTAGACCTACCGCTGTTCGTGTTCTGAGCCATCACCACCGATCCCGCAAGTGTTAGACCAATAAGAGAAAGTATTAATTTTTTCATAAAACACTTATAATTTTAGTTAAACAATAAATTATTCCTATTTCCAGAAGAATTGCCCTTCTTTTAAAGGAATGTACAGAAACCAAAATCAACTCATGAAAAAACCAAGAAAAACCTCCCCAAAAAGTAACTCAACCGATATAAATTCAAGGTTAATTATATCGCCTTAAAAACGTCAAAAATCAACTTTATTAGTATTAATATGAACTTTTTGAATTGAGAGTATCGCCTTAATGCCCCGGCAAAAATTCCTCTTAAAAATCTTTGGTTCTAGATGCTGGATACCGGATACGTGATACCAGATAAAACATTGACACTAGGATCGTGTTTTATAAAATTAAATGGAATGAATAGATTGATTTATCCGGCATCCAGTATCCAGCATCTTTAGTGCTTTATAAAAAAACTAAAGCTCTCCTTTAAACTTCTCTACGATCTGACCATTTTTATCATAAATGTCTTTGGCCAGAATAACTTTTACAAAAGTGAGTAACACGATCTTAAAATCGAGTCCAAAGGAAAAATTTTCAGCATAATAGACATCCAGCTCAAACCGGTCTTTCCAGCTGATCGAATTTCTTCCCTTCACCTGCGCCCATCCTGTGATGCCGGGTAAGACCGAATGCCTTTTGCGCTGAACTTCAGAATACAAAGGCAAATATTCCATGAGCAGAGGCCTTGGACCAATAATGCTCATTTTTCCTTCTAATACATGAATTAGCTGTGGGATCTCATCCAGGGAAGTTTTTCTCAAAATATTTCCAAACCCACTAATTCTTTCCCGCTCAGACATTTCTTCGGGTACATCGTCTTTCATCGTTCTGAATTTGTAAAGCAAAAAAGGCTTCTCTTCTTTACCTGGTCGAAGTTGGGTAAAAAATATTTTTCCTTTATTAGAAAAAAATAATACGATCATAATTACGATCGTAAAAGGTAAAAAGAATAACAGCAGGAAAATCGCTCCCAGGATGTCAAATGCTCTTTTGAAAAATCTTTTATACACCAACCTCAATTTTAACTAACTTTGACCGAAATTTATACAAAATTTTAACATGGTTTCTTTTCCAAACGCCAAAATAAACTTAGGACTTGATATCATAGAAAAGAGACCCGATGGCTTTCACAATATCGAGTCTTGCTTTTATCCGGTTCAGTGGACAGATGTAATCGAAATTATTCCTTCCAAAGAAAATAATTTTAGTTCTTCCGGTATTCCCATCCCTGGAGATCCATCTTCTAATCTTTGCATGAAAGTGTACGAAGCGCTTAAAAAAGATTTTGCTCTCTCCCCTGTACATTTTCATCTGCTGAAAAATATTCCCATCGGCGCCGGTATGGGCGGTGGCTCTTCGGATGCTGCTTTTACCGCCAAATTGCTGAATGAAATCTTTGAGCTCAATCTTTCATCTTCTCAATTGGAAGATTATGTACGCCCTCTGGGAAGTGATTGCGCCTTTTTTGTAAACAACAAACCAGTCTTCGCCTATGAAAAAGGAGACCGGTTCAAAAATATAGAATCGGTTTTAAAAGGCTACTATATTAGTATTATATATCCTGAACTTCATATCTCAACCAAAGAGGCCTACAGTGGAGTAATACCCCAAAAACCTGAAGTTGGCATAGAGCAAATCCTTCGCAAAGCACCTGCCGAATGGAAGCATCTTCTAAAGAATGACTTTGAAACCGCTCTTTTCCCAAAATATCCGGTCTTAAAAGAGATCAAAGAACAACTCTATACACAAGGTGCCGTCTATGCCTCCATGACCGGAAGCGGGTCTGCGGTATATGGGATTTTTAAGGAAGAAAAAGATATTAAACCCCTATTTTCAAGCAGTTATAAAATATGGCAAGGTATTCTGGAATAAAAACCTAGAGATTCTTGAAAACCTCTAAGGTTTTTAGAAAGGAAAAATTAATAGCCATATTTTTTTGATCCATAACAAATTATTATATTTGTAGCCCTAATAAAAGTAGACTATGATCATCGTAAGCGTAAAAGAAAACGAATCTATTGATAAAGCATTAAAAAGATTCAAAAAGAAATTTGAGAAAACTGGTGTTTTGAAAGAGCTTAGAGCTAGAAGCGCCTATGAAAAGAAATCTGTAAGAAGAAGATTCACTGTGATCCGTGCTGCATACAGACAGAAGATGCAACAAGGAACAGAAGAATAGTCTTTCTTTTTTGAATAAATATTTCTATATTGAATCACTGGGGCAATAATCCCGGTGATTTGGTATGGTTAGTGATTTTTTAAAGTATATCCAATACGAGAAAAGGTTCAGCAAACATACCTTAACCTCCTACCAAAACGACCTGGATCAATATTCAGCGTTTCTCCAAAAAGATTTTGAAGTCAGCCATCCCGAAGAAGCTTCGTATAGCATGATTCGCTCATGGATCGTAAAGCTTGCCGAGCAAAAGATGGTTCCCAAAACGATCAATCGTAAGATTGCCGCGTTGCGTTCTTATTATAAATTTCTTTTGCGCAACGGAAAGATCACCAAAGATCCAACTATAAAGATCCGCGCGCCGAAAGTAAAAAAATCACTGCCTGTTTTCGTGGAGCAGGAAAATCTTTTAAACCTTCTTGATAGCACCTTGTCTGAAGATAACCCAGGAGGAATGGGCTTCACAGACAATTTCGAAGGCGTGCGCGACCGGCTTATCATGGAGCTGCTGTACGGTACCGGCATTCGTCTCTCCGAACTTATTGAAGTGAAAAATACGGATATCAATTTTTACCAAAACACACTTAAAGTATTAGGAAAAGGAAACAAAGAACGGATCATTCCGATGAACACCACCCTGGTGGAGCGCATCAAAGAATTTAATCTTCTGAAAAAAACAACACATTCCGGCAACTCTTGTGAATATTTAATCGTTACAAATGAAGGAAAGAAAACTTACCCGATGTTTGTATATAGAACGGTAAGAAAATATTTAGATATGAGTACGACAGTAGAAAAGAGAAGCCCACACGTATTAAGACATTCGTTCGCTACTCATTTATTGAATAAAGGAGCAGACCTCAACGCGATCAAAGACCTGCTGGGCCACACCAGCCTGGCCGCGACGCAAGTGTATACGCACAATTCATTAGACAAACTAAAAGCCATTTTTAATCAGGCACATCCGAAATCATAAAACTAATTTTGGATTATGAATTTTGAATTGATCATTCATAACTCATAATCCAAAATTTATAACTTCAAAACCCGTAATATATGTTCAACCTCAGGCCGACTGATCCGGCGGGTGATCGGAGATCCTGAACAACTTAAATTCCTATGAAACTTCAAATCCAATCCATCCATTTTGATGCTGACGTGAAGCTTACTTCTTTTATTCAAAAGAAATTGGAAAAGCTCGATACTTTTTATGATCGCATACAGGGAGGGGAAGTTTTTTTAAAACTTCAGAACGACGACGAAAAGGGAAATAAAATTGTAAATATAAAATTGCTCATCCCAGGTGGAGATGTGTTTGTTCAGGAACAAGCGCCTTCTTTCGAAGAGGCTACTGATAAGGCTTACGAGATCCTGAAAAGGCAGCTAGGCAAGAAAAAGGAAAAAGCAAATGCTTAATAAATTATGAATGTTGAGTTATGAATTATGAATGTTTATTTAGTTTACTAAAGAACCCATAATTCATAACTCATAATTCTACCATTTAAAATGCGTCTTCAAAATGCTCCGGTTCATCGCTGCCTGTGATGGCGATAATATCGAAGCGAATATCTTTCTCCCAATTCTCTTTTACCACATATTCCAGCGCCGTTTTCCTAAGCATTCCTATTTTGTGATCGCCTACAAATTCTTCGGGGAAACCGAAAAGATTATTTTTTCGAAATTTCACTTCTACAAAAACCAATACGTCTTTGTCTATCCCAATAATATCAAGCTCTCCGCGCTTGTATCGATAATTTTGTGCCAGAATTTGCCAACCTTTCGCTTTTAAATAATTTGCCGCTTTCTCTTCTCCCTCGCGGCCTGATTGAGCTTTTGTTTTCATAAAAAATAATTAAAAAAAAATTAAACCGTCATTGCGAGGAACGAGGTCGTAAGGCCGACTGACGAAGCAATCCGTTTGCTATACATGTCCTTTGGCTAAAGTTAGTCATTTTCAAATTATAGCTATAACTTTGTATTCGTAATCCGGAGAAGTCACTTGTATACACACCAAAATAAAACCGTAATCTTCCAACGCCTCGGCCTGATCGAATACCAGCAGGGATTGGAAATACAAACAGATCTGTTCAACAAGATCATCGGGCAAAAACTCCATAACCGTGATCTCCCCGAACAAGATCAAAAACCTACCGATAATTATCTTTTATTCTGCCAACATCCGCATGTATACACACTCGGGCGCAGCGGCACCAAAGAAAATCTTCTGATCAATGAACTGGAACTAGGCGTCAAACAAGCTTCCTATTTCGAAACCAACCGCGGCGGCGATATTACTTATCATGGTCCGGGACAATTGGTAGGTTACCCAATCCTCGACCTGGATAATTTTTTTACAGACATCCACAAATACCTTCGGTTCCTGGAAGAAGCGATCATTCTCACCCTCTCCGAATATGGGCTGCAAGCCGGGCGTATCAATGGCCTTACAGGTGTATGGCTCGATTTTGACAACGAAAAAACAGCGCGCAAGATCTGTGCGATGGGGGTAAAAGCCAGTCGTTGGGTAACAATGCATGGATTTGCGCTAAACATTAACAGCGATCTTTCGTATTTTAATAATATAATTCCTTGCGGTATTTCCGATAAGGCAGTGACTTCCCTTGCCAAAGAGCTGAACAAAGAAATTTCTATGGCTGAAGTGGAAGAAATATTAAAAAAACATTTGTGTACGTTATTTGAAATGAAAATCGTTTCAAATCTCTAAACTAGTTTGTAAATTTATTGATCAGCCGAATTTAAAAAGCGAAGAAGAGAATGAAGAAAGACATCCCGTTTTTGCCGGTAGAAGGCGTATGCATCGCTGTAAGCCGCTATATAGAATCTGCAGAAGAGATCAGCTGGAAAGTATTTTTGATCAACCGAAATTCTTATACTATTGAAAACGTTTTCATCCGCTCCAAAGGATATGGAGTAAACGAAGAAGGTGAAAAACAGGAAACCTCTACACTTCGCCACCATATCCCATTAGTAGCTTCCGGCGAATATGCGCTCATCGAACCGATCGATCCTACTGTATTTCATCTGAACAATGAATACTGGGTAAGCTATTTTGTAGACAACCAGGTCTACGATAAAAAATTCATCTTCGTACCAGACACTATCGTGGAATCGAATTTAATTTTTATTCCGCAGATCAATATGGAAGGCGTATTGCATATCTAATTAATTTTAAATTCTGAATTTTAAATTTTAAATTTGCTGCATCCCTATAAACTTTTAATTTTTAGTTAGGGTGAAACTATTTTTTTATTTTTTAAACTGATTCTATAATTCTTAAATCCTGTAATTTCTGTTACTATGTTTGATTTTTTTCACACCCTCAAAAACATTTTATTCCTCGATATTGAAACCGCTTCCGCGGAAAAAAATTACAGCGATCTTTCCGAACGTCTCCGGAAAGCCTGGAACCACAAGGCTTCCCTGATTGACCCGGAAGCGGATCCGGCTGCTTTGTATTTTCTGAAGGCTGGCATCTATGCTGAGTTTGGCAAGATCATCGCCATCAGTACAGGCTTTTTTTATTTGGATGAAAATAAAAAATGGAGCTTTAAGGTAAAATGTTTTTCCAGTGATTCCGAACCTGAAATTTTATCCGGCTTCATCCATCTTATCGAAGAAAAATATCTTCGTAAAAAACTTATTTTCTGCGCACACAATGGAAAAGAGTTTGACTACCCTTACCTCTGCCGGCGTATGCTGATCAATGGGTTTGACCTTCCCAAGCCGCTTTCTCTTACTGGTAAAAAGCCCTGGGAGATCATTCACCTCGATACATTGGAGCTATGGAAATTCGGCGACCGTAAAAATTATACTTCACTCGATCTGCTCACTGCCGTTTTTGGTATCCAAAGCAGTAAAGAAGAACTCGACGGAAGCCTTGTAAACGAAGTTTATTACAATCAAAACGGTCTTTCAAAAATTGCAAAATATTGTTGCGAGGATGCGTTGGCTACCGCGCAATTATATTTAAAGCTTCATAATAAGCCACTTATACCCGAAGAGAACATCGTCAGAATTTAAGGCTTATAAAACAGCCTTTTAGGTATACAAAATTATGACTTTAAACACCTTCAAACTCAAAAATTTTATTATTTTTGATGGTTAAGCCAATTGTGTTTGAAAGATAATAATTTAAATAGCGACCAGGATTTCCTCATAGATGTACGAAACCTTAAAACTGTTTTCAAAACCGAAGATTCGGAAGTAGTAGCAGCTGAAAATGTAAGTTTCAAGATCAAGCGTGGAGAAACCCTTGGGATCGTGGGTGAATCAGGATCAGGAAAGTCTGTAACCGCACTTTCCATCATGAAACTTATTCCGAATCCTCCGGGCAAAATCGCCGAGGGCAATATCCTTTTCAATTCCCCAAGCAAAGGTCTTATCGACCTGGCTACCTTGTCGGAAAAAGACATGCAGTTTGAAAGAGGCAACGAGATCGCCATGATCTTCCAGGAGCCGATGACTTCACTCAATCCCGTATTCACTTGCGGCGAGCAATTGGTAGAAACGATCATGCTGCATCAAAAAGTGACAACGGATGAAGCGAAAAAACGCACCATCGAATTATTCAAAAAAGTAGAGCTCCCAAGACCTGACGATATTTTCCATTCTTATCCGCACGAAATATCGGGTGGACAAAAGCAGCGCGTGATGATCGCCATGGCGATGTGCTGCAATCCTTCGCTGCTCATTGCCGACGAACCTACCACAGCGCTTGACGTAACCGTCCAATCCAAGATCCTCGACCTGATGAGACATCTGCGTGATGAAAACGATATGTCGATCATCTTCATCACACACGACCTTGGCGTAGTAGCCGAGATTGCCGATAGAGTAGCAGTGATGTATCATGGAAAAATTGTAGAACAAGGAACCGTGTGGGATATCTTCAACAATCCTCAACATCCTTACACAAAAAGTCTTCTTGCCTGTCGTCCTCGTCTGGACATCAAGCTGAAAATCCTTCCGGTGGCAACTGACTTTATGGATGTAGACATCGAGGGGAATATCACGGAGAAAGTTCATGAGCATAAATATTCTTCCGTCGGAGAAGCGATCCTTCTCAACTTCACCGACGAAGACGAGATCAACGAACGAAACGCTTTTCTTGCCAGTCAACCTCCGCAACTTGAGATTAAAAATCTGAAAATGTATTTTCCGATCAAGCGAGGGATGTTTGGCAAAGTAAAAGACTATGTGAAAGCCGTAGACGATGTGAGCTTCAATGTGTATCCGGGAGAGACCGTAGGACTCGTAGGTGAATCCGGCTGCGGCAAGACTACACTCGGCCGCGCAATCCTGCGACTGGTAGAACCTACCTCCGGCAGCATTACCTTTGAAGGAAAAGACATCACACATATTCACAAGGAAGAACTTCGCAAACTGCGCAAAGACATCCAGATCATTTTCCAGGATCCTTACTCTTCCCTGAATCCAAGAATGACCATCGGAGAAGCGATCATCGAGCCGATGCGTGTGAATCATATTTTCGAATCGGATTTTCATAGAAAAAAACATACCATCGAATTGCTTGAGAAAGTAAACCTTTCCAAAAGACATTTCGAACGATACCCGCATGAGTTTTCGGGAGGACAAAGACAACGTATTTGCATCGCGCGCGCACTCGCGTTGAATCCGAAATTCATTATCTGCGACGAGTCTGTTTCTGCACTTGATGTATCCGTGCAAGCGCAAGTACTCAATTTGCTGAACAAGCTTAAAGAAGAATTTAACTTCACCTATATTTTTATTTCGCACGATCTATCGGTCGTAAAATTTATGTCGGACAGGCTTATCGTGATGAACAAAGGTAAGATCGAAGAAATGGGTTATGCCGATGAGATCTATTCCGATCCTAAATCCGACTACACAAAACGACTGATCAACGCGATCCCGAAAGGCGACCTGGAAGATATCCGCCGGGCACAGCTAAAAAGGAAAAAAGATCATCCAAGAAACTAATCATGAAAAAAAAACCAACCAATAAGAACACGGATTTTTTACGCGACAAACTGCTCGCATTTTTTAATAACAGTAAAAAAAATCCTTATTCTCTAAAAGACCTTGTAAAAAAACTTGGCCTGAAAAGAAACGACACCAAAGAATCTCTTGAAAAAGAACTTACCTCGCTCGTACGCGAAGGCAAACTAGTTCATCTCAAAAACGGATTATTCAAAACCAACGCTTCCGGAGAAGTAGAATTCATTGTAGGAAGAGTGGACCATGTGAGTCCTCGCTTTGCTTATGTAATTCCACTCAACGATACAGCCGGCGGTGATATCTGGATCGACCAGCGCTTTATAAACGGCGCGATCGACGGGGATATTGTAAAAGCACAAGTTTTCGAATCACATGGAAGATCTAAAAAAGAAAAACACGACGAAGGGAAAATTATAGAGGTCGTAGAACGCAAGCGAACAGAATTTGTAGGCACGATCGAGATCTCTCCAAAATTCGCGTTCGTGATTCCTGACAATAAAAAAATCCATTTCGATATTTTCATTCCAAAAGAATTCATTAACGATGCGCAACACCAACAAAAAGTAATTGCGCAAGTAGTGGAATGGCCTGAAGATGGAAAGAATCCTACCGGCAAGATCAAAGAAGTATTGGGTAATGCCGGCGACAACAATACGGAAATGCACGCCATTATGGCCGAGTACGGATTGCCTTTTACTTTTCCTGAAAGCGTAGACCGCTTCGCCAGTGAGATCAGCGAAGAGATCACTAAAGATGAAATTAAAAAGCGCCGTGATTTCCGCAACACTACTACTTTTACCATCGACCCGATAGACGCAAAAGATTTTGACGACGCGATCTCGGTGAAGAAACTTGACAATGGCAACTACGAAATAGGCGTTCACATCGCCGACGTTACACATTATGTACGTCCGGGTACGCTGCTGGAAAAAGAAGCTTACCTGCGGGCCACTTCTGTCTACCTGGTAGACCGCGTAGTACCAATGCTTCCTGAAAAACTTTCCAATGGTCTTTGTTCGCTGCGACCAAACGAAGACAAACTCACTTTCTCAGCCGTATTCGAGATGACCGAAAGCGGCAAGATCATTGATCAGTGGTTTGGAAAAACGATCATTCACTCTGCACGCCGCTTTACTTATGAAGAAGTACAAGAGATCATCGAAACTTCGAATGGAGATTTCAAAGAAGAAATTTTACTGCTCGACCGATTAGCAAAAATTCTTCGCAAAGAACGTTTCAGAAAAGGAGCGATCAGTTTTGAAACGATCGAGATCAAGTTCAAGCTCGATGAAAATGGTAAACCTCTTGGCGTGTATCCAAAGATCCGTAAAGACGCGCACAAGCTTGTAGAAGACTTCATGCTTTTGGCCAATAAAAAAGTAGCCGAGCATGTGTACAATATGAAAAAAGGAGAGGATAAAAATACGATGGTCTATCGTACGCACGACGATCCTAATCCTGACAAATTAAGATCGCTCGCCACCTTCGCTGCGCGCTTCGGCCACAAGCTGGCGCTGCACGATGAGAAAGCGATCGCACAAGCGCTCAACAAACTTACGGAAGAAGTAGAAGGTAAACCCGAACAAAACGTACTCCAAGGCCTCGCGATCCGTACGATGGCAAAGGCTATTTATACCACCGATCCTGATATGCACTTTGGATTGGCGTTCAGCCATTATACCCACTTCACCTCCCCGATCCGCCGGTACCCGGATATGATGGTACATCGCTTGCTTTACCATTATCTGGAAGGAGGAAAATCGGAAGACAGAAGTTTATACGAAGAAAAATGTAAACATTCTTCCGAAAGAGAAAAAATGGCCGCCGATGCGGAAAGAGCTTCCATCAAGTATAAACAAGTAGAGTTCATGCAAAACATGACCGAAAAAGTTTTTGACGGAATTATTTCGGGAATGATAGAACACGGTATATTTGTGGAAATTATAGAAACCAAATGTGAAGGCATGGTGCGTCTGAGCGAGCTTACCGACGATTTCTACGAAGTTGATCTTGATAACTTCCGAGTGATCGGGAAGAGACAGAAGAAAATGTATACGCTCGGGGATACCGTACAAGTAAAAGTTAAAAAGACCGATCTGGCCAGGAGAACGATCGACCTGGAAATGATCACTTCAAAATAAGAATACCCTATTATGATCTTAACTATTGAAAAAGCTCTAAAATTAATCAACAAAGAAATTGCAGCGCTCGATTTGGGCAAAGAGCCTGCAGAATTATACGATCCTATTTACTACATCATGGGAATTGGCGGCAAAAGAATGCGTCCGCTTCTTGCTTTGCTGTCGCACAATTTATTTTCCGATGAGGTCGAAAAGATCATGAGACCGGCTGTGGCGATTGAAGTTTTTCACAACTACACACTCGTACACGACGATATTATGGATAATGCGCCGCTTCGCCGCGGAAATCCTACGGTACACGAAAAATGGAGTAGCAATATAGCTATCCTCGCCGGCGACGTAATGCAGATCAAAGCTACTGAAATGATCATGGAAGTAGACGATGCAATCCTTCGTTCTACGTTGACACTTTTCAATCAAACCGCTACTGAAATTTGCGAAGGACAACAGTATGATATGAACTTCGAAAAACTTGACAGTGTAACAGTAGAGGAATACATTACTATGATCCGCAAAAAAACTGCTGTGCTGCTTGGCTTCTCACTTGAGCTTGGCGGGTTGGTGGCAGGCACTTCCAAAGAGAACTTGCAACTGCTCCGGGAATTTGGAGAAAATATGGGCATTGGTTTCCAACTCATGGACGACCTGCTCGATGTATACGGTGACATGAGCAAATTCGGTAAGACCGTAGGCGGCGATATCGTGGCCAACAAAAAAACTTACCTACTCATCACTGCACTGCAGAAAGCAAAAGGAAACGATTTAAAACGTCTGCAACAACTTATCGAGTCTAAGACGATTGATAGTATTACAAAAGTGAAAGAAGTAACAGAGCTTTATAATAAGCTCGAAATAAAATCGTTTACCGAATTGAAGATGAACGAATATTTCGATCTGGCATTTAGAAAACTACACAAACTAGATGCTCCTCTTTATAAGAAAGCGCTTCTGAAAGATTTTGCGAATCAACTGGCACAAAGAGAAAGCTAATCAGCTATCGATATTCACGATCAATAAACACAAGCATTTGTAGTATGAATTTCCTTGAGAAACTTAAACTTCGTTGGCAGATCACCAGCAATTGGCAATTATTCATGATCTGTTTAGTGTTTGCCATCACCGGCTCCGCTTCTGCCTGGGCCAGCAAGCCTATTCTAGCAGCATTGAACATTACAAAAGATCTTCCTGGCGCAATTTATTGGCCGTTAAGAGTTTTAATCATCTTCCCGGTGTATCAAATCCTACTGGTGATCATCGGTACGCTACTTGGCCAATTCAAATTTTTCTGGGCCTTTGAGAAAAAAATGTTGCGCCGCTTCGGACTCAACCTTGAATAATCATGAGTTATGAATGTTGAATTAATTCATAACTCACAATTCAACATTCATAATTTTAAATTATTTTTTCTTCTCCGAAGACAACTCCAGCGCTTTATTAATCCTTTCTTTCAGTTCGAAAAGATCCACTGGTTTGCTCATGAATTCTGAGCTTTCGGTTGCTTCTGCTTTTAATTTGATCGATTCATCTGAATTTCCTGAGACATAGATTACAGGGATCTCAGAAAATTTCCGGATCTCGATCATGGTTTGTATTCCGTCGATACTACCCATAAGTTTTATATCCATGATGATCAGGTCGGGTCTGCTGGTGGAAACGGCGTCAATAGCGCCATGTCCGCTAGACTGGACTTCCAGCACTGTGTGTCCAAGTTTTTCAAGATTTTTCTTTAGCACAAGTGCCAGGATCATATCGTCTTCTACTACGAGAATTTTTGCCATACAATTGAGTGTTTAAAAAGTGAATTTTACCATAAGACCTTTCGTCTTATCTACTTCCATCATCGCATCCAGCTGTTTGGTGAGTGCTGCTACTAAGGTATAGCCCAGAGTAGCGGATGAATTGAGCTGACTGTCGTCTTCAATACCGATTCCATTGTCTGATACAAAAAGTGTGTACTTACCTATTTTAGAAAAAAATCCTATGATTATTTCTCCTTTTTCTAAATTATTAAAAGCATGTTTGAATGCATTTGTAATAAGTTCATTCAGGATCAATCCGCAAGGCATCGCTCTTTCGAGATCCAGTTCTGTGTTATCTGCCTCGATCTTTACAGTAATAGAGCCTGTTCTGTCCATATAAGAAGCACGCACTTTTTTTACGAGGTCTTCTATATAATTTTTAAAATTGATCTTAGACAACGTTTCCGAGCGATAAAGTTTTTCATGGATCAAAGCCATGGAAAGCACGCGGCTCTGGCAAGCCAGGAATATCTCGCGGTCGCTGGGACTATTTACATAATCCATGTGCAGATCGAGCATTCCGGCCACTACTGCCATGTTATTCTTTACGCGGTGATGGATCTCCCGAAGCAAAACCTCCTTCCCTTCCAACGAGCTGTTTAACTCTTCCTCGTGTTTTTTAGTATTTGAAACATCCGTATATACCGAAACAAACAATACGTATTTACCGAGGGGGTCATATAATGGTTTTCCGCTATCAACGAACCAATGATAATCTCCATTTTTTTTCTTTAATCTCAGTTCGAAAGAATATTCTTTTCCTTCTTTGATCGCTGATTTTAGATTTTCAAGATATTTTTCTTTGTCATCCGGGTGGATGCTTTGTTTCCATCCATCGCCTTTTTCATGGTTTAGCACATTTCCTGTAAAATTCTGCCATGGATTGTTTACATACACGCAAGCCCCTGTAGAATCAGAGACCCGGGCCATTACCGGAAGGTTATCCAACCAAACAGTATTAAAAGTATCGACCATGTTTTCTATCAAAATCGTATGGATTTAAACGTACTATTAAAAATTATAAAATAGAATCGGATATTTTAATCTGCACTCTTTTTTAAAAATAAAAAACACAAATGCATTTTCTTCACTAAATTAAAAATATTTTTAAGTATCTTTAATTATGCCATTGGACAGAGATAACTTTTATCTGATCCGAAGTAACTCTTAAGATACGTATAAATACTTACAAAGTACAAGCGTCTGTTGGAATGAAGTCAAGAAGGGTAAAAAGCGAAAAAGCCCTAGGGTGATTTTTAATTTGATTTTCAAAACAGAAACCTTTTTTTACCGTAACAGGTGAGATTATGAATGAAGAACAAAAGAACGATCTCGAATTACTAAAAAAGAATGAAGAGCTTAAAATTCTAAATGAAGAGCTGGATACATTTGTATACCGTTCTTCACACGACCTTCGGGCTCCGCTTACTTCCGTATTGGGCCTTTCTTCGTTGATCGAAAATGAAACGGATTTGCACAAAATTTATTATTTGAATTTTTTGATCAAGGAAAGTGTAGAACGTCTTTTGAAAGTAACCGACGACATGGCCGATTACTCGCGCAATGCACGTACACATGTGCAGGAAGAAGAGGTGGATTTCTCAGAACTCATCGACGAAGCGATCGCCAGTCACCACTTCATGGAAAATTTTCACCGGCTGAAAATAAACCTGGATATCCAGATCCCTGGCAAAACTGTAAAGCTAGACAAAAGACGAATTGCTATCCTTGTAAATAATTCTCTTTCCAACGCTATCAAATACCAAGACACAAACAAAGAATATTCATTTCTTAACATTTCCGCACTTTGTGAAAACAATACATTAAAATTAATTTTCGAAGACAATGGTGTAGGGATTGCAGAAGAATACCACGATAAAATATTTGAAATGTTCTACCGCGCCAATGCCTATTCACTTGGCTCAGGGCTGGGGCTTTATATTGTAAAAGGAATTGTAGAAAAACTAAACGGAAAGGCAGAAGTAATTTCTGCTCCGGAAAAAGGAACCACGTTTATTTTTACATTTCCATTAAATCAAAAATCAATTAATAAATGAAAATAAATAAGATTTTTTTACTTGACGACGATCCGATTGTAAACGTCATCAATGAGCAGTTGTTTAGAAAATACAATGCCTCTAAACAATACATTGTATGCCGAACAAGCCAGGAAGCAATCGAGTACATCAACAAGGCAAACCCACTGCCGGAAATTGTGATTATAGATTTGAACATACCGCTTACCAACGGTTTTTCATTCTTAGATAAATTTTACGACAAATTTCTGAATACACTGTCGGTATACATTCTCACTTCTTCGGTAAACCCCGAAGATCTGAACAAAGCAATGAGCTATCCTTTTGTAAAAGGATATTTGAAAAAACCGCTGACACGTGAGATCGTTCAAAAAATAATTGCCGAAAATTAAGATGTCGAAGCAGAAGAAAGAATATAAAAAAAAAGTCGTAGAAGACACTCCTGGTGAGGTTTCGATGAATTTTCTTGAAGAAAAGGATGTATTTAAAATTCTGCTGAGTCAAATGCAAAATCAACTTGTTCAGATCAAAGAACAAGAGATTTCAATCATGAGAGAAAAAACGGCTGCGCTGCTGGAAGGCCAGGAAAAAGAGCGCGGCAGGATCTCCCGCGAAATTCACGACGGCTTAGGACAGATGCTGACAGCCGTGAAACTGGTATTGAATTCCATCAAAGGCCAGGACGAGCTGAAGATCGAATTAAAGAAAATGGTAGACGATACAATCTCCGAAGCGAGGCGTATCTCTTTTAATCTAATGCCAAGTGTCCTCGTAAATTTCGGATGGATTCCATCCGTAAAAATACTATGTGAAAACACCGAAAAATACGGAGGAGCAAAAGTTAATTTATCCATTGAAGAAGATGAATCGCTGAATAATATTTCTTTCGATAAGGCTGCAAACCTTTACAGGCTTGTGCAGGAGGCGTTCAACAATATTTTGAAACATGCGAATGCAAAAAATATTTTCGTTCAAATAGGGAACAACGCACAACTCATCAACGTATTAATTGAAGACGATGGTGAAGGATTTGAAATGAATAATACGGATGGGAAGATCAATACGGGAAAGGGATTATCAAGCATGTATCAAAGAGCGGAATTGAACGGAGGAAAATGCACCATCGAGTCTAAACCTGGAAAAGGAACTAAAATAAATATTATCATTCCACTTTAATTTTTATATAGTATGACTTACATCCGCCTTGCAATTCTTGACGACCATAAACTGGTAAGAAAAGGATTTTGTCTCATATTGAATAATATTCCCGACTTCAATGTGCTTCTGGAGACAGACAACGAAGAAGAAATCGTAGAACTTGTAAAAAATGATTGTCCAGATATTTTGCTGCTGGACATCTCCATGCCTGATTCCAATGGACTGGAGCTCATTCCAAAATTGCTTAAGATCAACAAAGATCTAAAGATCATAATGCTCACTATGCACAAGGAGGGCGAGTACATTATTAAAGCCGTTAAAAACGGCGCCTGTTCTTATCTTCTCAAAGACGTAGAACCCGATGAGCTGGAAGAAGCGATCCGTACGGTGTACGACAAAAATAAATATTTCAGTCCTTTCATTTCTGAGCTGCTTATCGACAATATTTCGAAGCCAAAAGAGATTGGAAAAATTTCAGAGAGAGAAAAAGAAATTTTACAATACGTGGCGCAAGGTCTCAGTACCAAACTCATCGCCGAAAAGCTGAATATTAGCACCCGTACCGTAGAAGCACACCGAATGAAGATCATGAAAAAAGTAAAAGCTTCAAATTCTGCGGAACTAATAAAAAAAGCTATTCAACATAAATTGATAAACTAAGAGAATTACTGTTTTTTATACAAAAAGCACAAAACAATTAATTTGTTTTGTGCTTTTTGATTTATAATATACTGAATACGTGCATATTGTAATTTTTACTAGTATTTTTTTTAAGTATATTCTTATACCCAACCCTTTTCTTTTTCTTCCGTTAAAGAACCTACTAACTTAAAGATACAATTATGAATCACAATAATCTCCATATCAAGCAACCTGTAACTTATGTCACTAAAGAACTAGTACAACTGGCATTTATTACATTTATCAGCACAGCAGTAATATTTTTTTGTTTCTATTATATGAGTCTTTTCACTGGTAGCAAAATATATTCACTCTTATTGATTGAGGTTTCTGTTATCGTATTGTTTATTTCTTTGTATTTATACTTCAGAAAAAAATCACATAAAACAGTTGAATATAAGGCTTCCAAAACACTGATCTTTGACCAAGACCGCTGGATAGAAGTATAATATTATTCTCTGCCCCTAACAAAAAAAACACCTCTTAGAAATTCTAAGAGGTGTTTTTTTAATTATAAATTATCTGCAAGAGAAGCAAAGTAATTTTTATCCGGGTCTTGCATCCTTCAAGCAAATCATCATAATTCATAACTCAACATTCATAACTTGGTCTATTGCGCATGAAGCTTATCTATACAGAGTGTAATTTTTATCTGGAATCTGGAATCTGGAATCCGGTATCCTGTATCCTTTCGGCCAATCATTCATAATTCATAACTCAACATTCATAACTCAAAAAACTACCATCTCTTTTACTAATTAAGTATTTACTAGTAATAGTACCAGTACAGCTGCCCGTGTATATCCCTTTATTATCAAGGCTTCCAGAATATTATGATTTTTTTGTTCGATTTTTTCGACCAAATACTTTTCATCTTATGTAAGAATATACAGCGGTTTTGAAGGCTATTTATTGGACGAATCTTCGATTTTTTTAACGCATGTAAAGAAGAGTAGATCGTTACTGTATTATTCCATTATTAAATATTGAAAAGGGCATTCAGACATTTTACATTTTTCGGTAAGATTTGAATTTACTCTGCAAAAACAGTACTGATGCGGCTTCGTTTGAGTAGATATAAGACACCAAAAGAAAAAATTTAAACCAAAACTGTTATGAAAAACATACTTTTTATTTTAACTGTACTCTCCGCAAGTATCGCTTGCTCTCCATCTTTCGCTGATGATGCCGACAACAAAGATGCTGAAAAAATTCACCTGAAAGGATATAAAAAACATTTGAACGGAAACCTGAAAGCCGCAGAGAAAATGTATACCGAAGCATTGCTAATGAATGCTACTTCCTGTGAAGTTTATTTTAAAAGAGGTGTAGTGCGCTACGAATCCGGCAAATTCCAGGAAGCTATTTCCGATTTTGAAAAAGTAATAGCGATGAATCCTTCTCATGCAGAAGCATACAACTACAAAGGAATCGCACTTCTGGAAACCGGCGATACTGCCAGCGCTCTAAAAGATCACGACAGAGCTATTGAACTGAATCCAAACTATGGCGATGCTTACTATCAAAAAGGATACATCCACATGCATATGGGCGAATACGAGCAAGCCATCAAAGAATACGACAAAGCGATCTACCTGGTGCCAGGACAAGGATACATGCATCTCAACAGAAGCTATGCTTATTACCTAAACAAAAAATACCACAAAGCGATGCACGACATTAATATTGCCCAGTCTATCATGTCTGACAATCCATATGTATACAAGATCAAAGCGCTGACTGAAATTGCGATGGGAAACAACCACAGTGCCTGCGAAAGCATGGAAGAAGCCGATGCACTTGGCTATGCCGAAGCATACGGAAATGATTTGATCGAATTGTCTAAAAAATACTGTAAAAAATAATTTGTCAAGGTAAGGTTAAATGTAGGTCGAAAGGCGGTGAACGGGAAAACTGTTACCGCTTTTCCTTTTATACTCATTACGATTGCCATAAAATAGAAAAGCCCGGTTATACAACCGGGCTTTTAATTATTCTAAAAAGGTTATTATGCTTTCACCACAGCATCAGCCAGTACGATCACTTTGTTGTGCAGCACTTCTACCAATCCTCCGTCGATCATGATCTTTTCTTCGTCTTTGGAAGTTTTACGGATGGTAATATATCCTTTCCCCAGTGTGCTGATGAGAGGAGCATGTTTTTCTTCCACTTCAAAAGCCCCCAGGCTTCCTGGCAAGTTTACCGCGTAAACATCGCCGCTGTATACTTTTAGATCCGGAGTTAATATGTCTAATGAAATCATTTCTATAATTATGAGTTATGAATGTTGAAGTATGAGTGTTTTTGAATGTTGAATTAATTCATAACTCAACATTCAAAATTCATAATTACTTCTTGTTGGCTTCTGCCATCAGTTTCTCTCCTTTGGCAATTGCATCTTCGATTGTACCCACAAGGTTGAAGGCAGCTTCCGGAAGGTTATCGTGCTTACCATCCATGATCTCGTTGAATGCTCTGATAGTATCTTTGATATTTACCAGTGCACCTTTCAGACCAGTGAATTGCTCTGCTACGTGGAACGGTTGAGAAAGGAATCTCTGTACACGTCTTGCACGGTGTACTACCAATTTATCGTCGTCAGAAAGTTCATCCAGACCAAGGATCGCGATGATGTCCTGAAGTTCTTTATATCTTTGTAATGTTTCTTTTACTCTCTGCGCACAGTTGTAGTGCTCTGCTCCTACGATGCTTGCGCTAAGGATTCTTGAGCTGGAATCCAATGGATCCACCGCTGGATAAATTCCAAGCTCAGAAATTTTACGGTTCAATACCGTAGTAGCATCCAAGTGAGAGAAGGTAGTAGCCGGAGCAGGGTCAGTCAAGTCATCCGCAGGCACATATACGGCCTGTACAGAAGTGATCGAACCACGCTTCGTAGAAGTGATACGCTCTTGCATAGCACCCATTTCCGTAGCCAGAGTTGGCTGGTAACCTACTGCAGACGGCATACGACCCAAAAGAGCCGATACCTCAGAACCTGCCTGGGTAAAACGGAAGATATTATCAATAAAGAATAGAATGTCTTTTCCTTGTCCTGAACCATCACCATCGCGGAAATATTCTGCAACTGTAAGACCAGCCAGGGCCACGCGGGCACGTGCTCCAGGAGGTTCGTTCATCTGGCCGAACACCAGTGTAGCCTGAGATTTAGCAAGCTCTACTTCGTCTACTTTAGAAAGATCCCAGTCACCAGCTTCCATAGAGTGTTTGAAAGCTTCGCCATATTTAATTACACCGGATTCGATCATCTCTCTCAGAAGGTCATTTCCTTCACGAGTACGCTCGCCTACACCGGCAAATACAGAAAGACCTTCGTATGCTTTTGCAATATTGTTGATCAGCTCCATGATCAATACGGTTTTACCTACACCGGCACCACCGAAAAGACCGATCTTACCACCTTTTACATAAGGAGCAAGAAGATCGATTACTTTAATACCAGTATAAAGGATTTCCGAAGTAGTGGAAAGATCTTCAAATTTTGGAGCATGTCTGTGGATTGGAAGGTTTTTGCTTCTGTCCAATGTTTTGATACCATCGATAGTATCGCCTACCACATTGAACAGTCTCCCTTTGATTTGATCACCTGTTGGCATAGTGATAGGAGTTCCTAGGTCGGTTACAGCCATTCCTCTGGAAAGACCGTCGGTAGAGTCCATGGAGATGGTTCTTACTCTGTCCTCTCCAAGATGTTGCTGACACTCTAGAATTACTTTTGTTCCGTCTGCTTTGGTCACTTCAAGAGCGTCTAGAATTTTAGGCAGCTTCGAATTTTCTCCTTCAAAGCTCACGTCCACTACCGGTCCGATTACCTGGGTGATTTTACCAATATTTGCCATTTTTATATAGAAAGAAATGTGTACTTACAATTTTGCGACTGCAAAACTACGTGATTATTTATTGAATGCAAAGGATGTGTTATTTTTTAATTAAAATGAAATTAATTTACCCTTAACTCACTGATCAAAAGAAAATTATACAAAGATCAAAATATATTTTTTGTACTATAAACTTAGTACCGTTTTTCTTCCCAGCCCTAAATCATCACTGAAAAATCATATTGCTGAAGATTCATCCTGTTTTCTGCGATGAATATTCTAACTTTAACACGTTGTATGCTTATTCAACGTTTTTCATAAGAATGAAAAGATCGCTCATAGTATTTATTTCTCTTATTTATATCTTAAGCTTTTTTACGCTTTCGCTGAACGCCCAATCGCTTACGGTGCCGGCGAATGTGTATGGAATTAAAAATCCCCTGAAAGACTACGACAAGCGCTGCATCAAATGCAAGACAGTGCTGGACAATATGCCTGCCGACGTAAAGTTTGGTACTTTTTCCCAGGATGGTTATATCTACTTCGTCTTTACCGATCCTACCTGGTACGATCAGCTTTTCTCCAAAAGCGGCGACGGTATTGCTATTGATATCATTGACAAAAACTGGTATGTGTGCGGCAAAAAAAATAAGCTGGTAGACTCCTGGGCTTATCATGGCTACCTGATGAAGCCTATGTATCTAAAGGAAATGAATGCCAACCTCGCACAGCTTGAAAATGGATCGCTTATCGTAAAGTATGCGCCGCTTCCTGAAGGGCTGAACGAAAATGATCTTGAATACAACCTGCTTATTTTAAAAGACAAATATCTTTGTCACTATTCCAACTTCTATGACCTGCGCGGAGAGAAATGGAAGCTGCTCGAAATGGGGCTATTCATGGATACCCTTACGGAAAATAATATGCGCTCCAAAACTGCTTTACTTAGTAAGGAATGGCGGTTTGAAATCCCCTTCGAAAAAAACAAATCCGAATACGCGAAGTCGGATCTGAAACCTATTTACGATTCGCTGCAGCACAATGATTTTTATATCAAAGCGATTTCCATCAAAGCTTATTCTTCAGTAGAAGGTCCGCTTGAAAATAATATCAAGCTCCAGGAAAAACGCGCGCAAAGTATAGTGAAAGCGCTACAAAGTTTTCAGCTCGATACAATACAGGCTACGATCAGTGCTTCGGAAAACTGGGTGGAATTCCTGGAAGATATTTCCGACACCAAATACAATTATTTAAAATCTCTTTCCAAAGACGAAATCAAAGCGAAACTTGAAGACAGAAAACTTTCTGCCGAACTGGAGCCTATTTTGCGCAAACACCGCAAGGCGATCCTTCATATTGCCTTAGAGAAGAAGATCAAATACGTGGAAGAGGATACCGCCAAGCTGCACAAAATATTTGACGAGTTGGTGATCAAAAAAAATATCAAGGAAGCAATTGAAGTGCAGCAAATTATTTTTACAAAAATACAAGAGCATAAATTACCCAACAGTTTTCTGCACGACCTGGAGATCCCGGAGAAAGCGGAGTTTGGCATGCTGCTCAACAACAATGCAGTATTCGAATACCGCCAAGTCGACAGTGAATTATTTTCGGCTATCCAGCAATTTGAAAAATTATTAGACCTCATGCCTGGCAATACCAGAATTCGCTACAACCTCTGTGTACTAAGGCTACAGGCCTGGATCGTAGGTGCCTCTGCAGTAGACCCTGCGAAGCTGAAAACAGAAATCCTCAGCTTGGAAAAAGCTGGCATCGACCCAGTGCTGATCAAACGGATGATGATCAACTATCATATCATTCTCAGCGAATACCAGCAGAAGGAACGCAACTATACAGAAAAAGATAAAACCGTACGCTACATCTACAACAATTACACTACGCTCCCTCTCTCCGACCGCGATGCACTAAGCCTTTCGCAGTATTTTGTAGCATATCACAAATATGATTGGGCAGAAAAATTGCTCGCTAAATATGCGATCAAAATTGATGTTGAAGAGGATCTGTTATTTTACTATATCAACCTTACCATCGCACAGCCCAGGATGACGGCTTCAAAATCCTACCGCGCCATCATGCTCAACGCTATTAATCTAAATGGCGAGCGCTTCTGCAATATCTTCAAACCTTTCGGGAAAGGCGGGATCAGTTTTCAATTGCTGGACAATGATTATTTGAAGAAGACTTATTGTGAGAATTGTAAGTGAAGTTATGAATGTTGAGTTATGAATTATGAGTTAAAAATGATTCATAACCTGCTGGCGCAAGTCTCCTGGCTTGTGCCTTTTATTTTGTAGCCCTCCGGGCGGTACATCAGTAAATATCTAATATAAAGCAGAAGCTTTAGCTCCGCTAGCCGGCGTACGCTTGAGATAAGTGGGTACAAGCGGAATGTTATAAAATGGTGCTACAAGCTCCGCCCAGAGGGCTACAACATAATCGGCACAAGCGAAACGCTTGCGCCAGCAAGGGAATTGTAGGTGAAGTTATGAATGTTGAGTTATGATTTTTCTAATTCATAACTAACATTCATAACTCATAATTTCAATCAAAGTTTTTTCATCAAGTACTGGTAAAGCTTTACCATACTGACAATATCACTTTTGTGTACGATCTCATCTGGGCTATGTACGTTTTCTTCGGGCGCTCCGATGAAGATCCAGTCGATGGGATAAGGGGAGGCCTGGATCTCTTTGCCATCGCTGCCACCACTGCCTTCTATTTCTAATTGGAAAGGCACTTTTGATTTTTCGGCAAGGGCGATCACTTTGTTTACAAAACTTCTGCGCGGAATACTTCTGTCGCGCATTGAGATCACTACCCCTTTGCCGTGCTTTACACCATCAGTGATCCAGGTAATGTCGGAAATGATCGCCTGTTGTACTTTGAGTTTTTCGTAGATGTATTTGCTAAGATAGCTAACCGAACCGCCGCCATGCTCTTCCCAGCAGGAAAAGCAGATCACACCATCTTCCAGTGTTTCAGCCACTCTGAGCGCATTCCAGACGCCAAGCCTGTTGTCGAGGTAGCAAGACTGCACAAACTCTTTTGTTTCGCGAAAATCACATTTAAAAATAAGCTCCGTCCCCCGATCGATCTCGCGCGGGAAGTCGCAGACGATATAATCTGATTTAGCGTCGAATACGATTTTGGTTTCAATTTTTCCTTTGGAATCCTGGCCTACCAATTGGTAAGAAGTTTTAAGTTGCGGCCCTCCGATCGCTTCGAGTTTATTGTCGTAGCGGATCGTAAACCCGATGGAATCCATATGTGCAAAAATGGCCGTTCTTGGTTTACCAAAAACCAGCATAACGCAATCTTGAAATTCCGGCCCTTGTATAACCTTCGGTTTTACTTTCCAGTTCTTGGAATTTTTCTTTACATAATCCAAAATAAATTCCTTCATCAGCACTTCGTTGCCTGAAGGAGCATGGATCTGGCACATTTTTTTTAATAATTCCATCTATTTACAGGGGATAGGGACACACAACATATATTCATTAAGGAAGAAACGATTGCAGCTATATTGCGAATCAATTAACAATATCGTAAAAATAAATTATCTTGCTACGGGAAAACTAATTATCTTTTCCACGCGTTATTGGAAATATGTTACAGAAAATGAAGAGATTAATCTGCCTGCTGTTCATCTTTTTACCCTTTGGGCTCCGGGCTCAGAATGGTCAGATAGATAGCATCCGGCAGGTAGTCGATACTACGCAGCTCATGCAAAATGAGAACCTGCAGATCGAAGCCACCGAGGCACTCAACAATATGTACAATTTCAAGTTCGACCTCGCCGAAGCCAAGTTCCAGGAGATCTTACGCCGCTATCCCGAGCATCCGCTGCCTTACTATATTATTGGACTAAGCAATTGGTGGAAGATGATGCCTTATGGCGAAGACGATCCAAGGATCAAAGAGCATGAACCTGTCTTCGACAAATACATGGAGCTTGCCATTCAAAAGGCTGAAAAAATGCTCGACAAAAATTCGGAAGATATCGAGGCTGTTTTTTTCCTCTGTGCCGCACATGCGCTGGAAGCTCGATTCTACGCGGAGAATAGCCAGGAGATGCGCTCGCTCAATAATACACGTAAAGCTTTCCATTATTTCAAAAAACTAAACGATCAAAAAGACCTGAGTCCTGAATTTTTATTTTTCAGCGCCTTATTCAACTACTATGCTGCATGGTTCAAAGGCGAATACCCGGTGATGAAACCTGTGCTGGCTTTGTTTCCTGCCGGCGACAAAACTCTTGGGATCAAACAGCTAAAAGAAGTATCGCACAACGCCTTCTGGACACGAACCGAAGCGCAATACTTTCTAATGCGTATTTATTATAACGAGGAAGACAACGACAAATCTGCTCTTGCTTTTTCTGAATACCTGGCCAAAACATTTCCCGACAATCCTTATTTCCAACGTACCTATGCACGCATCTGTTATTCGCTGGGCAATTGGAAGGAATGCAGAGAAGTTTCCGAAAATCTTTTGTATAAGATCAACATCGGCATGCCTGGCTATGAGGAGACGGGAGGAAGATATGCTTGCTTCTTCTTAGGCAGAATTTACAAGGCTTCTGGCAATCTTGAAAAAGCGAAAGATTATTATAAAAAAACCATCGCTTTCGCGGAAAAATCAAATGCTACTTCGCAAAACTATTACCTGTATGCAGTAGCAGACCTGGCAAGAATGTCGGATAAAGAAAAAGACGTGGCCACTGCAAGACAGTACTACCAAACCGTACTCGACAAAGCCGACAAAGACAACGAGCTGCATAAGGAAGCGAAAGACTACCTAAAAAAAACAGAGGAAAAGAAGAAGGGGTGGTTTTGGTAAACCAAAATCGATTATCTTTGCGAAAGATATTATTGGCCGCAAAAATGTACAAAGAATAGAAAAAAAGCATCTTTGTTTTTAAGCATTTTCCTTTTTTATGGCCGGTTTTCCTTCCTTAGGAAATGCCACTCGGATATTGTTTATAGGGAAGATTTTCTTATTTTTGAATAATAGATAATCTAAAAAAATGAATGTATTAATTACGGGAGGAGCTGGTTTTATTGGAGCTCATGTATGCAGAGAAGCCCAGAAACTAGGTTTCAAAGTGGTTGTTCTCGACGATCTCAGCGGTGGCTTTGAAGAAAACCTACCGGAAAATGTGACATTCATTAAAGGCTCGATCACAGACCACAAATTGACGTCTGATATTTTTAATCAGTATAAGTTTGTTTATGTATACCACCTCGCTGCATATGCAGCAGAAGGGCTAAGTCATTTCATCAAACGATTCAACTACAACAATAATCTAATAGGCAGTATCAATCTAATCAACGAATCGGTGAAACATAAAGTAAAATGTTTTGTCTTCACCTCTTCGATCGCTGTGTATGGGAAAGGACAGCTCCCGATGCACGAAGACATGATCCCGCTTCCGGAAGATCCTTACGGCATAGCCAAACTTGCCGTGGAGCAGGATCTGAAAGTGACACACGAAATGTTTGGTCTCAACTACGTGATCTTCCGTCCTCACAATGTATACGGCGAATATCAAAACCTAGGCGATAAGTACCGCAACGTGGTAGGAATCTTCATGAACCTGCTGATGCAGAAAAAACCTTTGACGATCTTCGGAGACGGTAAGCAAACCCGTGCCTTCTCTTACATCGGCGATGTAGCGCCGTATATAGCTAATTGCGTAAACAATTCAAGAGCATACAACCAGATCTTCAACATTGGTGCCGACCAAGATTTTACTGTTAACCATCTTTCTAAAGCCATCATGGACTCTATGGGAATCCAGGGAGATATCCGGTATACTGAAGCAAGAAATGAAGTGATGCATGCATATTCCGATCACAGCAAGGCGAAAGAAATTTTTGGGATCAAAGATCATTTCACCCTGGAAGACGGCCTGAAAAAAATGGCTGACTGGGCGAAGAAAACAGGGATCAAGCAAAGTCAAAAATTCGAGAATATTGAGATCACTGAAAAACTTCCTCCCATCTGGCTTGAGTAATGAAAAAGAAAATTCTGTTCGTCTGCGCGCATAGACCCGACCGCAGCCCTTCTCAACGGTTTCGTTTTGAACAGTATATTCCCCATCTGACAGAAAACGGATGGGATTGCAAAATCTCTTTTCTTCTTTATCCGGAAGAAGACAAAAAATTTTATCAAAAGACACACCCCCCCCTTGTCAAAGCTTGGATTCTACTTAAGGCGCTTGGACGCCGCTTTAAAGATGTAGCTACCGCGGGTCAATACGATCTGATTTTCATTCAACGGGAAGCCTTTTTTCTTGGTAATATTTTTTTTGAAAAAGCACTGGCCAAAAGAGCACGCAAAGGAATGATCTTTGATTTCGATGATTCCATTTTTCTTCATCAGAAAAGTGATTTTAATCCCAACCGGAAATTTCAGTGGTTGAAACGCCCAGAGAAAACAAAAGACATTATCAAAATCTCTTCCCTTATCTTTGCCGGAAATCAATACCTAGCCGACTATTCTCTGTCATACAATCCTTCCGTGGTCATTATTCCTACCACCATCGATACAAAAGAATATTTTCCTGCACCACCCGTAAAGAACACCCATAAAGTCTGTGTGGGTTGGAGCGGAAGTTTTTCTACTGTGATCCATTTCGAAACTATTTTGAAAGCGCTGAAAAAAATTAAAGAAGAGTTTGGTGAGCGGGTAGAATTTCGCCTGATCGGCGATGGAAATTATGTGAACGAAGCGCTTGAACTAAAAGGGTTGCCATGGAAAAAAGAAACCGAGCTGGACGATCTCCGCTACATTGACATTGGGATCATGCCTCTGCCAGACGATGAATGGGCCAAAGGCAAATGCGGACTCAAAGGCCTGCAGTATATGGGACTAGGCATTCCTACGATCATGTCGCCAGTTGGGGTGAATACAGAGATCATCCAGGATGGGGTCAACGGATTTCTTGCCTCGAGTACAGAGGAATGGTATGAAAAGATAAAAATCCTGATTCAGGATGCAGCTTTGAGAAAAAAATTCAGTGAAGAAGGTCGCTCAATTGTAGAAGAACGCTACTCGATCGATGCCTGGAAAGATGAATATCTGAAACTTTTTAATACACTTTATAAAGGGAATTTATTACTGAATACTACAACTACAAAAGTACTCTTATAAAAAATCGATTGATATAGCCGTTTATTTCAATCTCTTTTCAGCAGAAAAAAGTGCTCCCCCGTTTTCTTATCTTTTATTTCTTCTCGCACAAGGTTTTTCAATAATGGACTTAACGAAATATCTTTTGTAGCGATAATATAATTAATATGATATTTTTTTATAAAATCAACCTGGCTTTGTTCAATAGAAGAAAACTTTTTTGCATTTTTTTCCTCTTCCACAAAAACAAAAAATGGTGTGTCATTTCTCCCTTCTCTCTGAAGCTTCGCTATGGCAGAGTCTTTTGAAAAAGACATTTCGAAAGGAGAGATAGAAGTAGGCAATGTTTTATATTTTGCATACACCAGGTAATCGCCCAGGATCACAAAATTGGAGACATAACTGAAAGGTGTTTCTTCATACTTTTCTTTGGACAACATAAATGCTCCTATTGACGAAAGATCTTTGCTCAGGAAATGAATGCGCTTCAAATAATCAGGATCATTGACATGCTCGCTTCTGTAGGCGACCCAGGATACTTTCATCTGCAGTATACAAACCAGAGTTACTCCTGCGAGCATCAGACGCAGAGCTCCGATTGTTTTCAGATCCGCCAGCAATGATAACAGACAAATAAAAGCAAGAACATTAAATAAGGAGACCGAGAGATTGGAAAAAACCTGCACCGAATCGAGGTTATCATGTTGTACTGCCCAGCCTGATAAAGCGAAGCCATACACAAGTAATATCCCCCAATATTCATATCTCCATTTGATCATGCCTGGATTGATAAGATAAACAAACGCCACAAAAGGGAGATAGACTAATCCAAACTGGATAGAAGCGCCGGCTATTATATTAAAGCTGGTCATCAGGTACCCTGGTTTGAGGACGTTCGCTATAAGCGATGAAGGACTTGTGGAGATGTGAGTGCCGGCTTCTTTGTTAAACAATTTATAAAATGCAAAGATATAGAATGCTACTAGTAGAGTAGCGATCAGAAGTCGAGGAGCGTATTCTTTTTTCCAGATCCTATCCATCAGCAGGAAAGAGAAGATACCTGTTAGGATCCCGATGGAACTGGCGATCGAAACGATGGGTAGACACAACAAAACCAGGATCATTTTTTCCTTTCTGTTTTGCAGAAAAAACAGAAAGGCTGCAATCAGAAAAAGATAAAGGGGGATCAGTTTGGGATAGTCGGCTGCGTTGCGGGTGTAAACGTGCAGAGATTCAAAAAAAGGAATTGTTTTATATAATCCGAATGAAAAGCCGCTCAGGAAAAGGCCGGCAAGACAAAACCATTTATCGGTGGATTGAATTTGTTTAAGCTCGGACAATAATGCTACCAATCCAAGTACGATTAAAATCATTCCGGAGGTAATAGTGATCAATGTGAAAGAGAGCGTACTGTTGGCAGAAAAGAGAAAGACAGTACCCGCATTCTGCCAGATCTCGAAGTAGTGATAAGGGCTTACTCCTTCTCCTACCAGGAGTGTATAATCCATCGAAATATTTTCAAGCCCTGTTTGCATCATAAAATCGGAAACATTGGAATAAAAAACCTGATCTGTATTAGGTAAAAGAGGAATATCGGTTTTACTATAAATGGAAAAATATTTGAAGACAAAAATGATCAGGATCAAAACGAAAACTTCCAGGACGGTTCGTCCGTTCCATATCTTTAAAATAAAACTCTTGAGCTCCATCATTTTGAAGGGATACTTTTTTGAATTGTCGATGAGAAAAATAAACACGATCAGAAAAGCGAGATTTATGGTCACTCCTTTGGTAAAAAATATTGAAGCAAGCAATACAAAGCACACATTGCCTGTCAGCAAACTAAGGAATAATGAGGCATAGCGATTTTCAATTTTTGTATGGAAACACGTAAGCAAAAAAGAACCCAGCACAAGGAACAAGAGCAGTAATACAATCAGGATAGTGAAATAAGTAATAAAAATATTTACCATACCTAATACAGCTTTTAATTATTGTATATACTATTTTATTCTCTGAACAATTTCTGGATGTTGTCTGAGCGACAAATCTACCATAAATGCGGTTTCCCAGTCAGGATAGGTTATAATATCTTTTTCCAATAATTTCTTTTCTGCCAATACTTCATAAAAAACGCCAGGTGTTTTTTGTGAAGTATTTATGTCATAGTAGAGATAAAAAGATACTGACCAGACTAATGCCTGCAATACAATAAAGCAATATAAAAGTTTATCTTTCCCCGATTGATATAGTACTTGCGACAAGTAGGCAATTAATATGCATACGTAGGGTACAATATAAACAGAATAACCTGTCTGAAAATAAACAATAAAATTAGAGCGCATACTTATTATGGTGGCCCAAATAAAATACCCAGCGATAAGGATCAGCAACAAATAAATTTCTTTTCTGTAAAGATGACTCTTCATTGTAAAAAAGATATAGGCCAACGTTCCCCAGAATAAAACAGTGAGAACAACTAATTTACTAAGTGAATAGTTGAGTAATTCTTGGAACAAATTACCCGTAATTGCAAGAGATACCTGGATATAGCCTCCTATCATAGTTTTAAGGGTAAACGGTGTATAATAAGGATTGTCGCCTTCTTTCCAATGATCTGCGTATGACTGAAACTGCTTGTTCACCTCCGACAAATTCCGGATTCCTTCTAGTCCTCCTAATATCATCCAAATTCCAAATAAAGATACCGAGAGTGTTCCAGCTATTATAAAATATTTCCAGGTGATCTTATTTCTTTCTACTGCCAGCATATATATAAAATGTCCAAGTATAATATACGATGCAAAATAATGACTCAACATGGCAGCGGTACAGAACAGGGCATAGAGAAAAATATTTTTGTAATTTTTATCCCTTAGTAATCTAAAAAAAAAATAAGTAGCACAACAGGTAAAAAAACAAGCCATAGAATGCGAGCGGGTGAATTGCCCGGAGCTTATATGCAATGGATGCAAGGCTAGTAAAAGAGCCGCTACAAAAGAGACGTACCAAGATCCAAACAGTTCGAATGTAAAAAAGTAAATAGCAATTACAACAGCTAAGCTGAATATAGCCGAATAAAGACGATACGTAAATATTTTGGTTCCAAACAAATTAGTCCAATAGTGCAATGTTGTAAAATAAAGAATACTACCATTGTCCTCTAAGGTTGAATTATATACATTTTTAATGGAATTATACTTCCAGAAGTCGGCGGAAGAAAAATGATCCGGATTTATTTTGAGTTCTTCCCAAGTAGAAGAACGTGTTTGATAAATACCTGCAAAAGGAATTCCAACGGAACAACCAATGGACGCTTTCTCATCAAAGTGAATTTCTCTGCTCTTAAGCTTGTACAAGCGGCACCCCAGACCTATTACAAAAACGATCAAAAATAAATATATTTTACGACTCATATAGCTTACGCTTTACTTCCTACAATTACAATTTGCGTAAAAAGATCTTTAGGACCAAAGTAATATTCTATGAATTTAAACCCGGCTTTTTCAATTAATTCTTTGATATGCTGTTTCGATTTTATTCTTGTAATTTCATCGGGGTGCAATTTGACATTTCTTCTTAAAATTTTATTCAGAAAAAAATGTGCGAAATCCAATACCTGAACAGTAAGTCCGAAAACGGGAGGGATAAACAACACTATTTTTCCTCCAGGTCGTAATACTCTTTTAAACTCGAGAAGGATCTCCTGGATTTCTTCTTCAGTGAAATGCTCAATCACTCCCAGATCGTAGATCCCGTCGAAGGTTTCTTCTGAAAAAGGAAGTGAAAAAATATTTCCCTGAATGACCGTTGCTTTATTTCCATTTACTTTTTTGTAAATCTCTAATGCTGGTCTCGAAATATCAAGCGCTGTTATTGACAAATAATTCACAATATTAACATCCACTTTACCACTTCCGCAACCTGCGTGTAATACCTTTTGTCCTTTTTGAAAATGTTTTGTCAAAAAACCATTCAGATATGGTCGTATAATATTGTTTCTGTAAAAGTTGGCGATCACATCGTATACTGCATTGGAAGAATTATTCTGTGCCGACCAATATATATCCCAGTCTTTCTCAATTTGCTCTTCTTTATTCATATATTTTTTTATTTATAATCATTGTGTTCTTATGAAAAGTTTTCTTCCGGAACATTTTAATTAAAAATTGCAGACTGGTCCAGGCGTCCTTAAAACTCATTTTGGAGTTTCCATACGTTCTCTTGGGTAATTTAATCGGAACTTCTTTAATTTTAATTTCATTTAGACTTAGAACTAAAAGACTTTCAAAAAAGAAAGAATAACCTTTGGATTCCACTTTTTCAAAGATCGTAATGGGAATACTTTTTATCCTGTAATACCTAAAAGCACCACTTGCATCATAAGGCATATTCAGCAATACCATCGTAAGGAAATGTCCAAACCTGGTAAGTAGTTTTCTAAATATATTCCAGGTATCCAGGCTGTCTTTCTGTAGATATCTTGATCCTATTACTACAATATTTTGTGCTTCCTGACTTATAAATTTTTCAATGTCATCCGGAGAATGTGTAAGATCACAATCCATTGTCACCAAATGTTCGTATCCCTGATCGTAGGCCCATTTGATACCTGCCTGATGAGCACTTCCAATGCCTTCTTTTCCCTTTCTATGAAGAACATAAAAATTGGGATCTTCAGCTCTCATCCTTTCCAGGATCTCTCCTGTTCCATCAGGCGAATTATCGTCTACAAACAAAAGGTCTATCTCATTGCTGATCGGCAGTATGCGGATAAGCTGGTAAATGATCTTTACATTTTCCGCTTCATTATAAGTAGGGATACACACTAAATAGTTACGTCTGGCCATATCGATCCAATCATTAAATTATTACTCTCTGAGAAAAACATCTACTTCGCGCTCCACTACTTCCTGTATTACAATATCTGGTTTTTCCGTTTCGATCAACTCTTTATCGAAACGGTCGCTCCAGACAAATACTACTTCTCCAAAATTTTCTTTCACATATTTTAACATGGCGGAAGAAAATGAATCTCTGAACATGACTACCTTAAGTCTATTCACATTGCTTTTGTATCTTTTTTCATAATCCTGAGGAAGCTTGTTGTAATAAGGAGAAATGCTTAGCTGCGAAGCCACTTGTTTCGAAGCCTCAGGATATTTTGCAGTAAGCGAAATTTGTTTCTCCAACCGACTTTCATTGAGCATTTTTATCAGATCTTCCTGATACGTTATTTTAGGAATCCTATTAAAGTCTTTTAGCTCCAGGGGCACTATTTCCGGATAATCTTTATGAATGCGGTTGATCAACGTTTTGTAACCATAAAAAGCCCCCAGGTCATTCCAGTGTGATCCCGTCTTTTCATAGAGGATCGTGTCATCTGTTTTTCTCAGAAGTGCTGTCATGTCTATCAATGGAAGCGCTGTAGTATTCATTGCTTCTATCAGCTGTTCTCGCTTGGTCTTTTTTTCCGATCTTTTTATGGCCAGGTATTCTCCGTATACAGAAAGTTTATTGGGAGCGATGGCTACATAATAGTGGATTCCTTTTTTATCCAGCCATTCTTTTTGGTTTAGCAGGTTTGTTTTTATTTTTATAATCTCTTTTTCTGTAAATACTTTTATCCCTTTCGATTCTGCAATATCGTTTGAATAGCTATTCCCAAGAAACATCCAGCCATCGGTTCCTTCTACTACTTTTTGCGGAATCGGTTGCTGGGCAAATACGCCACGCTGAATGGTTTTATAGTTTTCAAACAAAATATATTTTAGCACAAACCGGTCTTCATAATATGTATGAAATTTATTTTTATAGATCATCACATCTTTATAGATCCCAAGTATTCCGTCCAAAACATTTTTAGCCTGACGGGTTTTATTTAAAGAAAACACAGGCATTTTTTCCAGGTTCCGGTTTTCTGCATTCCTCTGTTTCATTTCAATCCCTATGAGCTGAAGAATCATTGGAAAGCCAATAATGATCAGAAAGGAGGCGACAGTTAATATTTTAGTGTTTCGCATGGTGTCTAAAATCTAAAATATATAAATGGATTGTATGAATCTGCGCCTAAGTAAACGATCGAAATAGCAAACAGAACCAAAAAGAAAAATAAGCGAACAAATACGAGTTTCTGCGATTCCAGGAATTTATAAATGGTAAGATAAAGCGGCATCGCAAAGATGATAGCGATCAAAAGAAAAAACAGCGTCCGGATATTGGCATGAAAAAAATCGAGGTAACTGTATAGCGCCAGGTTTCCTTCGGAGAACCAAAACATTTTTTGCAAATACAGAAATGCGTCTCCCATATTTTCTGCTCTAAAAAAAACCCATCCTGTTACTACGATCAACAGAGTGTAGCAATGTTGCACAAAGGAAGGCAATAGCTGAAGCCTTTTCCCCCATCCCAATCTTTCTCCTACAATAAAAAAGCCATGAAGAAATCCCCATACGATAAAATTCCAACTCGCGCCATGCCAAAGACCTGTCAGAAAAAACACGATCATGAGATTTACATAAGTCCTGTATTTTCCTTTACGGTCTCCACCTAAAGGAATGTATACATAATCTCTAAACCACGAGGAAAGTGAAATATGCCAGCGTCGCCAAAACTCTCGGATACTTTTTGAGATATAGGGATAATTGAAATTTTCCAGAAAATCAAACCCAAACATTTTTCCAAGTCCGATTGCCATATCGGAATAACCGGAAAAATCATAATAGATCTGAAAGGAATAGGCAATAATTCCTATCCATGCAAACAAGGTAGGAAGCTCCTGAATATTTTGCGAAAACACGTCATCCGCAATTGTGGCAAAAGTATTGGCGATCAAAACTTTTTTGGCCAGTCCAATAATGAATCGTTCTGTTCCGAGGGCAAAATTATTGACAGAAATATCTTTGTTGTTGAGCTGATCGTTGATATCAGCATAACGTACTATGGGGCCTGCCACCAACTGTGGGAACATGGTAACATAGGCTGCAAAATCGATTATATTCCTGTTTGCTTTTACTTCTCCTTTATATACATCAATTGTATAAGACAAAGTTTGGAACGAATAAAAGCTGATACCGATGGGAAGAGCTATATAAGGCACGTGAGTTAAAAATGTATTTTCCACGCCAAAGAAATTGAGTACCAAGTTAAAATTTTCAAATGCAAAATTGAAATATTTAAAAAAGCCCAACAGCCCAAGATTGGTCATGACGGAAATAGTAATCCCCAACTTTCTCCGTCCGCTTTCTATGATAAGACCGCAAAAAAAATCTACTATCGTGGAGATGATCACCAATATTACCATTATTTCTTCTCCCCAGGTATAGAAGAGAAGGCTCATTGCCATCATTACAAAGTTCTTCATTTTCCCTGGAGCCAGGTAATACAATATCAGAACAAAGGGCAAAAACCAGAATAAAAAGATAATACTACTAAATACCATTTTTAGTTCAGAATCCTAAATAAAGTTTCATCTTGTCAATTACATAATTCACTTCTTCGTTGCTCATCGGAACGTAAAGCGGTAGAATAATACTATTGTCTGACAGGTCTTCTGAGACAGGAAGACGAAGTCCCTTTGAATATTCTTTATATGCCGTCTCACGGTGCGTAGTCATAATTCCTCTCCGTGTAGAAATACCATCGTTGAGTAGGTGCTGCATTAGTTCGTTGCGCGAAAGCGGGCTATTCTTTTTAAGATACACGGAATACGATTGATAATTGGAAAAGTATCCATCCTTCTCAATCGGCAATCTCAGGTAATCAATCCCCTTGAATGCCTGGTGGTATTGCGCTGCAATTTTTCTCCGTTCCTGCACGATCCAGTCGAGCCTTGCCAGCTGCTCGATGCCTACAGCAGCCTGGATATCGGTGAGGCGGTAATTGTAGCCTACTTCGATATGATCTTCAAACACCACTTTGTCGGACAAATGTCGTACGCGGTCGTTGATGCTCATGCCGTGCTGGCGCAATAATTTCAATCGGTTGTAATATGCTTCGTTGGAAGTAGTGATCATTCCTCCGTCTCCTGTGGTGATCACTTTTCTAGGGTGAAAAGAAAAACACACCAGTCCTGAGTGTGAGCCGATCTTTCCTCCTTTGTAGGAAGAACCCGCGGCACAGGCAGCGTCTTCGATCAGCGTCAATTTATGTTCGTCGCACAATACTTTATACCGGTCAATATCCGCCGGCATCCCGATCTGGTGCACGATCAAAATAGCTTTTGTTTTGGGCGTGATCTTTTTCTTCACGTCTTCGATATCGAGGTTGTAGTCTTCGTTTACTTCTGCGAATATTACTTTGGCATTTACATAACGAATACAGTTTGCCGTAGCGATGTAGGACATAGACGGGCAGATCACTTCATCGTCCGGGCAGATCCCTGCTACGATCATGGCCAGGTGTAGCGCTGTGGTGCAGTTGGAAAGGGCTACCGCATATTTAGCTCCTGTATATTCGGCAAATTTCTTTTCAAACTCCTCTACCCTGGGGCCCTGAGTGACCCATCCGGTAAGGATTGTATCGTAAGCACGTTTCGCTTCTGCTTCTCCCAGGTATGGTTTGGCTACAGGTATTTTCATCATTTTTTCTGTGTTTGTTTTTCAAAATACCAGTCTGACAAAATTTTCAGACCGTCTTCTAATGTGATCGTAGGTTGGAAGCCCAGCTTGGCCTTCGCTTGTGAAATATCAGCGATCCGTTTGTTCACCGGGTTAATTGTATTGGCCGGAAGGAATTGCGGTGTAAGATTGGAATTGTTTACGCGAAGCATTACTTCCAGCAATTCTTTCAAACTCGTTTCGCGCTGGAAACCGATGTTGAATGCTTCATCGGTCACATCGCTGAGCAAGGCCAGCACGTTGGCTTTGGCTACGTCTTTTACATAAATGAAATCCATGGTAGTAGAGCCGTCGCCCATGATGGCTGGATTCTTCTGATCGCGAATACAGTCGAGCCATTTGATCATTACCTCTGTATACTTTCCATCGGTATCCATGCGTACTCCGTAAACATTAAAATAGCGCAATGCTACATAATCAAGGTCGTGCATGAATTTATAACTTCTAAACAACTGCTCTCCCCACATTTTAGCTCCACCGTAGAATGTCTGGTTGTTGTAAGGATTATCTGATTCCGGAGTCGGGAAATGCTGCGCCAGGCCGTATACAGAAGCGCTGGAAGAATAAATTGTTTTCTTTACTTTATATTTGTTCAATAACTCTACCAACTTAAAAGTAGCCTGCAACATCACGTCAAACCCTTCGGCAGGATTGGCGGCACAGGCATTGATACGCAGCGCAGCCATATGGAAACAGTAATCGGCTTGCGTCACGCATTTTTCAAGCAAAGCCCAATCACGGATATCGCCTTCGATAAGTTCTACAATTGGATTATTGATAAAGCCTTTCATATTCTCATGGCTTCCACGAATTAGGTTGTCGAGAATAATAATTTTTTTAGGCTGATGTGGCAATAGTTCCTCTACTACATAAGAACCGATGAATCCTGCTCCTCCTGTAATAAAGATCACTGAATCTTTTATTTTATTCATTTATTGTTAATTTACTTTTTACACATTTTGAAAACGATGCCAGATACCAGATAAATTGTTTTTTAACTCTTATCCCTGGTGTGGCATCTCCTCTACGATCTCATCAATAATAAACACAGGTCGCTTGCGAGAAGCGTCCAGCGTGCGCCACAAATATTCTGCAATGATCCCTAAGGCGATGTTCGTAATTCCGAACCCGATCATAAGGATGGAAACCAGGGCCGGCCAGCCTGGCTCAAGATCATTGAAAATTATTTTCCTTCCGATAATGTACAAGGACCACAACAGCCCCAAGCTAAAAAAACTCACCCCTACAATTGACACCAGGCGGATCGGAAAAAAAGAAAAGGCGACAAAAGAGTCGATGAACAGTTTTATTTTTTTATTCAGTGTCCATTTCGATTTGCCTGCTTTGCGCGCTGCCTTGCTGTACTGAATACTCGATTGCCTGAAGCCCATGATCAGTATTTGCAGGAAGATCGAAGAATTGGCTTCGATATTTTGATTCAACAATGCTTTCACTTTCGAACCAAACATCACAATATCAAATCCTTTTTCAGGGTAGGTCTTGATGGCGAAACGTTGCATCATGTAGGCGTAAGCTCCGGAGAACATCCGTTCGCCAAGCCCGCTGCTCACCGTTTCGCGTACTGCCCATACTACTTCTCTTTCTCCTGTAGTGATCTCTGTATACAAACGATCGATCAGTTCGAGTGGGTCTTGCAGGTCAGCATACATGAACGTGACGTATTTCCCTTTCGCGTGCAAAATGCCTGCACGTAAGGCAGCGTGTGAACCAAAATTTTTAGAAAACTTAACTACTCTCGCCGTATATCCTTTATGGGTAGCAGCTGAGAGCTTGGCAAACGATTTGTCGGTAGAGCCGTCGTCTACAAAGATCACTTCCACCTTGCGGGAATTATTGAAGGAAAAATATTTCCCAAGTTCGGTTGTAAGCCGGTCTATGTTTTCTTCCTCGTTCAGGAAAGGGATGATTACACTGATATCAAATATGGTCATATAAGTCTCGCAGGATTGCCTACGGCTTTGCTGCCGGCAGGAATATTTTTTAAAACATTGGCACCGATCCCTACCAGCGTTTTTTCTCCGATCGAAATATTGGAGATCATACTGGAGGCGCTTCCTATATAGCAGTGGGCGCCGATCTGCACGCCGCCCGCTACCGTGACGTTGCTACCGATCAATGTGTAGTCGCCTACTGTTATATCATGGTGAAGTACCGTGTTAGGCAACACACAAACATGATTGCCAATAATACCATTGCTGGTCACATTGACACCGGCCATGATCAGCGTATTGAACCCGATCGAAGAGAGTTTTGAAACAGTAGCTTTCGGGTGAATGAGCGTAGCAAATCTTTTTTCTTCCAAACCCAATTGATCAATGATCGTTTTGCGTTGAAGATAATTTTGCACGCTTCCAATCACAGCAAGCACTTTGGCTTCTTTGTATTGATGAATAATTTCTCTTGGAAAAACTTCGAAGTGTTCGTGTTTCCCTTGTTTGGTTTTGGTATCGTCGGCGAAGCCAATAAAATCATACTGATCGGCGATGGCGTCAAAAGCTTCCAGGCCGTTTCCGTTGTAAGGAAAAATGATCAGCTTTGGTTTCATGCAAAGAGCTGTTAGTAATTATTTAACACTTCAATTACTTTTTTCACTTCTTCGTCTTCCAGCTCTGCATAGATTGGCAGTGAAAGACAATGCTCGGACAAATATTCTGCGTGAGGCAGATCACCTTTTTTATAGCCTAAGTATTGATAGGCTTTTTGCAGATGACAAGGCACAGGGTAATGCAGCCCGGGAAAAATATTGTTTTTTTGCAAGTGCTGGATCAATGCCTCACGGTTTTCGGTGGTGATGACGAACAGATGGTAAACTGATTCGGTATTGGGAATCGGTTTCTGCATTTTAATTTTTGTATTGGTAATTCCCTTGCGGTAAGCAGCGGCAATTTCTTTCCGGCGATTGTTCCAGCCGTCGAGGTATTTTAATTTTATTTTCAGCACAGCTCCTTCAATACCACCCATGCGCATGTTGTAGCCGATCTCATCATGGTAGTAGCGCTCGGTAGAGCCGTGGTTGCGCAGCTTCTGAATATGTTTGGCGTACACTTCGTTGGCTGTAGTTACAGCGCCTCCTTCTCCATAGGTGCCCAGGTTTTTGCCCGGATAAAAACTAAAACAGGATAAAGCGCCAAAGCTTCCGATCCTTTTCGATTTGTATAGTGCGCCATGTGCCTGCGCAGCGTCTTCTACAAAAGGGATCTTATGTTTTTCTGCAATTTGTTTTACCGCATCAATGTCGAATGGCTGTCCATACAAGTGTACACCGATGATCGCTTTTGTATTGGCATTGATCTTTGCTTCGATCTGTTTCGGATCAATTTCCCAGGTGTCAGGATCGCAGTCTACAAACACCGGAGTAGCGCCCGCATGGCTTACACCCCAGGCGGTAGCGATGAATGTATTGGCGGGAACGATCACTTCGTCTCCACTTCCTACTCCGAGCGCCAGCATAGCCATGTGCAGCGCGGAAGTACCGTTATTTAAGGCGATGGTATAATCGGTCTGGCAGTAGGCTGCGAAATCTTTTTCAAACTCTTCTACATATTTTCCTCCTGAAAAAGCAGTCTCTTCGCAGACTTCTTCAATTTTCTGGAAGACTTCTTTTTTAATACTGTGGTATTGTTTTTTCAGATCAAGGAATGATATTTTATTCATATAGATATTCTGACAATTTATGGCGATACATTCGATTAAATTCCAAAAACACGTACTTTGTGATTTGGTGCTTTATTTTTTGCTTTCTACTTCTATGCTGCGAATAAAACGGGCTGGATTGCCCGCCACGATAGCATTGTCGGGTACATCTTTCGTCACCACTGCGCCTGCGCCTACGATGGCATTTTTCCCTATGCGGAGCCCCCCCAGGATAGTAGCGCCGGTGCCGATGGAAGCTCTTTCTTCCACTTTGGTATGCACCATCGTCCAGTCGCTTTCCGTTTGCAGAGAGCCGTCAGCATTGATTGAGCGCGGGTACATATCGTTGATGAACGATACATTGTGTCCTACAAAAACACCGTCGGCAATAGACACCCCTTCACAGATAAAAGTATGACTGGATATTTTACAATTCTTGCCGATCGAAACGCCTTTTTGTATCTCTACAAAAGAACCGATCTTACTGCCACTGTCAATGCTACAGCCGTAAGCATTGACAAATTTGAAAATTTTCACGTCCTCTCCCACCTGCACATTAGACAGCGACTGACGTTCGTTTTCGATATTAATTACTTTCATGTGGTTAGTTGTTAATCTTTACCTGGATAGATGCAAGATCCCGGACCAGATCTGGAATCTGGCATCCTGCATCTGGTATCTAATTTATAAAATAATTTCTTTTCCTTTCTGCTTGATCGATTGCTGCGAAGCTTCCAGGATCTTTACTACGGAAAGTCCGAGCGCTGCATTTGATTTTGGCGTATTGCCGGAAGCAATGCAGGAAACAAAATCCTGTGCCATTCCTGTAAGCGCTTCTGTAAAGTCGAGCTTTGGCACGTAGATATCTCCTGTTCTGTAATCGACCATGATCTTTATTTTATCTTCTTCTGTACGCAGCTCATAGCCGGTGTCGTAGATCTTTATTTTTTCGGTTGTTTCCAGGTCGTTGTACAGGATCATTTTTTTATCGCCGCCGATGAGCATGTTGCGGACTTTTACCGGTGAGGTCCAGGAGCAATTGAAGTGTGCGATCATATTGCTATTGTAATTCACCGTAAGGTAAGCGATGTTCTCGATCCCGTTGTTGGTATGCGAGATCCCGGTAGCTTGTACACTGTAAGGTTTTTCTTCTACCAGGTAATCGCAGATAGAAATATCGTGCGGTGCGAGGTCCCAGAGTACATTGACATCCGGCTGGAATAGGCCAAGATTAATGCGCGTAGAATCGATGTAGTTGATTTTGCCGATAGCGCCTGAGCTGATCAGCTCTTTCATTTTTTTTACTGCGCCGGTATATAAAAAAGTATGATCCGGCATAATAAGCTTCTTTTTTTTCTGGGCCAGTTCAATCAGCTCTTCCGCCTGGGCTACCGTGGAAGTCATCGGTTTTTCTACCAACACATTCTTTCCGGCTTTCAGTGCTTTTTTGGCAAGTTCGTAATGTGTAAAAACAGGAGTAGCGATGATCACTGCATCCAGCTTCGGATCTTTGAGCAGGTCGTTGTAGTCGGTAGTTACGCGCAGGTCTGCGTAATTTTTTTTTGCCTGTGCCAGCTGTTTTTCATTGCTGTCGCAAAGCCAGCTTACGCTGCTATCGGGCAGATGATAGAAATTTCTGAGCAGGTTTTTGCCCCAATAACCATGACCTACCAATCCTACTTGTATCATATTGTATTATAAAATCCCTTTGTTAGTGTAGCAGTCTATATTTTGCCAAATTTGTAAATAAAGTATAAATATACCATATTTATACAAGTTAGTACACTGATCCGCAGCGCCGCTATGTTTTTAGCCCAGCCGAAATCTTTCACCTCTCTAAAACCTATACTACTGCTAAGATCACTGCGGTTACCCAAATTGGAATCTGCATATTAAGACAATATAAAGAATAATTATTAATGATCTCATTAAATAAAAACAAAAATAATCAGCGCATTTATTTTATCCTGGCAGCAGGATTTATACTTCGAACAGTCTATCTTTTATTTTTTGCAGAAAAAGTATTAGGGGCCGGAACCTACATCAATGGAGACACCCCGGGCTGGACGGAAAGTTTTAAAAACCTACTGACATATGGCGAGTACACGTTCGACCGCAGCAATCCTGAAGCAAGCTTCGGAAGAGTACCGGGCTTTTCTTTTTTCTGGGGAATACATTACCTGATCTTCGGCGAAGCCTATGTATACAAGGCAGTTGCATTTACGCACCTGGTATTGGACACACTTTGCATTTATCTCCTATACCTCATTACGATCAGGATTTCTAAGAACGAACTGGCCGGACTGCTGGCAGCCCTAATCTATTGTTGCTATCCTTTCGTTTTCTTCTGGCTTTCTATTTCTTATTCGGAAATATTTTCCAATACTTTAAACCTCTTATTCTTCGCGCTCCTGCTCAAAGAAAATAAAACCACCGGCCAGCTGATCTTGCTGGGACTACTTTCGGCCGCTTGTTTTCTTACCCGCGAGTTTATCGGGTTAAATATCTTGGCAGGACTTCTCTACCTGTTTTTCCTGGAGGATAAAAAATCCTGGAAAGAAGCATTCATGCGCTGCGCTATTTTTGTAACGGCTTTTATGAGTCTTTATATCTGGTGGCCCGTGCGAAATTATTTTCTACACGACCGCCTCGTACTCACACGCACCATGGGAGGGTTCGTATTGTACGGAGAAGACTACCAGGCTTTCCGCAACTGGATTGGCTGCTGGGACAATGATGAAACGATATGGCTGGAAAAAGTGCAGACCGATTCTTCCCGCGTAGATTTTCCGGCAGAAGCGTATACTAATCCTGTTGATGTTTTCAAAGTAGATTCCCTGATCCGGCTTGCGCGTACCTGCGGTTCTTCCTTCTATCTGCGCAAAGGTTCACCTCCGGGGGTATTATACAACGGCAAGGCTTTATCGCTTACCAATAACTGCAACGAGCCGATTCGCATAGGGTTTGAAGCGCTTACCAAAGAATTCATGCAAAAAAGACCATGGGATTTCTGGACCGTTGCGCCTTTGAGAAATTTGAAGAAAGCGCTTTTAAAAACAGAATTAAAAAAAGGAAGCATGGCCACAGGCGCTTCGAAGATGACCAAATATCTTTTCGGCTATCGCTCCTTCCTGCTGTTTGCCGCACTGGCCGGGATCTTCATCAGTATGAGAAATAAAGGGATCTACCCGATCCTACTGTTCGTAGCGCTCATCGTATTTTTCTTCTGCTTTATATTCCGGTTCATGGAAATGAAAAATCTTTTGCAGACCGATATTCTACTGATCAGTTTCTCAGCCTTTTTCTTTGCCAGAATATTAAAACGTTTTGTTAATTTTAACGCATGATCTATTATTTCCTGGATTTAAAGGACCTTATTTTTACACCACTGTATTTTATACTTACAGTGATTGTTTTGGTCGTTATTTTCAGCCGGATGATCCGCGACAGAAATCTGAAAAAATATTTTTTCTGGGGGATTATTTTGAAAATGCTTTTTGCCATTCTCTTCGGAGTGATCTACGAATTCTATTATTACGGAGGCGATACTTCATCTTATTTCCAAAACGGCAAAGTGATTGGCGATGCGCTGTTTGAAGATCCGATAAAATGGATCAAGCTTTTGCTCCACGTACAAAACGATCCCTCACTCTTCGATTATGTGATCAAAATTTCCTGGTACCAGGATCCGGCTGCTTATTTTCCTTCCCGGATCGTAGGTATTCTTTCTCCTTTCTGCCTTGGCACTTATTCAATCGTGGCAATGTATTTTTCTATGATCACTTTCTCCGGGCAGTGGGCGATGTATTCAGTATTGCACCGTATGTATCCGAAGCAGCATTTTGGCATTGCCATTGCTGTATTCTTTTTCCCTTCCTGCCTATTCTGGGGCGCAGGCATTATGAAAGACGGGATTGCCTTGGCTGCGCTGGGCTGGCTCTTTTATGGAGTATACTATTCAGTGATCGAACGTACGAAAGTCAAGACAGGCATTATTCTTATTATATTTTCTGCCTGGATCCTGATCATCATTAAAATTTATATCCTTGTTTCTTTTGTATGCTGCCTGTTCATCTGGATCTTCCTTTTATATATCAATAAGATCAACAACGAAGCTACACGCGCTTTTTTAAAACCGGTACTCTTCTTTACCGCGATCCTGGTTGGTATGCTTACTGTGGGGCAATTAGCGCAGGGAAGTGCTTACAATTTAGAGAACGTACTAAAATCTGCGCAAAGTACTTCCGACTATCTCAAGCGTGTGAGCATTACGCAAGGTGGCGCTTATTACAATCTTGGAGAAATTGAGTACAGTTTTCTCGGACTGATCCGGATCATTCCTGCCAGTATCAATGTATCGCTCTTCAGACCCTATCTCTGGGAATCTAGGAATGTGATGGTGCTGATGTCGGCTCTGGAATCTTTCTTTACCCTGGTCTTTACGATAAGAGTGTTATATAAAAGTGGAATTAAAAATGCAATAAACACTATCAGTAATCAACCATTCCTGATCTTTGCGATGGCGTTTGTATTGCTGTTTGCCTTTAGTATCGGAATCTCCACCAGTAATTTCGGATCGCTTGTGCGCTACAAGTTGCCATTACTACCTTTCTACTGGACGATCTTATTTGTAGTATACAGCGAAAAAACATCAAAACCCCGCTCCCGCTAACCCAGGATCTGCTCGTATACCTTGGCGTAACTTGCTATTCCTTTCTCCAGCGAAAACCAATCTTCCGCTCCTTCACGGATCTTTTTTTCATCAAAGAAAATGCCTTCTTTGATCCGCTGCGCCACCTTGCGATAAGCATTCTTTTCTGTATTCGGAATTAAAAATCCTGCCTCGTATTTTTGCACAATAAGATCGGTATCTCCCACACCTGCATTGCATATAAGCGGAATACCCATCGACATGATCTCCCCTTGTTTGGTAGGAGAAGAAGCCAATTTAGAATACACTGGTTTTATAAAAAAAATGGAATATCTGCTCAAGGCCAGATATGTAGGTACGTCCTTCCTGCTTGCTTTCCTGATCAAAATTTTAGAAGTATCTACGCCTTGGCTCCTTGCTTTTGCAAAGATCTCAGCGCTGCTATCGGCGGTTACGAATAGAAATTTACTTTGCGGTATTTCGGAAGAAAATACTTTGAAAAAATCCAGCATGTCTTCCAGCATATACCAGGTACCCAGCGAGCCAAGATAGGTGATGATAAAATCGGTCTCCTCTATTTTTAATTCTTTTTTTAATAGTTCTAGATCGTGCGCCTTTACATGCTCCCTGGAAAAATGCGGAATGTCTACGCTGCATGGGATCACTTCGATCTTCAACGGCTGGTTTTTGATCTTAGTCCAACTTAGCAGCTCAAGCTTGCCGACATTGGTGAGGCTAATCGTGTAAGCGGCATTTTCCAGAAATTGTTTTTCTTTTCTTTTAAAAAACTTGTAAATGATCTTGTAAACCGGATTCTTCAAATTCCATATTTTCCCATCCACTCGTTCGTTTACCCAAAGCCCACGCATATCAAAAAGAAAAGGGATCCCGAATTTCTTTTTCATTCGCAACCCTACTAGCGCGCTGATATAGCTCCGGCAATGAATGAGCTCGATCTTTTTTTTCCGGTGCAGTTTACAGGCCGTTTTCCAGAGTACCATATAATCGTACAAAGTGGAAAGCACCGGAGGTTTTTTATGATAAGGAATACATTCCCAATGAATATTATTTTCTTTTAAGAGGTGCGCAATGTATTCTTTATTCTCCGAAAAATTGGAGGGTTTCTCGCAGCTTAATATCGTGATCTCATACTGCTTGCTCAGGCCTGTCAGATAAGGGATCACTTGCGACTGGCCCAGTGGGTCGGTCATGCCGTCGTAGGAGATATAGAGTATGTTTTTTTTATCCAAGGTTCATTCCGTTTTTGATCATCCAGCGTTGCAGCACCAGAATTAGCCATACTCTGTGGTAGAGATAGGTTTCACCGGCAAGATAACGCTTTACAAGCTGGTTGACATATTCATAGTTAAAAATTCCTACCGACTTCACGCGCTGCTCCGACAAATATTCTTCGAGCATATACGAGAGATCGTTTTTAAGCCAAAGCTTAAGTGGGATACTAAAACCGGTCTTCGGACGGTTGTAATATTCTTTAGGTACATATGAATACAAAATTTCTTTTAACAAAAATTTTGTAGTACCATCGTGTACCTTTAATGATTCTGAAAGGTTGAGCGAAAATTCCACGATCCTGTAGTCCAGCAGCGGCTCGCGTGCTTCCAAGGAAGAGCGCATGGAAGAAATATCCATCTTGGTCATCAGATCATCGCGCAGGTAATATGAGAGGTCAAACAAGGCCTGCTCTTCTGCGGCGCTCAGGCGACGGTTTACAGGAGGAAGGGTGTTTATTTTTTCGGCTGAAAAAACCAATTCTTGGTTAAGCAATTTTTTCAATTCATTTTCAGAGAAAAAATATTGCTCTTGCGAAAAGATGTGGCTTTTTATTCTTTGCCGGCTTTTGTAATCAAACAAATGGGCTACACGTTTGTATTTGTCGTTGCTCAGCAAGCTTAAGCCTGTGCGCAGAAGCTGGCGGTTATAGTGTATCAGCGGCGAAGATAAACGGCTTGCCCAGGTGTACGCGCCATAACCCATGAAAAGCTCGTCACCCCCATCACCGGAGAGCGCCACTGTTACTTTTTTCCTGGCTTCTCTTGAGAGCAGGTAGGTAGGGATCGCTGAGCTGTCGGCATAAGGCTCGTCGAAACTATCGATCACTTCTTCGAGTACATTTCTGCAATCCTGCGAAGAAAGTATAAACTCATGGTGGTCCGTGCCCAGGTGTTTGGCAATCTTACTGCTGTACTCATGTTCACGAAAACCATCTTCCTTAAAGCCGATGGAAAAACTTTTAACAGGAGTGTTCGAAACTTTTTGTGCAATAGAAGTTACCAGGCTGGAATCAATTCCTCCGCTTAGGAATACGCCTACCGGCACATCGCTGATGAGGCGGTATTGCACAGAACTGGTAAGCAGTTCTTCGAGTTGTTTTTTTGCTGTAGTTAGATCAGTGGTTAGTTCTGGTTTTATTTTTTCTGCTGCCGACCAGTATTGAGTTAGTGAAAGTTTTTGCTGTTCAAATACACCGTAATGCCCGGAAGGGAATTTGTAAATATTAGTATAGATCGTATCCGGTTGCGGAATATAACCGAGGTGCAGAAAATAAGCGATGGCTTCTTTGCGCAAGCCCGTCTTTGCACGCAGGCAATGAAGATGCGTAAGCGCCTTGATCTCCGAAGCGAAAGCGAAATTGGTGCCGTCGTAGTAATAATAGATCGGTTTCACGCCTATGCGGTCGCGGAAGAGGTACATTTTTTTTTCCTGCCTATCGTAGATCACAAAAGCGAACATGCCGTTCAGCTCTTTTACAAACGCGGGACCAAGCAAAGCAAATGCTTCCAGAATCACTTCGGTATCGGAAGTGGTCTTACATTGAAGTTTATATTTTTCGGAGATTTCTTTGAAGTTGTATACTTCGCCATTGAACACGATCACGTAGCGGTTGTTGTGTGAATACATCGGCTGGTTGGCCGCTTCAGAGAGGTCGAGTATACTTAGCCGGCGATGGCCCAGTCCTGCGTTGAAGTTGTTTGTTTCGTCGTGAAAATAGCCACCTGCATTCGGCCCGCGGTGCGAGAGTGAATCGGTCATGGATTCGAGCTCGCTTTTTTTTAGCGGGAGATCATAGGAGAAAAAACCTGCTATTCCACACACATGAATTATTTTTTAATACCTTTTACCACTGCTACCAATCCTTTTCGATCGTACTTGATGTACCCCGCAAATTTTACATTCATTCCAAATTCTTCAAACCAATCTTTCACCGTATCGATCTTTTGAGGATTGTCAAATTCAGGAGAGAACATATCGAATGTATCCAGGATTACCCATTCTTTCAATTTGTCTTTTTCAAGAGATTTCGGGATCGTGGTTTCGATATCGCAAATAGGCAGAAATCTATTGAGCAGCTTGCCCAAGCCGATCTTTGTAAAAAATTTCGAAAGTCCGATCATCCATCCTGCATTTTTCTGGATCATGGAAAGCAATCTTTGATTGGAAACCCTTTTAGCGAAAGGTCTTAAAATATATTTTGCGTGGATCTTGGTATACCAACCATCGATCGGATAAAAATCAACGATCAGTTCACCTCCAGGCTTTACCATCTCCACAAGACTTTTGACTGATTTTTTAAAATCGGAAGTATGTTGTAATACGCCAAAGCAAAGCACCCTGTCAAATTGGGCGGGAGCAAAAGGCATTTCGTAAATACTGGCTTGAAAAAGTTTCAACCGTTCATTATTGCCATTGTTTCTATAATTGGCTTCTACTGCATTGGAATAATCAACGCTATAAAGATTGGCACCTGTTTGTTTTAGAATAACTTCTGTAAATCTTCCGGCACCCGAACCTACTTCTAAAATATTTTCTTTCCCTATTTCCTGTTTATCCCAACTAGTCACAGCATTAAATCTCAAACTGCTCTGTCCTGTTTTACTGTAAGCGTCGATCTGTGTTTTTTCAAACAAATTCCATTGAAAGCCAAAGCTATCGGCATAATTAGAATCGGGCGTACAACGATAAGCGCCCGCTACCCATGGAAAGATAATTTCCCTTGATTCATTTTTTAAACCTTCCTTAGACTCATAGAGACTTTTTTCTTTGTTATAAGGGTCAATATATTTTATAGAGTTAACCATTTTATATTTACACACTGTATTAAGGAAACACCTGGTTTTGTAAACGCCTTTTTACAGATTTTGATTATAGTCATTTCCGGACAAAAAGCCACTTTCTTATTTTTTTCCTATCACAAACGGGAATTACACCGCAATTTACATCTTATTTCTTCAAATTTTAATAAAAAAATATCGCTTTATGATTTAGTATTTGATTAACCAAATCAAGAAATTAATATCTTCTCAACAGCCAATTTTTGATAACCCCATAAAAAAGTCTCTGCCGTATCGTGCTGATAAAATCGATCCTCAAAGCTTCCACCAAGTACATTAGGGCTTTATAAGGCATATCGTTGAACAATAACTTGTATGCTATATAAAGACTCATATGCGCCTTGATAGCATTGAGCTTGTGGCGCGACTTACTCATAAAATTTTTATCTTTCAGCAACCCTTCAATCAGCGCGTCCATATTACTCATCAATTGGTCTTTCGTGATCTTATGAACACTGCGGTCAGGATGTTCTATCAAACAAGAAGTAATTACAGGGGAATACTTGAACTCATACACAGCACCGATCCTGAGCCATAGTTCCCAATCTTCGCTTGGAATGATCCGAGGGTCCTCATTAAAAAGATTAGCAAGAGCTACAGACTTACTAAGAAAAACTCCGGCACAGCTCAATACATTGCCACTGTATAACGCGCTATTGATACCGTGTTTATAATTGTTTTTCCGGTTGAGAATTGAACCATCTAATTTTTGGATCGAATAATTTATATGAAATACAGGTGAATTTTCGTTTTCGATCATTTTTTTTGCCTCAGACAAATGATTGGGATAGAGCACATCGTCCGAATCTAAAAATGTAACGTAATCTCCCTGTGCTTTTTTGATCCCAAAATTTCTGGCCACGGATCGTTCTTCATTTTTTTTCCAGTAGTAATGTATTTTAGGCGAACCTATTTCTTTGATGACCTCTTCGGTATTATCTATACTGCCATCGTCTACTACTATAATTTCGAAATTGGGATAATCTTGGGCTAAAACACTGTCGATAGTTTTTTTGATGAGCGTTGCTCTATTGTACGTCGGGATAATTACCGTAAAAAAAGTATCCTCTTTCATGAATTATATAAGTTATATAATCTTCCTACCATTTTCTCCAACGAGAATAATTCAGACACGATGTTTTGATTAATTTTTGCATTTATTCTTACATCGGAAAGGCCTTGTACAACTTGATACATCGCACCTTCTATTTCGTCTGAATTCTTGTATGATACAATATATGCATTTATTCTATTATTAAAAAATTCATATGCAATCCCTGATAAAGTAAATATGGAAGGTACACCGACCACCAAAGCTTCTACATAAACCTGACCAAAAGCTTCCGAATGATGGTCAATCGGTACATGGATAAAAAGATCCATGATCTTGTAAGCCGCTTGCATATCATTCTCAAAAGCAATCACACGATAACTACTTTCGGGCAATGATTTTAATAATTTTTGAATTTCTTCGCTGTAATCTCCAAAACCATTGAACAATAATAAAACTGCCTGAGGATATTCCTTAAGAAAATTTTGAAAAGCAGGAACGATATATTGCACTCCTTTCCATTCGGAAAACCTAGATACCACTCCTACGATCGGCGTATGTTGCTGCAGCGAGTATTTCTCACGGATAACTTCCTTGCGTGCTTCTGATACTTCAGCATAGTCGTCAAATTTTAAACCGTGATGGATAAGCACTACTTTTTTCTCCGGCACTTTTTCCCACTCTACTAATATCTCTTTGACAATGCTGCTGATGGCTACAACATGTGTGGAAATAAAATTAAAATACTTATCAAGCCAGATCCCTTTTGGGAAATAAACATGGTGAAGCGAAGAATGGTGACGTGTATGGATTCGCTTAGGCACGCGCAGCAGATATGCTGCTGTAAGCCCGATCAGGCAAGCCTTCTGGAGATGGCAGTGTACTACGTCCGGCTTTAGTTTTTTCAGGTAGAAAAAAGTTTCTATGAATGCTTTCGGAAAACTAAGCTTGCCCGCGCAGTGAATTCTTTTTACGGAATAATGGTGTTCTCTCAACCATGTTTCCAAATGCGACCCTCCGGGATTGAGGATCAAAAAATGTACTTCTATATCGGTAACCGCAAATGCTTCGGCCAGCCATTCAAACGTGATGGCTTTGTTGATGTCGGATATAATATAGACTAGTTTCAAACACTATAATTTTACTTCGTAAATATAATACGTCCCGTTGGAAGTAATGATCCAGTCGTAAAATTTATAACGGATCTTTTGAGGCATTATATTCCAGATACGACTATTGTCGATGCTGTTGATCCAAAACCGGAAAGTGAACAAGCGAAAAAAAAGTTTTTTGAACATACTAAGCTGCATTGCAGCCTTTGTAACTTCATCAGCGGGAATGATGCCCTCGTCTATTAGGTAGCGGTTCATCTGCGCATACTGACGCTGTCGTTTAATAAGACCTGCCGCCGATTTGTAATCGTCGTGCCAGGCAAATGCTTTAGGCGCGTAAAATAATTGTACCTGCTGCTTGAGCGCCCTCAATCCAAGTTCGTAATCTTCTGCATCGGTAAGACGTTCGTTAAAACCTTTCAGTTGGTCAAACAATCTTTTGCTTAAGGAAAGATTGGCGGCGGTGACGAAGAAATTAGACCGGTTAAGTGGAATGCCTTCCAGTCTTACCAGAGGTGCGGTCCATTTTTCGCTCAGGTGCACTTTGTATAAATGAATATCTTTTGTGCAGTGCGCAGGATCTTCGGAAAGTCCGCCGGTAACAATACTACCCGGATGTTTTTGGTGGTGCTCCCAATGCAGCGCTACACAATTTGGCAATGGCCTCATATCATCATCAAAAAAAAGAAGCAATTCTGTAGAAGCCATCCTGGCGCCTGTATTTCGGATCACCGAGCGACCGCTGTTTGGAATTTTATGTACGGAAAATTTTTCAAAAGAATTTTTCCAACTCCATGCCACTTCTTCGCTGTTATCGGTAGACCCGTCGATCATGACTAGTACTTCAAAATCCCGGAAGCTCTGGTTTTTCAGGGCCTGCAGAATATTTGGAAGCTTTTCTGCTCCATTGTAGGTGGCGATGATAATGGATATTTTAGGATTCACCTTTTTTATTATTTGCTAGCTTACACCAGCTGCGCTAGTTCGTTTCTTTTATTTTTTCAAGATAAGCATATCCGGTTACTGTATCTGGTTCCAGATAATTTCCTTCTGCCCACTCGTTCCATGATTTTATAAAATAAATATCCTCTTCTCTTGTTCTTCGGCTCAGGTATTCTTTTGCTTTTTGAATTTGTTTTGCAAACAGCTCCGGTGTAGAATTTTCAAGGATCAACCCACGGCTTTCGCTTCTGGGGGTATTATCCCAATTGGGTACTACGATGGGATAATTATAGTAATCAAAATTTCCATAGTCCATTCCTTTTACCACTTCGCGATGGTCAAGGAGGTTGAGACGATGTTTGGACTTTAAAAAATCAAGTTCCCAATGGCTGTTGCGTACAAGTTTTTTTAGTACGTTATTTTTTCTTGAGCGCTCTTGTTCCGAGATGATCGATTTGTTAAAAGCATTGGAAATTTTACCATCAAAATTATATTGTTCAGGATTCCAATCATCTTTACTGATATTACCTGCCAGTAAATGCATGCCTTTGAATCCTGCCTGTACAGCAAGCTCTTTCAGAATATCAGCAGTTTGTTTGGGATCAGGAAGGTCTTTTACATCATAGATAATAAAGAGAGGTTTACCTTCTATTTGAATGTATCGTGGATCTTCAAAAGCTTTGCGCAAATAGTTGAAGTGCGCTTTATAATCTTCCATTCCAGGATATTCCTGTTTCATGAGCGTTTTGTCTTTGGCGCCAAACCAAATACCTGTCCAACTTTGATTAGCCCAGCAAAGGCTGAAAGGAAGATCGGGCTTACCCATGTGCAGCACTTCGTTCACTGGCCGTTCCAGCAATTGTTTTCCGTTTCCAAACCAATAATGATAATAACAGAACCCATACACTCCATATTTTTTTGCCATCTCTGCCTGGCGTTCACGCACCTCTGGCAGGCGAAGGTCGTAATACCCCAGGTCTGCCGGAAAGCGCGGCTGGTTGTGGCCTCTATACAAAGGTTTGGCTTTTGTTACATTGGTCCACTCGGTAAAACCTTCTCCCCACCACTGGTTATTTTCAGCAACCGGGTGAAATTGCGGCAGATAAAATGCGATGGGTTTCATTAGTTAATTTTAAATTTTGAATTTTGAATTTTAAATATTGAATAATGCCTCATAATTTTAATTCATAACTCATCATTCAACATTCATAATTAATTTACTATTTTCTTCACCACAAGCTTTACCAAATGCCTGCTTACGTTGTACAAGATCTTTAATTTATTTTTATTCCTCTCGGAAAAATAAAGGAATGTTAGAAACGCTTGTTTTACCCTTTTCTGCCCCAGGAGAAATTCGATGTTGTACAACAACGCATCTATGTTAGGCGCCAGGTTTTCATTATAGAGCTTATACGCTAGCGGAAAATCTTTGATCGCCGCTGTTACCATTTTTATAATATGATCCGCTTCTGCATCTGTGCTTTCAATGATATGACGGTGATCAAGTTTCCAATATTCGAAATCGTATTTTACAGAAGCAAACTGAAAAAACCTGGCTTCCGGATTTAAGATCTGGATACTTGGAATTTTTTTTGCCCACTCTGACGTAAGCAACCATGTAATACCACTACTACAACCCAGCAGAAAGGTACAGTACTTTGAAAGCTCGGCATTTTCGCGAAACGTAAGTACGGAGCCATCTATAATTCGTGCGTGTGGTGACTGGAAAGTAATATGGGTAGACATAATGTAGACCATTTCCGGATCCTGCTCTACTAATGCTGTGCCTATTTGCAAGGCTGTTTCCATGTTAAACTTCGATTGTCCGCTGCTGGGCGCGCATTCTACCAGCAACACGTTTTTGTACGAAGCAAGTTTATGCTTTTCTGCAAATATTTTTACCCGTTGAGTTTCTTCTTCAGTGAGTACCAGACTGGGCGATACCGGTACGGTGATCTTATGTGGGTAAGCTCTGAAGGTAGAGGTTCGCGTAGTACCATCGTAATGATACAGGTTGTCTGTATGGATCTGCGTATAGAAGATCTCATCATAGAGCCCTTGCTGTTTCTGACGTTCTGTTTCTTGTTTGAGTCTTGTCCATAGCGCTACTACTGGTTCTTCTTTTGTATAGGCAAAGATCCTGATCTCATCTACGAAAGGATTATGAGCGATCACCTGTTTGCATTTTTCGCTGATCATCCAGATCACGCGGCTGCCGGGATAGTCGTGCTTGATCTGGCGTGCGATGGCGGTTACCATGAGGCAATCGCCATTAGCTTCCAGGTGTACAATTAAGAATTTTTTGCCTTTCATGGGCAAGCACACGCTTATTTAGTTCTGTTTACTATCATCCCTTTAAATGAATTGTCGATCTCGTCAATACATTTATTTCGCTCAAGGTTCAGAACCGCAAGTTTTTTTACTACTGTATTTTTTTCTTCCGCGGCTACCTTTTCAAATTCATATACTTTTTCCTGTTCGTGCCAAAGCAGGCAATTCACTTCGGCAAGTTTTCCAAACACCGCGCCAATTGTGCCTTTGATGTCGGAGATCTCATTGCCTTCTTTTTTGAAAACTTTATTGGCAGAAAAAGTAAGTTTTTCTGTAGGTATTGCGCCACTAAGCGCTCCGGCTATAAAGTCGTTGATCTCTGTCTGAAGCGACTGTTCCTGTTTGCTCAGGCTTTCCAGTCTCACCGGATCTTCGGAGTGGTATTGCTTCAATTTCACTATCGTGAGTTTATCGCATAAAGATCCTAAAGTCTCTGCCATATCTTTATTGGTTTGTCATTAATGCTGCTAATTGATAAAAATTCACTTCCGGCTTCCATCCAAGTGATCTCAACAAGGTTGGATCGGAAACCAATACCTTATATTCGGAAATAAAATTCTGTTTTTCAACTATCAATCCTTCGTAATTTACTTTTAGCAGTTTACAGCAAGATTCTATCCATTCACGTATCGAATATGCTTCGCCGCTTCCGATCACGGCTTCAAATACTTTATCCTGGCTAAGAAGCATAAACATGGCATTGACCACGTCTCCTGCAAAATTGAATTCTTTTTTCACTTCTGCATCGCCTACTTCAATTTTCTCTTTGCTCCCCGAGGCAATGCGCTTGATGGTATTCACCAGCATTTGATTTACATGGCGCTCGGTGCGTAGCGGGCTGTCGTGGTTAAACAAATATCCTACATAGGCCTTTATCCCCAGCTTGCGATAATATCTTGCCGCGTATACCGACTGGATCCGTGCCACTGCATAAGGACTCAGAGCCGCGAATGGCGTATTTTCTTTGATCGGAGCTCCGGTATTTTCAAATTGCACAGCGCTGCCCGACAAAAAAACTTTGGAGGCAGGACTATGTTTGTATACCGATTCTAAAATATTTAATGTACCGGTAGAAATGACTTCGTGGTTTTCAAAAACTACATCGTGGCGTGTAGTAGAATTGGCAGCGAGGTGAAAAATAAATTCCGGTTTTTCTTTCCGGATCAGTTCGCTTACAAATTCCAATTTGGAAACATCGCCTTTGAGGTGTGTAGTTGTATTTCTGGAAACACCAATCACCTCAATTTGTTTCTGCGCTAGCAGCTGGCTCAGATAAAAGCCATCTTGTCCGTTGACTCCGAAGATAAGCGCTTTCATATTTAAGAAAGATAAAACCAGTCTTTGTTTACAAAAATGGTATTGATGTAGGTATCCGCATATACCATATATCCCTTGGTTTTCATAAACTCTTCAATGGAATGATCTTTTGGACGAATATGATTTTCGCTGTACTGGCAGGTTTCGGCGCAAACTACAGGGATAGGATATTTTTCAAAATCAAGCGATTTCAAAATAGAAAGATCCAACCCTTCTACATCTATGGACAGCAGATCGGGGTACCTGGAATTAAATTCTTCGGCAATGATCTGATTGATCGTTTTTAATGGTATGGTCACCACTTGCTCGATCTTATAATTACCATGGGCAGCTCTTGCCTCAGCTTCTTGCTTGTCGAACGTATTGATGGCTTTACAATCGAAAATATAAAATTCAGCAGAAGATTCACCCGAAGAAGAAACACCGATGTTCAAGATCCTATCCTCTGGTCTTGCCCTGCGGATAGAAGGGATTAGCGTGGTATCGGCTTCTACACATACGCCCCGGTGTTGTTTGGTATAGAAAAGAAATGTGTTGTTGCCGTGATCAGGAATATTAGTACCCAGATCGAGGTAAGTGATCTTTTTTATTTTTTTATCCGAAAATAAAAAATTGATCACTGCATCTTCTCCCGCCTGCGAATACGAATTGATCGAAGGAGGCGCGATGAAAGAGAAAACAATCTTTCTTATACGGGATTTGATCTTATTAATCATTATACAATTTCTATTTCAGGCAAAGGGAAAATAAATTTCCCACCTCTCTCGGTAAATGCTTTTTCTCTTTCCAGGATAGAATTTTTGAAATGCCATGGCAGCACCAGGAAATAATCAGGGTTCATCGCACGCGCTTCTTTTTCTGAAATAATAGGGATATGTGTGCCAGGTGTATAGCAACCGAATTTTTGTTCGTTCACTTCGGCTATGTATGGAATATGCTTTGTGGTAAGCCCACAGAATTGCAGCAATACGTTTCCTTTAGTTGAAGCGCCGTAGCCGAATATTTTTTTACCATCCTGCACCAATGATTCTATAAGCTCTACAAGATTTTTCCGGTGCTTGAATACTCTTTCTTCAAAATCACGGTAAGGTTTTTCTGTATCTAATCCCATTTCATCTTCTTGTCTCAGCATAAAATCGATGATGGGTTTGTTAGAAACGAAGGATGCGTTCTTCTTGCATGCTGTGATTGCAAAGCTACCGCCGTTGATCGCGTTCATTTGCACATCTACTACGCGCATATTGCAAAGCTCGAGCAGATTTTTTACTACTTTGAAAGAATAAAACTCCAGGTGCTCGTGGCAGATCGTGTCATACGAGTTGGTGCGCAGCATAGAAGGCATATAGCTTTGCTCGAAATGCCAAAGTCCATCATCTGCCAGGATTCGTTCGATGTCTTTCACAAAAGCCACCGGGCTTTCCAGGTCGTAGAACATGGAGATGGAAGTGATGATCTTCGCTTTGTCGTTTTTAAATTCTTTGATGAACGCATTGGCTGTAAAAAAATCAGGGATCAGGCGAATGTCGTTGGTATAAAATTCTTTGAACTTAATGCCTGTAGGGTCGATGCCTACCTTTCTGCAAGGCGTACTATATGCTCGAAGCGAGGTAGCATCGTTGCTACCGATATCGATCACCAGGTCTTCCTTTTTGAGATTGGCTAATTTTTCGAGTGTATGTATTTTATGCGTAAGGTGATTGACCATCGATTGATTCAGCCCTGAACGATAGCCGTAGTTATCACCATACATTTCGTCCAAGCTATACGATTGCTTCATTTGCAGCAAGCCACTGTCGGGGCACCACACAAGGTCCAGTGGGCCTTTGGTGATTTGCTGGGAAGTACTTTTAGGAAACACTCCTGTGAGTTCTTGCTCGCCTAGGGAAAGTACATTGATAAGGTTAGTACTTCCGCTGATCCGGCATTTTTTTATTTCTGTATACATTGATTGCTTCGCTATTTTATTTTATTCTATTACAAAATTATAAACTTAATTGACTTTTCTCCATTCATCTTTCAGAATGATGCATCCATAGTCGTACCCTTCTGCAAAAGCGAATTCGGTGCCGTCGTCGTATATTTTGAAGGTAGATATATCGTCCAGCTGATCGTAATTGACAATACCGGATTTAGAATTGAGGGCCACCAGGAAAGAATAATCCATCGGAGCGATCAGTCCGCCTTTGATGATAAAATCGACGGTGACCTCGGTCATCCCTTCTTTGTAAAAATTTTCCAGCGCTTTGTTTACGGTAAAGACTCTTTTTTTATCTCTGGTAAGCATGGCCAGTCCAATGTTCTGGATCGGATCATAATGATTGACCCCAATTTTTAACCGCAGGTAAATATTTTCTTTATGCGCAAAATTGGCGCTAGGCTCGCCTTTTTCATTGCATGTATAGACTTCTTTGAAATAAATATCAGCATCTTTTTTTACCGCTACGCTACCGGTATCGCTCACAAACTTGTAATATTTTTCTACCACCTGCGGCGATAAGTTGATCTCCTCTACTTGGCCTCTGTTAAGCAAAATAGATTTTTTACAGAGTTGCAAAATAGTACCCATGTTGTGGCTGACGAAAAGTACGGTCCGGCCGCTCTTGCTTACTTCGTCCATTTTCCCCATACATTTTTTCTGAAATTCAGAATCGCCTACTGCCAGCACTTCGTCGATGATCAGGATCTCAGGCTCCAGGTGTGCGGCTACGGCAAAAGCCAGACGCAGCTGCATACCGCTGCTGTAGTGTTTGAGAGGTGTATCCAAAAATTTTTCCGTACCGCTGAAGTCTACGATCGCATCAAATTGTTTGTCGATCTCCACTCTTTTCAGACCGAGAATGGAACCGTTGAGGTAAATATTTTCTCTTCCGGTAAGCTCAGGGTGAAATCCTGTACCCACTTCCAGCAGGCTGGCAATCCGCCCACGGCATTTGATGTGGCCTGTAGAAGGAGGTGTGATCTTAGAAAGGATTTTCAGCAGCGTAGATTTTCCTGCACCGTTCCTACCTATGATCCCTATGCTTTCGCCGGGATAGATATCAAAGGAAATATCTTTGAGCGCCCAGAATTCTTCTTGTGTTTGACCAGAGGAACGCCACAACCCCGCCAGGCTATCGCGCAGGCTGAGATAAGGCTGCTTGTTGTGCAGGATGTTGAATTTTTTGCCGATGTTGCGAACCTCTAAAATGGGATTCATATTACTGGATAACTCTAATTTTTACAACTATTTATCGATGTTAAAATTCCAAAGGCAATGACATACTTTAATGTACCAACATTGGGTTAGTTATACTCTTTGCCAAAGTTTTTTACTTTGAACTTTACTAAGCCAAATCCGCAAAGTAAGATTCTGTTTTTCTGAAATAAAATATTCCAGTCAGTAACAACAGCAAGCTGATCATGCTTCCATAGAAAATCATATCCGGCTCTACCGCTTCTTCCCGAAACATTCCCCTGGCCAGATCAATAGCGGTCGCCATCGGATTGAGCTGCAGAATAAATTGCAACCATTTATTAGACACGATTGATACCGGGTAGATCACTGGTGTTACAAACATCAGGAATTGGATCATAAAAGGGATCACATAACGGAAATCTCTGTACTTTACATTTAATGCAGCCAGCAGGGTACCTGCGCCCAGGGTGGTGATGAGTGTGAGCGTAAGTGCAAGTGGAAAACACACTAATACTCCTACTAGGGAAATGTTCACTTTATAATAAATTAAAAGTGGAATATACAACACCAGGGTCATCAGGAAATCAAATATAGAAACCAGGATAGATGACATTGGGATAATGAGTCTTGGGAAATAAATTTTCTTGATAATATTGGCGTTGGTGACCATACTGTTGCCCGCATTTTGCAGACCACTGGCAAAGATATTCCAGAAGATAAACCCGGTGTATACAAACACAGGATAAGGAATGTCTACATTTTTATTTTCTCCCAATAAGTTTCCGATAAAAAAAGAAAAGACCAGCATCATCATCGCCGGCTGAAGAATAGCCCAGGCGAACCCCAAAAATGTTTGTTTGTATTTTACTTTTATATCGCGCCAGGTAAAAAAATAGAACAGCTCTCTGAAATCCCAAAGTTCTTTTAGATTGAGAGAGAATTTGCCTGCCGGCTTAATTTCGTATTCCATTAGTACTTTTTTAGCTATTGCCCCCTATAAAAGTAATAAATAATTTCTGAACTACCCTTTTTATAGGATAGATTTAGATGTCGGATTCCTGGTACCAGAAAAAAGAATCTGGTATCCGGAATCTTATTTTTTCTTAGCTTCTATCTTGAGGAAATCCTCATAGCTGGTGATATAGTCATTTTCGTCGTAGGGCGTAGAAGCGAGGCTCATCATAACGGCGTTGTGTGAAAACTGGATCACATGCCAATACATAGGAGGAACATAAAGACCTACATTAGGTTCGTCGAGTACGTGCACGAAGGTTTCGCCTTTGAGGCTTTCGTTGGTTACCACAATTTTACCGGAAACCGCCACAAGCACTTGTTCCAGCTTATAATGCGCATGCCGTCCGCGTGTGATCATCTGGGGAGTGTAATAACTCCAGTAAACCCTTTTTATATCAAAAGGCACATCTAACCATTCTTCAGCTACTGTCAGGTATCCTTCCGTACTATCTCCAATCGCTTTGAGCTGGATCAAAAATGGTTTTGATTTATCGATATCGATCATGTTTTTTAATGCGCTGCTTGCTGTTTAATATTCAGATTATATTATTGATACCAGATAAGCATAGCATATGATATGCAGAAATCTAATTATTTTTTTATCTGCATCTGGTATCCGGTATCAGATAAAACACTATTTCTTCCTAGCCACTATAAACAGCGAGCTTCCCCAGGGCTTGAGCGGCCATTTCTCTTCCGCTTTGGTAAGTTGGTAAAACAATCCGTTTATCAATTTTCCTGGCATTGAAACGTCTGAGTTTATCAATACGTTCTTTATCATCTTTAGTTTAATCCTCTGGTAGGATCGTACCAGGAATATAAAAGGTGATAAGAAGAAAGGCCAATATTCCGCTTTAGAAATTTCAAACCCGTTTTCTTCTAATATCTTCACCAGTTTTTTTTTATGGATCCTTTCTTTGATTCCTACTGAAAGATCGTGAATACCTCCAAAGGCCGCTAATGCCGGGTAATTCAGGATGAGTATACCTTTTGGGGGTAATACTTTCCGGAATTTTTCCAAAAGCATTTTTTCTCTGCCTGCAAAGAAATAAAAACTATCGTTGGAAATAATGGCTTTCGCTTGTCCTTCGGGAAATAACGTATCGATTTGGCTAAGATCGATTTGGTGAACGTTTAATTTTTTGTTTTGGCAAAATTGGATCGCATGTGCTGAAACATCTATGCCTATTGGTTTATATCCTTCTTCTATCAGTTTACTCATCAGGCCGCCTGTGCCGCAGCCCGCGTCAATTAAAAGATCTCCGGGATATACCTGATTGCTTTTTAATGCGTGAAGTGTTTTGTTGTGTAAGATCTTGTACCACCACAGCTCCTTCTCCACCGAAGCCATACGAGTATATTCTTCTTCCCTATTGATCATGGGCGCTGTATTCTTTCGCCTGTACCTTCCGTTTTTTCTGTGCTACTACCATCGATTTGATGACAAACTGAGGATAACCTCCTACAGCAGTAATTCTCTTGATCATATATTCTCCTACAATCCCGATAAAAAGAAGTTGCAGACCTGACATTGTTTCCAATAACAATGAAAAATACACCCAGGAAGAATGCACGGTATGATTGATCACATAATCTGTAAAAACCACTATAGTGGAGATCACTCCCAATAGGAAGAAAATAATTCCCAACAGCATAAAGATCCTGATCGGCTTTAGTGAGTGGTTGATAAACATGTTTAGGTATAAAGAGATCAGCTTGCGTAGCGTGTAGTTGGATTTTCCTGATTCTCTTTTCTGGTGTTGTACGATAGAGACACCAATATTATTGGTCGACTGCAGGATCAGACCGTCTACATATGGATATGGTCCTGTATAACGCACTACTTCATCTACCAATTCTCTTTTAAGAATTTTAAAACTGGAAAGGTATAATCCCGATGGCTTATCGAGAATATAGGTGGCCATCCAATTGTGAAATTTGCTTCCAAGGTTTCTGAAGAAGCCATGTTTTTTTACCTCGTATTTTGAATACACTACATCGTAACCTCCGGAAACTATATGGGTATATAACTTTCTGATCTCGGAAGGTGGATTTTGAAAATCATCGTCGATGATCACAGAGTATTGTCCCTGTGTAGCATTAAGACCGCAAAGAACGGCATTGTGCTCACCAAAATTTTTTCTTAAGGAAATGAATTTGATCTTGAAATTATAAAAAGCTAGCTCCTCACACACACTCTCACTATCATCGGAACTTCCATCGTTGACTAGTATGATCTCGTATGAAATATCTGTTAAAACATCCACCACACTTTCCACCAACCTGGAGATTGTATAGGCACCATTATACACTGGTATAATTACCGATAAATCTATTTTTTCTGTTGTTGTATTCCCCTCCATATTACGAATTAACTAACTAGTAATTAAACCACAAGCTAACCATTTTTAATCAGATTACCATACAAAAATTTAACTTTTTTAATATATATTATTGGAATTGTCCTATTTAATAGTGTATAATAGGACAAAAAGAAGTGAAATAGTACTAATAATACCCAAAAAAAGACTAGAATTACTTCTATTATTTATATAGTACGAAAAAATACGGATAGGGACATTAAAAAAGTTAAAAATCTGGCAGTCATTATATTCCTCTTTTTTTAATCCGGATCATTGGAATAATCTTCATACGTGGATTTCAATCCTTGCACCATTTCTATCTTCGGTTGCCAACCTAGTTTGTTAATCTTCTCCGAATCGATCAGCTTTCTTGGCGTACCATCCGGCTTACTGGTATCGAAACGAATTTCTCCTTTGTAACCTGAAATTTCTTTGATCATTTTTGCCAGCTCTTCTATGCTTACATCAGAACCATAACCGATGTTGATCAAGCCTGGTTCGTTGTATTGCTTCATCAGAAAACAACAGGCTTCTGCCATATCGTCTACATGCAAAAACTCTCTTTTTGCTTTGCCGGTACCCCAAAGCTCTACAAAATCTTTCTGGTCTCGTTTTGCTTCGTAAAATTTTCGGATCAAAGCCGGCACCACATGCGAGGTCTGTGGATCGTAGTGATCGTTGGGACCGTACAAATTGGTAGGCATACAGGAAATAAAATTGCAACCGTACTGTGCACGATAGGCATCGCACATTTTGATGCCTGCAATCTTTGCAATGGCGTATGGCTCATTAGTAGGCTCGAGCGGGCCGGTGAGCATGTATTCTTCTTTGATAGGCTGGGGAGCAAGCTTGGGATAAATACAGGAAGAGCCTGTAAATAAAAGTTTCTTCGCTCCGTGTATATATGAGGCGTGTATGACGTTTGCCTCGATCATCAGGTTGTCGTACAAAAATTCTGCACGGTAGGTATTGTTGGCATTGATGCCTCCTACTTTCCCTGCCAATAAAAAAACATAGTCGGGTCTTTCTTTTGCAAAAAAATCATTCACCTTCTGCATCTCCCGCAGATCAAGGTCTGCAGAAGTTCTCAAAACAAAATTATCGTATCCTTCCTTGCGCAGTTTTCTTAAGATAGCAGAACCTACCATGCCTGTATGGCCAGCGATATAAATTTTACTATCTCTTTCCACCGCTTTTATTCGAAATAATTTTTCACTCCGTAACCTCCCGCTTTCAAATACTCGTCTTTTTTAAACAAATGAAGATCCGACTGCATCATTTCTTTTACAAGATCTTTCAATTCGTATTTCGGAGACCAGCCTAATTGTTTGTTCGCTTTCCTTGGGTCTCCTACCAAGAGGTCTACTTCTGTAGGACGGTAATACACTTCATTGATCGCTACTACTACCTGGCCAGGGCTTAACTTATACTCCGGATTGTTGCTGGATTTTACCGTACCTACTTCGTCTTTTCCTTCACCTTTAAACTCAAGCTCCACACCTATTTCTGAAAATGCCATCCTGATAAAATCTCTTACCGTAGTGGTCACTCCTGTAGCGATGACATAATCTTCTGGCTTTTCTTGCTGAAGGATAAGCCACATGGCTTCTACATAATCTTTGGCATGGCCCCAATCGCGCTTTGCATCGAGGTTTCCGAGGTGTAATTTTTTCTGCAGGCCGAGCGCAATTCTAGCTACTCCTCTGGTGATCTTACGTGTCACAAAAGTTTCACCGCGCACAGGAGATTCATGGTTGAATAAAATTCCGTTGCAGGCAAACATTCCATATGCTTCGCGATAGTTTATTGTGATCCAATAAGCATATAGTTTTGCTACTCCGTAAGGAGAACGAGGATAAAATGGTGTGGTCTCCGACTGTGGCACTTCCTGTACAAGGCCATATAATTCAGAAGTTGACGCTTGGTATAATTTTGTTTTTTGTGTCAGATTTAAAATACGGATCGCTTCCAGCAACCGCAGAGAGCCCAGGCCGTCTACGTTGGCGGTGTATTCAGGAGTGTCAAAACTTACCTTCACGTGCGACATCGCACCCAGGTTGTAAATTTCATCCGGTTGTACTTCCTGGATGATACGGATCAAATTGGTAGAATCGGTAAGGTCTCCGTAATGTAGTTTAAAATTTACGTTAGATTCGTGTGGATCCAGGTAAAGATGGTCGATACGATCGGAGTTAAAAAGCGAGCTTCTTCTTTTTACACCGTGTACTTCGTATCCTTTTTTTAATAAGAATTCGGCCAGATAGGCTCCGTCCTGACCAGTAATTCCTGTAATTAAAGCTTTTTTCATTTTTTAAAAATAGGTCTTTTTTTTATTTATACAAAAAGCGCTTCCACCAGTATTGAAATACCAATACACTCCAAACTTTTCCCTGGTCATAGTACTGGCTATTGAGCACTTGATCGCGAAAACGACTCATCGCTTTCTTATCAAAAATCCCCTGTGCTTCTACCAGACGCTCGTCTGTAAGTTCGATGATGAGGCTTCTCAATTCCCGTTTATAGAATTTAACCAATGGCACTTCAAATCCTTTCTTAGGCCGCTCATAAAGTTCTACAGGTAAGATCTCGCGAAAGGTTTCGCGCACTAATTTCTTTTTCAGCTTTGCATCTATTTTATATTCTACGGGTAGCTTAAATGCAAAATCAACAATCCGGTGATCGAGAAAAGGCTCACGCACTTCCAGACCGTTGGCCATCGACATCATGTCTACCTTGAAAAGCATATCACCGGGCAATACCATTTTTACATCCGACAGCAGCACTTCGTTGACTGTGCCTTGTGGGGTGATCAATTTTATGCAATCGTCTTTCCTTTCTTTGTATTGACGCTCGTCAAGTTTCTTTAAAAATTCGGCAGAGAATAAATTTCTTGCGTCTTTCTCAGAAGTCACCGAACTCCAGCACCAGTAGCGCTCTCCGGGGCTCATCCGTGCTCCTTCGGCAAAGCGATGGAACTGCCGGACCTTGTTGCTGAAAAAACCTCCTCTGCTCTTTGGTAGCTGTTCCAACAATGGATACATTGTTTTCAACAGTTCTGCTTTCCATCCGCCTTCGCGGATCCTTTGCTCTCCGTAATATTTGTTATACCCCGCAAACACTTCATCCGCGCCATCACCCGACAGGGCTACTTTAACTTTTTGAGAAGTTCTTTTACTTAAAATATAAAACGGCAGCGAAGAAGAATCCGCAAACGGCTCGTCGAGATAATCGAGCATTTCGTACACATGCTCATGCAGGTCTTCGTTGGTAAGCGAGAAGACCGTATGATTGGTATTAAATTTTTTCGCTACAAGATTCGCGTATTTTGTTTCGTCGAAAAACGGTTCGTCTTTGTAGCCGATCGAAAATGTATTCAGGTAATTGGTGTGCCGGCTTGCGAGCGCTACTACCGCGGAAGAATCGGTACCGCCACTCAGAAAAGCACCCAGCGGCACATCGGCGATCAGGCGCAGGCGGATTGAATCGTCTAGCAAGTGTAAAAATTTTTGCTGTGCTTGCTCAAACGATATATTCCGGTCTACCGAATTTTCCGAATAAGAAATATCGTAATACGTTTTCTTTACAAATTCTTTCTCCCGGATATAAAGATATTCGCCTGGCAGAAGTTTGAAAACATTTTTCAGAATGGAATGATCCTTTGGCACATAATTGAGCTGTAAATACTGAAACAGCGAAACTTCATCCAGCTCTCTTGGAATATTATATGCCAACAACGATTTCATTTCCGAAGCAAACACAAATTTATCTTCGTCGCGGTAATACAGTAACGGCTTCACGCCCATGCGGTCGCGGGCTACGAAGAGCGAGCGGGCTTGTTTATCGTAAATAGCAAAAGCAAAAAACCCTACAAAACGGTTCAGGCATTTTTCTTTTTCTAAAATATAATATTGCAACAGCACTTCTGTATCCGACTCGGTGCGAAAGTTTATGCCTTGTTGCTTTAATTCTTCTTTTAATTCTTTATAGTTAAAAATCTCTCCGTTGAAAACGATCACATAGCGATTTGTTTCATCATACATCGGCTGATTGGCCGCGGACGCGGTGTCGATGATAGAGAGACGACGGTGTCCAAGACCGGTGAGATCATCCAGATAATAACCACGCGCATCCGGGCCTCTACGACCGAGTGTATCGATCGCCTTGGCAAGATTGATCATGTAGAAACTTCCTACCTGATTGAATGCATATATACCGGTGATTCCGCACATATTTATTTGAGTTGAATGTTGTATATATGATACCTGATGCCGGGTGCCTTGCAATCGCTTGGCGCAGCCGAGTGATGAATATTATCGTCAGGCCTCTGGCCGGAATAATAGGGGTATCATTAATTATAATTAATTATGTTTTTGTTAATATTTTTTATCAGAAACTTTAACTGTATTCTTCGTCTACCCGGCCAGAGGCCTCACAATAATATTTGTCACTCGCCTAGACGCGAGCGACTGCCTAGGTGTCCGGTATCCTAAATTATCCATAGATTTTAACTATCAAGTTTCGCTTCTTCTTTCTCCAAATCTTCAATCTGAATGTACAACGCTTTTGTTGAAAGAATAATTTCAAGAGCACTCATTGCAAACGCAACCATCATCAATACCAGGCTAAACCCAAAGACATACGTGGCAACCAAGTTGTACTTACTAAAAATAAGCAACATGGTAAATACATTTGCAAAAAGACAAACGATGCCGCAAAGCTGGAGATCACGGATCAGGCGTACGCGTCGGCGAAAGGTTTTGATCTGCCTCACGATTGTTTCGCTCGGACGTTGTTTATGTTCCACATGCAACACACGGATACGATTGCCGATTGCGATAAAACGATTGGTATAAGCCAACATCAGCAGTGAGATCGTCGGGAATAGAAGCGCTGGGGTGGTGAGACTTAATTCCATATTTCTTTTTTAATTATGAATTATGAGTTATGAGTTAAATATTCATAACTCATAATTCATAACTTCTCAATACTCTCTACTTCTTATACAACCATTCTTCCGGATCAAGTTTGATATTATTTTTCCAGATCTGGAATTGCAGTTGCGTTACTTCGTCTTTGTCAGTATATACGGTACCGATGTTTTGTTTGGAGGCTACTTCTTCACCTACTTTTACCGATACGGTTTTCATCTTGGCATATACTGTAAAATATTCTCCGTGCTGGATCATCACTACTTTATTCATGCCTGGCACTTCTGCCACAGTGATTACTTTACCTTGAAAAACAGCACGCACTTGTTCTTCCTTCACTGTCTGAATGTCAACACCCAGGTTGTCTACATATACTCCTTTGAGTACAGGGTGTGCTTGCTTTCCGAAACGTTGTGCAATGTTTCCTTTCAGTACAGGCCAGGGAAGTTTGCCTTCGTTGTTGGCGAAAGATCCCGACAGCGCTTTGGCTTCGGGGGTAAGCTCCATTTTAAATTCTTCTTTCTTGTCTTTTGAATTGGAAGACTTGCTGCTGTTCTTTGAGCCTGTATTTTTTTTATTTTTCTCAGCTGCTGCACGAGCCGCTTTCATGGCCTTCTCGCGTTCGGCAGCGATCATATCGGTGATCAGTTTTTCAAGTTTGCGAATGGATTTTTTTCGTTCCTCCAATTCTTTGCGCAAGGATTTTTCGCGTTCGCTCAATTCCTCCAAAACTTTTTTCTGCTCGTCCTTCTCGTCGTTCAGATGATTGTTCTCTTCTGTTTTCACTCCAATGAGACGATTTTTTTCGGCTACTTTCCGCACCAGCTTTTGTCTTTCATATTCAAGCCTCGTCTTCTTTTTTTCGATTTGATCCAGGTGTTCCTGCCGCATTTGAGAATAGTGCTGAAAATATTTCACACGCATAGCCATTTGGCTTACAGATTCGGCGGAGAAAATATACGTGAGCTTGCTAAGGCCTGAGTTTATTTTGGCTGCGGAATAAACCATCGCAGCGTATTCTTTCTTAAGCGAATCGATGTCGTCGCTTAGTCCCTGGATGCGGGCTTCCAGTTCTCCGATCTCTTCTTCGAGCAGTTCTACTTCTTCGGTAACAGATTTTATAAGACGCTCACGCGAAACGATCTTGTGGTGGATCGCGCTCAACTGGCCAATGGTAGCTTCTTTTTTGTTGCGTGTTTCGAGCAGGATCTTATTGGCTTCTTCGATCCTTTTGAGATTATCTTTTTTCTCCTTTTCCAGCAGGGCGCGGGATTTTTTCTGGGCAAGCAATGACAGTGGTGCTAACAATAGAATTAGCACAAACAGCTTACTTATCTTCAAACCTTCTCGGTACATTAAAAGGAAAATTTAGAGGTTTTGTCACGATCTCCGCTTTATGGTGCTGGATATCGATGATCGTATGTCTTTCTCCCTTAGGATCTGCAAATTTAACAACTGTTTTGATATGATTTGCAAACAGGAAAGAATCGAGTGGAGCAAAATCACTGTATTCGAGTGAGAGCGCATTGCTGTTTTCCATATTCTGCATCTCTACTGTTCTTATTTTCAGATTTTGCGTAAGCACATAATTATCAACTTTCAGGTTCGACCTGTTTTGACGAAGCAGGTAAAAACCCATGTCTTCTTGTTTTACCAGTTTGTCTTTATTGCCTTTCGGAAACGCAAGATTGCCTAGCAGCAAGGCTTGTAAGTTGGCAAAGGTCAGATCGGTTTTAAAAGAGTTATTGATAAAATCGAAACCGTAGCTATAATTTTTACCATGAAGCCTGTCGAGCAGGAATACCGAGTCTTTCAGGATCACACAACGAGCCGCTTCGATCCCCAGGCCTGGAGTGATCGAGAGCCAGATGATACTATCTTTTTTGATTCTGCCGTTGACCGTAAAGTTTTGTGATTCCGCTCCGTCGGTATATTCTACTTTTGATTTAAAATGAAAATAAGTAAAATCGATCTCGTTCACCTTAAACTTATTAAGCTCCACATCTACCGTATCTACAGGTGGTAGCGGCGAGGCCACAGGTGGTCTTCTGCAGGACAATGAGCAAATTGTTAAAAAAATGCCCATCATCGCATAAATTTTATTCATATAATTTCCCTTCTGCCAATTTTTTATCTAAAAATTCGGAGGTCTCTCCCAATTGTTTTGCTCTTTTCCACTGTTCAATAGCTTTGTCTTTTTCGCCAAGCTGATACAACACATCACCGTAATGTTCTACGATCGTTCCGTTGTTGCTATTCAGTATAGCGATCTCTAAATAATGTTTTGCTCCCTGGTAATCTTTCAGCATGTACAATACCCAGGCATAGGTATCGAGGTAGGTAGCTTCCGTAGGATATTTTTTTACAAGCTTCTCCGACATGTCTTTTGCTTCTTGCAATTTATCTTTTCGAAGTGAAAGGAAATAGCTGTAGTTGTTCAACACATGATCGTTGTTGCGATCATACTTCAGCGCCTCTTCATAGGCAGCGTCCGACTTATTATATTCTTTTGTGTAATGATAGGTATCGCCCAGCTGAACGTTGAAATAATTTTTCATTTCCTGGTTCGTACCTGAAAGTTTTTTTCCTTCTTCGAAAGAATCAATTGCTTTCGGATAATCTTTTTTGCTTGCATAGCCAATACCATTGTACAACCACAGCATAGCCTGGTTTGGAAAGGTTTCCAGCGCATCTTCGGTATGAGCGATCAGGCTATCGATCTGTTGTAATTCGGAATCAAGGTTTGCCAATTGAAGCCAAAGATTAAAATTACTTCCGTCAAGATTTTTTGATCTGATGAATTGTTTCCAGGCTTCTCTTTTACCTTCTTTACTATCGACCATCAGGTAAGCCTCGCCCATTGCGGCATAGGAGCGCGCATCCGTAGGATGTACTTCTACCAGTATCCCTGCAAGCTGTTTGGTAGTGGTAATATTATCTTCCGTCTTCGGACCTCTGATATAATCTTCCAGGATCTTCAGCTTTGTATTAATATCTACTTCAGGATTTTTGAAAACGATCTGAAGCTCTTCATTGGCTTTCGCCTTCTGACCTTTCATCTGGTAAATATCTGCCAGGATAAGGTGCGATCGCGGATTGTCAGGTTCGTCCTTTACTACTTGTTCGAGTAGTTTGATCGCTTCGTCTTCTTTTTTATTGGTATAAAGAAATTCTGCATGCGCAGCTTTGATGTCGTTGTCATCCGGAAAATTCTTGATCAGGTTTTCGCCTTCTTCAATAGCTTTATCGAGTTTGTTTTCGCGCAGGTAGATCTGTTGTTTCTGGCGTGTAAGCTCGAGTGACTGGCCGTAAATTTCTTCTATTTTGTTGTAGACCTTGAGCGCTTCGCCGTAGTTGCGTTGATAGATATAGAGATTGGCGAGATCAAAATAATGTTCTTCCGTACCGGGAATTTCGGCCAGCATACGTTTGTATACTTTGATGGCCTCGTCTGCATTTAGTTTTTGCTCGTAGGCTTTGGCCAGGAGCAAGGCATAATATTTATTTTTAGGATCTAGTTTGGAAGCTTTGGAAGCATAGTTAATCGCTTTGCCATCTTCGTTTTTCACCAAGGCCAGGCGGCCCAGCATATAATTGGTAGCAGCGTTGTCTGGCTCTACCTGATAGGCTTTTTCAAAATTGGCCTGAGCATCTGCGAAGTTGCCAAGAATATCATACTTCACCCCTTCGTTGAAATAATGCTCAAAGGTAAGCAGTTTTTCTTCTGTTCCGGAACCTGCCGATTGTTCGGTTTGGGTTTTTCGGGCACAGGAAAGAAAAACTGCCAGACCTGCTATTAATATCCAATGATTGCTTTTCAAACTATCTTAATATTTAATCACGTTGTAATCGCCAACACTTAGATCCAGAGATTTTCCTTCCACTATGGCGAAACTACCGATCATGGAATTATTGATGTTGGCATGCTTTACCACGCTCTTCTCCTGAACGATCGATTTCTTAACGATGGAATCGCTGATTTTAGTGCCATTCCCTACGGAAGCATGTGGCCCTATTATAGAATTTACGATCTCTACACCGTCCCCCACGTAAACAGGAGGAATTAAAACCGAGTTCACCAGTTTGGCAGATTTTGAAACCAGGTCTTGGTCTTTGATATACTCAAGGTAACGTTCGTTGGTTTGTACAGTAGAATCTTTGTTTCCGCAATCCAACCATTCAGTCACTCTTCCCGGCTTGAACTTGCTGCCCTTGTTTTTCATATTGTCCAGCGCATTGGTAAGCTGGAACTCTCCTTTGTCTTTGATATTATTATCGATCAGGTATTGAAGCTCTTTTTTAAGATATGCTCCGTCTTTGAAATAATAAATTCCGATGATAGCAAGATCAGAAACGAAAGTTTCCGGCTTTTCTACAAATTTGGTGATCACGCCGTCGTTGTCGATGGTTACTACACCGAAAGGTTTCGGGTCTTCAACTTTCTGTACCCAAATGGTTCCGTCCGGAGTGGTGTCTAAAGTAAAATCTGCTTTGAATAAAGTATCTGCGAATGCTACCACAAGGTTTCCATCCAGTGAAGGTCCTGCGCAAAGGATTGCGTGTGCGGTGCCAAGTGGTTCGTTTTGATAATAAATTGTTCCTTTCGCTCCCACCGACTCCGCAATACTAATCAGTTTTGCTTCTACTTCTTTGCCAAAATCTCCGATGATGAATGCTACTTCGTCTACTTTCTGTCCACACACTTTGGCAATGTCTTCTACCAGTCTTTGTACAATAGGTTTCCCTGCGATCGGCACTAGAGGTTTTGGAACTGTAAGCGTATGAGGGCGCATTCTTTTGCCCATTCCTGCCATTGGTACAATGATTCTCATGTTGAATGTTAAATTTTGAATTTTAAATTTTAAATTAGGTTTATTTCAAAAGTGAATTCTGAAGTTGAATCAAAAATAATTTAAAATTCAACATTCATAATTCAAAACTTATTTTACTCCTGTGCTTCCAAAGCCGCCGGCGCTTCGTTCACTGTCTTCCAGCTCTTCTACGGGCATCCATAGGATTTGTTCGTGACGGGCGATGACCATTTGTGCTATTCGCTCCCCATCTTGTATCACAAAATCCTGATCCGAAAGGTTTACCAGCAATACTTTTATTTCTCCACGGTAGTCGGCATCAATAGTACCAGGGCTATTCAATACGGTAAGTCCGTGTTTGTATGCCAGGCCGCTCCTGGGTCTGATCTGGGCTTCGTACCCGGCAGGCAGTTCAAGGAACAAGCCTGTAGGAACCAAGATTCTCTGCAAAGGTTTCAGGTTCACGGGCCCTGTCATCTCGGCCCTAAGATCCATTCCTGCCGACAAGGCCGTCTGGTAAGAAGGCAACGGGTGTTTGGATTTGTTAATGATTTTTACTTCCATCATAGCCAAAAATAGCCAGGATTTTTTAAGAATGGTAAGAATTATAGGATTTTTTCCGGTAGGATAAAAAATAGTCATCCGTCACTTTACGCTTTAGCGTCTTTGCGAGCAAATTTCACGCAAAGACGCTAAGGCGTAAAGATTTATTGTACTTTCCCAAACCTTATTTTCTTCAAATAAACTACCAGCAGCAGGTAAGCCATTGGGAAGATCAGACAGACAAGCTGATTGAGCCAAAAGTTGCCGGTGTTTACATATCTCGAAATCATGATCAGCAATACTGAGCTGCCCACCAACATTACGATGGCAGCAATATCATAAGGCACCGGAAAATATTTATGTCCTACGCGGTAACTTATTAAAGCCATCAGAAAATAACAGGCCAGTGTGGTATAAGCCGCTCCCATATAGCCTAGCAGAGGGATCAGCAGAATGTTGCCAAAAATGGTAAACAATGCTCCACCCACACCGATCCAGGTGCCCCAATAGGTTTTGTCGGTGATCTTATACCAAATCGAAAGGTTGTAATAAACTCCCAAAAACAAATTGGCCAGTAACAATACCGGCACTACCGCCAGGCCGCTGCTGAAAAGCTCTTTCCGCAGGAGCAGCTCTCCAATCGGCGCTACATATACGCTGATCATTAAAAACATGAAGCAGCAGACTACTACAAACCAGTTCATCACACGGGCAAATACTGCGGGAGCATTTTTATCCTGCGCTTTGGAAAAAAAGAAAGGATCGGCTGCATAGCGAAACGATTGAATTGCCAGGGTCATGAACATAGAAAGTTTATAGCAACCACCATAAATACCGAGCACTACTTCTTTGCTCAGCCCAGGATAGAAACCATCGGGCAAAAGTGGTTTCAGTAAAATCCTATCGAGCACTTCATTCACTTGTCCGGCCAATCCCATCAGCATCAACGGAAAGGCATACCAGATCATGGATTGCATCATTTCTGTATTCCAGCGGAAACGGAACCCTCTGAACTCCTTTACCAGCAATAAAAGCACAGCGGCATTGGCAAGGAAATTAGCGATGAATACATATTCTATATCGCGGGAAGAATGGTAGAAGCGGTTTATTAATTCTTTGTATTCCGGCAGAAAAAGTCCTTCGGAAATTCCTTTGCAAAACACCAAAAAGAAAATATTAAAAAATATGTTGAGCCCAATATTGGTAAGCTTTACAAAAGCAAACCAGGCCGCTTTATTTTCTTGTCGAAGTCGTGCAAAAGGGATCGCAGCAATAGCGTCTACACCCATGATCAGTGCCAGCCATACGATGTAGCGACTTTGGTTTGGATAATCGAGTGCATTGGCAATTGGTTTTGCCAGTATAATGAATGTTCCGGAAAGCAAGAGCGCCAGCGCACATACAAAGGTTTGGGTGACCTGGAATACTTCTTTTTCTTTTAGCTGATCTTTGTTGGCATAGCGGAAATAAGTGGTTTCCATTCCAAACAAATAGACCACATTGAGAAAAGCTACATAAGCATACATTTCCGTAAACACGCCAAACTCACCAACCAGGAGTACAGAAGTGTAAAAAGGCACCAGCAAAAAATTAAGCGCCCTGCCGAGCATGCTGCTCAGGCCGTACAAGGCAGTTTGGCCGGCTAATCTTTTTAGTATTGACATTTTACCTTAGTTATGAACGCTAAGTTATGAGTTTTTGAATCGAAATATTGAGTATAGAGAGAATCCTGTTAACTTTTCTTAAACTTTTTTGCAGGATTTCTTTTTGTATGAAAAATACTTAGAACGACGACTAATTCTTTTTCTGTATCAATTTTATACACTAATACAAAAGGAAACTTTCTAACATGGGCTACCCTATAATCTCTTTTCTTTTTAGCAAACAGTTCTGGATTTTTTTCCACCGAATTAAGCGAACGCTGGATCTCTTTTAAAAATTGTTCGCCAAGACCTTTTACTTTATTATCATACCAATGAATTGCTTCCTCCAATTCCAAAGAAGCAGACTCATTAAAAAATAGATTGTACATTTATTTATTTCTGGTAGACTTAGTTTTTTTTTGAAGTCTATTTTTAACTTCTTCCCAAGAATAAAGCTTTGCAGTGCCATTTTTATATTCTTTCCATCTCTTATCCAGCTCTGCTAATTGCTCTTCTGATAACTCAAATGATTCGTTTTCTTCCGCAAAAGTTTTCACTACTGACCATACAGCTTTCTTTTCCTTTTCTGAAAGATAAGGTAAACTGGAAATTATTTTATGATCTACAGATTCGGGTTTCATTATGTTTAATGTACGATTTTTTTGGGAAAAAATCAATTCTCACCCGTGTTCTGTCGCGGACAGAACACATTGCTCTATGGATATTTACTTCCCTTTAAACTCTGGCTTGCGTTTTTCTAAAAAAGCCTTCGTACCTTCTTTAAAATCATCCGTCTTCGTACAGATGGCGAAGGAATTGGCTTCTACTTCGTAGCCGTCTTTGGTTTCGTTGTATACCGCATTCACACATTCTACCGTCTGCGCGATCGCTATTGGCGCGCGTTGCATGATCTTCTGCAAAATAGCCTCACACTTTGGAAGTAGCTCCGCTTGTGGTACTACATAGTTTACTAAACCTATTTTCTCCGCATGTTCTGCAGTGATCATTTCACCGGTCATGATCATTTCAAATGCTTTTCCTTTTCCTACCAGCAAGGTTAGGCGCTGTGTACCGCCGTATCCTGGCAAGATGCCGAGTGTTACTTCCGGTAGCCCTAGTTTTGCGTTGTCGCTGGCTACGCGCATATGACAGGCTAAGGCAAGCTCACAACCGCCACCCAGCGCAAAGCCGTTTACTGCGGCAATCACCGGTTTAGGACATTTTTCGATCAGGCTGAAAATATCCTGGCCGTTTTCCGAAATTTTTCTTGAGTTGATTTTATTAAGTTGTGTAAATTCTGAAATATCAGCTCCCGCTACAAATGCCTTTTCCCCATCTCCGGTAATGATGATCGCTTTCACTTCATCATCGTCATACACCGATTTCATCGCATCTTTCAATTCGTCCAATGTTTCAAAATTAAGTGCGTTCAGCTTATCCGGCCGATTGATCACAAGGTGAAGAATTCCTGCTTTTACTTGCAGTTTAAGATTTTTGTAAGACATGGCTTGTAAATTTATTTCTGACTTGCTTTAAATAATTTTTGTTTCTCCTCTTTCGTAAGGCTTTCGTAGCCTGAGCGGGAGATCTTATCCAAAATATCGTCGATCTCTTTTTGATTTGGCGTAGTATTAGAAGAGGGATTACTATTATTACGATACGATACTTTTATAGGAGATCTTTTTTTAAATAATTTTGAGACCCATTCAAAAAAGCGGATGAACGGACGTCCGAAATCCCTGCCATTCTTGAGCTGGTGTATATACAGGTATCCGAAAACTGCTCCTCCCATATGCGCAATATTTCCGGCAGAATTATCCCCTACCGTCCCGATAAGGGATAAAAATAAGTACACTAATACGATCCATTTTATTTTTACAGGACCAAGCAGAAGTAAGTTAAATTCGTAGTCAGGTGCAATGGTAGCCGCTGCCACAGACACGGCAAACACCGCACCGGAAGCACCGAGTAAGAAGTTGTGATGATTTTCATAATAAGGAATAAGATTGCAAAGCAAGAGCACCATCGCCGAGGACACAATTCCTCCCAGCAAATAAAGGCTGAGCAGTCTTTTTTCATTGATAAATTCTTCTATGATTGTTCCAAACCAGTAAAGTCCTAGCATATTGGAAAGCAAGTGCATAAAATTTTCCTGCGAAAAAAAAGTAGTGATTACTGTCCACGGCCGGTAGAGTACATAATCCCAATCGGTATACATCTTAAATACTTGCTCACCAAGAAATGTATAGACGTTCAGCGGACTAATACGCGAAATAAAATAAGCAAGATTGAGGATGACAAAAACGGCAACGTTAATAATAATGAGGAGTCCAAGCACGCTGTGCTTCTTTTGGAATTGGTATTTCAGGTCCTTTGCAATGCTGTCAAACATACCCCTAATAAAATGTATTTCGTTGTTTTTGCCAATATTTTACTAGAATAAAACCGAAAAACATACCGGCAAGATGCGCGAAATGGGCGATGCCGTCGGGATTGCCGGTATATTCAAGATACAATTCGTATAATCCATAAAAAGCCACTATATACTTGGCTTTAATTGGTATTGGTAGAAAAAAGTAATAGAATTCAGTGTTTGGGAACAGCAAGGCAAATGCCATTAAAATCCCAAAGATCGCGCCCGACGCGCCTACCATCGAGAAGCTCACTTTGTTACTGTATACGGTAACTACATTGCTTGTGGCTTGTTCTATATAGACAGGATTATTCGGTTCATAATAATATTTATCGATCTCATCGATGTTCATATCATAATATCTTTTCTCATTTTTCTTTAAAATGGATGAATATGCATCGGGTGTAGGATGTGCAAGAAAGGATTCAACCTCCTGTTTGAGCTGCGCTGTCTGGTACATATTGATCCCCCAGTATAAAAAGCCTGCGCAGACTCCTGTAAAGAAATAAAAGAAAAGAAACCTTCTTGTTCCCCAACGCTGCTCCAACATTGGCCCGAACACAAACAGCCCAAACATATTGCTAAACACATGACGGAAGTCGGCGTGCATGAACATGTAGGAAACAAATTGCCAGGCTTTGAAATCTTGTGAGTATAGTGAATGCAATCCGAAAATATCGTTGAGATGTAATCCGGAGAAAAGAAGATTTGAAATAAAGAAAATGCCTATGTTAATAATAAGCAAATTTTTCACCACCGGTGTAAATAAAAATCTCATCGCTACTACTATTCTGTTTTGTGAAACATAGAAGCTATTTTATCCATAGACATTAGCACCAGCGTAAGATTTCCATTCGGTGCATAAGTTGGCATCTTGCAAGCGAAGAGTTGATCGATGAGCGAGTTCATTTCTGTCAGCGTAAGCTTTGTACCCGGGCGAATCGCAGAGCGCTTGGCCAATGAGCGGGCCAGATTTTCTTTTTTGTCAAGCTTAAGTTCCGATTGATTTTGTTTGTACTGTTCGATCAAACTTTCGAAAAGGTTTTTTTCGTTGGCATTCGGAATATCGGCAGGAATGCCGTTGACCACGATCGTGTTCTTCCCAAAAATATTATATACAAATCCCAACGCTTTGATCTCTTCTTCCATTTCCATGAGAAGTGTAAAATCGTTTGGACTTAATTCGATTGATTGTGGAAATAAAAATTGCTGCGATGCGCCGAACTTATTGTGCAGCATGCTCAGATATTTTTCATACAGAATCCTTTCATGTGCCGCCTGCTGATCGATCAGCGCCATACCGGATTTGATCTGCGTAACAATGTATTTATTATGAAGCTGGAAGGTAGTAGTATTATCACTGTACAACATATCTTTGTTGAGACCGCTGCTTTCTTCCGTGCTATTAATTTTACTACCTAGTGTGAGTACAGTCATTTCTTCGTATCGCTTAAGTTTTTCTAAATTTTCTTTGTTTTCAAATCCGTTATATAACGTTTCCCAAGCTTGCTTAGTTTCGTTATTCTGGCGAGGTGTATAACTTATGTTTTTGCTGGTAGTTTCCTTTTCTTCAAAATTCATACCTCTTTGTTCAGAAGGAATGTTAAAGTTTATATCCAACTCATAATCAATACTTGGAGCAATATTATGTGTTGCCAATGCCTTTTTGACAGCCGCACGCACCATGGCATATACGGTCTTTTCGTCATCAAATTTTATTTCCGTTTTTGTGGGATGGACGTTGATATCTATTTTTTTCGGATCAATCTCTATAAACAAAACATAGAAAGGAAAAGCATCATCGCCGATCAATTTATCATACGCAAACATCACGGCATGATTGAGGTAGCTGCTTTTGATAAAGCGATTGTTCACAAAAAAGAATTGTTCACCCCTTGATTTCTTTGCAAACTCTGGCTTACCGATGTATCCTTTGATGTCTACAAAATCTGTATCCTCTTTGCAGTGAATTAATTGTTCGCGGTATCCTTTTCCAAAAAGATCGATGATCCGCTGCGCCAGGTTATCTGCTCTAAGCGTATAGGTTTCAAGATCGTTTTGATAAAATGAAAATTCAATCTCGGGGTGTGCCAGCGCCACACGCTGGAATTCATCCATGATATGACGCAGCTCTACAGGATTTGATTTGAGAAAATTTCTGCGCGCCGGTACGTTGTAGAAAAGATTTTTTACAGCAATGGAAGTGCCTTTCTCACACGCGATCGCTTCCTGCGATTTTACTTCAGAGCCTTCCACTTTAATGCAAACACCAAGCTCTTCGTTATTTTTCCTGGTTTTCATTTCTACCTGCGCTACAGCAGCAATGGAAGCAAGCGCTTCTCCGCGAAAGCCAAATGTTTTAATATTGAAAAGATCTTCCGACTGGCGGATCTTAGAAGTAGCGTGCCTTTCAAAGGACATACGTGCATCAGTCGCCGACATGCCAACGCCGTTGTCGATCACCTGGATCAATTGTTTTCCCGCATCTTTTACGATCAGCCTGATCTTGGTGCTGCCTGCATCGATCGCGTTTTCCAACAGCTCTTTCACCGCAGAAGCAGGACGCTGCACCACTTCTCCGGCGGCGATTTGATTGGCAATGGAATCGGGTAATAAACGGATAATATCAGACATTGACTTTGCGTTAGATTTTCGTTGGGTAAGGATCGCTTCTCCTTGTGGGAAGCGCCACCGATACAAAATTAAAAATTACCGCCGACTATCGTCAGTAAAATGATTTTATAAATTTTTGTGGGAAACTATTTTAGGGCCAAATAAGTTAATTATTTTATATTTGAATGCCGAATAATCAATTGTTTAGTGCTTACAATCCAAAATAAATACAAAAAATTATCCCCCGCTGCAAGCCTGTTTTTTTTACCGGCGCTTTTATTATTGACGCTTTCCTGGAACAACCCTCCCGCTCAGAAAAAAGCACAAACTCAAGATCAGTGGGTAGACAGCATATTGCAGTCACTTACCATGGAGCAACGTATTGGCCAGCTGTTTATGGTAGCGGCTTACTCCAATAAGACCGACAAACATGTAAAAGAGATCGACGAACTGATCAGCAAACATAATATCGGCGGAATTATTTTTTTTCAAGGTGGTCCCGTTCGCCAGGCTAACCTTACCAACCACTACCAATCCAAAGCCCGTATCCCCCTCATGGTAGCTATGGATGCGGAATGGGGGCTAAGCATGCGACTCGATAGCACCATTGCTTTCCCAAAACAAATGACGCTCGGCGCCATCCAAGACAATCGACAAATTTATCTCATGGGCAAAGAGATAGCACGTCAATGCAGGCGACTAGGGGTCCATATCAATTTTGCTCCCTCTGTGGATATTAACAGCAATCCTAACAATCCCGTAATTGGGGTACGCTCTTTCGGGGAAGACAAATACAACGTGGCCGAAAAAGGAGCTGCTTACATGAAAGGAATGCAGGACAATTTCGTAATGGCCACTGCCAAACATTTTCCCGGTCACGGTGATACAGAAACCGACTCACACATGGCGCTGCCACTGATCACGCACGACAAGCAGCGTCTCACTGATGTAGAGCTTTATCCTTTCCACAGGCTCATCCAGGACAGCGTGATGAGTATTATGGTGGCGCACATCAGCATCCCTTCCTTGGATAACAAAGAGAATACGCCTACCACACTTTCCAAAGCCGTGGTCACTGATCTGTTGAAAACCGAAATGGGATTCCGCGGTTTGGTGTTTACCGATGCGCTGAACATGAAAGGCGTGAGCAGTTTATACAAACCAGGCGAAGTGGACCTCAGAGCCTTGCTGGCAGGCAACGATGTATTGCTTTACGCAGAAGACGTGCCTACCGCTATTGAGAAGATCCAGAAAGCCATTCGTAAAAATGATCTTTCCGAAGAGGAGATCAATGAAAAAGTAAAAAAGATCCTGCGTGCTAAATACTGGCTGGGATTGAATGATTATAAAGCAATCGAAACAAAAAATCTTTACGAAGATTTGAACAACACCCGCGCAAAATCCATCCAGATGGATCTGTATGCAAGCGCCATGACGGTAGTCAGCAACCGTAAAAATAGTATCCCTTTCCGCGTGTTGGATACTACCAGCTTCGCTTCCGTTTCGATCGGGCTCGACAGCGGCAATACTTTTCAAACCACACTGAGCAGTTATGCCGTATTTGATCATTATACTGCCGGCAAAAATGCTGAAGAAGCAAAGTTTGACGAATTGTTTAATAAGCTAAAAAATTACGAAGTAGTAGTGATTGGCTTGCACAACACCAATATTTTCAATAACAAAAATTTTGGCATTTCGGAAAATGCAAAAAAATTTATCGCCAAACTTCAGCAGCAAACTAAAACAGTATTGACCGTATTTGGCAATCCTTATAGCTTAAAATATTTTGTGGATTCTCCTGCCCTGGTCTGTGCTTACGAAGACAACGAGGTTACGCAAAAATTGATCCCTCAATTATTATTCGGCGGCCGCACTGCCAATGGAAAAATCCCTGTAACGGCACATACTAAAATCCCCGTAGGCAAAGGACTTGAGCTCAACACCGACATCCAACGATTAGGATATGCCTATCCGGAAAACATGCGCGTCGACAGTCGCACCCTTTCTTATGTAGACAGCATCTGTCTGAAAGCTGTAAACGAAGGCGCTGCTCCGGGTTGCCAGGTATTGATCGCGAAAGAAGGAAAAATTATTTTTGATAAATGCTACGGTTCGCTCACCTATGCAGAGCCAAACCTGAATCCTGTGTTGCCTGGTACGATGTACGACATTGCTTCGATCACCAAAGTGGCTGGTACATTGCAGGCATTTATGTTTTTGGAAGAGCGCGGTCTTATTGATCTTGACAAAAAAGCTTCTTACTACCTGCCTGAATTTGTTGGCACCAACAAAGAAAACCTGGAACTTCGCGATATACTTACACACCAGGCAGGACTTACGCCTTTTATTCCTCACTGGAAAAAAACAGTAGATACTTCCGGCTTTGATACGCTTTACTATAGCAGAATAAGATCCGATAAATTTCCAAATGAAGTAGTTCCGGGATTATACTCCATCGCTTCCATTGAAGATTCTCTTTGGAAATGGACCATCCAATCCGATCTGATCCACAAAGAACCGGAAGTGACCGATCGCCGCTCACGCCGGAAAAGACAACATCATCAGCACAAGGAAAAAACTTACGTCTACAGTGACCTGGGATTTTATATCGCGAAAAGGATCGTAGAAAAATATTTAAATCAGAACATCGATGATTTTCTGCAAGACAATTTTTATACTCCACTAGGCTTGCAGCATATGATGTATAAGCCTTTGGAAAAAGGAGTATCGCTCAATCAGATCGCGCCTACTGAAGACGATAAATATTTTCGTCACACGCTCATCCGTGGTACTGTGCATGATCAGGGCGCTGCAATGCTCGGCGGTGTAGGCGGGCATGCGGGGATCTTTAGCAACTCACACGACCTCGCAGTGCTGATGCAGATGAATCTTCAAAACGGGTATTACGGAGGCACGCGTTATTTTCTGCCGCAGACAGTAGCGGCGTTTGCCAAAAGACAATTTGATACCAACCGCCGCGGACTTGGCTGGGACAAGCCGGAAGGTGCCGGGCAAGGACCTACTTCGTATTATGCTTCCTCGAATACATTCGGGCACACAGGATTCACCGGCACATGCGTATGGGTAGATCCTGACCAACAGATCGTTTACGTTTTTCTTTCCAACCGGATACATACCGACGCATCCAATGGTAAGCTTGTACGACTTGGTGTGCGAACAGCCATCCAGGACGTGATTTATAAATCCATTTTGAACTATAAAGAATAATTTTTGTTAAAGGTATAGGGTTTAAATGTCAACATCGGGAGTATTACTCTTACTCTCAAATTTATCTGAGAATAACTATTTTAACTAAGTGTAAAAGAAATGAGCCACCGGCGTCGCCTGTTTTTCTTTTGACGTCAGTACTCTAGATTAAAAAATTATTAAATGAAAATAGGAATTGTTTGTTATCCCACCTACGGTGGAAGTGGAGTGGTAGCGACCGAGCTTGGAAAACTCCTGGCATCAAAAGGTCACCAGATCCACTTTATTACCTATTCACAACCTCAACGATTAGACTTCTTCAGCGCCAATCTTTTTTACCACGAAGTACGAATCGAATCTTATCCTTTATTTGACTATGCGCCTTATGAACTGGCACTTGCCAGTAAAATGGTAGATGTAGTAAAACACGAAAAGCTCGACCTGTTGCACGTACACTATGCGATCCCGCATGCTTCGGCGGCTTTTATGGCGAGAGAAATTTTAAAAACACATGGCATTGTAATTCCTATCATCACTACCCTTCACGGAACGGATATTACTTTGGTAGGAAAAGATCCTTCTTATGAACCGGTGGTTACGTTCAGCATCAACCAATCCGATGGGGTAACGGCAGTATCGGAAGATCTGAAAAAAGATACGCTCACACATTTCAACATCAGCAAAGAGATCCGCGTGATCCCCAACTTTATTGACGCAAGCCGTTTCAAAAAACAAAAGAAAGATCATTTCAAAAAAGCGATCTGTCCGAACGATGAAAAATTGCTTGTACACACTTCCAATTTCCGTAAGGTAAAAAGAGTAGAAGACGTATTGGCCGTATTTGGCGGCGTACGTAAAGAGATCCCTGCTAAGCTTTTATTGGTAGGCGACGGCCCTGAGCGGGCACGCATGGAGCAGATCGCAAGAGAAATGAACGCTGCCGGCGACATCCGCTTCCTGGGGAAGCTGGACGTAGTAGAAGAGGTATTGTCGGTCTCCGATCTTTTTGTAATGCCTTCTGAAAAAGAAAGCTTTGGACTCGCCGCCCTGGAGGCTATGGCTTGCGAAGTACCGTTGATCTCCACCAATACCGGTGGGTTACCAGAGCTGAATATTCAAGGGAAAACCGGATTTCTCAGCGACGTAGGCGATGTGGAGGATATGATCAAAAACGCCCTTTATATTTTAAAAGATGAAAATCTGCCGGAATTCAAGAAAAATGCCCTTACCCGAGCAAAACAATTTGAGGGAGAAGCAATTTTGCCTCAATACATCGAATTCTATGAACACTGTCTCAATAATCAATACAAAATGGCGTAAAAGCCTTTATTTTTATTCCTTGACATAATCATAAACAATTACTTAATGGGGAATATTTATAAAATAATTATATTTGTGAGAGAATGCAGGGTTGAATAGTAGACAAATAAAACATACCAAAATTATTATTATGAGCACTTTTAAAGATTATAGCTCCTCATCTAAACCAAATCATACAGGAACAAAAAATATGTTTGACAATCCTGTACTCGAGAAGCTTACCAGAACCAATGCTGCAGTACCCATCACAATGTATTATGTGATCCCTGTATTCCTGATGGCATACGGATATTTTTATGCTAACATGCCGGGACTTACAGTCATACTGCTTTTCCTAGGAGGAGCCTTCTTTTTTACTTTCCTGGAATATATCCTGCATCGTTATCTTTTTCATATGAGCACAGAAACTGAGTTCAAGAAAAAATTGCAATACAATATTCACGGACTGCACCACGATTATCCAAAAGATAAAGACCGATTGGCCATGCCTATATTGGCAAGCGTAACGCTTGCAGTAGTACTGTATGCTGTCTTCTATCTTGCAATGGGAATTTATGTATACGGTTTCCTTTCAGGCGTAATGGTAGGATATTCCACTTATCTGTTGGTGCATTATGTAGTGCATGCATTTCCTCCTCCTAAAAATTTCCTGAAGAGCCTTTGGGTCAATCACGCCGTACACCATTACAAGGAAGGCGAGCACGCTTTCGGAGTATCTTCTCCACTGTGGGATTACGTGTTTGGCACTATGCCTAAGAAAAAATAATTTGGTGATTTGATCATTTGATGATTTGATAATGATAAAAAGTAATTTTATTTCATCCTCATCAAATCATCAAATCAGCTCATCATCAAATCGAAAAAAATGTCTGCACAAGTTCCGGAAATAAAAAGGGTGACTACCCACCAGCTTCAGGAAATGAAGAGCCGTGGGGAAAGAATATCGATGCTTACTTGCTACGATTATTCCATGGCACGAATCCTGGATGCAGCAGGAATCGATGTACTGCTTGTAGGCGATTCCGCTTCCAATGTGATCGCAGGTCACGAAACCACTCTTCCTATTACACTCGATCAAATGATCTATCATGCTTCCGCCGTGATCCGCGCGGCTGCGAGAGCATTTGTAGTAGTGGATCTTCCTTTTGGTTCTTACCAAGGAAATTCTTCCGAAGCACTTCGCTCTGCTATCCGAATCATGAAAGAATCGGGAGCACATGGTATTAAAATAGAAGGTGGAATCGAGATCAAAGAATCTGTGCTTCGTATCCTCAGCGCCGGTATCCCGGTGATGGGGCACTTAGGACTGACGCCACAATCCATATATAAATTCGGTACTTACGCCGTGAGAGCGCGTGAAGAAGCCGAAGCCAAAAAACTGGAAGAAGACGCTCTCCTACTTCAGGAGTGTGGCTGTTTTGGAATTGTACTTGAAAAGATACCTGCTTCTCTGGCCAAGAAAGTAGCGGACAATTTAAAAATACCAATTATCGGCATCGGCGCCGGCCCTCATGTGGACGGACAAGTATTAGTAACACACGATATGCTGGGCATTAACAAAGAATTCCAGCCAAGATTTCTTCGCACATACGCAAACCTTCACACCATCATGACCGATGCTACGCAAGGATATATCCGCGATGTGAAAGCACGTTCATTCCCCGGCGAAGGAGAATATTATTAATATAAAAACCCTCCAAGGATTATGTTCTGATAAGTAAATAAATTCTTATCAACGATCCTCGAAGGTTTTACCCGCGAAACTATAAGGCTCGCTCCATTGTTTCACTAAAACATGCTTAATTCTTATGGAAACTCAGAAAAGAATCGTCAACATTTATACAGAGGCTAATCCTAATCCTAATTCTTTGAAATTCTGCGTAGACTTTCAACTGCTTCCGGATTCTGTGGATTTTGCCACACCTGCAAGCGCCATCAATTGTCCGCTGGCGGCTGACCTGTTTCGTTTCAGTTTTGTAAAAAGAGTTTTCATTTCTTCCAATTTCATCACCGTAACCAAATCAGATGATATCGATTGGGAAGACATCACTCCAATGATCCAATCTATTATCAAAGGTCATTTGGAAGAAGGTAAACCTCTTTTTATTGAAATCCCAAAAAACACTTCCACCATGATCAGCTCTGACGATCCGGAAGTAGTTCAAAAAATAAAATCTTTGCTTGAAGAATATATTCGTCCTGCGGTAGAACAAGACGGCGGAGCCATCAACTTCAGTTCCTTCGACGAAGAAAAAGGATTGGTAAAAGTACAACTCCAAGGCTCCTGCAGTGGCTGCCCTTCTTCCACCGTTACACTAAAAGCCGGTATCGAAAACCTGCTTAAGAGAATGATCCCGGAAGTGAAGGAAGTTGTAGCGGAAGGGGTTTAATGAAATTATGAATTATGAATGTTGAATTATGAGTTAAAATTATCATTCATAACTCATAATTCAACATTCATAACTTGCAACTATTTTTTATACTTCGGCACATTCGCATCTAAAAACGCCTGAGAAGTTTTATTCCATTTTTCCAGCAAAGCTGTACGCTGTGCATTTAATGAATTGAATGCTGTGTTGTATTCATTTACTGCATTGTTGTACTCGTTCACCGAAGTATTATAAGCATCTACATCTGCCTGTTTGCGGTCGTTGGGATTTTTAGCTTCGAATGCTTTTTTCGCTTTGGTATAATTTTCTTCTTTGATGATCAGGTTGGAAGCAAGACTGATTTTATTCTGACATTCATTTTTAAAAAAAGCTTGAAATTCTCTGGTAGCATTGATCAGGCTCTTATCCCCTTTGTAGGCTTTTGTGGTATCCAACTTCTTCAGCGCTTCATCCGACAATGAGATCAAGCTGTTTTTATTTTGCTCGATCCCGCTTAAGTTCTTTTTATTGATCGCATCCAACATATAAACTTCCTGTTTGAATGGTTTAAAAAAGATGAGATAAAGCATACGCTGATAAGCCATTGCATCGGCAGCTTTTTGCACATTCCTGGAAAGTTGAGTAGTCTCTCCTTCCTGAATAGTTACGTTGTATTTTTTTGCAAAGAGGTAGAATGTAGTATCGACCATCGTCCAGGCTTTGCCAAGCTTGTCAGCTGCGATGTCTTGCGCCAGGTAATAAGCTTCCATCGCATCGTAGGATTGTTCGGCTACTTCTTCCATATTGACGATCTTGGAATAATCTTCATTCAAAACTTTATACGCCATGTTCAGGTATTTAAGCGTTGAATCGCGATAACTTTTGTCGCCCTTGTATGGACCAACTGCTTTGACCTTATTTTGTGCATCGCTTACTGACTGGATGATCTCTTTTCTTCTGCTCTCCACCTTGCGGGCACTCTTGCCGCGTGCCACCGTGCTGGCGTAGCTCATGTAATCCTGCTGGATCGGGCTTTGTACGGAGTTGATGTAGCTAAGGTATTCGCCTGCGTTTTCAAAATTTTGAGCGAACAAATCGCTTTGCATCACAAAACAAAATATCAGCAAAAAGAATAGCGGTTTTTTAAGAGAGTAATTCATAATTATTTTTGATTTATTAAGTCGTTTAAAATTAAATAAGATTCTTCTAATACCAAATCGCGCTGAATGCGCTTCATCGCGTAATCGGATAATATTCTATCTTCTTCTGAAAGTTGCTGTAGGCTTTCATCCACGTTGGTAGATTTTACTGTAAAGGAATTTGTTTTTGCATAATAATCTTTACGTATTCCATCCAACCAGTTTTCATAATCTTCGCATACTTTTTTTACAGCTTCCAGGCTTAGCAATATTGGCTCGTTGCCAAGATCGAATACAGTGGCGTATTGTGTGGCAAGTTTTTTCACTTTGGTAAATTCTTCCTTGTTTTTCACACGTTCCTCGCTTTGTGCGCGAAGCTTCGCCAGCGGAAGTGCAGGCAAGGGCTGGTAATATGTTTTCTTCATCACCGTATCTTTTGGCAAGGCTTCCGGTTCTTTGGATTCGTTTTCATACAAATTCAAAAAAGGATCGGGCAACACGATGTCGGGATGCAGGCCAGACACTTGATTGGACTTGCCCGTAACACGATACAGCTTTAAAATTGTTACCGAAGCAAATCCCGCTTTGAGCGAATCGGGCACACCCGACTCTGTAGGATTGAGAGAATACAATTCTTGCCCTGTAGCTTTTCCATAAGTATCTGAGCCCACGATCACTGCACGGTTGTAATCTTGCAAGGTAGAAGCCATCAACTCCGAAGCCGAAGCGCTGTGTCCGTTTACCATTACTACCATTGGCCCTGCATAGGCTACACCGCGGTTCCAGTCTTTCATAGAAATGGGTGCCGTTCCTTTTTCTTTGCACACCGCCAGTGTTCCTTCGTTTATAAAAATACCAGAAAGCTCTAATCCTTCTTTCAAAGAGCCGCCCCCATTATTGCGCAGGTCGAACAGCAGTCCTTCGATATTTTCCTGTTGTAGTTTTACAAGCTCTTTGGCTACATCGTTGGCGCAGCCTAGCATATTCTCCGATTCAAATAAAGTGTAGAAAGAAGGAAGACAGATATAGCCGATCTTTTTATTGTCTTTGCCGGTGAGTACATATCCTTTTACCACATTTTCTGAAGAGCTGGCTTTTTCTTTTTTCAGTGAAAGCACTTGCACATCCCCATCGGCAGAGTGAATGGTAAATTCGAGGTAGAGATTATTGGAAAGATCAAGCATCTGCGTTACTTCTTGGAACTCCATATCGGCCAGTTCGATCTTCTCTCCATTCTGCCATTTCAGGTGTGTGATCACATCGCCGATATTGATCTTGCCGGATTTCCATGCCGGCGAACCTGGCGTTACGCGCACTACTTCAATGGCGCCGAATTTATTTTTATCGATCGTGATCCCGAACTTATAATCTTCGGTGGAAAGCATGGATTCAAAATTCTGGTAATCGTTGTACGACATATAGCTTGAATGCGGGTCAAACAAGGCTGCAATACATACTGCATACTCATAATACAAAGGTTTCAACGAGCCTTTGCAGGCGAGAATATCATCGTTCACTTTGTGAAGCGCTTTGGCAATTACTTTAAGATAAATTTCCTGGAGCGAAGGTTTGGGTGCAATACTATCTTGTGTATTTTCGTAGTCTTTCAGAAACGTATGCAGTTTCAAATATTTTTCCCAGCGCAGTGCCAACTCAGTTTCATCAAGCGCATAGTCGAGTGTATCTTTATAGTTTGGAGTATAAATTTCATTTTTTACGATGCGAAATGGTTTTGCTTTTAATCCTTCCAGAATTTTGCGTGAGCGCTCCATCGCGCCTACGTATAGGGGTGAAACCTGCTCGATAAATCTCAGTTGATGATTGTACAACTCATTGTCAAGATAAAGCTCGCTGGCGTTGAGGCGAATTATTTCGGGGCGCAAAAAATACAGATGTCTTTCATCGAGCGCGCTCATAAATTTATAAAAGAGCTTATACGAAAAATTATCATCGATAGATTTGGGAGAATAATGTTTTTCTTTTAGAATATTCACCAACCTGTTTACCTCGTTTTGCGAACTGGATTTTTGGCCAAGTGCCGGAAGGATAGCGAACGATAAGACAAAAAACAGGCAAAAGGTTTTCATGTACCGGGTCAATTTTTTTTTAGCAAAAATTACAGAATTAGAGAATTTTCAGAATGTAAAATAACAACTTCCCGTATTTGTTCCATGAAAAAACTTATGTCTTTTCCATGTCTTGTCAAGGGAGATAAGACACGAGGATTTATTAGAGAAAATTCTGTAATTTCTGCTTATCTTTGCACCCTCATACAATTAAAATTATTAGCGAAAGAAAATCTCTTCCGAATCTATTTAATATGAAACTTTACAGCACCAACAATCCGAATGCGACCGTAAGTCTTAAAGAAGCAGTATTCAAAGGTCTTCCCCCAGACAATGGCTTATATATGCCAACTCATATTCCGGTGCTTCCCGAAAGTTTTTTTCATAAGATCGAAACACTTTCCTTTCGTGATATTGCTTTTGAAGTAAGCAAAACCCTGATCGGAGACGATATTCCTGAAACCGATCTGCGCCAGATCATCAACGATGTGATCACGTTTGATGCCCCGATGGTGCATTTGAAAGATAATATTTACGTACTCGAATTATTCCATGGTCCTTCTTTTGCTTTCAAAGATTTTGGCGCAAGATTTATGGCGAGGATCATGTCTTATTTTCTACAAAAAGAAAATAAAGAGATCAACATCCTTGTGGCTACTTCCGGGGACACCGGAAGCGCAGTGGCACAAGGCTTCCTGAACATGCCGGGAATTAAAGTGACCATTCTTTACCCAAGTAAAAAAGTAAGTGATATACAGGAAAAGCAACTTACCACGCTCGGACAAAATGTAACGGCGTTGGAAGTAAGCGGTAACTTCGACGATTGCCAACGCATGGTTAAAGAAGCTTTTCTTGACAAAGAATTGAATGAAAAACTTTCTCTTTCTTCTGCAAATTCTATTAATATTAGCCGTCTCATTCCGCAGTCGTTCTACTATTTTTATGCTTACGCGCAAGCGAAAAAACTGGGAGCCGCTTCTGTTGTGTTCTGTACTCCAAGCGGAAACTTCGGAAATCTTTGTGCCGGATTGATCGGAAAAAGAATGGGACTGCCAGTACAAAAATTTGTAGCCGCCACTAACGCCAACGACATCGTACCGAAATATCTTGAAACAGGATTATTCTCTCCAAGAGCATCGGTAGCTACTTTATCCAATGCAATGGATGTAGGAAATCCATCAAACTTTGCTAGAATTCAGGCCTTATATGATGGAGATCTTGACAAGGTGAAAGTCGACATTGTAGGAAAAGCATATAATGATGATGCTACCCGAAAAGCAATGAAAGAAGTTTACGAACAGACAGGCTATGTGATGTGTCCGCATACCACGGTAGCATATCTTGGTTTGAGTGATTATTTGAAAGAATCGCATTCAGAAGCTACGGGGATTTTACTTTCTACGGCGCATCCGGCTAAATTTATTGATGAGGTGCAAGAGATCATTGGTAAGAATATTGAAATTCCTGAAAAATTGGCTGTAGTACTCAAAAAAGAAAAGAAATCTATTCCAATGAGTAATAATTTTCATGATTTTAAACGATTTTTATTACAATAGTCAGGCAACTTATATGATAGGCAGATAGCATAGTGTTAGTTTGGCACTGTTTGAATTGGTTTTGCACTGTTTGAATTATTTATGATATTTTTTTGTGTACCTTCAGGAACATTTAGGCTTAAAATTCGTTTCAAATAGTATGTAATGTATTGAAGGGAAAACAAGCATCCATAGTCCTAGTTTTACAATTTATATGCCTTTTGCCTTAATAATAACTTTACAACATTTGGGTTTAATTTGAGTAATACCGATGTCTGACGTAATAGAAAACATTAAAAATATCCGCAGGTCCAAAGGCATCAGCCAGGAATCCATCGCTTATGATTTGGGAATTGATTATTCGACGTATGGGAAAATTGAGCGTGGTCAGATCTCACTTACTGTTGACAGATTAGAAAAGATTGCGAAAATATTACAGGTTTCTACAGAGGAAATATATAAGTGGGACAAAAAAAATACCGCTAAAGATCCTGAAAACGAGAAAATCAGGCTGGAATATTACAAACATCTCTCCGAAATTGAGCATTTAAAACTGGAATTAGAGCTTGCCAAACAGCAAATTTCCGACAAAGAGAAAATTATCAAATTGCTTGAGGAAGCCAAAAAGGCTAAATAATCAGGGTTTTAGCTATCAATGTGTATAAAAAGATAATTTTTTTAAAAAAAATTTCCTAAAATATACTTGTAAATTCTTTTTCCATCAATATTTCCTTACCTTTATAATAGTTAAATTATATTATCATGAATACAGGTATAGTAAAATTCTTCAATGAAAGTAAAGGTTTCGGCTTCATTAAAGAAGACAATTCAAATCGCGAAATCTTTGTTCACGTTTCTGGACTAAAAGACAAAGTTCGTCAAAACGACAAAGTTACTTTCAACATTGTTGATGGTAAAAAAGGACAGAATGCTGTTGATGTTAAAAAGATCTAATTCTTACATTCAACTCATTTCCTAAGAAATGTCACAAACCTTACCTCCGACGGTAAGGTTTTTTTATGCCCATATAGGTGAGCCTCAAGTATTTTTGAACTATTGGTTGTAATATTGCGTTATTATTAAAGATTGAAAAGTAGTTTTCAATTGTTTTAATAAGGTAAGGTTTATTAGTCCAAAAAAGCCCCATCTCCCCGATGGGGCTTTTTGGTTTTTGTAGCTCCGTTAAAAACATTCTCAAATTTACTCTATACTGTTGCTCTTGCTCTTGCTGTCCTACAGTCTAACAGCAAGAGCAACAGCAACAGTATGGAGAGCTTAATTTAGGATAATATGTTAACCGCAGAGAAATCCTGCCCCCGCATACACAAAAAATGTCCCTTTGGGCACTTCTGATACCCAATCTTAGAACAAGGCCTACAAGAAAGGTTATTGTTCTCCAGCACTTGAAATTTTGTTTTATAGGGATACATTCCAAAACCAGGAATGGTATTGCCCCAAATAGAATAGATCTCTTTGCCGAAGGCTGATGCTATGTGCATTAACCCTGTATCATGACTAAAAACTAATCTCGCCTGTTGTACCAATGAAGCAGATTGATTCAACTTAAATTTGCCGCAGCTGTTGTACACTGCTCGTCCTTCCGTCCTAAGCATACCCTCCAGCGCTGCTCCCCGTTCGGCATCTTCTTTTCCTCCCATCAGCAGGATTGGAAATGGAATGCGACGGCAGAGCTCCAAAATCTTTTCTTCCGGCAGCCTTTTGGTGAAATGTTGCGCTCCGATGACAAATGCTACATAGCCCTGACGAAACGCTTCCGGCAAAACGGAAAGTGCTATTTGGTCTTTTTCAGGAATAAAATAATCAAGCCCTTTTTCATCTGCCTTCACACCCAATGGTGAAGCAGCTTCCAGGTACCGGTCTACAATATGTTTATTGGGAAGACGATTGATCTTCAGGTTGACGAGCAACCATTTTTCGAAATTCAGTTTATCAAAACTTTTTGATTTTACTCCCAATCTGAATTTGATCACCGACGTGCGAAGATTCGTATGAAGATCGAGCACGAAATCAAATTTCTCTTTCTTAAGCGTTGCGATCAGCGTGCCTAGCTTGCCTTCCAGCTTGTGTACCTTATCAATATAAGGATTTGATTCAAGAATAGCGGCGAAACCAGCTTTGGTACAATAATGTACCTCGGCATTTGGGATCTGTTGTTTTACCGCTCTTACCACGGGCGTAGTAAGCACAATATCGCCGATCGAAGAGAAGCGAAGGATCAGAATCTTCGGCATGGCTTATTTCTTTTTGTCTTTAAACCATTGCTCCACTTTTTCCAAAGGCCATGCATTAAATGTCATCTCCGGCGTAAGGCCTCCCTTGCGGCCTGCATACACTCCGTATTTCATGTCGTGATACCCGGTCATCTCGTGTGCATCAGGATTGATGGAGAGAATTACTCCTCTGTCGAGCGCATAATCCACCCATCGCCAGTCGATGTCCAGCCGGTGTGGATTGGCGTTGATCTCGATGATCACTTTGTATTCTGCGCAAGCTTCGATCACTCTTCTGTGGTCTACCGGATAGCCTTCCCTGCGCAGCAGCAGCCTGCCAGTCATGTGGCCCAGGAAAGTGGTGTGCGGATTTTCAATTGCTTTGATCAGGCGTGCGGTTGCTTTTTCTGTATCCATGTTGAACCCTGAGTGGATCGAGGCTACAATGAAATCGAATGTTTTCAAAACATCTTCGCCATAGTCGAGCGAGCCATCCGCGAGGATATCGGATTCGATGCCTTTGAAAATTTTGAAAGGCGCTAATTGTTTGTTGAGCTGATCAATTTCTTCCTGTTGTTTTTTTACACGAAAATCTTGTAACCCATTAGCGTAGGTAGCTGTCCTGGAGTGATCGGAAATCCCCAGGTATTGGTAGCCTAGTTCTTTGCAGTAACGCGCCATTTCTTCCAGCGTATGTTTCCCATCGCTGTATGTAGAGTGGTTGTGCAGGCTGCCTTTCAAATCAGACTCCTGGAGCAGCACAGGCAATTTATGTTCTTTGGCTAAACCAATTTCTTTGTATCCTTCTCTGAGCTCCGGCACAATGTACTGCATACCGAGCGATTCATATATTTCTTCTTCTGTGGCAAAAGAATTTTTTCGCACATAATTAAAAAAGCTGATCCCTTCTTTTGCTTCGCCCTGTAAATGTGCTTTACCTGCGGAATGCAGGTAAAGTTGTGACGCATATTCTTTTACCGGATAGATCTTTATTTCTATAAAAGCTCCCAAGGCCTTGTCCTTCCCGCGCCAGGCAAAGGGGCCGGAAAGTACGGGATCTTTTTCAATCCAGGAAAGCTGGTCAAGCACGTTCATGGTCTTTACCGGTTCGTCCGAACCAATCAAAATCTGTATAGAGCCGACCACATCCATTTTTCTTCTCACATCTCCGGCGAGAGAAATTTGCGGAGAAAGATTTTCCTCTTTCAGTTTTATTTCCAGTTCCTGCGCAATTGTTTCAACATCGGCATACAGAAACTTGCCTTGGTTGCTGAGGATATATTCCACCGAACGAAGAATACTGTCTTGTGTTTTTTCTCCAAAACCTTTGATAGAAGAAATGGTCTGATCAAGGCAAGCCTGGCGTAGCTTTTGCAGATCATCGATGCCATGGTCTTTCCAGAGGGTACGAAGTTTTTTAGGCCCTACTCCTTTAATGCCTAGCATACCGATCACACCCTGTGGTGTATTCTTTACATAGAGTTGATATTCCTGCGTAGTACCTGTCTGGTTGATCTCCTGGATCTTTGCAGCAATGCCTTTGCCGATGCCTTCCAGTTTGCCGAGTGCTTCGAGGTTCATTTCGAAAAGCATATCGCCTACTTTTTCCAGGTTGAAAACCGCGCTTTGCAATGCTTTTACCTTAAAAGCATTTTCATCATGCAGCTCCATGAGCGAAGCCGTGGTTTCCAGGATATCGATGATTTGTCCGTTTGTCAAAATCTTATTTTGTTTTAATGATATAAATTTAAGTAAAATTTTAAATTATGAGTTATGAATTATGAGTTGTTATTGATTGGCGCAAGTCTGAGCCCTACACCTCTGCTTTTATAAGATATTTGATGATGCTTCGCCCGGAGGGCTAAAAAATAAAAGGCATAAGTCAGGAGACTTGCGCCAGCAAAGGGCCGATGACCAGCGCAGAAACCAGTACCCATATCTAATTCTTTTTCATTCATAATTCATAACTCAACATTCATAACTAAAATTCCTATCTTGTAACACAAAAACAGCAATCTATGAACTATTGGCTAGTAAAATCCGAACCTGATGTTTATTCTTTTGACCAGCTCATGAAAGATAAAAAAACTTCCTGGGATGGTGTGCGGAATTATGAAGCGCGAAACAATCTGAGAACCATGAAAAAAGGCGACCAGGTTTTTTTCTACCACAGCAACACAGGCAAAGAGATCGTAGGACTGGCCAAGGTAGTGAAAGAGCATTACCAGGACCCTACTACAGACGATGCCAATTGGGTAACGGTAGAACTAGCGCCGGTGAAAAAATTTAAAAACCCGGTGACGCTGGAGTTTTTGAAAAAGCACAAGACTCTTAGCACTATGGCACTTGTAAAAAAATCAAGGATTTCGGTCACGATCGTTACACCGGAAGAGTTTGATAAAATTATGGAGCTTTCGGGTGTAGAATAAAAAATAAGTTATGAATGTTGAGTTATGAATTATGAATGAATTGCATTTATAACTCATAACTCAACATTCATAACTATTTTATCACCACTTCTTTCAATGCTCCGGTCTGATCGATTATAAAATATTTATTTTTTGGTTCCAACTTATCTTTGTTGAGCATATATTTCACTTGCAGGTAGTAAGTATACTGCACTACAGGCTCTAAGAATTCAGGGTTCAGTACAATATCAAAATCATCGTAGGGAAGTTTGTTATAGGCTACTGTCTTTGGTTTACGCATGGTAGTCACCGTTTTATTTTTAGCGGCGTCTAACGATTGGCTTACAAAGGATTCATAGTCGGTATACTGGTTTTCGGGATAGACAGCTTTTTTCTTTTCTTCTACGATCATGAATTCTCCTTCTGTTTTCAATCCGAGTTTTTTGAAACGCTCCGCTGTTTTGAGGATATTCTGTACCGCTTGATTCGCAAGGGTATCATAGACTGACTGTGCATCTTTTACAAAATATTCTATTGATACCAGGTCGTACACTTCATTGGCGGCTGCGAGCGTTACGATGTCGTCGATCATGTCAGACCTTTTGAAACGAATGTGTACGTTTTTTTGCATTTCAAATCCGTTGGGTACTTCGTTGTAGGTTTTGGAAAAAAGTTTTTTCTCCATTTCAAATTCATACATCGGGATCAGGTACACCATATCTACGTATATGTCTGTAGAAGGAATCCCAAGTGTTTTCATAGCTTCACTTAAGGCCGTTACCCGTTTGGCGATAAGCTCGTCGGCTTCCTTAGCGGTTTGGCCAACTTGGGTCAGGTTGAAAATAGCGAGGTAAGAATCTGCCTTTACATTCATAAGCGCGCGGCACTGGATTTTCAGCTCGTTATTTGGCTGCACTATCCCTACGATGTTGGGAGTGGCGTTTTGATACTGCTGGTATTCATTCGCGCTTTTATAGTCCTCGTCGTGGCGGTATCTTGGCGTTCTGACCTCTGCTTTAAACTTAAGCTGGTTGGCGCTGCGCTGTGCATATACGGAAGAAATGCCCAAGAGCATATAAAGGAAAACAAATCCTATTTTTTTCATAACGGTCAACATGATTGGTTAATACTCTTTGCGTCTTAGCGCCTTTGCGAACGATTCTTACACAAAGGCGCTAAGACGCAAAGGATTAAAAATAGCTAAATACCAGTACAATAGATCATGTCAAAAGGAATATTTTTTCAACAACTAGGACGCAAGACGTTTAATTATCCCGTTTATTTTATACTTTTGTTCAATTTGAACCCCATGCAAAAAAGAAATATCATCGATCATAAGCTTCTGCAAATAACGCTCGACCGGATCTGTCAGCAGCTTATTGAAAATCATGATGAATTTAGCGATACAGTTATTATCGGTCTTCAACCCAAAGGAATTTTCCTGGCCGAACGAATTCACAAAATACTTTCTAATCGCCTGCAAAAAGAAATTCCACTGGGCATACTGGATGCTACGTTCTTCCGCGATGATTTTCGCCGCGGCGATGCGCAACTGAAAGCGAATACTACGCGTATTCCTTTCCTGGTAGAAAACAAAAATGTAATCCTCATCGACGATGTATTGTATACAGGCCGCACAGTAAGAGCTTCCCTGGATGCGATGATCGCCTTTGGCAGACCTGCCAAGGTCGAACTGCTGGCGCTCATTAACCGCAAGTATAGCCGTGATCTTCCAATCCAGCCGAATTATGTAGGCATGGAAGTAAATTGCCTTGAATCGGAAAAAGTATTGGTAGAGCTTAAAGAGCAGGGAGTAGAAGAAGATAATATTTGGTTAGTAACAAAAAACGGATAACAGAATGCCACTTAGCGTAAAGCATTTATTAGGAATAAAAGACCTTACGGAACAAGACATCCAGCTTATTCTAGAAACTGCCGACAATTTTAAAGAAGTCATCAACCGACCGATTAAAAAAGTACCTTCTCTCCGCGATATCACTATTGCCAATGTTTTTTTTGAAAATTCCACCCGCACAAGACTTTCCTTCGAACTGGCGGAGAAAAGACTTTCTGCAGACGTAGTGAATTTTTCCGCCTCCGGCAGCTCGGTGAAAAAAGGAGAAACCCTACTCGATACCGTAAATAATATTCTGGCGATGAAAGTGGACATGGTAGTAATGCGCCACTCCAGCGTAGGCGCTCCACATTTTCTTTCCAAACATATCAAGGCCAATATCGTGAACGCCGGCGATGGTACGCACGAACACCCTACGCAGGCGCTGCTCGATGCTTTCTCCATCCGTGAAAAACTGGGCGATGTAGCAGGTAAAAAAGTTTGCATCTTCGGAGATATTCTTCACTCGCGTGTAGCGCTTTCTAATATTTTCTGCCTGCAAAAACTCGGCGCCGAAGTAATGGTCTGCGGACCGAGTACGCTGCTCCCCAAGCATGTGCGCGAACTAGGCGTAAAAGTAGAACTGAACCTCCGCAAAGCCCTTGAATGGTGCGATGTAGCGAATGTACTGAGAATTCAACTCGAAAGACAAACGATCAAATATTTCCCTTCACTCCGCGAATATTCTTTGTACTATGGGATCAACAAACAACTGGTTGATTCACTCGACAAAGAGATCGTTATTATGCACCCAGGTCCGATCAACCGTGGGGTAGAACTTACCAGCGAGGTGGCGGATTCCAAACATTCGGTGATCCTAAACCAGGTAGAAAACGGCGTGGCGGTGCGCATGGCTGTATTGTATCTGCTAGCCGGCGCCAACTAAAAAAATAGTTAGATGTACCCTGACAAACTTTATTAACTTTCAAAGAGGGTACCGTCATTGCGAGGAATGTCGCCGACAGGCGATATGACGAAGCAATCCGTTAGCTACGCAGCAACAGTGTCATGGGCTTCGTAGCTAACGGATTGCTTCACAAAGGTCGCTATCGCTCCCATTGTTCGCAATGACGTTATGTCTTTTCTTAAAATAGTAAGTAAAATGAAAAAGGTACCGTGAAAAATCATTGGTACCTTTTTTTTATTTTTCAATACGCTCTACTACTAATGATGCGCAGAAGATTTCAACTCCACTCCTAAAAGCTGGTGTGTATGTTTTTTAAGTGAGTAGCAAATATCATCTAGTGGAATGTCGTATTTGTCTAGGCCAAAAGGCTCTTCCATTTCTTCTGTTACTACCATACAACCTTCGTATGCTCCATAGATGATCATCATGATAAAGATCATTACAAAATTATGTTCGTGGATGAAACCGAAAGGAAGACAGATGGTAAACAACAAAAGAAATACTCTCAGGTGAAAAGCATAAGAAGAAGGAGAAGGTACTTTCCGGATCCCTTTACACTGCTCGTCGATCTCGATCAGATCGTTCATGTAGCGATTCAGGCTGAGGAAATGATATTGTTTGATCGTTCCGGCTTTGTACAGCTGGTTGATCTTATCAGCTACCAGCGAAACGATGTAATTCGGTTTGTCTTTAATTTCTTTCAAAGAATCTTTAAAGCCAGGCTCTACTTCGTAGATCTCTTCGAGCGGATCGGATTTTCTAAGGCTTGCTTTTAAAGAATAGGCATGATTGGTGATCATTTTGGCAAACCATTTTCTGCTCGCCTTATCTTCTTTGTCGATCACTGCGCTCAGTTGTTGCGAAAGGTTTTTGCCTCTTGTACCCAGGTAGCTCCAGTACTTACGTCCGTCGTACCAACGGTAATAGGAAGTTCCTATTTTATAGTAAAACAATGTTACCAGGATATATCCAAGAAGATAAAATATGTATTGAGGAATTTGAAAATCTATTTCGATCCAATGGTCTTCGGCGTATTCAAGTGCAAAGAAGTAAAGGCCCGCGATGATTGTCCGGATGGCCGTCTTTTGCAAAGATGCCAGGGAAAAGACATCGAATACCACGGCATATAAAAACTTAAGAGATTCTCTCATTGATTTTATATTGATTTTTAGCTAGTACAAATATAAAAAAGTTTACTGATTCTCAACCCCGGAGAAATTTCAATTCTGAAATAATTCTTTATGTTGTCCCATGGTTGAAATCATGGGACAGAACAGCGTTTTCCTTTTTCTTCCTATTCGACAGTAAAAGACTTTAAATCAGAAACTTTAAACGTCCATTCGGGCGTATGCAACCATTCTCCTTCGGGAATCCTGTACCAGGGAGTATTCTCCTCGTCGGGATTGCGGAGGATATGAATATCTTGGGCCGGCATATAGCTTTGCGCGAGCATAAAGAGCTTGTCTCCGCTCACTGTATCCACCGCCATATCCATCACGATCACCGCATGACCGGGAAATCCTCCTTTGATGAAAACATCGCCGGGCTGCATCTTCGAAGGTGATTTGTAATTCATTTCTTTGGTCAGCGAACTGGTGCCTGCATATCTGAACACCGCATTCATATATGAACGAAACCCTTTATAGGTGCGGTCTTTGGAAGCTTTCTTTACCCAGCTTACTTTATTGTCTTTCACCACAGGCCTGTATCCTTCTATCCATTGGCTGTACTCTGCCGGATCACCGCTGGTGAAGCGGAAGTGAATGCGTGCGGGTTCATTTTTCGAAAAATGATATTCTGCTTTAAGCCTCATTACCGCATCGGCACATTGCTGCAGGTCTTCGTTGCCTACGTCGATATTTAACACCGCTGCTTGTGCCGTTTGATTGGATTTGGGAGAACCATTGTACAGCATCACCTCCGGGTTACCCGGTTTGAGCGGAATATGACGAAGCCAGTCTGCAAAAGAACTTTTAGTAACTTTCATGCGTACGAATCCCTTGGGGACTGGAATGCGATTGACTAACATGTTGTCCGGTTCATATGATTGAAGCCAACTGTAACGGTTGTTTTCAGAAGTATCTTTTTCTGTCTTAGAACTGCTTCCCATCTGACGTTCTGTACCGGCCTGGCTGGTGCAGTTTGTGAGGCAAAAGAAAGACAGTATTGAAAGGATTAAGAAATTTTTCATACAGGAGATTTTGACATAAGATATAAAAACTTACCGTCATTGCGAGGAATTCCCGACGATAGTCGGGAGTGACGAAGCAATCCGTTACTACGAAGCCTGAGTCCGTATATAATCATGACCGGGTTCAGACCAACAAGGCTGCGTAGCTAACGGATTGCTTCGTCAACATTGCTTCGCAACATTTCCTCGCAATGACGTTTTTGGCAAACTGCCACCTGGTTATTTACGTATTAATTCATAATTTAAATCTATATTTAAAGAAACAATAGCATACTATTATGATCTACAATTCCATCATAGAAACCATCGGCGATACGCCGTTGCTTCGTCTCAACAAGTTGAACAAAGGGATCAAAGGAACGGTCCTGGTAAAAGTGGAATACTTCAATCCCGGCAACTCTGTAAAAGACCGGATGGCAGTGAAAATGGTAGAAGATGCAGAAAAGGCCGGACTGCTCAAACCCGGTGGCACCATCATAGAAGGCACTTCGGGCAATACAGGTATGGGACTCGCGCTTACCGCAATAGCAAAGGGTTATAAATGTATCTTTACTGTTAGCGACAAACAATCAAAAGAAAAAATAGACGTACTCCGCGCGCTTGGTGCGGAAGTGGTGGTATGCCCCACCAACGTAGCTCCTTCCGATCCACAGTCATACTACTCCACGGCTGCCCGGTTGAATAAAGAAATTCCGAATTCTTTTTACCCAAACCAATACGACAATATTTCCAACACCGTAGCGCATTACGAAACCACCGGCCCTGAGATCTGGAAAGATACCGAAGGAAAAGTCACACACTATGTAGCCGGTGTGGGTACAGGCGGCACGATGTGTGGCGTGGCAAAATATCTTAAAGAAAAAAATCCTTCCGTTAAAGCCGTTGGTGTGGATACTTACGGATCGGTATTTAAAAAATATAAGGAAACAGGAATTTTTGACGAAAACGAAATCTACCCATATGGTACCGAAGGAATCGGCGAAGATATTCTTCCGAAAAATGTAGACTTCAATCTGATCGATCTTTTTATCAAAGTAACCGATAAAGATGCCGCTGTGATGACACGCAGGCTTGCACGTGAAGAAGGACTTTTCGTAGGTTGGTCATGTGGCGCCGCCGTACACGGAGGATTGGAATATGCCAAAGAACATCTAAAAGAAGGAGACGTAATGGTGATCATTCTTCCCGATCACGGAACGCGCTACCTCGGCAAGGTATACAACGACGACTGGATGAAACAACGCGGATACCTTGAAAGTAAGAACTTCGCTACTGCCCGCGATATTATCGCAAATCAAAATCGAAAAGTGATCGCCGTTTCTGTGGACGAAAAAGTAGGCGATGCGATCGGCAAGATGACGAAAGAAGGGATTTCTCAAGTACCTGTAATGAAAGGAAACCAGGTAGCCGGCAGTCTTACCGATAGCAACGTGCTAAAGCTCCTGATCGAAGACACTTCTGTAAAAGATAAAAAAGTAAGCGAGGTCATGGATGCGCCGTTCATCTTCGTCGGACTCGATAATACGATCGACGTACTTTCTTCGCAGATCACCAAAGAGAATTCGGCACTGCTCGTGCATGACGAGCAAGAGCGTACGCATATCATTACACGTGCGGATTTGCTACAGGCGATGAGCAGGTAAAGCAACTTCGTCATTGCGAGAAGTGCGCCACAACGAAGCAATCTGTCAGCTACGCAGTCTTGTTGATTTGAGTCCCCGAAGCAACTATAAACAGGCTCGGGCTTTGTAGCTAAAGGATTGCTTCGTCATTCCATCTACGATATCATTCCTCGCAATGACGGTTTAACTAATATCAACCATTACTATTAAATTCTGATTCATTGAAAAAGTTTAGTCTTTCCCTTTTTTGCTTTTTCTCAATTATATCCTTTATCTCTGCTCAACACAAAGCAGGCGTGAAACCCATTCCAAGCTGGGTCGACAAGATCTCCTATGATCATTATGCTCCTGATATTTATAAAGACAGCGTGGAAGATGGCTACTATTATCCGCTCCGCGATTACCAGGTTCATGTAGCGAAGAAAACCACTTTTCATCATTTTGTAAGAAAGGTGATCAGCCAGAAAGGCGTGGAAAATCATTCTGAAATAAAAGTAGATTTCGATCCTGCTTTTGAGAAATTATATTTTCACGAAATTAAGATCATTCGCAACCATGAAGAGATTAATAAACTGGATGTAAAAAAAATAAAGATCCTCAACCGCGAAGAACAAAGAGCAAGTCATATATACGACGGCCTTCTCTCTGCCTTGTTAATCCTGGATGATATAAGACCACAAGACATCATCGAATATTCTTTTTCTCTTGAAGGGGTAAATCCCATTTTTGAAGGAAAATATTTTGATTCGTTTTACATTCAATATTACGATCCATCTGTAAGACTTTACCGGAGCATTACAGTTCCTAAAGAAAGAAAGCTCACCTTAAGATCTTTCAATAATTCTGAAAAACCTTTTGTAAGCGAAACGAATACCGAAAGAAAATACAAATGGGATCTTTCCAACGTGCCTGGCAAACACGCAGACAACGACAGTCCTTCCTGGTACGATCCTTACCCTTCCATCTGGGTATCGGAATATGAATCATGGAAAGAAGTGGTAGACTGGGCTACAAAACTTTATTCCTTTTCCAACGAAAAGCCTAGTCCTGCCTTGCTCGCCAAGATCAACCAGATCCAGGCTATGCCAGTAAGCAAGGAAGAAAAACTCGTAGAAGCGCTTCGCTTTGTACAGGACTCCATCCGCTATACCGGCATGGAAGACGGCGTGTGGGGCGTGAAACCATTTTCTCCCAACCAGGTATTCAAACTTCGATACGGCGACTGCAAAGGAAAATCTTTACTGCTTTGTTGGATCCTGAAACAGTTGGACATCATAGCTTATCCTGCATTAGTCAACACCAGTCTGCGACAAAAAGTAAACGAGGTACTGCCAGCACCTTTTGATTTTGATCATTGTATTATCACTACCACGATCGGAGGCAAACAATATTGGTACGACGCCACGCAAACCCTGCAGCGCGGCACTTATAACCAAATCTATATCGCCAACTATAAAACGGCGCTCGTGCTGAAACCAGGCAACGACGGGCTTACCAGGATGGATGTGCATACCGTTTCGCGCACCACCGTTACCGAGCAATTTTTTCTCGACAGCACTGGCGGAGGCGCCCGTATGGAAGTGACTACCGAATACGAAGGATACGATGCCGACGCTAACCGGAGCTATTTTCATAACAGCAGTCTGAAAGAGGTCGAAACAAATTATTTGAATTATTATTCTAAAACTTTTCCTTCCATTCGATCGCTCGCGCTTCCTAATTATAAGGATGAAGAGATGGCCAATATTTTTATCACTTATGAAAAATATTTTATCGATTCCCTTTGGACTGTTCCTGATGCTTCCAAGCCTATACATATAGAAGCCAGCTTTTACCCGGAAGGCCTGTACGACAAGATCCGCGCGTCTGACGCTAAGAACAGGACAAGTCCATTATCGCTTGAATTCCCCTTAGAGTACGAACATATTATCGAACTGCATGCACCTGAACGATGGGACATCAACCCGGAGACCGAAGATATAAAAGGGCCGGGCTTTGTCTACCGCCGCTTAGTGCGTTACTATGACAATACTGTTACGATCAAACACCGGCTTGTAACGCTCAAGGATCATATCGAAGCCTCTGATGCAAAAGAATACAACCGCAAGATGACGAAGATCAGGGAGCAGCTGGCCTATACCATTCAGCATGAAAAAGGAACCAGCGTATCCAGCGGAAACAACAACTGGCCGATGATGCTGGTGATCCTGGCTGCATTTGTGGGTTCATTTTTTATCTGCCGCAAATTGTATGAATACGACCCCATTCCTGCTATGGATGTAATTCCTGAGCGCAACATTGGAGGATGGCTGATCGTGTTTGCAATTGGCCTTGTTATTTCTCCTGTGATGCTTCTTTACAATACCTTCATCACCGATGATCTTTTTGCAAACCGCGACCTGTTGACCTGGCTTGAGAATAATGGGCAATCGGTGGATATGGTTACAATGATTTTCAATCTATCTGTGCTGGTCACTAATATTTTGCTTATTTCACTTTCTGTCTTAATGCTGATCGTGTTTTTTCAGCGCCGGTCAAATGCTCCGGCGATTGTAGTTATTTTCTTTGGATACAACATTGCGATCCTTGCTCTAAATGCCTTGGTAGTATTTCTATTGCAAGTGGAAACAACAGATGAAAAATGGTTACAGTCATTAATAAATGTAATCATCCGGGCAGTCATTTGGATTTTATATTTCGGTTTATCAAAACGTGTTAAGAGAACATTTGTAGTGCGAAGGACGAACTACGAGCGATGATCTCCGAGCCTTGTCAGTTGTGTGTAGTGGTGGCCCCGAGTGTGAGGGGGTGGACACAAAGTATAAAGTTTTTTATTAAAAAAAAAAAATTATATTTTTTTTTTTTTTTTTTTTTTTTT
>Ga0310813_10000024_pt1 | contig 126331 bp, 84 predicted proteins | sample YN3metagenome_FD_203086 | JGI IMG/M metagenome (GOLD analysis project Ga0310813, IMG submission 203086) | Soil microbial communities from experimental microcosm in Duke University, North Carolina, United States - YN3 | ecosystem: Engineered > Artificial ecosystem > Soil microcosm >... | reverse complement strand
TAATTAATAATAAAGAATACAGAGTCAAAAAATATAATTTCGAATTTTAAGTACATGAAAAATTTTGTTGAAGAGCTAAAATGGCGCGGCATGATCCAGGATATAATTCCTGGTACGGAAGAGCAACTAAGCAAAGAAATGACCATCGGCTACATTGGTTTTGATCCTACAGCAGACTCACTTGGGATTGGAAATCTTGTGCAAATAATGACCTTACTTCATTTTCAACAGGCAGGCCACAAACCTATAGCGCTTATTGGCGGCGCCACCGGTATGGTGGGCGATCCTTCCGGGAAAAGCGCTGAACGCAATCTTCTCTCCGAAGATATCCTCCAATACAATCTTGCCTGCCAGAAAAAGCAACTGGAAAAATTTCTAAACTTCAATTCTGGCGTCAACTCTGCCGAGATCGTCAACAACTATGATTGGTTTAAAAATTTCACCTTCCTCGATTTCATTCGCGACGTTGGAAAGTACCTTACGGTAAACTACATGCTTGCTAAAGACTCTGTGCAAAAGAGACTGGAAACAGGAATGTCGTTCACAGAATTTTCTTACCAACTCGTACAAGGCTATGATTTCTTTCATTTATGGCAAAATAAAAAAGTAATGCTTCAAATGGGAGGTTCCGATCAGTGGGGGAATATCGTAGCAGGTACAGAGCTTATCAGCCGTAAAGGAAATGGAAAAGCATTTGCGCTCACTACGCCGCTGATCAAGAAAGCAGACGGTACTAAATTTGGAAAAACAGAAGGCGGAAATGTCTGGCTTGATCCTGCCAAAACTTCTCCTTATAAATTTTATCAATTCTGGCTCAACTCTTCCGACGAAGATGCAGCCAACTACATCCGGATCTTCACGCTTTTCTCCAAAGAAGAAATAGAAGCCATCGAAGAGCAGCACAAAACGGCGCCGCACGAACGTGCGCTACAGAAGGCGCTTGCCAAGGACATTACAATTCGTGTACATTCGGAAGAAGATTACAATACTGCGATCAAAGCTTCTGAAATTTTATTTGGAAAATCTACTACCGAAGATTTGAAAAGTCTAAACGAAGACACACTCTTGTCAGTCTTTGAAGGTGTACCACAAGTAGAGATCAGCATTTCCGATTTTCAAGCTACAGGGAATGTGACCGATCTATTATCGGTGGTTACTCAATTGCAGATCTTTCCTTCCAAAGGAGAAGCGCGTAAAATGATCGCCGCCGGTGGGGTGAGCATTAACAAAGACAAGCTTTCCGGGCCGGAACAGAAAATTGAATTTGAGCTTTTGCTGAAAAAATATTTATTGGTGCAGAAGGGAAAGAAAAATTATTTCCTAGTAAAAATAACAGCATAAAAGAAAAGGGGATTTTGTGATCCCCTTTTCTTTTATGAATACTTTGTCTTTTATTTTAAAGTCTTTGCCATCAATCCACCAAGCATTTTGCCAGCTTTCGCATAAGATTCTGCAATCCTTGCACTCGCATCAAAATCATACCCTCCATATTGGCTGCCTGGAATTTTATTTTGTGTTAGTTTTGCTACTACATTAGAAGGATTTGCTGTTTCTACAAAAATATATTCTACATTGATATAAGCAGGTTGCTTCATTACTCCTACGTTGAATCCTGGTTCAATAAAAGTAGTTTTTAAGATCAGCGTATATTTCGCATCCGTATTAGAAGGAAGCACACTTCTACCTGCATGTTTATTGATTAGCTCCTCAAATTTTGGTTGATAATATTTTGCACGGGCAGCTTTCCATCCTGCTTCAAACTCTTCTGCCTTAGCGGGATCTTTCTTTGCATACTCACCTTTTTTGTAATCTAAATATTCCTGCTCAGTAGGATATTTGCCCACGGCAAGATTATCATAGTTATAAATAAGATTGAATTTAGTTTCACCTTTCATACTGGCCAGATTACCTGTTACTGTTGTAATTTTTTGTCCTGCTGCTGAAAAGGCAATTATCACAACCATTAAAGGGAGAAGAAATATTTTTTTCATAATTTTTAATTGTTTTGGTTTAAGATTTAATAGGTTAAGTATACAGGTTTTATATGAATTTATCAATTCCATTCATTTTTTTTGTATGAAGAAGCCAGACTGATATACATTATATATTATAATGTATAGTGTTTATCAGATTATTTGTATTAAATATCTTTGCGGGATAAAATATCGGTCTTAAAAATTCAATATCACTATAAAAATATAACTCCCATTCAGATGATTAAGAATCTGAATAGGAGTTTACCAATTGGTGTTAAGTATTTATATGAATTTGATTTGAGAAGGTATTTTACTGCACATTCACCGAAGGATCGATCTCCTGCTTCCAGGCTATGATACCACCTTCCAGGTTGTATAGATTTGTGTAGCCATGATTATTTTCAAGGAATGCAATTGCATTTGCGCTTCTCTTGCCGCTTCTGCAATGGATCACCACTTTTTTATCTTTAGAGATCTTGTCTATATTTTGAGGAACAGTATTAAGGGGAATAAAAACACCTTTCAGGTTTCCGGCATTGTATTCTGAAGGTTCACGTACATCAATCAATTGAAAGTCTTCTCCTTTATCGATCATTTCTTTCAATTCTTTTACCGTAATGGATTTCATATTATTATGTTGTGTTAATTATTGAATTATTCTACGAATATACAAATATGTAAGAATTATTGGCAGATCGGTTCTCCAAAACAAAGAAAAGCCTTAAGTTGTTCATAATAAAAAGATAAAAAGCCAGACTTTCTACTTTGTAAGACAAAAATATTTCTTATTTTTGTAGCCTTTCAAAATATAAAAAACTAAGAAGATAACAATTCTGAGATGGTTGGGATAGGCAATAATCAGCTAAATTTAGAAGAAATAGAAAAAATCCTGTTTGGAAACGAGAAGATTAAGCTCGAGCAGGCAGGGATTGAAAAAGTACAAGACAGCTATTCCTTCCTTCAAAATTTTTCCAAAGACAAAGTAATTTACGGTATCAATACCGGCTTCGGTCCTATGGCACAGTATAAGATCAAGGACGAAGACAGGATAACTTTACAATATAACCTCATCCGAAGTCATGCTTCCGGTTGCAACAACCTGTTTCCACCTGTCTATCTAAAAGCCATCATGGTGGCCAGGCTGAATACGCTAATGCTAGGCTACTCCGGCATACATCAAAGCCTGGTAGAAACTCTTACAGAATATATCAACCAGGATATTTATCCTACCATCTACGAACACGGCAGTGTAGGCGCCAGCGGCGACCTGGTACAACTTGCACATTTGGCGCTCAACCTGATCGGCGAAGGCGAAGTGATCTATAAAGGTGAAGTTCAACCCACCGAAAAAGTATTAAAAGAAACCGGCATTAAACCCGCCAAAGTATATGTGCGCGAAGGACTCGCCGTGATGAACGGAACCAGCGCCATGACAGGCATTGCCCTTGTCAACCTTATCTACGCAAAACGATTGCTCAACTGGTGTCTCTCCGCTTCTTCCATGATCAACGAAGTGGTAGAATCTTACGACGATCATTTTTCCTACGAACTGAACATCGTAAAACACCACAAAGGCCAGAACGATGTAGCCGAGATCTTACGCAGGCTTACTTCTGATAGTAATCTCGTACGCAAAAGAGAAGAACATCTTTACGATAAAAAAGTAAAACCAGGCGTGATCACCGACAAAGTACAGGAATATTACTCTCTGCGCTGCGTGCCACAAGTACTGGGGCCAATTGCCGATACGATCGCTTACGCGGAATCTGTGATCGTCAACGAACTGAATTCTGTGAACGATAATCCTGTCATCGATAGCCAGAACAACAACGTATTCCACGGAGGTAACTTCCACGGCGACTATGTATCGCTGGAAATGGATAAACTTAAAATTGCCGTTACTAAAATGTCGATGCTGGCAGAAAGACAGCTCAACTATTTAATGAACAGCAAGCTCAACGAAAAACTTCCTCCTTTTGTAAACCTTGGTATCCTGGGGTTGAACTTTGGAATGCAAGGCGTACAATTTACGGCAACCTCTACCGTAGCAGAAAATCAAACGATGTCATTTCCAATGTATGTGCACAGCATTCCAAATAACAACGACAACCAGGACATCGTAAGCATGGGTACCAACGCCGCTACAATGACCAGGAAAGTAATCGATAACTCTTTTGAAGTATTGGCCATTGAATTTATGACCTTGCTGCAAGCAGTAGATTATCTTGGTGTACAGGAAAAGCTTTCTTCACACGCGCTTACAATCTACCAGGAACTGAGAACTCTCTTCCCTAAATTTGAGCAGGACGGCGCACACTACAAAGAGATCAAAGAAATAAAAAATTACCTGCTTCAGCACGAAGCGCTGACGGTAAGTGCTCACTACAACAGCGTCAAGGTAAATAAATAATTTTTTCATCATGGCAAAATACGCACTCGTTACCGGAGGGTCCAGAGGAATTGGTAAAGCCATATGCGAAGAACTTGCCTCGATGGGGTATAAGATTCTGATCAACTACCGCTCCAACAAAGAAGAAGCTGAAACTACCCTTGCCTCTGTACGTAGCCATGGAAGCGATGGAGAACTCCTCCCCTTTGACATAGGCAATCAATCCGAAACCGACGAAGTGCTTGGCCAATGGATTGAAAACCACTCCGAAGACATTATTGAAGTATTGGTCAACAACGCTGGCATACGCAAAGACAACCTGATGATGCTCATGCCTCCGGAAGATTGGAAAACCGTGATGAATACCAGTGTGGACGGATTTTACAACGTTACAAGATTAATATTAAAAGGAATGATCTTTAACAAGTACGGAAGGATCATCAATATCGTATCACTTTCAGGATTGAAAGGACTTCCGGGGCAAACCAACTATTCCGCTTCCAAAGCGGCAGTCATTGGCGCTACCAAAGCGCTGTCGCAAGAAGTAGGAAGAAGAGGCATCACGGTAAATGCCGTAGCTCCCGGGTTTATCAAAACCGATATGACCCAAGACATCAAAGAAGCTGACTATAAATCCATCATCCCGGCAGGACGATTTGGTGAAGCCAAAGAAGTAGCCGATGTAGTTGGATTTTTAGCTTCTGCAAAAGCTTCGTACATTACAGGTGAAGTGATAGCGGTGACGGGGGGATTATATTAAACTCCATACTGTTGCTGTTGCTCTTGCTGTCCTGCATTCTGTCAGCAAGAGCAACAGCAACAGTATAGAGTAATTATCACTTCGTACTAGCAGACTTATTTGAAATTAAGATTTAACTACTAATAACTAACAACACAATGTCGTCCTGGAATGGCAAATCGAAGGGAAGTTTGGCAGGGTATAAAATGTTTGTCTATACAATCCGGTTGTTTGGGATCCCAGCTGCTTATGCCTTGTTGAAGATCGCTTCTTTATACTACGTGATCTTTTACCGGAAAACTTATCACTTTATTTACGATTACTTCCGTACAAAATTTCATTACTCCAGATTAAAATCTTTTTTCAAAACCTGGGACAACCACTACATCTTTGGTCAGACGCTTGTAGATAAAACCATTCTTTTTTCAGGGATCAAAAATAAATTTACGTTCGAATTTGAAGGAGAATATCATTTGGAAAAAATAATCGCCGATCAAACCGGTGGGATCCTTGTAAGTGCACATATGGGCAACTGGGATATCGCAGGCAATTTCATGAACAGCCGCCATGGCATTCAGATCAACGTAGTGATGTATGACCAGGAGCACCAGCAGATCAAAAAATATTTTGAAGCAATTCATAAGAACAAACAGATCAATGTCATTCCAATCAAAGATGATATGTCGCATATCTTTGGTATCCACCAGGCACTCGGAAACAAAGGTCTGATCTGTATACATGCAGACCGCTATGTAGAAGGAACTAAAACTGTGAAAAGAAATTTTCTGGGAGAAGAAGCATTGTTCCCCGCCGGGCCTTTTGCTATTGCATCCAAGTTTGAAGTACCTGTAGTATTTGTTTACGCAGTAAAAGAGAGTAAAACGCATTACCATCTATTCTGCACACCACCTAAGATCTACCGCAATAAGCAAGAGGAAATGGTCAACGATTACGTAGCGAATCTTGAACAGATGACAAAAAAATATCCGGAGCAATGGTTCAACTATTTTGACTTCTGGAAAAAAACGGCATAGATGTCTTTTGAAATCACCGATATCACCTCACTCATCCCACAAAAGCCACCTTTTGTGATGGTCGACAAGATCATTTTTTCGGATGAAACTAAGACGACCAGTACTTTTCTGATCAGAGAAGAAAATATTTTTTGCGAAAACGGATCCTTCCGCGAGCCAGGAATGATCGAGAACATAGCACAAACAGTAGCCGCCGGAAGAGGCTATGAAGGTGTCAAAGCACAAAAAGCGCCACAGATCGGATTCATAGGATCTGTGAAATTTTTGAAGATCCATTTTTTCCCAAAACTAAATACCGAGATCACCACTACTATTGAGATCCTAAGCCAGGTTTTAAATTTTACTTCTGTTTCGGGCAAAATAATTTCCGAAGGACAAGTAGCAGCTGAATGCGAACTTGTGGTTGCTGTGCAGGAATAATTGTCTGAACCTTGATTTACAGAATTAGAAGATTTACATGATTTTGATTAGCAAGATTATATAGTAGTTGTCATTCATGAGAGATTCCTTTTGATTAGAATTCAGATAATATTTCAAAATAAAAGAGAATTGAAAAGACTTATTTCTAACGAGAATATCAGATTTGCATCTGGCGGTGGATTACTTCCTGAGAACATTTTTGGCTTAACTAATCGTGGACATAACAATCCTGTAAATCTTCTAATTCTGTAAATCAAGGTTCAGACAATTTTCTTATCTTTACTCTCCAAACAACATTCAATGACCTCTACCCTCCGTTCTACCTGTGAAGTGACCATTCGTTTCAATGAAGCAGATCCTATGGGAATTGTGTGGCATGGTCATTATATTCAATATTTCGAAGACGGAAGAGAGGCTTTTGGGAAAGAACATGGGATCAGTTACAGCCAGGTGCATGAACATGGTTTTACTATTCCGATCGTGAATATTTCCTGCGAATACAAACGATCGCTTAAGTACGGCGAAAAAGCGATCGTCGAAACTACTTACCAGGATTGCAATGCCGCGAAAATAGAATTTGAATACAAGATCTTCCGCAGTTCCGACGGACAACTAGCAGCCACCGGAAAATCCACTCAAGTGTTTTTAAACAGCACAGGTGAACTTCAATTGATCATTCCGGGTTTTGTTACCGAATGGAAAAAAAAAAAGGGAATCGCATAAGTATGCAGGCAATAGTAGTAAAGGCGCATAATATTATTTCTCCTCTTGGATTTACTTCGGAGGAAAATTATACTAATTGTCTTAACGGGAACAGCGGCATCCGGCAAATCACAGCTCCTGTCCCACCCCACGAGCCGCTTTGGATTGCTACGATTGAGGAGCAATTGCTAACTAAGAAATTCTCTGAGTTATCTATTTCCGGAAATTATACGAAGGCAGAAAAACTATTGCTTCTGTCTGTCAACGATACTCTTTCCCAATCATCGGTTGATGTTACCGCCAAAGACTTTTTATTGATCATCAGCACTACCAAAGGAAATATTGATCTGCTGGATGAAAAAGAGAAAGCAAAATTTCCGGAAGACCGCGTACAGTTGTATAGTCTTGCCGATACAATGCAAGCTTATTTTCACACCGCACACAAACCACTGATCATTTCCAACGCCTGCATTTCCGGCGTGAACGCACTTATCGTAGCCGCGCGCCTTATGCGCGATGGGCTTTATAAAAATATATTGGTGACAGGCGTAGACCTCGCTAGTCGCTTTGTAGTAGCGGGGTTTCAATCATTCAAAGCTGTTTCGCCGAATCGCTGCAAACCTTTCGACAAAGACCGCGACGGTATTAATCTTGGGGAAGGCTGTGCCTCTATATTGTTAACAACAGAAAATCCAACCGATAAAAATACAATAAAAATCCTGGGAGGCGCCGTAAGCAACGATGCCAACCATATCTCCGGCCCGTCACGTACAGGCGATGGTTTGTATTATGCTATTTCCAATGCACTCAAAGAATCAGCGCTGACCGCTCCTGAGATCGATGCACTGAATGCACACGGTACGGCTACTCTGTACAACGATGAAATGGAATCCAAAGCCTTTGCGCTCGCAGGCCTAAGCGATACACCGATGAACGGACTGAAAGGCTACTTCGGTCATACACTTGGCGCAGCAGGATTGATCGAAACGATCATTTCGATCTTTTCAATGCAGCGCAACGAGCTGCTCCCCACGCTAGGCTTCGCTTCGCCGGGTACACCTGAGAAAGTCAACGTGCATAATGCACTTATAAAAAAGGAAATTCATTATTTATTAAAAACCGCCTCCGGCTTCGGCGGATGCAATGGAGCAATTATACTGGAGAAAAATGCCTGATCAGTTTTACATACAATCCTACGTTTCTCTTAGCAACGGCCAGGCACAAGTAAATGGCCAGTCTCTTTCCTTGCCCGACCATAATGATCTTCTGAAAGCACTTTATCAACATCTTTCACTCGATTATCCAAAATTCTTCAAAATGGATGAGCTCTGCAAACTCGCGTTCATGGCGGCAGAGCTTTTACTGAAAGAAGAATCGCTTCAAAATTATACAGAGAACCAAATAGCAATTGTACTTGCCAATGCCTCCTCTACACTAGAGACAGACCGCAAGCATCAGCAAAGCATCCAAAACGAAGAAGCCTACTTTCCCAGTCCGGCGGTATTTGTCTATACCTTGCCGAATATTACGATCGGAGAAATCGCTATTCGCCATAAACTGAAAGGAGAAAATACCTTTTTCATAGCCGAACAATACGATATCCGATTCATGAGCTATTATACGAATTCTATCCTCAATCATGAACGGGCAGAAAAGGTAATTTCCGGATGGGTAGAATGGAATACTAATGGCTATGAGGCATTCTTGTATCTTGCCGGAAAAGAAAAAACAGGCCTTTCTCTTGCACATACACAAGCCTTGGTAGATCAACTGTATACAAATTCCAAAATAAAGTAAAACAAATTCCAAAGAAGACTCTGTCAGGGGTTTATTTTATTGGATTTTGGGAATTTTAATTTCTCGTTATAAAACGTTAATTTTACAGCTGATTTACAATTTATTAATAGCAATGGAAGACTTAGTACTCGATCTGAAGAAGAATATCAAAAGCGCACTCAACCTGGAACATATTGAAGCCGAACAAATAGAAACCGATGCTCCCCTTTTCGGTACCGGCTTAGGACTAGACTCCATTGATGCTCTTGAACTGATCGTATTAATGGAAAAAAAATACGGTGTAAAAGTAAAATCAGCGGAAGATGGTAAAACAATCTTTCAATCTGTAAAATCTATGGCCGACTATATTCAGGCTAATAAACAATAATCATGAACACTTCGCGGGTATTGGTCACAGGAATGGGCGTGGTCTCCTGCATTGGAATGAATGCAGAAGAGAATTTCCAGCACCTGCTCGCCGGGCAATCCGGGATTGGCAATATCAGTATCCTGCAAACACAACACCGCGGCATTATGCCTGCGGGCGAAATTTCTTTTACCAACGAAGAACTAGCGCAGCGCGCTGGTGTTCAAAACAGCAAGTATTACTCCCGCACTACGCTCCTGGCGCTGATCGCGGCTAAGGAAGCAATTCAACAAGCGGGTGCTTCTACGTTGCCTGCTCCGCGCACAGGACTCATCTCCGCTACCACCGTGGGCGGAATGGATAAAAGTGAAAACTTTTTCGGCCCATGGTTAGATCACAAACCTCACCATCTTTCCGATATTCTCACACACGACTGCGGCGACAGCACCAACAAACTTGCCCAATATTTCGGAATTCATGAATACGTTACTACTATTAGTACCGCTTGTTCTTCCGCTGCCAACGCCATCATGCTCGGTGCCCGCCTTATCCGCCAGGGGCAGCTCGACAGAGTAATTGTAGGCGGCAGCGATGCGCTCACACGATTTACAGTGAATGGATTTAATACATTGATGATCCTTGATAAAGAACTGTGTACACCTTTCGACGAAAACCGCCATGGTCTTAACCTCGGAGAAGGCGCTGCTTACCTGGTACTGGAATCAGAACGTGCCGCAGCAGGAAAAAAAATATATGCCTTAGTAAGCGGCTATGCCAATGCCAACGATGCTTTCCACCAAACAGCTTCTTCTCCCGACGGCAAAGGGGCGCTGCTCGCTATGTCTGGAGCCCTCGCCACTGCAGGCTTGTCGGCCGAAGAGATTGATTACATTAATGTACACGGCACTGGTACCCCTAACAACGATATCACCGAAGGTACAGCAATTGAAAAATTATTTGACGGAAATATTCCCGCCTACAGTTCTACCAAAGCCTACACCGGCCATACCCTGGCAGCCTGCGGCGCTATTGAAGCGATCTATTCCATTTATGCGATCAATCATGGAGTGGTTTATCCAAACTTACGTTTCAAAGAAAAAATAAAAGATCTGAAAAGCCAGCCGGTAACGGAGCTACAACATAAGAAGGTTCGCCATGTGTTGAGCAATTCTTTTGGGTTTGGAGGAAATAATACTTCGCTTATTTTGTCTGAGCTCTGATGAGGCATGAATTAAAAAGCTGTCCCGAATGACAAAAAATTATACTCCCATCATATCATCTTCATTATTTAATCAGCAGCATCACTGTTCAGACAATCTTCAACACGCGGTGACTCCTCTCTCTCACTTCCTTCATCAACCGTTCATCCTTCGCTAAGGAATGTCCATACGAAGGGATCATCTCGGTTAATTTATCGATCCACATTTTCGATTCCATTTTTTTACCAAAACATTGTTTCAGCAAATCCAACATAATGCTCACCGACGTAGAAGCCCCGGGAGATGCACCTAGTAGCGCTACGATCGAGCCATCTTCGGCATGTACTATCTCAGTTCCGAATTCCAATACGCCGCCTTCTTCTTCGTCTTTTTTGATCACCTGTACGCGCTGTCCGGCTTCTTGTAAGATCCAGTCATCCAGCGCTGCGTTGGGTAAGTATTTTCTCAATTCTTCCATTCTTTGTTCCCGCGAAAGCATTACCTGCTGGATCAAATATTTGGTGAGCGTGAGGTTATGTACTCCTGCGGAAATGATGGGAAGTATATTATCCATCTGTAAGGAAGCAGGAAGATCGAGGTAAGATCCCTGTTTTAAAAATTTGGTAGAAAATCCTGCAAAGGGTCCGAAAAGCAATGCTTTTTTATCATCGATCAAACGAGTATCCAAATGCGGTACCGACATAGGAGGAGCGCCGGATTCTGCTTTTCCATATACCTTCGCCGAGTGTTGTTCGATGATTGATTCATTTCTACAGATCAACCATTTTCCTCCTACCGGAAAACCTCCATAGCCTTTGCTCTCCGGAATGTCCGATTTCTCAAGCAAAAGCAAAGCGCCACCACCCGCTCCGATAAAAACAAATTTTGCTTCCGTAACACGTTTTTCTTTTGCCTTCCGATCTTTTACTTCTATTTCCCAACGTCCGGCTTCATTTTTTTCCAAGTCTTCTACTTCATGCTCCAGGTAAACTTTTATGCCTGGTAAGGATTGCAAATGCTTAATTAAAATTCTTGTTAAATCACCAAAATCCACATCGGTGCCAATCTCCATACGCGTAGCGGCAATCTTTTGAGAAGGTGCTCTTTCCTGCATAACCAATGGCATCCAACGGCGAAGCTGTTCGTGGTCTTCGGAATAAAGCATTCCCTGGAAAAGCGGATGTTGTGTAAGGAGTTCATAACGTTTTTTCAAATACGAAACATTTTCTTCCTCCCATACAAAACTCATATGCGGCACTGTATTGAGAAAGGTGGAAGGATTAGAAATAATTCCTTTTTCCACCAGATAGGCCCAAAATTGCTTAGTCACTTCAAACTGCTCCGCTATCTTGATCGCTTTGGAAACATCAATGCTTCCATCTTCCTTTTGTGGAGTATAATTAAGTTCGCAAAACGCCGAATGTCCCGTACCCGCGTTATTCCATGCATCTGAGCTTTCGCCTGCTACGATGTCTAGTTTTTCGTAGATCTCAATAGTTAAATCCGGTTGCAATTCTTTGAGCAAAATGCCAAGTGTGGCGCTCATGATGCCCGCTCCTATGAGCACTATGTCGGGGTGTGAGGAAGGTTGTTTCATAACGGAATTTACATTTTTTTTGAATGACATTCCTTTTTTAAATCCTAGTCATAACAATCTCATAATACTCTAATGTTGTGAATCAAGGTTCAGATAAAAAATGAGCATTACGGATACACACAAAATAATTATTTCAACCTTTGCATCATTACAAATAACATTTTAGAGAGTTCTTTCAATAGAAAATACATAAATTGAAAAAGCTCTATGCTTATTATTTCTTCTTCCTTCAATAAATAAACAATAGCAACGTATTCAAAAACAGAACCTCTGGAAATTATAAGAAAATTAGTCTTATCAGCATTAGTTCCCTTCCTGTACCTTCTGCTATATTTAGCACAATACTTAAAGAAGACTTCGCAATTGATTTTTTGTAGCAGCATCGACCTTTACTTGTTTTAATAATTGCTAACTTCTTTATTAAAAGATTTAGCTTTTGTATAAACAGTAAGTCTTTCGAAATCGAACATAAAAATATGAGTTTAAAAATAAAAATTAAAAATCAGCCTTTGTATGCTGTATGCTGTTGCTCAATACTGTCCTAAAGTATTGAGCAACAGCAAGAGTAGTGAGTATAGCACTCATAACTCTTAACTGTCTGTGCGGAAGGCGGGACTCGAACCCGCACATCTTGCGACACACGCCTCTGAAACGTGCGCGTCTACCAATTCCGCCACTTCCGCTTTTGTGGAACGCAAATTTATAAAACTTTAAGAATATGCCAACAAAATATTTCGAATCCCTGTCAAATAACTTTCTCCAAATAAATTCACATGCACCAGCAATGGATATAAGTTATAAAGATCAAAACGTTTTTCATATCCTTTTTCCAGCTTAGCTACATTGTTGTATGCTTCATAAAATTCTTCGTCAAACCCACCGAAAAGTTGGGTATAAGCGAGCTCGGTTTCCGGCGCCCCATAGTACACCGCTGGATCGATCAGCACTGCTTTCCCTTCCGGACCTGTCATGAAATTTCCAGTCCAAAGATCTCCATGCAATAAACCTGGCTTCACCTCTGGCAATAGTTCAGGTAATTTTTGATACAATTTTTCAAAACCACTTTGCAATTTTGAGTCCACCAGTCCTTTCTCCGAAGCAAGCGCCAGTTGCGGTTGCAAACGGTTTTCGATCCAGAAGCGGATCCAATTGTTGTCCCACTTATTTTTTTGCGGGAGCGAACCGATATAATTATCATGATCCAACCCAAAATTTTCACTGCTATGTGCATGTTGTTGCGCAAGTGAGTGAGCAAAATCTTCCCAGAAATCTCTTCTGCGAGGGTTCGATTCTACATAACTCAGGATAATAAATTGAGTGCCGTTTATCTCTCCTACCTGCAATGGTTCCGTCACTTGCAAAGCGTTGGCTTTTTTTAATTCCAGCAAACCTTTCGCCTCCTTCTCAAACATGCCAGGAAAGCGGGAAGCCTGGTTTGTTTTCACACAAAAAATACCTTCCGGCAAAACCACTTTCACCGCATTATTAATACAGCCGCCAGAAAGCGATCGAACTTCCTTGATCGTTATTTCTTTTTGGAAATAGAGGGAGAATATATGATGATAGAAGGAATCCATAAAAAAAGTTTTTAATATTAATCGTCATTGCGAGGAAATGTACGCCAACTGGCGGACGTTGACGAAGCAATCTGTTCGCTACGGAGCCTTGTCAATTTGAACCAGGTAGTTATAAATAACTCAGGCTTCGTAGCGAACAGATTGCTTCGTCAGCCTGCGCTACGCTTGTCTTCCTCGCAATGACGAGTTATTCAACTAACCTTCCTCGCATGTTCTGTGGCACACAGAACACCTCATCAGATTTAATCAGCATAATTACAGTTCAGACAATTACTCAAGCATCTCCAAAAATTCATCCTCCGAGATCATCTTCACTCCCAGCTTCGTAGCCTTCTCTAACTTGGCAGGGCCCATGTTTTCACCTGCTAAGAGGTAATCTAGTTTGGCAGAAATGGAAGAGATAATTTTACCTCCGTTGGCTTCGATCTTTTCTTTTAACTCTTCACGGCTGAATTTTGAAAACACTCCGGAGATCACGAACGTTTTACCATTCAATACATCACTTTCTTTTACTACTATTTTTTCTTCTGCCACAAACTGCAATCCTGCAGCACGCAAGCGATGTACGAGTTGTACGTGATCGTTGTCTTTGAAAAAATCCAATACGCTTTGCGCGATACGTTCGCCGATCTCATTTACCGAAGTAAGCTCTTCAAAACTTGCATTCATCAATGCATCGATATTTTTAAAATGCGCGGCTAGTTTGTCTGCTACGGTGTTTCCCACAAATCGGATCCCGATGGCAAAAAGCACGGCATCGAAAGGAACCGATTTTGATTTCTCCAATCCTTTCAAAACATTCGTTGCCGATTTTTCTCCGAAACGTTCGAGACTCATCAATTGCTCCAGTGTAAGATCATAGAGATCGGCGGCGTTGCGCACCAGTCCTGCGTTGAAGAGCGACTCGATCGTCTCCGGGCCGAGCCCTTCTATATTCATCGCTTTGCGTTGAATGAAATGTTCGATCTTTCCTTTGATCTGGGTGGGGCAACCTTTTTCGTTCGGGCAATAATGGTTTGCCTCTCCTTCCTTTCTCACAAGAGGTGTACCACACTCAGGGCAACGGTCAATATAGACAAGACGTTCAGAATGTGCCGGACGTTTACTGAGATCGATAGCCGTAACTTTTGGAATGATCTCCCCTCCTTTTTCTACAAACACGGTATCTCCAATACGAAGGTCCAGTCGCTCGATCTCGTTAGCATTATGCAGCGAAGCCCGCTTCACACGCGTGCCTGCGAGGAGCACTGGTTTTAGATTTGCTACCGGCGTTACCGCGCCGGTTCTTCCTACCTGATAGGAAACAGATTCTAACACAGTAGCAGCGCTTTCCGCTTTGAACTTATAAGAAATCGCCCATTTCGGACTTTTGGCTGTGAACCCAAGCGCTTCCTGTTGGCGTATATTATTTACTTTCAACACAATTCCATCAATGCCCAACGGAAGATCCCAGCGGTGCTTATCCCAGTGGTGAATGTACTGCATCACCTCTGCAATACTTTTACAAACTTTATAAGTTTTGGAGACATGGAAACCCCATTTTTCCAAAAGATGAATAGAATCTGAATGTGTAGCTGCAAGTGGTGTATCGGCAAGCAATGAATATAAATAGCAATCCAGTTTTCGTTTTGCCACTACCGAAGAGTCTTGCATCTTGATGGTGCCAGAAGCCGCGTTTCTAGGGTTTGCCAGCAGAGGCTCGCCTACATCTTCTTTTTCTTTGTTGATCGCTTCGAAAACTTCGAGCGGTAAAAATACTTCGCCTCGCACTTCAAATTCATCCGGGAGATCTTTTGCATTAATCTTGAGTGGAATAGTGCGAATGGTTTTGGCATTTACCGTAATATCATCGCCGCGGACGCCATCGCCGCGGGTGACGGCAGTTTTGAGAATTCCTTTTTCATAAATAAGGCTCAACGCAACACCGTCGAATTTCAGTTCACAAACATATTCAAACTGATCGCCGATCTCTTTGCGCACGCGGTTATCAAAATCGGTAAGGTCTTCTTCGGAATAAGTATTTCCCAGCGAAAGCATAGGGCGCTTGTGGGTGACGGTAGGAAAGGATTTGGTGATCGTGCCGCCTACCCGTTGTGTTGGAGAATCTTCTTTTTTTAAATCAGGGAAATCATTTTCCAACTTGATCAGCTCGGCAAGCAATTGGTCAAACTCAAAATCAGGAACCACTGAGTTACTATTTTGATAATACTCATGGTTGTAGTGATTAATCTTATCTGTAAGTTCCTGTATCCGTTTTTGCGCAGCAGTTTTTTCCATTGTTTTAAATAGTTATAGCCTAAAATCCTGACTTGCAACTGCAGGAATGGTTGTCTGTGGGGACACAAACAACGACGATATTATTGAATTATAATTCGTAATTTTTGCTATTTGAATAAGTTTATATCGTTGCACTTAACATACTCTTTGATGTAACAAATATGAGCATAAATATTCGCTAGCGCAAAACCTCAAATAGGTTGTATGGCACTTACCTGGACATCTATTACAAAGGCCAACAGGAGTTTTTTCTATTCTCAAGCCCTCAAGATCGATAGGAGAAAATTAAACCCGATGAAACAGGAAAAACTCTTTATCCAAAGATAAAAAAGCAGAAGATAAAAAGATGCAAACTCCTGAACAGCTAAAACTAGAAAGGAAATAAATTTGCTAACAACCGTTTAGGATTTGACAAGTCCTACAGAAAATTTCATCCGTGACTTCGAATAAGCGATATTGTAAGACATAAGCATTCCTAAATTGTAGAAGGAGTATTGAATATTGGCAGAAAGAAGTAGTCAGTGAATTTTATCCGCTCAATAAACGGGATCTTAATCAAAGCCATAAGGAAATAAGTATTGTAGTATAAGAAGCCTTAAATAATAAGTAAACTTTCATAATAAAATACAAGTATTTTATTATGAATTAATTAATTAACAATTTTAATTGTAAATAGTGTTATTTTTATTGTATATTGTTTTAAAATACATATTCTTTCAACCGGAATAAATAATACATAAAAATAAATTTTGATTGTATGAACACTATTGAAAATCAATATTTAACAGATTCAATATCTGCTGAGGTCAGCACTCTAAACCTTCAACTCGAATTGGATTGGTTTAAAAGCTGTATAAAAGAAATTGTGCAAGAAGATCGATCTTTTGATTCACTGGATGAAATTACTCTTCCTGATCTTATTTCTGAAAATTCGCATTATGGAAAATTTATAGATGATAATCAATTTTCAGCAGAAGAACGATTTGTCTTAATGCTCGCTTTAGTACCACATATAGCCTCTGGTCTTCTTGAGCCTTTACATATAAAAAATAATCCTTATAAACTTATCTTGTCCAAAAAAACAGAAAGCCTTGTACCGACTGCTGAAACAGCTCTTCTACTCTTATCTTCCAACGATTTATCTAAAAAATTAAAGTATTTATATCTCTTTGAAACAGACCATCTTTTTTATACCAGAAGTATTTTATCATTGGGAGAATCCGAAGAAGGTGGTTCTGTATTTGAAAAGGTACTTTACCTGAATCATACTTACATAGATTTGTTTATTTACAACAAGTACAGAAAACCAAGATTTGGCTCGGATTTTCCAGCAAAATATTTGAGTACGGATTTATCCTGGAATGACTTAGTGCTTAACACTAATGAAGAATTAAAGTTGGAAGAGATAAAAAAGGCAATTAAAAACCTTTACTTGCTGAAACAGGACAGGAATCTTGGCAAACATGTAAAAAAAGGATATCGCGTAATTTTTTATGGTGAAAGTGGTACGGGAAAAACTCTTACTGCTACTCTCATCGGTAAAGAATTTAATAAGGATGTTTTCAGAGTTGATATTAGTAGTGTTGTGAGTAAATATGTAGGAGAAACTTCTAAGAATCTTGAAAAACTTTTCAATATGGCAGAAGATAAGGATTGGATACTATTCTTTGACGAAGGAGATGCCTTATTTGGAAAAAGAACAGATACAAATCAAGCTGACAATAAAAGTACTCATTATGCTAACCAGGACATTGCTTACCTTTTGCAACGGATAGAGGATTACAATGGAGTCGTTATTGTAGCGAGTAATCTAAGAGATAATTTGGATAAAGCATTTGCTAGAAGATTTCAAATGGCAATTCATTTTGATTATCCTTCGACTGAAAATTGTATTAAACTATTTCAAAATAACAACCCTGAAATCTGTCCTCTGGACCCGGCTATTAATCTCGACAAGATTATCACAGAAAACACACCTGTTTCTGCTGCCAATATTATTAATAGTTTGATTCGCGCAGCTCTTATTTGTATGGGAGTAGGGAAATCCACCATTACTTCTGAAATACTTTCTTCATGTTTCAAAGACGAAAAAAGAAAACAACCTTTAAAATAGAGACTATGGCGAAACTAGGAACAGAATACGCTGATCTAATTAATCGGAATATTGATGAAACCCTTCTAGAAGAAAAGGAAGTGAAATCTTATTGGAGAAAAAACAGAAGAGGCCTGAAACGTGATAATTTAGATTTTCTGATGGTTGAGGATGATCCCGAAAAAGAAGCTGAAGATATCGTGGATAAATATACAAGTTTCTTATTTGGTACTGATGAAGACGGTATTGCTACCCAATGTGTAGAGTTGGCAAAACAAAAGAAATATAAAGTAATTATAAAAGTTTTTGATAAGCTTAATCATGAAGATCAGGCACAAACCGCTGTCTATATGTTGGATAAAATGAAGGAGGCGGATATAAAAGGTCTGGCAGATGAATTAAAACAAAAACTTCGAAATATTATTACCACATACAAAGAAGAATTAGACTCAGACGAACAGAAAAAAGCAGAGCAATTTAACGGCTTTCTCAATGTCATAAAACCGCAGACACCAACGGCAACGACAAAAACAGTAACGCTGACAGCAAAAAAGGTATCTGTAGATATTAAAGAAAGTGTAGGTGAAGATCTAAATAAAAGTAAAGCAAAAAACCGTAGGTCGGATGTTAAACAAGTACAGGATCAGTTATTGTATTTGGGGTATCTTTCTCAGGAAAACTATACCAAAGAAAAAGCAGATACTGTAAAACCTGATGAGCTCATCAAACAAGAAAATCTTAAGGCTACGATTGTCGCTATCAAATTATTTCAAACAACAGTACTAAGTCAAAAAAAACCTAATGGCAATATTAGTCCTGGTGGGAATACAGAAGAATATCTGAACACTGCCGTAAAAATTCCTACAGAGGCCGAATCGGATGAGATTGATAAAATGAGAGCCGAATTTCAAGTAACGACTCTAAACGTAGAGGCAGAAATTAAAGGATTGGCAGGGCCTGTTGGAGCTACCATTGGCAATGCCCCAGATGATCTTAAAAAGATACAGAGTGCTCTTATAAAATTGGGGTATCTAAGTGCTGATGATCTGAAAGAGAAAAAAGATAAAAAATCGACGGTTACAAAACCGGCAGAAACTGCGGATAAAATAAAAGAATTTTATAAATACAAGGCAGAAGAAATAAATATTAAAAAGGAACATATTCCTATCACCATCAAAGCGATTGAAAAGGTACAGACAAAACTTAATGTAGATTTTTTCAAAAAGAAGGGATTGCTAACCGCTAAGGAATATACTAGTCAGGTTGTAAAACCAGATGACGCAACATTTGAAGTATTAAAAGAATATAAAAAATATACAATCAACTATAAATCGATCGATGATAAAACGAACAAATCTTTTACAACGAGCAATTATCAAAAATCCGGTGATACAAAATACATAGAAGGAGTAGGATCTTTGGGGAAACAAAATTCCTCCTTAGGAGATCTGAAAGATTTCGAAGACATGGGCCTTTCTTCAAAGTTGGCGAAATGTCTTATGTATGTTTCCACGCACGAAGGAAAATTTGATGCCGTTAACACTTATGACCAAGCTGTCTTTTCTTATGGATTTATTCAATTTGCAGGAGGAGGCAGAGGGTTGCCTCCCATGATGGCTTATATTAAATATAACAAACCCGATGCCTTCAAAACAAGATTCCAGAAATATGGAATTGATGTGGAGTATAGGATGAATGCTAACCAAAAAGTGACAGAAGCTCATTTGGTAATCATTGATTCTACTGGAAAATCATTACGTGGATCAGATGCTGAAAGTTATATCCAGAAAAATGTATCTTTATTAGGCGTATTTATAAAAGCTGCCGAAGATGCTGATATTCAGAAAGGGCAAGTTATTGCGGCTATCAAAGATTATGTGAATCTTGCTATCAGTACAAAATTAGATATCTCCCATAAATATCTTGTAGTGTATGACAAAGATAAGAAAAAAATACTGGCTACTTATTACGATAGAGATGTAATAGTATACAAAGCAAAAGAAGAATATAAAGCTCTCCTCAAAGAAAAGCTAGTAGAAGAAGGAACAGTAAGTCTTACAGAGACTCTTCCTGAATATCTTGTATCTGAAAAGACACAAGCAGCAATGATCGGAATTCGAATTAATGAGGGAAATACGAAAGCTGTTACGAGAGCAATAGATAAATTGATTTTAGAAAAGAAGCTAATTACGTCCGACCAAGTGAAAAAATTTGATGAACTTGAAAAATTAGAATATATAAAAAACGAAGTTAAAAAACCACACAGAGTGCAGGATATTATTGATACAGATAAATTAAGTTCGACAGAATAACAACACATATGAAAAAAACTAATTTTATGTTCTTATTTATTTTTTTGTCAGCTTTTATTAGTTGTAAGGAAAGCAAACAAGCCAATAATACATCCGACTCTTCCGTAGTCAATAGAACGATGTCGCAGGATCCTATAATTTATATCGATTCCTCTGTATTTAATAGTGATTCTTTAATGAAACTTTATGTAAAGACCGAGAATATAAAAGATTCCTTCCCCCAAAAAAAATATTGCTTTTTGGCAGAATCACCTTCGTTTAAAAATCTTAAAAGTCATACAGCAGATTCTATATCTGCCAGTATTAAGCGAAGTGTGGCAAAAGAATATGAAATGATAAAAAATGATGATTATGAAAGTGAAAACGATTTTAATGATTGCAGCGAAAGACACCTTTATTATGAAGTGAATCTAATCAATAAAAATCTTCTCTCGTTTGTATATATCGATATGACCAGGGCGATAGGACTGTCAAACTATTCTTTCACTAATACTTATTACAATTATGATCTTAAAAGATCCAAAGAAATAAAATTGAATGATCTGATTAAGGAAGGAAAATGTTTGGATAGTCTTTATATCGTAGCAAAAAAAATGTACTATAAATACAATGCACTCGACATGGATTCTTCCCAAATAAATTTCCCTGATAGAAAATTATATATGGAAGGCTTTGGAATAAGTGCAACAAACCTCTTGATTTATCTTCCGGAAAAAGAAGGCAGTTTTATGGAAAGAGAACAGGTATCTATACAATATGAGGAGATTAAAGGTTGTTTAAATCAAGAAGGACCACTTTCCTATTTTTTATCTTTAAAAAAATAAATCATAACCAGCTAACTCTTGCAATGATCTTATGGGACTATTCGAAACAAAAAACTCTGAAGTAATAGAAAAAGAAGAGACCAATTGGCGCAGCGAAAAATTCGGCAAAAAGAATACTGATAACGATAACGATCCTGTACAGATTGTAAAAAAACATTCTAATGCATTTGGAGTAAACGAAAGAACCCTCGCGGAGGAGCTACTAACTTCACTAGAAACAAATCCATCATTGGTTATAAATGTATTAAACCTTCTCAATGAAAAGGAAAAAAAGAAAACAGCATCAATCATATTAAAAAAAATCGGGCAAGCACAGATCAACAATATGAGCGATGAAAGCATTAATACGATTGGTGATCTTATAAGTGCCTCGGGGTTTACTCCAAAAGAAAAGGGGCATATCAGTGATATGCTCAAGGAAAGAGAAGAAAATATAAACAAAAAACAACAAGACGAAGAAGAAAAGCGAAAAGCAGAAGCGATCAAGAAGAAGGAGAACAACGAAAAAGACAAAAAGAAAGCGGAAGAAGCATCTAAAAATTTTAAAGATAAAAAATTAACCACAGAGGACTTTTCAGATCTGGTAAGAAGACAGGCTGTAGATGCAGAATTTAAAAAACTTACTCTTGAACAAACAGTCGAATACCAGAAACAGTATAAGACAGAGGACAATAATATAAAATATTATATTTCCGAATATGTGCTTAACAAATACCTCAAGAAAGTAGAAGATATTAAAGATCTTAAAGACAAACATGCAAAAGAGCTAAGAGAAAAATTTGTTATACAAGGAGAAGGGAATGACAAGAAGTTTTTTGTCTGGAATGACAAAGAAGGAAAACTCGTTGAACTTAAAGATGAGACGGCTACAACAAAGGATAAAAAGCAAATCATTACTTTAGTTGAGGCTTCCTATAATCGTCTTTTGAAAAAACACAAAGACACTCAGGCAGCGACATTTAAAAAAGAAAGACAAAAGGTAGCAGATGCGCTCTCGCAGCGCGCAAGAGAAACTGCAGCTCTATTGGTAACCTCTAAGGTTGATGGGTACTTGGCAAGAACCGATATTTCCGATAAACAAAAGGTTGAAACAATAGAAAAGATGGTTCACCAGCTAGGCAAAATGGAATTATTGCTCGGGACCATGTATTATGGAGAAGAAACTTGGGAAGAACAGGGAGCAGACAAAGGCAAGTTCCCAAGTCATTATCAAAAAGAAGTAACCAATACAGATGGTTATTATTGGTGCCTAATCTTTATAGGATACTTGTATAAGAAAATAGGTCTTTCGTCTAAGATTGTAAAAACTCCTCAACTCGATGCTTTCTGGTCTACATATAAATTTGAGAAGTGGGCTGGCGAAGGGCAAAATATTAGCGGCAAGGAAGTCGTGCCATCTGGAGAAAGAGTGAAAGACAAGGCTTCCGGAGGTGAATACATGGGAAACAAGGATTGGGCTAAACTCACCAAAGCTCTTACTGATACAAATACGAAATTTGAGAAAGACGTAAAAGAAGCTGTTACTGGTATTGCTAAAACAAAAGAAACTAATAAAGTCAATCTTGAAAAAGTAGATAAAATTTTGAAAGCCGCGAAATCAGAAGGAGAAAAGAAAAAGGCTCAAGAGGAATTAAATAAAATAAAAGCAACAGGAGAAAAAACCTTAAAAGATGCAGAGCAAAAGTTGAAAGAAAAAAAAGAAGGAAAACCGGAATTAGTCAGAAATGAGATTAAAAAATTCTTCACCTCTTATCCTAGTCCTAGGCCAGGCGATATTATTTTGAGAATTGCAACTAACAATACAAGCCCTCAACATGCGGCGATGGTAGATAAATTTGATGATAAAAATTACATTATTTACACTATCGAAGGAAATTTAAGTCAAAGGATGAAGGGTGAAAAGCTTGATCTTAAAAATATTCAAACTGTAAAAGGAATCGGAAATATGGCAAGGCTTGGAGCTAAGTGGATGGGTAATTATAAAGCTTCCGATGCCAATTCAAAAATCTTAACAGATGAAGAACACTCTCCGGTACAAAATGCATTAGTGCAGCCATTAAGTAATATCGTTGAAAGATTCCTGAATGTAGCTTTTGAGAATGATTGGGTAAAAAGCAACGATCCTACAAAGTCTGCTTATGAATGGTTGGGCAATAAAGAAGAAACCAACCAAACCTTCCATTAATAATATAAATAAGATTTATTTACGTCAAAGTGTTTATACCATATGAGTTCCCAACTGCCGTCAATATTTAGATATAAATATGTGAGGGAGTAGTTACGATTATTATAATAATCAGTATACCACATAGCATCTGGAATTTTGTCTTTGTTAAGATCAATGCATTTAGCTTTGATTTTTGGAGTCACTAATAGAGTATCGTATACAGAACATTCTTTAATAGTGTCAATAACGTGTGGTTTATTGTCCTGTAGCTTGATGACTGAAAAAACAAATAAAGGATTGTTATACCATTTGTATCCCCAATCATTGCTGTATTTTTTAGGAAATGTTTTTATTAAAGAAGTAGAAAAAAGATTGATAGTAGGATATGGAATAGAATAATCATGTTTTTCTGCACAAGACCATATCTCCTTCCATTCTGAAAAGCTGGATTTAAAAATACCCGTTTCATCAAATAATTTTATATTTAAAGGTTTTCCCCAGATAATTTTTCTATAGTCCACTACATTTACATTTTCTTCTTTCCCATCTTTTACCGAAAATGGTAATGCTTCTAAAACGGTCTTGTATCGCAGAAAACGTAACAGCGAATAATCATAATCAGAACAGACTAATTTATTAGAATCGACCTGCGTCAGAAAAACAAAAATGCCTTTAACATTACCTGACTGGAATAAAGATGGTTTTGGAGAAGCTAATTCAGGTAACTTGAAAGTATAAGTAGAGCAATAAACAATTCCTTCGCTTCCCAATCCTTGAAGTGAGGCAAATCCTGCGGGAAAAGTCGCCGGCTTATTAAGCAATGAAACGACATCGTGCAGATTGATTTTATCAAGTGTATCAACAATGTTTTTATTTTTATCTATTAGCAGAACTTCAGGTAAAATAGGCGATGAATCGGCTATTGCTGTACTATCAGCCTTAGCTTTAGAAAAATCCTTTTTAATAGTATCCTTTTGCTCCTCTCTATTAACGGGCTGTGTACAATAAAACAGTAAACAGATTGAAACTATAGATAACAAGAAAATAGTTAATGATTTTTTCATGGTAATTTAAAAAATGCTTTAAGTAAATATAGATAATTCATAACTCATAATTTGATTTTTTATAAATTTCAATTTACATTTTTTCAGGCACTTCCACACCCAGCAAACTCATTGCTTTTTGTATGATCTTCCCTGAAGTTTCTGTCAGTGCAATGCGGAAGGCCTTGGCGGCCGCGTTTTCTTCTTTCATGATCGGCACCTCGTTGTAGAAACGGTTGAACTCTCTTGCCAGATCAATACAATATTGCGCAATCACTGCAGGAGAATATTGATCGGCTGCCTCCTTAATCACCGCAGGATAGCGGTTCAGCGCAATGATCAGGTCTACTTCCGTTGGTTGCAGCGCAGTATACGCTTGATATTCTTTTTCTGAATGATCAATACCAAGTTCTTTGATCTTACGCATCACCGAACGACTGCGGGCATACATGTATTGGATGTACGGACCTGTATCGCCGTTGAGCTGGATCGATTCTTCGGGATTGAACAACATTCGTTTGGCAGGATCTACACGCAGCAAATAATATTTCAGCGCGCCCAAGCCAAGTTGACGAAACAGTTTGGCAGCTTCCTCTTCATTGAATCCGTCGGACTTTCCATGCGACATGGTTTCTGCTTTCGCTTCTTCAATCATCGAATGAACAAGATCGTCTGCATCTACTACCGTACCTTCGCGTGATTTCATTTTCCCGGAAGGAAGGTCCACCATGCCGTACGACATATGATACAAGCCGTCTGCATAAGGCTTGTCTAGTTTTTTCAGGACTAGTTTTAAAACTTTAAAATGGTAATCCTGTTCGTTGCCCACTACATAAATAGATTTATCGCAACGAAATTCAATATATTTTAATTCTGCAGTTCCAATATCTTGTGTAATGTAAACCGAAGTGCCGTCAGCGCGTAGCAGCAGCTTTTCATCCAAGCCATCCGCTGTAAGGTCTACCCATACAGCGCCGTTTTCTTTTTTAAAGAAAACTTCTTTCTGCAACCCTTCGTCTACAATATCCTTACCAAGCAGGTAGGTATCCGATTCGTAATAAAATTTATCGAAATTTACTCCAATCAAATTATAGGTTTCGTTGAATCCATCGTATACCCAACCGTTCATTTTTTTCCAGAGGTTCACCACTTGTGGATCGCCTTGCTCCCACTTAAGCAGCATGGCTTTGGCTTCGGATAGGATTGTTCTTTCGGTAACCTTGTTAGCAAGCTCCGCAAGAAATTGCTTGAGTTCTTTGTCCTGCGGTTTCTTTACAAATGTCTTTGCATCTTTCTCGATCTTCTCAAATGGATCTTTTCCACCACGGGAAGCCGAAGAGATCGCAGAAACGATGATAGCTTTATTTTCTTCGGTAAGATCTTCTGCTAAAAATTCTTTGAATGTATTAAGCTGAGCCGAAATATCTTCCTTTAATCTTTTCTCAAATTCCACATAATACTTTCCTACCAGGTGATCGCCTTTAAGTCCGGATGATTCAGGTGTTTCAGCGTTTCCGAATTTTTCGTAGGCCAACATTGATTTACAAATATGGATCCCACGGTCGTTGATAAGATTGGCTTTAACTACTTGGTAGCCGTGTGCTTTCAAAATTTCAGCGATGGAATATCCGAGAAAATTATTCCGCAGGTGACCAAGGTGAAGCGGCTTGTTGGTATTAGGAGAAGAATATTCTACCATCACTTTTTTACCATTGGAAGGATATTTCCCGAAGGTATCTTTGGAAAGTGTAAGCTCAAATAATTTTGCCCAGGCAGATTGTGCGATCACAAGGTTGAGGAAACCTTTTACTACGTTGAAACCGGAAACTACACCTGAATTGGCTTGTAAGTACTCCCCTAATTTCTTGCCTGTTTCCTCTGGCGATACTTTGGTGATTTTGGTAAAAGCAAAAGTAGTGAAGGTGTAAGTACCTTCGAATTCTTTTTTGGTTGATTGCAATACAATATCTTCCGGTTTTGCCGAAGCGCCGAAAAGCGAATTCAATCCTTCTGCCAAACCGGTTTTCAATATAGATTCAATATTCATGTTGGTATTTTTTATAATTCAGGCACAATCAAAAAAGAAACGCAGCGAACCTCCCGGGATGGTATTTGTATACGCGTGACTATCATAATTTTACAAGGCCGGAACCGAATATAAAATTATATTAAACTTTTCTTTTTTGCGTTGCAAAGATTGTAATTTTATGGCAATATTGCACACTGATTTAACACTAAGATGGATAAATACATAGACCTGATCGAACAGACCTTTTTCTTTCCTACAGAAGAATTTAAGGTAGAAAATAACGAACTGTACTTCAACGGAATACCAACTATGGACATTGTGCGCGAATATGGCACTCCGGTGAAGATCACTTACCTTCCGAAGATCAGTTCCCAGATCCAGAAAGCAAAAAAACTTTTCAACGAAGCGATTCAGAGAAATAATTACCAGGGACATTACATTTACTGCTATTGTACCAAATCTTCTCACTTCAGCTTTGTGCTTGAAGAAGCGATGAAGAACAACATCAACATCGAAACCTCTTCCGCCTTTGATATTCCGATCGTGCGCAAACTTCACGAGAAAGGTAAACTTAGCAAACAAACCTATGTGATCTGCAACGGTTATAAAAAACAACTGTACACCGACTATATTTCTGATCTCATCAACGACGGTTTTGAAAACTGTATTCCGATCCTCGACAACCTGGAAGAGATCGATGAATACAATAAGAATGTAAAAGGAAAATGTAAAGTAGGAATTCGAATCGCAGCAGACGAAGATCCCAAGTTTGAATTTTATACTTCCCGCCTGGGCGTGCGTTACAACGATGTGATGGATCTGTATAAAACTAAAATCGAATCCAATCCTAAGTTTGAGCTTAAAATGCTTCACGTATTTGTAAACTCAGGTATCAAAGACACTACGTATTACTGGGGTGAATTGAGAAGATTCGTTTACAAATATTGTGAGCTGAAAAAAGTCTGCCCTTCGCTCGACAGCATCGATATTGGCGGCGGATGGCCGATCAAAACTTCTGTGCACTTCGATTACGACTATGCTTATATGTCTGATCAGATCGTAAAAACTATTAAAAAGATCTGTGAAGAAATGAACGTGGATACTCCAAATATTTTCTCTGAGTTTGGAAGCTTCACCGTAGGTGAAAGCGGCGCTTCACTTTATTCTGTGATGGGTACCAAATTGCAAAACGATAAAGAAGAATGGTTCATGATTGATAGTTCTTTCATCACTACTTTACCAGACGTGTGGGGGCTGAACCAGAAATATATTTTGCTGGCGCTAAACCAGTGGAACAAGCCTTATCAAAAAGCAAAAGTAGGCGGCATCACCTGCGACAGCCAAGACTACTACAACTCCGAAGCACACGTCAACATGGTGTTTCTTCCGGATCCACCGAAGGAAGAAAAACTGTACATTGGTTTCTTCCATACCGGCGCTTACCAGGAATCACTGGGCGGCTACGGAGGGATTCAGCATTGCCTGATCCCTGCTCCTAAACATGTTTTGATCGATAAAGACGAAAACGGAAAGATCACTACAAGACTTTTTGCGAAAGAGCAGACGAAGGAGAGCATGCTTAAAATTCTTGGGTATTTAGAACAATAGGTCAGCAAGAGCAACAGCAAGAGTATATAGGATTTTCACTCAATACTCTTGCTGATATTAGCTTTCCATATTCTTCCTCACCACCGGAAACCATTCCAACATCGACACTGCATGCTGAGCGATGAGCGCGCGCGAAGAGAACTCATCCAGATACCTTCCTAAAAATTGCATGTATCTCCCTTTGTGATCCATGGCGATGTCTTCTGTATAATTATAAATTTTATACCTGGGCAGCAATTCTATAAAACCCGCAGCCAGTGCGGTTGGGATGAGCATATTGGAACCGTGCACGCCAATTACCAAATGCGAAGAAGCAAAAAGATCACACCATTCCTTTTCTGCTTTATCATCCATCGTTATTTTTCTATGGTCGAGAATTTCGGGAATAAGATTATAAGTTTTACCAATACCTGTTGCGAAAAATTGAATTTCCTTAGAAGATCTTTTTTGAATTTCTTTTACCAGTTTGCGAATCAAACGATTTTGTTTCCAGGCAAAATAAGGTTTCCAACTTTTTGTCCAGCCTCTGCTGACCGAGAGTTTCAGAAGGAAGGCATCCAACTTGTTGTTAACCCAGAAACGTTCTTCTCTTAAGATAAATGTGATGCGAGGTGTTTGCGTTTCAAATTCGTCCAGATCAAACTTTTCTGTTTTCAGAAAATCCTTCATATCAAATTGGCTGAGATCCGGATGTACCGGCACTTCGCTGAGAAGTACGGAATCGAAACGTGTAAATTCTTCTTTGATAAAAGCATCCAGGTTCGCAATACCTAAATCTATTTCGCGTAAGCGTATTTCTACTTGCCAAACTTCTGCCACGCCTTCCGGCATCAGCCAGAGAAAATTCGTCGGGACCAGCACAATCAGGCCTTTGTCAGGATATTGACGAATGTATTTTTGTGCGTTTAATAATTTCAGAAAAACATGGCCGTAACAACTATCCAAACAGTTGAGGACAATCACATTTTTACTTTCTTTGAATATCTTTTTAGTGATCGCTTTTTCAACCGAAAGGTTTTCACGCACCGAGCGGATCAGTGGTACAGCCAGCCAGGCCGCCAGCTTTTCATCGTAACTTGTTTTAGTTGTTTTCTGTGAAAAGGAAATAGGGAAAAGCTTATCGTGCCCGATGGGAAGCGTGTGGTAATATCTATTCTCACAACATTCGCAGAGACAATCGCCCAGCACATGCGTACCCTGGAAGATCAGCTTTTCAACCTTGCCGAATTTGCATCCGCAATCCGGACAGATAAATGTATAGGAAATAGAAGAAAGATCTATCGAAAGCATTGACTTAGCTCCGGCTTATGCTTTTTTTACCCCAAGATAACGATCTATCAGCGTATGCGCCATATAGATCAGGGGCGTGAGCAAAACTGCCATGGTAACTTTATAAATATAATTAATTATACCGACAGACAAAACAAGCGCCATCGACCATTTCTTTTCCGGTGCTGGCAATAAGTAAAATGCCACAAACAATACCAGGAAACTATCGATCAGCTGCGAAAAAAATGTGGATCCTGTAGAGCGCAGCCAGAGATATTTATCGCCTGTTTTTCCTTTGATGTATTCAAAAAGATAAGCATCTAAAATTTGTCCGACCAGGAAAGCAAACAAGGAAGCAATGATAATATTCAACCCTTGCCCGAGAATGGCAGAGAAAGCATAGTTTACATTAAAGAAATTGCCCACACTGTCTTTGTTGTTGATCTCCATCCAATACGTAGAAGGCGCCAGCTGGATAGCGATCCAGATCATGAAGAAAGCGTAGCTGATCAGGCCTGAGGTGATGTAGCTGATCTTCTTCACTCCTTCTTTACCGAAGTATTCATTGATAATATCCGTGATGATAAATACAAAAGGCCAGAGCACCACCCCTGCGGTCATATTGAAGCTAAGTGGAAAATCTTCAAAGAGCGAGATAGCTGCCGGAGGCAAGCCCAGGGTGCCTTCCACGGAAAAGAGCTTGGTGCCGATCATTTCAGCGATCAATGCATTGGTAAGAAAAAAGGCAGAAAGGATAATGTATAAATGCTGTTTCTTATCCTGCGAAATAAATTGATTGGTTTCCATTTTATGTTTTTAGCATAAATCTTTATGAAGGATGAAAACTGATTTAATACCAGCCTACTCATTCATAATTCAAAATTATTAATCGTGTATGATAAAACTTTTCCCCTCTTCGGCTAGCACAGTATTTGGGAACACGGTCTGTGCCTCTTCCAGCAGCGGCGTCAGATCGCGGTAGCGGCTGGAGAAATGGCCGATGATCAATTGTCCTACTTCTGCTTTGAGCGCAATCGTAGCAGCTTGTTCGGAGGTAGAATGAAAGGTTTCTTTCGCCCTTGAGGCAAGGTCGCTGTGAAACGTAGCTTCGTGAAAAAGAAGGTCTACATTTTTGATTAGAGGAATGATCGACTCCTGGTAAGCGGTATCCGAACAATAGGCAAAAGACAAACTCTTTTTAGGAGGCAAGGTCAGGTCTTCATTTTTCAGCGTATTGCCCTGCTCATCCTGTATGTCCTCTCCTTTTTTCAAAGCGATCTTTTGTAAAGGAGTAATAGTAGGCGTTATTTTTTCCGCGATCAATCTTCTCTTTTTGGGTTTTTCCTTGAAGATAAATCCACAGCAATTGATGCGGTGTGAAAGTGGGATAGTTTCTACTGTGTAGGTAGGTTCGTCTATGATCAGCTCTGGTATCGTAGTATTAAGCTCCTTAAAATGAAGACCATAGGAAATGATAGTTTCGGAAAACTGCATTTGTACGGTAATGATCTCTGACAATCCTTTAGGACCATAGATATATAAGTCTTTTTTCCTTCCCCAAAGCTGCATAGAGCTGATCAGGCCTACCAAACCGAGATAATGATCGCCGTGCAGGTGGCTGATAAAGATATGAGTGATCTTAGCGTGTGAAATGCGAAAGCGCATGAGTTGAAACTGCGTACATTCTCCGCAATCGATCAGGAAAAAATAATTGTTGTTGAGGTTAAGAAGTTGTGAAGACGGATGCCTGTTAAAAACAGGAGATGCAGATCCGGTTCCAAGTATTTTAACTTCTATTGACAAAAGACAGCAAGAGATTTAGTGTATAAAAAGAAAGACCGGAATGAATCCGGTCTTTGAGTATTTAAGAGAATATTATTCTTCGCTACCGCCTTCCTGCTTCAGATTTTGCTCGATATCGTTCATAAAAACGGCGTCGATAGATTCTTCTACAGTAGGGAGAATAGTGAGTACAGTATCTAATTGAGAAATTTTGATCAGTTTCAATACATGCTCAGTTGGAGAAGCGATTACAAAAAGACCTTTTTCATTTTCACAAAGTCTGTTTCCAACCAGGATAGAACTTAGTCCGGAAGAGTCGGTATACTTCACGGCGTTAAGATCCAGTATTATATTTTTGGCACCTTCTGCATTTAATTTTACCAACTCCGATTTGAGTTCAGGAGCCACTACAGAGGTGAGTTTTTCCTCATTTAATTGCAGTAAAGTGTATTTTTCTGATTTTTCTACCGAATATTTCATTTTTTAAAAATCGCTATTATTGGATGTAAGGTACAAATTAAGTTTAAATTTCCATTAATTTAAACTTTTTTTAACATTTTGTTCGATTCTGTTAATCAACTGAAGATTATCACCTTTCACAAATTTTTCCCCTACTACTTGCTCATACAATTCGATGTAACGATCGGAAATACTTTTTACCAGTTCGGGAGTCATTTCAGGTACTTTTTGTCCTTCTTTCCCTTGGAAACCGTTTTCAATCAGCCATTGTCTTACAAACTCTTTGCTAAGTTGTTTTTGTGGCTCGCCTTTTTGCTGACGCTCTTCGTAGCCTTGTATATAAAAGTAGCGTGAAGAATCAGGCGTGTGTACTTCGTCGATGAGGTAAATATCTTTTCCGGCTTTTCCGAATTCGTATTTAGTATCAACCAGGATCAGTCCTTGCTTGGCCGCGATCTCGGTGCCTCTTTTATATAAAGCCAGTGTATAGGCTTCCAGTTTTTCGTAATCTTCTTTGGAAACAATTCCTCTTTTTAAGATCTCTTCTTTGGAAATATCTTCGTCGTGTCCTTCGTGTGCTTTGGTAGTAGGAGTAATAATAGGCTGAGGCAGTTTATCATTCTCTTTCAATCCTTCCGGAAGTGGCACTCCGCAAAGCATTCTTTTACCCGCTTTGTATTCGCGCGCCGCATGCCCTGCCAGGTAACCACGTACTACCATTTCTACTGCAAATGGTTCACATTTTTTACCAATAGTCACATTCGGATCGGGAACGGTGATCACCCAATTCGGAACTATATCTTTAGTTGCTTCCAAAAATTTGGCAGCGATCTGGTTCAATACCTGGCCTTTGAAAGGAATTGGTTTAGGAAGTACCACGTCAAAAGCAGAGATCCGGTCGGTAACTACCACCGCTAGTTTTTCTCCGAAAGAATAAACATCTCTTACTTTACCTTTATAAAATCCGGTCTGACCGGGAAATTCGAAATTAGTCTCTTTGATTGCTTCCATAAGGAAATTCTATAACAGGAATCAAAATTAGGGAAATATGTTTAACCACGAAAGGCTTTTTAGGAAAGTTGAAAACTTTACGGTTGGTGTTATAGTGTTCTCAGTACAAATTAATTGGCACTATGTTTTTAAAGCGAAAGATTTAAAGTTTAAAGTTAAAAGCAGAAGGTTAAACAGCAGGTATTACTCAAAAGATTGATAAGATTTTAAAACATAAATAACTTCATGCGTTCTCTATTTTATATTTTCTGACTGTTGCCACCACTATGAGTGGTGGCAACAGTTTTAAATAGTGCTCACACAGCTCTTACTTAGTCGTTCCATTCATCCTGGTACTTTCCTATCCACACATTCACAGAAAATCTGCCTTTGGAAAATTCTACCGGGGCATCCGTTGGCAATACAGTGTGGAGGAAACGAGAATCAAAAAGCACCAGGCGGTTATTTTTAGGTTCGATCGTGGCGCGTTCGGTTTCTCCTACGAGGTCTTCGCCCCATAGTAATCCATTCGTAAAACAAAGCTCTCCGCCTTTAAATGCTTTTGGGTTTTCATGTGCATAATAGATCAGTGTAATGACACGTGTGGTGTCGTTCGGGATATAATCATAATGCCAACGATAGTGATCTTTTTGCCCGTAACGGCTCGCCTGTGTGCTCCAGTAATCGCAGTAACGCAGTTCGCAGAGTGGGAACGGCGCAGCATCCAAGAAGGAAAGCATTTTTTCATCGCTCATCAGATTATCGAGCATCTTCAGCAAAGGAGAAGTAGCGCGATGTGCGGTAATTTTTTCAGGTTCAAACTCTCCGGAAAGTTGATATTCCCGGTCCATGTTTAGACTAAGATTGGAACGGTAATTTTTATTCAGTTCCTGTCCGTGCCCCATTCCGGCAGGCTGGAATTTTTCTTCGAGCGAAAGAAAGTGTTGGAAAATTTCTTTATTGTCTGCCTGCGGTAAAAAATCGTCAATGACGATGTGGTAAACGGGAGTGTGGTATATCTGGATGTTCATGTTCGTTTGCTTGAATTGATGCAAACGAAGGTAAATAATAATTATGAATTATGAGTGATGAATGTTGAGTGGAGCTGTTCGTTTGTTATTCTTAAATTCTTTTGCTGGCGTCCTCGCCAGCAAAAACTACACGAAGCAATCTGTTTGTAAGGATGATGTTATTTAACCAAGTACATCTGGAAATTTATTCTCCGTATACCCACATCTCCGTATGACCCGCATTGCGCATCTCATCGCGCTTGCCACGAACTATAGCCGGATCTTCGGAAGATTGAATGTATACACGGTGGAAGGTATGTTTTTCTCCGGTGGAAATAATATCGGCATCATACCCTTGCGCTTTCAAACGATCGCGGCATTTTTCTGCGTAAGGATAAAAAATAAAAGTACCCGCCACTAAGTAATAACGACTCGCTGTTCCGGCAGTCCGGTTGTCCTGACCAAGAAAAGTATTCACCTCTTCGTGATGGGACAGAGAGTCTTCTGTGGAAAGTGTATCCGTGGCAGATTTAGTACTATCTTGTTTTCCTGAAATATAGTTTGAGATCAGCGAACGTTGGAAGATGGCAAGGTAAACGATGGCGCTTACCATGAGAAATAAAAAAAACAGTAGAAAATTTTGAGCTGCCTTGCCCTCTTCTTTGACAGCGGGTTTCTTAGCAGACGTTTCCTTGGAAACGGCCGGTACAGTTGTTCTCCTGATCGGTTTTTTAGGTATTTCGTTTGCCATGTTGGCACAAGATAAAAAATCGGTCTCTATAATGCAAAATTAGAATTGATGCAAGATACCAGATACCTGATGCCGGATCCCAGATAGTTTAGATAAAAACAACTCTATTTTACCAATAAACTAAAAGACAATTTCATTAAATTACTCTCGCATTTATCTGGCATCTGGTATTTACATTTGGTATCATTTCACCAATATCACTTTAATAATTTCCTTCAGCTCCAAGGAAAAAACATTGAGCAAAAGATGTGGAAACAGTCCAAACACCACAGCCAGCGCAGCCAGCGGCACTAGCATAAATTTCTCTCTGAAATCAAGATCATACAAACCCTCTTTCCAGGTAATGCCTGAGCGGATCCAGAATTTTCCGAAGAACATTCGTTGAAGCGTCCATAAATAGTATACGGCTCCAAGTAAAATGCCTGCTGTTGCTGCGATCGCCATCCATTGCGGCAGAAGACCGTTGGTATATTTTGCGTTAAAAGCTCCAAGTAAAATAAATAACTCTGCGATGAAGCCGGAAAAACCAGGTAGCCCAAAAGAGGCAAAGAATGCAATGATCACCACCGCTGTATAGGCAGGCATCTTCACCGCCAGTCCTCTGTAATTGTCGATCATTCGATCGTGTGTACGATCGTAAAGTACTCCTGCAATTAAGAATAACATGGAGGCAAGAATACCATGGCTAACCATTTGGTACATCGCTCCGTTCATTCCTTCTACAGTAACAGAAGCAAGTCCAAGCATTACAAAACCCATATGAGAAACGGAAGAATAAGCGATCATCTTTTTAAGGTCTTTCATTGCTAAAGCATTCAGGCCAGCATAGACAACGGAGATCACTCCTATCAATCCTATTGCAAACGCAAAATGAAATGCTCCTTCCGGGAAAATAGAATAGCCTATTCGGATCATTCCATAACCACCGATCTTTAGCAACACACCTGCCAAGACAACTGAGATTGGCGTAGGCGCTTCTACGTGTGCATCCGGAAGCCAGGTATGGAAGGGCACAGAAGGCAGCTTGATAGCAAAACCGATCATGATCGCCAGGAAGGCCAATGCACGCGCAGAATAGCCCCAAAGGGTATAGGTAGAAAGCGTATGAAAGACAGAGCCTGGAATATAGTTGGCAGGGTCTTTCATCAACAACATATTAAACGTATGTACCATTTCAGAACGATTGATCTGGCCTGAAGCTAGTCTTGTTTTAAAAATGTTTACGTCTGTAATCCCCGCCGATAAAGAGGATTGGAAAGGATCTACCACCGATACATAGAGCCCGATCATTACGATTAAAATAAAGATCGACCCGAGTAAGGTGTAAAGGAAAAATTTGATCGAAGCATATTCTCTTCTTGGTCCGCCCCAGATACCGATCAGGAAATACATTGGCAGCAGCATGAATTCGAAGAAAATAAAGAACAAAAGAAAATCAAGTGCCAGGAAACAGCCATGAATAGTAGCACACAAGAGCAGGAAGAGGGAGAAATATCCTTTTCGGTTCTCTACAATTTTCCAGGAAGCAAGTGCTCCTACAAACATAACGATCGCTGTAAGCAGCATCATGGAAACATTGATCCCGTCAAGGCCCACGAAATACTGAGCAGTAAGCTTTCCTACCTTTCCAAGATCCATTTCGATCCAGTTGTATTTTTCTTCAAACTGGATTCCTTTTCCTGGTTTATATAAAACAAAAAGGACGATCGATACTACCAATTGAATGGCCGTAGTAAACAGCGTGATCACTTTATGCATATAGTATCTCCGCATCGGCAGTGAAGCGATGATGAAGATGGAAATAAAAGGCAAAAATATTAATAAGGATAACATTCTATATTTTTATGTTTCTCAGAATTCAATAATTAATAAATACAGGAATACCAGCACCACGCCTAATACTGCATAAGCAAAATAGCCTTGCACATTGCCTTGTTGGAAAGAACGACTGAAACGCCCAATCCTAAGCGAGATCCATGCTCCCAGGTTTACAATTCCATCCAGTAGATACTTGTCAATAAAGGATACAAAATACGAAAAGAGCACTCCCGCATAAGCAATTGTATGGATCAATCCATCAATGATCGTACGATCTACCCAAGCCGACAAGACTGCCAGTTGCATGCCTGGCTTGATCAATATTACCTGGTAAAGCTGATCCATGTACCAGTTGTTCTTCAATAATCTTTTTACAAAAGAATGATCGGTATCTGACTGTATCAAATAAGTAGCCGGACGAAACCGGTACCAGGCCAGTGATGCTCCTGCCAATACTGCCAGCACCGAAACAAGCAATGCTACCAAGGCATCTAGTTGTGGTACGATCGGAGATACATAAGCAAGCTTTTCCATTAGCCAGCCATGGTGACCGCTAAGTGGATTGACCGAAAAAAAGATCCAGACAGAAAGTGTTCCCAATACCACCATCGGAATTTTCATCAACCATCCTGGATCATGAATCTTCTGAAACACTGGCTCTACCTGCGGATAAAATGTTTTCAATTTAAATTCTCCGAAGAACACAAGTATCATTTGACGGATCATGTAATAAGCGGTAACCGATACGGTAAGAATGGCTGTCACAGGAATAAGAAAATAGAACGTCTGTCCGCTTGTTTTATAATGATGCAAAGCCCACTGCATCGTACCTTCCAGAATGGCATCCTTCGAAAGAAATCCGGAAAAGAAAGGAACACCGATCAAGGCCATACAAGAAATAAAATAAGCAGCGAACGTAACAGGCATCTTCTTTCTTAGTCCACCCATCAGCTTCATGTTGAGCGTATCGAAATTATTGAAATAACCGCGAATAAACATTCCCTGCTTTACATGGTGCATTTCATGGATCACCGCTCCGGCTGTGAGGAAGAGACACGCTTTAAAGAACGCGTGTGTGATCAGGTGAAACAAGGCTGCATCGTAAGCCTGCACACCCATCGCCATCACCATGAATCCTAATTGTGAAATGGTAGAATAAGCCAATACTTTTTTAATATCCGTCTGCACGATCGCAGGCAAAGCGCCTAGAAGTGCGGTCAACGTTCCTGTGAAAGCGATCACAAGTAAAGCATCTCCTGTAAGAAGTAGGTAGGTTTTGGCCAACAGGTAAATTCCTGCCGCCACCATCGTAGCCGCGTGGATCAAGGCGGAAGCCGGCGTAGGTCCTTCCATCGCATCCGGTAGCCAAAGTTGCAAAGGAAATTGTGCGGACTTTCCTACACAACCCAAAAATATTCCTAGTCCTGCAATCGTAAAGATGAGTTGTTCAGAAATACCGGTGTAAGCCAGAAACTCTCTGAGCTCTGCCAGGTCGAAGGTCCCGAATTTTGCATAGACGATAAACAACCCCACGAGAAATCCTACGTCTCCAATACGATTGATCAAAAAAGCTTTTTTGCTTGCTCTTGCGGCGGCTGGTTTTTCCATCCAAAAACCGATCAGCAAATAAGAAGCAAAGCCTACCAACTCCCAGCACATAAAGGTGACTAGCAAATTGTCGGAAAGCACAATGCCGATCATGGACGAAGTGAACAAGCCTAGATAAGGAAAATAACGTGTGTAGTTTTTCTTATCATACATATATTCGATCGAATACAAATGCACAAGAAAAGAGATCAGGGTCACCACAACCATCATCACTGCTGCCAGCGGATTCAGCGCAATACTAATAAGGAAAGGAATATCTCTTTGTAAGCCAGGTAAAGTGAACCAAGGGATCTGAGCGACCGTCTCCGGAAGGTTCCATGTTTTGGTTAGTAAAAAAACAGAAAGCCCTAGGCAGATCCCCATTACTCCGGTGGCCAGCCAATCGCCCTTACGGGGAAGCTTGCTACCGAAAAAATACAGTACGCCGAATGTTCCCATAGGCAGCAGCAAGATCAATAGTGCTATGAAAACATTTTGTAAGGTCAATATGGTTTCTAACGAGATCAACGTTTATTTAATCTTTTAGTTTGTTAAGCTCATCCAGATTACTTGTTCGGAAATGTTTGTACACCTGCGTTACGATCGCCAGGGCTATAGCAGCCTCGGCGGCAGCTACGATCATTACGAAGAGTGCGAATAATTGTCCCTTCAGCATTCCATCTTGTGTGCTAAAAGCTACCAGGTTAATATTGGCTGCATTAAGGATCAATTCGATTCCAGCTAATACTACAATGATGTTACGTTTAGTGATCACAATAGCAATCCCAATGCTGAAAAGCACGGCACTTATGATAAGATAGTGAACTAAGGGTATCAATATTCTTTTGTTTAATAATTATCGTGTCTAAATTCCAAAATCCAATTTCCAAATATCAAAAGTTTATACTTAGTTTTTTGAATTTGACATTTGGGTTTGTTTTTTCTATGATGTTTTTCTTCCAGCAATAAATGCTGCGCCAATCAAGGCTAGCAATAATAAGATACCTGCTACTTCAAATGCAAGCAGATATTCACTCATCAAGTTTATTCCTATCGTCTTTACTGTACTTGGCGCCTGACCCGAAAAAGGTTTTGCTGTCGAAATAAAATTCTTATCATTTTTCAAAATCAGGAAAACCATCATCCCCAATACAGAAGCGGCTGACAGAATACCCAAAAAGAAATATTTATTTTTTGAAACAGGATATACCGCACCGGTTTCGCGATTGGTAAGCATTACACCAAAAAGCATTAACACTAATACACCACCTACATATACCACCAATTGTGTGATCGCCAGGAAATCGGCGCCGGCGAAAATGAACATGGCCGCCACACCCACAAATACTGCCAGCAGCGACAACACTGCATGCAGCACATTTTTGGTAAAGAGTATAAACAACCCAGCACCTACGGATAGGCCCGCAAACATGTAAAATAAGATCTGGGTTATTGTCATGAGTTTTGGTCCTCGTCTTTTTTCGGAGGTTTAATTACAGGTTTGAAAACCGGTTTCGGTTTTGGCAATTCCGTTTCACCTTCTTTCTTTTCTTGTGTTGTATCCTGCGTCTCTCCTGTTTTTGGCGGTATTTTGATCACCGGCTTGAAAGCTGGTTTCTTTTCTGTAGTGGTTTCCCCGGTAGTTGTTTCTGTACCTGAAGTTTCTGTTTTCTTAGCATTCTCTGCTTTCAGGCGTTGTTTTTCTTTTTCAAATTCTTCATAGATCTTCTTCTTCTCTTCTGCTTGCTCAGGATTCAGATCGGTGAAGTGATAGTTCATGTTGCGCACATCAAATTCGCTATAGTCGAATGTCTTGGTCATGGTGAGGCATTCGGTAGGGCATACGGTAGTACACAATCCACAATAGCAGCATTTCGCCATGTCGATATCAAACGTAGCGGCATAAATTCTTTTCGTTGTGCCATCGGAAGTTTTGCCAATCTCTTCGGGAGATTTTATTGGTACGATGTCAATGCAATTCACCGGGCAGATCTTTGCGCAAAGGTCGCAGACAATGCAATCGTCAATTTCATTGTTCAAACGATAGCGCCCATTGTCGGGTACAGGGATGGCTTCGTAAGGATATTCGGTAGTTACGATTCCTGTTTCCTGTTGAAAATATTCTTTGTTCTCTACACCGATCGGTTTTCTTTTTTGACTAGCGGCGCGAAAATGTTTGAACGTAAGCGACAGTCCTTCCATCAGGGAATAGATCCCTGTTTTGATCGTACTGAAATATGTCGCTTCTTTTTTCTGCATGAAATTTTTATTCTAGATCATCCACAATCTCCATACTCCGCATACAAAGATAAGAACGAGCGAAGCCGGGATTAATACTTTCCAGCAAAGATACATCAATTGATCTACACGCAAACGCGGATAGGTCCATCTTGCTAAGATCTGGAGGAAGAGCAATGACAAGGCTTTGGAAAATAGCCAGAAGAATCCCCAGATATTTCCGGCAATCGTACCGGGCATACCGCTGGTCCAGTCGGCCAATTTAACAGGGCCAATGTTTGGCAGTGGTGTATTCCAGCTTCCCAGGAATAAGATGGAAGCAAGAAAACAAAGCAACAACATCATTGCATACTCTCCAAGAAAAAGAATTGCAAAACGAAATCCGGAATATTCGGTATGAAAACCGGATACCAGTTCTGACTCTGCTTCAGGAATATCAAAAGGTGCACGGTTGGCCTCCGCCAGAGAGGCAATGAAGAAAATTACAAAAGCAAAAAACAAAACAGGTGAGCGGAAAATATTCCAGGTCAGAAACCCACCTGTTTCTGTGATGTCAATGCCCCAGGCTTTAATCCCGAAGAGATAATTTTTTTCTGCACCTGCCAACAGATCATTGCTCCAGATCCCTTGCTGCAGGCTGATCTCCTGCAAGTCGAGCGACTGGCAGATCATCACTACACAAAGTACCGACATGGTAAGTGGAATTTCATACGATACTATTTGCGAAACCGCACGCAGCGCGCCAAACAGAGGATACTTACTCCCCGAGCCCCAGCCCGCCATGATCAGGCCAACTACGTCGAGTGAGATGATCGTGAGGATATAAAATACACCAATGTTTATTTTGGAACCAATAATATCGGGAGAAATAGGAAGTGTGGCAAAGCCTGCAAAAGTAGCGGTGAAGATCACGATCGGTGCTAGTTTGAAAAGCTTACGATCGGCACTTACTGGAATAATATCTTCTTTCTGGATCAGTTTGATAAGATCGGCAAAACTTTGTCCCAACCCATAATACCCAACTTCCATAGGTCCCATCCGGTCTTGTACAAAGGCCGCTACTTTCCGTTCTGCCCAGAGTATAAAAACTGCGTAAATGAGGATAAGTGGTAATATGATAAGAAATGCAAGCATTTTGCCTAAAAGACGCCGCTAAATTAAGGCTAAAATGTGAGAATAGGAAACTGAATCAATCCTGAAAAACTGATAATTATCCAGATTTTGCCCAGGGTTCAACCCAGGGATTCCTGAAATTTAATAGTCACTCCCCATCAAGATAAGATAATTTTTTCTCCGATTTATTTCAGATTGTTCTTATAGTGTTAAATACCTGAGGGTTACATTTTACTACAACGTTCTTACAAACAATACTATAGAATTTACATCAGAAGAGATTCGTTTGTGACTGAACTGTATAACACTTGGTCAATACTTTATTAACCAGATACTTATAATATCAATTCTGAAAGCAAATACTTGCGTTTGCCAGAATTAAATGAAAGGTTGATGATAAGAACAGGATAACATGAATGAATGGTGGCGAAAACATATACTCAAATTACTTAATTGACCCATATGCTACATTTTATACAGACTACAAAAAAGCTATGGTTGACGGGGATTACTTTTGGATTGCTTCATTTTTCACAAGCAGCGACTTTTACCGTTACCAATACAAATGACGCCGGAGCTGGTTCGCTAAGACAGGCTATCCTGGATGCTAATGCAAACGGCGCTACAGACATCATCAATTTCAATATAACAGGAACCGGACCTTTCACCATCACCCTGGCTTCCGCTTTGCCTGCGATCTCTACACCAATCACCATCAATGGCTATTCCCAAACCGGCGCAGCAGCAGGTACTTTGAAGATCATTGTAAATGGAAACAGCGCAATACCCAATGGCTTCGACGTCAATACTGCCGGGCCTTCTACGATCAAAGGACTGGTGATTAAAAATTTTACTGCCTTCGCAGTGATCATCAACGGCACGAACGGAAATTCCATTCTTGGAAATTATATCGGGATCGATGTAGACGGTAATACTATTGCAGCCAATGGCTTTCATGGTCTTACCTTGGTAAACTCCGACAACAACACCATCGGCGGAACTGCTGCCATCGACCGGAACGTGATCTCGGGAAATAGCCAGCATGGGATCAGCATCGAATCAGGCTCTGACAATAATACGATCCTCGGAAATTATATAGGCCTCAACGCCGCGGGCAATGCAGACAAAGGAAACGGACAACACGGAATTTACATCGACAATTCTATCGGCAATATTATTAATCAAAATATTATTTCAGGCAATACGCTCAATGGTATTTCTCTCTTTGTAGGCAACAATACTACGATCAAAGGGAATTATATCGGTCCGGATGCTACCGGCGCTGTAGACCTTGGCAATTCGGGGCACGGTATCAATATGGAAAACAGCGACAACGTTGTGATCGGCACAACGATAACGGGTGAACGGAATATCATCTCAGGCAACGATAATCATGGCATTAATATTTTCAACGACAGCGATGGTACTTCCATCCAGGGAAATTATATCGGTACTACCGCAACAGGAAATGCTAAACTGGGCAATTACCTGCACGGCATCCAGATCGATGGATATACAGCGACCTGCGATAATATTTCTGTGCTGAGCAATGTTCTTTCCGGAAACGGAAACTACACCGGTACCTTACCAAGTGATCCTAACACTCCTACTTACTGGGCCACCGGTAATGGAATGAATGCTGTCAACTATTGCACAGGCCTTGTCTTTCGTGGCAACCTTGTAGGCGTTGGCGCTGATATGGTGACCCCGCTTGGCAATGCAGAAAATGGAATTGCACTGGCTGATATCCCCGGCGCAGTGATCGGCGGAAACCGCAACAATACAAGCGAGCGGAATATCTTTTGCAAAAGCGCTTTCCACGCGATCGTACTCTATCAATCTTCTAATTTTTCTGTAAAAGGAAATATCATGGGCACCAACGACGGCTTGACCGTAGACCTTGGCAACCAGGATTCAGGTGTGATCACCATCAACGTGAACGGCGGTACTATTGGCGGAACCAATGCAAACGATGCAAACATTATGGTGAACAGCAAAGAAGAATACGGAATTCGTTTGCAGGTTTCATTTAATATTCTGATCAAAGGAAATTATATCGGCACCAATACTTCCGGCACGGTAGATATGGGAAATATACTTGGAGGAATTTATTTGATGGATTATGCCAGTGGATGCAACTACAATATCATCGGCGCCTCCGCTACCAATCCTACTGCCGGCGAAGCAAATACCATTGCATACAACGATGGGCCCGGGGTGATCCTCCAAGCTTATTCTTCTATGGCTAGCTACAATCCTATTCGCGGAAATAGTATCTATTGCAACAATGCCAAAGGGATCAGTTTGCTTACAAACGGCAACAACAACAAAGCAGCACCGGTGCTAAACAGCCCTCCAAATGCCAACTATATAAGCGGCACGGCACAAGCCAATGATATTATTCATATCTACCGAAATCCTGTCACAAATTGCGGCACCTGTCAAGGCAAGATCTACGTAGGCAATACCACGGCTGATGCCTCGGGTAACTGGACATACACACACAATCTTGGTCTTACGGGAGCAGAACAATTACTCATAACCGCTACGGCTACTGATGCCAGCAATAATACTTCCGAATTCGCACCTTGTATTGTATTGCCAATCGAACTGCTATCGTTCGAAGTAAGCAAACAAGGAACGCAACAGACTTTAGTAGAATGGAGCACAGCCTTAGAGCTCGACAACAATTACTTTGTGATAGAGAGAAGCCAGGATGGAACACACTGGAGCCCAATCGGAACAGTGGCGGGAGCTGGTAATAGCCATTCTATCCTCTCCTACTCCTTTATCGACCAGGAAGCCGCCGCAGGCTTTAATTATTATCGTCTTCAACAAGTTGATTACAATGGAAAATCTTCTTTCAGCACAATTCGTTCACTGAATTTCGGAAGCGAACTTTCCATCTCCATTTTTCCAAACCCTGCACAGGATGCACTTACCGTGCAGATCTACAATCTGAAAGGAGATGTAACGATCGAACTAATAAATACACTGGGGCAATCCGTACTCATAAAAACAAATGCAACAGCTTCTAATACCCTTGATCTATCAGGCATGTCGGCGGGTGTGTATTATGCGAATATAACGGGAACTGAAATGGAAACGGTGATAGAGAAAATCCTGGTAAAATAATTTTTGTCTGAACCCTGATTCTCAGAATTTATCGTAGTTGTCCCGCCGGCTGGTGGATGATTAGAAATTCCTGAAATCGGCTTTATAAGAGCGCTGATGAAAGGCAGGATAAATAAATTTAACATTGACTAGTAAAGAAAGTGCAGAATCCGCACGAGGTTCCTCCTGAATGGCAATAACGGCCAGGCATCCCGCTAATCAAAACCAAGTAAATCTTCTAATCCTGAGAATCAAGGTTCAGATCACTTTTCTTTTCTTTTTCTCTGCTTCTTCTTCCGCTCTTCATGGTCTTTAGGCTCTTCTTTTATAGTAGCAGCAGGATGATATCCTCGGGCGTATGGTATTTGCACAAACTCTACAGGTTCTTTCAAACTTTTTTGATAAGCTCCATAATCCAAACGGTATAAATATTTTTCCAGATCTCTTGCTAAGGCTACTTCTTCGCGCGAAGGTTTTTCTTTTATTCGCCATTGAAATCCTTTCAGTCTCGTCTCCGCTTCTACGATCTCATGGGGAGGAATAAATTTTGCATCAGGCTTATTTACAAATGTGATATTGCGTACCGCTCCGCTGTCAAACTTGATCACTATATTACTGCACTCTGCTTTGTTAAGGCCGATCACTTTATTAACGCCTTCCTCCATCGCATAATAAATACTCTGACCGTTACCAGTAACATTTACCCGGGAAATTTTATCATCCTTGAAATAAGCGACCATCTTCTTACCTTTTACCTGGTTGAAATTTTTGATGGTGTCCTGAGAGATAATAAAGGAATTTACATTCGTATCCATACGATGAATCCTTTTATTCTTCATTAGAATATTGATCGAATCAGCTTCTACTTGGTTGCCGCCGTTCCACATAAGCGGATCGTTATACAAATAGATCGTGGAATCGATAATGTTATATACCAATGAATCGCATTTGGCCTGGATATCGGTTTTGTAAATTTTTACATGGTGAAAAGCGCGGAGATATTTTTCCTTGATCGTTGTGTCTTTTGGATTCTTGCGGTCTACCGAGATAAGCGTATCGGCGGTGAGGAAGAGGGTGTCCTCTTCCATTTTATTTTTTACCAACGGTTTGCCTGTTACTTTTACAATTCCTTCTTTTCCCCAGTAATGAGCGAGGTCTCCGAAAACTTCCAGGTTATTTTCATGGGAAGTCATTTTTACATTTCCTTCCGCAACGCCATATTTCCCAAACTCATTGTAGTGGATCTTATCACCTTCCAGCACATAACTGTCCGACTCCACACGCGCACGGCCAATGGCACGCGAATGACCGGTTTGGGTTTCATATTCTCCATGATCGGCGTAGAGTACATCGTTTTCTTTCGTCACCTTCGATGGGCCGCGGAAGGTAGCAATCTTTGTAATGGTGTGGTATTGTAGTGTATCGGAAGTGAGGGTATATTTTTCTTTGTCGTTGACAAGTTTTACATCTTTTTTAAACCAAAAGATCTTGCTGGAAGTATTGTAGTAACCGCGCTGACTAGTAAGTACATTCTCTTCGTCGATGATCTTTCCGCCTTCCAGGTAGGTGGCCAGTTGGGTTTTCATGTCATACTCCAGGTAATCCGTGTAAAGAGTCATTTTTTTGTCTTTCAGAATTACATCTTTCGTAACGATCGCTCTCTTGGTATTACCGTTGTAGCGTAGTTTTTTTCCTGTCATCGTTACCGTATCGCCCTGCACCATTCGTACGTTTCCGAAGCATTCGATCTCATTTTTTTTATCGTACTGGTATGCCGAATCACAATAGAGCATTGTACCTTCGTGTCTGAATACAACGTCTCCTATTAACTTTCTTAGCTCTTCGCCGTTTTTTACGATCCCTTCCAGCGAACCTGCCTGGATCAATTGCACCTTCTCTCCTGCCGGAGTCTGCGCGGTAGACTGAGACCGAAGCAGAAGAGGAACCGCCAGCAGCGTAAACAGGAATATTATTTTTTTCATTTGATTGTATTGAAACCCTTCATGGCCTGTCTAAAATATCCGGTTTCCGGTATAGGCATATGACATCTTATTTTTATATTTACCCAATATGCTAGACAGGTTTCACAAATATAACACCGAAAATAATTTATTCCGCCCTGAAGATAAATTATTGGTAGCCGTAAGTGGCGGTGTGGATTCTGTAGTACTCTGCCATTTGCTCAACCAATACAAAGCGAATTTCACCATCGCACATTGCAATTTCGGCCTGCGTGAACAGGAATCGGAAGAAGATGAACAATTTGTGGAAACGCTGGCAGAAGATCTTCAAGCCAATATTCATCTAAAAAAATTTGATACCAAACGCTACGCAAAAACATCCGGCACTTCTATTCAGATGGCCGCCCGTGCTTTACGATACGAATGGTTTGCTGATCTTTGCGCACAAAAAGGATATACTCACCTCCTCACCGCACATCACCAGAATGATTTATTGGAAACTGTTTTGTTGAACCTTGTACGCGGCACGGGCATCGCGGGCTTGCACGGAATCAAACCCAAAGCCGGGAATCTGATCAGGCCTTTGCTTTTTGCTACCAAGGAAGAAATTTTAGAATACGCACAAGCACAAAAACTCTCCTGGCGCGAAGACAGTTCCAACGAATCTACCAAGTATCATAGAAATCTGCTGAGACTGGAAATAATTCCTTTGTTAAAAAAGATCAACCCAAATCTCGAACAAACAATCCGCCTGAGCGTGGAGAAAATCTCAGCGGCGGAAACCGTTTTTCAGCATTATATCCATGGCTGTCGCAATGATTTTATTTTAGAGCAAGACGATCATCATACCCTCGATTATGCATTTCTTGCCGACGAACCCGAACCTCTCATTCTTTTGTTTGAACTGCTGAAACCTTATGGATTCAACTATACCCAGTGCAAAGAAATACTCGAATGCCTTTCATCGGAAGCCGGAAAAAAATTTATTTCTCCTTCTCATTTATTGGTAAAAGATCGCGGTTCTCTGATAATTACTACGCTAAGCGAAGATCCGATACAAGAAGAAATAATGATTGATGAACACACCTCAGAAGTTGTGCTTCCCTGGTGCGAACAAACTTTGCATTTCAGTATTACAGAAGGATTTGAAAAATCTTCTTCACCGTCTTTCGCTTATTTAAATTACGAAAAATTAAAATTTCCTTTGAAAGCACGCCCATGGCAGGCGGGAGATAGCTTCCAGCCATTAGGCATGAAAGGGAGAAAAAAAGTAAGCGATTTTTTAAATGATCTTAAAATCCCTCTCAATCTTAAAGACAAGACCACTGTCATCCTTTCCGGCAAAGAGATCATATGGATTGCAGGCTACAGGATTGACGAACATTATAAAGCGGAAGAGGATAAAAAGTCTTTGCTGATCTCCATTGCCTGATTTTTTTAACATTAAAGGCACAAAGATTCTTCGTGTCTTTGTGCCTTCGTGTTTTAAATTCAGTGATCGTATTCAGATACTCATACAAATTATTTCCGGCCAGGTGAACTATTCTGTGGCGTATTCCCTATTCCGCTGTCATTGTCTTCCTTCATATCATCGTTGCTGATCGATTTTTTCTTTTTACGTTGTTTCTCTTCTGTCGACATTTTTCCAATACGATAACTGAAATTAACTTTGAAGTTCATCATATGCAGTACAGTGGTAGTCTTCTGATCAAGCACTGGAGAACTGAGCGTATTATGGATATGAAAGTTAGGAGTAAAAAAGTTTTCTGCACCAAATCCAAAACTTCCTCTCTTATCCGCAAAGTCTTTTTTCAAACTCAAACTATAAATTCCAAATCCTCCCTGGTATCCTTGCAAATTCACTTGTCTTCCACGGTAGAAGCCAAAAGCCTGCAAGGCCAGTGTTTTAGTCAGAGTATACGTTCCCATTAACCGGTAACCAGCCACGATCCCGTGATTACTGGCGTTATACAAAGGATTGGGCACATTATTTTTCAGTACAGCATAATATGCATCTATACCTCCGTTAAGTGTAAATTTATTGGAGAGACTGATATTGGTAAAAAAGTTTAACCCATAAGAATCTTCCGAACCAATATTCTGGTAGGTAGTACGAATCGTATCGCCAAGCACATCGCGTACACTTTCGATCGCTCTGTTGGTGGTACGCGCAAATCCCATGAATGTGAACATTGAACTTTTCACGTATGTGGTATACGAAAGTTCGTAGTTATTACTGTACTCTGGTCTCAGCGCAGGATTACCAATCGTAATGTTCAGCGGGTTGGATGCTTGAATGTTTGGGTTTAAATATTGAATCGAAGGACGTTGAATTCTCCTGGTATAAGAAGCTTTGATCATATTTCCATTTTTCAATTTCCTCGACATATTAATGCTCGGCACTAGTATCCCATAAGAAGGAATATTTACCGGGGTATTGTCGCTCTGCTTGGCAGTAATATATGTGTATTCGTAACGGCCTCCGGCTTTCAAAGTATAACTTTTCAGAAAATTTAAAGTATAGGAAAGATAACCAGCCGTTACGTTTTGATTATAGTTCAAACTGTTGTTCTGGGTTGTGCTACTTGTCTGCACATACTCTCCGTTAGCTCCTGCGGCAGAATAATATTTATAATCACTGGATACTTCACGGTTAATATTTTTAGCACCTACTTCGATCAACTGTGTTTTTGAAAGCGGGCGCTGGTAATCGGCCTGGAACGTGATCTCCTGGTTGTAGCTGGTATTATTATTTTTAAGACGACTCGCTACGGTTGACATATCACTGGTATCTAAAATTGAGTTGGTGAAATTGTTGGTACGGTTATTCCGGCTATACAATCCCAGGAGACTAAACTCATGCTGCGGCTGCTTGAAGAGGTGAAGGTAGTTCACACTCACATCCACCGTTCCCGAAAGGTCTGATACATCTACGTTTCGCTTGTTCTGACTTAGTAAAATATTATTGATGTAATTTTGCGTCAGCAAACCATCCTGGTAGCTGTTTCCATTACGGAAAGAATATTTCACAGAGGAAGACAAAGCGTTGTTTTTATTAATATCATAATCCCAGCCCAGCGTATAATTTCCAAACAGCCGCTGATTCCTGGTGTCGGCGGTTTGTACGTTTAATGTTTGAATACCATTATTGGTAGTGGTCTGACGGTTATCAAAACTACCTGTCACGTTGTAAGCCGCACGACCATTACCTCCGAGCGTAAAGCCCATTTTTCCTTTACGGTAACTGCCATTCACTCCCAGGCTTGATCCTCTTACACCTGCACTTCCATCTACGCCAAGAGAAAATCCTTCAAGATTATTTTTCTTTGTAATAATATTAATGATCCCCGAAGACCCTTCTGCATCATAGCGCGAAGAAGGCGAAGTGATCACTTCCACTGATTTGATCTGGTCGGATGGAATTTGTTTCAATGCATCGGCAATGCTTCCTGCCGTGATGGTGGAAGGTTTGTTATTGATAAGCACTTTAATATTCTGACTTCCGCGCAACGAAACATTTCCATCCAGGTCTACTGTAAGAAGAGGCACCTTTCTTAAAACATCGGTAGCATCGCCGCCTTTGTTGTTGGCATCGTTCTCTGCATTGTATACGATCCGGTCTACTTTTTCTTCCACCAATTGCTTCTGCCCTTCTACCGTGATCTCATTAAGCTGCTTGGCTTCCGGACGCATATTGAGTTTTCCCAATTCAATAGTTCTCTTATCTTCCGAAATAGTAAGGCCATTTATCACCAATTCTCTATAATCGAAAAATGTAATACTAAGTTTATATTGCCCGGGTTTGATCTTATTAATGGAAAATTTTCCATGATCGTCACACATTGTACCATCTACAGGTTTATTCGTCTTTTCATCGATCAGCGCTACTACGGCAAATTCAACGGGTTCCTGGCTGGTAGAATCCATTACTACACCCTGGATCTTTCCGAATCCCCCTGCAACGCCCACAGCAGAAGAATCCTTAGGAAATCTTTTCATAGCAGCGGTATCTCTTACAGCGATGCTATCTCTGAGTATTGGGCGGTCTTGTGCAAAAGAAAATTGGGAAATAGATGAGAATAATAAGAATATAAATAAAATAAATATTTTGTTCATGTTGGTCTGTTTTAATATTAGACGACTTTAATCTGTAATACTTTCGCTTTTAAGTGATCCTTAATCTAAAATTTATTTATCACCAATAGTTGTTTGGTAAGACGGATGTATGAAAAAAATATTTTACCGCTAAACAAAAAAGTATGTTTTGTTATTCAATCCTAAAATTCTGCTCTAAATTCTGCTCAGGAAATCCAACGTATCTATACCATCTGCATAATCCCATGGCAGGGGACGTTGCGCTGAACCGAAAGGCACCGCTCCTTCTATCAGATCTTTCTGGGCTACTACACATTGGATCTTTTTTTCTTGTGCTTTCAGTTTTTGTTTTACTTCTTCCAGCGAAGAATATTTTTCATAATAAAAAACAGCGATCGGCGATACCAGCTCTTCGGTTTCGACAGCTATTAAAAAACCATTATCCAAATGCAGCACTGATTTCAACAAAAAGACCGAGCGGTTGTATTCATAATTATTGGCATACTTCATCGCATCTGCCACTGTTTTCCATGGTTCCAGCGCTTCATAGATTCTATTGAGCGTCATATCTTTTGGAATATAGATCTTGGAAACATTGCGACAACCCAATCCAAAATACTGAAGCATATCCATTCCCAATCCTTCAAGTTCTTCTTTTGTTTCTTTTCCGGTAAGTACCGCCACTGAAACCCTGTTGCGACGAATGATCCTTGGTATTTTAGAAAAATAATAATCAAAATGTTTGGCCGTATTGTCACTTCCTGTCGCAATCACCGCATCAACACCGTTGAGCCTTTCCACAAATTCTATCCTGGACTCGAATTCCGGCGCGGTTTCTATCAACAGCGCTGCAAGCTTTTTCATTAACACAGTATCGTCCGTACTCAGCTTTGCCATCAGTGTATGCCCGGCAGCCAACACGCATATCATATCGTGAAATCCTACCATAGGAATGTTTCCTGCCATTACCACTCCGATCTTTTTAGGTTTCGTTACAGGAATGTCGTAAGGCTTCAGCCATTTTTCCAGGTTTTCTTTTTGCAACATGAATACAATACCATCCAACGCCTTCTGCACATTTTCAGGAGTAAACCATTTGTTGTGGATCTCTGCTTGTCGCTTCCAGGCATAGCGCTCGTCTTCGCTCAATTGTTGGATCCGTTTCCCCAGCTCTGCAAAGGCTTCGATTGTTTGTTCTTTGTTCATCTAATTCTTATTATTTAAAAATGGATACTAGATGCCGGATACCAGATGCCAGATAAAATAAATATCTGTCATCTGGTATCCGGCATCTGGCATCTGTTTTACAACGCCACAAAAATAAAGAATCCCGCCGATATTCTCAGCGGGATTCTTTTATCTTACACTTATAAGTTTATTATTTCAAAGAAGCTTTGATTGCTTCTACAGTTCTTTTTACGTTAGGCAGGATCACATCGATCAACGTAGGCGCGTATGGGAGCGGAAGATCTTTGTTGGTCACTCTGATCACCGGGGCGTCCATATAATCAAATGCATAACGCTGAATATGGTAAGCGATCTCAGAAGAAATAGAGGCCAGTGGCCATGCTTCTTCCAGTACTACCAGTCTGTTCGTCTTTTTCACCGATTCTACAATCGTAGCATAATCAATCGGACGTACCGTTCTAAGGTCGATCACTTCTACCGAAATACCTTCTTTTTCCAATTCTGCAGCAGCAGCAAAAGCTACTTTCATCATCTTACCAAAAGATACCAACGTTACATCTTTCCCTTCTTTCTTCACAGCAGCTACACCGATTGGAAGCAGGTACTCTCCTTCTGGCACAGGACCTTTGTCGCCATACATCAGCTCTGATTCCATGAAGATCACAGGATCGTTGTCGCGAATGGAAGACTTCAGCAATCCTTTTGCATCCTGAGGATCGCAAGGAACTACTACTTTCAGGCCTGGAGTATTGGCATACCAGTTTTCAAAATTTTGCGAGTGCTGAGAGCTTAATTGGCCAGCATTCCCGGTAGGGCCGCGGAATACGATCGGTACAGAATATTGTCCGCCCGACATTGACATCATTTTCGCAGCACTATTGATGATCTGATCGATGGCAACAAGAGAGAAGTTGAAAGTCATAAACTCGATGATCGGACGGCAGCCATTCATTGCAGCACCGATACCAATTCCTGCAAAGCCAAGCTCAGCGATAGGAGTATCGATAATGCGATCTGGGCCAAACTCGTCGAGCATTCCCTGGCTCACTTTATAGGCACCGTTGTATTCAGCTACCTCTTCGCCCATCAGGAATATGGATTTATCCCTGCGCATTTCTTCATTCATAGCTTCACGAAGGGCTTCTCTGAATTGTATCTCTCTCATTGTAAATTATTAATATTAGATTGACTGTTCTTGATCTATTCTCTGTTTAAAGTGGGGTAAAAATAAGAAAACAGGCCCAATTCACAAAAAAATATTCTAAATGTGGGAAAATGAAGGAAATTATGAATTATGAATATTGAATTATGAATTATGAAATTCAAAAAAAGCATGTAATAAAATCAAATTCAGCACCTTAAGTTCAATCAACATTCATAACTCTAAATTCATAACTTTTAAAACAGCGATTTTCTCTTGTCTTCCGAGATCTCGTCGATCAGGCGCAGCAATTCGCTGGTATCGTAGTCCATTTTCTCGTAACCATCCTCCAGGCTCATCTTGGCGGGTAAGGCAGTAGTGGCGTCCGGTTGTTTTTCGATATACTTTTCGATACGATTGATCTTTCTCATTAACAAAGTCTGGCTGGCGAAAATATATTCGAGCAACTCGCGGTCAGACATCTTTCCTATTTTTTTCATGTTGTTTGTGATGGGTTTGTTTATTAAGATAGATCAATATAATAATTATTTTTGAAACTTAGATGACCCCAGTAATACACAGCATCATAGTCAATCGCGACAAAGCCGACGAGTGTCTACTTAGTATAAAGTCAATTCATACTGCGACAATCCGATATTTTTCAAAAAGATCAAGATTATTTTTTTCACAATACTAAAGAAGTTCTACAGAAAACTTCTTTAGTAAAAATCTTTTTTCTTTACAATATTTATAAAGGAATAACAGATTAATTGAAAAAATCATTTACATAGAATTTGCATTGAAAGCCGTTTTCAAAAATTAGCGCTTCAAAAATTTGTATCTCTGCCTAAAAATAATTTACCTTTGTCTTATACAAAAAAAGAAAATGCATCTAATTCCAACATATAAGAACAACTCGCTTTCAGGCTGCAGAAGCCTAGAGGCTAAGGTCATATTCTGAATATAATTCACTAACAATATTCGAAAGCCTGGCCTCAAAAAAAGCCGGGCTTTTTTATTATAAAAACAAAAAAAAGAAATGTTCAAAAACTGGTCAAATATTGCAAAGCCGTTTATGTTCTGCCTCTCTTGCAGGATGTCGAAAAAGCTATATCATACCAGTTCCGGGAAAGGAAAACCCATAGTATAAAAACAATTCGTTTTGTACCATAGCATTCCAGCCCCGGTTTCTAAAAAGACCGGGGCTTTTTATTTAAGCAAAATTTAAAATTAATAATAACCGTTATGAAATTCTGATAAGAAATGAATCTAATAACAAAACACTAACTAATAATTAAAATAGAAAGGAGGCAGACAATGAAAGCACTTGTATTAAATGGATATGAAATCCTGGCTCTGGGATTTCCACAAGGAAAAGTGATCGGAACGGTGATCAGAGTGGTGTCTGAAAACTACACGACAGAACAAAAAGAATATGTCATGAATCTCCTGAGAGCCATCATCAAACATCCTGCAAAATTCAAAAACCACGAAACCTACGGTGAAATCGTTTTTGCCTTGCAAGGAGAAGTGTATACCACACAAAATAAAACAAGAGTAGGAAACATTGCTCCGCAAGTGAATGAGAACATTGTTTACGGAGTACCTGCTTACTATGTGTAACCGGGTTGAAGATACCGGATGCCGGATACCAGATACCAGATAAAAAATCTGGCATCTGGTATCCGGCACCTGGCATCCGATCAATCTCAATCATTATAAAATGTCAACAAAAGTTTTATCCGGAAAGGAAATAAGAAAAATAGGTTACCCGGAAGGGCGCGTGATCGCAGTGGCGATCTCTGCGATGAACCGGTATTATAAAAACAAAAGTAAGGATTTCAAATTACAGATCTTAAAAGAAGTTTTTGAAAATCCCGCTCAATATGAAAAAGATGAAACGCTCGGACAAATTGTATTCGAGCTGCGTAGCAAGACCGAAAAAAATAAAATGCATGAATTAAATCTTCATCGCATCGATTACAAAATTTTCGGAGGTGCAGACATCGAAGAAGGCGCGCGCAACCAAATGGAGATCGCAATGAAGCTGCCTGTCACGATAGCCGGAGCGCTGATGCCAGATGCCCACCAGGGATACGGCCTGCCAATTGGCGGAGTGCTGGCGGTAGAAAATGCAGTGATCCCTTATGGCGTGGGAGTAGACATTGGATGTAGAATGTGCTTATCGGTATTTGATCTTTCAGATAAATACCTCGAACAACACAAAACACATCTGAAAAAGATCCTGCTCGACCATACGATGTTTGGAGGCGACACATTCAAAAAACCGGAAGACGATCCGATCTTTGAACGTGATGAATTCAACTCTATTCGTTTAGTAAAATATCTGAAAGACCGCGCCTGGAAACAGATCGGTTCTTCTGGAAGTGGAAATCACTTCGTGGAATTTGGAATTGTTGAGATCACGGAAAAAGAAAACGAATTAGGATTGGAAACAGGAAAATACCTGGCACTCCTCTCCCATTCCGGTTCACGCGGCTTGGGCGCCGAAATCGCGCGCCATTATACACGTGTAGCGAAAGACAAATGCAAACTTCCTTCCGAAGCGCAAAATCTGGCCTGGCTCGATCTCGACAAAGAAGAAGGAATGGAATACTGGCTGGTAATGAATCTTGCCGGAGATTATGCTTCTGCCTGCCATCACCAGATCCATAAAAGGATTAGTAAAGCGATGGGAGAGAAACATATTCTTCGCGTCGAGAACCATCATAATTTTGCGTGGAAAGAAACGTTGTCTGATGGTAGAGAAGTGATCGTACACCGCAAAGGCGCCACACCGGCCGGGAAAGGCGTACTCGGAATTATCCCCGGCTCCATGACCGCTCCGGGATTTATCGTACGAGGTAAAGGAGCTGACAATTCACTTCACTCTGCTTCACACGGCGCAGGAAGGATCATGTCGAGATCAAAAGCGAAACAAAGTTTTACGAATAAAGAAGTAAAACAACAACTGGAGAAATCCGGTGTAGAGCTTATTGGCGGCGGAATTGATGAAGCGCCGATGGTCTACAAAGACATTCGCAAGGTGATGACTTACCAAACAGATCTCGTAGATGTATTGGCTACCTTCTATCCAAAGATCGTAAGGATGTGTGGCGATGATACAGAGCCGGAGGATTAATTTTAAATTTTGACCAGCCTATGGTTTCAACCAGGCATAAAAAGTACAAAAGCTTTTTTCATAGTTAGTTTGTTTTTAGGTTTGGGTTAAGGCGTTTCGGAATCTTTCCGGAACGCCTCCTTTTTTAAATGCTTTCATGATTGACATTTTCAACTCAAAACCTATTGAATATCAAAATATTATATTTAATTCATTCAACATTCCGCATTTTTTTTCATCTTTATTAAAATATTTAATTTTCTCTTCCGTCTACCCTGACAGATGGAAGACATAAGCCTCATATTAAACACCACCATGTCGGTACAACAGAACGAACTGATCAGAGACACCGTAAAGAAGGAACGCGGTCGTCTGCTGGACTTCATCAGGAAACGGGTGTCGTCCGAGGAGGATGCTGAGGATATCCTGCAGGATGTTTTCTTTGAACTTGTAGAAACTTATCGGTTAATGAAGCCCGTGGAGAAAGTGGCTTCCTGGCTGTTCACCGTAGCACGTAATAAAATAACCGACCGATACCGGAAGAAAAAAACATTATCGCTCGAAAACCAACTAGGATTTGGCTCCGAAGAAGAAGGTGAAAGACTTAATTTTGAAGAGCTCTTAGAAGATTATTCAGAAAGCGCCGACAGCGAATTGATCCGAAACATCATCGTAGAGGCGCTCGACGAAGCGATGGAAGAGCTGCCGGAAGAACAAAGAGAAGTGTTTATCATGCACGAAATAGAAGACCGGAGTTTCCAGGAAATTTCCGAGCTGACTGGTGTATCTGTAAATACTTTACTTTCGCGAAAACGTTATGCCGTGCTCCATTTAAGAAAAAGATTAAAATCAGTTTACAAAGAATTTAGTAAGTATTAAAATTATAGAATTATGAAAAAGTTTTGGCTATTAAGAGGAATTAAAATTGCAGCTTTTGTCGTAGTGGCAGTGCTCGCAATAGGATTTGTAGTCATGTCGCTCTGGAATTGTTTGCTACCAACACTCTTCGGTTTCCCTATGATCACGTTCTGGCAAGCGCTTGGCATTCTCATCCTTTCGAAAATACTTTTCGGGGGATTTAAAAAAGGACATCATCACTGTTCGAACTGCGGACATGGCCCTGGCGGCTGGAAAAGACATGGCGGTTGGAAACAACACATGAAAGAAAGACTGGAAGCCAAAATGGCGAAAATGAGTCCTGAAGAAAAAGAGAAATTAAAACAAAAACTCAAAAGACACTGTGGCTTCTGGGAAGATGATGAGAAGAAAGAAGAAAAAACAGACGAGAATCTTTCGAAAGAATAAACAGGATTTTCAGATTAAAGAATCATCAGAATAATCTTGAATTTCTTTAACCCTTGAATTATTATTTCAAGTTTTATTGATTGTTGCTGGATCCCGCTAAATAAATTTTGGCGGGATTCTTATTTTACCCGTCACACTCCTCACAATGACGGTGATTATTTCTTCGGAGCCTTCGGCACCACAGGCTCTCCGTTTCTCCATGCCTCGCGCTTGATTATCTTTCCTGAAGCATCATAGTATTTCCAGCTTCCATTTTTCTTTCCGTTCAGGTATACGCCTTCTGTTTCGGTTGCTCCGGATTCAAAAAAACTTTTATATGGACCGTAGGGCTGGCCATTTTTGTAGTTGGTTTCCGATTTGATCTTACCGCTATCGTAGAAGGTTTTCCAGATACCTGTTTTCACATCGTAAGCATATTGCTGCGCTTCGATGAGCACACCGTTATCATTGTACAACAAACGATCGCCAATATGTTTGTCTTTGTCGAATTGCTCTTTGATATATATTTTTTTATTAGGATGATAAGTGAGCCACTCTCCTTTTTTCATCTGTTTGGTTTCTTTCTTTTCTTCTACCAGCAAATATTCCTGCACGGTTTCAGGATTTCCATTTTCAAACCATGTTTTTATTTTTAGCCCGGTGAGATCGTTATTATAGGATTCCAATTTGGATATATTTCCATTGCTGTAGAAATATTTATTATCACCCGTTCGTTTTCCGTTTGAATATTTCAATTCATGCTTTCTTACACCATCGTCGTACCAGGCGCGGCTGTTGCCGTCGGGCACGCCATTGGTGAGTTCTACTTCGATCAGCATATTGCCCTGGCGGCTGTATTGTTTGTATTTTCCGTTCTTCTTCCCGTCTTTGATAAACGACTCCGATTCAAGACCTCCTTCAGGAAAGAAGGTTTTAAAATATCCATTTAGTATACCGTTCAAATAATATTCTTCTGTACTTGCATTTCCATTTTCAAAATATTTTTTAGTAAGTCCATTGAGTGTATTGTCTTTGTACTGGCTTTCCGATTTTAATTTTCCATCAGGGAAGTATTCTTTCACTATACCATCCAACTGCCCATTTTTATAGATCGCTTCGTTCTTTTTATTTCCGCTACTGTAAAAAGTAGTGATCAATCCGTTGATGCTGCCGTTGGCGTAGCTGCCTTTCTGCATCAGCTCCCCACGGTCGCTATAACTTTCGAATGGACCGTTTTTAAGATTATTGACAAAATGATAAATCGTTTTCAATTTTCCGCTTTCATAGTAATCGGTAAACGTGCTGTCGAAATTATTATCTTTCAGAAAGCCTTTAGATTGTAGCTTACCGGAAGGACCGTATTGGAAATATTCGGTGTAGTTGGTTTTATGACGACTAGTATTTTTATATACTTCTCTAAAAATAACTTCTCCCGTGATCCGAAAATACATTGCCTCTCCGTCTTTGATCCCTTCCTTATAATGCACCATATATTTGGGATGTTTATTCTCATAATAGTCCACGCACAAGCCTTCTCTCAATCCCTTCTTATACTGGCAAAGCAAGAGCGTATCGCCTTCCGGGGAAAGCTTCATATAAGGTCCGTTTTTAACAGTAGTATCTTTTTTAGAAACAAAATATTCTTCCATCACAGGAGTTTTTAAACCGATGGAATCATACTTAGGATAATACGTTGTGATCTTAACCTGCGCAGCAGCAGAGAATGCGCCTGTCAATATGAACAGAAAAGCGAGTACGTTATTGAAACCTGTTTTCATGTTATGAGAACGACTAAAGTTTTTTAAAATTATGAATTATGAGTTATTAATTGTGAGTTGATTAAATTTAAAAATCATAACTCATAATTCAACATTCATAACTATTCAACATAGTCAAGATCCTTACCAAATGTATCCTGCAGGTTGTACAAGGAGAACACAGCGACGACAAGCGTGACCGCAGTAACGATATAGCCCGCCTGGATCATGCCGGAGCGCTCGTTGATGTATTCATAAAGCATTGAGACTGGCACTAAGGAACCACGCACAAAATTAGGTACTGTAGTAGTGGTGGTAGCTCTTAAATTGGTGCCGAATTGTTCGGAAGCAACCGTTACAAACATTGCCCAAAAGCCTACTGAGAAGCCGAGGATTCCGATGAATAAATAAAATACAGCAGTTGAAAGCCCGTGTACCGAAAGGTAGAACCAAATCACGATCGCGCAGAAGGCGTAGAAAATGTAGAATACTTTGATCCTGCTTTTCAACAATTGACTGATTGTTCCGCTTGCAATGTCGCCGAAGATCAATCCGGTGTAGCAAAATAAAATACAATATTCACGATCGATAATACCTTTTACACCAAGCAACACTGCATACTCCGGTGCACGGCCAATGAGAAGGCCAATCACAAACCAGACAGGCAAGCCGATCAGGATGCAGTTGATATATTTGAAAGCAATTTTGGGATTCTTAAACAGTGCGAAGAAATTTCCTTTGGAAACATTATTTTGATGGATCTTCTCAAACATTCCCGATTCAAACACACCAATACGAAGCAACAATAGAGATAAACCCAAACCACCGCCTACGAAATAAGCAACCTGCCAACCTAATGACTTGCCCACAAGCGCTGCTACTACTGCGCCCGTCACGCCTACAGAAGCTACGATCATGGTACCATAGCCGCGGTTTTCTTTGCTTACTACTTCTGATACAAGGGTAATGCCTGCGCCCAGTTCACCGGCAAGGCCGAAGCCCGCAATGAAGCGGAGAAGAGCATACATGAACGTTACTTCCGTGCCGAAAAGATGAGCGAGTTCAATTACGAAACCATTGGCAATATTGGCGATGGAATATACCAGGATAGAACCAAACAAGACTGATAATCTTCCCTTTTTATCACCCAGGATTCCCCAGACCAATCCACCTACAAGCATCCCGATCATCTGGGTGTTGAGGAGAAATTGAAATTCTTTTATTTTAGATTCGGCAGGCACACCAATGTCCAGAATGCTTTGCACACCGATGACCAGGAATAGCACCAGGTCGTACACATCTACAAAATAACCAAGCGCCGCTACGATCACGGCAGCATTTAAGACACTTTTAAAACTTCCTTTTTGTAATTCCATGTAAGTTATTCTTTATCAAAACCTGGCTAAAATAGGAAATAATTTGGATAGTTTAAAAATAACCGTCATTGCGAGGAATGACGCCGTAGGCGGAATGACGAAGCAATCTGTTAGCTACAGAGCCTGAGCCCGCATGTTTTACAAACTGTTTCAAATCAACAAAGCTGCGTAGCTAACAGATTGCTTCGTCGCGTGCCGCTGAAGCGTCACACTCCTCGCAATGACGATCATTTTTTATATAGCAAAAATCCGTAACTTGCGCCCCAATGACGGGAATTTATAATTTATCAATTGCGTTTTATCTACTAATTATACGGATTGCCGCGCCGTTTAATAAAAAGGCTTCACTATGGCTACAGGGTAGGAAAAATATTTTTTCTATCCTCAAGGAAAAATTTAAAGGCAACACGACACCTGTCGCCTGGTTTCATGCCGCGTCACTTGGCGAGTTTGAGCAGGCAAGGCCGGTAATCGAAGCGTTCCGCAAAGAATATCCAGGCTATAGAATTTTGCTTACCTTCTTCTCTCCTTCCGGTTATGAAATAAGAAAAAATTATTCCGGCGCTGACGACATTTTTTATCTTCCCGCCGATACCAGAAAAAATGCACGACAGTTTATTTCCATTACCAATCCTTCCATTGTCTTTTTTGTGAAATATGAATTTTGGTTTCACTACCTGGACGAACTGAAAAAACAACAAATACATACTGTATTATTTTCTGCGATCTTCCGCAAAGAGCAACCCTTTTTCAGTAAGTATACGGACTTCTATAAAAACATTCTTTATTGCTTCTCCTGGCTTTTTGTGCAGGACAAAATTTCTCTTAGTTTGCTAAACAGTATTGCCGTTCAAAACGCCAGCGCTGTTGGCGATACAAGATTTGACAGAGTAAAAGATCTTGTTCAAGCGAAAAAAGAAATCTCAATTGCAGAGGCTTTTAAAAACAATCAAAAAGTTTTTATCATAGGAAGCGCGTGGAATGCGGATATGGAGGTATTGATTCCATTTATCAATGAAAAAGAATTTTCTAATTTAAAATTCATCATTGCTCCTCACGAAATTCACCCCGAAGAAATCCAGCGCTGGAAGCAGAAGATCAAACACAAAACAAGTTTATACTCCGAGGCTTCCGAACAAACCATCACCTCTCAAGAGGTTTTGATCATCGACAATATCGGCTTGCTTTCTTCTCTTTATCAATATGCAGAGTATGCATGGATTGGTGGAGCATATGGCAAAGGACTGCATAATATTCTCGAAGCGGCTACTTATGGCATGCCTGTTTTCTTTGGTACCCATTATCAAAAATTCAAGGAAGCCAAAGACCTGATCGAAGAGGGCGCTGCGTTTTCGGTAAAGAATATGGATGAATTCAAAAAAAAATTTCTTCCTATTTGGAACGACGAAGCGCTTCGCAAATCCCTTGCGGCTACTGCCAGTTCTTACGTACAAAAAAACACAGGTGCCACAGAAGCTATTCTCCAATATCTTTCTACTCATTTTAAATCACCTACCAGCAAATCATGAAAGGAACGATCGTACGCTCTACAGGCTCCTGGTATGATATAGCGGGAGAAGACGGAAAAATCTACAAAGGAAGACTGAGAGGGAAATTTAAAATAAGAGATCTTAAAGTAACAAATCCTCTTGCTGTAGGCGATCTTGTAGTGTTTGAATTTGAGAGTGAACAAAGCGAGACTGTAGCGATCCAGGAAATTTGCCCGCGCAGAAATTATATCATTCGCAAATCCGTACACAAATCGGCGCATGGTCACTTGATCGCTTCTAATATTGATCAGAGCGTGCTGGTAGTGACGCTTGCCATGCCACGCACTTCTCCCGGATTTGTAGATCGCTTTTTAGTTTCGGCAGAAACATTTCGCATTCCGGCAGTACTGGTGTTCAACAAAGTGGATTTGTACGATACAGAAAGTAAAAGTTTGTTGGAAGAATTTTCTTCTATCTATTCTGATCTTGGTTATACCTGTATTAATACTTCTACGTTGACAGGTGAAGGAGTCGAAACCTTGCGTGAACATTTAAAAAATAAAACCTCGCTACTTTCCGGACATTCCGGTGTAGGAAAATCTTCGCTTGTCAATCTTCTGATCCCAGGGCTGGAACTGGCCACCACCGCAATCTCTGGATTTGCAGACAAAGGTGTACACACTACAACTTTTTCTGAGCGTTTTGTAATGGAAGAAAACTCTTACCTTATTGATACGCCAGGTATAAAAGAGTTAGGACTTTTTGAAATCGGCGACGATGAACTTTCGCATTATTTCCCAGAAATGCGCGCGATGCTGAACGAATGTAAATTCAACGATTGCCGGCATGTGAACGAACCTGGCTGTGCGGTGATCGAGAAAGTAAAAAAAGGAGAAATTTCGCTGAGCAGATACGAAAGTTATTTGAGTATTTTATTGGGAGAGGATAATCGGAAATAAGTTATGAATGTTGAGTTATGAATGTTGAATTTCTAATGCTGCTTATTCCGGTTGTATACTACAGAGTTGTTTGTGAGACACAAACAACGGCTTCAATTGAGTTATGAATTTTTAATTCAACATTCATAACTTCATTTATTATTTCCGTTTCTGTTTTTATTAAACGGTTTTTTCCTCTTATTAAAATCCGGTCTTTTCTTTTTCGCTTCAGGATTATATACTGGCGCTTCGCCAAGTTCAGCAGGCAGCGGTAGTTTCGGAACTTCCTTGCCGATCAAACTTTCTATTCTACCGAAGCGGCTTTGATCTTTGTCGTTAATGAACGTGATCGCAGTACCCGTAGTCTCTGCGCGGGCTGTACGTCCTATGCGGTGTACATAATCTTCCGGATCCGGTGGTACATCGTAGTTGATCACCATACTAATTCCTTCTACGTCGATGCCTCGGGAAAGAATATCGGTACCGATGATAATATCCAGTTGCTTACTTCTGTATGCACGCAGGATATCTTCGCGTTCGGCCTGATCCAGGTCGGAGTGGAATGCTTTTACAGAAAGTCCGGCGCGACGCATTTCGGAGTAGAGTTTTTTTACATTCTCTTTGGTAGATGCAAAAATGATCGTGCTTCCGCCGCCGCCGTTATGTTCTTTCAGAATACTTTTTAGCAAAGGAAGTTTTTGCGTATCGTAGGTCATGTACGCCTGCTGATTAATTCCTTCCGCAGGTTTGGAAATAGCGATACTTATTTGTTCCGGCTCTCTGAGGATAGTATTGGCCAGTGTTCTGATCTTCGGAGGCATAGTGGCCGAGAAGAGCAGCGTCTGTCTGTCTTTAGGCAGGTAGTTGATAATACGGATAATGTCGTCATAGAATCCCATGTCAAGCATTCTGTCTGCTTCGTCGAGAACGAGGTGTTGCAGGTGTTCGAGATTCATCACTCCGGAAGTAAGCTGGGCAATCAATCTGCCAGGAGTAGCGATGATGATGTCGGCTCCTTCTTTCAGTGCTTTTTTCTGTTGTTCCCACACAGCGCCGTCGCCGCCACCATATACAGGGATAGAGCTCACTGAAATAAAATAAGCAAGCCCTTCGATCTGCTGGTCGATCTGAACAGCAAGTTCGCGTGTAGGTACCAGAATGAGTGTATTCAAATGCCTGGTTTCTGCTTTCAGGATTTTATTGAGTACAGGCAGCACATAAGCCGCGGTTTTCCCTGTTCCTGTCTGCGCACAAGCGATCAGGTCTTTATTTTGAAGAATGAGAGGAATTGCTTGTTCCTGGATAGGAGTAGCCTTGCTGAATCCCATAGCATCAAGTCCTTCCAGCAGCTGGCTATCAAAATTAAATTCGTTAAACGTCAAAGTATTCTATTTAAAATAAGAAATCAATTAAAAAAAAAGCTATCACAAGCTGATCAAACATACAGAAATTTGACGAGAATACCAATTTGGATGACTTGGAGACCACATCAGGCACCTGTTTTAAAAATTACGATGTTGAGTTATGAAGGATGAATGGGTAAAAACATGTGCTTAAAACTAACCAGCACCGGAATGTTATTGATACGCAAAATATTTTTTCCAATAAATATAAATTTATCTAAAATTTCAAAAAAAGACCGCATTTTATACCTGTTCCTAATGTGTAAAATCATTTTACCAATTGGGCGACCTAAAAGTTTTAAAAATCATTTTTCCCGTTTTGATCTTCAAAGGAGAGTTTTTAGCATGATGGATAAGCGTAAATTCATCTCCTTTAATCATCCTATATAAACCTATTATTATACTAAAAACCGGTTACCTCAGATTACTTTATCATCGTCAGGTCGTATCCTTAAGAAACTACCACTATACACCTGACCTATGAAATTGTTTCTAAAGCATCTTAGTCTTGCCCTTGGAGTTCTTCTGACAGCGAATCAATCTTTTGGCAGTATTTATATTGTTGACAATACTGCCAATACCGATAACCTGGCAGTTTACACAGCAGCCGATGGTAACAACACCTTACGAAAATGCATTCGGATCGCCAATGCCGCAGCTGGGTTGGATACGATCCGCTTTAACCTTGCCGGAGTCGGACCTTATGTGATCTCCGTCGCTACGACAGCACTTGCCGTTACCAATCCTTTACTCATCGATGGTTTCAGTCAAACCGGTGCTTCGGCTGGCAGTCCAGTGATCCAATTGAGCGGCGCTGCAGGTATTGATATTTTACAATTAAACAGCGGTTCCAACGGAAGTACCATCCGTGGACTCGTAATCTACGGAGCCAACGCCACTACGGGGATCAAAATTACCAGTAGCAGCAACCATATTATTGCAGGCAATTTTATTGGCACCAATTTGGCGGGCACGGCTGTAGGCTCCTCTCCGGCTTTGCAGACTGGCTTGTCACTCTCCGGCGCCACCGGTTGTACTATTGGCGGTACAGGCGGCGCAGCTACGCTTAATGTTATTTCCGGAAATTCACAAAGAGGAATTTATTTACAATCTGCCTCTAACAATAACATTATCCAGGGAAATTATATTGGCGTTACTTCTGCCGGCACTGCAGCCTTGGCCAATGTAGGAAACGCCATTGAGCTCAATGCTTCCACAGGCTGCACCATTGGAGGTACAGGAGGTTCGGCCACACGCAATATTATTTCGGGAAATTCACAGCGCGCGATCATGTTGCAGGCTTCTTCCAACAATACCATTATCCAGGGAAATTATATCGGTCTGGCAGCTACCGGCGCTTCAGCAATTGCCAACGTAGGAAATGCCATAGAGCTCAATGCTTCCACAGGCTGCACCATTGGTGGTGCGGGAGGTGGAAATGTCATTTCAGGAAATTCTCAAAAAGGAATTGTTGTGCAATCAGCCTCCAGCAATGCGATCATTCAAACTAATATTATCGGATTGAATGCAACCGGAACAGCCGCATTGGCAAATGTAAACACCGCCATAGAGATCAATGCTTCTACAAACTGTACCGTTGGCGGCACGGCAGGAGCTAATACAAGGAACATTATTTCAGGAAATCAACAACGTGGAGTTCATATTCTTTCTTCTTCCCACAATGCTACAGTGCAAGGTAATTACATCGGTGTAAGCAGCAGTGGTAATGTGGCTTTCGGCAACCAGCAAGGGATCGAGATCGTGTCTTCCAATAATATAACCATTGGTGGCACTCTATACGCTGCGAGAAATATTATTTCAGGAAATACACAAAACGGTATTGTAGTAACTACTTGTACTACGCTCGTTATTAAAGGAAACTTCATTGGCCTGGGCCTGGACGGCACTACTGCTCTGGCCAATGCACAAAGCGGGATCCTGCTTCAAAACCCTACTGCTTCCGTCACTATTGGTGGATTGACCGCACAGGAAAGAAATATTATTTCCTCTAACAACTCACGCGGTGTATCTGCTGCTAATTCGGCAGGAATAACTTTTCAAAATAATTATATCGGAACAGATTCCACAGGCATGCTGGCCCGGGGAAATTCCCAAAGCTGTATCGATCTTAGCAACTGTACCACTGTGCTGATTGGCGGCACTACTTACAATGCGCGGAATATTCTTTGCAGTTCTCTCAACGGCAACGGGATCAGTATGAGCAATTGCAGTACCTCTGTAGTGGTGAAAGGAAATTTCATAGGCATGGCAAAAGACGGCAACACCGTATTAGCCAATAAAACCAATGGTATGCTTATTCAAACCTCCACTCCTATTACCATTGGTGGCTCTACACTTCCGGAAAGAAATTTAGTATCAGGCAACCTCGCTTCCGGGATCGTCACCAATAACGTAGGCGCTACCAGTATTCAAAATAATTATGTAGGTGTCGATTCTACCGGTATGCTGGCAAAGGGTAATGCACAGATCGGCATCAATGTCTCTACCGCTACCAGCCTCATTGTGGGCGGCATTGGTGTAGGCAATATCGTTTCCTCCAACCGTGATGGGGTGATCATCAGCGCTGCGCCGGCTTTGAGTTTCAAATCAAATTATGTAGGCATGGCGGTAGACGGCACTACCAGTCTTGGCAATACACAACGCGGAGTTTTAATTCAAACGTCTCCAGGTTCTTTAATCGGCGGAGCAGTGCTGGGTGAACGGAATATTATTTCCAACAATGCCCAACAAGCATTGGAGATAAATAACTGTGCCTCTTCGATCATTTACAATAATTATATCGGCGTAGACGCTACAGGATTGCTTAACAAAGGCAATGGGCAGAATGGCATTGTAGTAAGCACTTGTGCTAATATACAAATCGGCGGTGGCTCTTCTACTACGCGCAATATTTGTTCGGGCAACGGACAAGACGGAATTCTTATCAATGGCGACTGTCCGAATGCCGTTATCAAAAGTAATTTCTGCGGCGTAGGCGCCGACGGACTCACGGTAATTGCCAATGCACAAAGCGGCATCCACTTCGGCGGCGGCAATTCGGATGGCGCTACCATTGGCGGTTCTAACTTTATGGATCGAAATGTTTGCTCAGGTAATGGATACACTACAACGGCTAATTCCCGCGACGGGATCAGGATTGAAGGCGGATCGAAAAGTCATATCATCAAAGGAAACTACTGTGGCGTAGATTCTACCGGTATGATCCCGTTGGGAAATGTTTGGGCGGGAATCTCAATCAACGAAGCTACCGATTGCATCATTGGCGGTACTGGGCCCTTCGAAGGAAACATCAGCTGTGCCAACCAGAACGAAGGTGTTTACTTTCGAAATGCGCTGCGCAATACATTTATTGGAAACTTTGTAGGCACCGATAAAACAGGTACCATTAGTATGGGGAACGAAGATTACGGTGTGAATATTCGCTTCACCAGTACTGACAATGTAATCGGGGGAAGTACGATGTCATTAGCTAATATTATAGCAAATACCAAGGGAATCCAGGCGGGAAGCGGTCAAGGGGTATATGTAGAGCAACTTTCGCAGCGTAATAAAATTGTGCGCAACAAAATTTACTGCAACGCAGACAAAGGGATCTTCCTGGAACCTTCGGCCAACGAGGGAATTGCTGCGCCTGTGCTTATTAGTTCTGATATTAATTCTGTAAATGGAACCGGCACTACAGACGGCGATTCTATTCACGTATATCTAAATATAAAATCCGGTGGTTTCTGTGATTGCGAAGGCGAGCAGTTTATCGGCGGCACCATTGTTTCCGGCGGTACCTGGACGCTGACTCACAATCTTGGTCTCTCTACCGCACAAACGGAAAGAGTTACTGCTACCGAAACTACTTTAAACAATAGCACTTCCGAATTTTCCGATTGCATCGTTCCGCTTCCGATCCAACTGGTTTCCTTCACCGCTAAAGCGCAGGCCGATCATTCCGTGCTTGTCTCCTGGGTGACGGCAAGCGAAGAGAACAACTATTCCTTCAACATCCAGCGAAGCACTGATGGCATTCATTTCCAGACAATCGGTACCGTTTTAGCCGTTGGAAATTCTTCGCAGTTGAATCAATACTCCTACACCGACTTTAATGCACCGGATGGTATTCTATATTATAGATTAAAACAAAACGATATAGACGGAACCTCTTCGTTTAGCAAAGTGGAAAAAGTTCGTTTCACTACAGCACTTTCTATTCTTCCTACAACAGATGGTTTCATTATCCTAAACGGAGGAAAGACCAACGAACCGATCACTTACCAGGTATACTCTTTAACCGGTGTATTGGTAGCAGAAGAAAAAATATCAATCGCCTCCGGAAGCTATACCGTGCATTTATCACTGGCGTCAGCTATGTATATGGTGCGGGCATACCAGGCGGACGAGTCGGTGACGGGGAAGATTGTGCTGGAGTAATTGTCCGAACCTTGATTCACTGGATTAGAAGATTTACAGGATTTCGATTTTCGGGATTGCCATTACAGAGTGATTGTTGACATTAACCGTCATTGCGAGGAAAGAGGCCGTAAGGCCGATTGACGAAGCAATCCGTTGGCTACGTAGCCTTGTCAAGTTGAAATATGTGGCACTATAAACGGGCTCGGCTTCGTAGCCAACGGATTGCTTCGTCAGCCTGCGCTACGCTTGTCTTCCTCGCAATGACGATTAATACCAACATTTTTTTTATCTTAGGTCATAAAAAGAAAAATGTCCAATCCACACTTCAAACCCGAACTCAGCTTACGCGACGCCACTATGATTGTAGCGGGCTCTATGATCGGTTCGGGAATTTTTATTGTGAGTGCCGATATCCTGCGAAACGTGGGTGGCGCAGGATGGCTCATTGTGGTATGGCTGATCACAGGACTCATGACAGTTACCGCCGGCGTGAGTTACGGAGAACTGAGTGGAATGTTTCCCAAAGCAGGCGGACAGTACACCTACCTGAAAGAAGCCTACAATCCGTTGATCGCATTCTTATATGGATGGAGTTTTTTCGCTGTAATACAAACAGGTACAATCGCCGCGGTGGGTGTGGCTTTTTCAAAATTTACCGCTTACCTCCTACCAGCAGTGAGCGAAGAACTTATCGTTTTTCAATTTCAGAATTTTAAACTTTCTCCTGCGCAATTACTTTCCATTGCTGTCATCATACTACTTACATTTATCAATACACGCGGAGTGAAAGAAGGGAAATTGATCCAGACCAATCTTACGATCATTAAAATACTCAGTCTACTGGGACTTATTCTTTTTGGATTTATTGCCTCCAGGACTGAAGTCTGGTCGGCCAACTGGGCCGAAGCATGGGATTTACATTCACTTACCGGCCGTCAGGACTACACCATGATTGCCGCTACCGGTGCGGTGGCGGCAGCAATGGTAGGTGCCATCTTCAGCAGTGATGCATGGAATAATGTGACCTTCATTGCCGGAGAAATAAAAAATCCAAAACGCAATATCGGTCTCAGTCTCTTTCTTGGAACCCTCATGGTTACTGTATTGTATGTGATCACCAATTTGATGTACCTCTCTATACTTCCGGTGCAACAAATTGCTTTTGCAGAAAAAGACAGGATTGCGGTAGCCGCTTCGCATCTTATTTTTGGGAACACAGGCACTGTGATCATTGCGTTGATGATCATGATCTCTACTTTTGGTTGTAACAATGGATTGATCCTTTCAGGCGCGAGGGTGTATTATACGATGGCAAAAGATGGTTTATTTTTCAAACAAGCAGGAGTGCTAAATCGTTTTGCCGTACCGCAGAAAGCGCTTTGGGCGCAATGTCTGCTCAGCTGTATCTGGTGTCTGAGTGGAAAATATGGTGACTTGCTTGATATGGTTTCATTTATTGTAGTACTATTTTATATTCTCACTATTGCAGGAATCTTTATTCTACGAAAAAAACAACCTGATACGCCAAGACCGTACAAAGCATTTGGCTATCCTTTTCTTCCTGCATTGTACATCCTGATGGGAACTGCATTTTGCCTACTGTTGATCTTTTATAAACCTGCATACACCTGGCCGGGACTGCTGATCATGCTTATGGGAGTGCCGGTTTATTATGGTTATCTGAAGCTTGATTCCGGGAATCAAGCTTCAGATAACTATTCATAAAAAGTCACTTCTCCGTTGTCCATATCATAATAAGCGCCAATGATCTTGATTTCCTTATTGGCCTCCATCTCGCGTAGGATCGGGCTTTGCTGGCGGATGTTTTCTACGGTGATCCGGACATTTTCGCGCACTACGAGGTCTACAAATTCAGGATTTTTAGAAGTTTTATCTCCCGGGTAATGACCACGGCAATTGTCAACTGCTGGATGTATTTTTTTTAGCAGCGTAGTAAGATTTCCCAATTCTACTCTATCGATCGCCCCCTTCACGGCTCCGCAGTATTCGTGACCCATTACCAGCACCAGCTTAGCGCCAGACACTTTGCAGCTGAATTCCATCGAACCTAGAATATCTTCATTCACTACATTTCCTGCTACGCGTGCTACAAACATATCTCCAATGCCTTTGTCAAACACATCTTCGATTGGCACTCTTGAGTCTACACAGGAAAGCACTATGGCTTTAGGATATTGTCCAAGCAAGGCATGGCGGATCTGCTTGGAGTGATCGCGCAGGGTAAGCGTACCACTGATAAAACGTTTGTTTCCTTCTTTCAGACTGTTGATGACTTCATCGGGGGTAAGCTTCTGCTGCTCGTCGGCAGTGAGAACTCTTTCTACTAAAGGGACTTGTGTCATGTTGTATGTTTGATTAATGAAATTTGGATATTCGTTTAAGAGGTGCAAATAAGAGTTCTGAAAAGTATAAAAAAATAAGTAAAAGAACGTATTAAAACTAAGTAAAGTCTGAAACAAGATTGTCTGGCGTCCCGGGCAGCAAGAAGATGAGGATTAAATGATTTAGGAATACCGGATAAAATATCTTGCTGGCGGGGACGGACAGCAATGGGATGAAAATGAAATTTTACAAGTATTTCATTAAATCAAGGTGCAGACAAAAAAGCGAACACAACAATTACTGTTACGCCCGCAACCACTATAACCCATAGCTGTCTGAGAGTTATCACAACCTCCCTTTTGCTGGCGTCTGCGCCAGTGAAATATAATTTTAAGGATCAGACTATCTCAATATCGTAACTGACCCATTAATCACCTCGCCTGATTCTGTGATGATCATATAATGATATGCGCCCGTCGCCAGGCTCATTCCATTCTGATCGTTGCCATTCCATTCAAACACAGTATTGCTGTGCAGCGTGGTGCTGAAGACTACGTCGTTGGCGCGGTTCATGATTTTTAATTGTCCGTTTATACCTTCCGGAGCTTTCCATGTTTCTCCATATTCAGGTTTAAACGCTGCAGGCGGTATACAGATCTTACTGGTTACTTCCACCTGTTTTATTTCCGATACGCAATTGTTTTTATCTTTTACAAACACATGATACGTGCCCGCTTCCAGCTCGGTGAACTGGCCATTGGTTCTGAACTCATCGTCTTTGTCCAACGCAAACTTATAAGGCTTGGTGCCGCCGCGAAGTGAATTTAAGGTCACTACGATTTTTCCGGAAGATTCATTTTTACAAGTAGAGGTTATTCCCACCTCTCCTGTGATCGTGCCTGCGCAATTGGTGCCTTGTGGCGCAGTATTGACGATAGGTTCAGGGGAAGTTGAACTAGTATTTTCCGGGTTCGATCTTTTTTCTTCAGCAGGTACAGGAGCAGTTGAAGTAGTATCTGTTATCGTTGTATTAATAGAAGTAACAGGCAAAGAAGAAGTGTTCGCTTTTCTTTCAGGCGACGTAGTAACCATATTGCTATTGGCAGGCAAAGAAGAAATCACCCTCGTATTTTCTTGAACAGTTACTGAGGTATCTGCTACCGTATTATTTTTCTCTTCTGTTTTTGTAGTTGCAGGATTGGTAAAATACAGATAGCTCAATGTAGCCGATACGATCACCAACACGGCTCCTCCAAGGAAATACTTGCGTCCGCGCATTCTTCTCAGTTCTTTCTGATGAATATTCCGAAGTTGCATTTTCACTTCCAATACACCCTGGTCTATCATGATCGACTGCGCTTCGCGGTAAAGTTCTACTTCCTGCTTCAATTCAGGATCGCGGTTCATCGCTGCTTCAAAAGCTTCTTGCTCCTGTGGAGAAAGCTGGCGATTGATATACAGCTCGATCTGTTCATATTTTTCTTCTTCTGAATTTGTCATCTTAACAAATCTTTAACAGTGGGATTATCTTTTACCAGTGCAATCAATTTCTGTTTGCATTTATAGTTTCTTGTTTTCGCCGCATCTTCTGTGCTGAAGCCCATTTTTTCGCAGATCTCTTTCATAGAGAATTTGTGGTAAATGGAATTGAGCAAAAGCTCTTTGCATCGTTCGCCGAGTTCGGATAACATGTTCATAATATACTCTTCGCGTTCCTTGCTAATCAATCCTTCGAGCAAGCCTGGCTCGTTCGATTCGTGGTGCAGGGTTTCGGGCATTGATACATTCCTGTTCTTTTGCTTTACGCGGTTGATCCATAGATTCCGGCTCACGCTATAGATGAATCCGGCGATTTCATATTCTTCTTTAAACTTATCGGTCTTGACCTGTTTGTAAAAGATCATGATCGCATCCTGGAAAATATCGAAAGCCTCTTCTTCATCTCCACTGTTGCCCAGGATATAATGTTTGACCTTAGGCAGAACTTTCTTATAAAGAAATGTCAAAGCACTGTCTTCCTTTCCTGCTCTTATAGAATTAAGTATTTCTTTATCTGTGTATTGCATATTTACTGCTACTACAATGGAGGTATGTAGAAAGTAACCCTGGGGGAGAAAAATATTTTTGTAAGAAGTGAAGCCGTCATTGCGAGGAAGGCGGCCGTAAGGCCAACTGACGAAGCAATCCGTTAGTTACGAAGCACTTGTTAATCTGAAACCAATCGTTGACAATAAACAGACTCAGGCTTCGTAGCTAACGGATTGCTTCGTCACTCCGCCTATTTCGTCATTCCTCGCAATGACGAAATATTATTTATTCACACAACAAGCCTAGTAATCTCCTGCCCGGCATAAAAGTAATTAATTTTATATCTTTGTTTGATTGTGAAAAGCACATATTTTAAATACGCCAGAGTTTTTATTCTCTTCACATGTCTTTTTTTTTCGTTTGAAGTTGTTGCGCAAAACGAAATTAAAAGTCTGCCTATTCCGTTCGGGCAATACATGAGAAGTCTTCCTCTGATCAATCCTGCAGTAGCAGGTTCGTATTCAAAAGCAGAGCTCAACACAGGCGTACAAAGACAAGGAGGCAACTGGAGCAATATCAATACTTATTATTTCAACGCTAATTTTCGTCTCACCAAAGATCTTAAACAAGCTCATCAGCAAACAAAAATACCCTCAGAAGAAACCTACGACGATTCGCTCACTATTGAAGAAGATACTACAGAAGAATTTTCGTCATTACCCAATAGTTACCACGTAGCAGGAGTAACGTTGATCGGTGATAAGGAAGGAGAATTTCTGAATCGTACAGGTTTGTACGCGCTTTATGCCTGGCACACGCGCATCCGGCCATCTGTCTATCTTTCCGCGGGAGCGATGGTTGGTTTTAAAAATTATTCGGTAAATGAAAATTATGTAAACGGAGGCGGCTCTTCTTTTGCGCCGGATGGTAATATCGGTTTGTATCTTTATGGCAACCGCTTCAATCTTGGCGTTTCAGCCAATCAGATCTTCAATGGCAAACTGGCGCCACTGCGCGAAGTGACAAGATTAATTCCTCACCTCAACGTGATGGGCAGTCGCACCTGGCAGATCAGTCGCTACTTTGCTTTCAAACCTTCTGTATTATTCCGGATCGCTCCGCAATATACTTCGGATGCAACTTTTTATTTAGGAGCGATGCTACAAAATATTCTTTCGGTAACAGCAGGATATAAATACAAAAAAGGAGGCACGGCTATTGTGGGATTAGAGAAGATCAGAATTGGCAATAGCTGTATCAAAGCGGCTTTCTCTTATTATTTCCCTATGGGGAATGTTCACCAGTTGAATATTAATACATACGAAATCACCCTTAATTATTTTCTGAAACCTAATCCTGGAACGCATGGAATTATATTTCAATAAAATAAAGGCCGAAAAGGGTTACCTTTGCAATAGCGTTGCTGTAGAGTGTTCCGTAAAAGGTTCTTGTCTGAGAGCTGACTGTTCATTTAAACCCGGGATTCGTAATTTTATAATCGTTGAAATAATAAATATTATAAATCCTTCTACGTTTAAAAATCATAATAGGCACAATCAAACTTTTCTGACAAAAAATCTTCTAACCAGGTTTAACATGAAAATTGTATTTACATTCTTACTATTCTTTTCCGCAATAATGTTCTCTGCGGCACAGGTAGTACCATGGAAATACAACTCTACTTCGATCAGCCATCGCATTTACATCGGCGATGCCAACATCACCATCGATAATGTACCTTTCAAATCAGGGGATGCCATCGGTGTATTTTACGACTCACTTGGCTACATAGCCTGCGGAGGATATGCTATCTGGCCTGCTACGCAAATCATCGCTTACGGCAACGACTCCGGCGGAAATCCTAACGGTTTTTCTTCTGCCGGATTGGGCGAACCTTTTTATCTCAAGCTCTGGGATAAGCAACGCAATTGCGTAGTAGATTCCGGTACCATTGTGCAGTTCCAGGCTCTTCAGCCTTTATTTCCAGACTCCGCTTATTTCCAGCCCAACGGAAGCAGCAAACTGACACGCGTGAATGGAGTAAACAAAAAAGTATCCTATGCTAAAACCAACTATTGCGCCACAGACGCTGATCCTCTGCCAGTGATCGTTGGTACAATTCCAGACCTTCTCTTCCTGTCACAACCAGGATTAGCGCTCAACGCCACTACCGGACAGATCAACATCGCTGCAAGTACGCCAGGCACTTATACCGTGTATTTCAATACTTCGCTCTGTCTTGTATTCAACAGCATGCGAATCACCATCAAGATGACGTTGGAAAATCTGAACGTGAATGTTGCAAAATCTACCTGCACCGAAAAAGGCCAGGTAACCATGGATGCCGCGACCATCGTATGCGGCACGGCTCCTTATCAATTCAGATTGCATAATCTGCTCAACGGACAAGAAACGATCAACAACACCGGGCTGTTTGCCGATGTAGACGATGCGGTGTATGAACTTTATGTGAAAGACGCCAACAACGAAGAACAGAAATGGAGCCGTACGATCAAGGTAGAAAAAGAATGTAAAGATCTGATCATTGCACCGAATGGGCCATCGGGACAAGCTTCTACCTACTTCATTCCATACGAAGGAAAAGCTAAGATCTACGACCGATATGGATCGCTGAAAAAAGAAATGAGCATCCCCGGCGATTGGGATGCTACCGATAACACCGGCAACCTTGTAGCCATGGGACAATACATCATCATTTGCAATGAAAATCAGCAGATTGTGGTGACGGTGATAAAATAAATAATAATTATGAATGTTAAATTATGGGTTATTAATAAAAAATTCATAACTCAATATTCATAACTCAACATTCATAACTCATAATTGTTAATTAAATCTTTCCGAAGGGGTTACTTTTCTACTTGTGCATTGTAGTAGAGTTCGTATAAGTATACTTAAAACGGAATCTATATGTTTTTTGATATGGAAAGAACAAAAAAAAATATTCCAATTTCTCTCTGCACAATCCTTATAATAGTGCTTTCCTTTTTGAACGTACAACAGGTCAGAGCTTCTCATGCCATGGCAGTAGACCTTACCTACGAATGTCTTGGCGGCAATCAATATGAATTCACTTTATCCTTCTACCGGGATTGTAAAGGGATCTCAGCTCCTACAAATCCGGAGATCCTTATTCAATCTGCGAGTTGTAATATTAATTCTTCCATTTTCTTATCGCTTTCCAGTCCTGCAATTGAAGTATCTTCCGTATGCCCGGCGCAGATCAACAATACTACTTGTCACGGCGGCGCCATTCCTGGCGTGCAGAAGTACACATATAAAGGCACCTACACACTTCCCGGCAATTGCCCGGATTGGGTGTTTAGTTATTCCGAATGTTGTCGCAACAATCTTATCACCAATCTTTCTTCCAAAGACGAGATCTATGTAGAAGCAACGCTCAACAACAGCGTTGTTTCCTGCAATTCTTCTCCTACTTATACCTCTCTTCCCGTGCCTTATCTATGCAGCGGGCAACCATACAGCTACAACCACGGCGTAGTAGACATCAACGGCGATTCGCTCGTTTACACGCTTGTAAACCCACTCCAAGGCCACGGGAATCTGATCGGCTATACGGCAGGCTATTCTCCTTCTTATCCAGTGATCACTACTACAGGCAGCGTACAGTTTGACCAGCAAACCGGCCAGATGGACCTTACGCCGAACGGGATTCAGGTATGTGTAGTAACCATACAAGTAAAAGAATATCGAAATGGCGTAGTGATCGGCTCAACGATGCGTGATATGCAGCTGATCATTTCCAACTGCACTACCAGTAGTCCTTATCTTGTCAACAACGGCGAAGCACAAAATGAAACCGGAGGATTTTTAATTGGAAAAAACCTCGTGGAAGCTTGCCCTGGCCAACAAATAGATTTTGACATCACCGGCCAGGATGATAATGGAAACAATATTACGCTTAACACCAATATTGCTACCGCTATTCCCGGTGCTACGCTTGCCATGACTACAAGCGGCAATACAGGCAGTGGGCATTTTTCCTGGATGCCTTCTTTAAGTGATATAGGGCTTCATACTTTTACTGTCAACATTCGCAACGATGCTTGCCCTATTTCCGGACAGCAAACTTATTCTTTTTCTATACACGTACTCACTGGTACTACGGCAGGTTACGACCGTTCCTATTGCCCGAGCGGCGGCCCTGTACAATTGACTGCCATAGGTGGAAATATGTTTCAATGGACTGAACTAGGCGGTGGCCCTGCGGCGAGCTTGAGTTGTACAAGTTGTTTCAATCCAAAGGCCTCTCCTTCTATCACTACTACTTATGTAGTGGAAAGCAATTTCAGCAGCGCTTGCCGCAATAAAGATACCATCACTGTTTATGTAGTACCCGATTTCAATTTATCTATGTCAGACGATACCGTTGGGATCTGTTCGCTGAAGGAAGGCGCTACTTTTACGGCAGAAGCCTCAGGCACGACCGGCAGCTATACCTACGACTGGACACCTTCCGGCGATCTTTCTAATGCCAGTATTGCTAAGCCGACCGCAAGACCGAAAGTTACTACTACGTATTATGCCACTGTTACTTCTTCACAAGGCTGTACGCAGCGCGACAGCGTGGTGGTGCGCGTGAAAAATTTAATTGATCTGTATATGGTACCTGGAGATTCTGTGGAGACCTGTGATTCTGTCAAGATTGGTGTAGTAGAAATTCCGGAAGGAGAAATATTTTCCGAAACCTTTGACCACGAAATAGACAGCTCAAACTGGGTATCCATCAACGGAGGAATTTTGGCTAATACCTGCGGATCTTATTCAGACAATGCTTCTTATTACCTCAATGGACTTGGCACACGCTCGATGACCACGAAAACGTTGGACGTATCCAGCGGGGGAAGTATTAGCTTTTTTGTCAAAGCAGGTTTCTGCGACAACTGTACCTGCGACCGGCCCGAGAATACAGAGGAAGATGAAAACATGTACCTCGAATACACGACCGACGGTGGTGCCACCTGGAAGCAGCTTTATACGATGGATGCCACCTTAATGGCACCTTTGAATGCTTTCTCAGACATCGTGGTCAACATTCCCGATGATGCAAAAACAACGGCTACGCAATTCCGCTGGCGACAAGCCAACCACTTTAGCAACCTCGACGTTTGGGTACTCGACGATATCAAAATTCACGAAGGATTAGGAAAGTATAAATACCAATGGACACCTTCTACCGATCTGAGCAGCGATACAGTGCAGAGTCCTTTCGCATCGCCGGGTCAGACTACAATGTATACCGTGCATGTTACCGATCAAGAAACCGGATGTGTGTATGTAGATAGTGTCAAAGTGATTTTCAAAGAAGAATTTCAGATCATCGGCCACCAAGATCTTGTGCTTTGTCCTAACGATACCAATTTCCGCGTGCAAGTACCAGGTCCTACAGGCTCTCTTTATACTTACAAATGGCTTCCGCCAACAGGTTTGTCAGACCCGAATATTTCCAACCCGATTGTCGCTCCTACTACTTCTACTAAGTACACGATAACGATTTCAGACAACAATACAGGCTGTCTTCGAAAAGCGATTGTAGACGTAACTGTTCCACCGCTTTTCCAGGTCAACGCGGGCGCGGATACTTCGGTTTGTTTTTCACATTCTTTACCGGTCCAAACAACGGTCGACATTCCTGACACTTACGATTATCTGTGGAGACCAATTACCGGAGTGTCCGACCAATCATTACCGAATCCAATAATGAATCCTACAACAGACATGCAGTATATCGTGTTTGTAAAAAACAGAACTACCGGCTGTACCAAATCCGATACGATCAACATCAAAGTGTTTCCTGATTTTACTTTAACCACTACACGAACGGCAACACTTTGTCCTTACGCAACTACTGTTACCATTAGTGCGCTTTCCAGTCCTGGTACTGACTTTACCTATCACTGGTCACCCGCAGCGGGTATGGCCGATCCTACGCAGAAAGAGCAGGTAGTGCAGCCAGTTTCCGACTCTACATTTTATGTGATCAGTCATAAAAATAATGGATGTTATAAAAAAGATTCTGTCACTGTAAAACTTTACCAGCCTGGATCTAATCTGAAAGTAAGTCATGATACTACAATACATGAAGGAGACTTTGCATTGCTCTATGCTACCGGCGCCAATCGCTACGAGTGGAAGACAGGAAATGAACTTGTGGGCACACAAAATATCATTTCCGTATCTCCTCTTAAACAAACTGTTTACAAAGTATATGGCTACGACGATTGCTACCCGGACTCCGCGACAATCACCGTAGAAGTGATCCCACTGGAATTTTATATTCCAAATCTCATCACACCGAATGGCGATGGAATGAACGATAATTTCAAGATCACTAATTTCGGCACCCGCTGGGATCTGGAAGTATACAACCGATGGGGACAGTTGATCTATCAAAAAGAAAAATACATCAACGAATGGAGCGGGGCCGGACAGAGTGATGGTGTCTATTATTATCATATCAAGGATACCAAGACTAATGAGCGGTACAAGGGTTGGGTAGAAGTTCTGCGATAAGTTACCTCCATACTCGCGCTCAAACTCCCTACTAACCTGCTGCGACTGAAGTTTCTCCGCCAGTTTTAAATTTCAGACACCAGTAGGTTACTTCAGGAAGCCTGGATTGTAGTAGTACAAAACCACTACTATGAAAAGATTTCTCTTTTTATTTTTACTTCAACTAACTGGAATCATCCTGCAGGCACAGGATCCGCAATTTTCGCAGTTTTACGCCAACTCATTATATTTAAGTCCCGCCTTTGCGGGAGCACAGCAAAATACGCGCGGGATCTTTACAGCGCGTTACCAATGGCCTGCGCTGGATGCTTCTTTTTTTACATATACTGCTTCGTTTGATCACTACTTCGATCAGTACCACAGCGGTGTGGGCGTGATCTTCAACTCCGATCTGGCTACTGCAGCCAATCTCAGAACTACTGAAGCCGGTATTCAATACGCTTTTCAAGCAAACCTATCAAAAAAACTTGTGTTCCGTCCGGGATTACAAATCTCATATGTAGCACGCAATATTGATTACAGCAAACTCACTTTCGGCGCCCAATATACTGATGATGGATTTGTAGGAGGAAGTAGCAATGAAACACTTTTGAAAAATCATGTTTCTTACGCCGATATTTCTTCCGGTGGATTACTCTATTCTGAAAAATTCTGGTTAGGATTTTCTGCCAATCATATGAACACGCCTAATCAAAGTTTCTACGGACAGCAGAGCAACCTGCCTGCAAAATTTTCTTTTTTCGGAGGAATGAAATTTTCCTTCACACCCGCCTGGAGAAAACGATATATCAATCCCGACGAAGACAAAAGCATCACTCCTACTGTCTTGTATAAAATGCAAGGAAAATCCGACCAGCTCGACATAGGACTTTACGCGCGCTACAATCACCTGGTAGTAGGAAGCTGGTACAGAGGAATCCCAATTAAATTATACAAACCGGAACGCACCAACAACGATGCGCTTATTTTCCTGATTGGATTTGTTCACAAAGGATTAAACATAGGCTATAGTTATGATCTCACCATTTCCAAGCTAACTATGGCTTCTGGCGGTTCTCATGAGATTACAGTGATCTATAGCATTGCACATAAACCAAAGAAAAAGATTATGAAAAGGCTGCCTTGCCCGGACTTTTAAACCTGTATCCATTGGATCAGAAGATTTACTTGATTTTGATTAGCAGGACATTGTAGTTCTCATTCTATTAGCGTAATCTTAGTCTGCTCAGAGTCTCCCGCATCCCGGAGCGTAAAGTTTATACTGCCCTTTGCAGGGGACTCTGAGCTGTTTGATGATCCTGCTCTGCTAGTAGCAGCTCAGAGTCCCCATCGAACACTTGTATTAAAACAACGTTCCGGGTGTGGGAGACTCTGAGCGGACTAATGACAATTCCCATTTAATCAGCATAATCACAGTTCTGACATTTCAGGGTTACTTATTTCTTTCCTCTTTGTAGTATAAAAAATACAGTACGGACATGAAGGATAGAATTATTTTATTGATCTTATTTTTATTATTAATTTCCCGGCAATCAACCCAGGCCATGATCACGGTCTCGGGGATCAGTACTACCACCAGTACTTGTGGCAACAATGGAACCGCTACCATCAACGCTACGAGCAATAAGACAGATCCTTCTCTTATGTATGAACTTATCTCGGGTCCTGCTACGGCGCCGATTCAAAACAATTCTACATTTGCTTCTCTCTTTCCGGGCAGTTACACGGTACGAATTTATGATATTGATTTTGTATACAAAGATGCATCCTTTACGATCTCAGGCAATTACCAGCTTCCTGCCTTGAATCCTATCGCGGTAAACCCAATGTGCGCGGGCTTTAGTGATGGAAGCATCAAAGGAAATCCTGTAGCAACTTCGGGCAAGGCTCCTTATTCCTGGCAGGTCATTGCTCCCTACACCAGTGCACCACAAAGCAGTGATCTTTTCACCAACCTGGCAGCCAGCAGCTATACCATTCGTATGACCGATGCCTGCGGAAATTTTCAGACACGTACTTCCATTCTTACTGCCGGCAGTACCGGGCTTTCCAAGTGGGGTGATAATACTCCTTCTGTTTTAAAAACAGGATGCGATACCGTAGTCATCTCTCAATATTTCTCCATTTTTAAAGAGCGTGCAAAAATTCCGGTCAAGCTCACTATTACTACCAGCGCTGGGTCGTATACTAAGCGCGTCATTCCTATTGCGCGCGATACGGTAAACTATACTCCGGGCTTGTATAGTATCGTTGATACCGTTCCCAATATTACTTATGGAAATTATCTCTATTTATGTATCACCGATACTTGCGGAAAATCCATTTGCGCTTCACAATACATTGTATCTCCCTTTAAGTTTGAACTTACCTATAAAGTAGGCACCACCTGCGGAAATAAAATGAGCGCCGACATCCGGCAGGTCAATCCCCCTTACTATTCTTATCTATACACTACATTCAAAAAACCTGCTACGATGACGCTCACCGATGTTGCTACAAATACCGTAGTGGATTCGCTTACCTGTTTTGATGATTATTGTACGCTGCAAACAAAAGAACAAGTGAGCGGGAGAACCTACCATCTAAAAATAGTAGACGGATGCGGGCAAACTTTTGAACAAAATATTCTTTGGCCTACCCCCGCACAACCCCGGGTAGATCTATCAGTAAATGTAGGCTGCATGGATTCAACAGCAGCAGCGTTTTTCAATATCTGGAATTTTAAGTCCAACGTAAAACTGGAGATCCTTTCAGGGCCTGCTACCGTGAAAAGTACGAAGCCTCATTACACATTCTCAGATCAGATCACTTATCCGAAAATTTTTAACGTCGCCCGTCAAAATGGATTTGCTTTAAAAAATCTGTCGCAAGGAACGTATCAGTACAAGATCTACGATAGCTGTGGCAATACGGTCAGCGGGAATATTGTAGTCAGTGCTTCTACGCTTGCGAACTTCAAATATTCTTACTCTATAAAAAAAGGATGTCTCGGTGATAATATTTTGTACTTCGACGGAACCAGCCCCAATACAGTAGCCGTATACATACGCGATGCGGCTACCAACGCGATCCTGTATCAGCGGCGAGGAGGTATTACACCTGATTCGCTTACTTCATTACCTCCAGGAAAATACGTTTTTCAAATTTATTATGGTTACTATTATGTAGGTGGTGCGCTCTATGATGGAACGCTTACAGATCACAACCAGGATTGCTGGGCAGTGCAGGATACGATCACGATTCCTCCTTATAGTAACAATACTTTTAAATCCAATACCACGATCTATTGCAACGGCACCGGTTATGTGCAGCTCAACGTAGACAGCACCAAAGGCGTACCACCATACAAATATGAGATCATTAGCGGGCCGCAATCTTTTCCCTTGCAAGCGAGCAATATATTTCAAATTCCAACCTATGGAGATTATGTGATCCGTGTACAGGATGCTTGTGGCAACAGCAACGTCAGGCAGATCTCCGTGGACTCAGCCAAGTTTCCTCCTGTGATCAAGAAAGGTGCATCCTGTGCAGGTGGGAAGATTACACTCTCTGGAGTTTCTTCGGTTTATTTTAAATACCAATGGAAAAAGCCAAACGGCAGTAGTTACTACGGAGATTCACTGGTCATCAACCCGCTAACGACGGCAGATACAGGGGTGTACACGATCATTAAAACCGTTACTATCAATGGATGCAGCGATAGCTTTCAATCTACCTATCATCTATTCCTCAACGATGTGCAAACGAACATCATTCCGTTTTGTCGCGGCACAAGTGTGCAAGTAGGAACGCACACTTACAATACTCCTGGTACTTATTCCGATACACTTACCAACCAGTTGGGCTGCGATAGTATTATAATTACCAAACTCATTTCTTCGTATAAAAAGTATCCGACGAGCTACACACTTTGTCCGGGGCAGCAAATCACTGTGGGTACACATACCTATACACAAGCAGGCGTGTACAATGATACACTGATCAGCCAGAGCGGATGTGACAGCATTCTTGTTTCTACAGTGATCGTTTCCAATTACAAACGATCGATCAGCAATCGTACGATTTGCCCGGGGCAAACGTTTTCTTTTGCGGGAAAGACTTTAACTATTTCAGGCACCTACTACGATACACTGACCACTACAACTTGCGACAGCATTGCAACGCTTGTGCTTACAGTAGCTTCTTCCCCTTCCGTATTTCTTGGAAAAGACACCTCGCTCTGCACCGGCCATTCAATGGAACTTGATGCAGGCAGCGGAAATGCGGCGTATTTCTGGAACAATGATTATACCAGCTATACAAAGCAAAAGATCAGTGTAAACGCTGCCGGAAAATATTGGGTACTTGTATACAACGCCAGCGGCTGTAGCGCGCTCGACACGATTGAGATCAAGTCTATTTATCCCAGCCCTATTGTCACTGTAAGTAGTAATAAAACGATTTGTGCCGGCAATATCGTTACACTTAATGCTTCGGGAGGACTCAACTATCAATGGCTCCCGACTGGTGCCACTGGATCTTCCATTTCAGTAGCACCCAGTACTACTAGCTCTTACACCGTTATAGCATACGATGTACATCAATGCAACTCCTCTCCCGCTACCGTTACAGTATTCGTAAATCCTCTTCCGACGCGACAACCTTTCGCCAACAATCAATTAAAACATTGCTTCGACGAAGGCGCCGTGACACTACAACCAGATTGGGGGATTTCTTTTTTTTGGACAGCTACAGGAGATACTTCGCGCTATTTCAATGCTCCGCAGGCAGGCAATTATGAAGTGACGGTATACGATGCAAATGGTTGCGACATCAAAGGAAGCATCGCTGTTATGGAAGATTGTCCGCCTGTTCTTTTTATTCCAAAAGCTTTTTCTCCAAATGGAGATCTGCAGAACGATAAACTGGAAATCTTTGGCAAACATTTTATCAATTTTGAAATAAAAATCTTCAACCGATGGGGCGAAATTATTTTTATCTCCAACGACCGGACAATCCAATGGGACGGTATATACAGAGGAGAGGAAATGCCTGTAGGTACTTATCCGTGGACGATTTCATATGAGGGAGAAAATGATGGAGTGGAAAGAAAGCTAAAGGGTAGTGTTACGTTGATACGGTGAGACTTCAGACTCTGTACTCGCGCTCACGCTCCATACTGACCTATTGCAACCAGTATGGAGTGTGAGCGCGAGTATGGAGTAAAAAAAAGCAGAGGGCCTGGGAAATCCCAGGCCCTGCTTGCTTTTTGTACGACAGATAAATTAAAAAAACTTGACGTAGACACATGGGCTACGCCCGATATGAAAAGTGGCAATATCCGGAAACCTCTTACCGTACTGCCACCACCATATATTTTGAACTCCTCCAGAATTGCTCTGGATTTTCGATATGTAAATAAGTGACCATATTATTTTTCCGCTGAAATTCATAAGTCCCTTCCGGGTGACTCGTCATCAATTCCGGATGCTCTCCGTGAATAGCGATGTCGCGTACTTTATGAATATCGATCTGCGTAAAATTTGTTTCATTGGCAGCTCCTGCGTTTACTACTGCAGTTTGTCCTAGTCCAAGAACACCACCCTTCTCCACCAGCAATCCCTGCTTTTTCAGCGACTTCTTGTTTTCACAAACATAGTAGGCAGTTGAAAGATCATTTCTGTATTTATCGGCCTGTAGTTGCAGTAATTTATTGTAAACGATCAGTTCGTCTAGTGCGCCGTTCAATTCGTCTTCTGTCATTTTTTGTGACATCAGTCGGGCTTCGAAAGATTCGAGCTCTCGCTCATAGTCCTGAAGTTTTTTTTTTGACCTCTCGAGATCCGAGTACATAGCAGAATTTCCTTGTTTGTATTTCTTCACTTCGGCAGTGAGTGTAGCGATTTTTTTCTTATTTTCTTCTACAAGCTTATTGAGTAAAAAAATATTTTTAGCGATCTTCTCCCGGGTAGTGATCCCTTCCTGTAATACAGGAGTCCCACCGTTTTTGCTGCACAGATAGATCAGATCTTCGTTGATATCGTTGAGTGATCTATTGTAGGCCGTAATAGGATTGGTGGTTTCTGCAAACAATTCCTGCTGCTCATATTTCTGCATATCCACATCATAAGTGATGGGAGCATTTTTTTCATTACAACCAAAAAAACCTGCGCACAGTATGGTTGTAATAATTACAGGTATATTTTTAAAAGTATTCATCTGTTGTTCAGAATTATTGATACCATTTACTAACCAAAGGGAATGCCAAGACAAATAAAAAAGACAAACAACTGAGAAACAGAAGACTAAAAATAAACGTTTGAACAAGGGATCGTCAAATTGATAAGGCTGTGCGCAAAATGAAAAAAGGTGTTGCAACAATTGTTAGCAGCTTAAAATTTACTCTTTCTCCTTTTCCCTTAGCAGTCGCTCGGGCTTTATCCCGAGCGACAGCGGGAGACTTGCGCCAGCAAAGGTATAGGATGAGTATTAGAATTTACTCTCTCTCCTTTTCCTCTTTCATCATCCTATAGATTGTAGAAGGACTGATATCCAATTTCTCTGCCACAAGATTGATATTGTTGTCGTATTTTTTCAAATACGTATTTAAAATACGAATATCGTATTCACGCAACGTATATTCTTCATGGATCACTTGCGTAAGCGCATCATTGGTGCTGAGTAGGATATCTTCTGCGCCAATCTGGTTGTGGTTGGACATCACGATAGCCAGTTCTACCGAGGCTTTCAGCTCGCGGATATTGCCGGGATAATCGTAGTTGAGCAATTTTTTCTGTGCTTCGGGAGAAAGTATTTTTTCTTCTATTTCGTTTTCGCGACAGAAGTTTTCTAAAAAATATTTTGCTAAGATCAGGATATCATTTTTACGTTCCCGCAGCGGAGGCAATTCGATGGGAAGACCGAAGAGCCGGAAATAAAGGTCTTCGCGAAAATTCCCTTTCTTTACTTCTTCTTTCAAGCTCTTATTAGTGGCTACAATAATGCGGCAATCCGTTTTGATCAGCTCATTACTTCCCACCCGTGTGATCTCTTTTTCCTGCAAAGCGCGTAGCAATTTGGATTGCAGGGAAGTTTCCATCTCTCCTATTTCATCGAGAAATAATGTGCCTCCGGCAGCCTCTTCAAATTTTCCTACACGACGAAATGTAGCGCCGGTAAAGGCTCCTTTCTCGTGTCCGAACAATTCGCTTTCGATCAATTCGGAAGGTATGGCAGAAATATTTACCGCTACAAAAGGTTTGTCCTTTCTTTTGGAATTATAATGAATGGCTTTAGCCACTACTTCTTTTCCTGTACCCGTTTCTCCTGTAATAGTAACTGTGATGTTATTATTAACAGCTTTTTCGATCAGCGTAAACACACGTTTGATCGATTCGCTGTTGCCGATAATGGTGTTTTGGAAATTGAATTTATGTTCTATTTCTTCTTGCAGGGAAGACACTTTGGCTTTCAGTGTAGTCTTCTTACGGATGTTGTTGACAGTATTCAGCAAGCGGTCGCGGATGTCTTTCTCTTTGACGATATAATCATAAGCGCCGGCTTTGAGAAGCTCTACGGCAGTTTCGATGTTCTCCTGTTCGGAAATCACGATCACCTCAATTTCTTCGTTGAATTCTTTTACTTTTTTTAGAAGTTCATTGCCATTCATATCCGGCAAACGGTAGTCGAGCGTCACTACGTCGGTATCTTTGCTCAGGCGGGCCAGGAAATCTTTGCCTGAAGTATAACTTTCTATTTCAAAATCCGGGTTGAGCGACAAGCTGTGTACAAGCAGTTTGTTGTACCATTCATTGTCCTCCACCACCGTTATCTTAAAAGGTCTATGACTCATTTATTAGTAGTGCAAAAATTGTTCCTCTAAGATACATTATTGTACAAGTAAGTGAAACTTTTAAGACTGTATTTTCGCATACTCTACTTCCAACAGCTGGATCAAGCGGTTGATCTCAGCCTCGGCCTCCTCCATCAATCCTCCTACCTGAAGCGTACTGTAGTCATTTCGGACACGCTCTTCGATCTTTTTCAACAATTGATAAAGTTTTTCAGCAGCAATATGTTTGCATGGCGCTGAGATCTTATGCGCCTGATAGGCCACATACTCCCAGGAGTTATTTTTCATTCCCCTTTTAAGCGCCACTAGACCTTCACTTGTCGTTTTGATGAACAAGCGGATCATTTCTTTCACAAAATCTTTACTATTGTCAGATACCTTATAAATTTCTGACAGATCATAACCTGGACTATTTTCATTCGTCTTATTTTCTTCATCCATGATCGTTTTATTTTCCTCCATAAAATCTTTATTCAACAAATCGGATATTTTTTCGGATAATTCTTTTTCTTTAAAGGGTTTATTCAAGCAATCGTTCATCCCAGCTTCCATACACTGCCGGCGGATCTCTTCGGAGACAGAGGCCATCACGCCCAGGATCGGTATTTTTTGGTTACTGCTTTTCATAGGATGCTCGCGGATATAGCGTGTGGCCTGAAGGCCATTCATGACTGGCATTTGTACATCCATCAGCACTACATCATACTTCCTGTTTTCCAGTTCCCGCACGGCTTCTTCTCCGTTGGATACTTCTTTATGAATCACTCCCCATTTGTTCAGAATAGCCGTCATCAACATCCTATTGTATTCTTCATCATCAGCCACCAGGATTGCAAGATCGGTCGGCACCGAATATTTTTCATTCTTTTCCGGACTTGGTTCATCTATAACGGGTGCTATTTTATAAAGGATCGTAAACTTGATCATTGTACCTTTTCCTTCTTCACTGTCTACTTCGATGGTTCCTCCTTGCAACGTAACAAGTTTTTGGGTAATCGTAAGCCCAAGTCCTGTGCCTCCATAGCGTCGTGTGATGTCTCCTTCGGCTTGTTCAAACTCATTGAATATGCTCGTTATTTTTGAAGAAGGAATACCAATGCCTGTATCTTTTATCATAAACTGTACAAGCACAATAGTGTCGTTTTCCAGGATTGGCAGGCATTTCAAGCTTACCTCGCCTTTGTCGGTAAATTTAACGGCATTGCTTACAAGGTTGATCAGGATCTGCTTTAGCCGCATAGGATCACCGAGCAATACTTGGGGAAGATCAGGTGCTATATCGGTGTTAAGATCAATATTTTTCTTGCCAGCCAAAGGCTTCATCATACGAATAACTTCGTTGACAATATCTCTCGGTTTGAAGCGCTCTATATTCAGTTCAAGCTTGCCGGCTCCCAATTTGGAGTAATCGAGAATATCGTTGATAATACCCACCAGATGATCGGAAGATTTTTTGATGATCTCCACTTGTTCTTTTTGCGCATCATTCAAAGGCGTTTCGAGCAATTGTTCTGAAAACCCGAAGATCGCATTCATCGGCGTACGGATCTCATGGCTCATAGTAGAGATAAAAGATTCTTTTACTTTGCTCAGTCGCTCGGCCTCAGTCTTGGCTTTTTTCAGCGCCTTGCTGTAGGCATTGATCTTTCTTGTGTAACGGATGATCACAATACCAAGTACAAACAACAGCAACGACACAGCAATGCAGAACGTCATGATCCAGCGGTTTACTTCTCTGGCTTGTTTTTCTGCCAGGGCTGTTTTAACAGCCATCGCTTTTTTTTCCAATTCTTCCAGCTGTGCGAAACATAAGCGAATTCTATCCATCACCGCTTTGTCTTTTTGCGAGAGCTCAAGCTGCTTCTCCATAAGCGCGTACGACTGTTTAGCTTGTAGTTCTTGCAAACGGTCTACTTCTTTGCGAATAGATTTAACCGAATGAACAGGAGGTGTAGCTACCGTAGGAGGTTCAATGGTTTCTTGAACTGTCACAGGTTTCTTTTTCGAAAAAAGCCTGCTGATTATATTGCTCTTCCGCTTCGGCGCCTTAGTAGTAGTGGCGGGAATATTGTTTGCAGGCAACTCATTATACTGTTCGGTCTTCTGGAGCTTGAGTGAAATATCTTCCAGCTCCAGCTCTATGCTATTATTGTTTTGCAGGGAAAGTTCATCGCGTAGGATAATGAATTTTTGTTCGATGAAATAATTCAAACTATCCAGTACTGCCAGCTCTGCTGTGTCTTGTGCGCTCAGGCTGTAAAGGTGATTTACTTTGTTGTCGATGGAGGAAGCCGCCTGATAAAAAGGCTCCAGGTATTCGCTTTCTTGGGTGATCGTATACGTTTGTACACCGTTCTCTGCATCGGAGAGATCTGATTGTACCTGTTTGATCAGGGCTGATTTTTGATCAGGCTTTAATTCTTCTTTGATGTTGGAGACGATGGCAGAAAGACTACGGTAAGCAAGCACGCCGATGCCTGCCACAATGACTACTGCGATCAGTATAAAAAAGATGATCCTCAATTCAAAAACTAATCCTTTCCTTGCCATATCAAGTGATGAAAGCGTAAACTGTTTATAGGCTACCTGTCTGCAATTGCCCGTTTGATAAGATAACAGCTATGCGCTAATCCGTATTTACCCTTAAAGATGAAATCATCTACTCCATGCTCAAATGCTTTATGAATGATCTCTGTATCACGGCTTCTTGAAATGATAAAGACTTTACAATCTTTGCACTTTTCTTTGATCCTGCTCAAAATATCCAACGCCGTAACATTTCTCACCAGATAATAGTCGAGAAATATAATATCGATGTCTTCTCCAAGATTTTTCATACATTCGGCCAGGGAAGTATAAGAAAAAATTTCAAAAGTATACTCGCTATCGACTGAAAGAGATTTGGTATACAGCTCGATTTTTTTCGTTAGAAGGGAATTATACATTTCATTGTCCTCCATAACTAATATTTTGATATTTTTCTTTTCCTTCAAGGCTTTCTTATTTAATTGCTATCACATTATATATACCTAATATTATACCATACTTTATAGTTCCATAATAATTAAATAAATTATTGACTTCCAACCGTTAACTTAACATTGATTTAATTTATTGCCGCTGTATTTTCTCATTTTGAGAATCGACCAATCAAATTGATATTTCAGCTCTTTTTTAATTGTCTATGAATTCTAAGCAGTATTAATATTTCCTGTTTCTTTTTCTTTTTATAAATGAATTAAAAAAATATTAATTAAGAATTTCTTGGAGATAACAGGTCTTTTTTACAACCTTGGTTTTTATAAAACATAATTTATTTTTAACAATCCTATTTAGTAAGGATCTGATTTTTCTTGTGCCGGTTGGCAATCAATTACCGAATATGATCTTTTAAAATCATTTTTGCCCTCTATATTGTATTATAGAAGAGCTGGTATATAAATTGAACCAGATCCTTAAAACACTACTACTATGAAAAAGAAATTGAATTGTACGCTGCTGGTAGATGATGATGTAGTAAGTAATTTTGTGAGTGAAAAGATCATTCAAAATGCTAATATCACTAATGAGCTGAAAGTTGCCACCAATGGCCATATGGCTTTCAAATACATCGAAAAATGTGCCGCCAGTAACAAACCTTGTCCGGACCTGATCTTTCTCGACGTAAACATGCCTGTAATGGATGCGTTCGACTTTCTATATCTCTATGGCAGGATGGACAAAAAAAACAGAGGGGCCGTAGTAATACTTACTTCCTCTGATAATCCTAATGACATCGAACACTTATCACAATTCGATATCATGGCATATATTAATAAACCGTTGACCAAGGAGAAGATTGATGCACTGATCGAGAAGAACTTTAATCAGAGCGATGATGACCCGAAGGTTTGATGATTTAAGATTGTTGTCATTCAGAAGAAATCTTGCGCTTAGAAATTTAGAGTAAGCACAACTACAGTGTTAAATAACGCTAAACAGTAGTCCTGGTTTTTCACAAGGTTCCTCCTGAATGACAATTACAACAGTAGTCCTGACTTTTCACAAGTTTCCTCTTGATAACAACTCAACATCCATAAATCTTGTAATAACAATCAAGTTAATCTTCTAATCCCGTAAATCAAGGTTCAGACAACATGTGAATCATACAACTTTTCCCAAATCCCGTATAACGTTTCTTCTCTCAAAATATAGGATTTTTCATACTGAAAATACCAATTTGTCCGACAGACATAACAGCTTCACCAACATTTGTTTCTGAGTTAGAAACTTTTTTAAAGCGTTAGCAGAACAGCAATGTATGAAGCATGTTTTTTGGATTTAGTTTAAAATAATTAAAAGTATGAAACTAATATCTGCAGCACACGAGCTCATATCCAACATGAGAACGTTTTTTCAATCAAATTCTAAATTAAGTTATCTCAACGAAGAACCTTTGAGAGGTGAACTCTACAGCTCCGAACAGATGGAGCGGTTTGGGATTGCGTTAGCTAAAACACATAAAATTACCAACCAGCCAGAGCATGATCATCTACTAAAAAGACTTGCCAACAATGAAATGATCTTGCACGAAGTACGCAAGCTGCTTACAGATTCTATCAAACGAAAAACCCAGATCCCTCCTGCAGGCGAATGGTTGATCGATAATTTTTATCTTATTGAAGAAAATATCCGGAGTGCAAAAATGCACTTACCCAAAGATTACAGCGAGGACCTTCCCCAACTCGCCAACGGCTCTACGCCTGGATTGGTGAGGATCTACGACATCGTGCTCAGAATTATTTCACACAACGACGGACGTATAGACCAGGAAGGATTAAGTAGTTTTATACGCGCTTATCAATCGGTAACCAATCTACAACTTGGCGAACTCTGGGCGATCCCGATCATGCTTCGTTTGGGACTGATCGAAAATTTGCGGAGAGTTTCTGCGCGCGTAGCCATCGACCGGCTCGATGCAAACCTTGCTGATTACTGGGCAAGACAAATGCTAGAGACTGCAGAAAAACAACCTAAGAACATGATCCTGGTCATCGCCGATATGGCGCGTTCTAATCCACCGATGGGAAGCTCTTTTGTCTCTGAAATAACGCGGCAATTGCGTGGCAAAGGCCCGGACCTGGCACTGGCACTCAACTGGATCGAACTGCAATTGTCTGATAACGGTCTCACCAGCACCGAACTTGTAAACAGTGAGATCCAGAAACAAGCCGCCGACCAGGTTTCCATGAGCAACAGCATCGGAAGCCTGCGCTTCCTGGGCTCTATGGATTGGCGCGACTTCGTAGAAAAACACAGCGTGGTAGAACAAATATTATGCGAAGACAAACTAGGCATCTATCCTTCCATGGATTTTTCTACGCGCGATCAATACAGGCATGTAATAGAAGACATTGCGAAGAAGAGTAAACTCTCGGAACAAGACGTAGCGCGCATTGCCATAGATCTCAGTTATAATCCCGTGACGCCAGAGGAAATGGACGAACGGGTTTCGCATGTAGGATATTATCTTATTGGCAAAGGTCAAGAGGAGACCAAACGCCGGGCAAAGATGCACGAATCATTTGGCGCGCGCCTACAGAAAAGATTCAAAAAACATACCCTTAGAATTTATCTTACAGCAATCTTCCTGATCAGCGCGGCGATCAGTGGGTTGATCTTTTTGAAATCCTATAGCGACACCAACAACCCATGGTTATTGGTGCCCATCGCTTTGCTCTCTTTATTATGCACAAGTCAGATGGCGATCTCGATCGTCAACTTTTTTTCTACCATTATAGTAAAGCCGAAACTATTACCGAAAATGGACTTCTCCGAGAAGATCCCGGAATATTGTCGCACAATGGTAGTAGTACCTGTGATACTTAACAATTCCAACGAGATCGAGCGGATGGTGGAAGCGCTGGAAGTAAGGTTCCTGGCCAACCGCAACGAGTTCCTTCATTTTGGCTTGCTTACCGATTTTAAAGATGCTACACAGGAAAAACTACCGGAAGACGATGAATTGATAAAACAAGTAAAAATATGTATCGAACAACTAAATAAAAAATACGGACGCGACAACGATGATCTTTTTTATCTTTTCCACCGTCCGCGCTACTGGAACCCAAAGCAAGGAGTATGGATGGGCTATGAAAGAAAACGTGGAAAATTAGGCGCCCTGAATGCAATGCTGCGCGGAAGCAAAGAAGAACATTTCTCCGTTACGGTAGGTGATCTTACTATTTTACCGGAAATAAAATACGTGATCACTCTCGATGCCGATACACAGTTGCCGATGGGTTCTGCATGGAAACTAGTGGCCACCATGGCACACCCTCTAAACCATGCTTTCTACGATGAGCGAAAAAAACGCGTCACCAAAGGATACGGAATTTTACAACCAAGAGTAAATTTAAATTTACCGGAAGCCGAGAGCTCGCTCTACACCCGCATGAACACAAGCGACTCCGGCATTGACCCATACACACGCGCTTCTTCAGATGTATACCAGGATCTTTTCGCAGAAGGATCTTTTATCGGAAAAGGAATTTACGACGTAGATATTTTTATCAAAACTCTTGAAGGAAGATTTGCTGAAAACTGCATCCTGAGCCACGACTTGCTGGAAGGATGTTATGTGCGTTCAGGATTATTGAGCGACGTATACCTCTTTGAAAAATATCCAAACAGCTACCGGATCGATATGAAGCGTTTCTACCGCTGGATCCGGGGCGACTGGCAAATATTTACATGGTTCTTGCCATTCATCAAATCACCTTTAAAACATTGGCAAAAAAATCCCCTGTCGGCCTTGTCGAGATGGAAAATATTCGACAACATCCGCCGCAGCCTGATACCAATCGCGCTTACGACATTGCTGTTATTAGTCTGGGCTACGATGCCCTCGTCTTTCTTCTGGACGATCACTGTTACTGGAATGATCGCCGCACCGATCGTTATCACTTCGCTTTGGGATATTATTAAAAAACCAAAAGACGTTGCGTTGTTGTACCATATTCACAACTCCATCAATAACACACTCGACATGTTGGGTAAAACATTGTTTGCCTTCATTTGTTTTCCTTACGAAGCACATTCCAACCTGAAAGCGATCCTGCGCACCTTGTGGAGAATGTTTATCACTAAAAGAAAACTGCTTGAGTGGAATCCTTTTGCCAACGAAGAACGCTCCAATCCTACAACACTTAAGGCATACTATCGCACCATGTGGTCGGAGCCTTTCCTGGCGCTGGCAGTATTTGTATACCTTGGCATTTTTGCTCCTTTAAAATTGATCATGGCACTTCCGATCCTCGTGCTCTGGTTCAATGCGCCGTTCATCGCCTGGTGGATAAGCCAGCCGGTACCAAACAAAATGGCGGAGCTGAAAGACAAGCAAAATATTTTCTTAAGAAAAATTGCCAGAAAAACATGGAGCTTCTTCGAACAATTCATTAGGCAGGAAGACAACTGGCTTCCACCCGACAACTACCAGGAGCAGCCTGTGGCAGTACTTGCAAGACGTACCTCTCCTACCAACATTGGATTGTCTCTACTGGCAAGCGTTACTGCCTGGGAGTTTGGCTACATCACTATTGGTCAATTGCTGGAACGTACCGGCAATACGCTGAACACGATGAATAAAATGGAACGCTACAAAGGCCATTTGTACAACTGGTACGGTACTGAGTCGTTGAACCCGCTGATGCCGAAATATATTTCCAGCGTAGACAGCGGTAACCTTGCGGGACATTTACTTGTACTCAAACAAGGTATGCTGACCTTACCGCACCAGGATATTTTTGGGAAAAAGATCTTTGAAGGACTACAGGACACTTTGAATGTACTTTCCGATACAATCTCCGGCAAAGACGTAGAGCTGCTTCTGCCTTTCATTACTGAGTTGGAAGATGCTTGTACTATGTCGGTCATTACTTTCCAGGAAGTAAAAACGAGAATGGATAAGCTTACGAAAAATTTTCTCGGAGCGATCGAAAAAATAACTGCAGCAGGCAACGAAACCAATCGTTGGAAACAAGCGCTCCTGAAACAGATCGATCATGTCAACAAAGAGCTAAACCTCTATGCTCCTTGGTTTATGCTAAACAGCGTTCCTTCCAAATTTACGGATCTAACTATTTCACAAAAAACAAATTCATTATCGCAAGTATTAAAAGCAGCGATTGAATTGAGAGCGATGGCCAATCGCTACGAAAGCAAAGAGAACGCCGCTTCAGAAACAAAATGGTTGGAAGCGTTCCAGGCAGCGCTTACCAAAACCATCCTACTTGCCGACGAACGGATCATAGCGGCAGAAACACTTGCCGAAAAAGCAAATGCGCTTGCCGATATGGAATGGGATTTTCTTTACAACAAAACCAGCAACCTGCTTACCATCGGATACAATGTACAAGATCACCATATGGATGGCAGCTACTACGACCTGCTCGCTTCCGAAGCGCGTCTTTGCGCGTTCGTCTGCATCGCCCAAGGGAAACTGCCGGAAGAAAGCTGGTTCTCCCTGGGCCGTTTGCTCATCAATGTAGGCGGCAAACCAATCTTGCTTTCCTGGAGTGGTTCTATGTTTGAATACCTGATGCCATTGCTCGTAATGCCTACTTATGAAAATACCTTGCTCGACCAAACCTGTAAAGCTGCTGTAGACTGGCAGATCAAGTATGGTAAACAAATAGATCTTCCCTGGGGAATTTCCGAATCCGGTTACAATATGATCAATGCCAGTTCGGATTATCAATATAAAGCCTTTGGAGCGCCTGGTCTGGGGCTGAAGCGCGGATTAGAAGAAGACACTGTGATCGCGCCCTACGCTGCGGCTATGTCGCTCATGGTCGCACCGGAAGAAGCTTGCAAGAACTTGCAAGTAATGTCGGAAAAGGGTTATGAAGGCCGTTACGGATTTTACGAAGCAGTCGACTATACGCCTTCACGCGTACAGCGTGGGCAGACCAATGCGATCGTCTATTCCTTCATGGCACACCACCAGGGCATGAGCTTGCTGTCGTTGGCTTATGTCTTGCTCAATAAACCGATGCAAAAATTATTTGAAGCCGAGCCACAATTCCAGGCTTCGCTGCTGTTGCTGCAGGAAAGAATTCCTAAAGCTACCAGCTTCTTCACCCATACCGCCAATATTGCCGATATCAATTACGCACCAAGCGGTACCGATACCCGCATCGTGAAAACGCCGAACACGCCGATCCCGGAAGTACAACTGCTTTCCAACGGTCGTTACCACGTAATGGTCACCAACTCCGGAGGCGGCTACAGCCGCTGGAAAGGATTGGCCGTTACCCGTTGGCGCGAAGATGTAACCTGCGACAACTACGGAAGTTTCTTGTACATCCGCGATATGAAAGAAGACAACTATTGGTCGAACACCTACCAACCTACTCTTCAGCAAGGCGAGAAATATGAAGCTGCCTTTACACAAGGGCGGGTAGATTTCCGAAGTACACATAATGACCTTGAATCACACACAGAAATATTGGTATCTCCTGAAGATGATATCGAAATGAGAAGAGTATGCCTCACCAACCGGTCCAATATGCGCAGAACGATCGAGGTAACAAGTTATGCGGAAGTAGTGATCAACGCTCCGGCCGCCGATATTGCTACTCCGGCGTTTAGTAATTTGTTTGTACAAACAGAAATTCTTTCAGGTCAACATGCGATCCTTTGTACAAGGCGTCCGCGCTCTGCCGACGAGCAGCCGCCTTCTTTATTCCACCTGCTTACTGTTCATGGCGCTACGCCGGATGAAGTTTCGTACGAAACAGACCGCATGAAATTTATCGGAAGAGGAAACACCACTTCCAATCCACAAGCGATGAGCAATACCGGTAAACTCACAGGCAGCGAAGGCTCCGTGCTAGACCCTATCGTAGCGATCCGTTATAAGATCACGTTAGATCCTGAAGAAAGCGTTACCTTCGATATGATCATCGGGATGGCCGATACCCGCGAAGTTTGCCTTGGATTGATCGATAAATATCAAGATAAACACCATAAAGATCGTGTATTTGAACTTGCATGGACACACAGCCAAGTAGTGCTACGCCAGATCAATGCAACGGAAACCGACGCACAGCTGTATGCAAGAATTGCCAGTTCGATCCTGTTCACCAACTCCTTTTTCCGCGCCGATCCGCTGATCCTCATCAACAACCGCCGCGGCCAGTCGGGGCTTTGGGGTTACTCCATATCAGGAGACTTGCCAATTGTATTGCTGAAGATCGAAAAGCAATCCAGCTTGTATTTGGTAAAACAACTTGTGCAAGCCCATTCCTACTGGCGTCTCAAAGGAATTGCCGTAGACCTTATGATCTGGAACGAAGAGCATACCGGTTACCGCCAGGTATTCCAGAACGAAGTACAAGCAATGATCCCAGTAGAGCTCAACGATAAACCGGGAGGAATTTTCGTACGCGCCTCTGACCAGATCTCAAACGAAGATCGCGTACTCTTCCAAACCGTAGCGCGTATCATCTTTTCCGACAAGGACGGAAGCCTGGAAGACCAGGTGAAACGCAAACGAATGAGTAAGGCAACTATCCCTTATCTTATTCCAACACAAACCTATCGACCGGTGCCGGCCAATGTACAAGTGCCGAAAGACCTCGTGTTCTTCAATGGCCTCGGAGGATTTACACCGAACGGAAGCGAATATGTAATTCATATTAAAGACAGAAAGACTACGCCTGCTCCATGGGTGAACGTGATTGCCAATCCAACTTTCGGAACAGTGTTGTCAGAAAGTGGTGTCGCTTATACCTGGACAGAAAATGCTTACGAACTTCGTCTGACCCCTTGGAACAACGATCCGGTAAGCGATCTCGGAGGTGAGGCATATTATTTGCGTGACGAAGAAACCGGACATTTCTGGTCGACTACCTTCCTGCCTAGCGGAGGACAATCGTCCTACCTGACAAGACATGGATTTGGATACAGTGTATTTGAACACATCGAAGACGGCATCCACTCTGAAATGACTGTCTTTGTTGATCTGGAAGAGTCTATAAAATTTGTGATCGTAAAAATTAAAAACCAATCCGGAAGACCTAGAAAACTTTCTGCTACAGGATATACCGAATGGGTACTTGGCAATCATCGCATGAAAACAGCCATGTATATCCAAACAGAAGTAGATGCGGACACAGGCGCTATTCTTGCAAAAAATCCATACAATACTGAATTCGGAAATCGTGTAGGATTCTTCGATGTGAATCATTATAAGAAATCCTACACCGCCGATCGAACCGAATTTATTGGTCGCAACGGCTCTTTGAAAAATCCTGATGGACTGTTGCGACAAAAATTTTCTGGAAAAACAGGGCTCGCCATTGATCCATGTGCTGCGCTGCAAGTACTGTTTGACCTGGAAGACGGAGGCGAACACGAGATCGTATTCAAACTAGGCGCAGGAAGAGACCACGGACATGCAAGCGAACTTGCCCGCAAATTCAAAGCAAACAACATCGCTTATGAATCACTTGAAAAAGTAAAAAATCATTGGAAACACACGGTCTCAGCGATCCAGGTAGAAACACCGGATCAGGCGGTGAATTTTATTACCAATGGATGGCTTACCTATCAAACTTTATCGTCAAGACTTTGGGGCCGCAGCGGCTATTATCAATCCGGCGGAGCTTTTGGTTACCGCGATCAGTTGCAGGACGTGGTATCGCTGCTACATACCGCACCGGAACTGGCCCGCAAACAAATCCTTCTCTGCGCTTCCCGCCAGTTCGTGGATGGAGACGCACAACACTGGTGGCATCCACCGGTAGGACGAGGCGTGCGAACACTCTGTTCGGATGACTTCCTCTGGCTGCCATTCGTTACCTCGCTCTATATCGCACATACAGGTGATACAACAATATTGGAAGAAACCGCTTCTTTCCTTGAAGGAAGACAGCTCAATGCAGGAGAAGAATCCTATTACGACCTGCCGATCCAATCCTCTAAAGTCGGCACAGTATACGAACACTGCGTGATAGCAATCCGCCACGGATTGGTATTCGGAGAACATGGCCTGCCACTCATCGGCTCAGGTGACTGGAACGATGGGTTTGATAGAGTTGGGATCCATGGAAAAGGAGAAAGTGTGTGGATGGCTTTCTTCCTATATTTAATTCTCGAACAATTCGCCAAAGTAGCGCGTGCGCACAAAGATCCAGGCTTCGCAGACGAATGTATGAAAGCCGCACAGCTACTCAAAAGCAATGTGGACGAACATGCCTGGGATGGAGAATGGTACAAACGCGCCTGGTTTGACAACGGCGCACAACTCGGGTCTTCCGCAAACGACGAATGCCGCATCGACTCGATCGCCCAGAGCTGGTCTGTTCTCTCTGGCGCCGGCGATCCGAAACGCTCGTTGATCGCGATGGAATCGGCTTATAAAAACCTGGTGAGAAAAGATTCGCAGATCATCCAATTGCTCGATCCTCCGTTTGACAAGTCACAAATGAACCCTGGTTATATCAAAGGATACGTACCGGGAGTACGCGAGAATGGGGGTCAATACACACACGCAGCTGTTTGGCTCATCACCGCTTTCGCGAAACTTGGCGATCGCAAACGTGTTTGGGAATTATTGAGCATGATCAATCCGCTGAACCATGGAAAAACGGCAGAAGACGTATCCATCTACAGAGTAGAGCCATACGTACTTGCCGCCGATGTATACGCACGCAAGCCCCATATAGGCCGGGGAGGTTGGACCTGGTACACGGGCTCCGCAAGCTGGATGTATCGATTGATCACTGAATCATTCCTGGGAATCGAACGCGAAGGAAATCAATTAAGAATCATTCCTTGTGTGCCTAAAGAATGGCAAAGCTATAAGATCCATTACCGTTTCAAAAATACTTATTATCACATCGAAGTGGTGCAAAACGAAAGCAAAGGTGAAACGCTTATTTCGCTGGACAACCACGAAGAAAAAAGCGATGTGATCAATATGGTAGATGATGGCAAAGAGCACCAGGTAAAGATTACGATATACACTGGCGAGAAATTGAAACCGCATACGGTGATATAGCTTGTCTGAAATAGTTTTCGTGGTAGAATCGTGTAAAATGTAAAATTTCTAATCACAAATTTCCTCCTGAACGATATGATTTTGTTGGTGTCCCCGCCAGCAAAATCATATTAATAGAGGCCCCAGAATCAGGGAATAACCCTATTAAAACGCTCAATATTCCTCTTTTAACCCCTTTTCCAATGTGAATCTTGTAAGTCATTCCAAAAACCATATAACGGGAAGGGAATGGTGTTTGGTACATTTGTATAGAAGCAATTGATAAACGAACCACTTAAATTTTTGAGTTATGAAAAATCTACTACAAGGATACCTGAACGAAACCAAAGGAAAATTGAAACAAAGATTTGCGATCCTCACAGAGAACGATCTTCTTTTAGTAGAAGGCAAACAAGATGAGATCATTGGCAGATTGCAATTCCAAATGGGAAAACCTAAGGAAGAGATTTTGAGATTGATCGCTGAGTTATAAGTTTTTCAAAAACGTTTCAGCGCTATTTTCATAACTGGAATTGATATGCATTAAAAACTTGCATGTTATGATCCAACTTTTCATATCGATATCGCTATTGTCTTACCTGATGATCATGGAAGAGAAGTAAGTTCTTTTTATGATCATTTTAAAAATCAGGTTAGAGCTTTAACCGTTAAGATTGCAGAGGCAAATAGTGCAAGTCTGCCATTGATTTAAAACTCTCCTTTTATCCCAGCATAATAATTTCTTGGTGCAGCAGCGTTATAATACCGTCCTCCGATCGCATTCAGATCATTTCCCAAACTATAGTGTTGATTCAGCAGGTTATCTACCCCTGCAAAAATTCCCAGCGTAAATTTCCGAATATCTTTTTTCCATTCTGCTTTCAATTGCACGAGGTGATAGGATTTTGCATATACAGTATTTGCATCGTTCAGTGGAATACGATCGGAATAATAATATTGCGCATATAAACTGAAGGATGCTGGAAAAACAATATACATGCTTTGCATTATGGTATAGCGCGGTACGCCTGTAAGCCTGTTGCCGGAGTAATTATTCACTCCTGCCTGGTAGTGATCGAAATGAAAATAATAATAGGTATAATTTCCTTTCCATTGCAAAGCCCGCAATGCTCCTGTAGTTTTAGGTTTTAGCAACCATAGGCTTGCTTGTGCTTCAATACCTGGCTGCCTGGTGCCTCCTGCGTTGATGAAATAATCGTTTCCATTTTCATCTACTCTTCTTACAATTGCATTGGTAAGAATATAATAGAACCCGGAAACATCCAGCCAGAAATAGTCTTTCTTATCGCGCAAGCGAAACCCTGTTTCATAATTTTGTCCTTTTTCAGCTTGCAGGCCTGTGTTGACAATATTGTTAGAAGAGCGTACCTCTGCAATAGTAGGAGCTGAATAACCTATACTGGCAGAAGCTCTCCAGGAAATATTTTCGTTGATCTTATACGACAAAGCTAACCGGGGCAGGAATTGTGGTGTAAAATTCTTCCGACTGTAATTATTTTCGTTGAAAGGAAAATTATTCCGGTAACGGTAATTAAAAAAATTATAACTCGCCGAAACCTCTACTAATAAGCGCTGGCGAACATCGACCAGGAATTTAGCGAAAGCGAAAGCCTGCTGCGCTTTTAAATTATCGGAAGCCTGCAGAGTATCTTTTGCTCCATAATAGTTACCGAAATTCCGGATCAGGGAATTGGTTTGCTGCCACTCTCCTCCTATGTTCCACTTGGCGCTTACACTGCCATGCGTTCCTGTGCTCACGTCTATATAAGTACGCGCGCCGTAGGTAGTTTCTTCACGTTGTTCAAAATTTGTAATGAAAGGATTCTGAAATTCGGTGCTCGATCCAAATACAGAAAACACATGACGCACATGATCCGTAAAACTGATATCATGCGAAAGCCCGCCGAATAAAGTACGTGTGAATACTGCTGCTTTTTGTTCAACAGCGCCTGGCATTGTAGCGGTGGCCGGGCGGGCCATGGAAGGATTTGCATTGTATTGCCCAAGCGTCAACCCACCTGGTGTTTGATAATTTAGATCAGAATAAAGAAGTAATAATTTCAGGGCTGCTTTTTTGCTGTAATCCCATGTTCCTCCGGTTTGAATATAGTTACGTTTCATCCCACTGTTCTCGCGGTAACCATCGGAGCGCTGGAAACCTTGACTAAAATGGAACAGCGTATTCTTAGTTCTTTTCTGAAAGGAAACATTTTCATGAAACAGTCCATAAGACCCTCCGCTTATTTCTGTGCTTACACGCGTAGAATCCTGTGTTTTATATACCGGATCGATTAACAGCACTCCGCCTGTATTAGCGCCGAAGATGCTTCCTTCAGGGCCTTTCAGCACACGTAGGTTTCCTATGCTCCCAATATCAAGGCTGTTGAGATAAGTATTGCCACCTGCGTCTGTAAAAGGAAAATCGGCGAGGTAGATCTTCACATTGCGCACACCGAAAGGCGAACGCAACAAACTTCCACGGATCGACAAACGATAGCTTCCCGGCGATCGTTCTTCCATCCGTACACCAGGCACGGTGTTCATGGCAGCAAGTAATGAATAGGAAGGCTGCCGTTTAAGCTGTTCTTGGGTGATGATGCTTTGTGAAAAAGGCAGGCGCATCAGCGATTCATTCGTAACGCTGGTAACTTCTACTTCCTGCAATTCATAATAAATTGAATCGGTTTGGGCAAAGGAAGGAATAGATAGACCGATGAAGAGGAATAAGAATAGTAAGCGCATGAATATTATTCAGTATTTGTATTCTATTGCTGTTGCTCGTGTCGACCGACAGGACAGCAACAGTGTATCTCAATTATTTTTTCTTTCACTACTTAACCGCTACCCGCCACACCATATCTGCAGCATCATCCGCTACAAGCAGTGAACCATCGGGAAGCATTTTTACTCCCACAGGTCTTCCGTGTACTTTACTGTCGCTGGCATCGGCGATAAAGCCGGTGAGAAAATCTTCCGGCGGGCCCGATGGTTTTCCGTTTTTGAATGGTACGAATACTACTTTATAGCCTACTATATCTTTACGATTCCAGGAACCGTGCTGACCTATAAAAGCACCGCCCTGGTATCTGGCAGGAAATTTTTTGCCGTTATAAAATGCCAGTCCTAGCGAAGCTGTATGCGATCCCAGCGATACATCGGGAGTAATTGCTTTGGCTATAAGGTCGGGACGCTTGTCTTTGTCGGCGATCCTTGGGTCTAAATTTTGTCCCCAATAAGAATAAGGCCAGCCATAGAAGCCGCCTTCTTTCACGCTTGTAAGGTAATCGGGTACAAGGTCATCGCCGAGTTCATCGCGTTCGTTTACGGCAGTCCAGAGTGTGTTGGTACCGGTTGCCCAGTCCATTCCTACAGGATTTCTGAGCCCTGAAGCATATACACGCTCACCGCTGCCGTCAGGATTGATCTCAAGGATATTGGCTCTGCGAACTTCATTGTCCATACCATGTTCGGCTACGTTGCTACCGGATCCTACGCTGATATATATTTTGGATTGATTTTTATTGGTAATGATATTTCTTGTCCAGTGGTTATTATATCCACCTGCCGGAAGATCCAGTATTTTCTTGCCTTCCCCTTTGATCTTTGTATCGCCGGTTTTGTAAGAATATTTCCAGAGTCCATCGGTCACGGCTACATAAAAATCGTTTCCGATCAGCAACATTCCGAAAGGTTGGTTTAGATCGGATAAAAATGTTTCTCTTAGATCCGGCGTACCGTCTTTGTTTGTATCGCGCAGAAGGGTAATGCAATTCGGACTGTTGCCTACATGTTCGGAATGGCCTGCACCTATTATTTCCATCCCTATTTTTTTAGTGATCGAAGGATCAGTATTTGCTTGCGAAACGAGTACATCACCGTTGGGTAATACATAGATCCAACGGGCGCTTTTTAAATTATCAGCAAATTTAGTCACCACAAATTCTGCCGGTGCTACAGGTGTTTCGCCCTCTTGCCAGCCAACTACTTTGCTGAAATTTTTAGAAGATTTTGTTTGATAAGGCTTGGGTAGTTTTAGAGAATCAACAACTACACCGATATCCTCACGTGTAGAATTTTCTTCTTGCGAACTGGGAGAGTCCGTACAAGCCGTCGTCAACAGCAAAGCGTAAAAAAATACAGGGAGGTTAGCAGGTTTCATGTGAACCAATATAGCTCATTTTTTGAAATAGTTATAACTGCGCAATATTGAATTTTCCGTCATTGCTTCGGCCTTCTTCCTCGCAATGACGGATAAAACCATATAAAAAGAAGCCACAGGTAATACCAGTGGCTTCTTTTATTTATAACTAAAAAATCTATTTACTCAAGTACAGTTTCACCCCTACGTTGAATCCTACTGCGCTGAAAGGAAGAACTGTTTTTGGTGCATTCGTTCCTGTATAGTTGGCAGGGATATCTTTTTCGTAGTTACCGCTTACGCTGGTTACCGTTGAAGGCTGCGCTACACCACCTGCATAAGGTACGTGTGTGTTGGTGATAGTATAGCTGCCAGGAGCCCAAGAAGCCACCCTTGCTGTAAGTTCACCGAACACTGCAAATCTTGGAGAAATCATCCAATCCATACCAAAAGCAGTAGTAAGACCTGTAAGCAGGTGTCCTTTGTATTTTGTTTCTGTATCATCGGTAGAAGTAAGCGCACCTGTTGCTGGGGAGAAGTGATCTGCGTGGGCAGTGTTTTTAGCCATGGCGCCGCCGAAAAGCATACCGATCTTAGCATATGGTACTACTCTTAGTTCTTCGTTCGCTCTTACGATGAAAGATGGATTGACATAAAATGAAGTAGCAGTAAGTGTAGTTTTACCAGTAGTAGTACCGAAATCATCTTTGATCACGATCTTATGTCCTATGGTAGACCCTAAGGCCACTTCAAATCCAAAATTATTAGGTAGAATATATCCAACGCATATATTCGGAACAAAGCCGATACCGTAGCTTGAGCGTACGGAATGATAACTTCCATCAGACTTATATTCAGTTCCGAACACTGTGCTTCCTGCTCTAAAGCCGTAGCCAGCGCCGGCACCTACGTAAAGTCCCTGAGCATTTGCACTAAGCGCAACAATTGCCGTAAATAATAAGGATAATAATACTTTTTTCATGTTCATTAAGGTTTAGTTAAAATTAAAAAGTTAACAATAGATCAACCTGTGATCGATGTGTCAAAGATGTGAGTAGTTGTACTTAGATTCTTTACAGGATTCCCATTTTTTCTTACAGGATTCAACTGTGGAAGTTATGAGTTATGAATTATGAATGTTGAGTTAAAAAATGTATATAAATTTTTCAGACTAAAAATTAAATACTAACTCAATGTTCACAACTCAAATTTCTTGATCACTTTTTCCAAATCAATTCCCTTTCCTAATACTGGTTTAAAAAGATCTCCTTCGCTTTTGATCCTGTCCAGAGCGTTGTGAATATTGAAATCTGTTATTTTCAATCCTTTCTTCACTTCTTCCCAATGCAATGGCATCGACACCGGTGCCCCTGGTTTGGGTCTTACGGAATAAGGAGCAGAGATCGTGGCTTGCGGACGGTTTTGTAAAAAATCCAGATACATTTTTCCTTCTCTTTCCCGTACCGTGCGTTTGATACTCGTAAACTTTGGAAGATGCTGCTGCACCAGTGTTACAATGACGCGGGCAAATTCTTTTGATTGCTCATACGTATACTTTGCTCCGAATGGAATATAGATGTGCATGCCTGTAGAACCACTGGTTTTCGGATATCCTTTCACGCCTATTTCTTCCAGCACCTGTTTAGTCATCAGCGCCGCTTCGATCACCTGGTCGTAGGTATTTTTTGGAGAAGGATCGAGATCGATCATGCACCAGTCCGGATAGTCTTCGGTTTCTACACGACTGCTCCAGGGATTCATTTCAATGCATCCGAGTGAAGCCATGTACAGCAGGCTTGCCTCGTCTTCGGCTACTAAATATTTTCTATCGCGGTTATCAGCACCGCTATGGTATAAAAATGTGCGCACCCAATCAGGCGCTTTGCCTGTGACGTCTTTATAATAAAAACTTTCTCCCGTGATCCCATCCGGGTGACGGTTCATCGACTGCGGGCGGTCTTTTAGGTAAGGTAAAATATAAGGGGCCACCTGGTAATAATAATTCAACAGGTCACGCTTGGTGATCTTTTCTTTTGGCCAGTAGATCTTGCTCAGATTAGTAAATTTCAGCTCATGGCCACTGATGTCGCGCACCTGCGTTTCGTCTGTAGGATTGAGCAAGGTCTTCCGTTCTTTTTTCGTGACAGGGGTTACCATTTTTTTATCAATCGTTTCCGCTTTTGTTTTTATTTTTTCTTTTTTCGCTTCTTCCTTCGTTTCTTTCACCACTGCTTTGGCAGACCTTTCTTTTTCTCTTACTACGTCTTTTGCTTTTTTATCGATCCGCATCCCTTCAAAAGAAGGGTGACGCAACACGCCGTCGCGCGTGACTTCGGTAAAACTTACCTCGCAAACTAATTCCGGCTTCAGCCAGGTAGCTGTGGCATGCGGCGGATCAGGGCGAAAACGGGAAGGTTTGTTTACATCGGGCAATTCGGTAAAAGGGGATTTTTTAATAATGAGCGGACGAAATAATTTCATCATCTCTTGTTGTGTCTTGTCCGAATATCCCGTCCCTACCTTCCCTGCATATACCAATTCTTTCCCTTCAAATACTCCAACCAGCAGCGCGCTGAATAATTTGCTTGAATCTTCGTTCTTCGTAAACCCTCCGATCACCAGTTCCTGGCGTTTGCTGGCTTTGATCTTCAACCATTCGTTGCTTCGAAATCCAGCCTGATAAGTGCTATTTTCCTTCTTGGCGATCATTCCTTCCAGTCCTATTTTTTTAGTAGCTTCAAAAAATTCTGTACCCGATCCGCCAAAACTATCGCTAAGCTTGATGATGCCTTCTTCGGAAACTACTGTTTTCATTACTTCTCTCAGCGCCGCTTTTCTTTCTTTTAAACTTAGAGCCGTAAGGTCTTTTCCTTCGTACCAAAGGAGATCAAAAACATAATAAAGCAATTCGCCATCGGCTTCGCTTCTCCAGTTCTGAAGCGATTCGAAATTCGATATACCTTCATCGTTTACCACCACTATTTCTCCGTCGAAGATGGCTTGTACATTCAAGGCTTTTAATGCATTGGTAACGGCGTAAAACTTTTCGTTAAACGATTTGTCATTCCTGGATTTCAGCTCTATGGATTTTTTATTGCAAAATGCAATAGCGCGGTAACCGTCCCATTTTACTTCATAGACCCAGCCTGGTTCGTCAAACGGCTTATCTACCAGCGTTGCCAGCATGGGCGAAAGTGTGGTTGAAAATTTTCCCTTGGGCGCTTTCTTTAAGATCGCTTCGAGACTTTCTTCAGGATTTTCTTCGGACGTTTTTTTTTTAGCCTCTGCTTTTACTTTCGGAGTTTTTATTTCTTTACTGGTCTTAGTGGCGCTCGCTTTCTTTTTAGTGTCTTCTTTTTTCTCTACATCTGCTTTAGTCTTGCGTGCAATCGTAGGACGGTTTTTTTGAAGCTCTGTTTCCTTCTTAGACTTACGGCTGGATTCTTTTACACGTTGTTCGCCGTAAAAATTAGTGGAGGTCTTTTCCACCTGTGCCAACGTTTTATTAGATACTACTGATTTCTCTTTTTTAGTAATATCGTCTGTCGAAGCGTATTCGTCACGGTGTTTGATCAACAGCCAACCGTTCTCTCCTCGCCCATTGACTTTTACCAAAGCGAATTCTCCTTTTAATTTTTTTCCATGAAGCGCAAATTTTAAACTTCCTTTTTGTAGTTGTTGCAGCAATTCACGTTCCTGGTCTTTTTTAGTTTTGGCAGTAGAATTGATCGGTTCATAATACCCTTCGTCCCAGATGATCACTGTACCTGCGCCGTAGCCGCTGGGAATAATGCCTTCAAAATTGCGGTAATCGAATGGATGATCTTCCACCATCATTGCCAAGCGTTTCACGGCAGGATCGGTAGAAGGGCCTTTGGGTACTGCCCAGCTTTTGAGCACACCTTCCATTTCCAAACGAAAATCATAATGCAAATGAGAAGCATCGTGCTTCTGAATTACAAAACGCAATTTTTGTTCACCAGGTTTTCCTCCTGTCGGCTCCGGAGATTTTTTAAAATCTCTTTTCTGTTTGTATTGCGCAAGTCCCATAGGTATTTTCCTTTAGAAATAAATCAATACTATAAAAATCTACTTCTTTCAAAAACAAAGCATTACACTATACTACAAATGTATTATATATTTTCTATGTAGTAAAAATGATATGCATGTCCAGCAATTTCTACGTAGCATATTCTACTTACTGTAACTTAATAATTATTATTCTCGTTCAAAAGAACAACAGAGAGAGTTAAGAACAGGCACACTCGTTGCCATCCAGTGATAATCTCCCATATCCATGCTAGTTGCCATATAATAGCATTTTAACTTAAAACCCAACTCTTATGGACTCTCTAAAATCGTATCAGTATGCGAACAGGAAAGAAGTATCGTTCGCACTGAAAGTAAAAGAAGGAAAAATTCCGGAAGACATTTACGGCGTAATTTATCTAACGTCTATGTGTGGTACACTCAATTCGGGTGGATTGCCTATTCCAAGGCGACATCCGGGTGATTCGTATAACAATCCGGAATTCGGAACGCCACTATTGGCGGGCGATGGCATGATGTTTAAGATTGACTTCAACCAACAGGGAGAAGTGAACATCAAAACTAAAATTGCCAAACCGCCTTGCTATTACGCCGATCTTGCGACGGATCGGATCAATAGTCCTAAGCTTGACAAAAAATTTCAACACTACGGTTTCAAAAACGCAGGCATGACGCGCGCTTGCTTACAACTCGGATTTAGAAATGAACTGAGTGTAGCGGTGATCCCTTTCCAATTTGAAGGTGACAAACACCCACGCATGCTTGCCACGTTTGATGCTGGGCGGCCTTGGGAGTACAATACTGAAACGCTGGAGCTTATTACTCCTCTTGAAGAATATAGCCGCTGGCTGAAAGGAACACCTCCCGGCTTGAAATTTCCTTTCTACATCGTACAAAACAGCGCACACCCTTCTTTTGATCCACGTACAAAAGAATTCTTTACCGTCAACTACACACAAAAAAAATCTACCGGGTACCAGATTGCATTTTTCTTTTTGCTGCTCGAACACAGAGATGAAATAAGACAGCACCTGGAGAAACAAGCCAGTATCTTCGAGAAGATCCGTTACTCCTTCCAACATTCAGGACTGATACAGGAAATTATTACTGATCTGAAAATTCTTTTCGACAAAACACATCGTCATGAATATTTTCATGCTTCAATTAAAAATATTCTTAAAAAGCACAACGTAGACCCTGATGAATTCGAGCGGCAAATGAATGGCGACGACGATTCTCCCAACCAGGTATTCCTGCTGAAATGGAACGGGAAACAAGAACCTTTGAAACGCTGGCGCGTAGTGGACGAGAACGGCGACGATCTTGTGATCGAAGAATGTATGCACCAAACTGCACTCACGGAAGACTATATATTGCTTTCGGATTCCAGTTTTAAATTTTCCGCCGATCTTTTGGTGAACAATCCTTTCCCGGATTCACCTTCCATCGATCGCCTGATCCGTGATCTGCTGAACAAAAAATCGCCCATGGATATGAAATTGTTTATGGTAAAACGTTCAGAGCTCACTGATGATGCCACCGTGGTGCATGCCAAACAAATTGCGTTGCCGGAAGATTGTATTCACTTTGTTGCTAATTATGCAAATCCAAATAATGAAATCACACTCTACACCATCAATAATAATTCTGTGTGTGTCTCTGAATGGATCCGTGAATACGATACGTTAAAGATCAGTGGCGACCCGGTATACGATGAGATCATCGGTCTCCCTGCTGTATCGGCGATGGATGTCAATTCACTTTCACAATATATTATCAATACCGACACAGGAGGACTCAAACGACTTGACTGCTGGGATACAGGCGGCGCACCGGGACATGTAGCGGGCCCACATACATGGGAACTTTGTTTGCTCACACACCGGGATATGATCTCTCCCAAACATGTGGTGGAAGAATTGAAAGATTTATTCGTCTTCTCTGCAGGCCTCAATTCGCAGAGATTGACAACGTTTATGTACGATCTGTTTAAGGATACGCCGAACAAAAAAATTCCTCCGAATGAGGTTTTAAAATATACAGAAGCGGGAGTAAAACAATCACTGTTCAGATTGCACACCGATGGGATGAAGATCAAAGATTCCTATATGCCTGATTTCAATTCAGAGATCCGCTCGCTGCAATTTATTCCAAGACGTACACCCAAACCAGGTGTACCGGAATCGATGGACGGGTATATTGTATGCATCATGATGGTGGGCGATAACAAGAAGCCGAATCAACTGTCGATGGATTATGAAAGAGAGATCTGGATATTTGAAGCCGACAATCTTGCAAAAGGTCCGGTATGCAAACTTACGCACCCGGAATTATCTTACGCCTTCACACTACACTCCGCCTGGATCGAAGAAGCGAAAGAGCAAGAGTCTAATTACCACATCGACATCCGCAAAGACTTCAGTGATCCGCAATCGATCTTGCCTGGAGTGCAGGAGAACATTAAAGAGTTTTTCGAAAAATATATTTATCCGTATTTTCCGGATAAGAGAGACATCAATAGTTAATAGTGAGTTATTAGTCCTGAGTAGTGAGAAATGTACTCAGGACTAAGACTCAAGACTTGTTGCTTATTTTGCTTCCGTATATTTCTTAAAATTATTCAAGATCATCTGCCAGCCTGCCTGCTGCATGTCGTGCGGGTTTTGGTCTTCCGCTTCGAATGATTCTACGATATGCGTTTGATCTCCATTTGCCTGGAATATTACTTTTACTTTTCTTCCATCTCCCAGCGTTTCTTCGATCAGTTCGTGCTTTTTCACATTGTCGTATACACCACCGAAGTCGAAGCTAAAGCTTCCGTCTTTTGCAGCCATGGTGGTTTTAAAAGACCCTCCGGTACGAAGATCATTTTCTGCATAGGGTGCATGCCAATCGTCTGAAGCGAAAGCCCATTGAGTGATATGTTTTGGTTCGTTCCAATATTCCCATACTTTCGCTACGGGCGCATTGACAGTGGCTTCGATCGTGAGAACGGTTTTGTTTTTAGTTTCCATGTTTTATTTCGTTTAAAGGTGATAAATCAGTTTTTATTTTTTTGATGATACAAATATACGCTGCCTTTCCCCATGATAAGCTGTGCAAACCCGACATTTACAGGGGGAAGTTGCGACAGAAGTCATTTTATTAATTAAGATATTAAAAAACCATGATTCTAAGATGAGCGTTGTTATTTGTTTTTAAATGATAGACACAAAGAATCTTTGTTTATATAAAAGCAATTCTGTTTTACAAATAAGTAAAAGACAATGTCATTAAATTACGCTCGCATTTATCCGGTATCTGACATCCGGCATCTGGTATCTCAAATAAGTATTTATATTTAAGAGGGTAATTCCATAAATCATTATGGTTACAGCGAATTAAAAATTATACGATAAAACAATTTCTTCTAACTTGTCCTCACAATCTACAGAGGCAAAGAAAGCAGCCATTCTATTGCTTTTTTTTCTGACGTGAATGCTCTGAAAGGATACTCAGGTTTATGGTAATAATTCAGAAAATTGACGGCGAACTGATACATGCTATTTTTCACCAGCACCGCAGTACCACGAAAGAGCGGCATATTTTTAGGATCTTCCAAAATTCTTTTCCCTTCGTTGGTAATACTGATATTGACCCGTACATCGGAAAGCGTCACATAAGGTTTATGACCACTTAGTTTTTCCGAGCAGGCGATGAGTTCACGTATTTCTGGGAAGCCTAATTCTATTCCATCCTTATACACAAAATATACTATAGGCTCATTATACTTGATACTGACGTAGGGCAGTGTAATTTCATTCATAATTCTTTTTCGGCTTACTATAAAGCAAATAGCCTAGCAGCTTTTGCCTTTCACTGAGTCATTATTCCTGACAAGCTCATTGGGTTTTCTGAAAATCGGCCTGTAGGAAAGGGGCTAAAAATAATAAAAATATGATAAATTGCTATTTTTTTTATGCTGATAAAAAAATCAGATTTTCATTTTCTATTCTTTATTTTTTTTAGAAATTTAAGATTCCTAAAGAACCCTTTTTAAACGTAAAAGTAATATGGAACAATTTATTAAAAACGCTGATCAATTAAACATCGATAAGATCAAATCACTGGCTGCTGAAAAAAAACTAAGAGAGCGCCTGAAACCAAACGATACCTTCTACATTCCTAACCCAGATCTTTCACAGATCGAGTCTTTGCTAAAAGGTGATAAAGTAGAGTACAAAAAAACAGCACACCCTACTTACAATCTTACTTTGTTTACAGTGCTTAATTAATTTTAGGTTATGAGTTATGAATTATGAATATCGAGTGATCATTTGTAATTCATAACTCAATATTGATATTTCTTTTAAGCCGTAGGATATTCTTTGTGGAGACACAAAGAAAACAATCTCGTTAATTTTCAATCCTATAAGTTCTGGTTCGACAACACTCTCTCCACTCTTTTTTTCAACACCGGTAGTACTTCATTCGCAAACCATTTATTCTTTGCTTGCCAGATATTGTTTCTGGGAGAAGGATGTGGCAAGGGGAAAAATTCCGGTAAGTAGTAACGATAATCCTTTACTGTGTCGGTAAGCGTTTCCCGGGCTTCGCTACCCAGGTAATAGTTTTGTGCGTACTGCCCAACCAGCAAGATCAATTTTATATTTTTAATTTCTTCTCTCAACTGCCGATGCCACAAAGGCGCGCACTCCGGTCGCGGTGGAAGATCGCCGCTTTTGCCTTTGCCGGGATAACAAAAGCCCATCGGTATGATGGATATTTTTTTCGTGTCGTAAAAAATTTCTTTATCGATTCCCATCCAGTTCCGGAGATTCTCACCGCTCTTATCATTCCATGGAATTCCTGTTTCGTGAACGATTCTTCCCGGAGCTTGCCCTACAATAATGATCTTACTCTCCGCTCCTGCCGCTACTACCGGGCGTACGCCAAACTCTAATTTGGAAGCGCATTCGTTGCAAGCTCTGATCTTTGTTAGGAGGATATCCATTTCTTCCTAAAGATACAGCTTTTGTCTGAACCTTGATTTACAGGATTAGAAGATTTACTTGATTTTGATTGGCAAAATTTAACATCGTCACACAGTTATATTTAGTCTGCTCAGAGTCTCCCACACCCAGAGCGCAAAGTTTATACTGCCTTTTGCAGGGGACTCTGAGCTGTTTGATGATCCTGCTCTGCTAGTAACAGCTCAGAGTCCCCATCGAACACTTGTATTAAAACAACGTTCCGGGTGTGGGAGACTCTGAGCGGACTAAAGAATTTATCATCGTCACGCAGTTACATCAGGGTGGTTGTCAACGACGACAATTGTTTTTATCTGGCATCTGGCATCTGGCATCTGGTATCTCTTTAATAAATCTAATCCTGTGAATCAAGGTCAAAAATTATTCTGACTTCACGATCTTCTTCGTAAGCACTTGCTGATTGCTATTCAATTTCACCAGGTACAGTTCTGATTTCAGGTTTTTAGAATCAAATTCATAACTGTATGTTCCAGCATCCAGGTATCCTTTGTAAAGCACTTGCACGGAAAAACCAGTGTTATCAAATACTTCCAGCGATACCTCTCCTGCTTCGGCGATAGTTACTTCTACTTTCGTTGCTGCACTGAAAGGATTCGGTACGCTATTCAGACTGGTTACCAGGTATGATTTACTATCCATCGCATCTGCTTCGCCCAGGCGGGCACCATTGCAGTTCATTACACGTGTCCAGGCATCGCTCCAGTTGGTGCCGGCGCCAGGGCCGTAAGCCCATGCTGCACCGTTGCACCAGCCGGAGTATGGATAATCTTTGCATTGGTAGACCACGCCGCCATATTGCACTTTGCTTCCAGCTACATAACCGCCGTTCTCTACGTATGACGGAATACCGGTGCATCCATTAGTTACCACAGTATTTACTTTTATCGTCAACGCAGCGGAAGTAGTAACAGCGCCTGCATTATCCGTAGCTTTCGTAGTGATGGTATATGTCCCCGCAGCTACGTTTGTCCAGCTGAAGGAATAAGGAGCAGAAAGATCTTCGCCAAGTTTGGTAACACCGTTGAAGAACTCCACTTTGCTCACTGTACCATCTGCATCAGACGCGGAAGCATTGATGGTAACAGAAGCAGGTGCGTTGTAGGAAGCATTGCTTACCGGAGAAGTAATCGTTACTGTGGGAAATTGATTTACCGGCGGTGGATTATTTTGCAATCCCAATTTTACTTCTGTGATACTATTCCAGGTATTCACAGTATTGCCATGGCCCAGGATGCGGATGAATTTTACATTTTGTTGCGTAAAAGAAAAACTTTCCAGCTGCGTACTGGTACCGCTGCTGTGCATATTTGTCAATACATTTGTCCAGTTCAACCCATCGTTTGAGCTTTGTATATCAAAAATTTGCTGACGTGTGTTACCACTATAAAAAGCGATCTGGATTCCCGAGATCGGTTGAGCAGTTTGTTGGCAGAATTGGATCCATTGCCCATCGCCATTGGCAGACCAGCGGGTAGCGAAATTATTGTCTAACACATTGGCAGGAATATTTCCATCGTCGCTGCTTGCTTTTACCGGTTCACAGGGGGGAAGCGGGTTTACTATTAATACCACAGCAGACGAAGTAGTAATAGCTCCTGCATTGTCGGTCGCTTTGACGGTCAACGTGTAATTTCCTGCGGCAATTGTATTCCATGCAAAACTGTATGGAGCAGTAGTACTTTCTCCCAGCTTAATTGTGCCATTAAAAAATTCTACTTTACTGATCGTACCATCCGCATCTGTAGCGGCAGCTGTGATGACAATAGTAGCGGGTTCCTGCAAAGAAGTATTATTGGCAGGCGCAGTGATGGATACCACAGGAGGTTGGTTGGCAGGTGTATGGCGGTCTAGCAATTGTTGATCAAAGAGCGAGGTCGGCAATAAAGTTTTTCCGTCTGTTCTGCTAAACCCTTCTACGTATCCATTCGGATATTGAGGGAATGGTACACTTGTATTTACCTTTCCATATCCGCCGATCACATAGTTTTGTGCGGTAGGTGGTTGCTGCACGGTTACAGAACCGCCGTTGGTGAAATTACAATTCCAGGCCACTGAATGCGCCAGTGCCCAACCATGTGAAGTACCATAGTTGCCACGGCTATACAAGCCAAGTACGCGGCTATCGCTTGGAATATTTCCTCCCGTGGTAAAATTATCAAACAACATTCCCATCGACCATCTTCGGTGACCTTCGCTCGAAGTATAATTGTCGTTGGCCGTACACCGCAGGATTACAATGCCGGATACGGAAGAAGTACCGTTGGAAACAAATGCGTGACGCGCTTTATTGGCTTCGCAATTTTTAATAAGAATAGAGGTAGATCGATCTTCAAAATTAAAATTGTAGCGACGTTCTGGCTCTATGGTAGCCACAGGTTCCAGGGCTTTGCAATTGTCAACGGTAATCCGTGCCGCAGTATTAAAACGAAAACCTGCGTGTCCGAAATGCAATGCGACTACATTTTTTGCCCAGCAATCTTCTGCTTGTAAAAATCCTACACCTTCCCAGGCATGGCTTTCATCTACATCCTGGTTTGTCCAGTTGCGAATATCAATGCGGAAATTTTCCAGTCCTATCTGCGTACGCAATGATGAGCGGTCGGCCTTGTAGATATAGGCTTGCGCAAGGTTTTTATTTAAATGGTTGAATACGGGTGCATCGATCGTTACTTTATTACCATTAATTGCTTTTACCGTTCTGTTGAAAATAAGTGGCTGTGAATTTACCGTCCAGTCGGGAGCGCCTGCTGTACCGCCGCCGCCTACGGCACTGATCCATGCGCTGGTACAGGGACTGTAGATAATAATATTATCGCCCGCCTGCAATCCGGCAACGGAAGATACCGTAAATTCCCTTGCTCCTACCTTTACAAAATTATCGGTAATATTTGCCTGGTAAGAACCTGATTGATTCCAGCCTGATGCCGAGCCTCCTCCGGCAAGTACAACCGTCCGGTGGTCAGGAGTATTGCCGGTGGCCTGGAAAATAGTACTTACATTAGGATCCGATGTACTGCCTGCGCCTCTGAGAACTACACCGCTTACGTTGACACGAATTGTTCCGGCAATTTGGTAATTTCCTTTTGCAAGCAAGATCACACCACGTACTCCATTGGCATCAAGCGGGGCGGAGGCTGCAGCTGCGATTGCGTTGTTTATATAATTAGTATTGTCCCCTGCCTGCGGCGACAAGCTTGCAAGAATTTTTGTTGCCTGGGGAATTTTTTTATCGTTGTTTTTATATCCTGCATAACTAAAATCAGGAATGCTATTTTGGTTTGCATCGGTAGTGTAAGTCAGTTTTCCATTGGAACCAAATTTAACAAGATTGGACTGCCACGTTTGCGAGAAAGCCGACAAAGCAATACCAGAGCAAGCCAGCAGGGAACATATTTTTTTTGTAAGTATATTTTTTTTCATATTCTAAAAATTATGTGGAGTTGATATTTTTAGAAAGACAAATAGAGGTGGAAAATGTAAACAATTTGCCTGAACCTTGATTTACAGGATTAGAAGATTTACCTGATTTTGATTAACAAGATTTAGCATCGTCACATAATTACATCAGGATGGTTGTTTGTGGGGACTCTGAGCAGACTAAAATTTGTCTGAACCTTGATTCACTGGATTAGAAGATTTACTTGATTTTTATTAACAAGATTTAGCATCGTCACATAGTTACATCAGGATGGTTGTTTCTGGGGACTCTGAGCAGACTAAAATTTGTCTGAACCTTGATTCACAGGATTAGAAGATCTACTTGATTTTTATTAACAAGATTTAGCATCGTCACGTAGTTACATCAGGATAGTTGTTTGTGGGGACACAAACAACGGCGACAATTACTATTATACAACCGGAATCCTGCTAATCAAAATCAAGTAAATCTTCTAATCCTGAAAATCAAGGTCAAAAAAAGAGGAGCCCAAATTGGACTCCTCTCAACAGGTTATGTTTAGGAAAGAAAAAAAGAAAAAATTATTCTGACTTCACAATCTTTCTTGTGAGTACTTGTTGATTGCTATTCAGTTTTACTAAATATAGATCTGATTTTAAATTTTTAGAATCAAATTCATAACTGTAAGTTCCAACATCCAGGTAGCCTTTGTAAAGTACTTGCACGGAAATACCAGTATTATCAAATACTTCAAGCGATACCTCTCCTGCTTCGGCAATGGTTACATCTACTTTTGTTACCGCACTGAAAGGGTTTGGCGCGCTGTTCAGGCTGGTAGTTACATACGCCTGACCATCCATCACATCCGCTGTGCCAAGACGTGCGCCGCTGCTGTTGGTAAACTCAAGGTAATTGATGTTATATCCTTCTGCTGCGATGGTCACTCTGAGTGTATGAGTACCTGCAGTAAGATTTACTGTTCCGATGGTCATCGTCTGCCAGGTATCCCATCCACCGGTACCGTTGATGGTAGCATTGCTCAGCAGTGTAGCACCGTCGGATGATAAAGTGAGTTTACCTCCGTTTCCGGCTGCTCTTACTTTTACCGTATAGGATCCTGACGTCAGTACTTGAACAGTGTATTGCATCCACTCTCCGGTTTGCGTCCAGCCTACGGTATTTGTGTTTTCGGAAGCAGAATACTGCAAGTCTACTCCGTCGTTGCGGAATGCATACCCTGTATTCCATGCTACGAAGTCACCGCCTGCTGCGCCGTATTGAGCGGTTTGATAAACCACATCGCTATAGGCTAATCCGTTTTTACCTTCATCGTATTTCGCAGCGCTTACTTTACCAGGAATCGCAGTGTATTCGTAAGGTTTCGTTTGGTTATTAGCACCACCGAAGAGTCCGAAGATATATCCATAGTTGTACACTACGTTCGCGCTTTTTACATTTTCTACTAATTGATTCAACATAGTTTGCATACTAGACGCAGAAGGTGCCGAACCACCGTTCATATAGCTGGACATGGTAGACCAGTTGTCAGGTTGATTGAACGATCCGATCGCAGAGGTACTTGTCATCTTTTTATATGTCCATACCGACCAACCGATGTTGTGGTTGTTCATCAGCGTTACCGTTTCAGAAATCCAGCTGTTGGAATTTTCTCCAAACTCTCCCAACCAGATCGGTACATTTTGCGCATCGCGAAGGGATAGTACCCAGCTGATAGAACCATCGTTTACGTCGTTCCAATATTTGTGGAAGCTATACGCCATATTATTGTCCCACTTCGGCGTCAGGCCAGTGTAGTCGTTGGCATAGCTGTTTCCTTCTATGAACAGGATGTGATTGTTGTCTACTTGACGAATTGCAGTAGTGATGTCTTTCATCAATTGAGCCAGCAACGTATTTCCCGGAAGTGTCCAGTTGGTTTCGTTGATGAGATCGTATCCACCTACATATTGTTCGTTTACATAACGCTGAGCAAATTTTTGCCAAAGCGCTACAGTCTGTGCGCGGTTAGCATCGCTTTCCCAGAGAGAAGGCTGGCCAGCTACGTAGTCGCTGATATCACCGCTGCTTTGTCCGCCAGGAGTAGCATGCAGATCGAGGATCACATACATGTTATTGGCTTTACACCAGCTGATGATCTGGTCTACTTTGGCAAAGCCGCTTTCAATAAATGTATTCGGCTGACCTAGCACGGTAAACAAGTTGTAGTGCATCGGAAGACGGATCGCGTTGAAGCCCCATTTCGCTAGGCTGTCGATGTCTGATTTAGTAAGGAAGGCATCGCGGTAGTTTGTATAAAACTGATCTCTTGCAGCAGTACCAATCACATTCGCGATCTTCTGCTGGAAATCGTGCTGATAGCCACCGCCAAAGTTTAGCATGTATCCTTCCTGTACCATGAAGTTACCAATATTGGCTGCTCTGATCTGGAAGTTACCATTGTTGTTTACAATACTTGTTCCGCTCGCATGCAGGAATCCTGGCCCTGCGGCGGGTGTACTTACGGTCACATAGTTCAGGTTAAATCCTCCTGCTATAATAAATACACGGAATACATGCTGCCCTGCTGTAAGCGATACATTTGATTTGGTTGTAGTAGTCCAGGTTTGCCAACCGCCTGTATTTGGCAGTGCAATAGTTCCTGTCATATCTGTACCATCTACCTCTACACGTACAGAGCCATTGCCTGTACCCGCACTGCGGAAGCCGATGTCGTATGCTCCGGTGGTAGCAACGTTTACAGTATATTCCAACCATTCGCCAGCAGCTGTCCAACCTACGTCGTAGCCAGTACCTGCATCGCTACAGGCTTCTATGTCTACACCATCGGTGCGGTATACGCCGCCTTGATTCGCAGTTTCAGTATCGTTGTAAGCAACATTTTGTCCGCCCAGATCATAGTTCTCTGCCTCGATCTTACCAGGTAGTGCGATCACACCGTTGTATGGATTTTGCGCAGCAAAAGGTCCGTTAAAGCTAATGCTGTTGATGTTAAATCCTCCGGTAACGATGAAGAGTCTTAGGATATGTTGTCCTGCGGTAAGCGATACATTTGATCTGGTAATAGTGGCCCAGGTCTGCCAGCCACCGGTGCTTGGTAGCGTTACGGAGCCCGTTATATCTGTGCCGTCCAGTTCTAGTCTTACTACTCCGCTTCCTGTACCAGCGCTGCGGAAGTCAATGTTGTAAGCGCCTGTGGTAGCCACATTCACGGTATATTTCAACCACTCGCCATCGGCAGTCCAGCCTACGTTGTAGCCGCCGCTTACGTCAGTAGTAGCTTGTATGTCTACGCCGTCGGTGCGGTATACGCCCCCTTGATTAGCAGTTTCAGAATCGTTGTATGCGATGTTTTGTCCGCCAAGGTCATAGTTCTCTGCCTCGATCTTGCCAGGGATTGGCCAAGCTACGCCACCGTAAGGAGTATTCGTAGCAGGAGCTGTAATTGTGATCGTAACTGCTTTGTTACCGCTGCCACCGCTGTTAGTAGCTGTTACCGTAGCATTGTAGGTACCAGCAGCAGTAGGCGTACCGGAGATCAAACCTGTAGTTGTATTCACAGATACACCAGCAGGCAATCCGCTCGCGCCAAAACTAGTTGGTGAATTAGAAGCTGCGATCTGATAACTGAAAGTAGTACCTGTAGTACCCGTTGCAGTAGCAGCGCTTGAGATCACCGGAGCAGGTTGTGTTACAGTGATCGTAACCGCTTTGCTGCCTGTGCCGCTGCTGTTGGTAGCCGTTACCGTTGCGTTGAATGTACCGGCAGCAGTAGGCGTACCACTGATCACACCAGATGTAGTGTTTACAGAAAGCCCGGCTGGAAGTCCTGTAGCACCAAAACTTGTTGGTGTGTTAGATGCAGTGATCGTATAATTGAATGCTGTGCCAACAGTAGCATTAGCTGTAGCTGCACTGTTGATTACCGGAGCAGGCTGTGTTACAGTGATCGTAACTGCTTTGCTACCTGTGCCGCCGCTGTTGGTAGCTGTTACCGTTGCGTTGAATGTGCCAGCAGCAGTAGGTGTACCACTGATCACACCGGAAGTAGTGTTTACAGAAAGCCCGGCTGGAAGTCCTGTAGCACCAAAACTTGTTGGTGTGTTAGATGCTGTGATCGTATAGTTGAATGCTGTACCAACAGTAGCACTGGCTGTAGCTGCGCTGTTGATCACAGGAGCAGGTTGTGTTACAGTGATCGTAACCGCTTTGCTGCCTGTGCCACCGCTGTTGGTAGCTGTTACCGTTGCGTTGAATGTGCCAGCAGCAGTAGGTGTACCACTGATCACACCGGAAGTAGTGTTTACAGAAAGCCCTGCTGGAAGTCCTGTAGCACCAAAACTTGTTGGTGTGTTAGATGCTGTGATCGTATAGTTGAATGCTGTACCAACAGTAGCACTAGCTGTAGCTGCGCTACTGATCACAGGAGCAGAAGCGATTGCTGTGAAGTTGATATAGTTGATATTAAATCCACCGGTTTCTTCGTAGATACGAAGTATATGTTGTCCGGCTGCAAGTGAAGGAGTAGTCACCGTCACCGATTGATATGTCTGCCAGGCGCCAGTGTTTGGAACGGCGATCGTGCCGGAAATATTTACTCCATCAAGTTCAACGTGCAAGGTATTACCAGAGCTTGTAGAAGCCAGTCTTGATTCGAGTGTATAAGCGCCAGTAGCAGTTACGTTCACGGTATATTCCAACCATTCACCCGCAGCTGTCCAACCCACATTATAGCCACCACCCGCGTCGGTAGTAGCTTCTATGTCTACGCCATCAGTACGGTATTGGCCTCCTTGATTCGCAGTTTCAGTATCGTTGTAAGCAATATTTTGTCCGCCCAGATCATAGTTCTCCGCTTCCACTTTACCAGGGATAGCGATCACTCCGTTGTAAGGGCTTTGCGTAGCAATAGGTCCGTTGAAGGTAATGCTGTTGATGTTAAATCCGCCGGTAACGATGAAGAGTCTCAGGATATGTTGTCCTGCGGTAAGCGATACATTTGTTTTCGTAGTAGTAGCCCATGTCTGCCAGCCACCGGTGCTCGGTAGTGTTACAGAGCCCGTCACATCTACGCCATCCAGCTCCAGTCTTACTACTCCGCTTCCTGTACCAGCACTGCGGAAGTCAACATTGTAAGCCCCTGTGGTAGCCACGTTCACGGTGTATTTCAACCATTCGCCATCGGCAGTCCAACCTACGTTGTAGCCGCCGCCTGCGTCGGTAGTAGCTTGTATGTCTACGCCGTCGGTGCGGTAAACGCCACCTTGATTAGCAGTTTCAGAATCGTTATACGCAAGATTTTGTCCACCCAGGTCATAATTTTCTACTTCCAGTTTTCCGGGAATTGCAATTGCTGTAGTATAAGGTGCTTCGATGGCATTGCCATATACTTCTACTTCGTAAATGGAATATCCATAGGTAGTAACCCTGGAAGTACCGTAAATTCTAACGTAGCGACCGGTGCCGGATAAACCTGTCTGATCGTTTACAGTAGTAGCATTTCCGGTTACGGATTTGATCGTTGTCCAGTTAGTAGCATCGGATGAGATCTGTACTTGATAGTCTTTCGCGTAGGCCGCTTCCCAGGTGATCTTCACGCGGTTCACGGAATAGCTTGCGCCCAGGTCTACATAGGCCCACTGAGGGTCTGTAAAGAGCGAAGACCAGCGGGTGTTGTAGCTTCCGTCGGTCATGTTGGAACCTGCTGTAGAAATGGTAGAGTTTGATTCAGTAGAAGAAACGGTGACAGTTTTTCCTTTGGCAAGATTGTCCGGCACAGGATTGCTGTTGGCTACTACTACCTCGTTGATCGCGCTCAGCAAAGAGTTTGCGCCCAACACATCTGTATCCAGCGACCAGATCATGATCCCGGCGATGTTTTGAATGGCGTAAGTTGTTTTTTGTTTGATGGTAGGAATACCGTTGTAGCCGATCTGTCCGTTGTAGGTGTCAGCATTCGGACTTCCGCCCATGGCAAGAATATCGTTGTAGCCTACGGTTGCATAATCGCAGCAATTATTTCTTCCGTAGAAAGGTACGCCTATTACGGTTTTGCTTGCCGGCAACCCTCTTCCGATCCAATAGTTGATCGATTGTACGGCAAGATCATACGTTGAATGCTGGTAATTATTTTCGTCATAAGCCATGATGTTCAAAAAGTCCACGGCGCTAAAAATGCCGTTCACAATACTAGTGCCGCCGTAAGCGATCACAGCTGCGGTACAGAGTTTACCGTTGTTGTGCATGGTAGTGGAAAGCTGCTGCATCATGAGCAGGAAATTATTTGCTTCGGTACCATCGCTCGGAAATTCCCAGTCGATGTCTACCCCGTCCAAGTTATATTGATTACAAAAGTTCAACATATTGCTGGCAAAGCTTGCGCGGTAAGAGCTGTTGGCCACGATGGTTTTAAACGCATCGCCTCCCCCGCCGCCGCCTACGGAGATGATCACTTTTACTCCATTTGCATGTGCTTTTGACACTAAGGTTTGAAGTCTTGTAGGATCATCGGGCGCCTGGTAGCCACCGGTACTGGTGGGGATCAGGAAGGCATAATTGATGTGGGTAAGTTTGGTATACTGTACATTGTTCAGATCACCGGCCCAGGTAGGCACGTAGCCTATTACTTTAAACTGTGCGAGGGCAGCTTGCTGAAAAATAAGGAGTAAAAGCAAGCTCATGAACAAACGGTAGGTTTTCGGAAAGGAAAAGAAAAAATGCTCCTTCCGCATTCGTAAGTATTTTGTCTTCATAAGTAAGTTGTTAAAGTGAATTCATTTTCACCTGGAAGACAAAGGTGCTTAGAAAAAGTAAACAAAAAGTTGAAATTATTTTAAAGTTGTTAGCGTAAGAATATACACTAAGAGTAGGTTGTCTGAACCTTGATTCACGGGATTAGAAGATTTACTTGATTTTGATTGGCAGGAATGAAAGGGTGGGAAAGGGAAATGTTTTAGCTGCTGGCGCAAGTCTGCGACTTGTGCCAACTATGTTTGTAGCCCTCTGGGCGGTGCATAAATGAGCAACAATTAATAATATCTGGTAATAAAATTACATATCCTTACTTCGAAGAATTGTATAAGGTATACGAAGATTATCTTAAAGTTGACGAAAGCACAGATAATATACATTCTAAACTTATAATACCCATCCAGGACATTAGTAGAAAATATTTTGTACATTCTGATTCAATAAAATATATTTCACTGACTAATAACGCAAAAACTTCCTTTGAAGAAATTATAGAAACTAAAAAGCAATTTGGAAAAAAAATAATGGAATGGATAAGTGCATATAAAAGTATGAACCAAATAGTCCAACAAATTATTGACTTGGAATTTACTACCTTGTTAAAAAAAGAACTGCTAATGGAACAAAAGGAGAAGTAATATTACTCTTATCATGATATTTATGCCATGAAAATAAAAGAACTTTTCATCTTATCGCTATTCGCAATATCATTAATAATCTGGATTGATTTCATCCCTTATAAGCTTAATGAGTTCTGGCCTGGTACCGGACTAAAGTTGGAAACTTTAGTCCATCGAATTTCACTTGCTTATATAACTTCATTTATCTTTTATTATGTTGTGGTATTTAGAAAAGATCAAAGAAATAAAAAACAACTTTATCCCATTATTGCTAAATGGTCAAGGATGATTGTTATTAATAATAATGCAGTGTTAAAATCAATGATTCAAGAAGCAAATTTAAATATTGATAATCGTTTGCCATCAGCAGATGAATTTAAAGTAATTGGCAAATCAATCTTTTTATTTAACAAAGCAAACACCAAATTAAATTGGACCGAATATTTTCAATTTCACAGAAAAGGGACACTTGAATATATTGATAAGATTTTGGTGCAGATTAATTACCTGGATTCTGAACATATTAGAATACTTACTACCTTACAAAATTCAGTACATTTCAACGATCATATGGCTTACAATTCTCCAAAAGAGAATATTAATTTAGAGAGTTATCATGCAGTATTTTTCAATTTTTATAACCAAATAAATAAACTAGAACAATTTAATAACAAAAACTTTAAGAAATACTACAGCCAGTGGACAGAAACCGCAATATGAATTTATAGTAGAATGCAGATGTAACTTTAATACAGAAACCAAAAAAGTATAACAAAAACCATATGTATAAAAAACAATCAATAACCAAATAATAATTATGAGAAAGCAATTTAAGAAATGTATTTTGTGTACAGCTTTGCTACTAGTAACATCTTTTTCCTTTGGAGCAGATGTAGTAGTAATAAGAATTTATGAAGTGTGTTCAGCATGTGCAGGAAATCCAAGAATAGTAATTGAAGGCACAGAACAAAAAATTGTACCACTAGAAAAATATGATTTTAGAAAAACTGGAGAAGATTCCAATCAAAAGCTAATACAAGAAGCACTAAAAGAATACTATGATAAAGGCTACAAAATAGAAAGCTCTGTTGCAAATTCTTCTACCGCACTAATGATTACCACTTACGTACTAATTAAATAAAACAATAATAGCTCTGTCCTTGCTGGTACAAGCGTATGCTTGTTAGCAGACATCAACCAAAAAAATAAATTCATCCAAACTCAATCAACAATCTTGAATTTCACAATCAAACGCGGACGATATGTATATATAAAAGGTGAGCTAGGCCAATTCATTTTTGGTTTAAGCATTATAGCTGCGATTGCTGTTGGCATAGGCTTTGTACAGTATGGTCGTTTTCATACCTCTTATTTTATCCTTTTGTCTTTTATTTTTGCAATCTTAGCCTTGCTTGGTTTTTCTTCCTTCGAAGGTATACAGGTAGACCATGAAAAAAAACGTATACGTGTGTGCGCTTCTTTTTTATGGATCACCTGGGGTAAGTGGTTTCCACTTGAAAACTTCCGCTGCATTAGTATAGCACATGTAGGCGGCACGTATAATAATGGCCGTGAAGTTAGTTTTTATAAGCTTTATCTGTTGCCTGTAGATTCTTATAAGCAACAAAGTATCGAACTTGGCAAAAGTGGCTATCGAAATTGGCTTGTAAGGCGAGCAGAAAAACTGGGAAAACAACTCAAATTTCCTGTGGTTATAAAGGAAGCCCCTGCTGGCGCAAGTCTGTGACTTGTGCCCACTATCCCGTAGCCCTCTGGACGGTCTTGCGAAGCCTAACATTAATAACTATCCCATGTCTGTCAACTTAACAATTCCAAATGGGTTTGCACTGCTATATGGATAATTCTCTTCCGTTAAACTCAAACCTGCTGCTACTGGATTCATATGAATATAATCTCTTTTCTGATTTATAAATTCTACACTAAAACAGTCTTTAGGTTGATTGTCCTGGATCCAGAATTGAAAGTTTGTATTGTTTGAATTGAATTTAGCGTAATACTTAAATAAGTACAGCATCCATTCCTTACGGCTTTCCTCATGGTTTTCTTCTATCATCATATAGAGCTTTT
>Ga0310813_10000022_pt1 | contig 133916 bp, 133 predicted proteins | sample YN3metagenome_FD_203086 | JGI IMG/M metagenome (GOLD analysis project Ga0310813, IMG submission 203086) | Soil microbial communities from experimental microcosm in Duke University, North Carolina, United States - YN3 | ecosystem: Engineered > Artificial ecosystem > Soil microcosm >... | reverse complement strand
AAGGCATCTTGAGCCTGATGCAGATGCCCCGCGCCACCGTCGCGATCGAAATGCTGCGCGATGCGGGCCTCCCCTACATCGTGGTGCTGACTGACCCCACGACCGGCGGCGTCACCGCCAGCTACGCGATGCTCGGCGATGTCCAGCTGGCCGAACCCGGCGCCCTGATCGGCTTTGCTGGCCAGCGCGTGATCGAGCAGACCATCCGCGAAAAGCTGCCCGACGGTTTTCAGCGCGCCGAATACCTGCTCGAACACGGCATGATCGACATGGTCGTCCACCGTGCCGAACTTCGGTCGCGCCTGGGTCAGCTGATCGACTATCTCGCGCCGGCGAGCCAAGCGGCCGCCTGATGGCCGACGGGGCCCGCTCGGACCATCCGGGCGTGCAGGCCGAGCTCGACCGGCTGGCGCGGCTTAGCCCCGGCGGCGACCGCCTCGGGCTTGAGCGAATCACCGAGTTGCTGGAACGCCTCGGCAATCCGCAAGCATCGCTGCCGCCGGTGTTTCATGTCGCCGGGACCAACGGCAAGGGCTCGACTTGCGCCTTCCTGCGCGCCGCGCTGGAAGCCTCGAGCGCGCGCGTCCACGTCTTCACCTCGCCCCACCTCGTCCGCTTCAACGAACGCATTCGCCTCGCCGGTGAGCTGATCGAGGACGAAGCGCTGGCCGACCTGCTCGGAGAAGTGCTCGATGCGGGCGGCGACATCGCGCCCAGCTTTTTCGAAGCCACCGCTGCCGCCGCCTTGCTCGCCTTCGCCCGCACCCCCGCCGACGCGCTGGTGCTCGAAGTCGGCATGGGTGGCCGCCTCGACGCGACCAACGTGGTCGCGCGCCCCGCCGTCACCGGCATCGCCGCGCTCGGCCTCGATCACCAGCAATGGCTGGGCGACAGCCTGGCCGACATCGCCGGCGAGAAGGCCGGCATCGCCAAGCCGCAAGTCCCGCTCGTCACCCTCGCCCACCCACCCGAAGCCGCCGCCCGCGTCCGGGCGGTGGCCGAAACACAGGGCGCCCCCCTGTTCGTCCAGGGCGAGCATTGGCACAGCCGGGTCGACGAGGGCCGCCTCCATTATCGCGACGTGCAAGGCAGCCTCGACCTGCCTCTCCCCGCGCTCCCCGGTGCCTATCAGGCCGACAATGCCGCGCTTGCCATCGCCATGCTCCGCCACCAGCAGGCGCTCACCGTTCCCGCCGAAGCGCTCGCCCGCGCGATGACCAATGTCCGCTGGCCCGCTCGCCTGCAAAAGCTGCGACCCGGCCCCCTGATCGGCGCCCGCGACGTGTGGCTAGACGGCGGCCACAATGCCCAGGCCGCCGCGGTCCTCGCCGCCAGCATCGCCGACCTCACCGCCGGTCGCCCACTTCACCTCATCGTCGGCGCGCTCACCACCAAGGATGCCGCCGGCCTCCTCGCCCCCTTTCACGGGCTGGTGAAGCAGGTTCACGCCATCGGCTTCGACCATCCGCTGGCCATAACCGCCGACGCCCTCACCGCCACCGCCACCGCGCAGGGCCTTCCCGCGCACCCCAGCGCCAACCTGCAAGCCGCCATCGCCAGCATTCCGGACGGCGCCGCGATCCTCATCGCCGGCTCGCTCTACCTCGCCGGCGAAGTCCTCGCCCTCAACGACGAGGCGCCAGTTTAGGCGGTATCGCCCTCCGCCGCGCGGGCCGCGTCGCCCGCCGGCACCGGCCCGTTGGCTCGCGCGCGCCGCCCGGTCCAGCCCTGCCGCATCCATTCCAGCGCCACGAACGCCACCGCGACCAGCCCGATCGTCGCGGTCAGGTAGAACACTGGCGCATAGCCGACCTGGTCGATCATCTCGCCCAGCGCCGCCCGGCCGAGCGAGCCGATCAGGAAGGTCAGCGACGACAGCAGCGCATATTGCACCGCGCTAAACTCGCGGCTGGTGATCGACGACAGGTAAGCGACGAACGCTGCGCCGGCGAGACCGCCTGCGATATTCTCGCCCGAAATGGCGATCAGCAGCCGGACCATCCGCAGGTCATGCCCGAACGCGTCCAGCCCGAAGGTCCGGGCAAAGGCATCGATGTATGGCGCGCCCGACGCCAGATCGGCGTACAAAAGGTTGCTCGCCGCCGCGACGATCGCGCCGATCATCAGGGTCGGCATCCGCCCTACGGTCGCAAACATGATCCCGCCGATCGCGATCCCGGCCATGGTCATGAACACGCCAAAGATCTTGGACGCGAACGCCACTTCGTCGCCGGTGTATTTCAGCTCCTGCAGATAGAAGGGGAAGGCGAAGCTGCCCCAGATATTGTCGGTGATGCGGTAGCTGAGGATCAATCCCATCACGATGATGACGCCCCAACCCATGCGGCGCACCAACTCGGCAAGCGGCAGGATCAGCGCGCTATAGGCATGATCAGCCGCGCGCTCGATCCCGCTGGTCGCCGGTGCGTCGTGCTCCAAAACATAACCCGGCCGCGCCGCCAGCCAGTTGAAGACCGCCGCCACGATCGCCGGGATCAGCACGGTCGCGCCGACGATCAGCGGGCCGTAGGTCTTGGTGAAATCGCCGACGCTCGGCGGCTTTCCGGTCGCCGGATCGACCGCCCCGCCCAGCATGTTCGCCATGAAAGCACCCACCGTCCAGATCGCCCACGCCCAGCCGAGCCCGACGATGCCAAGCCCGATCGCGCGCAGCTTGGGCGCAATCGCGCCTCGGCGGCGAAGCGCCGTTTGCTGCTCTTCGGACGCGGTGCGCGGGGTGTCCGGCGCCATCAGGGTCGCGATCAGGGTCAGCCCCATGAACACGCCCATCACCGCATAGACCGCGGGCCAGCTCATCCGTTCGGAAAGCACCAGCGCCAGCGCGCCGCCGATCAACGCGGCGATGCGAAAGCCGAGCTGATAGATGGACGACAAAATTTCGACCGGTGCTTCCTCGTCGGCGACATCGATCCGCCAAGCGTCGATCACCACGTCCTGAGTCGCCGAAGCGAACGCCCCGATCACCGCGATTAGCGCAAAGGTGCCGAGCGCCAGGCGCGGGTCCGACAGCGACAGCCCGAAAAAGGTAAGGGTCAGGATGATCTGGCACAGCAGCAGCCAGCCGCGCCGCCGCCCGAGCCGCTCCAGGCCCGGCAGCCGAACCCGGTCGACCAGCGGCGACCATAGAAACTTGAAGGCATAGGCAAGGCCGATCCACGACAAGACGCCGATGGTGGCGAGATCGATCTGCCATTCGCCGAGCCACGCGTTCAGCGTGCCGATCAGCAGGGTGAACGGTAGCCCCGCGCCGAAGCCGAACGCCAGCATCACCGCCGTCTTGCGATTGGACAGCGCCGTCCTGATCAGCCGCCAGCCCTTGGGCTGTTCCACCTTCGCCGTGTCGTCCGCTGCCGCCGCTGTCGCCAAGGACCCGTTCCCTTCCGCTTTTGCCCTGTCCCTCGTCTAGCAGCCGCATTTCGCCTGAACAGCCCGTGAGTGCTTGTGCCCGCCCGGCTCCAGGCGCAGTCTGCCGCGATGGATGCCACGGCCAAATCGACCCGCCCGACGCGCGGCCAGCTGGCGCTCGCCGAACGGCTGGCCAGCGGGGGCGAGATGCTGGGCGACGGCATCGTCCGCTTGCCGGCTGCGGTCTACACCGATGAAGCGCGGTTCGCGGCTGAGCAGGAACGCCTCTTCGCTCGCCTGCCGCTGGTGCTCGGCCCTTCGGCGATCCTGCCTTCGCCCCGCACCGCGATCGCGCATGACGGCTATGGCGTCCCGCTGATCGTCAGCCGCGACAGCGACGGTCAGACCCACGTCCTCGCCAACGCCTGCCGCCACCGCGGCACCCGGCTGGTCGAAGGCGCCGGCATCGTCCCGGCCAAGCGGATCGTCTGTCCCTATCATGCCTGGGCCTACATGCCCGACGGCGCGCTCGCCGGACTGCCCCGCGCCGACTGCTTTCCCGGCCTCGATAAAGACGCCATGGGCCTGCACCGCTTCGCCGCCATCGAAAGCGGCGGCCTGATCTGGTTCGCGCGGGACCCCGCCGCCGACTTCGCGCCCGCCGACGCGCTGGCTCCCGACCTCGACGCCTTTGGCCTGCCCGACCTCCACCTCTATCGCCGCCGCACCCACGAGGTCGCCGCCAACTGGAAGCTGATCGTCGACGCCTTCCTTGAGAGCTATCACGTCCAGCGCCTCCACGCGCAGACCATCGCCCCCTTCTTCGCCGACGGCATCACCGTCGCCGACCGCATCGGCCCGCATCAGCGCGCGGCGGTCGGGCGCACCGACTATCTCGGCCGCATCGACCGCGACGACTGGCGCCAGCTCCGGCGGGCGATGACCTTCACCTATCACCTGTTTCCCAACACCATCCTCGTGATGAGCCCCGACTATTTGAACGTCCTCACCTGCTGGCCGCAGGCGGTCGGGCGCACCCTGGTCGAGAACATCATGCTGATCCCCGCGCCCCCGCTCGACGCGGACGAAGAACGCCACTGGGACAAGAGCTGGACCCTACTCGACGAAGGCACCTTCGCCGCCGAGGATTTCCGCGCCGCGGCGCTCTGTCACCGGGGGCTGGCGAGCGGCCTCATTGAGGACATCACCCTCGGTACGCTCGAGCACGGCCTCGCCGAATTCCACGCCATGATCGACATGGCACTGGCGGACTGATCCTCAGGCGGCGAGCGGCCGGTCGTAAAGGATCACCCCGTCCGGCGCCTTCACCTTGGCCTTTCCGCCAAGGATCTGCTCCACCATCTTCAGCGCCGCCTTCAGCCGCCGCTCGTTATACGGCTTGCACAGGACGCCGAGCGAATTGCCATCCCCCACCTCGGGCGGATTGGCGGTCGCCAGCAGCACGGGAATGCCCCGCGCCTGCGCTTCGGCGGCAAGATCGATGCCGGTGCGCTTTCCCGTCAATTGGATGTCGGTGAGGATGAGATCGACCCCGCCCTCGGCTTCCTCGCTCTCTTCGGCGGAAGGCGCGGCCTCGCGCTCCAGCACGGCCAGCGCCTCGCGCACGCTATCCACCGTCGCCACTACCGTGTAGCCCGCGTTGGTCACCATGGTTTCGTTATCAAACGCCACCAGCGGCTCGTCCTCGACGATCAGGATGCGCTTGACGTGACGTTCCCGGGTGCCGAACAGCATCGCTTGCCCTTTAAAGAGGATTGAATCGTGCCCCCTCAACGACCGACGGGTCCCCGCGGTCCCCGCCCGCCGCAAGGCCCCGCAAAATCGTCGCGTCGTGCCCCGCCCGCCACAGGCGCACGGCCCGCGCGGCCTTTCCCGAGCGGCCCCCGGGGCAAACCGCCGGGCCCGCCGCGCGAGACCGGTCCGCAGCGCATCGCCAAGCTGCTCGCCCGCGCCGGCGTCGCCTCGCGCCGCGATATCGAACGGATGATCGAGGACCGTCGCATCGCATTGGACGGCGAAATCCTGACCACCCCCGCGACCCTGCTCGAGAATCTGCGCGGCGTCACCGTCGACGGCAAGCCCGTCGCGCCGCCTGCCGCCGCCCGCCTGTGGCGCTTCCACAAACCCGCCGGCTGCCTCACCGCCGCCAACGACCCCAAGGGCCGCCCGACCATCTACGACCGCCTTCCGGGCGGCCTGCCCCGCGTCATGCCCGTCGGCCGACTCGACTACATGACCGAAGGCCTGCTGCTCCTCACCAACGACGGCGAACTAAAGCGCCAGCTCGAACTGCCCGCCACCGCCGTCGTCCGCCGCTACCGCGCTCGCGCGTTCGGCGAAGTCAGCCAGCAACAGCTCGAGGAACTGTCCGAAGGGATCGAGATCGAAGGCATCCGCTACGGGTCGATCGACGCCAATCTCGAACGCCGCACCGGCCGCAATTGCTGGATCGAAATGGCGCTGACCGAAGGCAAGAACCGCGAAGTCCGCCGCGTGCTCGAGCATCTCGGGCTCCAGGTCAGCCGGCTGATCCGGGTCAGCTACGGCCCCTTCACCATGCTCGATCTCGAGCCCGGCCAGGTCGGCGAAGTCCAGCGCGAAGAACTGTTCCGCTTCCGCCAGACGCTCAAATAGTCTCTCTCGTCATTGCGAGCCGTCGGCGAAGCAATCCAAGCGGCAACTGGATTGCTTCGCTTCGCTCGCAATGACGAATGAGGCCGACACCGCCCAAGTTGCCTTTCCGCCCCACCCGCGCTATGCGCCCGCCCGCTCCTGCATGGTCATCCCTGGAGGCGTGAGGAGCGGTCTAAAAACTCTTTCAAAGGAATGCACGTATGAGCGAACAGCTGACGCTGACCGCCGAAACGCGCGACCGGGCTGGCAAGGGAGCCTCCCGTGAGCTGCGTAACTCGGGCCGGGTCCCCGCCGTTGTCTATGGCGCCAATCAGGAGCCGCTGAGCATCCACGTCGAGGAAAAGCTCCTCGCCAAGATGCTGTCGACCGGCCACTTCATGAACTCGGTCGTGATGATCGACGCCGGTGGCAAGACGACGCGCACCCTCCCCAAGGACGTGCAGTTCCACCCCGTCACCAGCCGCCCGGTCCATGTCGACTTCCTGCGCATCGGTGAGCACAGCAAGGTCACCGTGAACGTGCCCGTGCGCTTCACCGACGAAGAGGAAAGCCCGGGCATCAAGCGCGGCGCGGTGCTCAACATCGTCAAGCACGAGATCGAGCTCGTCTGCGACGCGTCGGAAATCGCCGACGACATCGAGATCAGCCTCAAGGGCCTCGACGTGGGCGATTCGATCCACATCTCGAACGTCACCCTGCCCAAGGGCGCGACCGCGACCATCACCGACCGCGACTTCACCATCGCGACGATCGTGGCCCCGTCGGCGCTGAAGAGCGACGAAGGTGACACCACCGTCGATGGCGGCGACAGCGAAGAAGCCGCCGGCGACGCCGAGTAAGCCTGTTCCCCTACCGCTTGCGGGAGGGGCTGGGGGTGGGCATGGCTTCAACGATGCGGAAGCATACCCACCCCTCCGCGGCCACGCCGCTCCACCCCTCCCGCATGCGGGAGGGGTTTTGAATGCAGATCTGGACCGGCCTCGGTAATCCCGGTGCGCAATATGCGCTGCATCGGCACAACGTCGGCTTCATGGCCGTCGACACCATCGCCGAAGTGCACGGCTTTTCGCCCTGGCAGAAAAAGCATCGCGGCCTCATCTCCGAAGGCCGAATCGGCGGGCACAAGGTCCTGCTGCTCAAGCCCCAGACCTTCATGAACGACAGCGGCGGCTCGGTTCAGCAGGCGCTGCACTTCTACAAACTCGACGTCGACGCGCTCACGGTCCTGCACGACGAGCTCGATCTCGCCCCGATGAAGGTCAAGGTCCGGGTCGGCGGCGGGCTCGCCGGGCACAACGGCCTGCGCTCGATCAACGCCTCGCTCGGTCCCGACTTCCGCCGCGTGCGCATCGGCATCGGCCACCCCGGACACAAGGACCGGGTGACCGGCCACGTGCTCGGCAACTACGCCAAGAGCGAGTTGGAGCCCCTGTCGGACCTCCTCGCCGCCCTAGCCGCCGAAGCCGACTGGCTGGCGAAAGGCGACGACGCCCGTTTCATGAGCGACGTCGCCATGCGGCTGCACCAGGACTGACGTGCTTCGTCATTGCGAGCGTAGCGAAGCAATCCACGGTGCGGCCCTGGATTGCTTCGCCTTCGGCTCGCAATGACGATAGGGAGCAATCCCATGCGCCAGCTCTTCGTCACACCGCTTTACGAAGCCGATCTGAAGTTCGATCTCGACGAACTCGCCCACTCGATCCACAGCCTCGCCGAAGACGACAGCGCCGGGCGCCGCTGGGCGAGGGAGCATGGCTACAAGGGCTATACCAGCTACGCCTCGCTCGACGATCTGCCGCGCCGCGATCCCGTCTTCGCCGACCTGGCCAGGGCGCTGACCCGCCACGCCGCCGCCTTCGCCCGCGACCTCGCCTGGGACGTGAAGCCCAAGCTCGACAGCTTGTGGGTCAACAAATTGAAGCCCGGCGGCCACCATAGCGCGCACATCCACCCGCACTCGATCCTGTCGGGGACGCTCTACGTCGAAGTCCCCGACGGCGCTGGCGCGATCCGTTTCGAAGACCCGCGCCTGCCGATGATGATGGCCGCGCCGACCCGCCACCCCGACGCGCCCGAGCCGCTGCGCCCGTTCGTCACCGTGCACCCCCGCCCCGGCCAGCTCCTGCTATGGGAAAGCTGGCTGCGTCACGAAGTCCTGCCCGGCACAGCCCGCGGCGAGCGGCTGAGCGTCAGCTTCAATTTCGCCTAGGCCGCCAGCAGCAGGCGGTCCCGCCCGCTCCTTTTGGCGCGGTAAAGCGCCTCGTCCGCGGCCTTGAGCGCGGCGCCCAGTCCCTCCGGACCCAATTCTGATACCCCGCCGCTGACGGTGACCCGCACCGCGCCGGGAGGCGCAGGAATAAGGCTGTTTGCGATGTCCTGCCGGATCCGCTCGCAGATGTCGTAGGCTTGGTCGATGTCGGCGTCCTCGATCAACAGGGCGAATTCCTCGCCGCCGAGCCGTGCTAGCATATCGACCGGCCTGGTCGATCGCTGCGCCCGCGCGGCGAAGCTTCTCAGCACCTCGTCGCCGACATCGTGGCCAAAGCGGTCGTTGATGGCCTTGAAATGATCGAGATCGAACAAGGCGACACAGGTTCGTCCCGCCGCGCCCTCGGCCATCCGGCTGCTGATCGCCCGTTCGAACGCCCGGCGGTTGGGCAGACCCGTCAGGCTGTCGGTCAGCGCCGCCTGCACCCACTCGCGCTCGTCGGCCTTGGCGCCGGTGATGTCGCGAATATAGGACAACAGCTCGATCGGCTCGCCGTCCTCGTCGAGCAGTGCGCGGCCATGGGTCGAAAACCAGCGCTGCTCGCCGCCCTTGATCGTGGTGCGATAACTGTAGGTGCGCGCCGCGCCGCCCGCGGCCAGCGTCGCGCGATGTTCGCTGCGGACGTAGGCAAAGTCCGCGCTGTCGATCAGCATTCGGCTATGGCGCCCGACCAACTCGGCCGGACGATAGCCGGTGACCAGCTCGATCGACGGCGAGGCGTAGAGGATGTGGCCGTCGATCGAGATACGCATGATGACGTCGGTGCAATGCTCGGCCAGCATCCGGAACTCGGCTTCGCTTCGCCGCAGGCTGCGATGGAGTTTCTGGCGGTTGTGCAGGTCCGCGGCGATCGGGATCACCGTCAGCACCGTAGCCGCAAGATAGAATTGAAAGAATTGCATCCGGTCGGGGAGCGAGGCACCGGTCAGCGACACCGGGCCATAGCCCTTGGCGGTCAGCAAGCCGCCGATCCCCGTCAGCAACGCCAGGCTGACCGCGGCCCCGAGGCGGCCGAGCCGGAAGGTCACCAGCACCACCCACATCACCGGAAGAAACAGGATCGGCCAGCTCGTTTGCCAGAAAGTCACGAAAACGATCGCGGCGACCGTCGGAAACAGCAGCAGAACCGATTTCTTGTGCCGGGTCAGGATCCGGCGGGTTTCCTGCTGCGCCGCGCGGCCGGTCATCATGTAGGCGATCGGGGTCAGCGCCAGATTTCCCAGCGCATGGGCGAGGGCGAAATGCTTGATCGTCCCGGCGAAGTTCCCGCCGAACGCCCATAAGATGGCGCCGGCAACCGGCGCCATCAGGATCGGTCCGACGATCATCGCCACCACGAACCGCCCGAACCAGCTGAGGCTGGCCATCAATTCGCCGCTGGTTCGGTCGCGCTTCAGAAGATAGCCGGCGATCACGGCTTCGCCGAGATTGGCAACCAATATGAACGGGGCGATCGCCCAGCCGAGCCCGAGAAATCCGGTGACCAGCACACCGACGATGCCGCAGGTCAGCAGCGGCGCCCACCAGTTGCGCCGGGATGTGCGCACCAGCGCCGCGATCAGCAGCGCGCTCGCACCCCACAGGAACGCGACCCCGCCGTCGAAGCGGGTTAGCGTCACCGCCAGCCCCGCCAGCAGCGCATATCCGAGCGCCAGCATCCATTGGCGAGCAAGCAAGGTCGTCGAAGTCATCGGAGGGTGATGGCCGATCACGGTTAAGGACGCGTGAGTAACAACAGCCATTTCGGATGAAACTGGCACCGGACATTGCCCGTCCCGCCGCTGCAAGCTAGACGGCCGCGACTTTCTTCACAATCCGAGAACACCCATGGGCTTCCGCTGCGGCATCGTCGGCCTGCCGAACGTCGGCAAATCGACCCTATTCAACGCGCTCACCGAAACGCAGGCGGCGCAGGCGGCCAATTATCCCTTCTGCACCATCGAGCCCAACGTCGGCCAGGTCGCGGTGCCCGACCCGCGTCTCGACCAGCTGGCGGGAATTGCCAAGTCGGCCAAGATCATCGCCACGCAATTGGGCTTCGTCGACATCGCCGGCCTGGTGAAGGGCGCGAGCAAGGGCGAAGGGCTCGGCAACCAGTTCCTCGGCAACATCCGCGAGGTGGACGCCATCGTCCACGTCCTGCGCTGCTTCGAGAATGACGACATCCAGCACGTCGCCAACAAGGTCGATCCGCTGGCCGACGCCGAAGTGGTCGAGACGGAACTCCTCCTCGCCGACCTCGAAAGCCTCGAGAAGCGCGTCCCCAACCTGGTCAAGAAGGGCCAGCAGGGTGACAAGGAATCCAAGATCGCCGCCTCCGTCCTGACCCAGGCGCTGGAGCTGCTGCGCGACGGCAAGCCCGCGCGCCTGACGGAGCCGAAGGACGAGGAAGAAGCCCGGGTCTTCGCCCAGGCCCAGCTGATCACCGCCAAGCCGATCCTCTACGTCTGCAACGTCAACGAAGAGGATGCCGCCAACGGCAACGAGCTGTCGGCGCAGGTGTTCGCCAAGGCCAAGGCCGAAGGCGCCACCGCGGTAGTCGTCTCGGCCGCGATCGAGGCCGAATTAGTCGGCATGGACGAGGCCGAGCGGCTCGAATTCCTCGCTGAAATGGGCCTCAAGGAAACCGGCCTCGCCCGCGGCATCCGCGCCGGCTACGAGCTTCTCCACCTCATCACCTTCTTCACCGTCGGACCCAAGGAAGCCCGCGCCTGGACCGTCGAGAAGGGCGCCAAGGCCCCGCAGGCGGCCGGCGTCATCCACTCCGACTTCGAACGCGGCTTCATCCGCGCCGAAACCATCGCCTTCGACGATTATGTCGCGCTCGGCGGCGAAGCAGGCGCCCGCGACGCCGGCAAGCTCAGGCAGGAAGGCAAGGAATATGTCGTCGCCGACGGCGACGTGCTGCATTTCAAGTTCAACGTCTGATCGCCGCTTGCGGTTACGCGGACGGGACGCCCCGCTCCGCCACCATTAGGGCACCGCGACCGCCGCGGGCTCCGCCAGTTGCTCCGGCGCCAACGGCGGATTCCCGCCTCGCGCTCTTGGTCGTGCCAATGACATGACGGAAAGATAGGGGGCCGGCGCGAGCCAGCGCCGGCCGGTGCGCGGCGCGGCTTTCTTGATCGGAATCCCCGCTACCAACAGCGACACGCCTGGGAGCCTCTGCACGACGAGATGAATGGCAATCGGAATTAGGATCGAAGCCGCCGACAGCAGCACGAATGTCAGCGCCGTCGGCAGGACGACCAACCGCTCAAGCAAATGCCGAACCGCCGCACCTGAAATCGAATGCCATAGGAAGATCGTGTAGCTGTAGCGGCCGATCCACTCCGCAAAGGCGATCCGCGGGCAGTGCACCAGCATCAGATAGGCGCCGGCGATCCCGCACATGGTCGCCGACAGCATCCGGCGGTTGATCTCATTTCCCCCCGCGGTGTGCGCTGTCCATTGAAGCGCTAGAACCGTCACGACCAGCGCAATCGCCAGTCTGCTCAGTTCCGGCTTGGCAAGCAGGTGCGAATGGTTCTGAAGTATCATTCCGACGATGAAATAGGGCAGCAGGTAAAGCGCACCGTTGAAGCTGAGAAACGTCGTCGTGAAAAAGGTCCGCGACAGCATTGTCGCAGCGAACCCGACGATCAGCAACGTCGACCAGCTAGGTCGGCTCTTGCTGTCCCAAATCGCCATGCCGACAAAAATCAGCAGAATCGCCTGCAGGAACCAGAAATGCTGGTAATGGGAAAAGATCGCTTCGAGCGGGTTGGTCTGATCCCCATATACCAATCGACGCGCCACCACCGTGAAGAGGGTCGCGAACAGCAGCGGTAATCCCAGCCTCTGCGCCTTTTTCCCAAGATACTGTCCAAGATTGGACGGGCTGACCCGACGGGACCCGTAAAGAAAACCAGCCAGCAAGGCGAAGGTCGGCATGCGCAGGAAATCGAGGCTACTCATCGCCTGCCGCCAAGCACTGCCTTCCGGCAAATGCATTCCGTTGGCGCTGGTCGGCCCAACGACATGGTAGCAAACCAGCGCCAGACAGGCGATTCCGCGCACCGTCATCAATTCAAGCCGTGGCGCTTTAAATTGCCCAGCCGCTCTTATGCTCGGAATCATACGCAGACACCCCCGACGTGCACAACAGTGCGACCCCGAGCATGGTGCGCTATCGTTCAATATTCGGGGGTAAAGTAGAAATTACCGGAAATCGAGCGCTTATTTGTCACTTTGTCCAAAATGGAACGATCACGACCGATCCATCCGTCAGGTAGGATTAGTACGGATCGCGAAAAACCTTGTCCTACCCCTTCCGGTATTCAATCACGGAAGACCAATATCCGATAGCCACCAGATGATGGCGACCGTCATCACCGCCAGCGCCGTCAGCATCAGGCGCTTGCCCAAACTCATTTTGAAAACGTCCGGGTTGTCGGCCCGATATTGTTCGGCCTGATCCCACGCCGCCCGGTTGGCCGACAACAGCCCCATGTCGAGCGGGCCGGTTGCCACCAGCCGCTCGCCGATCTCGCGATGCTCTTCGGGATCGAGCTCGGGATAGCGCATCAGTAACTCTTCGAGGCGCGTCAGGGAGTGAAGGTCGTCCGCCCACCGGGCGCGACCTGCGTCTTCGTTCGATAACATGCATAACTCCGCCGACGCGGGCGATCGTGCCGCCCGCGTCGGTTCAATCAGTCGGGAAAGGGCGCCGTTAGCGGCGGCGGCGGACAAGTCGCTCGAAGCGTGTCCGGATCACCTGTTTCAGGCGTCGCAGGCGGAACACGCGCAGCGGCCTCGGCCGCTCGCGCCGAAGTTCGCCGGAAAGCGCGCGATCGATGGCATAGCTGAGCGTGGTCAGCCGCAGGGTCTCAGTCGACATGGCAAATCTCCATTGCTGCCGTCAGCGCGTGGCTGCGGCAGTGGCTGTTCGATGCTTGGAAAGAGGATCGATCAGGCGGCTGGAGGGGCCCTGGCGCGATACGGCGCGCCGCCGGCTTCGGCGTCGACACGCCGGGAAACGAATGCCGGTTCGCCGGCCGGACGCAGGACGATCGTCCTGACCGCGCTGGAGAGCGGCGGAAGGATGGCAGGATCGGGATCATGCCGTTGGCTTTTGATCGCCGCGCGGCCGTCGTTGCCGGCGGGTGCGATGATCAGGCGCTTGGCAAAGGCCGAGGCAGCATGCGGCTGCGCTTCGACCGGCAGGGGCGACAGGGTGGCGCCCGTCAGGACCCCGTAGAACAGGGCAAGCAGCAGCGCGAGGCTACGGTGCACGGCTGGCCGTCTGGAATCCGAAGGCGTCATGATCCTGCCCCTGCATATGGCTCGCCAGCCCCGGACCGCAACCCTTCGGCGCCGCCCGGACGGTCAGGTCAGTGCCCGGAAAACGCCAGCAGGCTCTGCGTCGCGACGCCCTCGGCCTCAAGCCGCGCCGCGCCGCCGAGATCGGGCAGGTCGATCAGGAAGCGCGCGCCGGTCACCATCCCGCCCGCGCGCCGCACCAGCCGCGTTGCGGCCAGCGCGGTCCCGCCGGTGGCGATGAGATCGTCGGCCAGCAGCACCCGCGCGCCCGGCGCGCAGGCGTCGACATGCATGGCCAGCCTGTCGGTCCCATATTCCAGCGCATAATCCTCGGCGATGGTCGCGCCCGGCAGCTTGCCGTCCTTGCGGATCAGCAGCAGCCCCGCCCCCAGCTTCAGCGCCAGCGCGGTGGCAACCACGAATCCCCGCGCTTCCATTCCCGCAACGAGATCGGGTCGCCCGTTCACCGTGCCGGCCAGTTGATCGATCGCCGCCGCGAAGCCTTCGGCGTGAAGCAGCAAGGTCGTCACGTCGCGGAACAGGATCCCGGGCTTGGGATGGTCCGGGATGGTCCGCACCAGGCTCTGCAGTTCGTCTCGGGTCATCGCTCTTCTCTTCCCAAACGAGAAAGGCCCCCGTCACCCGGACGAGGGCCTCTCTTTTGTAAGCCGGTAGCGAAGGGCCTAGCCGGCGATGCCGCTGTCGGCCTTGGCCTCGTCCATCCGCTCGCGGAAGGCGGGGTCCAGCGGGCCGCGCACCGCCACCTGGCGCTTCGCAGTCGCCCAGATGTTGCGATACGCCATATAGGCCAGCACCGTGGCGACCAGCAGGAAGATCAGCACCGCCCAGCCGGCGCGGTGACGTGCCTCGAGGGTCGGCTCGGCCGTCCACACGAGGAACGCCGCGACGTCCTTGGCCATCTGATCCTTGGTCGCCTTGGTGCCGTCGGCGTAGGTCACCTGCCCGTCCGACACCAACGGCGCCGGCATGGCGATGTTGAGGTTGGCGAAATAGGGGTTGAAATGCAGCCCCTGCGGCGGCTTCGCGTCGTTCGGCACCGGCTTGCCTTCCGCATTGCGGTAGGTGTTGGCGTCGGCATAGCCGGTCAGCAGCGAGTAGACATAGTTGGCGCCGTCGTGCCGCGCTTCGGTGATCAGGCTCAGATCGGGCGGATAGGCATTGTTGTTCGCCGCACGCGCCGCCGTCTCGTTCGGATAGGGCGAGGGGAAGCGGTCGGAAACCAGCGCCTTGCGGGTCGCGGCTTCACCCGTGTCGGGGTTCACCGACGGAACTTCGGTCGCCCACTGATTGGCGATCGCCTTCACTTCGGCGTCCGAATAGCCAAGGTCGGTCAGCTGGTAGAAGCTGACATACTTCAGGCCATGGCAGGCCGCGCACACTTCCTTGTAGACCTGGAAGCCGCGCTGCAGCTGCTGACGGTCGAACTTGCCCATCATGCCGTCCGAAGGCAGCTCCGCCTCGCGCGGGTCCTTGTGGAAGTAATAATAAGCGGCGTGCTCGGGCGGATTGCGGAAATAATCCACGCCGTTGACGACCAGCGACCAGAGCAGGACGAAAACGAACCCTGCGCCGACGAAGAAACCGATGATGCGGACCATGGGTCTGATGTCTTTCTTATTCGGCCGGCTGCGGCGCGGTGGTCGAACCCGACGGAGCCAGGCCATAGGGCCGGCTTTCGTCCTTTTCACCGTGCAGCACGCTTTCGGAGATGCTGTTGGGAAGCGGCCGCGGCTTCTCGAACTTCGAGACGAGCGGCAGGATGATCAGGAAGTGCGCGAAATAATAGGACGCGCAGATCTGGCTCAGCGCGATCCACGGCTGTTCGGCGGGCATGACGCCGCACAGGCCGAGGATCATGATGTCGACCACCAGGATCCAGAAGAAGATCTTGTAGACCGGGCGGTAGCTGGTCGAACGGATCGGCGAGCGGTCGAGCCAGGTCAGGAAGAACAACAGCAGGATCGAGCCGAACATCGCCAGCACGCCCCACAGTTTGGCGGGCAGGATGAAGTCCACCGTGAAGGCGCGCAGGATCGCGTAGAACGGCCAGAAATACCATTCGGGAACGATGTGCGCCGGGGTCACCAGCGGGTTCGCCTCGATATAATTGTCGGGGTGGCCGAGGCTGTACGGGAAGAAATAGACCACCAGCGCGAAGATGATCAGCGCGACGCCGATGCCGAAGCCGTCCTTTGCCGTGTAGAACGGGTGAAAGGGCAGCGTGTCCTTCTCGTTCTTGACGTCGACGCCCGTCGGGTTGGACGACCCCGGGATGTGCAGCGCCCAGATCTTCAGGATGGTGACGCCCGCGATCACGAACGGCAGCAGGTAGTGAAGCGAGAAGAAGCGGGTCAGTGCAGCCTGGTCGGGGGCGTAGCCGCCGAGGATGAACACGCGCAGCGGCTCGCCGACCACCGGAATGGCCGAGAAGAAGCCGGTGATGACCTGCGCCCCCCAGTAGCTCATCTGGCCCCACGGCAGGACGTAGCCCATGAAGGCGGTCGCCATCATCAGGAGGTAGATGACGAGGCCCAGCAGCCACACCATCTCGCGCGGCGCCTTGTACGAACCGTAATACAGCCCGCGGAAGATGTGGATGTAGACGATCGCGAAGAAGAAGCTTGCGCCGTTCTGGTGAACGTAGCGCAGCACCCAGCCCGCCGGCACGTCGCGCATGATGCGCTCGACGCTGTCGAAAGCGCCGCCGGTGAAGCTGTAATAATGCATCGCCAGCACGATGCCGGTGATGATCTGGATCATCAGCGCGAGCCCCGCGAGGACGCCGAAGTTCCAGAAATAATTGAGGTTGCGCGGCACGGGATAACCGCCGCCGATGGCGCCATAGACGAGGCGCGGGACCGGCAGACGCTGGTCCATCCACTTCATGAACGGCGAGGTGGGTTCGTAGGGCTTGGCCCAGGCAAAGCTCATGGTGTCAGTCCTCAACCGATCCGGACAACGGTGTCGCTAGCAAATTCATAATCGGGCACGTGCAGATTGAGCGGCGCCGGACCCTTACGGATGCGCGCGGCCGTATCGTAGTGCGAGCCGTGGCACGGGCAGAAATAGCCGCCGTAATCGCCCTTGGTCTCGCCTTCGCCGATGCCCAGCGGCACGCAGCCGAGGTGGGTGCAGACGCCAAGCGTGATCAGCCACTGCGCCTTGCCGGGCTTGGTCCGGTCGGCCAGCGTTTGCGGATCGCGCAATTCGCTCATCTTGACCGCATTGGCGGCCTGGATTTCGGCCGGGGTCAGCTGCTTGATGAATACCGGCTGCTTGCGCCAGCTGGTCTTGATGCCCTGGCCCGGCTGGATCTTGGAGATGTCGACCTCGATCGACGACAGCGCGAGCACGTCGGCCGACGGGCTGGCCTGCATCAGGAGCGGCGCCACGGCGGTCGCCGCGCCGACTCCGGCAAAGCTGACCGCGGCGATGTTGATGAAGTCGCGGCGGCGAACGCCCGGATCGCCCGCTTCGGCCGGGGTCGGCTCGCCGGGCATCCGCGGCTGGGTTTGTTCAACGGTGGCCATCAACGGGTCCTTGAGCTCGCTTGTTGGCGCCCTAATCGGGAGCATGACGTGAAGCCGCCCCGGCGATGCGGAACGGGCTAATCGCCGCGCCTGATAGCGGGGCGTTCATCTCTCCTCAAGGGTGCAATGGACGCTTCAATGCCGAAACGACCCGACCGCCAGCTGTCATCCCGGGCTCGACCCGGGATCCCGCTTCTCCACTTCTGCTCTCAAGAGCGAGAAGCGGGATCTCGGATCGAGTCCGGGGTGACGAGATTGAACTTATCTCGTTTCTTGGCGAGCGCCCCCCGACCGGCTAGCGACGCGCGCCATGCAAGCCCTCGACGAACAACAATCCACCGCCCGCGCCTGGTTCGAATCCCTGCGCAATCGAATCTGCGCCGAGTTCGAGGCGATCGAGCGCGAAGCCGGCTCCGACGCCTCCTTCGCATACCTGCCGTGGGACCGCGAAGACCCGTCGGGCGAGCCGGGCGGCGGCGGCGTTCGCGGCGTGATGAAGGGTCGCGTGTTCGAGAAGGTCGGGGTCAACGTGTCCACCGTCGGGGGCACCTTTACCGAGGAATTCGCCAAGTCGATTCCCGGCAGCAGCGAAAACGGCAATCGCTTCTTCGCCACCGGAATCAGCCTCGTCGCGCACATGGCTAACCCGCACGTCCCCGCGGTTCACATGAACACCCGCTTCCTGTGCACCGCCCGCCGCTGGTTCGGAGGCGGCGCCGACCTCAACCCGGCGCTTCCCTATCCTGAGGATACGCAAAGCTTTCACGCCGCGCTGAAAGCCGCCTGCGACGCGCACGGCGCCGATTATTACGAACGCTATGCCAAATGGTGCGAAGACTATTTCTGGCTTCCCCACCGCAAGGTCGCGCGCGGGGTCGGGGGGATCTTCTACGACCGGCTGGAAGGCGATTTCGACGACAATTTCGCCTTCACCCGCGACGTCGGCGAAGCCTTTCTCGCCGCTTACCCGCCGATCGTCCGTGCCCGCATGAATTTGGCCTTCGACGAGGCCGACATGAACCGCCTGCTCGAATTTCGCGGCCGCTATGCCGAGTTCAACCTGCTCTACGACCGCGGCACGATCTTCGGCCTCAAGACCGGCGGCAACGTCGACGCCATCCTGATGAGCCTTCCCCCGCTCGCCAAATGGAGCTGACCTAGCCTTAGTCCTGCCCCGCGTGGGGCACCGAGACATTGGCCTCGCCGCCGCGCGACGCCTGCAGATACAGGCGGCAGGCGACCACGACGAACAACACCGACACGGCGGCCGCCAGCAACTGCTGGATCAAGGCCACCAGCGCGGCACTCAGGCTGCCCGGCTCGATCGCGCCGAACGCGAGAATGATCGCCGCCGACAAGGCGCCGCCGAGCCCGCCGAGCAGGAGAAAGCCGACCACCATCAGCAGCACGATCAACCCGAGCAGTTTTAGAAAGTGCCCCCGGGTCATCGCCCAGGTCTGCTTCAAAAGATTGATCGGGCCGAGATCGGAGTCCGCCGCCAGCGGGGTCATCAACGCCAATCGCACCAGCACGAACAGCATCGCCAAAATCAGGATCAACATCGCTGCAAGGATCGGTGCCGGTACGGTCTCCGGGACCGATGTCTGCGTCACGCCCGCTGGAATGCTGAGCACGCTGAGCGCCAGCGCGAACGGCAGGATCGCCAGCATCAGCGCGCCCAGTAGCGACGGCATCCGCCGAAACGCGTGCGTCAGCGCTCCGCCGACGGTGGACGGATGGCCGAGCGCGATTCGGCTCACCGCGATCTGGCTGGTGAGGCTAAGCAGTGCCGCGATCAGGCCGAACAAGCCGATCGCCCAATGCGTGTCAGCGGTTCGCGTGCCGCTCGGTGCAAAGGTCTCGAGAATCGCGCCCGGCACCACCGTCAACGCCAGTGCAACGGCGAAGATCGCTCCGCCGTCGGCCCGGAACACGCCTCTCGCCTCGTCCCATGCCTGACCGATCGACAGCTTCATTCCGCTTCCCACCCTGCTTGGCTTCCAATGACCGGGGCTTAGCCGCCCTCTTGCCCCTTGGCCACTTTTCATGGCTTGAGGATCCCATGCGCACCGTGGAAGGCATCGAATGGCGGGTCGATCACGACCTCGTCCCCTACGAGCAAGCGCTCGCCGACATGGACGCCCGCGCCGCCGCGGTCCGCGCGGGCGAGGCGGGCGAGCGCGTGTGGCTACTCGAACACGCGCCCCTGTTCACCGCCGGCACCAGCGCCGACCCGGCCGAACTGTTCAATCCGCAGGGCTTTCCGGTGTTCGAAGCCGGGCGCGGCGGTCGCTATACCTATCACGGGCCAGGCCAGCGGGTCGGCTACCTGACCCTCGACCTGGCCCGCCGCGGCAAGGACATACGCTGCTTCGTCCATGCGCTCGAAGGCTGGGTGATCGATACCCTCGCCGACCTTGGCGTCAACGCCCACCGTTCCGAAGGCCGAATCGGAATTTGGACCGGCACCGGCGCATCCGAAGCCAAGATCGGCGCCATCGGGGTGCGGGTGAAGCGCTGGGTCACGCTGCACGGCTTTTCGATCAACGTCGCGCCAGATCTCTCGCACTTCGGCGGCATCGTGCCGTGCGGGATCGCCACCCACGGCGTGACCAGTCTGGCTGCCCTTGGAGTCGCCGCCACCCTCGCCGACGTCGATCGCGCGCTCGAACAACGCCTGCCCGCATTCCTCGGAAAATTAGGTCCTTCGACCCCCCTCTTGGCGGATGGCTGACCTTTCACTACACAGCGCGGTGATTTGCGACGTGGGACAGCCACGCCAGATCGAATTTTCTAGGGAGTGATTCGAATGCGTGCTCTGATCCTGGTCGCCACCGCGGCCCTCGCTCTGTCGGCTTGCAGCAGCAATGAAGCCGCCAACAACACCGCCATGGAAGAGAACATGGCCGTCGACACCAACGCCGTCGCCGACATGAACGCCATGGACGCCAACATGACCATGGACTCGAACATGACCATGGACAGCAACATGGCTGCCGACAGCAACATGATGATGAACGACACCAACATGATGTCGAACGACAGCAACATGATGATGAACAACGCGATGTAAGTCGCTTCCGGGATCCTTACCGGAACCCGGAGTTCACACGGAAAGGGGCCGCGGGCATCATGCCGGCGGCCCCTTTTCTGTTGCCCCCAAAGTCGCTAGCCCGGCGCGCATGACCCGCCTTGCCCTTCCGCTCGCCGCCCTGCTGCTTCTCGCAGGCTGCGGCGACAAGCAGCCCGCCACTGTCAACGAAACCGTCAGCGACAGCGGGCTCGAACAGGAAAACGTGGTCGCCGGCGATGTCACCGCGATCGACGCCGCCACCGCCGACGATGCGCAAATGGCGAACGACATGGCCCCGCCCGCGCTCGACGACGAAGGCAACAACAGCAGCGGCAATAACGCGAGCGACAACGAAGCCTGACGCGAAAACGTCAGGCCAGGCCCACCACCTTGTGCGCCTGAAGGCTGAGCCGCCAGCGCGGCCGGGCCATCGCCAGCGCGATCGCGGCTTCGACCGAGCCTTCCGGCCCGTCCATCGGCTGGACCAGGAAATGGCCGAAGTTCCAGCTTTCCAGCGCGGCGGGGTCGATCCCCTCCTGCGGCCAGACCAGCTTCAGTTCGTCGCCGGCCCGCTGCACCACCTCGGTCCCGGCCTTGGGGCTGACGCACAGCCAGTCAATCCCGGCCACCGCCGGCAACGTCCCGTTGCTTTCCACCGCGACCCGGAATCCGCGGTCGTGCAGCGCATCGATCAGCGCGGTGTCGAGCTGGAGCATCGGCTCGCCCCCCGTCACCACTACCAGCCGTTGCGTCAGCCCCTCACCCCACAACCGCTCGACCTGATCAGCCAACGCCCCGGCAGTCATGAACTTGCCGCCGTTGACCCCATCGGTCCCGACGAAATCGGTATCGCAGAAGCGGCACTGGGCGGTGGCCCGATCCTGCTCGCGCCCGCTCCACAAATTGCACCCGGCAAAGCGCAAGAACACCGCGCGGCTCCCCGCCTGCACGCCTTCGCCCTGCAGCGTCAGGAAGCATTCCTTGACCGCATAGGTCATGGCGCGGCGGCGTAGCGGGTCGGGTCGGGCAGCCCCGCCTGCTCGAACCCCATGGCCCGCAGCCGGCACGCGTCGCAGGTTCCGCAGGCGCCGCCGTCCGCGCCCGGATCATAACAGCTATGGCTCTGCCCCGCGTCGAGCCCCAGCCGCGCCGCTTCACGCGCGATCTCCGCCTTGGTCATGTCCTGAAGCGGCGCGTGAATGGTGAAGGGATCGCCCTCCACCCCAGCCTTGGTGGCGAGATTGGCCAGCCGCTCGAACGCCGCGACGAAGTCGGGCCGGCAATCGGGATAGCCCGAATAATCCAGTGCATTGACCCCCACGAAGAGGTCGCGCGCCCCGCTCGCTTCGGCGAGGCCGAGCGCCAGGCTGAGGAAAATGGTGTTGCGCGCCGGCACATAGGTCACCGGAATACCCTCGCCGACACCGTCCTTGGGCACCGCCACATCGGCGGTCAGCGCCGACCCGCCGAAGGCACGCAGATCCATCGGCAGGATGACATGCCGGTCGGCGAGATCGGCGGCGATGCGCTTGGCCGCCTCGAGCTCGACCCGGTGACGCTGGCCGTAATCCACCGTCAGCGCCGAGACCGCAAAGCCCCGCTCCCGCGCCAGCGCGGCGCAGACCATGGAATCAAGCCCGCCCGAAAGCAGGACAACAGCGATGGGACGGGGGTCGGTCATGGCGCGCGCGCCCATAGGACGAGGCTCTCCGAAAGGCAAAAAAAGAAGGGCCGCTCCGAGGAGCGGACGCTCCAAAAAGAAGGGCCGCCTCGAAAGGCGGCCCAGGTTCGGGCGCGATGGCCCGTCAGGGAGGAAAGCGTGCCTTACCCAATGGTCAGGCACAGCCACCCGCATAGCCGCTTATGGTTAAACGACGCCTTAACGATTTGACGAAAGAGGACATTCCCCGACCCGCCGCGCATAGACCGAAAAGTCGTACGGCTCGCCCCTCCGGAACCCCTGGGTATCGAGCTTGAGCGATCGCGGCGTCGTGACGGTGATCTCCGACCGCCCGAATTCGCCTTGCCCGCATTCGAGGCTCATCAGCAATCGCCGCGGCGAATTGATTAGGATCGTGCGCTGGCAGCGGTCCCCGGCATGGGCATAGGTCGCGAGCAGCGCCATGTCCTTGAGGCAGCCCCGCCGCGCGCCCTTGCCGGTCGCGTCGCGGCTGACTTCCCACAACCCCGGCCGGACCCCCGGAAGCACGCTCGGTGCCTGCGCCGGTTGCGCCACGGCGGCGGCCGACAGCAGCAGCACAATGGGCGCGACTCTTCTCATCGCCTGCATCGTAGCAAATCGCGCTCAGTCGAACGACAGCGGGAAGCTGGTCGAGCAGAATTCGCAATTGACCCGGATCACGCCTTCCTCGTCCTTCATCTCCTCGCGCTCCTCTTCGGGAAAGCGGGCGATGACCGAGCGGACGTAATCGGGATCGCAGCGGCAGCCACGCCTGAGCGCCGCGCCGGCCAGCACGCGCACTTCCTCTTCCTCATGAAACAGCCGCCACACCAGCCCGTCGAGCGGCAGGCCTTCGTCGGTCAATTCCTCGGCCTTTACCGACCCCGCCAGCACCGCGACATGATCCCACTCGGGATTGTCGAGCCGGGTGTGCAGCCGCTCGCGCCCTTCCTCGCCTTCGGGGAGGTGCTGGAACAGGATCCCGCCCGCGACCCAGCCTTCCGCCTTCTTCTCGGCGGCCAGGCGGACGATCGACGGGATCTGCTCGGACTGAGCGAAATAGCTTTGCGCGGCGACCGCCAGGCTTTCGCCTTCCAGCGGCACGATGCCCTGATAGCGTTCGTCGGTCGCCGGCTGGTCGAAGGTGATCGCCAGATAGCCTTCGCCGAACAGGGTCTTGAGCGTCGGCGCATGGGCCGCGTCGGCAAGCTTGACCGGATCGTGCCGGACATAACCGCGCAGTTCGCCGCCCTTGTAATCGCAGACCAGCAGATCGACGACCCCGCCCTGGGTTTGCGCCTGAAGCGTCAGTTGCCCGCCCGGGTCCTTCAGGAGCGAACCCAGCAGCGCGGTCAGCACCAGCGCTTCGGCCAGCATCTTTTCGATCGGGGCGGGGTAATTGTGGGCGGACAGGATGGCGTCGAGCGACGGCCCGATCCGGGCCGCCCGGCCACGGGCGTGGCGCGCCGGAACGGTCACGCCAAGCGCGGCATCGAGATTCGTGATGTCAGGAGTCATGAGGAGGAGATAGGAACCCCCTCCCCCGACCTCAACCGGTCAGTCCGGAACGGACCCCGGCAGGTCTATATCAGACCGCGCGCGCCTCGCGGGCGGCTTCGTTGGCATCGCGGTGCGCATTGGTGCGCTCCAGCCGGTCGGCCATGGCTTCCCACGCTTCGGCGGCTTCGAGATTGCGGCGCTTCACGTTCTCGAGGCTGGCGGCCTCGGCATCGCGGCGGCATTCGGCGGCGCGCTCGGCATAGAATTGGAGGGTGGACATCGGGGGCTGTCTCCTTCGGGGCTGGGGGTTGCGGGAAAGGTTGGGAAGCGGCCCGCCACGCCATCACGCAGGCGGGCCGCTCCCAAGAATTGGCGTCAGGCGCTCTGCAGGTTCACCGCGCTGGCGCGGCCGTCACGGCCGCTCTGCAGTTCGTACTGGACCTTCTGGTCGCGATCGAGCGTGCGCATACCGGCTGCTTCCACGGCCGAAATGTGAACAAAAGCGTCGCCGCTTCCGTCCTCGGGCGAGATAAAGCCATAGCCCTTGTCGGCGTTGAAGAATTTAACGGTTCCGGTGATCATGTTGGTAGTCCTTCTCGTAGCGCCACCCGAGTGCCGGGCAGCACGCTAGGAGCAGCGAGGAGAGAAGGAAAAAGGAGCCGCAAAGCGCCGTAGACCGTCAAAACTTGCGACTGATAGCCCGTTCCATATGCGCCCAATCGGCCAAAATTACAACCTCGCGGCCCTTGGCGCGTCGCGGGCTTCGGGCACAAGCCTGTGCCTTCTTGCGATTGCATCCGGGCACGGGCAGTTATCTGGTTACGAAACGATACCACCCGTCGAACAGGAGCTTCGCCACCATGCCCAAGAGCCTCGCCCTTCTCGCCGCCCTTGCCCTCGCCGGCTCGGCCGCCCTCGCCGCCCAGCCCAAGGCGCCGGCCGCCATCACCGCCCCCGCCAAGGTCCAGGCCGGCAGCTACAAGGTCGATCCCAACCACACGCAGGTCATCTGGTCGGTCGATCACTTCGGCTTTTCCCGCCTCTACGGCATGGTCGGCTCGATGAGCGGCACGCTCGACATCGACCCCGCCCGCCCGGCCGCTTCCAGGGTCGCGATCGAGATTCCGCTGTCGGGCCTCACCGTCACCTCGCCCGGCTTCGCCAAGCATCTCGCCACCGCCGACCTGTTCGACGTCGCGCAATTCCCGACCGCCCGCTTCGTCTCGCGAAGCGTTTCGGTGCGCGGCAACCAGGCCACCATCCTTGGCGACCTTACCCTGCGCGGCATCACCAAGCCGCTGACCCTCGCCGCACGCCTCCACGGCACCGGCGCCAACCCGATGAACAAGAAGCAGACCGTCGGTTTCTCCGCTACCGCCAGGCTCAAGCGCAGCGACTTCAACCTCGGCTACGCGGTTCCCAACGTCTCGGACGAGGTGAACCTCGAGATCACCGCCGCCTTCGAAAAGTAAGCCGCGCCCCGCGCCACCTTCTTGTTCCCACACGAACTGACGCTATATTGCGTCAAAGGAGGTGGCGTGTGGCTCTATCCCAATATGCCGAGGGCGGCCTGTTCGCCCCCGCCAAGATTGCCGATCTGCTGCGCACCACCAGCCGGGAAGTGGCGGCGTCGGCCGGTCTCGCCCGCGACGCGGTGCAGCGCCGCGACCGCCTGAAGTCGCCCCGTACGCAGGGCCGCCTGCGCGAGATGATCGAGATCTTGAACAAGGTCGAACCGCGCTTCGGCTCGCCGCTCATGGCCTTCGCCTGGTATCGCTCCGAACCGCTCGCGGGCTTCGCCAACCAGACCGCGATGACCCTGGTCCAGCAAGGCCGCGCGGGCGACGTGCTCGCCTACATCGATGCAGTCGACGCCGGGGTGTTCGCCTGAGGTGGATTATGACGGGCTGCTCTACCGCTCGCTGAACCCGCTCTATGCCCGCCAGCCCCTGTCGGGCGAAGGCGCCGCACGCTTCGGTGGCCGCTTCAATCCCAAGGGCACCCCGGCGCTCTACACCGCGCTCTCCGTCGCCACCGCGATCCGCGAAGCCAACCAGGTCGGCGATCTCCAGCCGACCACGCTCGTCGCCTATCGCGCCAGTCTGACCAACCTGTTCGACTGCCGCAAATCCGCCGCGCTCGCCCGCTTTGACATGACCGCCGAAGCTCTCGCCGATCCCGCCTGGCGCGAAGCGATGCGCAAAGGCGGTCGCGCCCCGACGCAGGAGTTCGCCCTGGCGCTGATCGCCGCCGGCCACCCCGGCCTCCTCGTCCGCAGCTTCGCCCGCGGCGCGGACGCGCACGACCTCAACATCGTCCTGTGGCGCTGGACCGGCAAGGGCGCTGCCCTAACGGTGATCGACGACGAACGGCGGCTGGCCTGACCCGGCCTCGGGAGCGGGCGCATTCATGCCCGACGCATATCCGACCCAAGGCTCGGCCGGGTCGCGCGCTCGCGCCTGCGCAAGATCGGCGGCGGCGCGCACCCGGTCACCGGAAAGCCCATAAGCCATGGCGCGCGCCGCCAGCGGCCGTGCTTCACCAGGCAAGAGTTCGACGGCGCGAGTGAGGTGAATGATGGCATCCGGAAAGTGAGCGAGTTGAAGCTCGACGATGCCCAGCTCAAGCCAAGCTCTGCCGCGATCGGGCTCCAATTGAGTGACCCCGCGTAAGGCCTCGCGGGCAGCTTCGATATCGCCGAGCTGCTCCATCAGCAACGCACTGTTCCACAGCGCATCGGCATCGTCCGGATAGCCGTCCAGTGAGCTGCCATAAGCGGCAATCGCTGCACGGCGGAGGAGGGTCGCCTGTCTCGTATTGCCCCGCGCCTCCGCGGCATTGGCAAGCTGACTACGAGCAAAACCAAGCTCGAACGGGTCAGGCCGGCCTTCCGCAATCCAGCGATTGCAACTGGCGTTCATTCGCTCGGGCGCCGTCGCCTGGACACAGGCATCGCGCAGCGGCCGCTCCTGCTCGACGTCGATTGCAGACACAACGCTCGCGACGCCGGCAAACAGCAAGACACCCGCCAGCAGGAGATTGTAGCCAAGCGATAACCAGAACCTTTTGGGCTCAGTGCGCCGCGACCAGGGACCGTCGAAATTCCTGACGAGCAGCCGGATCTTTCCGCGCCGGAACCCGCGCAGGGTGACGATGCCCAGCACCAGCCCCGCAGCAACGAGGCCAGCAGCGATCAGCCACGGTGCAAGATCGATGCTCAAGCCGCCTGCGGCACCTCATAGTCCGCCGATGCGGCGCTCAACCCATCCACGAACGCGCGAATGTCATTGTCGTCGATGATCAGCGGCGGCAACACGCGGACCACATTGTCGCCCGCCGCGACCGTCAGAATGCCGCGGGTGCGGAGGTAGCCGACGAACGCACGGCTGTCGGTCTTCATCTTGATGCCCAGCATCAGCCCCATACCCCGCACGCTTTCGAACAAGCCGTCGTGATTGGGGATCATCTGCTCCAGCGCTGCGCGCAGACGCTGACCGGTCTCGCGCACCTGCGCCAGAAACTCGGGATTGGCCACCACGTCGAGCACCGCATTGCCCGCCGCCATCGCCAGCGGATTGCCGCCGTAGGTGCTGCCGTGCGTCCCGATCACCATGCCCGCCGCTGCCTTCTCGGTCGCCAGGCAAGCACCCAGCGGGAAGCCGCCGCCGATGCCCTTGGCGGTGGCGAGAATGTCCGGCTCAATCCCGTACTGCTCGTACGCATACAGGCTGCCGGTCCGCGCCACGCCGCACTGCACTTCGTCCAGCACCAGCATCAGATCATGCTCGTCGCAAGCCTTGCGCAGGCCCTTCATAAATTCCTGCGAAGCCGGGCGAATTCCGCCCTCACCCTGCACCGGCTCGACCAGGAAGCCCGCGGTATTCTCGTCGATCGCCGCCAGCGCCGCGTCCAGATCATCGAACGCCACCACCTCGAACCCTTCGAGCAACGGTGCGAAGCCGTCGCGCAGCTTGAGCTGATCGGTGGCCGAAATCGTCGCCATCGTCCGCCCGTGGAACGCATTGCTGAACGTGATCAGCTTGTTCTTGTGCGGATTGCCCGCCGCATGATGATAGCGTCGCGCGGTCTTGATCGCGCATTCCACCGCCTCGGCGCCCGAATTGGTGAAGAACACCGTGTCGGCAAAGGTGAGGTCGACCAGCCGCTGCGCCAATGCCTCGCCCTGCGGCGACCCGTAGAGGTTCGACACGTGCATCAGCGTTTCGGTCTGCTTCTGGATCGCGCCGATTAGATGCGGGTGGCTGTGGCCGAGCAGGTTCACCGCGATCCCGCTGGCGAAATCGAGATAACGCTCGCCGCCCTCGCCGATCAACCACACGCCCTCGCCTCGGACCGGCCGCACCTCGCAGCGCGGATAGACGGGCATGAGCGGCGTGATGGCCATGAAACGGCTCCTGAAGGACAGACAAGAAAAAGGGCGCGGCCCCGTGCGTGGAGCCGCGCCCTCTCTATAGCCGGGCGGCGGGAAGTTTGAACCCTCCGCCTCAGCCTTTAGCGGCGGTAGGGATAACCCTCGCGGCGATCGTCGATGCCGTTGCGATTGTTGTCGACCCAGCCGTCGCGGCCGTCGCGCACGCCGTCGCGGTCGCGGTCACGCCCACCGCCATAGCCCTGGCCCCAGCCATTGCCGTAGCGGTTGTTGCCGTCGCGGGCCTGATAGGCGATCCGCTGCTGCAACTGGGCAAAGCGCAGGTCGAGATCGCGCTGCTCACGCGGGTCGATGCCGTTGCGGGCAAAGGCACGCGTGCGGTTCTGCAGATCGATCGCCTGGGCACGCAGGCGGCGGGCCTCACGCTCGCTGATCCGGTCGCGGTTGTCGAACCGCTCGACCTGACGGCGCAGTTGATCGGCGCGCTGCAGATAGACCGCGGTCAACTGGCGCTGGTTCTGATAGCCATAGCCATAACCCGGCTGGCCATAACCATATTGCTGATAATAACCCGGCTGCTGACCATAATAACCCTGGGCGGCGGCCGGAGCGGCGGCGCCCAGGATCGCAAGACCGGCGGCGGCGAACAGGAACTTCTTCATCGTGTCGTCTCCCTCATCGAGGCTTGATGAAGACGGTTCTACGCGTCGCCCCAAGACCGCAGGCTGAACACCGCGGTTATCTCTCGTTCACGCACCGAAACGACCAAGTGACTGAAAAGCCTAGTTCTTGATCTTCCAGCCGCTCTTGAGCAGCCCGTAGCACAGAGCGAACAGCGCCAGGTTCAACGCCAGCAGCAGCCCCGCTCCGAACAGGATCGGCGAATCGGCTTCGCTGAGAAACCCGTGGCGGAAGCCCGAGATGACGTAGAAAAACGGATTGGCATGGCTGATCGCCCGGAACAGCGGGCTCAGCGCCTCGACCGAATAAAAGGTGCCGCTGAGCAGCGACAAGGGCGCGACCACGAAATTGGTCACCGCCGCGGCATGATCGAACTTCTCCGCCCAGATCGAGGTGATGAGGCCGAGGAAACTCAAGAGTAGCGAGCCCATCAGCCCGAACCAGATCAGGCTCAGCGGATGCCGCACCGTCACATCGACACCCGGCCACAGCGCCATCGCCAGCCACACCGTGCACCCGACCAGAATCGCGCGGGTCACCGACGCCCCGACCAGCCCGGCGATCAGCTCGCCAACCGACAGCGGCGGCATCAGATAATCGACGATCGTCCCCTGGATCTTGCCGACCAGCAGCGAAAAACTCGAATTGGCGAACGCATTCTGGATCATCGCCATGATGATCAGCCCCGGCGCGATGAAGCTCGGGAACGGCACCCCCATGACTTCGCGCCTGGCACCCCCCAACGCGACCGAAAAGATCACCAGAAACAGCAGGGTGGTGACTGCCGGCGCCCACACCGTCTGGGTCTGCACCTTGAAAAACCGGCGCACTTCCTTGACATAGAGGGTCCGAAGCCCGCCCCAGTTGACGCCCTTCAGACGGGCCTGGCCTGGGATCATGCGAAGGGATGAGGGCTGGTCGTTCACGCCTTCAGCGCCTATCGGCTGCGGGCTGGAACGGCAACGGTTAACCCGAACAAGCAAAGCGACGAAACAAGAATGAGCTGGACTGACGAACGCATCGATCGGCTGAAGGCCATGTGGGCCGAAGGCAAGACCGCCAGCGCCATTGCCGAGGAACTCGGCGGGGTCAGCCGCAACGCGGTGATCGGCAAGGCCCATCGCCTCGGCCTCGATTCGCGCCCGTCGCCGGTCAAGGCGGGCGAGGACAGGCCGGCGCCTACCGCCGCCGCGCCTGCCGCCGCTGCCCCGACGACCGAGCGCGCGACCCCGTCGCGGGTGCGTGAAAAGCCGCCCATCGCCGCCATTCTCGAAGCCGCCGCGCCGATGCCCGAGGACGAGCTCAAGCCCGCCCCGGCCCCCGCCGCCGCGGCAGCTCCGGCTGCCCCCGCACCCGCCGCTGCCGCCGCGCCCGCCCCTGCCTCCGGCAAGGCTGGCGAGCCGGTCATGGTGTATCGCTCGATCGGTCCCGGCGGCTTCGTGCGCCAGGGCCCCGGCGACCAGCAGCCGCCGATCCCGCCCGCTCCGCCGCGCCGCCTCGTCCCGGCCAAGCCGTCGCCCGAAATGGCCGACAAGACCGGCCTGCTCGATTTGAACGACCGCATCTGCAAATGGCCGCTCGGCCACCCGGGTGAGCCCGACTTCCACTTCTGCGGGCAGCAGGCCAACCCCGGCTATCCGTATTGCGTCCAGCATTGCGGCGTCGCCTATCAGGCGCAGCTGCCGCGCCGCGACCGCCGCCCGCCGCCGCCGCTTCCTTATGGCGGTCCCCGCGTCCGTTGAGGCGGCCTGACCACATACAAAAAGGGCTCCGGAAGCATCTGCCTCCGGAGCCCTTTTTTACGCCGCCCCGATCAGGCGTCTTCGCGCGACCGTTCCTCGGCCTTGGCCTCGATCCGGTCATGCTGCGGCCCGTTCGCTGCCCCGCCGATTTCAATCCGCCGCGGCTTCATCGCTTCGGGAATCTCGCGCTTCAGGGTCAGCGCCAGCATGCCGTCGGCGAGTTCCGCGCCGGTTACGTTGACATGATCCGCCAGCGCAAAGCGCCGCTCGAAGCTGCGGGTGGCGATCCCACGGTGAATGTAATCGGCACCGCTCTCCTCGCCCTTGCGGCCGCGGATGATGAGCACATTCTGATGGCTGGTGATCTCGATCTCGTCGCGCCGGAACCCGGCCACGGCGAGTTCGATGCGATAGTCGTGCTCGCTTGTCCGGATGAGATCGAAGGGCGGATAATTCTCGCCCGCCCCGGATGCCGCGCTGCTTTCCAGCATGTCGAACAACCGGTCGAACCCCACGGCGCTGCGCCGGAAGGGCGTGAAATCGAACGCACTACGCATTTCCTGTCCTCCTTTGCTTGGTTGAGCAACAAGGCGGACCGGCAGAGCGACAAGCCCCCGGCCCGTCACCGAACCCTGTGTTGAGGCGTCCGGCGACGGGGATTTTGGAACGCATTTTCGTGGTTTCAAGGGGGTGCCGGCCCGTCAGGAGGAAGGGCAGGCCGGCACCCCGCGCGGTGCTCAGCCGGGGAGCGAGACCGCGTTGGTGACATGGATGACGCCGTTCGACTGCATGACGTCGGCCTGCGTCACGGTGGCGGTGCCGCCCTTGGCATCGACCAGCACGATATTGTTGCCCTGCATCCGCGCGGTCAGCGTGCCGCCCTGCACGGTGGTCAGGCGCGCGCTGCCGCCGCCGGCGCGGATCTGCTGCATCAGGTCGGCGGCGGTGACCCGGCCGGGTACGACATGATAGGTGAGCACCGTCTGCAGCATCGCCTTGTTCTCGGGCTTGAGCAGCATGTCGACCGTGCCCGCCGGAAGCGCGTCAAAAGCGGCATTGGTCGGCGCGAACACGGTAAACGGACCCGGACCCGACAGCGTGTCGACCAGCCCCGCCGCCTTGACCGCCGCGACCAGCGTCGTGTGATCGGCCGAATTCACCGCATTCTCGATGATGTTGCGCGACGCATACATCGGCGCCCCGCCGACCGTCACCGTCTGCGCGGACTGCATCGAGGCCATCGATCCGTCATCGGCCATCGTCATGCACGCCCCCAAGGGAAGTGCCGCCGCCATCACACTCAGCATCGCCAGTTTCGACATTGTCATCGCGTCAATCTCCCGTTCGGCCTCGTCGCCGTCAGGGGAAGCTACGAAGCAGGCGCGGCAGCGGATGCAGCCGGCGACCCGCGCCCCCGCTGTCCGCCACCCTGCGAAAGCCGGCATCCCGCTCGCCAGGAACGGCGCTCGAAAGCCCGCGTTTGTTCAAGCTGGAGGACCATCATGACAGCCCCCGGCAGAACCGACGCCCACGACCATCTCGCCGTGTTTCTCGGCCGGTGGACGGCGCACGGCACGTCCTACGGCGGCACCGACCAGCGCGGTGAGGATCCCAGGGCCAATGGCGAACCCTGGGTCAGCACGCACGAAGCCGTCTGGCACACCGGGAAATTCTTCCTCGTCCAGGACGAACGCGCCGACATCGCCGGCAGCCGCTTCGACACGCTGAGCTTCCTAGGCGTCAACGACGACGGCAGCTTCTTCTCGCGAAGCATCGAGAACCACGGCTTCTATCGTGATTACAAGATCACCCGGGATGGCGATCGATGGCACTTCGAAGGGGCAACCGAACGCGCCACGGTGACCTTCGAAAACAACGGCCGCCGCCAGCGCTGGAAATGGGAGTGGAAGCCAGAAAATGAGTGGCTGCCCTTGTGCGACCGCGTCGCGGACAAGGTCGATTAGGCCATGCTCTACTGCCTGTAACGGAGCAGAAGCGGACATGCGGTCTGAATGTCTGCTTTGGGTAGAAAGCGGACTTTCTAAAATCCTTGTTTGAAGGGGGTCAGTCCATAGGCCGTCAGCGAGATCGATCCGTCACTTAGTCGGCGAATGATGTGAACGTCGTAATACTGGCCATGCAGCGGGGGAGAAACGCCGACGCCGATAATGCGCTCCCTACCCGTCAGGAGGACCTCGTCGTTCCATCCCTCCTTGGTTCGTCGCCGAAGAAGCAATTCGCCTGCCTTCGTGTTCGTCCCCAAGCTGAGCTGGGTTTCGGCATTGATCTCTACGATCCCCGTGGCTGACGTGGGGGAGGACCAATCCGCAAGCCAATCCCAGCATGCAGAAGCGTCTGCGGTTCGGCTGAGGCCTGAGTAGATACAGCGCACCCCCGAACAATCACGAACAAACTGGAGCCCTGATCCGTCTCGAAGGAGAGCCACGCCCATCGTTGGATCCTCAAAGGCGAATGTCGTTGCTCTGAGCGGGTCGTCTCGCTTGCGGAACCTGAAGACGACTTCAGGAGCGCGCTGACTGAATCTTGGCGACCAAGAAGGCGCAGTGAACTCGCGTTCCGTGATGGTGGTTGGAATGGCGCTGGTTTTGCATGCACCCGGTACGCCGTCGGAGGAGGCTGTAAGCAGAGCGGCCGTTGCCATGAGCGGGGTCAACATCGCTTCGAAGCTAACCGATATTGCAATGTCCGCAATGGGTCGAAAGCGGACATGAGCGCCGGACCCACAAACCCCGCAGAGCGTCAGCCCGCCGGATTATGCTTGTGCAAAAACGCCTCGAGCCGAGCGAGGTAATCGGCAAGATCGCCCTCCCCCTCGAGATTATGTCCTGACTTGGCGTAGAACACCGACGTGACGTCGGCCCGGCCGCCCTGCAGCGCCTGCACCATCGCACGGCCCTGGCGCACGGGCACGACCTCGTCCTTTTCGCCATGCCCGATCAGCACCGGCACCTTGAGCCGGCCCGCCTGCTGCAACGGCGACACGGTGGCGAGATCGATCTTCTCTTCGCCGGCGACCTTGGTCTTCCACTCGCGGAAATAGCGGGTCGCGCTGAAGCTCTTGCGATTGGCCTTGAGCTGCGCGTCGAGGTCGGTGACCCCGGCAAGACTGGCCGCGCAGCGATAGCGCTCCGGATTGCGGATCGCGCCCCACAGCGCGGCATAACCGCCATAGGACGCGCCCACGATGCACACGCGTCCCCGATCGGCGACGCCCGTCTTGACCAGGTGGTCGAGACCGTCGTCGAGATCGTTCTGCATGGCGCGGCCCCATTGGCCATAGCCCTTCTCGACGAAGCTCTTGCCATAGCCGGTGGAGCCGCGGAACTGCGGCTGGAACACCGCATAGCCGCGGCTGGCGAGGAACTGGACAAAGGCGTCATATTCCCAGCTGTCGCGAACGAACGGGCCGCCATGGGGCATCACGATGGTCGGCAGGTTCTTGCCCGCCGACCCCTTGGGCAGGGTCAGATAGGCCGGAATGCTGAGGCCGTCGCGGGCGGCGTAGCGAAGATGGGTCGTCGCCGACATCTTATCCGGATCGATCCGCCCCAGCGGGGCATAGATCATGCTCATCCGCAAGGTCTTGGGATCGAGCAGGAAATAGGCGCCGGGATCGGACGCGCTGCTCGAATAGATCAGCAGCTTGGATTCGTCGCGCGAGCGAGAGACGATTTCGTTGACCGTGGCGGGCAGCGCCTTGTCGACCTTGGCCTGGATCCGCTTCAGCTCCGGATCGAGCCACAGGAAGCGCTTGCGGTCGTTCTCATATTCGATGCCGTCGACGTCCCCAGACCAGCGATCGCCCCACACGCCGGTGACATCGACTTCGGGATCCTCGAAAATCGGCTCGCCGACGGTGCCGGTCTTGAAGTCGTAGCGATAGACGCCGAACCGGCCGGTCCGTTCGTTGGTGACGATGGTGCCGGTACCCGACTGGCCGAAGGTGAAGCGATCGACGCTGGAATCGGAATCCTTGTCGAACTTGCCCTTGATGACCCGCAGCGGCTCGCCCGCCGCATCGCGGTAGAACAGCTTCCAAGCCCGCTCGTCATAGGCGAGGCCGGCGCGGACCACCCCGTCGTTATCGGCATACCAGTCCCACACGTCGGGCCGCGGCTTTTCCACGATCGTCGCCTTGCCGGTGGCGAGGTCCAACCGCTTCACCGCGGGCGTATCGTAGATCGAATCCTGGCTCGCGACCAAGGCGGTCCGCCCGTCCGGATCGGTGTACAGAACGTCGCCGCCAAGGAAGCCCTGGTTGGAAGGATCGCCCACCCTGCTCTGCCCGGTCGCGACATCGACCACGACCAGCCGGGTCATCGGATAGGTTTCACCCTGGAACTGCGTGTACTTGCGCACCCGCAGCAGCAGCCGGCTGGGCCCCGCCCAGGTGATCGAGGTGACGTCGGCCTTGCCAAGCGGAATGGCGACCGGCGGTTTGGCGGGGTCGGCGGCATCGAAGATCAGGATGCGGCTTGTTTCGCCCTGCCACGAACGCGCCGCCAGCAGCTTGCCGTCCGCGGACAGGCGGGCGCCGGTGGCGACGGGGGGTTCGGCGAAATCGGCGATGGACGGGCGCGTCGCGGGCTGGGCGGTCAGGCATTGGCCGGCAAACAACAGGCTCAGAACCGACGCCCGCAACACGCTACGCATAAGATATCCCCCCGATACTCGGCGCCAAGCTGCCGCAAGATGCCGGCAAAGAGAAGCCCTCAAGAACGGTCCGACATGGACGGTCGATCTTAAGGAACCACGAAGATCGGCTCAGTATCTGAAGAAAATCAAACGCGCGGGAACTGGGAAGAGCGGGCCCGTTCCGCCCCGATGTTCCGCGACGACTGATCAGCTCTTACCAAGACATGATCGCTGCCTGCGCCTGCACGAACGAGCAGACGAATAGAATCGCAATCAGTCCAGCAGCGCCGGCGCGAACAGCTTGCTCCGCGTCGCCGGATCATCCTTCGGCAGCCGCAGCACCATGCAGCACCCCTGCTCGATCTTGTCGTGCAGCTCGAGCACCCCGTCATGCAGATGCGCGATCCGCTGGCAGGTCGCCAGCCCCAGGCCGATGCCATCGCTGTTCTCGCCCTTGTAGAATTGCGAAAACACCAGGTCCTTTTTCTCGGGCGGAATGCCGGTGCCATTGTCGCCGACATAAAAGACGTGCTCGCCGGCAGCCTCCTTGTAGTGAATGGTCACCACCAGGCGATCGGCGCCGGCATGCTTGACCGAATTTTCGATGAGGTTCTGAAACAACTGCCGAAGCAGGTTCGGTTCGATCAGCAGGATCGGCAGCCGGGTAACGTGAAGCTCGGCATCGGCACCTTCGATCAGGGCCGACAGGTTGAAGCGCACTTCCTCGAGCAGGAGGTTGAGATCGTAGCGCTCGAACGCAAGCTCCTGCGTTTCGGCGGCGGCCGCCTTCAGCAGCGACGACACGAAACCCGCCAGCCCGGTCGCACTGGCGCGAAGCGATTCCAGCACCATCGCCGAACGCTCTTTCAGAACGGAGCCGCTGTCGCGTTCGATGAGGTTCAGGCCGGCGATGATCGCCGCGATCGGATTCTTGAGATCGTGCGCGACGCTATGCGAATAAACCTTGAGCTGGGCGTTCAGCCGCACCAGCCGGCGTTCGCGCGCCGCCAGCTCGGTGATGTCGGTCGAGAAGCACACCAGCCTCTTCTCGCCGTTCGCCATCGTCACCGCGACCTTGCGCGACAGCAGCGAGATCTTGCGCCCGGTCCAGTCGGTCACTTCCTCGACCATCTCGCTATGGCCTTCGCGGAACGCGCGGCGATCCTCGCTAAGAAACAGCGCCGCTTCCTCGGCGGTGAAGCTTTCCACGGTGGTGGTGCCGATGATCCCACCCCGCTGCTCGGGCGCGTAGATGCCGAGAAACGCCTCGTTGGCATAAACCAGCCGACTCATCTCATCCTTGATGAAGACAAGTCCGGGCTGGCTTTGCAGCAGAAAGGTGACCAGCGCCGAATCGCTGTCGAAGACCGGCGGCGCATTTCGTTCGAAAAACTGAAATGGCACGCCGAGCTCAGCCCCCTCCGCTACGCCGTTCGCAGCATCGGCACATTACGGAAGCCGTCCGGACTCGCAAAGCTTTGATTTTGCGAAAGTCTTGCAAGCGCTAGGGCCACGAATATCGACAATGGACGCCCGGCAGGTCGTCGTCCATCGTCACACGGTCCGCAGCAGTTCAAACGTGGGGCGATTCCACCAAATTGAGGGCATCCTTGCGGATGTACACCACGTCACTCTGATCGGCGGAATCGGGCGTAAACGAGTCCCCGACGAGGCAGAAGCCGAGCTGCTCGAGCATGTCCTTGCTGTCCTGGCCCAGCGTCTGCCCTTGCCAAACCTCTTTCCATTCGACCTCGGCACGAAGAAGAACGGTTCGTTCCAGAACCCGCCGTGCCCCGTTGAGGACCTTGTCGAGAACACCCTCGACGTCGATCCACAGTGCAAAGCTCGCGTCACCGGCCTGCAGTTGCTGCTCGAAATAGCTGTCGAGGGTGATGGCCTTCACGGTCTGCGCCACCGACGGCAGGCCGTCGTTTCTTTTCAGCATCGAACTGGCGGCCCGGCGCCAATCGCTGGCAACATTGTCGGCTTCAAGAACGTGAAACTGCAGTTCGCCAGGCTCGTCACTTACCGCTACATGCTCGATCGTCGTTTGCGGATGATCGGCAAGGGCCGGATTGCCGAGGAGAAACTGCGAAACGTTTCGTTGATTGGCTTCGAACAGGTAAAACTGGCTTTGAGGGCTGAGGCCATGAAAACGCAGCGTTTCATCCCCGTTGAACGCCCCCACCTCGCACACGATGTCCGGCGCAAACGCCCCGAGCAGAGCATCATAAAGTATACGAAGTCGTTCTTCGCGTTGCTGGAGACGGGCCCACGAGGGTGCAAGAGTAGCCATGAATTTGGTTATTATGGCCTCGCTTTTACATTGCAACCGAAGTGTGGCTGCGATCGATATTTAGATCCTGCCGCCACGGGCTGAGCGTCCGCAAAGGGTCAGTGGCAAGCGTCCCGGGGTGACCGGAGATCAGTCATTCCCCACGGCGCGATCACCGCTCCTATCCCTTATTTCTTGGTCGGGGTGGCCTTGGGCAACGAGCGACCTATCTCCACCCGCACGGCATCGACCGCCCGGCCCTGCGCCTGCATCGACTTGAAGCACGCATTCATCATCGGGCCGGTCCGGTCGGCCTTGATCAGCTTAGCCTGCGCCAGATACCGGCTCTTCAACGCGGCCACCGGGACCCGCGCGCTGACCCGCCCGAGATAATATTGCGTCACCGCGGCGGCAGCCTGCTTCACCGCCGGCTCCTTGGCCGTGTTCTGGAACACGGTGCCGAGGATCAGACAGCGCACATCCTCGTCGATGGACTGCGCGCTGACGGGCGCCGCACCCAGCAAAGCCGCGAGAAACACGCCGGAAATCAATGTACGCTGCATGGTTGACCCCTTTGGACGCGGTCTAGACGCAAAGCCGTTGCGCCGCCACGCCGTCGTTACCCGTCCGCCTTGCGCGACGGCGAGGCCTGTCCTCGCCGCAGCGCGTCGAGCGCGCTCACCAGCGTCGCCCGTGCCGCGCCCCCTGCCTCGTTGGCGACGACGCAATAGCCGGCCCCCTCGTCCGGATAGAGCGCGGTGATCGCGTGCCACATCGTATTGGACCCTTCGTGGACCAGCGCCCGCCCGCCGCCGGCGCTTCGCTGAAGGCCCCATCCCCCCGCATAGGTCGCGCCCGCGATCGACGGCCGAAGCAGGTGCGCGATCGTCTCCGGCCGCAGCAATGGCGGTTTGGGCTGCAGGAAAATCCCGAGAAAGCGCCCGTAATCGCTCATCGACAGATGCACCCGCCCCGCCGGTCCCAGCACGGGGGGATTGTCGGCAAACCCCGCCGGATCCACCGCGAACCTGCCGCGATGCCCCCACGGACTGTTCCCGGTCGGCGCCCCGAACCCGCTCCGGCGCATGCCCAGCGGCGCGAACAACCGCCGCGTCATCACCTCTTCCCAGCTCTGCCCCGTCGCCCGCTCGATCGCCGCGCCCACCAGCACGAAGCCGGCGTTGCAATAAGCAAAGCGGCCGCGGGTCGGACCGGGCGGCTGCGCCAGTAGGTCGCGCGCGAACTCGGCGCGCTGCACCGCGACCGGACGCCGATCGAGATGACGCTGCATCAGCCACGCCCCCGCCATCAGGCGATCGTCCAGCCCGGCGACATGCCCCATCACCTGTTCGGCCGTGACCACCGACCATTCGGGATGAACCGCCACGCCCGGAAAAAGCGCGGGCAGGGTCGTCTCCCACGCGAACAGCCCGCGCTCGACCAGCACCGCATACAAGGCCGCCGTCATCGCCTTTGTGTTCGATCCGAGGTGCCAGCGATCGCCCGCCACGATCGCCCGTCCCCCCGTCCCGGCCCGCGTCACGCCCGCCACCACTTCCGACCGCAACCCACGCCGGTCGAACACCGCACCGACCTGCCCGACCAGGCCTTTGCCTGCCCCCTGCGCTGCGAGGAGCCGGGTCGGCACGACCCCAACAGCGCCTGCTGCGGCAAGAAAAGAGCGACGGCCAAGGATCATCGTCCGGCTCTAGGAAGCTCGCACATCACGAACAAGTCGGAGCAGAACGCGCACCGTCACCCCCAAGGCGAATTGCCGAACGAGAAAGCGTTCCTGGCGACAGTGTCGACACACCGGCAAACTGTCCTTGCCGCAATTGGCGCTGATGTCCGCAAAGGGTGGAAAGCGGACATTCAGCGCCGCTGACGTCGGCTCTTTCCGGTCAGGATCGAACTTCCAACATACGGGTGTGTTTGGGGAGGCGGAGACCTGCTTTGGTGATTTGCGCCATCAGCGCGTCCGAAAAGCAAACCAAGATGCTCGTGAAGCTTCGCTCCCGCCACAGATGTGCCTCGCCGAATTTAGCCCTGGAAAGAGCAAGCCCTGAAATGCCCGCTGCCGAAGAATTGAACGAAAAGGTGTTAGGATAGTCGGGGCCGAAATCTCCCCACGATCCGCTTTTGCTGTTCGATGGTGAAAAGCTATCAAGGAACTGTCCGACGACCAGCACATGGTATTGCGCTGGAAAGATGACTCTCCGTGGCATGCGAATTTCTATAGAAGCGAACTGGTGCACCCCGGGCTCAAGCTGCTCGATCAGCGTCTTGAGGGGCATGTCGACGGCCATCAAGCCGTAATTCAGTGCAATAAGCGAGCCCAGCCGTTGGTAGGTCTTGTTGGTCACGAAGGAGTGCGGCGGCTCGTGAGGCTCAATTGCGGAAATGGGTGGATCTTCGGGGCTGGAGCGGTGTCCGAGCTCCCATTTGAACTTGTTGGCGGCGTAGAATGGGTAATTGCCGGCCCCATGTCCGACATGCTTGTCACCATGGTCGAATAGCCGCCGCTGTTCCTCGGCAGTTTGCTCAAGATAATGGAGGCGAAGGCGCTCCAACCACAGATCAATATCGTTCTTGTCGACGCCTTCGAAACTGCCGTCCGGCCAAAACTCGCCGAAGGTCGATGGCAAACTCATTCCCCAAACCATTACGCCCCCTGACGCCTGCTTCGGCGCGAAAGGTATGGCGTTAATTTGAACGTCCGCAATGGGTGGAAAGCAGACTCGCGCGCGACAAAATTCCGTACTCCGGTAATCTCATCAGCAACACCGCGGCCCGCTTCCAGCGCCTGCTGCAACGCATGCGCATGGAAGCGGGCCTGCCGCGCGGCGCAGCTTAGGCGAGCGCCAGCGTCTGGCGGCGGCGGCGGCGCATGGTCGCGCCGATCCCGCCGAAGCCGACCAGCATCATCGCCCAGGTCGACGGTTCCGGAACCGCTGCGACCGCGCCCAGCCGCGACGAGGTCGCCGGACCGAAAGCGGAAATCGTCCCGTTGCCGTTCACCCGGTAGGTGTTCGCATCGACCCCGTCCTGATGGAAGAACGCGATGTTGGTCGCCGCGCCCGCGTTGAAGCGCACCCCGCTGCCGTCGAGAAAGGTCGGTCCCGTCGTGATGTAATAATAAGGATTGCCGGCAATCGCGAAGAGCCCGCTGATCGCGACATCGTTGATCGTGCCGCGGATGCCGGTGATCTCCAGCCCCGTCTGGCCGAACCGGTCGACCGGCGTGTCGGAGGTCGTGAAGACGCCGCGGATGGTCTGGGCCGGGCCGCCGAACAGGGTGCTGGTGGTATCGAAGGTGAAAACGAACTCCGCTGCGGACGCAGGGGTGGCCGCACAGGCGGCGATGGCCGCGATCCCGATGACTAGCTGTTTCATGGTTTCTCCCGGCCACTCGCTCGCACAGCGCGAAAAACTCGTGGCTAAGAGTCGATACGATTGAGCAAGGAAGCCGGACGCAGCCGGTTAACAAGAATTATACTTACGCTCACATGCGATGCCCTCAAACGCCCGTTCGCCCCCTGTTCCCTTCGCGGCCTCCGTCCCCTACACTCCCCTCACCATGACCGACCTGTTTGGGCCCGGGGGGGCTCCGCAACCGCCATCGTCCGACTATGACGCCTCCGCGATCGAGGTGCTCGAAGGGCTCGAACCCGTCCGCCGCCGCCCCGGCATGTATATCGGCGGCACCGACGAGCGCGCGCTCCACCACCTCGCCGCCGAAGTCATCGACAATTGCATGGACGAAGCGGTCGCCGGCCACGCCAGCCGCATCGAAATCACCCTCGAACCCGGCAACCGCCTCACCGTCAGCGACAATGGCCGCGGCATTCCGGTCGACCCGCACCCCAAATATCCGGGCAAATCGGCGCTCGAAGTCATCCTCACCACGCTTCACTCGGGCGGCAAGTTCGAGGGCAAGGCGTACAGCACCTCGGGCGGCCTCCACGGCGTCGGCATCAGTGTCGTCAACGCGCTCTCCACCGAGACCGTGGTCGAGGTCGCACGCGAGCGGAAGCTTTACCGCCAGGCCTTCGCCAAGGGCGTCGCGCTCGGCCCCCTGGAAGAAGTCGGCGCCGCCCCCAACCGCCGCGGCACCACCGTCGCCTTTCACCCCGATCCCGAAATCTTCGGCGAATTGGCCTTCGATCCCGAACGGCTGTTCCGCCTCGCCCGCTCCAAGGCCTATCTCTTCGCAGGGGTCGAAATCCGCTGGAAATGCGATCCCAGCCTGGCCAGCGACAAAGTCCCCGAAAACGCCGTCCTCCAATTCGCCAACGGCCTCGGCGACGCGCTCGCCGAACAGCTCGAAGGCCGCGAATGCGTCACCGCTCAGCCCTTCGCCGGCGCCGCCGACTTCCCCGACGGCCAGGGCCGCTGCGAATGGGCGGTCGCCTGGCCGCTGTGGAGCGACGGCTTTACCTCTTATTATTGCAACACCATCCCCACCCCCGACGGCGGCACCCACGAAGCGGGCCTCCGCGCAGCCCTCACCAAAGGCGTCCGCGCGTTCGGCGATCTCGTCGGCAACAAGCGCGCCAAGGACATCACCGCCGACGACGTGATGATGGCCTGCGAATGCTATCTCTCCGTCTTCATCCGCAACCCGCATTTCCAGTCCCAGACCAAGGACCGCCTGACCAGCCTCGAAGCCGCCCGCTTCGTCGAAGCCGCGATGCGCGATCATGTCGACCACTTCCTGACCGACAACATGGACCGCGGCCGCGCGCTCTTGGGCTCGATCGTCGAGCGGATGGAAGAACGGCTCAAGCGCCGCGCCGAACGCGAGGTGAAGCGCAAGACCGCCACCTCCGCGCGCAAGCTCCGCCTGCCCGGCAAGCTCACCGACTGCTCGTCCGATGAACCCGCCGGCACCGAACTCTTCATCGTCGAAGGCGACAGCGCCGGCGGCTCGGCCAAGCAGGCCCGCAACCGCAAGACGCAAGCGATCCTCCCCATCCGCGGCAAGATCCTCAACGTCGCGTCGGCCACCGCCGACAAGATCCGCGCCAACCAGGAAGTCGCCGACCTTCAGCTCGCACTCGGCTGCGGCACCCGCGACCGCTTCGACGAGAGCGCGCTTCGCTACGAAAAGATCATCATCATGACCGACGCCGACGTCGACGGCGCCCACATCGCGACCCTCTTGATGACCTTTTTCTTCCAGGAAATGCCCGACCTGGTGCGCGGCGGCCACCTGTTCCTCGCCCAGCCGCCGCTCTATCGCCTGACCGCAGGGACCAAGACCCTCTACGCCCGCGACGACGCCCACCGCGCCGAGCTCGAAAAGGCCGAGTTCAAGGGCAAGAAGGTCGAGGTCAGCCGCTTCAAGGGGCTGGGCGAAATGAACCCCAACCAATTGAAGGAGACGACGATGGACCCCGCCACCCGCTCGCTCCTCAAGGTCACCCTCCCCCACGAATTCGAGCATCGCCAGCCGGTCAAAGACCTGGTCGACCGCCTGATGGGGAAGAACCCGGAACACCGCTTCGCCTTCATCCAGAGCCGGGCGGCGGCGGTCAGCGGGGAAGAACTGGACGCTTAGCTAATTCTCAAATTGCAACCTAGGTTGCAATAAGGCGACGTCGTGATATCTTCATCAAGTCGGCGGTCTAGTCCGCACGGCGTTAACGGTCGCTCAGCGACACGACATGGAGAATAAAAATGAGCGCAACGACGCACAGGCTGCGCGTGGCTGAAGCCCGCCGCATGAAGCATCCCATATTCCAAACCGTTGAGAAGCACTATTTTTTGGTACGTGCCAAGGAAGTGCCGACCGGTATTCGCACGGATGCGAACGCACGAGATCCCGAAGGTCTAAATCGCCGAGTGTATCGGGAAGTCCACGAAAGCCTGATGGGGCGCGATGCGACCCCCGGCACTTTCGACATGATGAACAAGGGAATCGTCTGTCTGGCGCAGTCAGTGCGACGGATCGACGACAACAATTACGAAATTGAGATCCACGACGGCCAAGGGATCGTGGACGGTGGCCACACCTATAAAATCATCTGCGACGCACAGACGGATCCTTCTATTCCGGAGGAGCAATTCGTCGAAATTCAGGTTCGCACGGGAGTTGGCGACAAGCTGATTACCGATATTTCCCGAGGATTGAATACCGGGATGCAGGTGAAAGATCACAGTATTGCCAATCTCGCAGGCAAGTACGACTGGATAAAGGACGAGCTTAGCAGCGAGCCCTACTACAATCGTATTGCGTGGAATGAGAGCGATAAAGGCGATTATGATATTCGGGATATCATTTGCGTTCTCGAGGCAATGAACGTTTTTGATTTTCCGAACGACGAAAGTGTTCATCCCATATCTGCATATGAAAAATGGTCTTTACCTACTAAAAAGTTCTCTGAAGACTATGACACAAATTCAGGGGATATCAGCAATTCTAAGTACTTTCGCCTTCGGCCTTTGCTCAAGAACGCGCTAGCCTTATTCGACATCATCCGACGCGAGTTTCGGGATGTCTACAACGCCGCTGATCTAGGGAATGCTGGCGCTCTAGATATTGTGGAGGAAGCGCGTGGGAAGCTTAAGGCCTTCGACTTTCCTTTTGCTGGGCTTGAGCCTGCGCCTTACAGGCTGACCAAGGGCGCGCTTTATCCAATGTTTGCGGCTTTCCGAAATGCTGTCATCATTGACAAGAACGGAGTGGCACAATGGGACGGAGGCTTTAGCCGCGTCTTGCAACTTTGGATTGGCGTTGCTCCAGAACTCGCCAAGCAAACCAAACAAGCGACCAAAGACTACGGCCACAAGCCCGATATGCTGGGTAAGAATCGTGGGCACTGGACCAATATGCATCAGACTGTCGAACTGCATATCCTTCGCCAGCGAATGAAAGAAAGCCGGGGCAGAGTGGCAGCGTAGTTGTAACGAGGCCGCGGCGAGGATCGCCGCGGCCTTTCCCAAAATTCTCTTCATACTAGGGCCGATGGTGAATCTCACTCAGAATTTGCCTGTCCTACACCGAACCTATCTGGCACAACGCCTCTCGCCGAACCCACCGCAAGAGATCGCCGCCATGATTAACCCGCCCACCCCCACCACCCCCGAAACACACCCCGCCTCCCCCCTCGCCCAACGCCTCGCCCTCGCCGGCGAAGGCTCCGACCGCCACGACGGCTGGACCCCCGCCCGCATGGCCGCCTTCTGCGAGGCGCTGGCCGCCACCGGGTGTGTCGACACCGCCTGCCAGCACCTCGGCATGGCCAAGTCCGGCCTCTACGAAGCACGCCGCCGCAATCCTTTGTTCGCGCTCGCGTGGGAGGATGCGTTGATCGACGGCGCGCTGCCGCGGCTGGCCGACGAACTCCTGTCCCACGCCTTTCGCGGGTCGGTTGAGCGCTTCTACCGCGACGGCGAATGCGTCGGCGAAAAGCATTTCACCGACACCCGCCTCGGCCTTGAGCTCCTGAAACGCCTCGACCGCAAGGCCGCCGAGCGCGCCGCCGCTGATCTCGCCGCGCGGGAACGCGAACAAGCCGCCGCCGAGGAAGTTCGCCACGCTGCCGCCGACGACCCGTTCGACCCCTTCGAAGACGGCGAAGTGGACGAAGTGGACCCAATGCCTTTTTCCCCTACCCTCGACCGTCCCCACCCCCGCATCCAGCGCACCACCACCGGCTGGCAGACCAGCTTTCCGCCGCCCGCCGTCCGTGCGCCCGAAGATGACTGGGCCCCGCTCGACTATGGCCCCGACGAAGCGCCCGACGATCCCGACGCGCTCTACGATCCGCTCGCCGTACTCGATCTCGCGGCGGAGGATCGCTGGCCCGGCAGCCCTGGCTACAAACGCTATTGCACCCGTGCCGAAAGCCTGTCGCTCGATCGCTGGGTCGAGCGCCAGTTCGCACCCGTCCATGCCGAACACGCCCGCTTCTTCGAGGTGATCGAGCACCACAGCGGCAACGACGGCGCGGCGGCGTTGCTTCCGCCCGATACCCACGCCGCGGCCGAATAACAGGGAGCCGTAACGATCCTGCCTCGTTGCAACTCCAGCATGTCGCGCTCCAAGCCCCGTCCCGGCCGTCCGTCAACCCCGTCCCCGCGGGTGCTGACCAACCGCAAGGTGCCGTGGGCGACCGATCGCCTTCAGCTGCGCCGCCAGTCGAAATGGTCGATCCGGGCGCAACTCGCCTTCCGCTTGGCGATCATGGCCCTGCTGCTGGCCTTCATCATCGGCTTCCACTGGATCGAGCGCGACAGCCTGAAGGACATGTACGACGGCAAGATCAGCCTCGCCGACATCATCTATTTCACCATGATCAGCGCGACGACCACCGGCTACGGCGACATCGTTCCGATTACCGAGCGCGCGCGCCTGTTCGATGCGCTGATCGTCACCCCGATCCGCATCTTCTTCCTGCTGATCCTCGCCGGAACCGCTTATTCCTTTTTCATCAAACGCTTGTGGGACAAATATCTGATGCGCCAACTCCAGAAAGGACTGCGCGGCCATGTGATCGTCGCCGGCTTCGGCAGCAGCGGGTCGGAAGCGGTGGCAGAACTCGTCGCCCGCGGCTCAGAACCGTCCGATCTCGTGGTCATCGACTGCGACGAGGAAGCCTTGGCGCAGGCCCACGCCTACGGCTGCATGGTGCTGCAAGGCGACGCCACTCGCGACGCCACGCTTCAGGCGGTGCATGTGGAGCGCGCCCGCGCCCTGCTGGTCACCGCCGGGCGCGACGACACTTCGATCCTCGTCTGTCTCACCGCCCGCCACCTCGCCCCCGATCTGCGCATCACCGTGTCGGTCCGGGCCAGCGACAACGAGCTTCCGGCCCGCGCCGCCGGGGCGACCACCGTGATCAACCCGGTCAGCTTCGCCGGACTGCTGATGGCGGGCTCGGCGCAGGGGTCGGGCGTGTCCGACTATCTCGCCGATCTCGCCTCGGCCCAAGGGCGGGTCCAGTTGCACGAGCGGCCGGTGACCGCGAAGGAGGTCGGCCAGCCGCTCGGTGCTATCACCACCGGGCTTGGCCTTCGCATTCTGCGCGGCGACGCCACGGTCAGCTTCGAGGACCCCGAATCCTGCGTCCTGCGCGACGGCGACCGTATCATCGAATTGCTCGGCGTCGGCGCGCCCACCCACCGCGGCCAAGCAACACACGGTTCAGCCTCGCCCGCGTAAGAGCCCGTCCGCCATGCGCCGCCAGCTCGCCACTCCGGCCGACCGGGCCCGTTCGATCGGCCTCGCCGCGCTGATTCACGTTGGCCTCGGCTATGCCCTGCTGACGGGGCTCGGCGTCACTCCGTCCCCGGCCGAGCTCGCCAAGCCGCTGGTCCTGCTCGACATTCCCGACGAGGCGGAGCCCGAACCGCCCGCCACCCCGATGCTGCCAGAACCGGCGCCCAAGCCGACCGAGCGCGCCGCCGATCCCGAAGGCGCCGCCGCGCCCCCGGCGCTCAAGAACACCCCGACCCCGGTGGTCGCCCCGCCCCCGGTGGTGAAGCTGCCCGTTCCCCCGCCGCTTCCTGCGTCGCCGGTTCCCGGCACCGGCACCGCGCCCAATCCCGGCGCCGCGCCGGTCGACGGCCCCGGCACGGGGCGCGGCGGCGAAGGCGAGGGGCTCGGCGCCGGCCGCTTCGGTGACGGCACCGGCGGCGGCGGCGCGGGCGGCGTGGCTCAGGAGCCCGAATATGTCGCCGGCGACATCCAGCAGGCCGATGTTCCCCGCGGGCTCGAGCTTGGCCGCACTCGCTTTGTCCGTTTCCGCTTGCTGATCGGCCGCACCGGGGCCGTGCTCGATTGCCGCATCCAGCGCTCGAGCGGCATTCCTGCGCTCGATGCCGCGACCTGCGCCTCGGCCCGCCGCCGCCTCCGCTACGACCCCGCCCGCGACCGTGCCGGGCGGCCGGTCGACGGCTGGACCTACGGCGAATTCACCTGGAACCACCGCCCCGGCGCCGACCGCTGGGTCGAACCGGTGGAGGAGCGTTATTAGAAGTTCACCGGCGCCTGGATGTAACCGTACCAGCGGACATAGGGGCGCCCGTCGCCGTCCACCGCCGGGCGGAAGCGGACGCGTTCCTCGACCAGCCGGCAGGTCCATTGGTCGACGATTGGATTGCCGCTCGACCGATTGATCTTGCAGTCGGTCGCTCGCCCGTCGGTCTGGACCCGCACCGCCACGAACACTCGCCCACCCCGCGGCCACGCCCGCAGCACCTCACGCGGATAACTCCGCCCGGTCAGCGTGGTGCTGGGGATGACCGAGGGCCCCTGCCCCTCGCCGCCATCGCCCCCGCCGCCGCTGCCCGATCCGCTGCCGCCCGACCCGGTGCCGTCGCCCTGCCCCCCTGCCCCGCTTCCCGGCCCGTCGACCGGCGCCGCACCGGCACTCGGCGCGCTGCCAAGGCCCGGCATCGGCGCGGCAATGACGGGGGCGGGCGGAGGGGGAATCACCACGATCGGCTCGACCCGCTTGACCGGCGCCGCTTCCGCCTTGCGAGCCGGCGGTGCCGCGGCGCCCTCCTCCTTCGGCGCGGCGCGGCTCTCTACCACCACGGGCGGCGGCGGGGGCGGCGGCGGCTTGGGCAGCGTCACGTCGAAGATCTCGATCGGCTCCTGCAGCGCTTCCCGCACCGCGCTCGACGATCCCAGCGTCAGCAGCCCGGCGAGAACCCCGGCATGCACGAGAACCACCAGGGCAATGGCCCCGGCGCGGTCACGACGGCTGAGAATCGACGGCTGCATCGCAGGGGTCATAGCGGATGAGTTCCAACCGTCTCGTTAACCGAAGATCCAGTCGAGGCTCATCATCACCGCGAGGCCGACCATCAGCGCAAAGGTCGCGGTGCCTTCCTGATGATCGCGGTGGGTTTCCGGGATGATCTCGCTCGACACCACCCAGATCATCGCCCCGCCCGCGAAGCCCAGGCCCCACGGCAGTAGCTCGCTCGACACCGAAATCGCCGAGATGCCGAGAAACCCGCCGACCGGTTCGATCAGGCCCGTCGCAACGGCGATCAGGAACGAGAACAACCGCCCGTAACCGACCGCCGCCAGGCTGAGCGCTACCGCCAGCCCTTCGGGCACATTCTGCAATCCGATCCCGAACGCGGTTGCGTATCCGGCGGTATCGTCGGGGCTGCCGAAGCTGACGCCCACCGCCAGTCCTTCGGGGAAATTGTGCAGCGAAATGGCGATCACGAACAGCCAGATGCGCGACAGCTTGCTACGCTCGGCGCCGCTCATCGGCCCGGAGATGAAATGCTCGTGCGGTGCCACCCGGTTGACCAAATGCAGCGTGCCCGCCCCCAGGAGAATCGCCGCCCCGACGATTAGCGCCGCGATCGTCTTGCTGCCGTCGTGCAGTTCGCCCGCGGCATTGAGGCCGGGAATGATCAGCGAAAAGAAGCTCGCCGCCAACATGATCCCGGCCGCGAAGCCGAGGAAGATGTTTTGCGTGCGCTGGCTGATCGAGCGCATGAAGAAGACCGGCAGCGCGCCGAGCGTGGTGGCCTGTCCGGCAAGAAAACTCGCCAGCGTACCCGTCGCGATCAGATCCCATTCCACCTAGCGGACGAGCTCCAGACGCATGGTCAGTCGCATTGCCTCGCCCGGCTCCAGCACCCGCAGGCCGAGCTCTTCCCACCGCTCCTCGGGCTCGTTCAGCGCGGCATTGGCGTGGGTCACCGGCTCGGCGACGAAGATGCCGCCCGTCTCCGGCGAATAGAGCTGGAAGAAGCGGGCCTGCTCGCTCGACAGTCGAAGTGGTGCCGGCCACGCCGGATCGCTCAGAAGCGCTGCCCCGCCCCAGCCGCCAAAGCCGTGATCGAGCCCCTGCCCGCACACCGCGCGGTCCTGAAGAACATAGCGCCCAGTCGCAGGCACCTCGCCGGTCGGCAGCACATGCTCGTCGATCGTGAACACGGTGCGGACCTCGGTATCGATCCGCGTATCCGGGCCGCACGGAAAATAGGGATGCTGGCCAAGCCCGCACGGCATCGCGTCGTCACTTGTGTTGCGGCATTCCAGCGATAGCGTCAGTCCATTATCATCCAGCTCGAACAACTGCCGCGCCTCGTACGCCCATGGCCATTCGCCGGCTTCATGCTTGAACCGCAAGGCCGCACGGCGCTCGTCGCGGCTCTCGACATCCCACGCGCCGAGCCAGCCCTGTCCATGCAGCGGCGAGATGTCGCCCGCCATGTTGGGCTTCACCACCACCTCACGCCCGCGAAAGCTGAATCGGCCGCCCCGGATGCGATTGACGAACGGCACCAGCGGAAAGCAGGCCATGTCGAGCACGCTGTCCGTGTCCGCGGGGGTTTCGCGCAGCAGAGGCACGCGCCGTCCCTCGCCGGTCCACACCAGCCCCGCGATTGCCCCGCCCAGCTCCGGTCGCAGTGTCAGTTCGAGCGCACCGGCACGAAGCGTCAGAGGCGTGTGGTCGGCGTGCAACATGAACCCGTTCTTGGCCATTTGTTCACGGCATCGCAACTGATCTGGGGATAAACCGTCGCTTAGCGCTTGCGATGCGGAATCGACAGCGCGAAACAAGTCCTCGCTCCGGGGAGGGATGCGACCCATGCGTACACGCGTCAAAGACTATATCGAAGTCAGCGACACTACGTCGCTCGATCGTCTGATTACCACGCTCATCGCCATTCGCGACAGCTTGCCGGAAACGGCCGAGCCCGAACTCAAGATGCGCGGCGATGATGTGTTCGGACGCCGCCTGTCGATCACCTACTGGCGCGAATTGACCGCGGCCGAGCAGGAAGCCGACGCCAAATATCACGCGGCGGCCGATGCCGGGATCGATGCGCTTACCGCGCAGCTCGACGACGTGCCGTTCAAGCAGGCCCGCAAGGCTGCGTAACTCGTCGTCCCGGCCTGCGCAGGAACGACGCGCGGGTTACCATTCGGCGAAGCTGCCGTCGCGGTGGCGCCAGATCGGGTTGCGCCAGCGATGGCCGTCCTTGGCCACCGCACGTACCTTGTCCTCATCGATCGTGACTCCGAGCCCTGGCTTGTCCGGGATCGGCAGAAAGCCGTCGACCGGGCTCAGCACCTCGGGATCGGTAATGAACTCCAGCAGGTCGTGCCCGACGTTGTAGTGAATGCCGAGGCTCATCTCCTGGATCGCGACATTGGGCGCAGTGGCCGCGATCTGCAGGCAGGCGGCCAGCGCCAGCGGCCCCAGTGGGCAATGCGGCGCCACCGCCACGTCATAGGCTTCGGCCATCGCGGCGATCCGGCGGCATTCGCTGATCCCGCCAGCATGGCTGAGGTCGGGCTGGATGATGTCGACCGCGCCGCGCTCGAAGAACGGCTTGAAGTCCCAGCGTGAATAGAGCCGCTCGCCCAGCGCGATCGGGGTCGACACCAAAGCTGCAATGTCGGCCAAGCCTTCCGGATTCTCGCTCAGCAGCGGCTCTTCGATGAACAAGAGCCCCAGCGGCTCCAGCACCTTGGCCAGCTGCTTCGCCATCGGTCGATGCACCCGCCCGTGGAAATCCAGCCCGACGTCCATGCCCTGCGCCTGTGCCGCCTCGACCCGCTTGATCACCTCGTCGAACAGCTTGGGCGTGCCGATCCAGTCGAGGTCGGCGGTGGCGTTCATCTTGACCGCGCTGAAACCCTGCGCCTTGCGTGCCGCCGCCGCGCTGTCGATTTCGTGCGGCTTGTCCCCGCCGATCCAGGCATAAGCGCGGATCCTGTCGCGCACGCGCCCGCCCATCAGCTCCCACGCGGGCACGCCGAGCGCCTTGCCCTTCAGGTCCCACAGCGCCTGATCGAGCCCCGACAGCGCGCTCATCAGCACCGCGCCGCCGCGGTAGAAACCGCCGCGATAGGCGACCTGCCAGATGTCCTCGATCCGCGCCGCATCATGCCCGACAAAGCGGTCGCGGATCGCTTCGAACGCGCCGTTTACCGCTTCGGCATGACCCTCGAGGCTCGCTTCGCCCCAGCCGTGCGCCCCGTCGACCGTCTCGATCCGCACGAAGAGCCAGCGCGGGGGGACGAGGAACGTCTCGATCCGGCCGATCTTGAGCTCGGGCATAGGCATTACGCGCTCTCCGGCGTCGATTGCGACTGATTGCCGAGCGCCAGCCCCTTGTCCTGCGCTTCGACCCCCTTGCCGGCGTAATCGTCGCGCGGGGGCCAGCAGTCGTGCCCGATCGGCTTGATCGGCACCGCCAGGCATACCGACGAGGCGGGCAGCACGTCGCGCCAATCCTTGATCAGCTGCTTGTAGGCCTTGCCGACGTTGCGGAGGTTGCGGTTGAGATCATACAGCCCGAGCGGGTTCACGTTGCCGTTCTTCTCCCTGAGCGCGGTGTCCCAGTCGACCTGATCGGTCAGGCTGTACCAGGTGAAGCCGACGGTCGGGATGCCGACGTTGCGCAGCCGCAGCACGTTGGCCCATTCCTTCCACAGCCATTGCACCGCTTCCTGCCCCGTCGGGCCTTCGCGCAAATTGGTTTCGGTGTGCATGATCGGGAGGCGGTAGCGGCTGTGATATTGCCGCGTGATCTCGCAATAACCGAAGGTCTCGCCCGCCGCTTCGGTGCGCCCGTCGGCGTGCACCCGATGCTCGTTGGTCTTGTAGTAATCGTTGCCGAGGATGCAGTGCTGTTTCAGCCGGTTGCCGAGGAAGAAATGATATTCCTCCCGGGTCATCCCGTTATCCATCAGATATTCGTACATCTCGCTGTCGACCCGCCGCCCGTAGTTAAGGTCAAGCGTGAGGAAGCGACGGCTGTTCAGCACTTCGGCCGGGCCGATCGCGGCGGGGCTGTCGGCGTGGAAATATTCGGATGATTCCGACTGGATGAAGATGGCGTCGGGGCGGCGCTTCAGGATCTCCACCATCGCCAGCACATTGGCCTTCACGATATGCTTGATCGCGGTGACGAAGCCCTGATCGCTTTGCAGCTGCTCGTTCCACCAGCCGTATTTGGCGCTGAAAACGGCGCAGATGAACATCTCGTTCACTGGCGTGTAGAGCTGTATCCACGGATAACGCTCAGCGAAATCGGCGGCGTAGTTAGCGAATTGCTGGCTGAAATCGGGGTTCTGGAAATTGCCGATCCAGTCGGGCACGCCGAAGTGGCAAAGATCGACGATCGGCGTGATCTCGCGGCGCTTGAGGTCGTTCAGCGTCAGATCGGCGAATTCCCAGTCATATTTGCCGGGGCCGAGAAAGGTCTTGTGCAGCGGCGGCCCGAAACGGAGATATTCGATCCCCATGTCCTCGACGCAGTCGAAGTCTTCCTTCCAGCGCCGATAATGGTCCGACGCTTCCATCTGATCGACGCGGACCTTGCCGCCCTGGATGGTGGGGATGCTGTTCTCGATCCCCGTGGCAAACATGAAATTGGCGATATTCGCCTCCTGGCAGCTACGTCGCGTCGATGGGCGAAGAGCCGGTTCAGCCGGCGAACGGCTGTTCCGCGATGCCCGTCACACCCGGTACCGTCATAAACAGCCCGCCCGCGTAAGGTTGCACGCCAAGCGCATCTTCGTTGAGCCCGATGCGGGCGCTGGTGATGAAAAGACGGTCGAGCGACGCGCCGCCGAACGCGACGCTGGTCGGCCGCTGCACCGGCACCCGGGTCTCGGCCAGCCGCTCGCCGCGCGGGGACAGGCGCCGCACGCACCAGCCATCCCAGAAAGCGATCCACAGGCAACCTTCGGCATCCACCGTCATCCCGTCGGGATAGCCCTCGTCCTCGCCGAAGCGGGTGAGTTCGAGCTTGTTGAGCGGCGTCCCGTCGGGCGCGAGGTCGTAGCGATAGGTGATCCGGCGGCCGCTATCGTTGGCGTACATGGTCTTGCCATCGGGACTGAAGGCCGGCCCGTTGGTGACCCGGAAGCCATCGTCGATGCGGGTGCAGGCGAGCTTCTTGTCGATCCGGTAGAATGCGCCGGACGCCTCGCGCTCTTCGTCGTCCATCGTGCCGGCGAACAGCCGTCCGCTGCGGTCGACCTTGGCATCATTGAAGCGATTGCTCTCGCGATCTTCCTCGGGATCGAACAGCAATTCGAACCGCTCGCGATCGAGATCGACATGCGCGATCCCATGCTCGGTCCCGGCGATATAGCCGCCACTCGCTCGCGGGATCAGGCTGCCAATCCGGTAGGGCGTCGCAACCTCGTGCAAATCGCCTCCGTCGCCATCGAGGCGGAACGCCCTCCGCCCCTTGATGTCGACAAAGGTAAGCTGCTGTCGCTCCGCATCCCAGTGCGGCCCTTCCCCCAGCAAGGCTTTGACGTCGGCTATGCAGGTGATGTCCATCGCGCCGCTCAAAATAACGCGGCGAACGCACTTGGGTAGGACCCTTGTCGCCCTTCGTCGCTTTTCTAGGCATGTGGCGAGACGGATATACTGCGGTCGACTGGGGCACCACCAATCGGCGGGCCTGGGCGATCCGCGATGGCGCGGTCGGACAGGAATTCGCCGACGACCTCGGTTTCACCAGCGTTCCGGCGGGCGGTTTCCCGGCCGCGGTGAAGGACATCCGCGAGCGGCTCGGCGACCTGCCGCTACTGATGGCGGGAATGGTCGGCGCGCGCGGTGGCTGGGTCGACGCGCCTTACCTCCCCTGCCCGCTCGACCTCGCCACCCTCGCCGCCTCATTGATCGAGGTGCCGAGCGAACGCGCCTTTATCGTCCCCGGCGCGTCCTTCGTCGACGGTCTGCGCGGAGACGTGATGCGCGGCGAAGAAACGCAATTCTTCGGCGCGGTCGATGCCGGCCTGTGTCCGCACGACGGCCTCATCTGTCACCCCGGCACGCACAACAAATGGGCGCTGATGCAAGGTGGGCGGCTGGTCTGGTTCCGGACGGTCATGACCGGCGAAATGTTCTCGATCCTGAAAGCGCAAAGCCTGCTCAAGGCGTGGCTCGACTCCCCCGCCCACCCCGGCAAGGTCTTCGCCGAAGGGGTCGCTCGCGGGCTCGAAGGCCGCGCGGTGACCGCCGACTTGTTCACCGTCCGCGCCCGCGTCCTGCTCGGCAGCCTTGCCGAAGCCGATGTCTCCAGCTTCGTCAGCGGGCTGCTGATCGGCGCCGATGTCCGCACCGGCCTCAACGGCATGCCGCAGGGTGAAGTCGTCGTCATGGGCCGCGGCGCGCTGACGCAGCTTTACGCGGCGGCCCTGACCCAGGCCGGCCGCGCCACTCGCCAGGTCGACGGCGAGCAAGCCTTCCTTGCCGGGACCAACGCCATCGTGGAGCGCTTGTCATGACCGCCGAAACCGATTTCACACGCTATCTTGGGCAGTGCCCGCTGGTTGCGATCATTCGCGGTGTCACCCCCGACGAGGTCGTTGCCGTCGGCGAAGCGATCCTGTCGGCGGGCATCCACATTATCGAAGTACCGCTGAACAGCCCGTACCCGTTCGAAAGCATCGACCGCTTGAGCCAGGCGCTTGGGCAGCGCGCGCTCATCGGTGCTGGCACCGTGCTCGACACGCTGAGCGTCGCCCGCGTCAAGGACGCCGGTGGCCGCCTGGTCGTCGCGCCCAACACCAACGCCCAGGTCATCGCCGCCGCCGTGCAGGCCGAGATGGTCGCCGCGCCCGGTTACTTCACGCCGACCGAAGCCTTTGCCGCGCTCGACGCCGGCGCGCAGGCGCTGAAGCTGTTTCCGGCCGAAGGCGCTTCGCCCGCCGTCCTCAAGGCCCAGCGCGCGGTGCTGCCCAAACAGGTGCCGATCCTCGTCGTTGGCGGAGTCCAGCCCGGCGACATCGCCAAGTGGCGCGACGCGGGCGCCAATGGCTTCGGTCTTGGCTCGGGGGTCTTCACCCCGGGCCGGAGCCCCGACGAGGTCCACGCCCGCGCCAAAGCCTATGTCGAGGCCGCCCGCTGATGAAGCCGATCCGCACCGCCATCATCGGCTTCGGCAAAATCGCCGAGGACCAGCACGTCCCTGCCATTCACGGAAACCCGCGTTTCGAACTGGCGGCCAGCGTCAGCCGGCAGGGCAATGGCCCCGCGCCCAACTTCACCTCGGCCGAAGACCTCTTCGCCGCCGTGACGGACCTCGATGCCGCGGCGATCACCACGCCGCCCGGACCCCGGTTCGAGATCGCCCGGCTGTGCATCGAGCACGGGCTTCACCTGCTGCTCGAAAAGCCGCCCTGCGCGACGCTCGGCGAGGTCGAGGAACTGCGCCGCCTCGCCGCCGCCAGGGGCACCACGCTCTTCACCACCTGGCACGCCCAGCACAATGGCGGGGTCGCGGCGGCGAAGAAACTGCTCGCCGGCCAGCGCCTTCGCTCCATGCGCATCACGTGGCACGAGGACGTCCACAAATGGCATCCGGGCCAGCAATGGGTGTTCGACGCGGGCGGCTTCGGGGTGTTCGACCCCGGCATCAATGCCTTCTCGGTCGCCACCGCCATCCTGCCGGCGCCGCTGTTCGTGAACGAGGGCACTCTCTTTTACCCGGCCAACGCCCATACCCCAATTGCCGCCGAACTTTCCTTCACCTCGCCCGCCGCCGACGGACCGCTCAGCGCAAGCCTCGACTGGCGCAAGACCGATGGCGAGGAATGGACGGTGGAGATCGACACCGCCGACGGCGCGCACCTCAAGCTGCTCGACGGCGGCGCGCGGCTCGAGCTCAACGGCGACGAGGTCGCGGCAGGGGGCATCGGCGAATATCCCGACCTCTACGCGACCTTTGCCGACCTCATCGACCGTCGGGCTAGCCTGGTCGATCCCGAACCCCTCCGCCTCGTCGCCGATGCCCTGCTGGTGTCGAAACGCGAAATGGTCGATGCGGTGACGGTCTAGCGCTGCCCACGGCTGGGATCGCAGAGAGTGGAGCTTCTCACCTTCGCCATCGAAGCCACCGAGCAAGGCGATGGCTTCGTCCTCGACGTGTCGCCCTCCGATGGCAGCGGAGTCCGCCGCTACACTGTCAGCGGTCCCGACCCCGACGCCTTTTCCGCCTTGTTCGATGCCCTTCACGCCGACTTCGGCATCCGCCATCCCCATCATGTCGAGCGCACCGCCGACTACCCCGCCCCGCCCTGGCGCCCGCTGATTACCGGCAATCTCCATCCCCGCATCCTGACCGGCTACGGCGACCCCGCCGTCATGCGTTGCGACGACGGCTGGTGGCTGGTCGCGACCTCCAACGACGCGCCCGATGCCTTTCCCATCCTCTACTCCGCAGACCTCGAAACCTGGCAGCCGAGGGGCTTCGTGTTCGAGGAAGGCCGAACCCCGGCCTGGACCGCCGCCGGGCCGAAAGTCGGCGACTTCTGGGCGCCGGAGATTGCCCGGGTCGGCGACGATTATTGGCTGAGCTACACTGCCCGCGCCTTCGACCGCACGCTTTCCATCGGCCTCGCCCGCGCCCCGCATCCCGCCGGGCCGTGGGAGGACGATGGCGAGCCGCTGCTCACCGGCTCGGTCATCGACAGCCACGTCCATGTCGATGCCGATGGCACGCCGTGGCTGCTGTGGAAGAAAGACAGCAACAGCCTGTGGCCCCGCCCGCTCGCCGCGCTGTTGCGAGACAATCCCGACCTCATTCCCCGCCTGTTCGACAATGAAGGCGACCGTCGCACCGCCGCCTTCTGCGCTGCGGTCCAGCCCTTTGCGAATACCCGCCGCCCGATGGAACGCTTCTTCCTGATGCAGCCGCTGATCCGGGCGGCGCTGGCGAATTGGCGCAAGGTCAAAGCCGCGCTGCAAGCGAGCGGGATCGCAGCCCATGTGATCGAGAACATGGCGACCCCGATCTTCGCCCAGCCGATCGCCGCCCATGGCCGAAGCCTGCTCGGACAACCGAGTTTCCTCCTCGCCAACGACCTCGACTGGGAAGGACATCTGATCGAAGGCCCCTATCTCACCCGGCAAAATGGCCGCTACTTTCTGTTTTACGCCGGCAACGACTTCACTTCGCCGAGCTACGGCATCGGTTACGCTGTCGCCGATCGCCTCACCGGCCCCTATTGCAAGGCCCCCGAGCCGTTGCTCCGCTCGCATCCCGACTGGTCGGCGCCAGGCCATGCCTCGGTATCGGTCGGCCCCGACGGCGAACCGCGGCTGTTCTTTCACGCCTTTCATCCCGGGACCGGCGGCTACAACGTGTTTCGCGCGCTGCTGACCGTCGGCCTTCAGTTCGATGGAGACGAGGTGCGGCTGGTTCCCTGAAGCAGCGCCACGGCCGCGTCATACAGCTCCCGGCTTGCCGCCGCGACGATCGAGCCGGGTTCGAAATCACTGCCGCCCTGCCAGTCGCCGATGACCCCGCCCGCGCCGCGCACCACCGGCACCAGCGCGGCCCAGTCGTGGCGATGCAGCTTGTTCTCGATCACCAGATCGAGATGCCCCGCCGCCAGCCGGGCATAAGCGAGCGCGTCATAGCCGAAGCGCGTCAGCCGCGCCGCCCGCCGTACCCGCTCGAACGCTTCGGCCTCGGCCCCTTCGAACAGATAGGGATCGGTCGACGACAGTCGCGCGTCGGCGAGCCGGGTGCAGCCCGACACGCGGACCTCGGCGCCGTTCAGCGTCGTGCGATCCGCTAGGCCAATCATCAGTTCGTCCAGCGCCGGGGCGTCGATGAAGCCGGCGACCGGTTTTCTATCCTCGAGCAACGCCACCAACGTGGTCCAGCTCGGCAGGCCGCAGATCAGGGCGCGGGTGCCGTCCACCGGGTCGAGCAGCCAGCGCCGCCGCGCGTCGGGCCGCTCCAGCCCATATTCCTCGCCCTCGATCCCATCCTCCGGGAAAGCCGCCTCGATCGCAGCCCGAAGCGCGCGCTCGGCACCGCGGTCGAGTTCGGTGACGGGATCGTAGCCGCCCTCCCCCGCCTTGTTGTCGGCGCCCGGCACCGCGGCGCCGAGTGTCACCCCGCGGGCGGTGGCGGAGAGGTGCTGCAGAAAGGGCAGGAGGTCGGGCATCGGGGTCAGCCGGGCCGGGAAAGGGAAAAACGCATAGAGTCCACTTCGTCCACTTCGCCCTTTTTCCCAATGTCCAAAGGGGTTTGGCGGCCGCCATCCTACATTGCAAGCGCGCCGGTTTAGGCCTCGCGCACCCGCAGGGTCGCCAGCGCCGCCAGCGCCATTACGCCCGCGGCAAAGGCCATGGTCCAGATCGGCTCGCCGGGGAAGAAGGCTTTCATGATCGAGCCCATCACCGTCGCCACCAGCAATTGCGGAACGACGATGAAGATGTTGAACAGCCCCATGTAGGTGCCGAGCTTGGCCTGCGGCAGGCTGCTGGCGAGGATGGCGTAGGGCATGGCGAGGATCGAGGCCCAGGCGATGCCGCAGAGCAATTGGCTGACGATCAGCCAATTGGAATCAGGCAGTACAAAAAAGCTGCCATATCCGAGTGCGCCGCAGGCCAGCCCGATGCGGTGCGTGCCCACTTTGCCAACTCGCTTGGCCAGGGCCGGCAGAAGCAACAGGGCGGCCAACGTCGCAAACCCGTTCTGCATCGCATAGAGAACGCCCCACCAGTTTGAACCATCCTGGTAGGCGGCGCTGGACGCGTCGCCCGAGCCGAAGAAATATTGCGCGACCACCGGCCCCGAGTAGATCCACATCACGAACAGCGCAGACCAACTGAAGAATTGGACCAAGGCGAGTTGCTTCATCACCCGGGGCATGCCCGAGAAATCGCCGACCAGGCTGCCGAGCATACCGGCGCCGCGCCCGCTTTTTGCCGAGGCGATGGCGATGGCGGACAGGAAGCCGTAAGCGACGAGCAAGCCGCCAAGCAGATAGACTTCCTTTTCGAGCCCGAATTCGGCGACCGCGAAGACGATGGCGGCGCCGGCTGCGATCCAGGCGAGGCTGGTCATGTAGCTGCGAGATGCAAGCGCCCGGATCGTATCACCGCTTTCGTGCGACGCCTCCTCGCCAAAGCTGCGCATCTCGTCGGGCGAGTATTCGCGGGTGGTGAGCACGGTCCACATCACCGCCAGGAACAGCGCGGCACCGCCGGCCCAGAAGCTCCATTTGACGGTGTCGGGGATGGCGCCCGCCGCCGCGACATTGCTGACGCCCCAATGTTCGAGGAGATAGGGGAAGATCGACCCGATCACCGCGCCCGCGCCGATAAAGGCGGTCTGCACCGCATAGCCCGCGGTATGCTGGTCGCGGCGGAGCTGGTCGCCGACGAAGGCGCGGAACGGCTCCATCGAGATGTTGAGGCTGGCGTCGAGCATCCACAGCAGCGCCGCAGCGGCGAGCAGCACGGGGGCGAGCGGCATCAGCAGCAGCGACAGCGCGGCAAGCAGCGCGCCGGCGACGAAATAAGGCCGGCGGCGACCGAAATGGCCAAGCCAGGTGCGATCGCTCATGAAGCCGATGATCGGCTGGACCAATAAGCCGGTCAGCGGCGCCGCGACCCACAGGGCGGGCAGGTCGTCGAGGCTGGCGCCAAGCGACTGGAAGACCCGGCTCATGTTCGCATTCTGGAGCGCGAAGCCGATCTGGATTCCGAAAAAGCCGAACGAGATGTTCCACAACCCCGCCCAGCTTTGCCGCGGCTTTTCCAGCCGGCCCGTCACCTGATCCATGCACGCTCCTCCACTCATGGCGAAGAAAAGCAGGATTGCGGCCCCCTGCCAATGTTGGTGCAGTGCAGCAGAATAGGTATTCACAGGTGACAGGAACCGCGGGCGCGCTAGCGTCGGGTCAGCGTAGAGGGGGAGTAGTCGATGGTCGGTGCCACATCAGCAGAGGTCGGCAGCAGCGATGCGGGCGACGGCGTCGATGCGCCCGAGCTGCGCTATTTCGTGTTCGCGCTGTTCTTCATCTTCGGCGGCATCACCAGCCTCAACGACGTCATCCTGCCCAAGCTGAAAGAGCTGTTCACGCTCAACTACACGCAGGCGATGCTGGTCCAGTTCTGCTTCTTCACCGCTTATCTGGTGATCGGCATTCCGGGCGCGCAACTGGTCAAGCGGATCGGCTATATGCGCGGCGCGATGACCGGTTTGCTGGTGATGATGGCGGGGTGCCTGCTGTTCATTCCGGCCTCGCGAACGGCGACCTATGGGCTGTTCCTGTTCGCCCTGTTCGTGCTGGCGAGCGGCGTGGTGGTGGTGCAGGTCGTCGCCAACCCGCTGATCAGCCTGCTCGGCCCGGCAAGGACGGTCCACAGCCGCCTGACTTTCGCGCAGGCGTTCAACAGCCTTGGCACAACGGTGTTTCCGATCGTCGGCTCGGCGCTGATCCTCGGCGGACTGGCGGGAGTCAGCGCGTCGGACTTCACCGGCGCCGAGCTCGAAGCCTATCGCACCGCCGAAACGCAGGCGATCAGCAACACCTACATCGGCCTCGCGATCGCACTGCTGGTCATCGCCGGGGCGGTGTTCCTGTTCCGCAATCGCCTTCCGAACGAGCAGCATGAGCAAAGCTCGCCGCTCGCCGGCTTCTCGCTCCTCGGCCGCAAGCGCTTCGGCTTCGGCGCACTGTGCATCTTTCTGTACGTCGGCGCTGAGGTCTCGATCGGCAGCCTGATCGTCAACTATCTCCAGCAGCCCCACGTCCTCGCGCTGACCGAGCGCGCGGCGGGCGACATGATCTTCATGTACTGGGGCGGCGCAATGATCGGCCGCTTCATCGGCAGCTGGTTCCTGCGGATGATGAGCCCCGGCCTCATTCTCGCCAGCGTCGCAGCGGGTGCCATCGCGCTGCTGGCGATCTCGACCCACAGCACCGGCGCGGTGGCGGCCTACAGCCTGCTGGCGATCGGCCTGATGAACTCGATCATGTTCCCGACCATCTTCAGCCTCGCCTGCGAAAAGCTCGGCGCGCGGGCGGCGGACGGGTCGGGGATCATCAACATCGCGATCTTCGGCGGCGCGGTGATCCCGCTGCTGACCGGCATGCTGGCCGATGCCAGCGGCAGCCTGGCGATCGCGCTGATCCTGCCGGCGCTCTGCTATGCGGTGATCGCGGGCTACGGCTTTTACGCGCGCAAGCCGGCGTCAGACCTCGCCTGAGCCCACGCTTGCCGGGAGCGTCAGACCGACGTTGAACCCCGGATCTTGAGGCGCACGGGAAGCAGCCGCGGCTCGCCTTCCCGGCCCTCGATCCGCTCGATCAGCGCTTCCACCAGCGCGGCGCCGGCCGCCCGCGCATCCTGTGCGACGGTGGTGAGCGGCGGGCTTGCGAGCTGCGCTGCGGCAAGATCGTCGAAGCCGACGATCGCGACGTCCTCGGGCACGCGCTTGCCGCGCTCGCCGAGCGCCTTCATCGCGCCGATCGCGGCGAGGTCGGACGCCGCGAACAGGGCGTCATAGTCGATCCCGCGCCGCTCCAATTCGGCGATCGCGGCGCGGCCTTCTTCCTCGCTCGGCCCGGCGTCGATGCGCAGGCGGTCGAACGCCGGGAGGTTCGCTTCGTCGTGGGCGCGGACGTAGCCGCGATAGCGGTCGAGGAATTCGGGATAGGCTTCGCTGACGGTACCGACGAAGCCGATGCGGCGGCGACCGAGGCCGAGGAGGTGCCGCGTCGCTTCGAGACCACCGTCCTCGTTGTCGGAGCCGATCATCGCGCCGAATTCATTGGCGCGCGGATTGCCCCAGCAGACGAAATGCGTGCCGCGCCGGACCAGCGCTTCGAGCCGCGGGCGATATTGGAGATAGTCGCCGTAGCCGAGCAAGATGATGCCGTCGGCCTTGCGGCTGTCTTCATAATCGACGTGCCAGTCGTCGCTCAGTTGCTGAAAGCTGATCAGGAGGTCGTAGCCGTGCCCGGCGCAGGCGCGGACCATCGATCCGACCATCGACAGGTAGAAGGGATTGATCAGCGTTTCGTCGGGCGTCGGGTCTTCGAAGAACAGCAGGGCGAGCGTGCGGCTTTGCTGGCGGCGGAGGCCCGAGGCGTTCTTGTCGACCTTGTAGTGAAGCTGTTCGGCGGCGGCGAGAACCCGCGCCCGAGTCTCGGCCGAGACGGCGGGATTTCCGGACAGCGCGCGGCTGACGGTCGGCTGCGACACACCCGCCAGCGCGGCAATATCGAAGGAGGTCGGGCGCCGCTGCGTCATTGAGGCCACAGTGTAACGTGCTGAATACGTATGTATAGCGCGGCGGCGATCTAGCCACCTCCGAACCATCGTTGATAGGTTTGACACATTGATGACGAGGTGCGCGCTGGTTCGCCGTGCCCGATCGTCGAGGAGGGGTACGACCACGATGACTTTCCACGCAAACTTCGGCCGTTTCTCGCTTGCCGCCAGCCCGCTGGCGCTGTGCGCCGCGCTGATCGCCACACCGGCCGCCGCGCAGACAACGCAACCCGAAGACGCGCCGCCGGCGACGACCGAAGAAAATGCCAATGACGCGGCCTCGCCCGCGCCCGCCGAGGGCGACGAGATCATCGTCACCGGCTTCCGCCGCAGCCTCGAAAGCGCGGTTCGGACCAAGAAGAGCCAGGAACAGATCGTCGAATCGGTCACTGCCGAAGACATCGGCAAGCTGCCCGACAACAGCATCGGCGAATCGATCGCCCGCCTGCCCGGCATCGCGTCGCAGCGGACCAGCGGCCGCGCCAACGTCATCGCCATCCGCGGCTTCGGCCCCGACTTCTCGCAGACCTTGCTGAACGGCCGCGAGCAGACCTCGACCAACGACAACCGCGGGGTCGAGTTCGACCAGTATCCGTCCGAAGTCGTCAGCCAGGTCGTCGTCTACAAGTCGCCGAACGCCTCGCTGGTGGGTCAGGGCCTGGTCGGCACGGTCGACATCCGGACCGTCCGCCCGCTCGATTACGGGCGTCGCACGGTCGCGATCGGGCTGCGCGGCAGCTATGCCGATCTCGGCAAGCTCAATGCCGGATCGAACGACAAGGGCTATCGCCTGAGCGGCACCTTTATCGATCAGTTCGCCGACGATCGCATCGGCGTCGCGGTGTCGGCGTCCTATGTCGACGAGCCGTACCAGGTGCAGGAATTCAATGCCTGGGGCTATGCCGGCGTCACCGTGCCGGGCAGCTCGGGCCAGGCCAACGTGATCGGCGGCTCCAAGTCCTACGTCACCTCGACGCAGCTGAAGCGCTTCGGGATCAACGGCACTCTCCAAGCCAAGATTTCCCCCAACCTCGTGCTGACCGCCGACGGTTTCTACAGCAACTTCAAGGACGACCAGATCAAGCGCGGCATCGAGCTTCCGCTTGGGTTCGGCGCGTTCGGCACGACCTTCAATCCCGCCAGCTTCCGGGTCGAAAACGGTACGGTGGTGTCGGGGACCTTCAACAACGTGCAGGGCGTCGTCCGCAACGACGTGTTCGCCAAGAAGGCCGATCTTTATTCGGGCGGGCTCAACCTCGCCTGGAACGGCGACAATGGCTGGAAGGCGTTCGCCGACGCCAGCTATTCGCGCACCGATCGTGAAGAGCTGAGCATCGAAAGCTATTCGGGTACCGGCTTCGGCGAAGCGCTCGGCGCCACCGACACGATCAGCTTCGTGACGGGCCCGACCGGCACCGTGTTCAAGCCGACGCTCAACTACAGCGACACCAATCTCATCCGCCTGACCGACCCGCTCGGCTGGGGCGGCGGTCCGACCACTCCGCAGGCGGGGTATTACAACAACCGCATTCTCGAGGACGAGCTGGTCCAGCTGCGCGGCGAGCTCGAGCGCGAGATCGGTGGCTTCATCGACGGCATCAAGGTCGGCGTGAACTACACCGACCGCACCAAGTCGCTGACCCCGGACGAATATCTCGTCCGCCTTCCGAACGGCGCCCTGGAAGCGCCGATCCCGTCCAGCCTGCTGCTGTCGCCGACCAATCTCAGCTACCTCGGCCTCGGCCCGGTGGTCAGCTACGATCCGCGCGCCCTGATCAACGCCGGCAATCTCATTCTGGTCACCAACCCGTCGAACGACATTCCGGCCAAGGCCTACAATGTCTTTGAAAAGGTCTGGACCGGCTATGCGCAGGCCAATCTCAAGGGCACGCTCGGCACCAGCGAGCTGACCGGCAACATCGGCGCGCAGCTGATCCATACCGACCAGAGCTCGACCGGCATCGCCTTCCTCAACGGCACGCGGGTCAACGTCTCGCTGGGCGACAAATATTGGATGGTCCTGCCGAGCCTGAACCTCAACCTGCGCTTCCCGACCGATTTCGTGATCCGCTTTGCGGCGGCGCGTGAAATGCAGCGGCCGCGGCTCGATCAGCTGCGTTCCGCCATCGGGTACGGCATCAACACCACCGACCGTCCGCAGCCCTTCATCTCGGGCAGCGGCGGCAACCCGCGGCTGCGTCCGTATCGGGCGACCGCGGTTGACCTCAACTTCGAGAAATATTTCGCCAACACCGGCTATGTCGCCCTTCAGCTGTTCTGGAAGGACATCGACCGGTACGTGTCGGACGGCCGTAACGAGAACTTCGACTATACCGGCTTCCCGCTCCCGGTCGGGGTGACGCCGCCGAGCCTGATCGGCCGCCTCGACTCGCCCGTGAACACCGACGGCGGCAAGCTGTATGGCGCCGAAGTGGCGGCAACGTTGCCATTGAGCGTCTTCAGCAGCTACCTCGACGGCTTCGGCCTGACCGGCGGTGTCGGCTACACCAAGACCAAGGTTCGCGATTTCAGCGGAGCACGGTCGCAGATCCCGGGCTATTCAAAGTGGGTCGCCAACGGCACCGCCTTCTTCGAAAAGTGGGGCTTCAACGCCCGCGGCAGCGTCCGCTATCGCTCGAGCTTCCTTGGCGATTTCACCGGCTTCGGCGGGTCGCCGACCCGGCGCATCGCGCTGGCGGAGACGATCTACGACGCGCAGGTCGGCTACGACTTCAAGGAAGGCTCGCGGCTCAACGGCCTGTCGGTCTATCTTCAGGGCCAGAACCTGACCGACGAGCGCTTTGCGTCGGTCAATGGCAACGAAAACCCGACCCAGATCATCGATTATCAGATCTACGGTCGGCGCTTCCTTGCCGGACTGACCTTCAAGTTCTGAGCTGATGACGAACTTTGAACAGCGGCCGACCCCCCTCGGCCGCTGTTCAGGGAGTGAAATGGCATGAGGATCGTCATCGTCGGTGGAGGGTCGGCCGGCTGGATGACCGCCGCGGCGCTGAGCCGGTTCCTGATGCCGGGCGCCGACGTCACCCTGATCGAATCCGACGAGATCGGGACGGTCGGGGTCGGCGAAGCGACCATTCCCGCCATTCGCATCTTCAACGATGCGCTCGGCATCAACGAAGCCGAGTTCGTCGCCGCCACCGGCGCCAGCTTCAAGCTCGGAATCGAGTTTCGCGACTGGGGCCGCGAGGGCGAGCGCTATCACCACGCGTTCGGGCTGGTCGGGCGCAGCCTCGGCCTTCTCCCCTTTCACCATTACTGGTGCCGCGCCGACGCGCTCGGGCTGGCGAAACCGCTCGGCCATTATGTGCTGAACAAGGTGGCCGCCGAGGCCAACCGCTTTGCTCATGTCACCCGGGCCGAGGGGAGCGCGTTGCCGCCCTTGCCCTATGCCTATCATTTCGATGCCGGGCTCTACGCCGCCTTTCTTCGCCGCTTCGCCGAAGCGCGCGGGGTTCGCCGGATCGAAGGCAAGCTCGAAGGGGCCGAGCGCAACGCCGAGACGGGCGATATCGCGGCCGTGATCTTCGGTGACGGGCGGCGGGTCGAAGGCGACCTGTTCATCGATTGCTCGGGCTTTCGCGGCTTCCTGATCGAAGGTGAGCTTGGCGCCGGATACGACGACTGGTCGCATTGGCTGCCGTGCGACCGCGCCATCGCGGTGCCGTCGGCCCGCACCGCGCCTCTGGTGCCCTACACGCGGGCGACGGCGCGCACCGCGGGCTGGCAATGGCGTATCCCGCTGCAGCATCGCACCGGCAACGGCCATGTGTTCTGCTCCGCCTTCGTCAGCGAAGACGAGGCCTGCGCGACCCTGCTCGCCAATCTCGACGGCGAACCGCTCGCCGACCCGCGCACCCTGCGCTTCACCACCGGCAAGCGGCGCCGCGCCTTTGTCGGGAATGTGGTGGCGATCGGGCTGTCATCGGGCTTCATCGAACCGCTGGAATCGACCAGCATTCATCTCATCCAGACCGGCGTGAACCGGATCCTCGACCTGCTTCCGGGCGGGCCGGTCACGGACGCCGTGCGCGACGAATATAACCGCCGCTTCGACTTCGAGATGGAGCGGCTGCGCGACTTCATCGTGCTGCATTATCACGCCAACCAGCGCGACGGCCTGCCCTTCTGGGACCGGGTCCGGACGATGCCGATCCCCGACAGCCTCGCCCGCCGCATCGCCCTGTTCGAGGACAGCGGCGCCATTCTTCGCGATGGCGAGGAATTGTTCGACGTGCCCGGCTGGTCGCAGGTGATGATCGGCCAGAACTTGCGCCCGCGCCGCGCGCATCCGATTGCCGCGCAATTGTCGGAAGCGCAATTGGGGCAGTTTCTCGGCTCGCTCGAACATGCTTATGCGGTCGACGCGGGACGGCTTCCCGATCACGCCGCATTTCTTGGCAACTTCGCCCCCATGCTCAACAATGGTGCCCGCCCATGACGCTTGCCCTGTTCCTGTCGCTTGCCGCGGCCCAGCCCATGGCGACGGCGCCTGCCGCGCCCACCGCCGCCGATTTCCGCGCGCGTCTGCCCGAAGACGAGGTGATCTATTTCCTGCTGCCCGACCGGTTCGACAACGGCGACACCAGGAACGATCGCGGCGGGCTGAAGGGCGGGCCGCTGGAGACCGGGTTCGATCCGACGCGCAAGGGTTTCTACCACGGCGGGGACCTGAAGGGCCTGGTCCGCCGACTTGACTATCTGCAGGGCATGGGCGTCACCGCCATCTGGTTCGCGCCGATCTTCAAGAACAAGCCGGTGCAGGGTGGCAAGGGCCAGGAAAGCGCGGGTTATCACGGTTATTGGGTAACGGACTTCACCCGCGTCGACCCGCATTTCGGCGAAAACGGCGACTTCAAGACCTTTGTCGACGCGGCGCATGCGCGCGGCATGAAGGTCTACATGGATATCATCACCAACCATACGGCCGACGTCATCAAGTTCGCCGAATGCGAGGCGGCGAATGCCTGTCCGTATCGGTCGATCGCCGATTATCCCTATCAGCGCCGCGGCGGCGTCGGGGGCAAGGCGATCAATCCGGGGTTCCTCGGCGAGACGGTGCGGACGGCGGAGAATTTCGCACGGCTGACCGATCCCAATTACGCTTACACGCTCAACACCGATGCCAGGGAGCGGAACGTCAAGGTTCCGGCATGGCTGAACGATCCCCTGCTTTATCACAATCGCGGCGACAGCACGTTCACGGGCGAAAGCTCGACGCAGGGCGATTTCGTCGGGCTGGACGATCTGATGACCGAAAATCCGCGGGTCGTTCAGGGCATGATCGAGGTCTATGGCAGCTGGATCGACCGGTTCGGGATCGACGGTTTCCGGATCGACACCGCGCGGCATGTGAACCCCGAATTCTGGCAGCAGTTCGCGCCGGCGATGCTGGCCCGCGCCAAGGCCAGGGGCATTCCGAACTTCCATATCTTCGGCGAAGTTGCGAACGACGATTTTTCGCCCGGTTTCCTTGCCAAGCACACGGTTGAGGACAAGCTTCCCGCCGTGCTCGACTTCGCGTTCAAGCAGGCGGCGCTGCGCAGCCTGGCGAGCGGGCAGCCGACCGAGATCTGGCGCGAATTCCTCAATCAGGACGTGCTTTATGCCGGCGGCAAGGCGACCGCGCGGCAGCTGCCGACCTTCCTCGGCAATCACGACCAGGGACGATTCGCTTATTATGTGCGCGAGGGGAACAAGAACGCCTCGCCGGAGGAACTGCTCGAGCGGGTGAAGCTCGGCCATGTGCTGATGTTCACCTGGCGCGGGGTGCCGACGGTCTATTATGGCGACGAGCAGGGCTTCGTCGGTGACGGCGGCGATCAGGATTCGCGCGAAACGATGTTCCCGTCGAAGACCGCGGTCTATCTCGACAACAAACTGCTCGGCACCACGCGCACCAATGCGGTGGCGAATTTCGAGACCGGGCACCCGCTCTATCGCTTGATCGCCGAGCTGGCGAAGATCCGCACCGGCAGCGAGGCGCTGCGCCGCGGTGACAGCCGCCTGCTCGCGGCCGAGGACAAGGCCGGGCTGCTGGCCTTCAGCCGCTCCGCCCCGTCGGAAGAAGTGATCGTCGCGGTCAACACGTCCGCCCAGCCGATCACCCGCAACGTCGCGATTGCCGCCGATATCAGCGGGCTTGCCTCGCTGTCGGGCCCCTGCCCCGCCGCCCCGGTCGCGCCGGGCACTGTCCGCATCACCTTGCCCGCGTTCGGCCATGTCATCTGCCGCGCCGCTCGCTGATCCGCCCGTGAGCAGGGCGCCGGTCGCCGCCGAGCCCTGGTGGCGCGGCGCGACCATCTATCAGATCTATCCGCGCAGCTTTTGCGACAGCGACGGCGATGGGGTGGGCGATTTGCAGGGCATTACCGCGCGGCTGAACCATGTCGCCGATCTCGGCGCCGATGCGGTGTGGGTATCGCCCTTCTTCACCTCGCCGATGAAGGATTTCGGCTACGACGTCGCCGATTATCGCGACGTCGATCCGATCTTCGGGACGCTGGCCGATTTCGATGCGCTGATCGCCCGCGCCCATGCGCTGGGCCTCAAGGTGCTGATCGATCTCGTCTTCTCGCACACCAGCGACCAGCACCCCTGGTTCGTCGAAAGCCGGTCGAGCCGGACCAATGACAAAGCCGACTGGTATGTCTGGGCCGATCCCAAGCCCGACGGTTCGCCGCCGAGTAATTGGCAGTCGGTGTTCGGCGGCCCGAGCTGGACCTGGGACGCACGGCGCGAGCAATATTATCATCACAACTTCCTGAAGGAGCAGCCGCAGCTCAACGGGCATCATCCGGCGGTGCAGCAGGCCCTGCTCGACATCGTGAGCTTCTGGCTCGACCGCGGGGTCGACGGCTTCCGCTTCGATGCCGTGAACTTCATGATGCACGATCCCGCGCTGACCGATAATCCGCCGGTCGCGAATCCGACGCAGCGGACCCGGCCGTTCGATCTTCAGCATCATTTCCACAACCAGTCACAGCCTGAGATCCTGCCGTTTCTCGAGCGGTTGCGGGCGCTGTGCGACAGCCACGGCGCGGCGTTCGCGCTGGCCGAAGTCGGTGGCGAGCAGGCGCAGGTGGAGATGGCGGATTATACCGCGCCCGGCCGGCTCCACAGCGCCTATGGCTTCGACTTTCTTTATGCCGACCGGCTGACCCCGGCGCTGGTCGCGGAAAGCGCCGGGCGCTGGCCGGACCGCGAGGGCATGGGCTGGCCGAGCTGGGCGTTCGAAAATCACGACGCCCCGCGCGCGCTATCGCGCTGGGTCGATGAAGCGCACGCCGCGCAATTCGCCCGGACCAAGATGCTGCTTCTGGCGGCGCTGCGCGGATCGATCATCCTGTATCAGGGCGAAGAGCTTGGCCTGACCCAGGTCGAGGTGCCGTTCGAACTGCTGCAGGACCCGGAGGCGATCGCCAACTGGCCGCAGACGCTGAGCCGCGACGGGGTGCGGACGCCGATGCCGTGGACCCGCCACGGCGACGGGCACGGCTTCACCGACGGGTCGCCTTGGCTGCCGTTCGGTCCCGATCACGCTGCGCTGAGCGTCGATGCGCAGGCTGCGGACCCGCGCTCGCTGCTGCATTTCACTCGCGCGGTGATCGCGCTGCGCAATGCGCACGAGGCGCTGCGCTGGGGTTCGCTCGAGGTGATCGAAGCGGGCGAGCAATTGCTGGTGTTCGAGCGGGCACGCGGCGGCGAGCGCCTCCGCTGCACCTTCAACCTGTCGGCGACGCGGGCGTCCTTTGCGCCGGCGGGCACCATCATCTTCTCCACCGGCGAGCAGGCCGGCGGCGACCTCGGGCCTTATGCGGCCCTGATCGAGGAACTCTGACCTATGCGTACTCTTCTTGCCCTCGCCGCCTTGTCGCTTTCCGCGCCGGTCATCGCGCAAACCACGGTGGCGACCGCCACGTCGCCGTCGGGCACGCTGACGCTGACGGTCACCACCAATGGCGAGGGCCGGGTCGGCTATGCGGTGGCGCGGGGGGCAACGCCGGTGATCGGCGAAAGCCATCTCGGCTTCCTGTTCAGCGACAGCCGCCAGATGCTCCGCAACATGGAATTGAAGGCCAAGACAGAGGCCAAGGTCGATCAGACCTGGGAGCAGCCGTGGGGCGAATGGCGGCAGGTCCGGGACAACCACAACGAAGTCGCGCTGACTTTTCAGGAGCGCGACAAATTGCGCCGCACCATGCGGGTGCGCTTCCGGGTGTTCGATGACGCGGTCGCCTTCCGCTACGAGCTGCCCGAACAGGAAAATCTCAAGACCGCCAATATCGTCGAGGAGCTGACCCAGTTCCGCGTCCTCGGGACCGGGCGGGCGTGGTGGGCGCCGGCGTACGAGAGCAACCGCGAGGAATATCTTTACAACAACACGCCGATCACCGGCGTCGGTACCGCGCAGACCCCGTTCACCATCCGCCGCGACGACGGCATCCACCTCGCGATCCACGAAGCGGCGCTGGTCGATTATTCGGGCATGAATGTCGCGCATGTGGCTGACGGACTGATGAAGGCCGACCTGACGCCCTCGTCGAGCGGCCCGAAGGTCGTCCGCGACACGCCGTTCGAGACGCCGTGGCGGGTGATCCTGATCGCTTCCGATGCGCCGTCGCTCTATCATGCGAACAAGGAAATCCTGAATTTGAACGAGCCCAACAAGCTGGGCGACGTCAGCTGGGTGAAACCGCAGAAATATGTCGGCGTGTGGTGGGGCATGCACCTCGACACGCAGACCTGGGCGTCGGGGCCGAAGCATGGTGCGACGACCGCCTACACCAAGAAGATGATCGATTTCGCCGCCAAGAACGGGTTCCGTGGTGTCTTGGTCGAAGGCTGGAACAAGGGCTGGGACGGCGACTGGTTCGCGACCGGTGACGACTTCAGCTTCACCGAGCCGTATCCCGATTACGACATCAAGAGCCTTGCTGCTTACGGGAAGCGCAAGGGCGTCCACATCATCGGGCACCACGAAACCAGCGCCAACATCGCCAATTACGAGAAGCAGCTGGAACCGGCGCTGGACCTTGCCCGCGACATGAACATGGAAGCGATCAAGACCGGCTATGTCGCCGATGCGGGCGGGGTGCAGGCGCTCGATGCCAATGGCCGCAAGGTGTTCGAATGGCACGAAGGCCAGGTGATGAGCCGCCATCATCTGAAGGTCGTAACCGAGGCGGCCAAGCGCCGCATCGCGATCAATCCGCATGAGCCGATCAAGGACACCGGGCTTCGGCGCACCTATCCCAACTGGGTCAGCCGCGAAGGGCAGCGGGGCATGGAATATAACGCCTGGGCCGAGCCCAAGAACCCGCCGCATTACGATACCGAGCTGGTGTTCACGCGCCTGCTGGCGGGACCGATGGATTTCACGCCGGGCATCCTCAGCCTGAAGGGTCGCGGCGACACGGCGATCCCGTCGACGCTGGCGCGGCAGCTTGCCTATTACGTCACGATCGCCTCGCCGATCCAGATGGCCGCCGACCTGCCCGAAAATTACGAGGCCAATCCCGGCCCGTTCCAGTTCATCAAGGACGTGGCGGTCGATTGGGATGACACCCGGATGCTGGCCGGCGACGTCGGCGATTATGCCGTCTTCGCGCGCAAGGAACGCGGCAAGCCGACCTGGTTCATGGGCGGAATCACCGACGAGGAAGGCCGCGATCTCGACCTTCCGCTGAGCTTCCTTGATGCCGGCGCCCGCTACCGCGCGGAAATCTATCGTGACGGCGAAGGCGCGGACTTCCGCACCAATCCGCGCGCGATCGTCATCGAAAAGCGCAACGTCACCGCCGCAGACTCGATGAAACTTCGCATGGCACCGGGTGGCGGGTTTGCGATCCGTTTCGTAAGACTGGGGCGATGACCCGCTTTCTCCTCGCGCTCCTCGCGCTCTTCGCCGCCGTCGCTGCCCCCGCCACCGCGCAGGGGCGCTTCGTCGAGTTCGATCAGCCGGCCGATATCGGCCAGGTGCACGTCACCGTCTGGCTTCCGCCGGGCTATGACAAGGAGCCGAAGCGGCGTTACCCGGTGCTGTACATGCACGACGGGCAGAACGTGTTCTTCCCCAAGCGCTCGAACTTCAACAAGGTGTGGGCCGCGGACAAGGCGGCGCTCACGCTGATCAACACCGGCAAGGTCGCGCCGTTCATGATCGTCGCGGTGGATCACCCGGGCGCGACACGGTTTCTGCGTTATTTCCCGACGCGGGTGGTGAGCGCTCCGTTGCGGCAGGGCATCGAAGGCTTCGCCAAGGGCAAGCTTGGCGGGGACGAATATCTGAGCTTCCTTGGCGACAGGCTGAAGCCCGTCATCGACGCGCGCTTCCGCACCCGCCCGCAGCCCCGCTACACCGCGGTCGCGGGGAGCAGCATGGGCGGGCTGATCAGCCTCTATGCGCTGACCGAGCGGGCCGACATTTTCGGCAAGGCGGCGGCGGTATCGACCCATTCGCCGCTGATCGATCCCGACCTCCTCGCCAAGCAGCCGATGATGGCGGCGGGGATCAAGGCCGACTGGAAGCGCTATCTTTCGACTCGTCTCGGCGCGCCGCAGGGCCGCAAGCTGTGGATGGACCACGGCACCGAGACGCTGGATGCGTCCTACGCCCCCTATCAGGCGGTGCTGGACCAGGGTGTGGCGGGCGCCGGCTGGAAGCGCGGCAAGGATTTCGAAAGCCGCGTCTACAAGGGCACCGCGCATGAGGAAAATGCGTGGGCCGCGCGGCTGCCCGAAATGCTCGGCTGGCTGCTGGCGGACTGGAGGCGGTGAGCGAACGGCCGCCCCCCACTTCGGTTATCATTCTGGGCGGCGGCACCGCGGGCTGGATGGCCGCCAACTTGCTTCAGAAACGCTGGGGCGCGGCGGGCACCATCGTTACGCTGATCGAAAGCAAGGACATCGGCATCATCGGGGTCGGCGAAGGATCGACACCGCAATTGAAGGCTTTTTTCGACGAGCTCGGCATTGCCGAGGCCGAGTGGATGCCGCGTTGCAATGCGACCTACAAGGCCGGCATCGAGTTCGAAGGCTGGTCGGATCGGCCCGGGTTCGAGCGCTATTTTCACCCCTTCGCCACGGCGGTCGATCCGTTCACCGAGCGAACCTTTTTCGCCGCCAACGCGCTTCGCCGCCGCGGCGCGGACGTCGCGGCACATCCCGATCCCTACTACCTCGCCACCCGCATCGCGCGTGACGGGCGGGCGCCCCTCGCCCCCGCGAACTTTCCCTTCGACATCGGCTACGGCTATCATTTCGACGCTTACCTGGTCGGCGCGACCCTGCGGGAGTTCGCGGTCGGAAAGGGCGTGCGGCATGAAACGGCGACGATCGCCGACGTGGTGCTGAACGAAGCTGGCGATATCGACCACCTCGTCGCCGATGACGGACGGACCTTTGCCGCCGATATGTTTCTCGATGCCAGCGGCTTTCGGGCCAGCCTGATCGAAGGGACGCTGAAGGAGCCGCATCGCAGCTTCGGCGACAATCTGTTCAACGACAGCGCGGTGGTCACTCCGACGCCCGTGCCCGCATCGGGCGTGCGGGCCATGACCACGGCGACCGCTGCCAGCGCAGGGTGGATCTGGCACATTCCGCTGACCAACCGGGTCGGCAACGGCTATGTCTATTCCTCGCGCTACCTCGACCGCGAGGCCGCCGCCGCCGAACTGCGCCGCCATTGCGGTCTGCCCGACGATGCCGATGTTCGCCATCTGTCGATGAAATGCGGCCGGGTCGAGCGTAGCTGGGTCCGCAATTGCCTGGCCATCGGCTTGGCCCAGGGGTTTCTCGAACCGCTCGAGGCGACCGCCCTGCACATCGTGCTGGTTACCGTCGACGGCTTCACCAAAGCCTATGAGCAGGACGACCGCGACGGCTTCAACGCCGGCATCGCCCGGCGCTATGAAGGCATTCGCGATTATATCGTCTGCCATTATCGCGCCGCGCCGCGCCGCGACACGCCTTATTGGCGCGATGTCACCGGCCACGACCGCATCAGCGACAGCCTGAAGAGCATCCTCACCGCCTGGTTCACCGGCGCCGACCTCGAACAGGAGGTGCACGAGCAGGGGATCGCTGCTTATTATGCGCCCATGTCCTGGAACGTCATGCTTGCCGGTTACGGCAATTTCCCCGCGCGCGTCGCCCCGATCGCCGACAGTCCGATCGACCTGGCCGAGGTCGAACGCTTCGTCGGCAGCTGCGCGCTCAATTTCCCGACGCATGCCGAGGCGCTGACGCGTCTTGCCGCTGCCAAGGCTGCCTGATGATCCATAAAGCCACCACCCTGATCCTGTTCGGCGCGACCGGCGATCTTGCCGCGCGCATGCTGCTCCCCTCGCTCTACGGGCTGCACCGCGACGGATTGCTGCCCGACACGCTCAAGATCGTCGCCACCTCGCGGTCGGCGCATGACGATGCGGATTTCCGCGAGCATGCGCGCGCGGCGCTCGTAGCGCATGTGCCCGAGGCCTATTTCGAAGCCGACAGCGCGGCGCGCTTTCTCCAGCGGATAAGCTACGTCACGCTGGATGCGACCGACGCGGCGGGGTTTCAGCGGCTGGCCGACGCGGTTGAGGGCGGCGGCGAGATTGCGATCTTCCTGTCCACCGCGCCGTCGCTGTTCAAGCCGACCATCGACAACCTTGAAGCCGTCGGCCTTGCCGGGCCGCACGTTCGCCTGGCGCTCGAAAAGCCGCTCGGTTCCGACCTTCAGTCGAGCTGCGCGATCAACGACGCGGTCGCCAAGGCTTTTCCCGAAGAGCGGACGTTCCGGATCGACCATTACCTCGGCAAGGAAACCGTCCAGAACCTCCTCGCCCTGCGCTTCGCCAACCTGCTGTTCGAACCGGTGTGGAGCAGCGCGCATATCGATCATGTCCAGATCACCGTGGCGGAGACGGTCGGGCTGGAAGGGCGGGCGGATTATTACGACGGCGCCGGCGCGCTGCGCGACATGGTGCAGAACCATATGCTGCAACTGCTCGCGCTGGTGGCGATGGAGCCGCCGGCCAGTTTCGACGCGACCGCGGTGCGCGACGAAAAGGTCAAGGTGCTGCGCTCGCTCCGCCCGATGCGGGCCGAGGACAGCGTGATCGGCCAGTTCACCGCGGGCGCGGTCGGCGGCAAGCCGGTTCCTTCGTATGAAGAGGAACTGGAGCGCCCGAGCGGCATCGAAACCTTTGTCGCCCTGAAGGCGCATGTCGACAATTGGCGCTGGGCGGGCGTCCCCTTCTACCTGCGGACCGGCAAGCGCCTGCCGCAGCGGCGGACCGAGATCGCGATCCAGTTTCGCGATCTGCCCCATTCGATGTTCGCGTCGGGCGGAGCCAAGGCGGCACCCAACCGGCTGATCATCGCGATCCAGCCTGAAGAGAATATCACGCTCGAACTGATGGCCAAGCGCCCGGGGCTCGATCGCGGCGGCATTCGCCTGCGCGAAGTCGAACTCGACATCGACCAGGCCGACGCCTTTGCCGATGTGCGGCGGCGGATCGCGTATGAGCGGCTGCTGCTTGATCTGATCGAGGGCGATCCCACCTTGTTCGTGCGCCGCGACGAGGTGGAAGCGCAGTGGCAGTGGGTCGATCAGATCCGCGCTGCCTGGGGTGAGGCCGGCGCCACGCCCCGTCCCTATGCCGCCGGCAACTGGGGTCCGTCCGCGGCGATTGCGCTGATCGAGCGCGACGGGAGAAGCTGGAATGACTAGCCTTGATCCGCGCATCGCTGCGGTCACCGACAGAATCATCGAGCGGTCGAAGCGGGGGCGGACACGCTATCTCGAGCTAATGGCGCAACAGGCCGAGCGCGGCATTTCGCGCAGCCGGATGAGCTGCGGCAATTTCGCGCACGGCTTTGCCGCGGCGGAAGGCGACAAGGACGCGATCCGCACGGCGGCGGGCCCCAATATCGGGATCGTCACCGCCTACAACGACATGCTGTCGGCGCATCAGCCTTATGCGCGCTATCCCGAGCAGATGAAGATCTACGCCCGCGAGGTCGGCGCCACCGCGCAGGTCGCCGGCGGGGTGCCGGCGATGTGCGATGGTGTGACGCAGGGGCAGGACGGGATGGACCTGTCCTTGTTCAGCCGCGACGTGATCGCGATGAGCACGGCGGTGGCGCTGAGCCACGGCATGTTCGACGGCGCGGCGCTGCTCGGTATATGCGACAAGATCGTGCCCGGCCTGCTGATTGGCGCGCTGCGCTTCGGTCATCTGCCGATGCTGCTGGTACCGGGCGGGCCGATGCCGTCGGGCCTGCCCAACAAGGAAAAGCAGCGGATCCGCCAGCTTTATGCCGAGGGCAAGGTCGGCCGCGACGAGCTGCTGGCGTCGGAAAGCGCGAGCTATCACAGCCCTGGCACCTGCACCTTTTACGGCACCGCTAACTCGAACCAGATGATGATGGAGCTGATGGGCCTGCATGTGCCCAATAGCGCCTTCACCCCGCCGGGGACGGGTCTGCGCCAGGCGCTGACCCGCGCGGCGGTGCATCGGGTGGCCGACCTCGCGAGCGCCAAGCAGCGGCCGCTGGCGGCGTGCGTCGACGAGCGGGCGATCGTCAATGCGATGATCGGCCTGATGGCGACCGGCGGGTCGACCAACCATGCGATTCACCTCCCCGCCATCGCGCGGGCGGCGGGCATTCATATCGACTGGCAGGATTTCGACGATCTGTCCGCCGCGGTGCCGCTGCTGGCACGGGTCTATCCGAACGGCTCGGGCGATGTGAACGACTTTCATTATGCCGGTGGCATCGCGTTCGTCGCGAAAGAGCTTGGCGCGGCGGGACTGCTGCACACCGACATTCTTGCCGCCGGCGCGGACGATTTTGCGGCGTGGACCTCGCACCCCGAGCTGGACGGCGACGCGCTGGTCTGGCGGGAAGTGACCGAGAGCCGCAACGACACCATGCTGCGGCCGGTCGCCGAGCCGTTCCTGGCCGACGGGGGCATGCGGCTGGTCAAGGGCAACCTCGGCCGCGCGACGCTCAAGACCAGCGCGGTCGATCCATCGCGCTGGACGATCGAGGCCCCGGCCCGCATCTTCTCCGACCAGAACGAAGTGCTGAAGGCGTTTCAGGCGGGCGAGCTCGACCGCGACGTGGTGGTGGTGGTCCGCTTCCAGGGCCCGCGCGCCAACGGCATGCCGGAGCTTCACAAACTGACCCCGCCGCTGGGCGTCCTGCAGGATCGCGGTTTCCGGGTCGCTTTGGTCACCGACGGGCGGATGAGCGGCGCGAGCGGCAAGGTGCCCGCCGCGATCCACGTGTCGCCCGAAGCGCTTGGCGGCGGTCCGCTCAGCCGCCTGCGCGATGGCGACCTGGTGCGGGTGTGCGCCAACGAGGGCTTGCTCGAAGTGCTGGAGGTCGATCTTGCCGCGCGAGAGCCCGCCTCCCCGCCCCCGCCGCCGGTCGGCACCGGGCGCGAGCTGTTCGCGCTGATGCGCCACACCGCCGACGATGCCGAGCGCGGCGCATCGGCGATGCTGCACGCGATGGACGAGGACGCCTTATGACCCGCCGCATCGTTTCCGCCGACATCGGCGGCACCCACGCCCGCTTCGCGCTGGCGACCATCGACGGCGACAAGGTCGTCGCGATGGACGAACCGGTCACGCTCAAGACCGCCGATCACGGCAGTTTCCAGCTCGCCTGGGAAGAGTTCGCGCGCCGCTCGGACGAGCCGCTGCCCCCGGCGCTGGCGATCAGTTTCGCCGGGCCGGTCGGCGGCGAATTGCTGAAGCTCACCAACAATCCGTGGGTGATCCGCCCGGCGCTGATCCCGGAGAAGCTCGGCGTCACCGATTATGTCGTGGTGAACGATTTCGGGGCGGTCGCCTCGGCCGTCGCCGCGTTCGACAGCAGCGCCTACACCCACCTGTGCGGTCCCGATCAGCCGCTGCCGGCGACCGGCATGGTCACCATTCTCGGTCCCGGCACCGGGCTTGGCGTCGCCGGGCTGTTGCTTGGGCCTAACGGGGCGCAGGTCATCGAGACCGAAGGCGGGCATATCGACTTCGCGCCGCTCGATGCGCTCGAGGATCGCATTCTGGCCGAGCTTCGCAAGAGCTTCCGCCGGGTGTCGGTCGAGCGCATCCTGTCGGGGCGCGGGCTGATGAACCTTTACGAAGCGCTGGCCAGCCTCGAGAACCGACCGACCGCCATTCGCGACGAAAAGGAGCTGTGGGGCGCGGCGATGGCGGGCAGTGACAGCCTGGCGGCCGCCGCGCTCGACCGTTTCTGCCTGACGCTCGGCGCGGTCGCTGGCGACCTTGCCCTGGCGCAGGGAGCGGCGGCGGTGGCGATCGGCGGAGGCCTTGGCTTCCGGCTGAAGGACCACCTTCCCCGCTCGGGCTTCCGTGACCGGTTCATCGCCAAAGGGCGGTTCGAACGGCGGATGGACGCGCTGCCGGTCAAGCTCATCACCCATCCGCAGCCGGGCCTGTTCGGCGCCGCCGCGGCCTTTGCGAGGCGTTTTTCATGACCATCGACGAGCTGATGCAAACCGCGCCGGTCATTCCCGTGCTGGTGCTCGACGGCGAGCATGATCCGGTGGCGCTGGCCGAAACCCTGGTCGAAGCCGGCTTGCCGGTGCTCGAAGTCACGCTGCGCACCCCGCAGGCGATGGAGGCGATCCGGCAAATGGCGCGGGTGCCGGGCGCGATCGTCGGGGCCGGCACGGTGCTGAGCGAGCGGCAAGTGCGCGAGGTCGAAGGCGCCGGCGCGCGGTTCATCGTCGCGCCGGGACTGACCGACAGCCTGACCCGCGCCGCGATGGCGAGCGATATGGTCTATCTCCCCGGCGTCGCGACTGCGGGCGACATCATGCGCGGGCTCGACCTTGGCCTCACCCGCTTCAAATTCTTTCCGGCCGAAGCGTCGGGCGGGCTGCCCGCCATTCGCGCGCTGGCGGCGCCGTTCGGGCAGGTGCGTTTCTGCCCGACCGGCGGGATTACCGAGACCACCGCGCCCGATTATCTGGCCGAACCCGCGGTCGCCTGCATCGGCGGCAGTTGGATGGTGAAAAAGGGCATGAGCCTGGCCGAGATCGGCACGGCGGCGGCCCGGGCGGCGGCGCTACCCCGGTAAGGCACCGAGCTCGCCGCGGGCGCGTGCCTTGCGACCGTAGACCAGCTCGAACAGGGGCGAGGCCATCAGGGTCGTCACCACCGCCATCAGCACCATGATCGAGAAAAAGGCGGGGCCGATGATGCCTTTCTGCAGGCCGATGTTGAGGATGATCAGTTCCACCAGCCCGCGCGCGTTCATCAGCGCACCGATGCCGAGCGCGGTGTCGTTGTCCTGACCGGTCAGCCGCGCCGCCGCCCAGCAGGCGCCGAACTTGGCGAGGATCGATGCGGCGAGCAGCACCGCGGCAACACCCAGCAGCGCCGGGTCGGCCAAGAGGTCGAGCTTGGTATTGAGACCGCTGAAGGTGAAGAACATCGGCAGCAGCAGGACCACGGTGATCGGCTCGAGCGTTTGCCGAAGCTCGGCGGCGAGACGGCCGCGCGGCATGGCGATGCCGAGGAGGAACCCGCCGAACACCGCGTGCATCCCCGCCCAGTCCATCAGAAAGGCCGAACCGAGAAAGGCCATCAGCACGATCGCGAGAAGGCCCTGATCGACGCCTCCCCGCTCGGCCCGCTCACCCAGTGGCCGAAGCAGGCGTCGGCCGGGGCCCAGCACCAGCACGGCGAAGCCGACGGCGCCGGCGATCGCTTTCACCGCGACCCCGCTGTCGCCGCTGAAGGTCGCGAGCACGATCGCCAGCACGATCCACGCCGCCGCATCGTCGATCGCGCCGGCCGATAGCGACAGCGAGCCGAGCGGCGAGCGCGACAGGCCGCGTTCGTGAATGATCCGGGCGAGCATGGGAAAGGCGGTGATGGCGATGCACGCGCCGAGGAACAGCGTCGCCTGAAAGGTGCCGAGGTCGGGCGAAAACAGCCTCATGCCCGTCAGCCACGGCGCCAGCAGCGCGGCGAGCAGGAACGGCACCGCCATCCCCGACAGCGATACCGCGCCGGCGCTTTTCGCGTTGCTGCGAAAATGCGCACGGTCGAAGCCGAGGCCGACCAGAAACATGTACAGCCCGACACCGAGCTGCGCCCCGACGAACAGGATGCCGCGTGCCTCGACCGGAAACACAGCCCCCTGCAGGTCCGGCAGCAGGAGGCCGAACAGCGAGGGACCGAGCACCACTCCGGCGATCATCTCGCCCACCACCTGCGGCTGACCGAGGAAGCGGCGGCACAGCCAGCCGACCCCGCGCGCGGCGGCGACGATCAGGCATAATTGCCCGAAAAAGACGATGCTCAGTTCCGCTGGCGACATGTGGCGGCCCCACCCCCTGAAGCGGTTGGCCTAGCCGGGGCGAACGAATGTGGAAAGCCGGCCCTTGAGCCTGCCACCGCGCTATGCTGAAAGGCGCGTTGTGAACCGCTCCTGGTCGTTCGCCATCGACCGCGGTGGCACCTTTACCGATGTGATCGCGACCAGCTCGGACGGGCGGCAGCGGGTGGTGAAACTGCTGTCCGAGCGGCCCGACCTTTATGGCGATGCGGCGCTGGAAGCGATCCGGCAGGTGCTGGCCGAGGAAGGCGGCACCCTTGCTTCGGTGCGGATGGGCACCACGGTCGCGACCAACGCGCTGCTCGAGCGCAAGGGCGAGCGGACCGCGCTGGTGACAACGCGCGGGTTCGCCGACGCGCTGCGGATCGGGACCCAGGCGCGGCCGGAGATCTTCGCGCGGCATATCGTGCTGCCCTCGATGCTGTATGCGGCGGTGGCCGAGGTGCCCGAGCGGGTGGCGGCCGACGGCGGGGTGCTGCAGGCGCTCGACGACGACGCGGCGCGGACCGCGCTCGAGGCGTTGCGGGCGCAGGGGTTCGACAGCCTGGCCATCGTCCTGATGCACGGCTGGGCCTATTCGGCGCATGAGCGAAGGCTGGCCGAGCTGGCGGGCGAAATCGGTTTTGCGCAGATCTCCGCCAGCCACGAGGTCGCGCCGCTGATCAAGTTCGTCAGCCGCGGCGATACGACGGTGGCCGACGCCTATCTGTCGCCGGTGCTGCGCCGCTATGTCGACCGGGTCGCGGCCGGGCTCGGCGAGGGCGCCGAACTGAGCTTCATGCAATCGAACGGCGGGCTTGCCGCCGCCACCGCCTTTCGCGGCAAGGATGCGATCCTGTCGGGACCGGCCGGCGGCGTCGTCGGCATGGTCGCGGCGGGCGCGGCGCATGGCGAGGACCGGCTGATCGGCTTCGATATGGGCGGCACGTCGACCGACGTGTCGCATTATGCCGGCGCGCTCGAGCTGGCGGAAGAAAGCCTCGTCGCCGGTGTGCGGGTGCGCGCGCCGATGATGCAGATCCACACGGTGGCGGCGGGCGGCGGGTCGATCTGCCGGTTCGACGGGATGCGCTTCCGGGTGGGGCCGGAAAGCGCCGGGGCGCAGCCGGGACCGGCTTGCTATCGCGCCGGCGGACCGCTGACGGTCACCGACTGCAATCTGGTGCTGGGGCGGATCGTGCCCGAATTGTTTCCGGCGGTGTTCGGGCCGGGCGGCGACCAGCCGCTCGATCGCGCCGCGTCGCTGGCCCGGACCGAAGAGGTGCGGCAAGCGGCGGGAGGGTCGCTGTCCGCCGAAGAGGTCGCCGCCGGTTTCCTCGCCATCGCCAACGAAAATATGGTCGCCGCCATCCGCAAGATCTCGGTCGCGCGCGGGCATGATGTGGCACGCTACACGCTTGCCTGCTTCGGCGGTGCGGGCGGGCAGCATGCCTGCGCCGTCGCCGACCGGCTGGGGATGCAGCGGATCCTGATCCATCCGCTGGCAGGCGTGCTCTCGGCGTTCGGGATCGGGCTGGCCGAGCGCAAGGTCATTCGCGAGCGGAGCTGGCGGCAGCCGCTTGGCGAAAGTTTCGACGAAGCGCTGGCCGGGCTGACCGGCGATGCGCGGCAGGCGCTGGAGGATCAGGGCGTCGCGGCGGACAGCGTGCGGATCGCCGGGCGGGCGCGGTTGCGGCTGGAGGGCAGCGATACCTCGCTCGAACTGCCGCTCGAGGACGCCGACGCTCTGACCGCGCGCATTCACGCCCTGCACCGGCAGCGGTTCGGCTATACCGACGACAGCGCGCCGGTGATCGTCGAGGCGCTGGTCGCCGAAGCGGTCGGCGGGACCGCCTTGCCGGGCACCCTCTCCCACCCGGCGGGCGACGGCGCGACCGCAACGAAGCACGGCGATTGGGATTGCTACCAGCGCGCCGAGCTTGCCGAGAACCAGCAAGTGTCTGGCCCCGCGCTGATCCTCGACGCGGCCTCGACTACGGTGGTGGAGGACGGCTGGGCCGCCGCCCGCGCGCATGACGGATCGCTGATCCTGACCCGCACCGCCCCCCTCGCCACCCAGCGCACGGCCGGGCGCGAGGTCGATCCGGTGCGGCTGGAGATCTTCAACAACCTGTTCATGGCCGTGGCCGAGGAAATGGGGGTCGCGCTGCAGGCGACCGCGACGTCGGTCAACATCAAGGAACGGCTCGATTTCTCCTGCGCCATTTTCGATGCCGAGGGCGCCCTGATCGCCAATGCGCCGCATATTCCGGTGCATCTGGGCTCGATGGGCGAAAGCATCCGCACGATCATCGCGGCGCGGGGCGACAAGCGGGACGGGCGCGGGATCCGGCGCGGCGACGCCTATCTGCTCAACGATCCCTATCGCGGCGGCACCCACCTGCCCGATATCACGGTGATCGTGCCGGTGTTTTTGGAGGAGGGCGACACGCCGACCGCCTTTGTCGCGGCGCGTGGGCATCATGCCGATGTCGGCGGGATCGCACCGGGATCGATGCCGCCCGAAAGCACTTCGATCGCGCAAGAAGGCGTGCTGATCGACAACGAATTGCTGGTCGACCAAGGCCACTTACGCGAGGCGGAGATGCTGGCGCTGCTGACCGGCGGCGGATGGCCGGTCCGCCGCCCCGATCGCAACCTGGCCGACCTGAAGGCGCAGCTCGCCGCCTGCAGCCGCGGGGCGGATATGCTCGCGGCGATCACGCGCGACTATGGGGCGGAGGTGGTCACCGCCTACATGGGCCACGTGCTCGCCAATGCCGAGGAAAGCGTGCGGCGGATGCTCGGCAGCCTCGCGGACGGCGCCTTCACCTATCCGATGGACAATGGCGGCGAGGTGTCGGTCGCGATCCGGGTCGACCGCGCCGCGCGTTCGGCGGTGTTCGATTTCACCGGCACCAGCCCGCAGCGGCCCGACAATTTCAACGCCCCCCGCGCCATCGCCCGCGCCGCCTCGCTGTATGTGGTGCGGACGCTGATGGACGAGGACATTCCCTTGAACGACGGCTGCCTGCGCCCGGTCGAGCTGGTCCTCCCCGAGCGCTCGATGCTGACGCCCGAATTTCCGGCCGCGGTCGTCGCCGGCAATGTCGAGACCAGCCAGGTCGTCACCGACGCCCTGTTCGCCGCCACCGGGCGATTGGCGCCGAGCCAGGGCACGATGAATAACTTCACCTTCGGCAACGCGCGGCACCAATATTACGAGACCATCGCCGGCGGATCGGGCGCCGGGCCGGATCACGACGGCACCGATGCGGTGCAGACCCACATGACCAACAGCCGGCTGACCGACCCCGAAATCCTCGAAATCCGCCTCCCCGTCCGGCTCGATCGCTTCGCGATCCGCCGCGGGTCGGGCGGTGCAGGCGCGCACAAGGGCGGCGACGGGGTGGTGCGCGAGATCACTTTCCTCGAGCCGATGCGCGCCAACATCCTTGCCAATCGCCGCCGGATCGCGCCCCGTGGCCTTGCTGGTGGCAGCGACGCCCTGCCCGGCCGCAACTGGGTCGAGCGGACGGACGGCACGGTCGAGGAACTGACCGCCACCGCCAAGGCCGACATGGCGCCCGGCGACCGCTTCATCATCGAAACGCCGGGCGGCGGCGGCTTTGGAGAGCCCTTATGAATTATTGGCCCCTGCTCGGCATCCTGCTGGTGGTCGCGGGCTTTGCGCTGCGGCTCAATCCGATGCTGGTGGTGACCGTGGCGGCCTTGGCAACCGGGCTGCTCGCCGGGCTCGACCCGCTGGCGGTGATCGCGACCTTCGGCAAGGCGTTCAACGACAACCGGATCATCGCCATCGTATGGATCGTGCTGCCGGTGATCGGCATGCTCGAACGCTTCGGGCTGCAGCAGCGCGCCGCGACCCTGATCCGCTCGATGCGCAAGGCGACCACCGGCAAGCTCCTGCTCCTCTACCTCGGCTATCGCCAGCTGACCGCCGCCATCGGCCTACATTCGACCGCCGGCCAGGCGCAGACGGTCCGCCCGCTGGTCGCCCCGATGGCGCTTGCCGCGGCCGAAAAAGAGCATGGCGAGCTCGACGAGGAAACCGCCGAGACGGTCAAGGAATTGGCGGCGGCAACCGACAATGTCGGGCTGTTCTTCGGCGAGGACATCTTCTTCGCAATCGGCTCGATCGTGCTGATCCAGGCGACGCTGGCGACCTACGGCATCGACCTTGCGCCCTTGCAGCTTGCGGTGTGGGCGATCCCGACCGCGATCCTCGCCTTCCTGATCCACGGCGCGCGGCTGCTGCTGCTCGACCGGCGTCTCCGGAGATCGGGCAAATGATCACGCTCCACTGGCTCTACCTCTTGGCCGGCGCGATGTTCGCCGGCTTTGCGATCCTCAGCGCCGGCGACCGGAGCAACGCTAAGCGTTGGGGCAATGCTGCGTTCTGGGGGCTGATGGCGCTGAGCCTGCTCGGCGGCGACCTGATCGGCGATCTTGGCAACGGGTTTCTCGTCCTCGGGCTGGCGGCGCTGGCCGGGTTCGGCTTCGTCGGGCGCGGCCAGCCGGCGACCACCAGCGAGGCGGAGCGAGAAGCCTGGTCCGCCCGGCTCGGCAACAAACTGTTCCTGCCCGCGCTGATCATCCCGGCGACCGCGCTGCTGGGCACCCTGCTCTACAATTATTCGCCGCTCGGATCCTCCGGCCTGTTCGAGGCCAAGCGCGAGACCTACGTCCTGCTCGGCCTCGGCGTCTTGCTGGCGATCCTCACCATCTTCGTCTGGCTGAAACCGCCGCCACTGACCCCGCTGCAGGAAGGGCGGCGGCTGATCGATTCGATCGGCTGGGCCGCCGTCCTGCCGCAGATGCTGGCGGCGCTTGGCGTGCTGTTTGCCGCGGCCGGGGTCGGCGACATCATCGGTGGACTGACTCGCTCGGTCATTCCCGAAGGCAGCCTGTTCCTCACCGCCGCGGTATTCGGGATCGGCATGGCGCTGTTCACCATGGTTATGGGCAATGCCTTTGCCGCTTTCCCGGTGATGGCCGCGGCGATCGGCGTGCCGCTCTTAATCCAGGATTATGGCGGCAATCCCGCGGTGGTGGGAGCCGTCGGCATGCTGGCGGGTTTCTGTGGAACACTGATGACCCCGATGGCCGCCAACTTCAATCTCGTCCCCGCCGCGCTGCTCGAGCTCAAGGACCAATATGGCGTGGTGAAAGCTCAGGTCGCGACCGCGCTGCCGCTGCTCGCGCTCAACATCCTGATCATCTACGTGGCGGCGTTCCGGTGAGCGGCCTGACCCGCGACATGGCGGCGCGCTTCGCCGGCATCGCGCTTGGCCACGTCACCCAGGAATATCCGCACAAGCTCGACCACGTGCTGCTCGGCGACAGCGATGCGGTGCCGCCACGCGTCCTGCATCCGATCTTTTTCGGCAGTTTCGACTGGCATAGCTGCGTCCACGGCTGGTGGACCCTGCTGACGATCCGCCGCTTGTTCCCCGATCTCCCCGAGGCGGTGCGAATTACCGTGCTCGCGGAAGAGAGCTTCACCGCCGACAAGGTGGCGGCGGAGCTGGCCTATCTCCATCGCCCGCAATCCGCCGGTTTCGAGCGCCCTTACGGCTGGGCCTGGCTGCTGGCGCTGCATGGCGAGGCCGAGCGGCAGGGCGATCACAGCTGGGCCGACCGGCTGCGTCCGTTGGCGCTGTCCTTTGCCGAGCGGTTTGTCGGCTATCTCGACAAGTTGACCTATCCGATCACGGTCGGCACGCACTTCAACACCGCCTTCGCGCTGACCCTGGCGTACGATTGGGCGCGCGAACACGACCCGGCGCTGGCCGAGACGATCGAGGCCTGGACCGAACGCTGTTTCGGACATGAGCGGGATTATCGCGGGTGGGAGCCCGGGGGCGATGAGTTCCTGTCGCCCGCGCTCAGCGTCGCCTTGCTGATGGCGCGGGTGCGGGAGCGCGACGAATTCGCGCCGTGGTTGGAAGCCTTTCTGGTCGACAACGGCGCGCTGGAAAGCCGCTTCGATCCGGCCTTCGTGTCCGACCGCAGCGACGGGAAGACCGCGCATCTCGACGGGCTCAACCTCAGCCGCGCGTGGGCGCTGCGCTCGATCCGGGAGCGGCTGGGCCCCCACCCCGCCGAGCCGCTGCTGACCCGCCTCGCCGACGCCAACTTCGCCGCGGCGCTGCCGCATCTCAGCGGCGATTATGCCGGGGAGCATTGGCTGGCGACCTTTGCGCTCCTTGTCACGCTCGCCTGATCGCAGGCCGTTGGCCGAGCGATACGGCGGTTGGTCGATAACGAGTTCGCTTATGCAACTTTTGCCGCACCGCAAGATTGAAGGGGCGTAGCTACTTGAAGAATGCACATATCTGATGAGTAAAAGATCGCCGGGCGCCGCCACGGCCCTCTTCCTTTGCATGCTGCTGCCGATCCTTGGCGCCTGCTCCGGCGGAGCTGAGGCCGAGGCGCAAAAGGGCGGCAACGCAAAAGGCGCACGCGGCCCGGCGCAGGTCGGCTTCGTCACCGTGACGACCACAAACGTGCCGCTCGTCACGCAGCTCGGCGGGCGCACCGTCGCGTATGAGACGTCGGAAGTCCGGCCGCAGGTCAATGGCCTCGTTCAGCGCCGCCTGTTCACCGAAGGCAGCTTCGTCCGGCAGGGCCAGCCGCTCTATCAGATCGACCCCAGCCTCTACCGTGCCGCGGTAAACGAGGCCTCCGCCACCGTCGCCAGCGCGCGCGCGGCGGCCGATGCGGCGCAGGCGCGGGCCAATCGCTTCCGCCCGCTGGCGCAGATCGAGGCGGTCAGCCAGCAGGAATATACCGATGCCGCGGCGCAGGCCCGGCAGGCACGCGCCGCCGTGGCGCAGAACCAGGCGGCGCTCGAAACCGCGCGGATCAACCTGCGCTTCGCCACCATCCGTGCTCCGATCAGCGGGCGGATCGGGCGGTCGCTGTTCACGCAAGGCGCGCTGGTCAGCGCCAATCAGGCGGGGCCGCTGGCGATCATTCAGCGCACCGACCCCATCTACGTCGATATCCAGCAGTCGAGCGCCGATCTCACCGCGCTGCGCCGGGCGCTGGCGCAAGGCGGCGTGAGCCCGGGGAGCACGCAGGTCCGCCTCTTCCTAGAGGACGGCAGCGATTACGGCTACACCGGGACCGTGCAATTCTCCGAAATCCAAGTGAACGAGAGCACCGGCACCGTCACCTTGCGCGCCAGTTTCCCCAATCCGCAGGGGACCTTGCTGCCCGGCCAGTTCGTCCAGACCAGCTTTACCCAGGCCGTGACGCCCAACGCCATTCTGGTGCCGCAAAATGCGGTGCAGCGCGATCTTGGCGGGCAGGCGTATGTCTTTATCGTCGGGCAGGGCAACAAGGCGGTCCGGCGTGAGGTCAAGGCCGATCGGGCGCAGGGCAGCGACTGGGTCATCACCGGCGGCATTCGCGCGGGCGACAAGGTCATCACGCAAGGCCTCGCCAATCTGCGCGACGGCGCCGACATCCGGCCGGTTCCCGCCAATAGCCCGCAGCGCATCGCGCCGCCTCCGGCCGGTGCCCGTGGTGCACAAGGCAAGGCGGGTGGACAGAGCAAGGGTGGCGGGGCCGCTTAGTGTCCCAGCTATTCATCAATCGGCCGATCTTCGCCTGGGTGCTGGCGATCATCACCATGCTGGCCGGCATCGGCGCGATCACCCAGCTTCCGATCGAGCAATATCCCGACGTCGCCCCGCCCCAGGTCAACATCCGCGCCACCTATCCCGGTGCCAGCGCGGAGACGGTCGAAAACAGCGTCACCCAGATCCTCGAGCAGCAATTGTCCGGCATCGACGGACTGCTGTTCTTCTCCTCGACCTCCAGCTCGCGCGGGTCGGTCGGCATTTCGGCGACCTTCGCGAAGGGCACCGATCCCGACACCGCGCAGGTGCAGGTGCAGAATGCGGTGCAGCAGGCGGTGTCGCGGCTTCCGCAGCAGGTCCAGCAACAGGGCGTCCGGGTCACCAAATCCAACCCCGATTTCCTGCTGATCGTCGGTGTCTATGACGAAACCGACCGGCGCTCGAACATCGACGTCTCGGATTATCTCACCAGCAACATTCAGGACCCCCTGAGCCGTGTCGAGGGCGTCGGCGATGTGAACGTGTTCGGTTCGCAGCGAGCGATGCGGATTTGGCTCAACCCGCAGCGGCTGGCCGGGGTCGCGCTGATGCCGGGCGACGTCATCACCGCCATCCAGAACCAGAATACCGAAGTCGCCGCGGGCGAGGTCGGAAGTTTGCCCCAGCCGCGCGACCAATTGCTGAACGCCACCGTCACCGCCCAGTCGCGCCTGCAGAGGCCCGAGCAGTTCGAGAACATCATCCTCAAGACCGAGCCGAGCGGCGCCACCGTCCGGATCAAGGACGTCGCCCGGGTCGAACTTGGCGCTGAAAGCTATAACAGCGTCAGCCGGATCAACGGTCATCCCGGCGCCGGCATGGCGATCAGCCTCGCGCCGGGCGCCGATGCGCTGAAGACCGCCGGCCTGATCAAGGAACGGGTGGCCGAGCTCACCACCGCGATGCCCGAAGGCCTCAAGGTCGCCTACGCCAACGACACCACCGCCTTCATCAAGCTGTCGGTCGAGGAAGTGGTGAAGACCCTGCTTGAGGCCGTGGTCCTCGTGGTCATCGTCATGTTCGTCTTCCTGCAGAGCTGGCGCGCGACGTTGGTGCCGGCGATCGCGGTGCCGGTGGTGCTGCTCGGCACCTTTGCGATCTTTTACCTGTTCGGCTTCACCATCAACACGCTGACCCTGTTCGGGCTGGTGCTGGCGATCGGCCTGCTCGTCGACGATGCCATCGTGGTGGTCGAGAACGTCGAGCGCCTGATGGAAGAAAATCCGGGGATGAGCCCCAAGGAAGCGACCGAGATCTCGATGAAGGAGATACAGGTCGCCTTGGTCGCCATCGCCGTGGTGCTGTCGGCGGTGTTCCTGCCGATGGCCTTCTTCGGCGGTTCGACCGGGGTCATCTACCAGCAATTCTCGATCACCATCATCAGCTGCATGATCCTGTCGGTGCTGGTCGCGCTGATCCTCAGCCCGGCGATCACCGCCACCCTTCTGAAAGCGCGCAAGCCACCCGAGGAAGAGGCTGCCGCACGGGTCGATGCGCATTGGTATCAGCGCTGGGCGCACAAGTTCCAGGACGGCTTCAACCGCACCTTCGACCGCGGGATCGAGCGCTACACCGGCGGGGTGATGACGGTCATCAACCGCAAATGGCTGTTCCTCGGCATCTACGCCATCACCTGCGCGATTCTGGCGATCTTGTTCTTTCGCCTGCCGACGAGCTTCCTGCCGACCGAAGACCAGGGCGCCGCCAGCATCCAGTTCCGCTTGCCCGCCGGCGCCACCCAGCAGCGCACGCTGGAGGTGCAGCGGCAGATCGAAAGCTATCTCAACCAGTATGAAGCCAAGAATCTTGCGGTGGTGTTCACCGTCGCCGGCGGTGGTGGTGGCGGCGCGACCGGGCAGAATACGGGTCAGGGATTCATCAACCTGGCGCCTTGGGACGAGCGCAAGGGCGCCGAAAACAGCGCCGACGCCATCGTCGAGCGCGCGTCGGGCGCTTTCCGCGGCCTGCGCGATGCGCAGGTGTTCGCGCTGGTGCCGGGCGCGATCCGCGGGCTTGGCCAGTCCAACGGCTTCAACATGCAGTTCCAGAACAGCGGCGGGCTGAGCCGCGAGCAGTTCCAGGAAGCGCGCGAACGCCTGCTCGCCGCCGCCAATGCCGACCCGCTGCTGACGTCGGTGCGCCTCAGCGACCTGCCCGATGTCGCCAATCTCGATATCGACGTCGACCAGCAGCGTCTCACCGCTTACGGCGTCAGCCAGGCCGATGTTAACAACACGCTGTCCGCTGCTTGGGGCGGGCGCTACGTCAACGACTTCATCGACAATGGCCGGGTGAAGCGGGTCTATGTCCAGGGCGACGCACCCTATCGCTCGCAGCCGTCCGATATCGGTCAATGGTATGTGCGCGGCAACGACGGGCAGATGACTCCGTTCAGCGCCTTCGCCCAGACCGGGTGGAGCACGGGGCCGAGCAGCCTCAGCCGCTTCAACGGAGTCTCCTCGTTCGAATTCCAGGGCCAGCCGGCGCCGGGGGTCAGTTCGGGCGAAGCAATGGACCGGATGATGCAGCTCGCCGCTGAAATCCCCGGCACCAGCGTCGCCTGGTCGGGGGCGAGCTTCCAGGAAAGGCTGTCGGCGGGCCAGGCGCCGTTGCTTTACGGCCTGTCGCTGCTGGTCGTGTTCCTGTGCCTCGCCGCGCTTTACGAAAGCTGGACCATTCCCGTCGCGGTCTTGCTGGTGATTCCGCTCGGCCTCGTCGGCGCCGTCTTCGCGGTGACGCTGCGTGGGCTCGAAAATGACGTCTACCTGCAGATCGGCCTGCTCACGACCATGGGCCTGGCCGCCAAGAATGCTATTCTGATGATCGAATTTGCGGAACAAGCCGAGCGCCAGGGCAAGAGCGTGCTCGACAGCGCGCTCGAAGCCGCCCGCATCCGTTTGCGCCCGATTTTGATGACCAGCTTCGCCTTTATCTTCGGCGTGCTGCCGCTGGCGATTTCGACCGGCGCGGGCGCCAACAGCCGCATCGCCATCGGCACCGCGGTGATCGGCGGCATGCTGACCGCGACCATCCTCGCCATTTTCTACATTCCCCTGTTCTTCGTACTGGTGCGCCGCTCGGTTCGCGACGGTCTCGCCAAGATGCGCGAACGGTTCGGACGGGGTCGTCCGGCCAAGGAGGCGACGGCGTGAAGCGATGGCTCGTCCTTGCGCCGCTGCTGCTCGCCGGCTGCACCTCGCTCGATCCGGCTTACAGAACACCGCTCGCACCGGTCCCGGTCGCCTGGCCGGTCGGCGATCCCTATCGAGCCGAAGCGCCCGCCCTTCCCGACTTCAATCACCGCGACGTGCTGCGCGACGTGCGGCTGCAGACGCTGGTCGGCCAGGCACTGCAGAACAACCGCGACCTGCGCATCGCCGCCGCCAATATTGCCGCGGCGCGGGCGCAGGTGCGGATCACCCGCGCCAACCAATTGCCCCGGCTCGACAGCGCCGCCGGGGTCGATGTCACGCCGCGGCGCAACGCGGATGGCGATATCAACGGCGTGCGGGTCGGCGGGTCGGCCAGCCTGCTGCCCTCGTTCGAGCTCGACCTGTTCGGCCTGCTCGCCTCGCAGACCCGGGCCCAGCAGGAGCGCCTGCTCGCCACCGGCGCGGCCGAGCGGGCGGTGCGCGTCGCGCTGATCGGCGATATCGCCGACGCGTGGCTGGCCTACGCCGCCGACACTTCGCTCCTGTCGATCGCCGAGAACACGGTGGCGGCGGCCGATCGCAGCCGGGCGCTGACCGACGCGCGGTTGCGTGGCGGGGTCGCGCCGCGGACCGATCTTCTCCAGGCCCAGCAGGTGCTCGAGACCGCGCGTGCCGATCTCGCCGAACAGCGCGCACGCCGCGCGCAGGACGCGAATTTGCTGCAACTGCTGGTCGGTGCGCCAATCGACCCCAGCCTGCTGCCCCGATCGATCGACGAAGCGGCGGCCAGCGTCGCCGCGCTTCCGGCCGGGCTCGACAGCCGCATCCTGCTTCGCCGCCCCGACGTGATCGAGGCCGAATACCGCCTGCGTGCCGCCAACGCCGACATCGGTGCGGCGCGCGCCGCGCTGTTTCCGCGCATCTCGCTGACCGGACTGCTCGGGCTCGCCAGCAGCACGCTTGGCGGCCTGTTCAGCGGAAGCGCTTTCACCTTCTCGGGTGGCGCGGGCGCGACCTACAGCATTTTCAACGGCGGCGCCGCGCGGGCCAATGTCGGGCTGGCGCAGGCCGGGCAGCAGGCGGCGCTCGCGACCTACGAACGCGCGATTCAAACCGGCTTTCGCGAAGTCGCCGACGCCCTCGCCGACCGCGGCACGCTGGGCGACCGGGTGGCCGCCAACCAGCGCAACTTGGCGGCCGCAAACGACACGCTGCGACTGGTCACCGCCCGCTACCGCGAAGGCCTGGATCCCTTTCTCAACGTCCTCGACGCCCAGCGCTCGGCCTACGCGACCGAACGCAGCGTCGTCGCCGTAGAGCTCGCCGCCGCGCAGAACCGCGTCGCGGTTTATCGCGCGCTGGGTGGCGACGGAATCTGAAGCGTCAGGGGAAGGTGGCGGAGAGGGTGTCCGCCACCAATCACCTCTCTTTGTAGGGCATATGAGCTGTTCGGTAACCCTGATTATACCCCATCTCGATCGCTGCTCAATGTGCGTGCCGTTGCGATAAGTGGAGTTCGATTCCCCATGCAGCTTCCGAACTCTGGTCGCACCGTTCATCAGCTCAGGCCGCGGATCTGAATGGGACGCTCGAATGACCCCGCCGACAGCCTGTCGACCAAACCCCAATTCGCAACCTCGAAAGCAAGCGTCATTTCGATGGTAAGAGCTTGCTGGCTGCCCGCGACATGGTTGACGATCGAAGTGACACGGGAATTTTCATGAACATAGAAGGTGCTCGCTTCGGCTTCGATGACGTCCCCAATGCCAAGGCCCTGCTCTACAACAGCAGCGCACACCGTCTCCGGAAGGCTGCGTCCTGGCAGGCTTAGAACCGCCTCTCCGCTTCCTGTTTCCGTATACCAGAACGCAGATCGCCAAACTTGAAGGAGCAGCACATCGAGCCTCAATGGGTTAAACACGACGGCGGCACCCCGAGCCTGGCTGCCGGACAAGCTATCCAAATCAGCCTGGAAGCAAGGCGCGTCTGAGCTGCGAGTCAGGCACCCGATAATCTGCCCGCGGCTTAAGCCCATCATGGCGAACAGGTGTGCCGACGCAGGACTGATCGCGGGCAGACCCGGCAGATCAGAGCGGCATCGTGCCGGATGGTAACTCCGCGTCCAGAGGCCCTCTGGTTCTCGCCGGCGCTTCGTCGTCGAAAAACTCTGTGTTTGAGATTGGCTCATTGCAGACCTCCAAAGAGAGCCGATCACCCTCGATGGATATACTTATAAGTATGCTGTCTGAGTGTAAATGGTCCTCGCCAGTTTAAGGCCGCACAATTGAGATTCTTGATGTTCCCGGCTGATGTCGAGAGGTGGGTAGATCCTACGAGATCAAACTTGGACCCCTCCCCTACGAAGCATGTCCTCCTACGTCAGTGTGAGTGGTCTAGGATGGTCCTGCTGCTGAGAAGGCCCCTTCTTCAGACCTATAAGTCGGCAATCCATAGGCACTCGCTAGTTAGATAAGCTTCGCCATCGCCACCGCGGTATCAGCCATGCGGACTGCGAAGCTCCATTCATTGTCATACCAGGCAAGCACACGGACCATGCGGCCGTCGACGACATCAGTCTGCGGGAGCGCGACGATCGAGGACTCGGTTCGGTGGTTTAGATCGACAGACACGAGCGGCTCAGTCGTGAAGGCCAGAACACCTTTCATTGCGCCATCGGCAGCGTTCCGAATGGCAACATTCACCTCTTCGATCGAGACTTCACGAGCCGTCGAGACAGCCAGGTCGATGACCGACACATTTGGGGTGGGAACCCGGATCGATGACCCGTGGAGCTTGCCTTTTAGCTCCGGCAACACGCGCCCGATCGCGTTAGCCGCGCCAGTAGACGTTGGGATCATCGAAACCCCGGCTGCGCGGGCTCGATAAAGATCCTGGTGAACGGCATCGAGAGTCGGCTGGTCACCCGTATAAGCGTGGACCGTAGTCATGTACCCGCGTTCTATCCCGCAGAGGTTGTTTAGCACCTTGGCTACGGGAGCCAGAACATTGGTCGTGCATGAGCCGTTCGATACGACAACATCATCGGCAGTAAGTGTGTCATGATTGACCTTGTAGACGATCGTCTTATCGGCCCCGTCACTCGGCGCCGAGACGAGCACACGTCTTGCACCTGCGCAGATATGAGAAATCGCTTTCTCTTTGGACGTGAACAAGCCCGTGCATTCGAGAGCCACGTCTACGCCGACCCTGGAATGGGGAAGGTCCTCTGGATTGCGCTCTGAAGTGACCTTGATCTTACCACGCCCAATGTCGATCCAATCGTCGCCGAAGTCGATCTTCCCGCGGAATGGCCCATGCACGGAGTCATACTTGAGAAGGTGCGCCAAGGTGGCGACATGCCCAAGGTCGTTGATAGCGACGACCTCGATGTCCTCGCGGCCCAGCTCCACGATGGATCGCAGAGTAAGTCGTCCGATCCGGCCGAAGCCGTTGATTGCTACCTTGACCGTCATTCCCGCTCCTCATCGCGTTGCCTGGCGCTAGCGCTTTAAGTCAGCTTCAGCCGTTTGAGCGTTGGCCTCCGACTCTCACGGCGGTTCGGCTGCTGACCCAGTACGCTTATATGCGTCGCGCATAGACTATGAAGCGACGTGCTAGTGGTCAACGAAGATCGCGATATGGGACGCTCCTTGCGACTGCTGAATACAAAGCTGCCTTGAGGCTGATTTTTGATTGCTTTGTTGGCTTCTGCGTTCACGTGACGAGAATGGAGGTTGCATGTCGCCCCGTGAAATTGAGCGACGATTGGCTGCGGCTAGAGCTGTCGAGGAAGTTCAAGCCGGCATGCTCGTAGGGCTCGGAACTGGACGCACAGCTGCTCTTGCAGTGCGATGCCTTAGCGAGCGCATCAAACAAGGCCTTTGCATCACGGCCGTAGCGACCTCTCACGCTACCGCAGACCTCGCGCATGAGCTTTCCATCCCGATCGTTCCTTTGCAGAATATAAGTTCGATTGACCTGACCATCGACGGTGCCGACGAGATCGATGGCCGCTTCCAAGCCATCAAAGGAGGTGGTGGCGCATTGCTCCGGGAGAAGGTCGTAGCAGCCGCTTCGACCCGGGTTATTGCCGTCGTGGATTCCAGTAAGATAGTGCGGGAACTCGGCGGCTTCCCTCTTCCCGTTGAGGTCGTGCCCTTCGCAGCCGGCTTTGTTCGATCGCGTCTTGCGGAGCTGGGAGCTCACGTGATCCTTCGCTCGATCGATTGGAAGCCGTTCGAAACCGATCAGGGCAATTACATCCTTGATGCAGCCTTTGAGGGCATTTCTCGACCGGATAAGCTCGCTGCAGCGATCGCAACCATTCCGGGCGTCGTGGAACATGGCCTGTTTCTGAACGAGATTGACACGATCGTGGTCGCAAATGGCGAGATGATCGAGGTTCGCCATAGAGCGAACGAGGAAACCTGATCGTCAGATGCATGCAGGGCCGTTTATCAGTCCTGCCGTTAGTTCCAGACATCAGCTGACAACTCAGTCGGCAAACCTGCCCTATAGCCAATGGGTATCGGCACATCGTGCATGTCCGATGTATTTCAACGCAGACGTCGATCTGTCGAACGCAGCCGGAGGTAATCCAAACGACTGTAAACCGCTCTTTTCGGCTCCTCGAAGGCGAATAGCCCGTCTTAGGTCCGGGTTGCTGTCTATGCTTGGCGCACATATGTTGCGCTAATGGACGCGCCTCGAGATCGGAATGTCTTCGGTGCGTTCGCACTCATGATTAGCGACGACATCGTTCGCGCTAGTTCATCGCGAGCGCCGGAAGCTGGCCCTGCGGCTTCAGCGCTCGCGTTGGTCGCGCACAAGCCTGGCTTATCGATCCGCATGCTGTCGGTCGGAGTAGGTCTATCCCATGCAGCAACTGTACGCCTGGTAGATCGCCTGGCCGCTGAAGGACTGGTGGAGCGCCGGGAGCATTTTACGGATGGGCGCGCGCGTTCCCTTCACCTTACCGAGGCTGGCAAGGTCGCCAGCGATGAGGTTCTGTCCTCGCGCGACAAGGTCATCGAAGAGGGATTGTCGATCCTGAGCGACGGAGAGATAGAGATCCTCTGCGATATTGCCGAGCGCGTCTTGCGCGACCGCCTCGAGAACCTCGAGCACTCCTACCGGATCTGCCGCCTATGCTGCTATGAGGGGTGTACGAATTGTCCGATCGACGCCGAACTATGCGAAAGAGGTGTAGATCGGGAAAATGGCGGCGAAGTCTGAGGTATTCAGCCGAGCGCGCAGCTCAATGTTGAGCGATAAGGTACGCCGCTAGAAATCCTACCACGGTGATGAGGCCGATGAACGGTGGCGCCTTTGCGAAAGCTTCAGGGATCATCGCTTCTGCAAGCATCGCTATGACTGCACCGGCCGCGAAGGCAAGAATGGCTGGCTCTTGTGTTGAGGTCGAGCCGATCATCAGATTCCCAAGGCCCGCAGCAACGCAGATGATTAGCGGAATACCGATCCAGATTTTGTAGATGTAGCTTCGCGGTCGCTTCGCGATCTTCATCCCCGACGTGCTCGATAGACCCTGTGGCACATTAGCGAGGAAGAAGCCCGCAACAACGGCAAGGCTGATCGTGCGGCTCCCCGTCATTGACATACCGATCACGAGGGCTTCTGGAATGCCATCGAGAACGCTGCCGATCGCTATGGCCGCACCGCTACCGTGTTGCTCTTCTTCGGTGGCTTGCTGTGTGCATTCGCCACACCTCTTGCGATGCTTCGCACCTTGCTGTGAGAGAAGCCAGTTCGTGCCGCTGAAAATCGTAGCTCCGGCGAGCAATGCGAAGGTCGCTATTGGACCCATCCCAGCCGAGACGTGATCACCGATTAGCTCGGTCGCGACTACGGCGATTAAGACGCCGCCACCGAAGCCCATGACCACGGAGATCATGCGATGGGTCAGCCGACAAAACAGCACGTCTGCAATGACTGCACCCAACAGAAGACCGCTACCGGATAGAAGTCCCCACAGACCGGCAATGACATAGTCTGGCATCACGACTCTGACCCCGCACGCGCAGCCTCAAGCCCAAAATAAGCCTCAAGCGTTCTTCGTGATCGTCCAGGCGTGGTCATCGAGTCCCTTGATCGAGCCGCCAAGTCGGCCGCGCTATGTGGCAGGAGTAGCCACTGGGCTGACGTAGCAAGTACTTCTGCTGCTCTGGTTCGGCCTCCCAGAATGGTTCTTCCGGATTGATCTCGGTTACAAATGGCCCAGGCCAGCGACCTGATGCCTCCATCTCCGCAATCGTTGCCAAGGCCACGTCCTTCTGCACCTGGGAGGTGTAGAATATTGCCGAACGATAGCTCGGGCCAACATCGCTGCCCTGCTGTTCGTAGGTGGTTGGATCGTGGATCTGAAAGAGCAGTTCGAGAAGCTTGCGGTACGTAACGGTGGAAGGATCGAAGATCACTTCGACGGCTTCCGCATGGCCACGGTGATCTTCGTACGTCGGATCCGGCGTCTCGCCACCGATGTAGCCGACGCGAGTAGATAGCACTCCCTTCGCGCGTCGCAGCAGATCTTCCATGCCCCAGAAGCAGCCGCCGGCGAGTATTGCTCGCTCGGTGTGCAAGGGAGAATCGTTCGTGACTGGTAGGCTCACTATCGAAGATCCTTGCCGCAAGTCTCAAGGCTCATTTGAGGGCGTCGTAACGCTTGCCCGGGATTCGCCGAGCTCTGTTTGCACATCAGAACCGCGCACGAGAGTTAGATCGACCGGGCATCGATCCGCGATCGCAAGAATGCGCGCCCGCTGCTCATCGTCTAACGGGCCCTCGAGAAAGATCGTGCGGGTGAACCGGTCGGGGGGCATCATGTCTGCCACCTTCCTGTGCAACACTGTCGTGGTTGCTCGTTCCAGCGGATAGCCTTTCCGGTTGGCGTACAGCCGCATGGTCATGACTGTGCACGCTGCTAGGCCCGCTGACACCAGCTCGTAAGGAGACAGACCACTTCCAAGACCGCCTACGGACTGCGGCTCATCGGCAAAAAACGTGTGCTCGCCGCTGCGAACTGTAAGCTGGAATTTTCCGGCGAGAGTTTCTGAAGCCACAACACCTTCCGCTGTTTCGACCTGCGGGAGGTCCGGCGCCAGCGGTCTAAGGAAACGGCCGACCCAGGCAGCGATCATAGTTGAGGCGTAGTTCGCATCCTCGCTGTCGGTGAGAAGGTGATCTGCCCTATCGAGCGACACAAAGCTTTTCGGATGACGCGAAGCGCCGAAAATTCGTGAGGCGTGCTCGATGCCCACCACCTGGTCGACCGGAGAATGCATCACCAAAACCGGCCGGCGAAGGGCAGCGATGGCGTCCTCCACGTCAATCCTTGCTACCGTTTCCAAGAAGGATCGGCGAACAAGGAAGGGTCTGCCAGCTATCTCCACAGTCGCCTCACCTTCGCGCGCCACCTTTTCGAGGTCGGCGGGTCCGAAGGCGCGGAGTATATGCTGAAGGTCGGCCGGCGAGCCGATTGTGGCTATCGCGGCAACATCAGGCAGATCAGAAGCGGCTACGATCGCAGCCGTGCCACCCAGACTATGACCGACAAGAAGAGAGACCGGCATACCGTGAGCAGCCATGGCTTGCGCCGCGGCCCTGAGGTCGTCGACATCAGATGCGAAGCTTACGGCTTCCTCCGCCAGAGTGCCAATACCCGTACCGGCGAAGTCAAACCGCAGCACGCCAATGCCTGCCCGCGATAGTGACCGCGATATCTGAACTGCGGCGCGGCTGTCTTTGCCGCAGGTGAAGCAGTGCGCGAATATGGCCCACCCGCGAAGCGTGCCTTCGGGCGCCTCAAGGAGTCCGGTCAGATCAAGCCCCGCTCCTCCACTGAATGTGAACCGCTTGGCTGCCATATCCTTGAACCTCCAGCGACGGACAACGGGTGCGCCGACCCTCCACCGAGTGGAAGCGCCGCCAAATCAGCTGCCACTCAGAGCATGCTTTTTATATGCGTCGCGCATATAGACAAGCTCTAATGTGGAACTATATGCGCGGTGCATACATTAGTTACCACATGATGATGGTCCGATTTGAGCAGCTAGGACCCGCAGGCTTGAGGGCTATGGAACTCAATCAAATCGGCTATTTCATCCACCTGGCAGAGACGCTGAACTTTACGGCAGCAGCTCGTCTCAGTGGCGTGTCCCAGCCAAGCCTGACCCGTGCCATTCGCCGCCTTGAGGAGGAGCTTGGCGGCGCGCTCATTCATAGAGACGGGAAGAACAGCCGCCTAACTGGCCTTGGACAGGACGTCGAGGCAGAATTCCGCCGGATGTTGGTGGCGATGAAGAGTGTTCGTCATCACTCTGAGAATTGGTCGATGGGAAGGCAGCGCGTCCTGGACGTTGCAGTCTCACCAACCGTCGGGCCGAAACTCTTCACGCCTTTTTTCGAGAGTGCGCTGGCAGAAGAGCCAACGATCCAGATCAATCTGCACTCACTACAGGCGATTGAAGACACATCTGAGGTGCTGTCAGGCAAATACCACGCCTGCATTCTTCCTCGCGAGACACGGCCGGATCGAAAACTGGACGTAAGGCCTCTATTCAAAGAGCGCTTCGTGCTCGGCTGTTCCGCAGATCACTCTCTGGCAGCGAGCAAGACAGTGCGGGAGGAAGACCTTCAGAACTTTCCCTTCATTGATCGCTTGAAGTGCGAGTTTCGCGATCAGATCTTCGATCACTTCGCACGACGCGAGGTTATCATGAGGCCCCGGTTCCGATCGGAACGTGACGACTGGGTGCAGCGGGTTGTGGCTGAGAGCAAAGCCATCTGCATCCTCCCCGAACGGTCAGCGACAGCACACGGTCTCGTCACCCGCCCCATTGAGGGCTTCGCGCTTGAACGAGAACTCGTGATCGTGACCGTCTCCGGCTCGACCGCACCCGTTGAGATACGGAAGATCGCACAGATGGCAAGCAAACACGCCTGGAACTGAGTGGTAGAAGTGAATGCAGCTATGGAAACTATGCATGCAGACTATTGGATAAAGGCATTTGGTACTGCGATAGTTGTTGAGATTAGCCACCCAGTTCACGGGTTCGCAGTGTGTTCGGATGTTCAGCTAACCAAAGGAGACTATCATGAAATTTGAGAAGTCACAGGAAGCGATCGACCGCCTGACTCCCGAGCAGCGCCGGATCACTCAAGAACACGGCACCGAACGACCTTTCACGGGTGAATATAACGACAACAAAGAACCTGGCATCTACGTAGATGTAGTATCAGGTGAGCCGCTATTCGCCTCCACGGACAAGTTCGACTCCAAATCTGGCTGGCCAAGTTTCACCAAGCCGATCGTTCCAGCGCATGTGAATGAAGTGCGGGACAGTTCGCACGGAATGGTGCGGACAGAAGTTCGCTCCGTACATGGCGATAGCCATCTCGGTCACGTGTTCCCGGACGGACCAAAGGATCGCGGTGGCCTGCGCTACTGCATCAACTCGGCAGCCCTTCGCTTCATCCCGCGGGATGAGATGGAAGCTCAGGGATACGGCGAATACCTCAACCAAGTAGAGGGGGCGTAACATGCATCAGCGCGCTGTTCTCGCAGGCGGATGTTTTTGGGGCATGCAGGATCTTATCCGCAAGCAGCCTGGCATTGTCTCAACTCGCGTCGGCTACACTGGTGGTGACGTGCCCAATGCCACTTATCGAAATCATGGTACGCATGCTGAAGGGATCGAGGTAATCTTCGATCCTGAGAAGACTACTTACCGAAACATTCTCGAGTATTTCTTCCAGATCCACGACCCGACGACAAAGAATCGGCAAGGCAACGACGTCGGGCTCTCCTATCGTTCCGGCATTTACTATGCTGACGAACAGCAGAAGCGCATCGCTGAAGACACCATCGCCGACGTCGATGCCTCGGGGCTCTGGAATGGCAAGGTCGTCACAGAGGTAAAGCCCGTCGGTGAGTTTTGGGAAGCTGAGCCCGAACACCAGGATTATCTGGAAAAGCGACCAAGCGGATACACCTGTCACTTCCCGCGAACCGATTGGATCCTCCCAAAGCGCGAGAGAGCCAATGACACCAATACCGAAGCTGGCGCGTCAGCAGGCTAATTCGAGCGATTCTTGACACTGAGGCCCACGGGGCCAGGGCGATCGGGCCCGCATGCAGTGGCGATGCGGGCCCGAGCGCAGCCTTATTTCGCCGTCGCACGGCCAATAGTCAGTTAAGTTGAGGACCGGCAAACATGCCAGAGCTTTCGTCGTTTCCGATCACCGAGCGCTGGCCAGCTTCGGATCCTCACCTCCTTCAACTTTACGCAGCGCCCACGCCAAACGGCGTCAAAATCTCGATCATGCTGGAAGAAATCGGCTTGCCGTACGAGCCGCACTTCATCGACATCGGTATCGGGGAGGCCAAGGACCCAGCGTTCGTATCACTGAACCCAAACGGCCGCATACCTGCGATCATCGATCCGATGGGCCCAAGCAATAAGCCGATCGGTCTTTGGGAGTCCGGTGCGATCCTGGTCTATCTGGCGGATAAGACAGGACAGCTTTTACCCAGTGACCCGGGGAAGCGCTACGAAGTCCTCAGCTGGGTCCTCTTCCAAGCGTCGGGCCTTGGGCCGACTTTCGGACAGTTGGGCTATTTCCTGCGTCGCGGCGACAGTGACGGCGACCACAAGCATTCCCAGCGGAGGTTCGCTGATGAAGCGAAACGTCTCCTGAGGATATTGGATGTTCAATTGGCAGGCCGCGACTGGATCGCCGACGACTACTCGATCGCCGACATTGCCACGCTCGGCTGGGTGAACGGAATTATCAACAGATACGACGCTGGAGAACTACTGCGCTTCGAGGAGTACGCGAATGTTCAAGGATGGCTCGACCGCGGTCTGATGCGGCCAGCCGTACAGCGCGGCCTGAACATTCCGGCGAGACCGGCATGAGCGTAGTAGCTGCCTTCTACTACAACGCCGGGAAACGCATCCGGGAAGTCGCGATTGACGAGCGGGTACCACCTGAGGAAGCTCGCTCGGGCTTTCACTGGATTGCGCTAAGCGACCCTACTCCAGAGGAGTTACGTGCGCTTCAAAGGACGTACCACCTCCACCCACTCGCCATAGACAATGCATTGCACCCGCTTTGCCCTCCCAAGCTCGAGGTCTACAATGGTGAGCTTTATGTCGTCGCGCAGACGGCCGAGTTGGTCGGCGACCGGATCCGGTATGGCAAGATCGCGATCTTCACCGGCCATAATCACCTAATCAGCGTGCGGCACGGCAACGCCGAAGCCCTGGGCAACCTTCGTGAGCAACTCGAGGAGTCGCCTTCACTCTTTGGGCAGGGCGTAGATTACGTTCTCCATGCTATCCTGCACCGGGTCGTCGACAGGTACCTCCCCATCTTCGAGATGATCGAGGATGACGTTCTCGCGATGGAAAGACGGTCCCTGGACGACTTCCTGGGACGAGAAGAAGTCTCCCGCATTTTCGGGCTTCGGTGCGAGCTGACGCGCTTTCAACGTACCCTCAGCGCAATGGCTGAGCTGGTGCGAAAGCTCAATCGTGGCCACTATCCTTGCATCAGCGCAGAAGTGAGCCCCTATTTTATTGACGTCGCAGATCATGTCGATCGCGTTCAGTCGATGGTCGATGGCCTCCTCCAAGTCCTGTCGACCGTATTCGAGTTCAGCAGCCTTCTCGAAGCGCAGAGGACTGGAGTGATCACCCGCCAGCTCGCTTCATGGGCGGCAATCCTTGCCGTGCCGACCGCGATTGCCGGTGTTTACGGGATGAACTTCAAGAACATGCCGGAGCTGAACACGACCTACGGCTACTTCGTCGTGATCGGCTTGATGCTGAGCCTGTGCCTTTTCCTGTTTGTTCGGTTCAAGAAAGCCAAGTGGCTGTGAGCGCGAAGGGCAAGTTCGCGTCGATTGCCTCGCAAAGGCGCGTCACGACTGTTGCCGGCGCCTTCTCTTCCTCAACACGAGCCCAGGGTGCATCGATGACAGCTCAAGTGACCGACATTCTAGACGCCGTTCAGTCCTTTGTGGCCAAAGGCTATACACGCGAATACCGGGTCAAGGAGGGGCAAGTCGTCGACCTGGAATTAGGATCGAAGCTCGAACCCTGCTCCCTTCGCGTCGATGCGGCGCTCCGTCTCGAGAGCGGAGACGGTGCTGAAGATGCTTCAAACATCTACGCAATCACAGTTCCGGAAACCGCGCACCAAGGTTTGCTCATCGACGCTTTCGACGTGTTCAACGAGCTGTGTCATCGTGACCTCACGAAGCGGCTCGACGAGCATCGCCAAACAATTGCAGTCGGCGACGAGAATGTACCGAGCAAGCATGGCTTGCGTAAGGTCTACAAGATCGAGTTCGATCGTGATCCGGAGCGATATGTTCTGAAGGAAGGCTTCCCGGACTTTCCGCCCTGCCCTTTCGGGGGTGAACTCAGCATCCTCGGCTTCGATACGGCAGAACAATCTTACGTTTGGCTCGTGACGAGCATTATCCGGGATCCCCGCCTGGTCAGGGTTCCGTACCAAGGTGCAGACGTCATCAGTGATGAGTGAAGACCTAAGCTGCGAACCCCGACAATAGCAGCTGGCGATGTTCGCCCTGCGATCAGTCCAATAATCGAGATTCGAGGTACATATGGAGTGGGATAAGAGGCATATCCGGGAAACGATGCTTTCGCTTGAGAATGCTGCCTTTGAAAGCGCTCGCGAAAAATATCAGGAGTACGTTTCGACGGCACGTCTCGATCGAAGTGAGCCAATCGAGAACGACGAACAAGCGCAAGCCGAGGTGGCAAGCGACATCGCCGAGGCGCTCGACGACACTTTAGACGACTATTCCGAGAAAATCGAAAAGCTGAGAACGATTGACTTCGGCCCAAAGACAACGGTGGCAGAAGGCGCGGTCATTAAGCTGTCCGGACGCTACTTTGTCATCTCCGTGTCGACAGGAAAATTCACCTGTGATGGACGCGAGCTCATGGGCATTTCGACATCGGCGCCCATCTTCGATTCTATTGAGGGTGCTCAAGCTGGCGAGACCGTGAACTTCAATGGCCGACAGTTGATGGTTGAAGCTGTCCTGTAACTCACAGGCGGCAGCCTTCCTATAGAAAGTATAGCGCCCAGGTATTGGGAAAAGTTGCTTCTCCGCCGGTATAGTCCCTCCTGACGTTGCCAACGTGTGTTTGGCCAAGAAGGCTGTTCACCATGAGCTCTGTGGATTGGAACTCATGCTTTCTGCGGAAACTCGATGCAGGCTGGCACGCGGCTGCTCAAACCCGTTTTAGACATGAAGTCCTGGAGGACAGTAGATGAAGGCGATCCGCTTCCACGAGTTTGGGGGCCCTGAGGTCCTTCGCTTCGAAAATGCCCCGATGCCCGAAGTGCAACCTGGCGAGGTCCTGGTCCGCGTCAAGGCGGTGGGCCTCAACCCTCCCGACTGGTACTTGCGGGACGGATACAAGGCGCTTCCACCAGAATGGCGCCCAGCTGTCTCCTTTCCTGCTATACCTGGCTCGGACATTTCAGGGATCGTCGAGGCTGTCGCCCCAGATGTCACAACATTCTCGCCAGGCGACGAAGTGTTCGGCATGGTTCGCTTCCCGAGCTTCGGCGAAAGCTTAGCTTATGCCGAGTACGTCTCCGCTCCGGCATCAGACCTTGCGATAAAGCCTCGCGGACTTGATCACGTCCATGCTGCCGCGGTGCCGATGTCAGGTCTAACAGCATGGCAGTATCTCATTGATTTGGGCCATGAGGAGCCCAATCCTTTACAGCCCGGAAGACATGTCCCTGTCCCTTTGGCGGGCAAGAACGTCATGATCAACGGTGCCGGCGGAGGTGTCGGTCACCTCGCGTTGCAGCTAGCAAAACACAAAGGCGCACGTGTGATTAGCGTCGCATCAGGCCGGCATGAGGCCTTCTTGCGAGATCTCGGAACAGACCACTTCATCGACTATACCAAGGTGAAGGCAGAAGATACGGAACGCGACTTAGATCTCGTAGTCGACGCCGTAGGCGGTCCGGCCGCGAGCCGGTTCCTGCGCACGATACGCTCTGGCGGCGCCCTCTTTCCGATCTTCCCGCTTGGGTTCGCCGCACACGATGAAGCCGTCGACCTTGGAGTAACGGTCTCTGCGACACAGGTGCGTTCTAATGGAACGCAACTCGCTGACTTCAGTCGTTTGCTGGACACCGGCACGATCAAAGTCGCGATCGACAGCACATACCCTCTCTCGGACGCGGCTGCTGCTCACGCACGAGCGGAGGCAGGCCACATCCAGGGTAAGATTGTCCTTATCGTCGGCGATGGCGATGTTGGGACCACGTCGAAGACTAGCGCTTCAACTTATCGATCGCTGCCGCAAATTCGGGGACATTGAGGTGCTTAGCCCAAGCGCCGGCTCGACCGCCTCAGGAGTGATTGAGCGGTCAGAAGCGCTTACCAATTTGATGGTTCTTGATACGCCGGAGGAGCAATCCTTCGACGACCTCGTCTTCGTGGCCGCCAAGGCGTGCGGCGTCCCAGTTGCCCTAATCACGCTTCTCGACACCGACCGGCAGTGGTTCAAGGCCAAGTTCGGGCTCGAAGCCCGCGAGACCGAAATCGAGCACTCAATCTGTCAGCTCGAAATCGATACCGGCGATCTTCTAGAAATCGTCGACTTGACGATCGATGCCCGAACGAGACGGAATCCGCTTGTTACGGGCGATAATCACTTCCGGACGTATGCTGGCGCGCCACTCGTGCTGCGTTCCGGAGCGATAGTCGGTCGCCTGTGTGTCATCGATACCGCCCCGCGACCTGCAGGCCTGAGCGACGTAGAGAGGTCGATGCTCAAGGCGTTGGCCCGTCTCGCCAGTGAGAATCTCGAGCTGCGCCGAATTGCCATGGCCAGTGAGCGCCAGACTGAACTCCAGACCGCTCTTGTTACTCTCGGAGAGGTAATCCGGAGCAGCAGCAACACGGAGGAGATGATGGCGGCTGCCGCCGCTGTCGTTGGCCGGACCTTGGCGACCGACAGGGCCGGGTTTGGGATCGTCGATCATAATGTCGAAACAATCGATGTTGAAACAGATTGGACGGCGCCAGGAATAACGAGCATCGCCGGCCGCCACCGGCTTGACGAGTTCGGAAGCTTGCACAAGTCACTCGTCAATGGCGTTCCTATCGTTGTCAGGGATGCCCTTACTGACGAACGCGAACTGGTGAACCGCGACGGGGCCGTACGTATCGGCATCCGAGCAGTGGTAGATATGCCGGTTCGCGATCAGGGCAGAACGATTGCGGTCTTCTTTGTGCACTGCGGCAATCCACGCCTGTGGCCTACCGAAGAAATTGCCTTTCTTCGAAGCGCTGCAGACCGGCTCGAAGCAGGAGTCGCGCGGCACCGCACCGAGCAACGCCAGCACATCATCAATGGCGAGATCGCTCACCGCTTAAAGAACACGCTCAGTATGGTTCAGGCGATCGCCAGCCAGACCCTTAAGACGGTTACAGACCGAAATTCTGTCTACGCCTTCGAACGTCGGCTAATGGCGCTAAGCGCGGCTCACGACTCTCTCCTCCAGACGAGCTGGGCACAGGCAGACCTCCGCACGGTCGCCGAGACCGTGACAGAGTCGGTCGGATTTTCGGAACGGGTCAAACTGGTTGGAGTGCCCGTGGCATTAGGGCCGAGCGCGGCTCTTTCCTTTTCCCTGATCCTACACGAGCTACTGACCAATGCCTGCAAGTACGGTGCGCTCAGCAACGAAGTTGGTACCGTATCGGTGACTTGGAGGGTAGAGGCTAACAACGATGGCGGCTTCCTGAAAGTCGAATGGCGAGAACAGGGCGGCCCCCCTGTCGCCATGCCAACCCGTAAGGGCTTTGGATCAAAGCTCATCAGCATCGGCCTCGTCGGTGCTGGCGGCGTCGACCTCCGGTTCGATTCAGCAGGCTTAGCTGCCGACCTGCATGCCTCGATGCGACACTTGGGTCAGGCTTGATGGAGCACGTGCGCGAGGTGGATAGACCAGTGGTGCTTGTCGTTGAAGATGAGCCGCTGATCCGTTTGTTCGCCCTGGAGATGATTGAGGACGCTGGTTTCGAAGTTCTCGAGGCAGCGAACGCCTCTGCTGCTCTCATGACCTTAGAGGAACGCTGCGACATTCGCGTCGTCTTCACTGATGTGGACATGCCAGGAAGCATGGACGGCATCATGCTTGCTATCCGAATCCGAAGCCGATGGCCGGACGTCCAAATCATCATCACGTCTGGAAGGCCATGGCCGGAAGAAGCTGTGGTGCCGGCGGATATCCCATTCTTTTCTAAACCCTACCGCCAAGACCGGGTGCTGGACACCGTCAGAAAGATGGCTGCGTGATGATCCCGTGGTTGAGGATCGTTGCACGCCATGAATGGCTGAAGAGGTTCTTCCCCACCAACAGACGAAGATTTTATTCAAACGATAATTGAGAGGCGATCACGGGCCTGATCCCTGCCAACGTAATAGTTCATCCCGCGATTGATCTGGCGTGAGCCACACAGGAGGTTTCTTTGCATTCAGCAACCTGGAACGGCGTGACAATCGCCACCAGCGAACAAACAATCTTGTTCGACGGTAGCTGCTACTTTCCTCCTCAGTCGGTCAATCGGGCTTACCTGGAGGACAGCGACCACACATCGGTATGCCCTTACAAGGGGACAGCGCGATACTTCCATGTTCGCATCGGCTCAGTCCGCAACGAGAACGCTGCCTGGAGCTATGCCAATCCAACTCCCGACGCCATGGCCATCAAGGATCATATCGCCTTCTGGAAAGGCGTCGAAGTTGTCTGATCGGCGAATGTCTAAAGTCCTCTTCTGGTGACAATGTCCCTACATCGCCGATTCCACGATCACCTGCTGCGAGTGATCAGCAATCTCGAAGAAGCGGGAGATCTTGCGACCGACTTGGACCGTACAGGTCTGACCGTCGAACGGCCGCATGATCCCAACCGCGGTGATCTATCCACCAACGCCGCATTGGTTCTCGCCAAGCAGGCAGGCGCTCAGCCGCGGCAACTCGCCCAGCAAATAGCTTCAGGGCTTGCTGCGGTGGACGGGGTCGCTGACGTACAGATTGCCGGCCCTGGCTTCATCAACCTGCGGCTGACAGATCAAGCATGGCAGCTAGAGCTCGCTAGGATAGCGGAACAGGAAGAGCGTTACGGCTCGGGGAATCTCGGCACTGGCAAGACTGTGAACGTAGAGTTTGTTTCGGCAAACCCTACCGGCCCTATGCACATGGGGCACTGCCGTGGCGCCGTCGTAGGAGACGCGCTCGCCAATCTTTTGGCTTTCACCGGACATCGTGTCATCCGCGAGTACTATGTGAATGATGCCGGAGCACAGGTAGACACTCTCGCCCGGTCTACGCATCTTCGGTATCGCGAAGCACTGGGCCACGACATCGGTTTGATCCCTCAAGGCCTCTACCCCGGCGAGTATCTCAAGCCGATTGGAGACGCTCTCGCTGCCGAGTTTGGTGATCGCTTCGTTAGTGCACCTGAATCAGAATGGCTGATCATCTTCCGCACGAGAGCCGTCGACGCGATGATGGCTCTGATACGCGAGGATCTCTCGTCAATCGGTATTCACCACGACCGGTTCTCATCTGAGGGCAGCCTTGTAGCCGCAAAGAAGCCCGAAGCAGCTGAAGCTTGGCTCAGGGCACGGGACCTTGTCTATGATGGTGTCCTTGCCGCGCCGAAGGGAGAGCCGGCGGGAGACTGGCGGCCCGTAAAGCTTCCTCTCTTTCGATCGACAATGTTCGGTGACGATCAAGATCGCCCGATCCGCAAGCCAGACGGGTCATGGACGTACTTCGGTGTCGATCTTGCGTATCATTTAGAGAAAGCACGCGATGCGGACGAGTTGATCGACGTTTGGGGTGCGGACCATGCCGGGACAGTTAGTCGCATCGTCGCTGCCGCCAGCGCTCTGACCGAAGGTAAAAGGCGTTTCGACGTCAAACTGGTTCAGATCGTCCGGCTGCTTCGCGACGGTGAGCCGATCAAGATGTCCAAGCGAGCAGGCACGTTTGTCACCTTGGCGGATGTCGTTCGGGAAGTCGGAAAAGACGTTATAAGGTTCACGATGTTGACCCGCAAAGCTGACGCCCAGATGGATTTTGACTTTGCGACCGTGGTTGAAGCTTCAAAGGAAAACCCGGTCTTCTATGTCCAGTACGCCCATGCCCGCATCTGCTCGCTCGAAAGTCGCGCGCTTGAAGCGGGTGTAGATCTTGCGACGAGGCCTGAACTGTCGCTCTTGAATGGACCACACCTCGATCTTGTCAAACAAGCCGCTCTTTTCCCGCGCATTGTCGAAGGCGCTGCAGCTTCGCGGGAACCGCACCGGATCGCTTTCTACCTCGAAGAGCTGGCCGCAGAATTCCACGCCTTATGGAACGCGGGTCAAAAGGACCCTGAACTCCGCTTCGTACGCCCGGACGACCGTGCGTTGACCCGCGCGAGAATGCACCTTGCTGCCGCAATCGGTCAGGTGATCAGGAACGGTTTGGCGCTGATGGGCGTGGAACCGGTGAGAGAGCTGGAACGAGCCGCCTATGAATGAGCGTGCCATAAGCCATGCGGAATTTTATCGTTCGTTCGATAGGCTGCCCGAAGGTTATAGCGAGGGCACGTATGAAGGACGGCGTTTTAGTCTGACAGTGCACCGGTCCAGTGACGGACGGAGGAACAGCCTCTTTGCTCGCGAACTAGCCGGGACCGACATCATCAGCTTTAACCTGTATCGCTTCGCGTCAGGGGTCGCCTCGCTCAAGCCCTGCGAAATGTCAGCGGCGAAGGTGGTAAGTTTTGTACTCCGGTTTCGCGGTGACGCGTAAGTCCGGGATGCGCAAAGCCGACGAAATTGCTAGCGAACCCTCCCGCCTGGCTCAAGTCGGCTTCGGAGGAGGCTGCCACTGGTGCACCGAAGGTGTCTTCCAAACCTTGCGCGGTGTGACGCAGGTCGAACAGGGCTACCTCCAATCGTTGGCGCCGGCAGATACGTGGGCTGAAGGCGTGATCGTCACTTTCGAGCCCTCAGCGATCAGTCTGCAAACGCTATGTGAGGTGCATCTTAGAACCCATTCGACGACGCGCGCCCGCTCTCCTCAGAGCAAGTATCGCAGCGCCATCTACCTATTGGAGGCAAATCATCGGAGCGTGGCAGAGCAGACGATTAGCGACTTTGCCAAGGAAAACGACCAGAAAGTCCAAACCCTCGTGATACCGTTTGTTACTTTTAAAGCGTCGGACGAAAGCTTTCAGAACTATTATTCCAAAGACCCGAATCGACCTTTTTGCCGCCGGTTCATCGATCCCAAGCTCGATTACATTCGAAAGCACTTTTCGAACGTAGCAGTGAGCGGCCATGGAGCTACTTCGCGGGAGAGTAGCTAACTTGGCCCGCACGTGTCGGTCCATCTAGTGGTCGTTCGACTCTGCTCCGACCCTTGCTGGCACTCGCGTGCAAAGCTCGCAGCAGTAGGATATTCAGTAGAGCTGCGAGCCTATGAGGTAGGCAAAGTGACCTTCACCAAGGTGCCAATGCCGGCGTCACTCAAGAAGATGGACCCGCCAGCCTGCTGCACCAGATCGGACACCAGCTTCAGACCGGCCCCGCTGTAGCGCGGTGATGCAGGATCCCAGCCCGGCCCGTTATCAGACACGGCCAAGATGACACTTCCAGATCCTTCTCGAAGGATCACTCGCAGAAAGGTACCGCCTCTCTCCAAGCCGTGACGAAATCCATTCAGGACCAACTCTGCTGCTATGGCCGAAAGGCGAGAGGCTAAGTAGCCGGTTAGCGTGACCTCCTCTAAATTGAGAATAAGCCTCTTTGACTGCCGAGCATCCTGCCAGCAGGCGATTGCATTGCAGAGGCGCCGCAGCCTTCGATCAACTCGGACGAAGTCCTGCCGTTCAATCGCCAGCGTCGCGAGATATTGATCCTGGGCCTCTAAGCGCTGGATCGCTCGTCGCCAGTACAGGCGACGAGTATTCCGCTCCTCGTCAACAAGCGCGCCCATCCGGAGCCAGGCAAGGACTCCGGCTGCTTCCTGCCTTGCCAGATTCAGGCAGTGATCGAGCATCAATTCATCTCCCGAGCGACGTGGAAAAACGCTCTCGTTGCCCTCAGCCATCGCCGCCTCCTACGCAGGTCTTGCAAGTTTCATTTATATACTTATAAGTATGCTCCTAGGGTGTAAAGTTCAACGTGAGCGCGAATGCCGGATGACAGGTCATTTCAATCGTAACCGGGTGAATTGGTGACAGGATCACTCCAATGAGGACGTGACGTTGCGCATCATCCAATCGCAGCGGGGGCACTTAATGTTTGCAGCTTTGACAGCAGATTGGCTGCAATCTATTCTGATAGGCCGATGGACAGTAAAACCCTCTATGTTCTCATAGGCCGCTTAGCCGTTGCGCGTCGCAAGGCGCTGGAGCTGACGCAGGAAGAGGTCGCACAAAGGATGGGCATCTCCCGAGCAAGTCTCGCAAACATGGAGGTAGGCCGGCAAAGGTTGCTGATCCACCAGCTTTATGAGCTTGCAAAAGCCTTGAAGCTAAGTGGCCCTGAGGAGCTCCTGCCAAAAATCGCTCGAACTGGGAGTTCGCGAGAGCTGCCGTCGATCATAGGCGCTGAGCTATCCGAGATGGAGCGTGATCAAATTGCTGGGTTCCTCAACGTAGACGTGGCTCGATAATGGAAGCTGTCGGCACGAAAAGAGCTCGTGAGAGAGCGCGTGAGATACTGGAGGAATTCTCCATTACGAAAGCTCCGGTACCAGTTGAGCGCGTAGCCAAGAGGCTCGGAGCCACTGTCCGGTACAGCCCATTTGAAGATAGCTTATCAGGACTGATAACGATCAAGGATGGCATTCCCATCATTGGGATTAACGCCCTGCACCATCCCAATCGGCAGCGCTTCAGCATCGCTCACGAAATAGGCCATTTAGTGTTGCACGGCGAGTTCCTGATCGATCACGTACATGTCGACAAGTCATTCTCTCTGAACCGCGACGAGCTTTCAGCTCGCGGAGAAGATGCGCTGGAAATCGACGCCAACGCATTTGCCTCGGAGCTTCTGGTTCCGCGGGAGTGGCTACGAAACGCCATTCCTCGCGACGCTGACTTCGATGACGAGCGGACCCTCGCGGCAATCGCTCGGCAATTCAAAGTCAGCACGACAGCAATGCAGCATAGGCTGCTCAGCCTAGCTATGTAGGAGCAGCAACCGGTGGGCTTTGTATTCTACGATACGGAAACGACCGGAACGCACACGCGCTTCGACCAAATCCTTCAGTTTGCTGCCATCCACACCGACGACAATCTCGTCGAACTCGATCGCTTCGAGATTCGGTGCCGGCTCCAATCTCATGTTGTGCCGCATCCCGGAGCGTTGGCAGTCACGGGCATGACAATCGGGCGGGTGACGAGCAATGATCTCATCTCGCATTACGAGATGATCCGCCTCATTCGCTCCCGCTTACTCGCCTGGTCGCCGTCCATTTTCGTGGGCTACAATTCCATCAGCTTCGATGAAGAGCTACTTCGCTCAGCGCTCTTCCAAACGCTTCATGACCCCTACCTGACGAACAAGGGAGGCAACTCTCGGGCAGACGCGCTCAGTCTGGTTCGGCTCGCTTCAGTGTTTGCCCCGGAATGCTTATCGGTACCGTGTAACGATAAAGGCGCATCGGTCTTCAAGCTTGACCAACTGGCGCCAGCGAACGGCTTCAATCACTGCAACGCTCATGACGCCCTTGCCGACGTGGAAGCCACCATCCACCTGGCGCGGTGCATCATGGATCGAGCTCCGGATTGCTGGAGCCGCTTTCTCCGCTTCTCGTCGAAGGCGTCATCCATCGCCTTCATCGACAGCGAAGAAGCGTTTCTACTTACCGAATTTTACCGCAATTGCGCCTACCACTTTGTCGTGGCTCCACTCGGTCGCGAGGTGAACAATCCGGCTGTGTTCTATTGCCTCGATCTTAGGCATGATCCGCAAACCATCGCAGCCTTGCCTGACGCGCAGCTGAGTGCGTTTATAAAGCGATCGCCTAAGCCCATCCGCAAGGTGAAAGCGCACAAGGGACCTCCTATCGCGCCGCTCGACGAGTGTCCCAGCGACTTCCGCGCAGATCTTGATGATGCAGCGGTGAGTGCTCGTTTGGAGTACCTTGCAGCTCATCCTGAGTTTTCGGAGAGGATCTTGGCGGTCATCGCAGCCGACGCGGACGAATATGAAGAGTCAGAGCACTTCGAAGAGCAGATCTACGGAGGATTTCCGTCCTACGCCGATGCACGACGAATGGAGCGTTTTCATGCTGAGCCCTGGGAAGCGCGACCGGCGATCGTGGCATCGTTCGAATGCGAGAAGTTACGTCACTTCGGAGCTCGGATCTTGGTCCAGCACCGCCCGGACCTTGTTGACCAGGAGCAGCGGGCAGCACTGAAGGAAGCGCTTTACGGGAGGCTGCATGCCGACCCCGCGCCAGCGCGGAAGTGGACCACCATCAAGCAAGCCCGCTCCGCCGTCGCCGAAATGATGATCGGAGCGGACGATGCTCGCCGCAGCATGCTGCAAGACCTTGATGCGTATCTTCTAAACCTCGCAGCCTGAACAGGTGCTCGACCGTGACCTGAACATCGGCACGTCCCTTGGTGTTTGTGATATACACATGTTACATGATGCTTTCGTTGACATTTTGAGCCGCAGGGTGGACAAGGTCGTCAGCTCGATTCGGCAGAGGACGTCAGCATGAACAGTGAGACAAAGGCTGCGCCTAGCCACCCATCGGTGATGCTGGGACCCTTCCTTGGCCAAGTGACGACGGAGAGCATCAAGGTCTGGCTACACCTTGAAAGCGTCCACGAGGCCGTATGGGTCACCTTGCACCCTCAGTCCGCAGACCAGCCCTCGGCCGCAAGCGCACGCCTAGAATTCAAAGCGGAGAGGCTGTTTACCGACTGCGTCGAGCTTACCGGGCTGCGACCGGATACCCGCTACTTCTACAAGCTATGGACCAATCCAGCTCTTTCGCTTCCGCTCGACCTGCAAGGCCTTGAGCCTGGCGAATTGCAGTTCCGGACGCTGCCTGCCGACCCTGCAGCTCAGATCGATTTCGTGGTGATGAGCTGTCACAACCCGACTGTAGCAATGGCTGATGGGTTTGAGGGCCATGCCGTCTGGGCCGACCTCCCCCAGATCATCTCCAGCGACAGCAATCAAAACGTGCGGTTCGCGCTCATGGTGGGCGACCAGGTCTATGCCGACGAATGGCAGGCCAAGATACTGGCTGAGCCTAGCGAGCAAGGGCGCCTTGCTCTGTATCTTGAGGTCTATCGCAAGTTCTGGAGCAACATTCATTACCGCCGTGTTCTGTGCCGGCTGCCGGCGATGATGATCTGGGATGACCATGACATAACTGATGGCTGGGGATCCGAACTGTCGTCCTTTGTTGGCGATACCGCCGCCTTCAAACCCGAGTGGACGAACCTCTTCCAGGCTGCCTTTCGGACCTTCTCGGTCATGCAGGCCAGCCGCAACCCGGCTCCGCTCGCTCAAGATCCGCGGGATGGCCTAGACTTTGGATTTCGCGTCGGACCGTGGGGCTTTATCTTCCTGGATCTGCGCACCAACCGCAACGTTCGTTTGCGGCGGCTGCTGACCCCCGAACAGGCGTTCCGCATCAGGCAATGGGTCGAAGCCAACTCGGCTGGCATGCAGACGCTATTTGTCGTCAGCCCTGTGGTGTTCTCGCACGGCAGCCCGCTTCTCGAGGAAAAGACCACCCGCTACTGGCCGTTCGTCATGAGCCTGGTCGATTTCGTGGCCAAGCGGACGCGCTGGGGCAAAGGGCTGCACACCCGCTTCAGCAAGTCGGTCGGCGACATTCGCGACGACATCGCCGATTCCTGGGGAAGCCCCGAGAATGCTGCACAGGCCGACGAGATGCTGGGCTACCTATTCGATCTCCAGAACGATGCAGAGCAGCCAACCAGCGTGATCATCCTGAGTGGGGATATTCACACCTCGGGATACGCTAACATCTACTCGGCCGATCCAGCGCATAAGGTGAGGGCGTCAATCCCGCACATCACCTCAAGCTCAGTCTCCTACACGCCGTTTAATTGGCTCCTGGAGGCGATCTACCGCTACGCCAGCAAGACGGTGGAGCTCGGTCACAAGAAGCTCTTTTCATCGCAGGTCAGCCATCACTTCTCTTCAAGGAGCGTAGCAGTGCTGTCCCTTCGGCCGATGAGGGCTGAGGGCGACTTTCAGCTCAAGGTGAAGTACTACCTCGAGGGCTATCCAGAGCCTCAGACGCTGATCTTCGACCTGGCACGAAGTTCGCACCGCGAAGACATTGCCTGGGTAGCGCAGAGCAAGCTGTTTGCCCCCGAGTTCGCGCCGACGAGCAGAATCGATGTCGACGCGGTGCTACGTGAGAAGGCCCGAACTTCCACCACACCGCTGAACTGGCGCGAGTCCATCGTTGACCTGATGAAATTGCTGGACCTCGACAGCAGTCTTGGAGCGCGCAAACGGCTAGCCCAGGAGTGGGGCTACACAGGCCCTCTCAATGGCTCGGCTGCAATGAACGTATGGCTGCATCAGCAGATCGTTGCGAAATTTCAGCAAGCGGGGGGAACGGTTCCTGAAGCTGCTTTGCCTAACGGGCCCCGAGGCACGGGAGAACCCGCATAATGCGCCTCTTCACCTGGATAGCTGCTGCTGCCGCTGCAGCACTAACTGCGGCACCAGCCTCGGCTGACGAAAATCGCCTCCACACCTTCCATTGTCTTTCAGCTTGTCCGGCCGGCGCGCCCGACAACAGCGATATCGTCGTGCGTGAGATCTACACGCTCGCCGCAGATCCGCTGACCAAGCTCGCGGTGTGGGTGGCGTATCGCGTCACCAAGGACACTGTCGGCCCCTCGAAGGATCGCAACTGGTCAGTCGATCCGTGGCTTGCTCCCGAAGAGACGCTCGAAGAAGACGACTACAAGGACTCAAACGCACAGCTGCAGGTCGATCGCGGGCACCAGGCACCGTTGGCGGCATTCTCCGGCACAGCTTTTTGGGCAGACACAAACCGCCTCTCCAACATCACCCCTCAGGCGAATGCGCTGAACCAAGGCTCCTGGCAGCAACTGGAAGCGCAGGAGACCAAGCTTGCCAAGTCCAAAAACCTCGCAATCTACGTCCTTACCGGCCCCCTGTTTGAACGCCTGATGCCGGCCTTGCCGAAGGCTGATGAACGGCACCGCGTGCCATCTGGCTATTGGAAGGTGATCATGACGCAGGACGGCCGGATGAGCGCGTTCATCTTCGATCAGGGCACGCCTCGGAACGCGCGCTACTGCGACCAGCGCAAGAGCCTCGATGAGGTGGAACTTAGGGCAAGGCTGCTGTTGCTGCCCAAGCGGCCAACAGAATTAGCGTCGCTCGATGCTGAAATAGGCTGCGATTGAAGGCAAATTTCTAAGCTCGTGATCAATGACCGGATGGATATAAGCTAATGGATCTGCAAATTACGGGTCTTCGCAAGCAGGGTGCCGCCGACGAGGAATACGTCCTCTTGGAGGCCACAGCAGATTGCAATCTTGCCGATTACATCCTGTGCGACACGACGTTCACATCAGCAGGCAAGGTCTCGAACCACCTTCGCCATACCTACTGGTTCCCGCCGAAGGCGGTGAAACGGGGTGAATTTGTGATCCTTCGTACCGGTACAGGCAAGAACGGCACCTTCACGACTACAGCCAAGCAGGTCGTCCATCGCTTCTTCTGGGGGCTAGGCTCTGCAGTTTGGAACAACAGCGGCGATGCCGCTGTGTTGCTTGAGGTGAGTGCCTTCGCGGTAGCCAAGGCGGTCTAGGCAGGCGATGGGTCTCTAACTTGCCTTGGAGGTGCATCTCTTAACCGAGAGGCGGCATGTAAGGTGGTCATGAAGCTTGAGAACCTATTGCTATGGCTGGTGTTGGCTACCGGCGCCGTGCTGCTCCTTGCCGTCGTCGGCCGCCTGTCGCAGCGAAAGCCGTTAGTCACCAAGAAGCGCTTTCTCACCGAAACGGAAGCACGCGTTCTCGCCATGCTTGAGGCAGCGCTGCCGGAGCACCGCATTATGGCGCAGGTCGCAATGGGTGCCTTGCTCCAAGCTGGCTCCAAGGATCGCAAGAAGGCTCATTCTGCTCGCAACATGTTCGCGCAGAAAATTGTCGACTTCGTCGTGGTGACGCGAGCCACGGCGGAGGTCGTTGCTCTGATTGAATTGGATGATCGTACCCATCAGGCCGCTAAAGACCGCAAGAGGGACGCGATGACTGCAAGCGCCGGATACCGCACCATCCGGTTAGCCGCAGGACGGAGACCGACAGCCGAAAGCGTGCGTGCTGCCGTCGCAGAGCTAGGGGTGCCCGCAGCCTCGCTTACAACCGACCAGCATCGCCAGCATCGCTGAACTCTGCGAGAGGTGTCGGAAGGAAGATTCAGGCGTCGGCAGCGCAAGGGCTGCAAAGCAGGTGTGATAAGTGTTGCCGCTGGAAATAACTTAGCATCAACAGCAGCGGGTGCCGGGGAGCGCTAGGCACATGCGCTCAACCCGGCCCCTGCGGCCCCCGAGCGGCCCGCCTATCCCTTGTGGTTCGCACAATCCTACAACGCAAGCGCAGAAGTCTTGCGCTTAAGGAGGAGCTATCTCGGTGCGACTGCGCTTGAAGCCGTCTGGTCCAGGACGTTCTGATTGCAGATGACCAGCACAGTCATAATGCAGGGAATGTGAGAAAACGGCATCCGCCGATCAGAACAACTGCTCGAACACCTTCGAGTCCGCCGCAAGCAATCTGCGAAGCATCTGATTGGCGTAGAACATATCGGGCCGTGCCTGCATCGGCAGGACGATAGTGGTATAATCCGGCGCTTCTTGATCTAGCGTGAAGGTCACGAGCCCGACGCCGTGAATAGAGCAAAGCGCCTTCAAGCGCCCCATGTCGTCCTCACCCGTGGTGTTCGGAACAACAATGTAGCTTTTGTGACTAAAAAGTCGGTACGCAACGGCTTGTCCGAAAGCGATGACTGGTTGGTTCGGATCGATCTTGATTTCGGCAGAAACAATCTGAGGCTCGAACTTCAGCATGTCATGAGTGCGTGGCTTCAGCACTCCGATAACGTCCGGCGTACCCCACTTACCCCGAAGCACGCTGCCGCCCAGTGCGACCGCCGTGTTTACCTCTTCTGCTACGTCGACCAGCCACTCTGCGAAGCTCTGGTAGAAGTCGCTTTCGAGGTATGTGACCTTCGTTCGGTTGGGAGTTTCCACTTCAACCGGCGTCTGCGCAATTGCTGCATCTTCCGCGATAGCGGCCTGATCCTCAGCGTCAGCTAGCGCCGCCAAGCGATAGATCCCGCGCCCAACCTTTTCGATACGGTCATCACCCGTGAAGAGCGCATGCGTGGCGCCGCGTATGCTGTTGTGCGGAGTATCCGGTTCTGCCGAACTTAGTGCCTTGAGAAGATCACTCCAGCGCACCCCGCCAGGGGATTGCTCCAGCAGCTGAAAAGCACGATCCTGGATTTGCTTACGATTTAGCTTCGCCATCGCCTCTTCTCGCTACGCAACGAGGCATGGTCAACACGGCTGCTCCTCTTCGCAGAGCTTCACTGTAAAGTTCGAAGCAACTGCATCGCCAGATCCAGGTTTTGCAATTTGGCGGCGTGGCGGCTCACCGTCTCGCTGGAAGACGAAAGATCGTCTTCCAACTCTTGCAGCAGGCTCAGGACTTCATTCAGGGCGGATCGGCTGTCTGGCTGCGATCCGCGTGTAGCCAATCTTCTTGCTTCAGGAGATAGAGCGGACCCTGACTTGATGGCCCGCACAGCCTCGTCTACCCGCGCCTGATCAAGACGTTCTGGTGCAGCCATCCAGTCCTTGACCGCCACTTCGCTCGAGAAGCGCAGGCCGCACTGTTTCCCTGAACTCCAAGCCACCGTTCCACGAACTATGAGACTAGCGCGGACGAGCAGCACATCCGTTCCTTGCGGCGGTGTGAGCGGCGTATCGATCATTGCGCCGGTAAGAGACATATTGCGGATGCGGACAGGAGACTGTTGGCTTCCCGCCCGCAGGATCGCTGAGAGGAAGATGCTCGACCGAGGACTGCTACGCTGCTGCTCACTGTCGCGTGGCTCGTGCACGTCTTCGCTCATGGCGAAGAAACCAGTCGAAAACTAAAAATCTCCGTTTCAACCACTTTGGACTTAAATTGCGCGGCATTCCATCGCGCAAGCGCCAAGGAGGGCATCCACCGACAGGCTAATCAAGATATGTGAAGTATTCCGGCCGCCCAGACCAACTACTCCAAAACTGCTTTCCGTCCCAGTAGGTGGCTTTTCCGTCACGTACTTTGCGCTTGGCTCGCCAAACGTTTTTGGATCCGAAGTTATCGAGGGCCGACCCATTCAGGATGGGCACCTCGGTTCCCTCAAGTGCATCCCCGGTGATTGTCTTATTTGGCAAGCCCATCAAGAGGGCTGCGTGCTCGCTCTCCTTTATCACCAGAGCGAAGCGATTAAGAATCATCGTCACTCCGGTGCTCGCATGTACGACGCGCACATCCGGCTTTTGTGCGACCTCGCGGAGTATCCGTGAGACCTGGGAAGAGGCAACCAGTTGCGACTTGTCTTGAATAATGCCGGCCGTGGCGGCTGCGCACCAATCTACCACGTCCTGGGACGTGCAAAGATCAAGTGCGCCGCTAGTGCGATTGGCGAACTTCTTGGCGCTCGGAAGGTAAGAAGAAGTCGTCACGAAAAGGCTCTTCGGTGCTTGCTCGACGGCAGCTGCTCCATGCAGCGCCTGAACCGCTTCAAGCCCAATCTTATTTGTTGGGTGGTAGCGCTTCACCTGAACGAGGGTCAGCATATCGCCGATCGGGTCGCGCTGCAGGAGCCTGATATCAACGCCGCCATCATTGCTACCTGGGCCGAGCTCCGCTTTGAAGCCTCTCGCCTGGAAAATGCGGAACAGTAGTATTTCGAACTGACGCCAGTGCAGGTTCTCCAGATCCTGGGGTCTCTTCACAAAATGCTGGTACAGCTCCTCTGAGACGTCGGCAAAATCTGGCTGAATAAGGCTGCAGATCCACTGCCATCGAGCAAACTCTGCAAAAGCAGATTCCAAAAGGCTGTCATCTTCGACGTAGAAATGAAGGTTGTCGGAGGTCGCTTGCGAGTACCAAAACCCGTGCTTACTCAAAATCTTGAGGAAGGTATCCCACCCGCGGATAGATCCCTCAAGCATCGCGTTGAACTCAACGCTGAAGTACAGAATAGAGATGATCGTGGGACTTTCTGGCTCGCCGTCCACATGATCAGCGTAGGTCGTGAATCCACAGTCGCGCCAAATTCCAAGCTTCTTAGCCACGCTTCGACATCAGCTTCGAAACGCCTCACCTTGTCAGTGAGATCAGCGTCCGACGGGCGAGCAAGTGCCATCTTGCAGCTTAGTACCGCCTTGGATCAGTCTTTCTTCGCGGTGAGGTGCCTGCTCAGATGCTTGTTCATCTCGAACATATCTGAGGACTTTTTACCGAACACTTTTGCAAGCTTGTCGTCGGCATTGATCTTACGCCGGTCCTTCGCATCCTGAAGATCGTTCTTCTTGATGTAGGCCCAGACTTTGCTGACGACCTCGCTGCGGGGCAAGTCACCCTTGCCAACCACCTCAGCCAGTTCAGCGGACGGAGTCACCGGCGCTGTAATGCCTCCACGCGCTCCTCGAGCCCGCTTCCCTGTTGCCTTGACCTTCTTGGCTGCGGCCGCTGTCTCGGCCTCGCCCCGCTTTTCCGCTGTTCGCGCCATGAACTACTCCGTCGGTGGCTTGCTCACATCGAGCAACAAGCCAAGAATATACGCGCCCCAGCCGGCTTTGTTGCCTGTCTCTTCTCTTGGTAGCTGAGTGCTCCGGTCTCCTGGCAGGCCAAGGCACCGTCACCGCCCTACAAGGAACTGGCCGGCGACATCGCGCGCTCTCGTCACAGCTATCAGGTGACACAATGGACGAATTTGCCCGGTTGATGAGTATGGAGGGCGTCCGCCCGCTCGGTCAGATCAAAGAGAGAACGCGCGGCCGCGGTGAAGAGCCAGTCCCGAATTCCCCTCAACACACAATTGAGGCATCCGCGCGGAAGCCTGGTGACCATGTGTGGGTTACCGGTCCTCGCGCGCGTACTGCACTGGACACAGCGCTTGAGCGTCTTGCCATCGAGGTCCGAGACGGTCGCCGCGGCTGGGCAGTCGGCATAGGCCAGGATGGCAGATCGGTAACTTTGCCGGCGGCGTCGGGGGCAGCATCTTTGCTTGGTGCCGCAGATCGCGAATCTCTTCGCATCATGGTCATCGGGGGCGATGGCTGGACGTTCGTCCTACATCCCCTGATGGGAGTCGCCACTCTCGATGAGGATCCTGGTGGATCGGACTGATCGAGCCCAACGACTGATGTTGGACGGCCTGAAACGATGACAGCGAGAACGGTGGAATCTGGACGCCTACGCGCCTTGCTTTGCTTTGCGAGGTCTCGGTGTCGGCAACTCCGCCGCTGTGACGCGCAAGAGCTCACCGAGCCAATCGGCATCCTCCCAGCGATCGGCTTGTATCAGCAGCTGCGGCTTGGCGCCGGGGTATGGCGGCGCTTCATCAACCGGACCGGCATGGACGCGACCCGATGGCGTCGGCTTCACAAAGAGCTGATCATCGCACACCGACCCAACCATCTTGCCGTCGACGTAGATACCGTACTCGCCGAACATTGTTTTGGCCGACACCGTGCCAGCGGTGGCCGCCTGTTCGATCAGGTGGTCAATTGTGCGTTGTTGCGTTGCCATTCCTCAGCGTAGCCGATGAGCGGAGCGGCAGACAATAAATGGCGACACGATCGAATGACCGCCTCGGATCAACGCTGTCGACCCAAACTCACTTGCTAGCCGCGTGAGCGGTCCAGAATGAGCGCAAGTTCACCTGGAAGCTCTTGCTGACGTCCTTCACCTCGTAGGTCATAGAACGCCTGCTACCCTCGATCCTGGCGATTAGCGCCGGTGCGTTCATGATGCGCTGGTAGTCGCCAGGAGAAACACGAGCGAACCCGCTCTCGCTCACCCGAGTGGATGCAGTGCGCGTCACGCTGTTGTAACTGGTGGTGCCGACATCCCGCTCACCGCTGACGACCTCGAGCGGTATCGGAGCCCCCTCCCCTGTTACGAAGGTGATCCTTTGGAGCTGCCCAAGGCTAAGGACATCCCCGGCGCCGCCACCCTCTGATGTCTCATTGTGAACAAAGAAGCTAAGGGCAGCGATCGCTCCATCCGACTTCTGGCGGCTGACCACCGGCTCAACGAAAACGCCGCTGCTGTCGATGTGAACGCCGCCGGCCAAGCTCTTCTTGCTGATCCGGTTCCATACACCAGTGAAGGTAGTTGTACCCGAGGTGGAAAAGCGATCATCGCTTTGTTCCACCTTGAACTTCGGCAACCCGAAGAGACCAGCCGATGCTGGAGCTGCGAGCGCGATCAAAAGGCACGCCGCAAAACTATGGACTGATTTCACGCTGATCCCCCTTTGTCGGATACCTTACCAACACAGATATGCGGTCTTGTTTAGCACGGTCTTATCGAAGCAGTGTCCCCTGAACTTCGTGTCCACCCCGGTGCCTCCCTGCGCAACAGCGGAAACATCAGTACATGCCTGACTGATGCGCAGATCCGTCAACCAGGTGTTGCCGGCGCTGGCGAAGGTGCAGGTAGCGACCACTTTACTCTTCCATCATAGGTGTCGGTGATCGGCGTGCCGTCCTGATCCTTGACTGGATCAAAGCGTGCCCGGATCCGAACCAAGCGGCAGGTAGTAGCGTCGAGCACTGCAGAACCACTGCTTGACGTGATGTCGCACGCAGTCACTCGGCCGGACGTGTTGATCGTTGCTCTAAACCCAACCACTCCCTGCTCGCCAGCGGCCAGGGCTGTTGATGGGTAGTCATCGGCGGTGATGACGCTCGCGACCAAGCGATTGCGTTCATTCGTGCGATCTGTCGGTGTCGAGAAAGGATCACGCGGAATGTGGTTCCAGCGGTTCCATTCGCGTTGCTTCGCCTGGTCGTCCGCGACGAGATAAGTCCAGCAGCGTTCGAAGGCTGCCTTGGCGGCCGCCGAGCCCGCGAGTGTCAGCTTATCTACCACTGTTTCCTTGCGGTAGACGTGGAGAGATTTGCTTTTGGCGAAGGTCGGCATGAAATCGGAATAGGGAAACGCAGCGAGAAAGCCCTTGTGGATCCCATCCTCAAGCCCAAACACCGTGCGCTCGTAGAAGCTATCGTTAAAGCGATACTCGAAGTCTGGATACTCCGCGTTCTTCTTCGCTGACCAATTATAGTTGCTCAGCGCGACATAGATGAACTCAGGATCGTCCACCTTTCGAATAAGGTCGAGGCGGGTATCGCCAGGCCCTTCGAACTCCTCACGCATGATGCAGAAGCCGCGATCCTTCAGGGACGCGCTTTCCCGCGCAGCAACATCATAACCACCATGCTCACCGAAGCTTCGCGCATGGCCGGTCGACGAAATCAGGACGGCCATTGCCAGAAGCGAGCATCGCATCGCGCCTTTACAGTGGCTCGAAGAGGTCTGGACTGGATCGCTACGCATTATAGCTCCTCACCGTCCTCGTACTCCGAACGGTACTCGTCCATCTTTTCTTCGACGGCTTCTTCATAAGCCTCCTGCCCCTCGTCGAACGACGGCGAGCTGCTGGTGCCTCCATCAGAGTGGCCTTCGGCTGCATACTGAAATCCGGCGTCGTGACCGCTGCAGTCGATTGAGCAGGGTCCGCTGTAACCCTCCTCTGCGACTTCTTCCTCAGCACGCTCCCTGGCTGCCTCCTCATCGAAGGTATCGCGCTCGGTCAATGCCTCGTCATCATACTCCGAATAGCTCTCGGAGACGCTGCTGTCCGAGGCACCGGACGAGCCGCAGGAAGCTAGAAGAGCGGCGGCAATCGCGAGGCCTGCGTACCTCATTCGCAGCCCACCCCGTCACCATCACGATCGAGCTTGCGCGAGTAACCTGGATCCCCGGCGCGAACCGGAGCCGCTCCGGCCGCACGAGCAGCCGTACACTTAGCAAAGGTGAGCCCGCCAGAGGCCAGCGCAGAATAGGCGCGCCTGGGTGCGGGCGTCCCTCCGCCGCCGCGGTGACAATGATAACCGCCAGTCTTGCGATTGTTGGGACAGCCCTCAGCATTCAGACCACCAGGATGGGCGAATGATACATTTGGGCTACTCGAGGCGAACACTAAAGCGATGCCGGTCAGGACACGCATACAACCCCCTAATCTAACCGAGCGCTACGTTTCTGCGGGACAAGTGAAGCGAAAGAAAGAGGCGAAGTATGGCTGCGAATGCTAAGATTGGACTAAGCGACCTCGCAGAGCCTGCCTCGCGATCCGTGTTCAAAATCAATGGACCAACTGCTCGCAGATAAGCGGAGGAAAATTTTGCTTACGCAGCATTAGATAGCTGCGATGTCCCTCGTATTCCTGAGATGCATTACGAGTGAGAGCACTCAAGCTGCCGTGTGAGGTGAGGCAAGCTGTGACTTCAGCAGCGGCCAGCTAACGCGAATGTCCTGATGATAGGTGTCTTCGTCGGCTGCACGTAGCAACCGCGGGTCTGCATACCAGGCCCGCTGTTGCGGGCTGAGAAAATTATCGATCGGCTCCTGATACGGAACGGCCAGGTTGATCCGAGTTCGCTGGGCGGCGGACAAAGGGAGATGGCGTGCGGTATTCTTGCGCAAGTAGAATTGCGGTTCGCGATCCAGGCAGAAGCGGCCATCCATTATCGGTGTGAAGCCTTCGATACGGGCAAAGGCATCGAGGTCGGACCGTGTCACCACCGCCGGATCAAACTGAACCTTGACCGCTTCTTCGCCCGCGATCCAACCTGCGTCAGTTGTAAGCACGCCAGGGTGTTGAGCGAGGCTTGTCTCTCCTGACCAAAAACAGGGTGTCAGGTACGTGGCATTTTTCGCCAGGCCTTGCTCGATCAGCAGGTCTCGCCTCAGAAGACGGAAATACTCCGGCACCTCGCGGCCAAGCACCTCTAGCGCTTCACTTAGCTTTCCATGCAAACCCAGCGGATCATAGCGATCGGCCATACGGGGCAGAAGCTCGGTCCCGTCCGGCCGGAGAAAGCGCACCACCGGGTTGTTCCACGACCTCTCGCCATAGTGCCGCAAGACCTCAGCATCGGCGCCGGGATGGTTGTTGAAGATCGCCAGCGGCACGAAGTGCTCGGCAATGAACTCCACCATCAGAGGGTGTGTGAGAACGTCCTGACCAAAATGGATGCAGGTCGAGCATCCCGGCACTTCCTGAAAGAGCAGCAGCACTGGTTTGCCCTGCGTGGCCGCAAGCGTCGTGGCATGATCGTGGTCGCGCATCCAAGCAACATCGCCCAGCTCTCGATGCTCGCGGAGTGAAATCGCAGCGTTTTTCATGACTTCTATCTAGTCGAAAGTGATGGCATTTCACGAAATTCTTTTGATGCCGAAGCGGAAAACGCGGACTAAGCAAGTCATGACTGCGAACAATCTGCAACTTGTCTATAGAAACTATAGCTAAGGGCTATTGGAAAACGGTGAGCTCAGACTTCATGGTGCTCGGATCACAGTGGTGCCTTCACGGCCAAAGGTTGGAGCTAATTTAGCGAATTTCGCCGATGCCGGATCACCTCATTCAGGACGACACTCACCAACATTCCTGATGGAACAACGATCGTATGAAGGAGAACCGCCATGGCTTCTACCGCAGGATCCGCCGCTGAACTTCGCGTGCAGCGATGGATCGCTGGCGATGGCAAGGAGCTCGAAACTCCGCTCACTCTTTCGGATTTGGGACCAGGCCCAAAAATTCTCTTTGCGTTTCAGCACTGGTGCCGCGGTTGTCACGTGCACGGCTTTCCGACGTTGCAGCGGCTCCACGCCGCGCTTGCGTCGAAGAACATTGGATTTGCGGTGATCCAGACAGTTTTTGAAGGCGCCAGCGAAAACACCTTCGACAAATTGCGGCTGAACCAGCTCGAATATGACCTGCCAGTCGCGTTCGGCCACGATCCCGTTCCCGAAGGTGGCCGACTGCCCACCTTTATGGAGGACTATCATACACGTGGTACGCCATGGTTCAGCGTGATCGATGCTGGCGGGGCGGTCGTCTATTCGGACTTTCACCTCGATGCCGAGAAGCTGATTACGTACCTGATGCGAAGCTCACCGCCATCGGGAGCCACTTAGGTCTTCTCTACTGTCACACAGCGTCGTGGCGACCTCGATGATCTACCAATAATCGGGGACACGGCCTGATGAAGTAGTTCCTTTCAACTTAGGCTGTCGTGAGGTGGCGCATGAAAATTGGGATCATCGGGCTAGGCCGAATGGGGGCGAACATTGCTCGGCGCCTAATCCGTCACGGGCACGACGTCGTAGTCTACAACCGCTCGCCAGAACCGGTTGCAACCCTAGTTTCTGAAGGTGCATTCGGTGCAGCCGGGCTTGCCGACATGCGGGGCAAGCTCGACAAGCCTGCTATCTTCTGGGTGATGCTGCCGGCCGGTCAGCCCACTGAAGAAATGATTAGCGCGCTTTCCGATATTGCCGGGCCTGGCGACATCATCATCGATGGCGGCAATGGCTTCTTCAAGGACAGCGTCCGCCGCGCAAAGGCGCTTGCCGATCGCGGCATCCACCATGTCGATATAGGCACTTCGGGCGGAGTGTGGGGTCTCGAGCGCGGCTACTGCATGATGGTTGGCGGCAAGAAGCCGGTTATCGATCATCTCGATCCCATTCTCTCCGCTCTGGCGCCGGGATTGGGCACGATCCCGCGCACTGCAAACCGCAGAGAAGGCCATGACCCACGCGCCGAAAAGGGCTACATCCACGCGGGACCGGCCGGGGCAGGTCATTTCGTAAAAATGGTTCACAACGGCATTGAGTATGGCCTCATGCAGGCCTACGCCGAAGGCTTCGACGTCCTGAAAGGCCGGTCATCAACGAACCTGCCCGAAGACGAACGCTTCGACATCAACCTGACCGACGTTGCAGAGGTCTGGCGCCGAGGGAGCGTAATCTCGTCCTGGCTGCTCGACCTGTCGGCAGCGGCGCTCGCACGTGATCAGATGCTCGATCAGTTCTCAGGCCACGTCTCGGATTCTGGCGAGGGTCGCTGGACGATCGCGGCGGCCATGGAGGAGGCGGTGCCCGTCAACGTACTTTCCGCTGCGCTGTACGCGCGCTACCGAAGCCGCGTCGATCACACCTTTGGCGATAAGCTCCTCTCAGCCATGCGCCTGGGCTTCGGCGGGCATGTTGAGATGCCGCAGTAATCGAGATAGCCGGCGTCACGATGCGTTGATCGCCCAGTGAGCGAGCCACATCAGGCCTGCATCTGTCGGAGGGAAACTCCGAACGATGCGGCAGGCGCAAAGCGAGGCTTAGTCAGTGAGCACTATGTCCCTCTGCCCATGCTTGCCTCGAAGCATGACCACCACCTCGTAATCACTATCGGCTGCTAATCTACGAAGCAGACTGACGTCATCAGTGCCTCGCTTCTCCATCTTGGAGATGTTGGCCTGCGTGGTGCTCAGGCGAACCGCAGCCTGCACCTGGGATAACCCCAGCTCCTGTCGGATCCTCCGAAACATGCTTGCCGCACTTCGAAACTGATCGCGTAGCCGCGCAACTTTCGCATGCTGCTCCGGCGTGAACTCAGGCTGCCAGTCAACCGCACCAGCGAAGAAATCTTCACTCATAATCTTGTCTCCAGCTCACCTGTCAGTGAGGGGGATACCGGGATCGCCGAACCGCACGAAGATCGTGCTGGGCTCGGCATCAGTGTCCAACAAAATACGCACCCAAACCATGGCGACAATCTCGCCTTGTTCGCGGTACTCGATGGTGACACCCTCGATGTTATCCACTGTCTCAGAATCAAGACCGCAGACCGCATCCAGTCCGTCTTCCTCAAGCGCCATCTTCAATGCGGCGAGCAACAGCCTAGCCTCTTCCGGCCAAGACTGAACCGCGGTGAAAAGCGCCTCGCTGAGCCTAACGGTGTAGTTCGTACCCATGTCGCGTGGTTCCTTCGTTTGATCGCTTCTTGCGATCCCTTTGCAAGGTCATGTCCGGTCTCCATTTCATCTAAGCCCGGGAAATTCCGAGCTGTTGCTCATGTAATGTATTCCTCTGTGGAATACAACCCTTGGTTATAAAGACAGGGGTCCGCAGTGCGGGCGGGCACGGGAACTATGGGTCTGCCTTAGAGTGGCGCTGTGGCTGAGCGGTGGTGAGAAGGGCGAGCGCTCAGCCGCAATGTTGCCCTATAGGTGCCTGGGCGGAAGGAGTGCGCAGCAGTGCGGGACTACTTGCGCATGGGGTTGGACCGCTGCGCTGTCGTGATCCCTATCGGAATAGTGCCAGCCTACGGGGGCACCTCGAGCACCATCGCCGCAAACGGGCAAGCCGGCCGTCATCTGCCATGCGGGTGGCCAACTGGATCAAACATGATGCGGGCGCGGAGCGCGGCTGAATCCATCATGCTACCGAAGATGGCGGAGCCACCTGGAGCGATCCGCCCGTCGAGCAAAAGGCTGCGGGCTCAATGGCCCTCTATGTCGAGCCTAGACGCTCCTAAGCCCTCAATGAGCTGAACATCTGATCCAGTCGCTCTTGGAAGTCGGAAGTAAAAGCTCGAACAAAGCGCTCGAAAACTTCGCGAGGTAGTAGCAGCAGTCCACCGCCCGAGCCGGCCGTGGCTATTGCGCCTCGAGTACTTGGTTTTTCGAGAACCTGGAAAAATGGCGAAGGTCCTAAGCCCGATGAGCCATCGCCGATGCTTTGCAGCGCCTTCGGAAAGAGTGCGAGGACCGTACTTGCCCCGCTTGCGCCACGCTGAGCCCAAGCCTCACGGATTGCTGCCAGACATGTCTCTCGGTTGAGCCCAATCAGTCGGGAAGCATCTACCGTCGTCGCGCCGGCATCCATCAGTTCGAACGCGCACACGAACAACAATAGTTCGCTGAAATCGTAGCTTGCCGTTCTGCCGCGGCCGCCGTGGTCCTGCTTGAGAAACGCAAGTCGCTGCATCTGTTTGAGCCGAGCCATCACAGCCCGCTCCTGGTGCGGTCGGAGCCCATGCATCGCTGAGACGATGCGCGCCACCTCGACCAACGGAAACTCAATCATCCTGCCAACCAACCCATCCACCAGAGGATTCTCACATGCTGACCGGTTTGCCCACCCCACTGGGGCGCATTTGCGTGCTCGACATCGAAACCAGCATCGATACCGAAGCCATCAAGCTCCTCGCCGAAAGGCGCCGCGGCAGCGAGAACGCGAGCGCACTCCGCCAGGTTGTCTCTGCAAGCATCCTCAGTGCCATGGAAGACGATGGCAACTGGGAGGTCACCGCCATAGACACGATGTCGACGATCTCGATCGACCACGAACAACCGTCGAGCACACAGGAAGAGGATGTGCTCGCCTTCGTTGATCAGCAGCTTGCAGATCTAGAAGCGGCAGGAGGCGTCTTGGTCACCTACAACGGCGTGGCCCATGATCTCCCCATCCTCTGCCGGAGGGCTGCCCGTCACCGCCTGTTCGAGGCTCAGGGGCTTCTCTCCCCTACTCTCAAGCATCTCGACCTACTCCACGCGCGACTGATGCCAAACGAGTCCTGGCCTAAGCTCAAGGAGCTCGCCGCCAGCTTCGGCATCCCGGTCGCGGCCAGGCTTCCGCGCAACGCTCAGGTCTCAGCACAGCAGGCCAAGGCGGAGGTCGATGTATGCGCGACGTTCCTCGTGCTGGTCTGCGAGCTCAGCTTGGCGAGGCAAAAACCGGACGCCTTCTACCTCGGCTGGCGAGCGTTGGGACGGTACATCCGGGAGGCTGGAAAACGAGGTGAGCACCTGCAGCAATTCGCGCGGCACATGCTGGGTAGGCCGGGCCCGGGCGGTGGGCCACTTTGAGGCAGGATATGACGAGTTTTTGGATGACGTGTTGCCGATACTCGGAGTACGCTCCAGAGGGAGAAAAGCTGCTGTGATGCCTTTTGGCACTACCATACGTAAGAGCACCTACGGAAAGAACGCCATCCCGTGCATTGCTTACGTACGGTAGTACCAGATTTCGCTCTGGATCGACCTTCGACTATCCCATATTTCTCGAGGAGTGCCACCGCTACCGAGGTCATCTAGCGATCACTAAAAGACCTTACGACCGCGACGCCACGATTACGCATCTCGCATTCAGCATCCCAGAACACTCCAGTGCGTTCTAGGATGATGGATACAGTCGAGAGCCTTCGTCAGAGGATGGAGCGTGCTGCGCTTGCCCTCGACTTTGAGGAAGCAAAGCACTGTCGCGACCAGATCGCGATGATGCGCGGTGGGGCTACCCAGAAAGAGGCTCAGCACGCCGATTTTGCGGGCCTTGAGCGGCAGGAACCGGGGGCGATGGGCCTGGGCACGAGCCTGCAAAGGCTTACCCCTCCGGTGGGGTGGAAGCGACCAGCCAAACCCGATCCAATGACCACTGGGCGTTCGTCGACCGGTCGACGTCGCCGCCCATGACTGCTGACGCTTGCCGCGTGACCCTCAATATGCTTGCGTCCCGCACTCCGGGCGGCACAATCTGCCCGAGCGAGGTCGCGCGCGCGATGGCGCCGGGAGACGATTGGCGTGAGGTCATGCCGGCAGTGCACTTCGCGGTCGATTGCCTGCTGGAGGAACGATTGGTCGCGCTGAGCTGGAAAGGTCAGCAGCTTACATCGCGCGCCGGGCCGTACCGTATCAGCCTAGAGACTTCGCAAACAAACTGAATCAGGTGCGCAATTCTAGCGGGTGACAATCTGACGGTGACCGCACTAGGGTACCTCGGTCGGCATAAGGCGTGAATTGTATGTTCGGGATTCTCCTCAGCCTCGCTGCAATCTCTATTTCCACGCAGCCTGCTGCTAACCCTCACGTTGCAACTACGCAGCCGAGTGAGCGTAAGCCACTGTGGCGAACGTTCTCGCGCGGCATGGCGGCAAACGAAGTGGCCGCCGCAGCCAAGGCGATGGGACTGACTGCGGTCGTACTGAGAGATAAGAGAACTGGCATCGAGTTTGTCGAAGTAAAAAAGGGACATGTGATGATAGGTGAGGAGCAATTCTCACCGACCTTCACGTTTGGAGGCGCTGGCCTCTTGTCCCTTACGCTAATCGGTCCCGGTGCATGCGGTGCGGAGAAGTCCAGCGGCCTTGTTAAACGCTACATGAGCCTGGTGGCCGAAAAATACCCTCAGGTAGTCGCGAGCACAAACGGCTTCGTTGGCGATCCGAGTTCCGGCAGCAGGATGTTCACGCGCTACTCGGACAGCGCAGTGCATGTCGATGTTGGCCTTGACGCTGAGCTCAACAGATATTGCGAGAGTTCCATGCATAGCGAGGTGTTCCTCCGCTACATGGCTGCCGAAGACAGCCAGCGAGAGCTACAACGCGGCAAAGATCAACGTGAGAAGGCAAAGCAGGAAGCTATTGATGACCTCTGAATGATCGCATTGAAGAACACGTGTTCCTCGGGACGTGTCGGCGACACGCAGGTTCTCGTCGCCAAACTCATCTGATTGTCCGCGAGTATAGGTGACGGCTAGCTAAGGAATGCTCGATGCTTGATCGAACACCATTTGCGTGGCTGCGAGAACGGGACGTCGACCTGCTTGTATGCGCTGAATTGCACGTCGATGGCGCACTAAGAGCATTTTTTGCTGACAAAGCCCAGATTGCCGGAGCAAAGTTCAACGGGGCTTGGGTCTCGCATGCAGAGCTGGACGGTGAGAGCGACCTGATCGTAGCTTGGGACGGTCCACAAGGCTCGGTTGTGGCGCTTATCGAGAACAAGATTGCCGCCGAGTTCCAGCCAGATCAGGCGCTGCGTTACAGCCAGCGGGCAGCACGGTGGGCGGCAACAGAAACGATTGACCGCGTCACATCTGTCTTGTTTGCTCCGTCCGACTACTTGTCTCGGCCGGGGAGCGAGGCCTTTCAAGTCAAGGCGAGTTATGAGGACGCCGCCGAAGCGCTTGAAGCCAGCAAAGATCCACGATCCTCGTTTCTCGCGAGCGCGCTCTTAGCAGGCATTTCCAGTTACCGCCGCGGTTATGTTGCCGTGCCCGACGAGCTGGTCTCCGGCATGTGGCAGCAGCTGTGGGAGCAGACTGCCAGGCTTGCCCCAGCGCTGCGCTTTCGTCGGCCCGGCGACAAGCCCGGCCGATCAACCTGGATCTACTTTCGTGAGGCGGAAGGCTGCAACGACCCAAAGCAGGCGGTGCTCGTCTGGAAAGCTGAGCGCGGCCAGGTCGATCTTCAATTTAGAAGTCGGTCGGCTGCTGACCTTGAAAAGGCCTGCATGCATTTGCTGCGTCCTAATATGTCGGTGGTCACGGCAGGCAAATCGGCGAGCATCCGCATGGAGGTGCCCCCGATAGACTTTTCGGGTGACACATATGGACAGCGGTCAGCAATCGAAGCGGGCATCACGGCCAGCGAGCAACTTCGGCAGTACTACGCGGCCAATCGAGCAGACCTAATAGGACCTGGGAACATGTAAGTTTGTCATTGGAGTGGACGCCAGCTGCGACATTGACTGGAGTCTACCATTCGGATGCTGCGCCTGCTGGCATCAGCATTCAGATTAGACCTTGCCGATGTTGCTCTTTGGGAATGGCGGCTGCGCTGCTTTAGCCTTGAACCAGCTAAAGCGTTCGTGCTTGCAGCCTCAACCGACATAGTTTGCTCCGTCACCGTTTCGATACTCAATATTGCGTCGGTGCAGTCAGCTATCGCAGCGATGGATTGCCTGAATGAACAAGGTCACCGCAGAACTGCTCATTGAGGCAAAGCGCCAGGTCGAAAGTGAGGGTTGGCGGGCACGATCCTACTCGCTGCACTTCTTGCACTGGCTTCGAATCAAGGATCACGATTTGGCCGATTGCGACGGACCTGAATCGCAAAAATGGTTTGCCGGACTTGAGGTGAACGTCGGCCCGATGCAGCCAATGCTTTCATATGACGGGCCAGCTGGAATAGGGCAAAATTTCATAGACCTCGAAACCGGTGATCGCTTTTAAAAAGTACGGCTGCCAGCGTCGTGAGCCAACGCCTCCAATTTGCTGCGACGTAGCGAGCCAATATGAGCATCATCGCCGTCGACAGGCGCGCGCAGCTGGCTTTCAAACAAAGATACGATCTGTGGGTCGCGTTTGGCATCAAGCGCGAGGTAGATGGCGTTCACAGCTGCGTTAACAGCTGACCAACGATCGTGCCGGCGCTGGTTCTCTAAGCTTTCCCAGAAGCTTTTGAACGGCCAAAGCGGCAAAACAGTGTCAGCCCCTCGGTGTCTTAGCCACGCAAGAGCAAGGGCCAGCCCTCGAGT